>ERZ857922.17-NODE-17-length-207286-cov-4.652402_pt1 | contig 207286 bp, 128 predicted proteins | sample MGYA00519579_ERZ857922 | MGnify/ENA primary metagenome ERZ857922 (study PRJEB31778, sample SAMEA3449375) | human gut metagenome | biome: human gut; feature: human-associated habitat; material: faeces | place: United Kingdom | collected 2010/2012 ... | reverse complement strand
CTATCTCGTCACGGTCTTTGCCTTTGGCTTCCACCTTGTAGGAAAGTGTGGTGCTTAGGTTCTTCAACCGCTCGCTGTCCTCCCTACGGTTGAGCAGCACCTCGTCCACCACGATAAGCAGTTTGCCGGCCCAGTCGGAATTGAATTGGCTACGGAAATCCTCGTTGGTGTTAAAGGTTACATTGTTCTGAAATAGGAGTTTTAGAAAATTCAGAAATGTGCTTTTGCCTGTGTTGCGTTCCTCTGATACCAACAGCAGGATAGGCAGCTTTTGAATGGGGTACAAGTAGAGCAGTTGTAGGTAGTCCATGCCCAACTCGTATTGCTCCCCGAAGATGTGACCTACCAAAGATTGGATATGCGAGAAATCGCCCTCTTTAGGTTGGTGGTCTATCGGTTCATAGAGGTTAAGGAACTTGCCGACCACGGGATGGTAGCCGATGTGTTCGGGTACGGTGCAGAAGCCGTCATACTTGGGAACGCTGCCGATGTAGTCCTTGCCGTAGTCTTGGCGCAGGGTTTCGTTGTTCCATGCTATGCGTTTCCTTACATACCCTCCGTTCAGTTTGGGCTGCTCCACAATCTTGTAAAGCGTAGTCCCCACTCGGATGAATTCCTCCTTTGCCATGCCACCATCCGATGGCGGTCTGTGGCTGTCTTGTTGTTTGTTAGCTGACATAATCAAATGGTTTTAAGTTTGAAAAATACCAGCTACAAAAGTATAAGCATTTATCGGATAAGTTGTTACGCAAAACGCGGCAGAACGGTGACAAATAGCCCCCGAAGAAAAAACTTTCAATGGTTTGGAACGGAAGTCGGGCAGGACAGACGAAAAAACTCCCAAAAAACGAATGTGGGGATTACGCTTTTCGGGAGAAAAAATTGGAGTTCCTGTTGATATGTCGGTCAGATTATATGCTGACACGCTGGCTTGATTACTCTATTCGTGACTGAATGAATGGATTCCGTCAGTCGTGCAACCAATTCAGCTACGAGAAGTATTCGGCTTTGGCTATGCCGTTGGTGTTCAGCGAAAAGAAGATGCTTGTTTTCTCTTTTCGCAAGTACAGTCTTTCAAGAACGGCATTGCGCACCTGCTTCGCACTGTATGTGCCGATACGGAACGCAAGGGCGATTATCGTTTCAAGGCTGTAAACCTCCATGCTGCACTTGTCGGACAGTCGGATGGTATGCCTTATCTCACACTCATTCAGAATGCCGTTCTTGCAGAGTGTCTTTATCCCTGCCCTGATAGTCGGGGCGGTTACATTGAACAACTCGCAAAGCTCCCACTCACTCATGGCGGTTGCCTGTATATCTTTCGGCATAACTACATTGCCGAACTCGTTCATTGTTATGATGTTTCTTTCCTCTTTCATTATCGTTTGATTTAAGGGTTACTGAATGGCATTGCAAATGTTCTTTTCCATATCCTCCAGTTTGTGCGACAATGTTTCCATATCCTGACTAATCTTTTGGGCTGTGATTTTTGCGTAAATTTGGGTCGTTTTTATGTTGGTATGTCCCAAAAGTCGGCTGACGGTTTCAATGGGTACTCCGTTGGATAACAGCACAGTGGTCGCTGCCGAATGTCTTGCTACATGATAGGTCAAGTGGACTTTTATACCGCACAACTTGGCAATGGCTTTCAGCTTCTTGTTGCAAGTCGTGTTACTCGGCATGGGGAATACTTTATTATCTCTTGTCATACCCCTGTACTTCTCTATTATCTTTCGGGGAACATCCAACAATCGGATATTGGATTCCGTGTTAGTTTTCTTTCTTCGGGTGATAATCCACAGATTTCCGTCAAAGAATGTTTGCAGGTTGTCTTCCGTAAGGTTCTTGACATCGGAATATGCCAAACCTGTAAAGGTGGAGAACAGAAATAAATCCCTGACAAGCTCGTGTGTCTTGTCGGGCATATCGGTGTTCATCATTGTGTGTATCTCCTCTCTCGTAATATACCCTCTGTCCACGCTTTCGGGAGAGTTGATGTACCCTGCAAAGGGATTGAACGGCAGACGACCGTCATTCCTCGCTATGGAAATAATGTGTTTCAGCACAATCATGTAGCCCCAAATGGTATTGGTGCGGCATTTTTTCTCAGTACGCAGGAAATACTCGAAGTCGTTGATGAACGAGAGGTTCAACTCTTTTAACGGAATATCTTCACGCTTGTAGGTATGGGGTAGGAACTCACGGATGTGCTTGCAGACGGTAACATAACGTCGGAATGTTCCTTTTGCCCTGCTGTGTCCCACTTTCTTGGCAAATTCGCTGTTGTGTTGTTCAAACAGTTTTAGCAAGGTTTCCTGTTTGATACCGATGCCGAGATAGGCATCTTTCAACTTGGCAGCAGTGACATAACCGTCCGTCTGCATCAACTCTTGATAACGGCGGTTTATCTCCACTCTGATTTTGTCAACGGCACGGTTGATTCTTTGCGCTTCGGCACTCTTACCCGAAGCACGGTTGTTCTTCACGTCCCACAGGCGCAAGGGAACATCCATCTTGCAACTGAACTGTTTAATCTCTCCGTCCACCGTAATGCGACACATCAAAGGCAGGTTGCCGTTGGGTTTCTCACTGCCTTTCTTCACGTAGAACAATACCTTAAATGTACTTCTCATAACTCACTTTTTTTTGGTTACAAAATTAATTCATAGTGAGTTACCGACAGATACGACACATAACGCCAAACGATGCAAAATTTAGGTTTCGCAAGAAATTTGCATCATCGCACGGGTAATGATAAAGTAACTGAACTTTTGCTGCGTTTGTCCATATTCTGTCTCTTCTTGGCTTTTGAACAAGAGAAAAATATAGCGTAACGAACGCTTTTTCAGTCTGTTCGCTACGCTTTACTCAAATTTGCTATTCCGTTAGGTGTTTATTTTATGTTTTGGTTATGGTTTAGAATCACTGGGTAACTGTATTTTGTTGCGATGCCGATGCATTGGTGCCCGGATGTACGGACGATTCGTCTGATAGAGCAGACAGTCCGGCATTGCAAGAAGAAATACAGTTACCGCCAAGGAAGGAAAGCAGTCTCCCTCACAACCCCGACATCCGGTTAAGAGGCCTAAAAAACAACCTTCCGACAGGATTCTATAAGTGTAAACGCCGTGGCAAGTTGTTCCATGCTTCTTGCCACCGGCCACTACACCGAAACAACCATCCGGGATCCGGCAGCGGCCGATCCTTTCTGAAAAAGATTGAACGAACTAACTCGTGAGAGTTACGTATACATTTAATTAATACTAAAATAGTAGTAATGAAGCCGGCCCCGAATACCGCGTCCTGCACTCAACAGGGCGCATATTCCCTCTCAACTTATCGCCGACAACACTCTTTTATTTGACTATAAACCTTGCCGGGGCCGGTTTCATTATGCTACTATTACAATTTCACAGGAAATAGATAGGAAAATTAAAAATCCTATTTACATTTGCAAATAAACGTATATCTAAAGACGTTCAATAAATGGCAAATCCGGATTCAAATAACTTCAACTCATTATATACAAAGTATTACAGAAAGGCCTTTCTGTTCACAAAATCCTATGTACATGATGAAGCAGTTGCAGAAGATATCGTATCCGAATCGTTCATCAAATTGTGGGAAAAACTAAAACAAGAAGAGATCGACTATAGCGACTATCTACTGTTATCCATATTGAAAAACAAAGCTTTAAATTATCTGAAACATGAAGCGATCAAGGCTGAAACCATTCATTCTTTGACTGATATCAGTCAAAGAGAACTGGAAATCCGCATATCCACCCTACAAGCTTGCGTCCCCGAAGACATCTTTTGAAAAGATGTCAAAGAGATCATCACAAAAACACTAAAGATATTACCCAGCCAGACACGCCGCATCTTCGTTCTGAGTCGGTTCCAGCACAAAGGGAACAAAGAGATCGCCCAGATTCTGAATCTGAGTGAAAAAAGTATTGAATATCATATATCCAAAACATTGAAAGCATTGCGTATTAATTTAAAAGACTATCTCCCCCTATTTTATTTTTTATTTTTTTGATCGTCAATTTAGGGATGAAGGTTTCTGAGTTGTTTTAAAGATAGAGGGCAACCTAGAAACATTCATACTGACAGATCAATGGAGCAGAAATTATTACATAAATATATTGCCGGTGATGCCAATCCACAGGAGAAGGAAACAGTAATTCGCTGGATAGAAGCAGATAAAAAAAACATGGAAGAATTCCTGTCTGCCCGAAAATTATATGATCTTACTGTTTGGCAGAATGATCTGGTAACGGAAACTTATGCACCAGCCGGTAGACTTCGTAAAATCTGCATCGAATTTGCTAAAATTGCAGCCATCTTTATCGGTTCTATTATTCTCGTCACTATTTTCTATCCGGCAAATGAAACCGTACCAGAGGAAACCGGCATACAAAAACTATATGTGCCGGCCGGTCAGAGAGCAGAACTAACTTTATCCGATGGCACAAAGGTCTGGTTAAATGCCAAAACGACTTTTTCATTTCCGGACCATTTTGATGATCACCAAAGAAATGTGATACTGGACGGGGAAGCATATTTCGATGTCGCACATAATGAAAAGTCCCCTTTCGTCATTCAAACGGAAAAATACAATGTCAAAGTACTAGGTACGGAATTTAATGTCCGTGCCTATAAGGAAGATGAGATTTATGCCTTCGAAACAGCCTTGATCAACGGCTCCGTTGAAATTGAAACGGCAGACCACGCCGTGAAAAAGCAATTACAACCCAAAGAAAAAGCCTATGCGGAAAATGGACAATTAGAAATAAAACCGATCACAGAATTCGATCAATACCTGTGGAAAGAAGGATTAATCTGTTTTGACGACAACAATCTGGCAGAGATATTCAAAAAATTGGATTTCTATTATAATATTCCTGTCAAAATCGAAAATACGAAGATATTAGACAAGCGGTATACAGGGAAATTCAGGTCCAGCGACGGCATCGAACATATCCTGAAAACTTTACAACTAAAAACAAAGTTCCGCTATGAAAGAAAAGAATATCCGGATAATATAATTGTAATCAAATAAAATATTCACTTTAAATCTACATGCCTATGAAATATAAATAAAAGCAATTTGAAAAATCCGGAATGTGCTGTAACACACTCCGGATGAAGTCAATACCAGAGAACTTTCAAAAATCTAATAGTATTAACTAAGCATACAAAAGTATGAAAAATAAATTGTATTGGGATTATTGTATCCTATTAATACCGAATAAACACATTTTAAACATTATGAAAATAGCCTTTATATGCCTTTTTATTTTCATAAGTGGTATGTTTGCAACTGAAGCGGAATCTCAAAACGCAAGAATTTCTTTAAAACAGACAACCAGTGTACTGGACCTGATCAATATTATTGAAAATCAGACGGATTATCTCTTTGTCTATGACAAGAAGGAGATTGATCTGAATCGTCAAATATCCGTCAAGGCACAGAATAAAACAGTTGCAGAGATCCTTCTGACAATATTTAAGAATACCGACATTGTATATGCAATGCAGGGAAACAATATTGTCCTGATGAAAAAGAGTTCCGAATCCATACCAGTCATCCAACAACGGACGGTACGGATAACAGGTATCGTAACAGATGAAAAAGGGGATCCGCTGGCAGGTGTCAACGTTTCGGCAAAAGGGACAACTAACGGAACGATAACAGACATAGACGGACGCTTTTCCATCATGGCAGAACCTGAAACCATCCTGCAATTTTCCTATATAGGTTATATGAATCAGTTCATTAAAGTAGGAAACAGTACTTCTGTCACAATCTCCATGAAAGAAGATACCCAGACATTGGACGAGGTTGTGGTCGTCGGTTTCGGTACACAGAAAAAAGTAAATTTATCCGGATCGGTATCTTCGGTCGATATGAGTACATTGACAGAGAGCCGCCCTATAACAAACATTTCAAATGCTTTGGCAGGATTAGCTGCCGGTTTACAGGTGACATCATCCAATAACCGCCCCGGAGACGATAATGCCAGTATACTTATCCGTGGTAAAGGAACACTAAATAACTCCTCCCCCTTAGTAATCATCGACGGAATGGAAGGAGAAATGAATAGTTTAAACGTACATGATATTGAAAATATATCTGTATTAAAAGATGCCTCCTCCGCAGCGATCTACGGTTCACGGGCTGCAAACGGCGTTATTCTTATCACGACTAAGACCGGAAAGGAAGGAAAGCTCAAAGTTTCATATAACGGATATGTCGCTTTCCAGAGCATTCGTCCCGGTGTATTGGATCCTGTCAGTAATTACGCCGATTATATGGAATACATCAACAGCGGTTATAACAACAGTAACCAGGCACTGCCGTATTCTCAAACCTCTATCTCTGCATGGAGAGAGGATAACGGGCAAAACCCTCTAAAATATCCGAATACAAACTGGATAGAAGATACCTTTTCCACCGGAGTAGGAACAAATCACACATTGTCTATGAGCGGAGGAACTGAAAAGATCCAGTTCTACGGAGCATTCGGTTACTTTGACAATCCGGGAGTGCTCGAAAATGCAGGATACCGGAAATATAATGCCCGGACAAATATCAACGCACAGTTGACATCCTGGTTGAAAATGGGAATGAATGTAAGTGGCTTCGTGGGAAAAGCAGAGCCAGGTAATGCCGGACAATCCGCTACTGAAGCCGGAGAACAAGCCAGTGTCGGTGCATTCACATGGGGATGGGCGACAAGCCCTGCTATGATTCTGAGACATGACGGCAGATACGGAGGTATCCAGAATGTCGAGGATGACGTATCGGAATCCGGGAATAATGTATTAAAGGTTTTAAATTCCACAAAAGGAGAAAATACGACCAGAAATATAAAATCCCGTTTCCATATCACCTTGCAACCAATTAAGGATTTATCCGTCACAGGTTCATATTCGTATGAATACACCGAACAAGGAATCAAAACAATACCTGTATTCAACGACGTGTGGGACTTTGGTAAAGATCAGATAATCTTCAAAGGAGAAGGCGAATCTTATATTACCGAAAAAGAGTATAAGCGGGAACGCAATTATATGGATATTGTTGCCAACTACAATCACCGTTTCCTGGACGACCGACTGGGACTGACGGCCATGGTTGGTGCCAGCCAGGAGCAATATAAATACGAATGGTTCAATGTTACCCGTAAAAATCTGACAGCACCAAACGGTACGGTACTGGATGCTGCCAACGGGCAAATATCGACAGGGGGAAATATGACGCAATGGGTTATGCGTTCGTATTTCGGCCGTTTGAACCTGGATTGGGAAAACAAATATCTGTTAGAATTTAACTTACGTTCCGACGGTTCTTCCAGATTCTTATCCGACTCACGCTGGGGATATTTTCCTTCAGGTTCAATTGCATGGCGTATGGATCAGGAAGAATTCCTGAATAGCACGGATTGGCTGAGTAATTTGAAAATACGCGCCTCTTACGGTTCTTTAGGTAATAACTCCGTAGGAAATTACTCTGCAATTTCCAGTTACGGTTCCGCCAATTATGTACTCAACAACGGAGTATCAACGGGTTGGGCGATAACGGCCCTTGCCAATGCCGGACTGACCTGGGAAAAAACGAAAGTAACCGATATAGGTTTCGATTTCGGAGTTTTAGATAACCGTCTCTACGGAACTTTTGACTGGTTCAATAAAAAAACGGAAGGTATCCTGATACAGCTGCCATCTCCTTTAGTGCACGGCTCCGCTACAACTCCAACCTCAAACGCGGCCGAAGTGACTAATAAAGGAATAGAATTAACTTTGGGATGGAGAGACAAAGCCGGAGATTTCGATTATGGGATCAATCTCAATTATACCCATGTGACCAACAATGTTGATAAATTTAAAGGAGAAGACTATAGCCTGAACGGGATATACATGACCAAAGAAGGGCTTCCTATCAACTCCATGTATATGTATGTTGCTGATCGTATTATCCAGACAGACGACGATTTAGCTATCGTAAACGACATGTTAGCCAAAAATCCGGACGCTTTCAGTCAATTAGGAGGCGTTCCTCAAAAAGGTGATATCCTGTTTAAGGATTTGAACGGAGATAATAAAATCGACCCGACCAATGACCGCGACATAGTTGGAGACACCAACCCGAAACATATGTTCGGACTTAATCTGTCTGCAGGCTATAAAGGGTTTGATTTCTCCATCTTTATGCAAGGAGTTATAGGAGCTAAAGGATACCTGAATGAAAAATACTTTACATCAACAGTACAAAGAGGCTATCAGATAACAAAAGAAATAGCTGAAAATAGTTGGACGGATGGCATGACAAATGCCAAATATCCAAAGCTAACCTATCAAACGGCAGTCAACAATCAGGCCAACACACTGTGGATTCAGAAAAAAGATTATCTGAAAATCCGCAATATTCAATTAGGCTATACATTGCCTAAATCAGTATTGAGCAAGGTGCAGCTCGAAAAAGTCCGTTTGTATGGCAGCCTGGAGAATTTCTTTACATTCACCGGCTATAAAGGGATCGATCCGGAATTGGATGACCTGAGTTATCCAACGATGAGACAAGCTGTTATTGGAGTAAATATCGAATTTTAAAATAGATCGACATGAAAAAATCAATAAAATATATAAGTTCAGTTCTTACAAGCCTTGTATTATTGAGCGGATGTTATGATCTGGATCAATATCCGGCCGACAAGGTTAATTCCGGTTCTTTCTGGCAGGATGAAGCAGATGCCCAGGAAGGTATGATGGGAGTATATGCAGCTATGAAGAAAGACGAGGTTTTCAGTATTTATTATACCCGCGATTGTTTGAGCGACATCGGTATCGGGTTGAACTGGGGACTTTATGGTTTCATAGAAGTGGCGCAAGGCCAAAGCAACTCTACTACCGGATTATACAAATCTGTATGGCAACGCCTATACGACGGTATCGCCCGGGCAAATACATTGATCACCAATGTACCTTCAGTCGATATGTCCGACGATCTAAAAACTCAATACCAAGCTGAGGCACGGTTTATGAGAGCTTTATATTATAATGAACTTTTGAATCTTTATGGAGGAGTTCCCCTGTATGACGAAACGACCAGCATAGAAAAAGAATATGACAACATGTATAAAACCAGAAATACGGAAGCAGAAGTCCTCGATTTTATTCTGAAAGATCTGGAAAATGCATGCACATATCTCCCCAAAACATGGGATGGCGGAAATAAAGGACGTGCCACAAAAGGTGCAGCTTACGCATTAAAAGGAAAAATACTGCTTTATGCCAAACAATATGCGGAAGCAGCCAAAGCTCTGGAGGAAGTTCGTAACGGAGGTTACGGATATGCTTTAAATCCTGATTATGCAGAATTGTTCAAGCCGGGTGGCGATGAAAGTTCAGAAATGATATTTGCCGTTCAAAACCTGGGCGGAGCCAGTACGGCTTATGGTATGCCTGTTCATTATATCGCCAATCGCGCCTCATACGGAGGATGTATCAACTGCCTGGTTCCCTCTGTCGAACTGGTGGACATGTATGAATATAAAGACGGACGCCCATTCGATTGGGATGAATTGTTTCCCGGTTTTTCAACCAATAAAAGTATAAAAGAAAAAGTCTTTTATTCCACCTTCGACGAAAAAGGCCAATACGTTGCTGCATATCCTGAAAATGTGGATAAACTACGGAAAATGTATTCAGAGCGGGATCCGCGTATGGAGTCTACCATTATTTTACCCTATACGGAAAACCTGTACAAAGGTTGGGTTAACAATGCGAAAAAAGACTGTGAAATGGTACTCGCCCCATCGAATCCGGCCAATGAAACATACGGATATTGCAGAAATGCCTTCGGTCATAATACCTATTTATACCGTAAATTCACACCAGAATATGATATGGACGGGTTAATAGCCGACCGATTCCATTCACCGGTGAATTTCCCCATCATCCGTTATGCAGATGTATTGTTAATGTTGGCAGAATGCTATAATGAGACATCGAACCTATCCGGTGCTGTCGAATTGGTCAATCAGGTACGGGAACGTGCCGGGATCGCACTTTTAAATTCCGGTCCTGCCTATTTAAGCGTAACAACAAAAGACCAGGTATTTGAACGTATCCAGAAAGAAAGAGCTGTGGAATTTGCTGCCGAGGGTCTTCGTTTCTACGACCTGAAAAGATGGGGATTATATATTTCCAAAACAAATGGTCAAAAACAAACTGATCTGGTAGGTTCTGTCTTATCTACTAAAGTAACAGAACAAAAAAATATGTACTGGCCGATTCCTCAGGAAGAAAGAGATATGAATCCGAATCTGACGCAAAATGCATCCTGGTAACAAACCATATGTATAGAACCAAGTAATGAAGGCTGTCTCAATCATTCTTTGGGACAGCCTTTATTGAATAATTATAAACTCAATCACATGAAAAATATATCCATTATTTTTTTATTATTCTCTTTGATCGTACATGATACGCATGCCCGGATACATTGGCCGGAAGGGAAAAAAGCAGCTGTAATCCTCACATATGACGACGGTTTAAAATCTCAGCTTCAAATTGTAATACCACAATTGGAAAAGCACAATTTTAGAGGAACTTTTTTCCTGTATGGCCAGGTCATCAAAGAAGAAGACATCCCGGAATGGCGTAAAGCCAGCCAAAGGGGCCATGAACTCGGAAACCACAGTATGTTCCATCCCTGTCTCTCCCAGACCACCGGGCAGACCACAAAACCTTGCCATTCTTTGGAATGCTATTCGGTAAAAGATATGCTTATCGAAATCGGAATGATGAATAACTTCCTGTATGCAATAGACGGAAAAAAAGAACATGCGTATGCTTACCCCTGCTCCCAATGCGTAGCCGGAGGAGAAGATTATTCAAAGCCTCTGTTAGCTTCAGGCCTGTCGAGATTCGCACGCGGAGGAGATCGCGGAATCATAACAAATACCGACAGCCTGAACTATGCAATGATACCGACACTTCCCGCCCATACCGGAATTTCTGCTGATTCGTTGATTGCCTATGTACAGGAAGCTGTTGAGAAAGGAGGACTCGCAATTATTGTCTTCCACGGTGTCGGAGGAGATTATCTGACAGTTGAAGCTGATGAACATAAAAAATTACTAGACTTCCTTGCCTCCCGTCCGGATATATGGGTCGGAACTTTCTCTGAAGTTTTGAATGCAATTACGACAGGGAAAAACACTCAGAAAGAGCAAAGCACGGTACGGGTAGATACCAACGGTGATTTCATAACGTATGTCTCCCCCTACTATGCGCTATCATGGTCCAAAAATTTCCCGATGATGTCCTATTGGAATATAGAGTCAGGAGGACGTAACCGGAAATACCTGGATAAATCATTATTACGTCCCGGAAAAGGAGGTGTGCTCATAAACCGGGACAATTCTTCCTTTCTGACTCAAAATCCGGCAATATACAAAGGGATGGAAACTTGTTACGAGAACGTTACTTTTCCTGATAAGACAGTAATGAACTGCTCGGTCATACCGACCAATGAACGACAATTTTCTATTACGATCGGAGGAAGTGGTAACAAATTCTGCCATGAATTTTTCCGGATCCATACAGCTCCGGATATCGCTCCCATGTCAGTATGGGCTGAGAAAACAGAAAATAAACCATCGACATTATATGACACACCTGTTACGATTTATACCCCACAAATAGTAAAAGCCTCTTTTCGATTACCGGCAGTACTTCATTTCCCTGATTATGGCCTGGTTAAAATAGAAGCAGATCAGGATGAAGTTTATATTCAGGAACATTTTGTTCCCGATTATGAAAATACGGGATTATCCTTAGGACCATTTAACAGAGGCGGACATGCCTGGAGAAAATCGGTGCATCTAGGTTCGGTTATTCTTTCATTCCATTCTGAAAAACCGATAAATAAAGCATGTCTGACCTTCACTGTATTGGATGAGAACTATCCGCAAATCGCGGGCTGTGATTTCGCAGATCCGCGTTTCAACGGGTTAAAACGATGCTGGCAAAATTCATTTACAGTGAATCCGGTACATCAGACAATGGGAGACAACATTATTTTAGAAGGTATCGGACATCTTTCCCTGGCATTCAAAGCGGATATGATCCCGTTCACACCTGAACTGCCGGGAACATACTCCATGAGAGCTGCTTTACGAACTTCTATAGAAATAGCATTGCAGGAACGGATCGGGGAAAATAACCGCATTAAAGATTTTGGTTGGGAATGTACGGAGACGACATTGATCTCTTTGCATAAATATTTACTTGCAACGAACGACTGGGATTTTATTCGTCATTATTTACCTCAAATCAACCGGTTAGTAAAAGGTGTACTGGATGCAGACACAGACCATGACGGGATATTTGAAGCCCCCTTCCACGGAAATCAATTCGAAGAAGGAAGAAGTAGCTGGAACTGGTGGGATGACTTTGCTTTCGGTCATAAAGATGCTTATTTGAATATATTAGCCTATAAAGCACTAAACGGCATGCACCAAATATATACTTTACTGAATATGAAAACGGAGGCAGACTCCGTCCGGACCCGTTTAGACCTGTTTCATAGTGCTTTTAATCATACATTCTACAATAAAGAAACAGGGATGTATGCCGGATGGATAAGTCAGGATGGAAAAATCCATGATTATCAATTTTCATTCGTCAACTCTATGGCCATTAATGAAGGACTTGTTGAAAAAGAACGCTCGAAAAGGATCATCAAAAAGTTATTGAAAAACATGAAAGAGGCAGGATATGATTTCGTTTATGGTGTTCCAGGCCCTACAGTTCCCGTATCGAAAGAGGATAAAGGTAAATGGGATGAAATGACCCGCTGGGGACGTTATGAAAATGGAGGACTATGCGGGCAAACTGCTTATCATTTTATACAAGCGCTCTACAATACAGGCATGAAAGAACAGGCAGATGAAATCTTATTTAAAATGATGGATACCTATGAACGGGAGTACACTCATTCTGGCCTGTTCCCAGGATATTTGCAAAGTGTGGATTGGCGGACCAAAGGAGGAGCTCCTACCGGCTACAATTACCTGGCAGATAATTATTACTTTCTGTTAGCTGCAATAACAGGTTATTACGGTATTAAATATCCGGAATTAAAAAGTCCTGATAACCGATAAAGAATTTCATACCGATGTAACCGGAAAAAGTATGCTTACTAATTTGAATTAGTACGGCGACTAATCAGCGGTTGACAACCATCAACCGTATGGTTGATAATTATCGGCCATACGGTTCACAATCATCAGCCGTATGGCCGACAATTATCAGCCGCTGATTTCTTCAGTATGTACAAAGGAAAAGACCAGGACATCTATCTGAAAACTAACACATTAACTTAGAACGGCAATATATAGATAATTTTCCGAAATGTAATAGGAAATAAAATCAATTTACGGATGAAAGTTTGTAATAGTTAAATAAACATTTATCAGATGAATCTAAAAACAAAAATAAACGCCCAAATAACCTGAGTTCTAGAAGAACTACTATATTTATTTAAATGCAAATATAAGTTATTTATAAGATAAGTTCCTAATTGTGTGGAATAAATCACTTGATCCAAAGAATAATATACAAAGTGGTTTTATAAGTCATGAAAAAATTATACGTCTGATTACCAATTGTATAAATATATATTTTAGATATAGTTCTTCTAGAACAAAGTTATCAATCAATGGAAATAAAGGTATTGAGCGACCAAAGGGAAGAGGTCAGATTCGAAGATATTTACCTCTCTTATTTCTCAAAAATGAAACACTTTGCCAAAGAGTACGTCATCTTGGATGAAGATGCCGAAAATATTGTGCAGGATGTCTTCGTTGAACTTTGGGAAAACAAAAAAATGCTCAATATGCATATGAATCTCATTGCCTATTTATTCACTACCATAAAAAACAAATGCCTGAATCATCTTCGTCACAAATTAGTCGTACAAGAAACAGCCAGTAAACTACAGGAAGAATACACCATTTCCCTACGAATGAATTTAGATTCATTAGAAGCATTCGATAATAACCTTTTTTCTGACCAGGATATAGAAAAAATTATTTCCCGTGCATTAGACACCCTTTCTGAAAAATGCCGGACAATATTCATTATGAGTAAAATCGAAGGTAAAAAACAAAAAGAAATAGCCCAGGAATTGAATATCTCTATTAACACCATTGAAACTCAAATGGGCATTGCTTATAAAAAACTCAGAATCGAACTTAAAGATTACTTTCCGATACTACTATTTATTCTTTGTCTTTAAGAAATCAGAAAAAAATATTTTTCCGTTTAGCGGATTTTTCATGCTTAGGTGTTTACTATATACAAGGACAAAATTATGAATGAACAAATAATAAAATATTTCCAGGGAGAGCTTAATACTACAGAAAGATTGCAGTTTTTAAGACAGGTGGAAACTAACAGTGAGTTGAAAAAACAATTCATTGAATATAAAAACATGCATGCCCTGCTAACTCTTTCCGACCAGTCAGATAATAAAGAGGTAAACAGACAGGGATATATACTGTTCAACAAAATCATCCGAACAAAAAAGATACGCAAAATCATATTACATACTGCCAGTTATGCAGCAGCCATCACATTACTGGTTTTGTCTACCTACTGGTTTACCACCAGTCACTATGATATACAACAGTCTGTAGCGGACATTGAGAATACCCTGTATGTACCGGCCGGTCAACGTGTAAAACTGACTTTGCAGGATGGAACTGAAGTCTGGCTGAATTCACAAACAAAATTAACTTATCCCGCTTTATTCTCTGGAAAAGAAAGACGAGTAACCGTGGAAGGTGAAGCCTTTTTCGATGTCGCTAAAAACCCGGAAAAACCGTTTATCGTATCTTCACAGGGAGTAGAAATGAAGGTCCTGGGCACAAAATTCAATGTCCACAGTTATCCGGGGAAAGAGACAATTCAAACAAGCCTGCTTGAAGGAGGGTTAAAAGTATATTTTCCTCATGCCGAATCCAAAGGAGTTATCCTCAAACCGGATGAACAAGTGACAATAAAGGGAAACCAAATGAAAATAGGCTCCCTGCCCCATGCAGATTATTTCTTATGGAGAGACGGGATATATAGCTTTATCAACGAACCGCTTATCGACATATTGAAGAAACTCGAACTCTATTATGACGTAAAGATCATTGTAAAAGATCAATCCATATACAACTGGGAATACACCGGGAAATTCCGTCAACGTGATGGCATCGATCAAATTTTACACATGATACAGAAAATACACAAATTCAAAATCAGCAAAGATGAAGAAAAGAATATCTTCACATTAAGCAGATAACATGTATAATCATTAAAATTAGTATGCCTATGAAGAAACACTTTTAAAAGCAAAAACGGCAGATGCTGTAACATCCGCCGTTGACAATCAAGTAAACACATCAAGTCAAAAATTTTTAGTATTCACTTAATTATTAGCAAAGATATGAAAATAAAAACTTTGTTACCACTCTTTATTGTACATGATCAACACTTTAAAGAATATTTTAGAATCATGAGAGTATCGCTATTTATGCTATTCGTCTGTATTTTTCAACTGATGGCAACAAATACAGAAGCACAGAATGCCATTATGAAACTGGAAACAAATGTGATATCCATCGGGCAACTCATCAATCAAATAGAGAAACAAACAGACTATCTGGTAGTATTTCGCAACCGGGAAGTTGATACGGAACGGACAATACGTGTTCAGGAAAAATCAGGAAAAGTGATCTCATACCTGAAAGACGCTTTCGAAGGCACAGATATCAGTTACGAATTTACCAACAAATACATTTTGTTATCTAAAAAGAATCATTCCGATGCCGTTAATGATAACCAACAGTTAAACAGGAAAATTACAGGTACGGTTAAAGACAATAACGGAGAGCCTGTGATCGGTGCTAATGTATCTGTCAAAGGTACTACGAACGGGACGATCACAGATGTAGATGGCAATTTCAGCCTGGAAAATATATCTGATAATGATATTATCGTTATTTCATACATCGGTTATACTTCACAAGAAATCAAAGCCGGAAAACAAACCAGTTTGAAAATCATTCTGAAGGAGGATACCCAGGCTATCGACGAGGTGGTTGTGGTCGGGTTCGGTACACAAAAGAAAGTGAACCTGACCGGATCAATCGGTACCGTTAAAACAGATGAGGTCCTTAAATCCCGTCCTGTTACCAACGTACAGGAATTGCTGGCCGGTTCGGTACCGGGTATGGTCGTATCGAAAGGAAGCGGTGCAGCCGGTTCCGGTGCAAGCATCAACATACGTGGTACTTCCACTATCGGTAACAGTTCCGGCGTTCTGGTTCTCATCGATGGTATGCCGGGTAATATCTATACATTGAATCCCAATGATATAGAAAGTGTATCCGTATTGAAAGATGCTGCTTCTGCTGCTATCTACGGTTCACGCGCTGCCAATGGTGTTGTTTTGGTGACTACCAAAACGGCCAAAGCAACAGAGCGTCCGACTGTGGAGTTCTCCAGTAATATCGGTATACAAAATCCACAGTTTAAGCTGGACTTTATCGGATCAGAAGATTTCATGCGTCTATACGACCAGGCAATGATCAACGATGGAAAGGATGCTATTTACGGAGAACAGGGCATCCAGGACCTGAGAGCCGGTAAGTATGTAGATAATAAATGGTACAAAGAAATTTATAAGAAAAATACCATTATCAATAATACGCATCTGGCGTTGTCAGGTAAAGAGAGATCGATTGCTTACCGTTTCTCCATATCCAACGACTATCAGGATGGAAACTTACCGAATAATAATTACAATCGTCTGATATTCAAACCGGATATGCGTTTTCAGATATTGAAGAACCTGGAAGCACATGCCAGCCTGCAATATACACAGACAAATATCAAAAATCCGAATGGAGGTACTACAGGATGGCAATCACAGGCTGCCCGAATCTCTCCGATCACTCCGATCAGGAATTCCGACGGTTCATACGCTGCCGGTGGGGCAATGGGAGGCAACCCGATTGCGGGAGTAAACGAATCTGGCTATTCCAAAGAAAGACATAAAGAAATGATGGCGATCTTCGATGTGACCTATTCTCCTCTGAAAGACTGGAATATTAAAGGAAATATAGCTACTTATTCCCATAATACGACTACCAAAAACCGTGTAAGTACATATTACTTATACGACGAAGAAGGCAATATCGCAAAAACGGAAAACCGGGTATCTTCTCTAAAAGAAACGAATACATACAATTTCCGTACACAGTTGCAGTTTACAACCGACTATTCTTTTAAAATTGCATCCGATCATAACTTTAAAGTGTTAGCCGGTTACTCGCAGGAATATTATAAATCCGACGGTTTCTGGGCTTCCCGAGATAACATGCCGTTCGATAATGTGGACGTATTGAACACCGGTAGCAGCAATAAACAAAATGGTAGTGCAGACGGTGACGGAAACGAATACGCCAATGACGTGGCGGTTCAATCCTGGTTCGGTCGATTGAATTATGATTATCAAGGAAAGTATTTGTTCGAAGCTAGTTTACGTGCGGACGGTTCTTCCCGTTTTGCCAAAAACCACCGATGGGGGGTATTCCCGTCTTTCTCGGCTGGTTGGAATTTGCACCGTGAATCATTTATGATTGAAACGAACAATTGGCTGTCCGAATTGAAAATAAGAGCATCATGGGGTGTCCTGGGAGATGCCGAAAAAGTAGGTTACTATCCGACAGCTCAGATATTATCTTATAATCCAAAGATTTATGCCTTCAATGATAAACTGGTAGGGGGTGCATACAATAACATCGCCGTCAACCAGAACATCACATGGGAAGAATCCAAATATACCAATATCGGTTTGGATTTCGGATTGTTTGACCAACGGATCAAATTGTCTGCCGACTATTTTATAAACATGAGAGATAACATCTTGTACAGACCACCCGTTCCAAGCGAATTCGGCTTAAATGCTCCTTACTCAAACTTGCTGAAAATGAAGAATCAGGGTATGGATATCATGGCAGGTTATCAGGATGGGAACGGTGATTTCCATTGGGGCATCGACGTCAACCTCAGTTATTCCAAAAACAAGGTGCTGGAAATGGGAGATTCTGAAAGATGGATTGAAAATAATACGGTAACCTATCTGAACGACCGTTATCAGCTACCGTTCGGTTACGAAGCGATCGGCCTGTTCCAGAGCGAAGAAGAGATTGCCAATTCTCCGAACCAGGGAAATGTTCTACCCGGTAATATCAAATATAAAGATCAAAACGGCGATAACATTATCGACGGGGAAGACCGCGTAGTGCTGAACCGGAAAATCCCTCTGAACTTCGGTATGAACCTGTCTTTCGGATACAAAGATTTCGATTTCTCCCTGAATATGTATGGAAAACTGAATACGAAAAAGTATCTGCAAGGATACGAAGGATGGGCTTTCTATCTGACAGACAATGCACGCCCTATGCACCTGGATGCATGGAGCGAAAGTAATCCGGATGCCTCTTATCCACGATTGACACTGACAAACACATCCAATGATTATGATTCACGATATAATAGTTTCTGGTTACGTACAGCCGATTACCTGAAAATTCAAAACGTACAGGTCGGTTATACTGTCCCCCAAAGTGTGTTGGAACGTGTTAATATTAAATATTTGAGAGTATATCTGTCCGGCCAGAATTTAGCTACGATCACAGGTTATGACGGTTTCGACCCGGAAGGTGGATGGTATCCGCTGGCAAGAACATTCTCATTTGGTTTTAATCTTCAATTTTAATAAGTTATGAAACAATATAGTATAGCATTGATATTGGCTTCTGCCCTTACATTCGGCAGTTGTTCGGACTTTTTGGACCGGGATCCTCTTTCCCAAGCCTCAGAAAATACATTCTGGCAAACAGAGGCTGATGCGTTGGCAGGTGTAAACGCATTATACCCATTGTTACCCAACTCCCGTGATTTCTGGAGAGATTGCCAAAGTGATAACTCATTAATGACCAATGCCTGGGGCGAAAGCGGGCTGGGATATATCTGTCAGGGATCACATAACGCAGCTACCGGTTACCTTTCCGAGGAATGGAAATACGACCATATCCGCAGAATCCTTTATTTCCTGGAACGGTTGGAAGGTATGAACATTGATGAGAGCAAAAAGAAACGTTTCGAAGGGGAAGCACGGTTTATCCTGGCATTACGCTATTACCGTATGACACGTCACTTCGGCGACATTCCGCTAATCAAAGAAAAGCCGATAGACCTGGATGAAGCAGCATTGCCACGTTCGCCTAAACAGGAGGTACTCGACTACGCATTGGAAAACATTAATAAAGCAATCGAATATCTGCCGGAAACCTATTCCGGTGATGATATCGGACGCATAACCAAGGGAGCAGCTCTGACATTGAAAGCCGATATGTACCTGGATATGGCTAGTTACGCAAAATTCCATCACAACCAGGACGGCACAGAGTTATGGAAAGAAGCCGCCCAATCTGCAAAGAAAGTGATCGACATGAACCTGTACAGTTTGGAAGATGACTTTGCAAGCATTTTTAAATCAGCAGCAAATAATAACAATAAGGAAGTTATTTTGGCTTACCAATATAAGGAAGATGAAATCACTCACATGTTACCGATTTTAGCATCTCCGGCCGGAACCGGAATTACCGGACAAGGATGGGCAAGTTTCTGTCCGACCCGCCAGTTGGTCGATTCTTACGAAATGACAGACGGTAAAACCATTTTTGAATCGGATTTATATGACATGAACAACCCGTGGGAAAACCGGGATGCCCGACTGAAGAAAACATTCTTCCTGCCTGGTTATGAATGCTTGCGTCCGAACGGTTCATACGAACCTTATATGCCACATCCGGCTTACAATAAAAACGAGAGAATAAATCATGAAGGAGGCGGTATTACAGGATATATGTATCTGAAATACAATGATCAGGAACTGGTGAAACCCGATGCCTCCTGGACTAATTTCAGTCTATACCGGTATGCAGAAGTCCTCTTGATCTATGCAGAAGCATTAAATGAATATGATCCGGGAAACCCACAGATAGCATGGGCTGCCAATCAGGTGCGCGGACGAGCAGGTTTGCCTGGTGTGGATCAACTGACAGGGAACCAGGTAGCAATGAGAGAAAAGATACGGGAAGAAAGACGACACGAATTCGTAGCGGAACATAAACGTTACTTTGATATTCTTCGTTGGAAAACAGCAGAAAAAGTTCTAAACGAACCAGGATACGGTATCAATAAGGATGAAAAGGCTCCTATTGGAAATTATTCCGTAGAACAATTCCTGGGACAAAACCGTACTTTTGACGCAAGTAAACATTACCTGTGGCCGATTCCTCAGTCAGCAAGAGATAAGAATCCTAACTTAGGACAAAATCCGAATTGGTAATTATATTAACAAGAAAAAGCCGATCCGAATAAAGTCTGATCGGCTTTTTATACTAACTTTAAAATATGAACAAATTAATATTACTAACAATTTGTACACTCGTTTCCGGAGCCATTGCATCTCAGGAATGGAAGCCACAAGAATGGCCGGTACTGAAAAACTACGACCAGGAACACCTTTACCAGATTGCACTTCCATTAGGAGGCATCGGAACCGGAACGGTATCGCTGGGTGGTCGCGGAGAACTCCGGGATTGGGAGATCATGAATGTACCTGCCAAGAAATACAGTACGGTAACAACCGGAAACAATGCCCCGTTCTTCGCAATCTATGCGAAGCCACAAAATCAGGAAGCCACCACCACTCTACTGGCCGGTCCTTTATACCCTCAGGAATATCTCCATTATGAAGGTCGTCCGGTAAATCATCATGGCTTACCTCGCTTTGCACAGGCTTCATTTGATGCTGCTTATCCGTTTGGACAAGTACATTTATCAGACAAAGACCTACCGGTGAAAGTCACGATAAAAGGATTCAACCCGCTTATTCCGGGGGATGCAGAAGCAAGCGGATTACCTGTTGCCGTACTTTCCTATGAAGTGACCAATACAACCAGTCAACCGATGGAAATTGCTATTTGTGGCTCCATGCGCAATTTTATAGGGAAAGACGGAAGCAAATTCCGTACCGACTGGAAAGGAGACTATATCCCAACCGGTGTAAAAGACAATAAAAACAAATACGTTGAAAACAAAGGAATAAAAGGAATCTATCTCTATTCAGACGGAGTGGATAAAAATGATCCTGCCTGGGGAACAGTCGCTCTCACGACACAGGCAACCAGTGGAGTAAGCTACCGTACTTCATCGAAAGCCGACAACTGGAATAACGGTATCCTGAACTTCTGGGATGATTTCAGTGCCGACGGTATGCTAACCGAGCGAAACAAACAGGAAGATGAAGACCCGATGGCCTCACTCTCCGTAAAAAAAACAGTAAAACCGCAAAGCACGGAAACATTCACATTCTATATCACCTGGAATTTTCCAAACCGGAAAGCCTGGTCCTCCACAGTTGTCGGAAATTATTACAGCCGTCAATATACAGATGCCTGGAAAGCGGCAGAAACAATCATTCCGCAAATTCCCGGACTGGAGAAGAAAACCTTATCTTTCGTAAACGCCTTACTCAATACTTCTTATCCGGCTGTTGTAAAAGAAGCAGCATTATTCAATCTGGCAACCTTACGGTCGCAAACCGTATTCCGTTTACCCAGCGGTCATATGATGGGTTGGGAAGGCGTAATGGATCGTTTCGGTTCCTGCGCCGGTTCCTGTACGCATGTCTGGAACTATGAAACAGCTACTCCTTATCTATTCGGAGAACTGGCAAAAACAATGCGTGACGTAGAGTTCAATTACGCAACTAAAGAGAACGGCCTGATGAACTTCAGAGCCTCTCTCCCACTAAATGAAGCAAATAAAGGAAACAGTGCCGCAGCCGACGGACAAATGGGCTGTATCATGAAGATATACCGCGAATGGCAACTTTCCGGAGACAATGATTTCCTGAAAAATAACTGGGGACAGATCAAAAAAGTACTTTCTTACGCTTGGACTGAAAAGGGGTGGGATGGCAACCAGGATGGCGTAATGGAGGGTTCGCAACACAACACTATGGACGTGAATTACTTTGGTCCCAACCCTCAAATGGGCTTCTGGTATATGGGAGCACTAAAAGCAGCGGAAAAAATGGCTATAGCGATGAAAGATAAAGGCTTCGCTCAAAAGTGCCGAACTCTGTTCGAACAAGGCAGTAACTGGATGGACAAAAATTTATTCAACGGCGAATATTATGAACACAAAATAACCGATCCGGAGACATTTGAATACCTCGATATGAATAATCCGAATGTCAAAATTCCATCTTTCCAGCTAGGCCCCGGCTGTCTGGTAGACCAGTTAGTCGGCCAATACATGTCACATTTATGCGGGCTGGGTTATCTCGGAAACAAAGATCATATTCAGACCACCATGAACAGCATCATGAAATACAACTACGTATCAGATTTCAGCCGTCATTTCAACAATATGCGTTCATATGTGATGGGCAATGAATCCGGGCTACTTATGGCATCCTGGCCCAAAGGCCGTCTGGAAGTACCGTTTCCTTATTTTGCTGAGGTAATGACAGGATTTGAATACTGTGCAGCCGTAGGTATGATTTACGAAGGAATGGAAAAAGAAGCACTCACCTGTATCCGGTCCATCCGCGACCGCCATGATGGGGCAAAACGTAATCCATTCAGCGAACCGGAATGCGGTCATCATTATGCTCGATCCATGGCAAGCTGGTCTGCTATCATTGCACTTAGCGACTTTCAGTATTCAGGCATTGATAAAAGTATGAAAATTACGGCACGCCCGGGAAATTATTTTTGGAGTAATGGCTATTCATGGGGAACTATCGACGTCAGCGACAAGGATATCACAATCGAAGTAATAAGCGGTTCTCTCCAATTGAAATCCCTTACCGTCAGTAGCGAAAAAGAAATACGGTTAAAGCATTTTGACCTGAAAGAAGGCAACAAACAAGTCATAAAACGATAAAGCCATGGGTAAATCAAACATTATCTACTACTTACTCGCTTGTTTGTTCCTGAGTGGAGGGTGTATCCAAAAAGAAGCAACCAACCACCACTCCCAACACAAAACAAACTGGCAAACCGTCCTGCAAGACAAACTCCCTCTGCTGGGACACCGTAACTGGATTGTCATCACAGATATGGCTTATCCGTTACAAACCAGGGAAGGTATCACCACTTTATATGCAAACGAGCCTTATACGGAAGTTTTGGGCACAGTAAAAAAGATGGTGGATAACTCTTTGCATGTGTATGCCCATATCTATCAGGACGAAGAACTATCTTTTCTGGAAGAAGGTTTTTGCCCGGGGATAAATGATCTGAAAACAGAGATGGGAAATGTCCTTCCGGCAACTGAAATAACGAGCATCAGGCATGATGACCTGATAGCCCGACTGGATAGCATCAGCAATCTGTTTGAAGTAGTCATCATCAAAACAAAACTGACAAAACCCTATACTTCCACCTTCTTCGAACTCGATTGTAAGTACTGGGACAGCAACAAACAAACGATACTCAACGAACGAATCGCAAATACCGGAACAAATCAACTATAAACAGATCGAGGGATGCCTTCGTTATGGCATCCCTCTGCTTTTTCAGCCAAAACACATAACATTAATATCATTATTGAAACATTATTCTTCTGATTAATAGCTATTTTTGCTTCAATACATATTCTAAACTAATCACCCATGAAAAAACTTTTTACCCTTATTCTATCTGTCTTGTCCCTGTCCATTGCTGCACAGACGAGACAATTATCTCCCGGTCATCCGGACCGCACCGCTAAGGCAGACCTGAAGAAAGGTTTTGCAACACCACCCAAAGGGTATGGTGAAGTACCTTTTTACTGGTGGATGGGAGATACACTAACCAAAGAACATCTTACCTATCATCTGGATCAGATGGCAGCTAAAAAAGTAACCAGCCTACAGGTAAATTATGCCCATTCGGACAAAGGAGGCGTCAGCTATGGACTGACTTTCCCTTCCAAACCGGACCTGTTCACGGAAGAATGGTGGGACCTGTTCGGATGGTTCATGGAGGAAGCAAAGAAACGGAATATGACCGTCAGCCTCAGCGATTATACTTTAGGAGTGGGACAAGGTTCCTATGTAGACGACGCCCTTAATGAAAATCCCGGACTGACAGGAACCGAACTGAAATTCGAAAGCGATACGATCCAGAATAAGTACACAAAAACATGCCACGACCAGCTACTCTCCCTCTATGCCTACCAATTGGGAACAGATGGGAAAATCATCGAAAACTCAGGCATAGACCTGTCCGGAAATCTTACAGGCAACAAAATAGAATGGCAATCACCCACTGAAGGAAACTGGATCGTCACCCAGGTATACAGCGTAGCTAAAAAACCTTCGCTCGACCCGATGCACCCTCTTTCCGGAAAAAGCTATGTCAAACACTTCTTCCAGCGGTTTGAAGACCGTTTCCCGGAACAATCCAAAGGAGGACTGAACTTCTTCTTCTCCGATGAGCTGAACTTCAATCTGCATGGTTATATATGGAATTCAATCTTCAGAGACGAATTCCGGAAACGTAAGGGATACGATATCGTTCCTTATCTTACCGCCCTGTTCACCCATATCGGTCCGATTACACCTAAAATACGGCTGGACTACAACGATGTCATGGTTTCACTGAGCGAAGAAAACTTCTTTATTCCGGTATACCAATGGCACGAAGACCGTAACCTGATCTACGGTTGCGACCATGGCGGACGGGGAAAAGATGTCAGCGAATTCGGCGATTATTTCCGTACCCAGCGATGGAACCAGGCACCGGGTTGCGACCAGCCAAACCTGGGAAAAGACATTATAAAGAACAAAGTAGCCTCCTCCATCGCCCACCTTTACAAACGTCCAAGGGTATGGCTGGAAGGTTTCCACAGCAGTAACTGGGATACCAATACAGCCAATCTGACCGATGCCACCTTTGCCAACTTCGTGATGGGGCAAAACCTGCTCAGCCTGCATGGTTTCTACTACAGTACGAGGGGCGGCTGGTGGGAATGGGCGCCTCCATGTAATCATACCCACATGCCTTACTGGGAAGAAATGGGACCGTTCCTGGAATGTACCGAACGTCTCAGCTACATTCTCTCCCAGGGATACCACCGGGCCGATGTCGCTATCCTGTATCCGGTTGAATCAGTTGTATCCGGCTACGACCAGACAGCTGTACAAAAAGCATTCAGCCTGGGAGAATATCTATATCGGGAAGGTGTCGATTTCGACTTTATGGATTATGAATCGCTTGCAAAAGCCAGTATAAAAAACAGTAAGATCCATATCTCCGGCGAAGAATTCAAAGTATTGATCATCCCGTCCATGAAAGCAATCCGTCATTCTTCATTGAAAAAAGCCTTGCAGTTCAAACAGAATGGCGGGATAGTCATCAACCTGGGAGAACTACCTGAAGCAACGGAAAAGAAAGGATTGAACGATCCCGAAGTACGTTCGTTACTAAACAAACTGTTCGGGCCCGACAGCAAGAACGCGTTTGTAGCCAAGGAAAACCAAGAAGTGCTCGACATTCTCGACACAAACCTTACCCGCGACTTCCGCATCCTGTCGCAGCAACCGCAAAAAGATATGCCATACATCATGCACCGTAAACTCGGAAATAAGGACCTGTATGCCGTATACAATGTTCCTTCCGGTACCGAATGCTTTTTCCGCGCCACCGGAGGAATCGAATTATGGGATCCCTGGACAGGTAAAACAAAAGAAATTACCGCCTCAAAAACAACAGACGAAGGAACCATTATCCAAATGTCGATGGAAAAACAAGACCTCCATCTATTCGTCTTCGATCCGGCCAAAAAGACTATAATTGCAGAAGTACCTCAAACGAACGTCTCCAAAACCATATTACTCGACGGTGAATGGTCATTCGACCTCAAACCTTCTTTAAATAATAAATTCGGAGACTTCCACTGGCCTGCGACCGATGAACTGCTGGGCGCTTATATCTATAAAGCCAGATACAACCAGGCCTCTTCCGAAACAGCGGACTGGCAATCTCCCTCCTTCGACGATTCAGGATGGAAAAGCCAGACTTTCACCTACGGAACCAAGTTTATGATGCTGGAAACCACTCCTGAATTATCTGAGAAAGAACTTCTCACCCATCTTCCCTATCAAAGCAACAGGGTTCAGATCGATAATAAAGAATATACCTGGAAGCCTTATGAATTTTCATGGCGCTGGGGTGTTGAGAACGATTACGGTCATCAGGGATGGCATGGATTGAAAGCCACTGTTCACGATGAATTTATCCGTATGGGTAAACTCGAAAAAGAGTTCAGGGAAACAGTCCGCGTAGAAGATCCTAACGGAAACAAAAACTATTACCTCTATTCAAACGTTTTGGCTCCCGAAACGGGTAATTACCAACTGATATTCGGAGAACTAAAACCTGCCGATATCTACATCAATGGTAAAACAGTCAGCCCCTCCACTTCTACCGTCACTCTTAACCGGGGAACCAATGAAATCGTTCTCCATTACGATACATTCGGGGTAACTTACTGTGTGGTGCGTAAAGCCGGAGATACCCCTCGTATACTGAAAGAAGTTACCGCAGAAAAACCTCTCGCTACGAATTTCCGGGGGGACTTATCCCTTTTGCCATTCGATATAAACAAAACCGAAGAGCCTACTTACGGCCAATACCGCTTCACCTCTGCTCCCGGACTGAAGAAACTCGAGTTTTCGGCCTTCGGTGAGACCAAAGTTTGGGTAAACGGTACCTTATGCAATCTAAGCGTAAAAGAGAAACGTCCGGACGGCCTGACCCGGTATGAAGCCGTAGTGACCAATCCGTCCAAACGGATATCAACCGTAGCCATATCCATAAAAGAACCCTGGGGAAATGCCGGAGGCGCCGCTATCGACGGTCCGATCAAACAAACCTGCGGGGACGGTCTGATTTCCGCAGGAGACTGGACACAGATAGAGGGTCTTTCCACTTACTCCGGCGGTGCCTGGTACCGGAAAAACATTCATTTGGAAAAGAATAACGGAGATAAAGTATATCTGAACCTGGGACAAGTGGTCTCCACAGCCGAAGTCTGGGTAAACAAGCAGAAAGCCGGACTGAAGCTCACCCCGCCCTGGCGTTTCGACATCACGGAATACATAAAGGAAGGAGATAACCAGATCGAGATATTGCTTTACAATACCGCAGCCAACTATTACCTGTCTGTCCCGACCATGTACCGGGGTAGTACGAAAGCCGGACTGTTGGGTACTGCATCCATCGAAATAGTCCGTTAATCCGAGACCCGCACTGTATAATAAAGGGGCGAGACCATCACGGTTCCGCCCCTCCTCTTTTTAGTACGTAGAATAGAAATTACATAAGTATATATTATGCTTGTGTATTATTCGATTTAGTTGTATTCGTAGTTGTATTTGTGCTATTTGTATTGGCAGTCTGAGTTGTGGCTGTTGCACCGGCAACAGGAGCCTGTACTTTAGCTTCTTCCCAATGGAAAGGCTCAAACTGTGCGTTCGGATCAACCCATGATGCTTTTTTAGAAGCATAGATGATGAATGGAGCAGCCACAACAACAATGGCACCGATAATCAATACAGCAAACCAGACGGTATTACTACCGACAGAAATCTGACTGGGTGGAATAAAGCTCAATATGAAAGCTAATAACGAGCCACAGAAACCAAGACCACCGATAAACCACATCAATCCGTTGCCATGTTTACCGATACGGAACGGACGGTTTGCCTTCTTCATCCGGTAACGCAATGCGATAGCACCGGAGAACATCAGCAGATACATAACCAGATAAAGGATCACTGTCAACTGTGACAAAATCTGATAGAAACTCTGTACGGAAGGCATTACCACGAACAGCAGGCTCAATAAAGTAACCGCACATCCCTGTACCAACAGAATGTTTTTCTGAACACCGATCTTATTTGTTTTCTGGAAGAAAGGAGGCAGATAACCTGCTTTACCCACGGTAAAGATACCTTTTGACGGACCGGCAACCCATGTCAATACACCTGCCAGCACACCGAATGCCAAAGCTACGGCAATGATCGGAGATAACCAGGAAGCATGGATAAATTTAAAGTAATTGTCGAAACCGACCAGCAGACTCTGTGTCAGGTTGATATCTTTCTGAGGAATAATAACACCCAGAGAGAAAGTACCTAATACGAAGATAAGAACAGTGATCAACGCACCGATAAAAACGGCTTTCGGATAGTTCTTAGAGGGATTTTCCACATCCTTTACGTGGATACCGCCCATCTCCATACCTGCATAAAACAGGAAGATACTGGAGGCCAGCACCAGGTTGTCGAATTTAGAGAAATCAGGGAAGAAATCACCATGGAAGTCCATGTTAGAATGACCGCCCATAGCCAGGTAAACGATTCCGAGGATGATCAACAGGGCAGCCGGAAGGATCGTACCGACAATACCGCCCACTTTAGCAACCTTACCAACCCAACTCAACCCCTTCAACGAAATAAAGGTAGCCAGCCAGTAAATGATCAGCACCACAGCCAGCGTGTACATTTTGTTTGAAGCCAGTGTCATATCATGCGCATCATTCATCCCGATAAAGGCGATGGAAACAGCACCGAAGGTCAACACGGTAGGATACCAGATCGTACTTTCAATCCATTGCACCCAGATAGCGAGGAAACCCCATTTTTTCCCGTAGGCTTCCCCTACCCATCGGAAAACCCCACCTTGTTTATCCTGGAACATAGCGGCCAACTCGGCTGCCACCAGCGACGTAGGGATCAAAAATACGATTGCCGCGAATAAGTAATAAAAGGCTGAACTTAATCCGTATACAGCCTCGGCAGGTAGTCCGCGGAGAGACACTACTGCCGTAACATTCATAATTGCAAGAGTAAAAACTCCAAGTTTTACTGCTTTTCCTACATTTGCCATGAATTTTACTGTTTAAATGTGAATTTTGTATTGTTTAGTTTCGCTTTAAATATGTCAGTAAAACAAATCGTTATTGTGTTAGTTTGTCAACAAGATGTCAAACTAGGTTAATTAACAGAATAGTGTTAAAAACAAAATCACGGTATCCTTTGTTAGATAACCTAAAATATTTCTATCTAAACGCCTAATAATTAAACGCAATGAAGTCTGCTTTCAATGACATTATTTACGAGAAAAGAGGAATATACGGAGTCTTGCATGTTATCATTTTGCTACTCTCGCTTTTCCTTATTGTAGTCATCTCAGTCGATACATTTAAGAACATCCCTTTCATGACACAGGGTTCCTATCTGAAGATACAGTTCTGGATCTGCATGTTCTTTATTGCCGATTTCGTTTTGGAGTTTTTCTTATCAAAACGTAAATTATATTATCTGCAAACCCACTTTATTTTCTTAATCGTATCTATTCCTTATCTTAATATTATCAGTTATTACGGAATTGAATTCTCCCCGGAAATCACCTATTTCCTGCGTTTTATCCCGTTGGCACGCAGCGGATATGCACTGGCTATCGTAGTAGGATGGTTATCTTCAAACAAGGCTTCAGGACTATTCGTATCCTACCTGACCATGTTGCTGGCAACGGTTTATTTCTCCAGCCTGATATTCTTCGTGATCGAACATAAGGTAAATCCGCAGGTCACCGGCTATGATGATGCTCTTTGGTGGGCCTTTATGGACGTTACGACAGTCGGCTCAAATATTTACGCCGTCACACCGACAGGGCGGATACTATCTGTTCTGCTGGCAGCACTGGGAATGATGATGTTCCCGATCTTCACCGTTTATGTAACCAGTCTCGTACAGAACGCGAATAAACGGAAGAATGAATTATATAATGAAGATAATACGCCGCAACCGGAAGCAGCAAAACATACGGCATCAAAACCTGCGGAAGGGGGGAAAATAACATCATAGAAAACAAGCTGTTTCGATCACTGGCGTTCTATACAAAAAAACAGGCATGGACCTCATAAAAGAAACCCATGCCTGTAGTGAGTGTTTTATTCTACTATTTTATTACAATCTTTTGACTAAATCCTTCAAAGAAAATAATATATGTGCCTTTAGCCGGAACATCTATTTCGGTATAGGTTCCGTTCAACAAGTTTGTCTTAACGATACTTCCATTGAATGAAGTGATATATAAAGGCTTATTTCTCATCTCAGGATGTTTGATACAGAGTTTATAACCCCTTATTGCTATTTCTATCCCAGCAGAATGGATATCTTCATTGCCGACAGAAGTATTGACAATTACAGTTATAGTCTTATTTTCATGTATATCGTAAATAGTATATACAGAATTTATGGGCATCAATAATTCTCCATTGGCTCTGACCTGTAACTGGTCGGTTTTATACCTGCTTTCCAATCGGAACTTAAAGTTATTTCCGACCAGCACCCTATCCGGATTATAACCCGCCTCAGCTATCATTTTTACATCTTCCTTCGGTTTAACGAACGTTACGCTAAATACTTCAGATAAAGTAATCACAATATTTTTGTCCGAGCGAATGTTTGACAGGGTATATATACCCCAGATATCAGGAGAAAGAAGAACACCGTTAACCCGTACCTGTATCTCCCAACCTTTATGTAAAGCATCTGATACAATGTGGAATTTAAAGTCTTCTCCCGGTTTTACCTTATTCTTATCATAACCGGATTCCGGAATCAGTGTTGCTCCTTCTTCTGCATTCCAAACAATATAGAACAGTTCTTCAATGGTTGGCGGAGTCACTTCTATTTTCACAATCAGATTGGCCTGTACATTTATAATGGTATATACCGATACGCTGCCGGCTGTTATAAGCGCATTATTGACAAACACTCTTACAACGTGCTGTTCATACCCGGTTTTAGGTTTGATGCTGAATTTGAAATCAGCACCTTCCATTACAGATGATGCGTCATATCCTTCAACAGCTTTAATCTCAAAGCCGGTTTGAGAGGGAAGAGTTACCGTATATCTGATTTTATCCACCAACGTTATCGTTAATAATATATCTGCCTGAATATTGTAGAGCGTATAAACCCCATTTACATCAGGAGTTATCACAATAGAACCTTGCTTTACAATCACTTTTTTATCGGAAGGAAAGACGATTGTAAACTTGAAATCACCTCCTTTTACAATAGATGTTGCATTATATCCGCTTTCCGGTTTGACTGTTACACCGGAGAGTATATTCCAGGTTACTTTATAATTCGTACTTTGTATTTTTACTACTAAAATTTGGTTGTTACTCCAGATAAACTGCCAGTTTTCTGTTACACATACAAACTTATCCAAATAGGACTGAGAAAGAACAAACCCACTTCCTCCTTTAACTATGACAGTTGATGATTCACCGTCGGTTAATATTTTCAATAGATATTTGGGGGCACTGGTCATCGTTATCAAGGCACTTCCTGAAAGATAAACTCCGGTGTCTATTTTAACTGTCCCTGACAAGTAAAACAGACCGGAGGAACTTACCTGGCCATGAACCGTTCCATTTGTCAAATAGAGTATGCCCCCGCTCGATATGCATCCGGTGATAATCCCCTCGTTTCTCAACGTGCTTCCTGCTTCTATATAAATCAAATTCAAGTCTTTGGAGTTACTGCTGATGGTAGCTGTCGAACGGATTACCAGCGTTCCATTGCTGGACACTGTAATGAATTTACCGGAACTGCTCCATCCGGCAGATACTGCAATATTATCGAGAATAAGTCCGCCTTTTTTTATGTTGATCTTGGCAGAACTGTTAGATGATATCAGGCTTCCTCCATTGAAGGTTATATATTTGCCATCAATAGTAAGAGGCTTTGTCAATGTCACATTTTTGATGGGGATAATTGTCGGGGTAGATACTGTTCCCGGGGATGCAGCATCAAGGGCTTTTTGCAGGTCGTCTTCCGTCTCAATTACAGAGGAGGTTCCTCCGCCTATCTTTTCATAAAGAATCTGATTGTTTTTCCACACCATCTTGTAATCGGTATCAATACTCTCAAACATTGAAAGATATCTTTCTGCCAACACAAATCCGTCTCCTCCGCTCGCTACTATATTACCTTGGGTTAAGCTAAATTTAAGTTTATATTGAGGAGCGCTTGTCAATATAACTTGACACGAAATTTCGTCAGAAATTTGTACACTACCGCTCAATCTAACCGGGATCGTACTAAGTATAGCTGTGGCACTTCCGCTATTAAAGGTTATAGAGGAATTTAAATTTACTATAGCTCCCCTAATTGTACCCTGATTGATTTCTATAGATCCAGGTTGGAAACCCGCACTGATTCCTCCACCCTCGCCTCCGTCTATTAATGAATTATTTATTATCAACCGTCCTCCATCTACATAAATGGGTAAACCACCGTATGATCCTTTATTGGTTATTTTGATTTGATCTATATTAAGTCCTCCTCCTTCTAAACTAATCCATGCGTCATTGATGTTTCCTATAATATTTCCACCTGTTAAAGTGATATACTTACCGTTAATTGTGATACCTTTCGTGATTTCCACATTTCCAATGGATATAGAGGTAGGAGACCCTATGCTACCTATTGGAGCTGCATCTATTTTCTTCTGTAGTTCGTCTTCGCTGTTCACAGTGGAAGACTGTTTGATACATATAATATTACCATCTTTTAGATCAAAAGACCAAGTATTTTGATAATCCTTGAATTTTGCAACATCAGCAGTTGTCAAAGTGTATCCAGCCGCAGCTGTCACGGCAATGGCACCTTCTTTTGCCAATATTCTCCAAATAGGAATTACATTTTCCAAGGCAGAAGAAAGCATCAGATGATACTCTCCATTTAGTCTAAAGTAAGATGTAATCTTGGCAGAACCTCCTATAGTAGCATTACCTTCAGTACAAACAGAACGAATAGTACCACCAGTCATTGTGAATTGTCCTCCTTTAGCAACATAGACCTGACCCATGTCATAATCATAACAGCCATATATTTCTCCTCCTGTCATAACAAAAGAAGAACTTCCGTCTACCTTAACACCTCCGGCTGTTACTTTACCTATAATATCATTATTCTTTATTATAGTCCCTGCTTTAACCGTTAATTCCGAACTTATCAAAGAAATGAGAGGACCTCTTGTATCCTTATTTTTTTCGTTGCCATCTACAACAACAGACTCTAACGTCAAATAACTATCCATCACATGCACAAATGTTCCGGGAGAATAAAAGTTATTTCTTAAAAGCGTACCATTTTTTAAAGTAATATTCCTTCCTCCGGTAATTTCCAACAGATCGGCCTGCTGATAGGTTTTCCCACCCAAATCGAGAACTTTCGTTCCGTTAGCCGGAACTTCATTGATCAATTGTTGTAATTCGCTTACTGTACTTTGAGCTTTTACAGGCATCGATATTAAAACACCTCCCAAAAACATCAGCCAAATCAGAAAGGAGGTTCGTTTAGATTGGCTTGTATTAATCTTTTTCATGTACAAATAGGTAAATATTAGATTTTAAGCACTTTATATCATTTAACATATTTTAGTCGCATAGCCTAACCAACGTTGGTTAGAAGCCCTAACTGCCTCCAGTTAGATAGTGTCTCTGCCATTGGTTAGTCGGTCTAACCAACGTTGGTCGGATAGTATTACTCGATTTCAGGACGGTCTCCGCCTCCACCACTCGGTTTGTTACCTACGTAAAGTAATACAGGGAAGATATAAGTGCGCGGTTCTTTTACAAGTTTATTACCCGCAGCCGATTGGGTAACGATACTCAACGTGTATTCGCCATCTTCGAGGGTTGGCATCATGACAGTCAATTCAGAAGGATTGTTATGAACTAGCAACGGACATTTCTGTGCAGTACCGCCTGTTTTTGTAAAGAAAATACCTATGCTGGCATCGTCGCCTGCCACTTTGATATTAGAGCCACTGATAACGGCAGGGGCGGCAGAAGTGAGTTGAGTATTCATTTCGCCGGTGGTAGAATCGGTAATCGAATTGATGATTGGGCCCGTGACAGCAGGGCGGGTTTCAACCACTACGTTTTTCAATGTGTCACGCAGTAATTTACCGGGTACATAACTGGCAGTGAGTTTGTTTTTAGCAGGGTCGAAAGCTGCTTTTTCGCCTTCGAAAGGACCTGTGAGTGTCGCCATGTACTGGCCTACACCGTCAACAACGCTTTTACCTTCGGCAATAGCGGTTACCTTTTCCTGATCGCCCATGCCCAGGATATACTCGATTGTATCCAATCGCAATTCAGAACCTCTTGCCAGGATGCGTTCGGCAATCTGATGGTTTCGCACTGTTCCTGTAATACGGGGCTTCGCTGTGTAATCGCCTTTTCGCTCCGTGACGGCATTGTCGTAAAGATCGGCAGTCAAAATGATTTTTTCAGCCATAATAATAAATAATTAAGCCTGTTGGTTGGACAAGGCGTTACCTGTGTGATCCGTAACCTTATTTGTGAAATAAGGTATCAGTTTATCTTATGATTATCATAACAGAGAGTAACTTCCTCCCCTCTCGAGAGGGGGTAGGGGGTGTGTAAATTGCTGTACTAAAGCACGAACTACATAGATTGACGCGGATATTTTACTGTTTTATCTGTGATTTTCTATCTGGATAGTCTTTATTTAGAGTATTAACACACCCCCTGCCCCCTCTCAAGAGGGGAAAAGATACCCTCCGCCCCGCTATGTCCATATCTCATGAAAAACGTATGAATGTCACCTTTTTACGTAAAAAATCCCCCACCCACTTAATTATAAGCAGAGAAGTTTGTCCTTGTTTAAATAAAATCCTATATTTGCCCCGTCCCCACACTAGTATAAACTTTGTTTTTCACAGCTTGTATCAAACGGGACAAAATACCTTATTTCACAAATAAGGTTACACCCTCACTCCTACCAGGACATCCAATCCTTTTGTAATAATCTCATTTGCAGAATTGAGTCTCGACTGATCGAGTGCAGCCAGATAGTGACGTGTCGTCCGCTCCGATGTATGTCCGAGTGCCTGGCTAATGATGGCTACCGGCGTGTCGTTGTACAAAGCTGCCGTCGCCCAGGTATGCCGAAAGACGTACGAGGTGAGGCAGACCGGGACGGAAAGGCGCGATCCAATCTCCACCAGACAACCGTTGTAATGGTGCAGAGCCTGTTTATAGGCCTCATGTAACCGTTCGCCTTCCGCCTTTTCGGGCAAAACAGGAAAAAGATAGCGGCTGTCGGACAATGCATATTTATCGAATAGCCGTTGCATGCCGGGAGTAATACCGACACGCACCAGGACCCCTGTCTTGCAACGGTTGTAAACCAGTTCATTATCGACGATATTGTCGCGGGTAAGATGCGCCAAATCGATGAACGGCATCCCGCAGGCAAGGAAGGAGAAAAGAGCAAAGTCCTTCGCTGCCTGTAATTCCGGTTCGGCAGAGAGGTCCATCCGGGCAATCTCTTCCATTGTCTGAATACGGAGGGCGCGTTTAGCCGTTTCCTCCTGCCGCAGGTTGAGGTGTGCAAAAGGCGAGAGGCGGTCGGCCGGCGCCAGTTCCTCACGGACAGCAGTGTGATAGATGGCCCGGAAACTACTGAGGTAACTGTTCACCGAATTTGTTTTCAGGTGTCCCAATGCCAGAAGCCAGTCATAAAACCGGTCTATCATACCAGGGGTTATCGCGTCAAACGAAAGTTCGTTGGTACCCCAAAACCGCAGCAACCAGTTGGAGGAAGCGCGGTAAAGATCGGCGGTCGAATATTTGCCCGCCTTGCGTTTACGTTTCACCAACGCATCGGCGTAGGTGAAAAAGGTTGTTGTCATAAGCATAATAATAAATACATACTTGCATAAATGAGAATACTGAGAGCTAATTATTAAAAAGAGAATCAACTTCTATTACATATCAATTGCTTTTAATACCTTTGTTTCCATATTAACAATCAAAACAGATTAATTATGAAAGACAAAGATGAATTATTGGTGATACAGAGTAAGATATACGAGATCAGAGGACAAAAAGTCATGCTGGATCGTGATTTAGCTGAAATGTATGGAGTGTTGACAAAAGCTCTAAATCAAGCAGTAAAACGTAATCCAGACCGCTTCCCCGAAGACTTCATGTTTCAATTAACAAACGAAGAAACTCAAAATTGGAAGTCACAAATTGTGACCACCAATTCCATAAAGATGGGTGTTAGACGAAATCCATATGCTTTTACAGAATTGGGAGTTGCAATGCTCAGTAGCGTTCTTAACTCTAAAACGGCTATACAAATAAACATGAGTATCATGCGTGCTTTTGTAGCAATTCGTCATATTGTATTCACTCCTCCAAAGGATGAGTTGCAGGAGTTACAAAACGACGTCAGACAGTTGAAAGAATATATAGAAGATGTCTTTACCGATTACAACGACATTAACGAAGATACCCGTATACAACTGGAATTAATAAATAAAACATTGGCTGAGTTGCAAATACAGAAGAAGCTATTTAATAAGCCTCGTAACCCGATAGGATTTGTTAAACCTAAACAATAACCAAACAAGCCTCCCGCCCTCTGAACGAGAGGCGAAGAGGCTTGCCAATTAAAAGAATAAACTGTTTGTTATTCAGTTATTGTTACCCGGTCGCCATTGAAAATGGACAGACCCAGTTTATTCATTATATATTTGATGGCCAATTGTGCTTTTACAGAATTACCCGCGCTGTCAATTGGAGGGGCAAAGGCTGAGATACCGAACAGGCCGGGCATCACTCCCATCACACCACCGCCTACACCTGTTTTTGCAGGAATACCAGAGGTGTACAACCAGTCGCCGGTATGTTCGTAGAAACCTACGGTGGCAATCAGCGAAGTAATCTTCGGTGACAATGAACCGTCGAATATCTGCTTTTTGGATACCGGGTTCAGGCCGTCGTTGGCAATCGTTGCCCCGCAGACAGACAATTGGGCAGCTGTGATTCCCAGCGAACACTGACGGGTATACAGGTCGAGCGACATATCGGGGTCATCGTAGATACGGTTGTAGTTCTTCAGTAACCAGGCAATGGAACGGTTGTTGAAGTTGGTAGCCGATTCCGATTTGTACAATTCGTCGATCAGCTGAGGTGCACTGCCGCAAAGGTCGGTAATATTGGCAACGATGGCGTCCCATTTCTTAGCCGAGTCGCCTATCGGCTGAACCATACTACAGGCGGTGATTGCACCGGCATTGACCAACGGAGTAGACGGATGGTCTTTCTCCAGCAGGATAGCCATGATAGAGTTGAAAGGCAGTCCGGTTGCATCGGCACCAATCATTTCCAACAATTTCTGTGCACCGTACTGGCGCAATGCCAACACAGCGGTATGTACCTTTGAGACGGATTCTATACCGAAACGATATTCAGAATCGCCCAACTGGATGAGTGTTCCGTCCATCAGACAGATACTGATACCGAACAAGTTCTTATCTATATTTGCCAGATAAGGAATGTAATCGGCATTCTTACCGCCTGTGTTCGTCTTGAACATTTCATAGGCTTCCTGGGCCACTTCTTTTATTTGTGAAACGGAAATCTTTTTATCCATAACCAAACAAATTATTTAGTTGATTTAGGACAGCCGGTATGAGTGAAGACAGAGCCTTTTACAGCCTGTTGTCTGTCCTGTGCGATACGGGTCGGAGTCGGATATTCCAGTTTTTCCAGGTCGGTGATCGCATTGCTGATGTCGCCCAGCAACTGGTCTGCCATGTCGCGGCTGAAGCCCTGACGGACAACGATACGCATAACTACCCAGTTTTCGAGATTTTCAGGCAATGTATAAGCCGGAACCATCCATCCGCTCTGTTTCAGTTTATCCTGCAAATCGTACAGTGTCCATTTAGCTGATTTAGCATAATCCGGTTTCAGATACCAGATGAACAATGGGTTCACAACATCTTTGCTGTAGTTCTGGAACGGAGCCATCTTGCCGATTTCAGCATGCAGGTAGTCGGCTACAGCCATACTGTTCTGCTGTACTTCCTTGTAACCCTGGAATCCGAGACGGATGAACTGATAGTATTGTCCCAGAATCTGAGCGGCAGGACGGGAGAAATTCAAACCGACCTGAGTGATGTTTGCACCTAAATAATTTACACTGAAAGACATGGAGCCCGGCAGGTATTTTTTATCTTTCCAGACAACCCAACCCAGACCCGGATATACCAGGCCGAATTTATGGCCGGAAGTACTGATGGAAAGTACCCATTTCAGGCGGAAGTCCCATTTCAGTTCCGGTTTCAGGAACGGCAGGATGAAACCACCGGAAGCGGCATCCACATGGATAGGAATATCGTAACCTGTCTTTGCATTGTATGCGTCGAGTGCAGCGTCCAAGGCTTCCACATCGTCGTTCAGACCTGTCCAGGTAACACCCTGGATGGGGACGATACAGATGGTGTTTTCATCACAATACTTCAGGGCTTCCTGCGGGTCGAGTGTGATATGTTCTTGTGTCAATGGCACCTGGCGCATTTCGATCTGCCACAGCTGGGCGAATTTTTCCCATACTACCTGGAATCCGGCAGAGATAACGAAGTTAGGTTTGTCGGTCGGTTTGCCCTGTGCTATTCTTCTTTCGCGCCAACGCAACCAGGCGGCAACACCACCCAACATACATGCTTCGGAAGAACCGATGGCCAAGGCTCCGGCTTTCCACTGTGCCTGTTCGGGGCTGTTCCACAGGTTAGCCATGATGTTGATACATTTAGCATTCATCACAGCAATACGCGGATACTCAGTTTCGTCGATATAGTTGATGTTGATTGCTTCGTTCATCAACTTTGTTGCATAATCATCCATCCAGGTGGTAACGAATGTAGCCAGGTTCAGACGGGGTTGTGTCTGGGCGAAAGTTTCGTCTTTTACCATCTGATAAGCAATCTCCGGAGTGGTCGGACCATCAGGGATTACATCTACTGGAGCGGGATGCAACATTGCATTCGAGCCAAAAATCGCGGTTTTGGCATCACCTTCTCTAAAACTTGAATCTTTCATGTCTTTTTGTTTTTAAATTATTAAGAATTGGCGCAACCGACATTCGTGCGTCGATTTGTAGTGCAAAAACAGCCTCTGAAAAGAATTGTTCTTCGATTTTGGTTAATGAGGGAATATTTGGGGTTTATTAAAACAATGTTATTTAAAATGAGAGAAAACAGTAATAAGTTCGTTAATGGCACGCAGATGACAATTCTGTTAAAATGAACATTCAGCCATAAGAATTGTTTTTTGTCTTATAAAACAGCTATTTAATTATGAGAATAAAAACCGGACAGGGGACGATACCCCTTATTACATTAATAGGTATATGGTCGATTTCGGCGCTGAATGCACTGCCGGGATTGGCGGTCTCTCCTATCCTGGGAAAATTGTCCGCCATATTCCCCCACTCAACGGAGCTGGATATACAAATGTTATCATCTCTGCCTTCGCTGCTGATTATACCTTTTATTATATTATCGGGGAAGCTGACGGAAAAGGTCAACAACATCTGGTTGTTACAAATCGGGTTGAGCATCTTCGCCGTCAGCGGAGTATTATATCTGCTGTCAACCAAGATGTGGCAGCTGATTGCAGTAAGCGCCCTGCTGGGCATCGGTTCGGGACTGATTGTTCCGCTGTCGACCGGCTTAATTTCACGGTTTTTCGTCGGGGCATACCGGACAAAGCAGTTCGGTCTGAGTTCCGCCATCACCAACGTTACACTGGTCCTGGCAACCATCCTGACCGGTTATTTGGCGGAGGTGAACTGGCATCTGCCGTTCCTGGTTTATCTATTTCCGTTGATCTCGATCGTGCTGTCGTTCTATCTGAAAAAGAATATCGATCCCCTACCCGTTCATGCAACAGTTTCGGAGAAAAACAAAACTATTACTGCTGATCCCACATTCGGAAAACTGGGCATACAGGTTAAACACCTGATGCAGATCATGGGGTTCTACGGACTGGCGACTTATTTGGTCATCATAGTCAGCTTCAACCTGCCCTTCCTGATGAAAGAATACCATTTCACCAGCGGTAATTCAGGTATCATGATCTCGCTGTTTTTCCTGGCTATCATGGCTCCGGGATTTATCTTGAACCAGATCGTCGACCTCCTGGGCAAAAAGACGAAATTCTATTGTTTGCTCTCGATCGCTCTGGGTATGCTACTGATCCTGATTTCAAGAACGGAATGGCTGATCGGCTTAGGCTGTATCTTTACCGGATTTGCCTATGGCGTTATCCAGCCAATCGCTTACGACAAGACGACCCGCACGGCTATTCCATCGAAAGTAACACTGGCACTGGCTTTCGTGATGGCAATGAATTACCTGGCCATCCTGTTATGCCCGTTTATCATCAATGTATTCAAAGATATGCTCCACATAGAAACACAACAGTTCGCTTTCATATTCAATATGATCATTGCACTGGCTGCTGCTGTTTGGGCTTATATCAAACAGGATTCGTTCCTGTTTAACGATAAGTTTTAGATGATGTAACGGCTTCAACATTTCCGGAAATGGCATTTACATGGTGAAAGTTGACTTCCGGAAAAGCAGAAACGACTTTTCAACGTTTAAAGTCGGTTTCCTAGGCCTAAGAAAGCCACTTTCACTATTGAAAAGTCATTTCCGAGACCTCGGGAAGTCACTTTCAACGTTGAAAACCGGTTTCCGAGGCCTCGGGAAGCCACTTTCACCATTCAAATGCCATTTCCTAGGCCTAAGAAGCCTTTACATCCGATTTTTAATCATTAAAACGCCAATAATATGAAGAATAAAAAGACAGAAGCCAACCTAAGTATGATCGTATCCAAAACCTTCAGCGGTTTGAATGCGAATGCCCTCAAATATCTCCTACCCTTATGGATTGCTCCGCTGACAGGAGTTATGTTTCGTTGTGTATTCGCTGCCATTGTGTTCTGGATCATCAGTATATTCTGGAAACAAGAGAAAACAACCCGGCGGGAGAAGATAACCCTGTTCCTGCTGGGAGCGATCGGATTATATGGTTTCATGTTCTTTTATTTGCTTGGAGTCAGCAAAACAACGCCGGTCTCCAGTTCGCTGTTCAGCAGCCTGCAACCGATTTGGGTATTCATCCTTTCCGTCATTTTCCTACGGGAACGTATTACGGCAATGAAGATAATCGGTATCGCGATCGGCTTGGGCGGCGCACTGCTCTGCATCCTGACGCAGAAAAGCGACGATTTGGCTTCCGATGCTTTTACGGGTAATATGCTCTGTTTGATCAGTTCTATAGCCTACGCTGCTTATCTGATCGTAAGCAATGTAGTATTGGGAAAAGTCAGTTCGCTCAATATGTTACGCTATAGTTTTCTCGGAGCAGCTGTTTCCTCTCTGATCGTGATGGCTTTTACCGGTTTCGACGGACATCTGTTCAGTCATTTCGAATGGACGCCTTTCCTTGTCCTGATGTTTGTCCTTATCTTTCCCACCACAATCAGTTATCTACTCATTCCGATAGGCCTGAAATATCTGAGTACTACGCTGGTTGCCCTCTACGGCTACATTATATTGATTGTTGCCACCATCGTCTCCCTTTCCATCGGTCAGGACCGTTTCAGCTGGTATCAGATGATCGCCATCGCACTGATCTGTTCGAGCGTCTATTTCGTTGAAATAGCGGAAAGCAAAGATAAAAGATAATTTTTTTCCCTTTCTTTGTAACAACTTATTCTTTGTTCCCGTCTATCTTATGAAGCCTCTCCGAAGTGCGCACGAGGAAAGGCGGAAACAAACAGAATTAGTAATCATTTAATACAATAGAAAGATGAAACGATACTTTGTTATCCTGGCGCTGATCTTGATCTGCCAGGCAGGAAACAGCCAGACAATGAACCAATTGTTCAACGAGTTCTCGAAAATAGAACAGATCAACCATGTCAAAATAGGCAATATCACTATGAAACTTGCCAGTCTGTTCACTGAAACAATGGGCGTAAACGGCATCGAAGTCCTCGAGTTCGGCAGTTGTAACAGCGATGTAAAACAACGTTTCGAAAAAGCGATCAAGGAACTGAAAGACCCCGACTTCGAGACAATGGTCACCTCCAACGAAAAAGGCAGTCGCACAAAGGTCATGGTACGTATCGAAAAAGACATGATCCGCGAAATGGTAGTCCTCACCACCGGCAACAGCAATGCCCTGGTACGCATCAAAGGTAAGATCAAACCATCCGACATAGAAAAAGTGATGAAAGACCATGGGAATGGATGCTGAGAACTTCAAACGAAAGTTCCTCTCCTTCCACCCCAAGCTTTTCCGGATCGCCTACGCACTTGTTGAGAATAAAGCCGATGCAGAAGATATCCTTCAGGATGCTTACTTCAAATTATGGAACAAACGGGACGAACTGCCCGACATAGAGAATCCCGAAGCCTTCTGTGTGACCCTGGTCAAGAACCTCTCTCTCGATTTCCTTCGTTCCCCACGTGCCAACCGGCGGGAAGAAGAAATAGAAAGTGTATTTACGCTGGCAACCGATTCTTCACCGGAAAAGGAACTGGAAACGAAAGACAAGGAACAACAAATCCGGCAGCTGATCAACCGTTTACCCGTAAACCAGCGGCAGGTACTCCGCCTTAGGGGAATCGACGATTGCTCGATGGATGAAATAGAGCAGATAACCGGCCTGAATGCCGTAAATGTACGTGTGCTACTTTCCCGGGCACGAAAAGTAATCAGGGAACAATTTGAAAAATTATACGAATATGAACGATAAACAGATAGATGAATTAATCAACAAGGTCCTCCGGGAGGATCAAACGTTACCGGAAGGACTTTCCGAACGGTTGGAGCAGCAGATAGATGCCTGGGCCGCCGCCGAAAAGAAGGAGACGATCCGTTCATCTTTCCGCCGTCGTTCTCTCTACTGGCTCAGCGGAGCCGCTGCCGTAGCACTGTTATGCATAGGCATCTTCCAGTTTACTACCCCCAATGAGGAACACCAACTGGCAGATACGTATACCAATCCGCAAGAAGCCGCCATGGCCGCCCAGAAAGCACTCGCTTTCATGTCTGTAAACCTGAATAAGGGAATCGAACAAGTGAACGAAGCCCAACAGGAAATGAATAAAGTAAACAAAATACTGAATAAACATTTAAAAGATTAACAAGATGAAAACTAAAAATATATTGCTCATTCTCTTTCTGTGCTGCACAAGCATTTGCTTTGCCCAGAACAAACTTTTCGACAAATATTCCGAAATGGATAACGTCACCTCCGTCTATATCTCAAAAGCCATGTTCCAGATGATGCCCAAGATCGAAACAAACGGCCTCAACCTGATGAACCTGAAAGGGAAAATAGAAGGTCTGCAAGTCCTCACTACCGAGAACAACAGCATAAAGGAAAAAATGCGTGATGATTTCAAAAAGCTGATCAGTAAAGACCACCAGGAACTGATGCGGGTGAAAGACGGCAAGACACGCGCCACCTTCTATGTCAAACAGAAAGGAGACCTGATAAGCGAAATGATCATGCTGGCCGATACGGACAATAGCTTCAACGTAATCCAGTTATTGGGTAACTTCACCCTCCAGGACATTCAGGAGATCACAAAAGAAATGAATAAGTAAAAAACGGAAGATGTCATTTTCCTAAGTCATAAAATCATTTTTAATACCTTATTTTACTCATAAATAAGCATCTTTGTACAGCTATTACACTTTAATTCTGTACAAAATGAAAAATAGAAGGTCTTTCCATATCTCCATACTGCTTTCTTTATTCTCATTGGCTATGTTTGCCAAAGGTTCCTTTTCAGTTTATAATCTGAAATGCGAACAGGAAACGAATCCTCTGGGAATAGAAAAACTCCAGCCCCGCTTCAGTTGGCAGATCAATGCAGAAGAAAGAAACTTTGAACAGGCAGCCTGGCAAATACTGGTTGCCGACACCCCCGAAGCACTCGACAACGAAAACGGTACTATCTGGAATAGCCGGAAGGTAAACAGTCCGGCTTCCATCCTGGTTCCTTTTAACGGGAAGGGGTTGGAAGCCGGGCAAACTTATTTCTGGAAAGTCAGGATATGGGATAAACAAGGGAATGCTTCTCCCTGGAGCCCTGCCAATCAGTTCAATATCGGCCTGCTTTCGGAAAAGGACTGGAGCAACGCTAAATGGATCGCTTTAGAAAAAGACAGAAAAGAAGAGATTATTACGACAGGTATCCATGCTCCGCTGGTAGAAAATGCCATTGGAGATAAGAAAACGGGGACATACCGCCTGCCGCAATTCAGAAAAGAGTTTGCTGTCAACAAACAGCTTAAACGTGCCATAGCCTATGTTTCCGGGCTCGGTCATTTCGATATGTTCCTGAACGGTACTAAAATAGGAGACAATTTCCTTGATCCGGGATGGACCAAATACGATAAATGCGCTCTTTATGTATCTTTCGACATTACCGAACATTTACAACAGGGAAATAATGCCGTCGGAGTCATGTTGGGAAACGGCTTTTTCAATATTCCGAGAGAGCGTTATTACAAGATACTGACCTCTTACGGTGCTCCTAAACTCATCATGAAGATACAATTGGAATATACTGACGGCAGTACACAGCATATCGTCTCCGACACCGACTGGAAAGTAACAGAAAGCCCCATCACCTTCAGCAGCATTTACGGAGGAGAAGAATATGATGCCAGCAAAGAACAGGAAGGCTGGAAACAGCCCGGCTTCAATGATACCGACTGGAATAAGGCTATCAATTCAAACTGGAAAACTGCATTAATCTCCCAACGCATTCCTCCGTTAAAAGTACGCGACCGAATCCCGACAATCCGTCTCCTTCAAACAGAAAAAGGAGACTGGGTATACGACCTCGGACAGAACTTTTCCGGTATCCTCCAACTAAAGGTGCGGGCAACCGACCGGCATCCGGTCAAACTGTATCCGGCAGAGTTATTAAATCCGGACAACAGCATCAATCAAAGCGCATCGGGAGCACCGTTCTATTTTACTTATATCCCTGAAGGTGGTAACCGGACAGCGTCATGGCAACCCCAGTTCACCTATTACGGTTTCCGTTACGTACAAGTGGAAGGTGCCGTCCCGAGCGGACAACCGAATCCCGAAGGACTGCCTGAAATCATCGACATCACCGGACTCCATACATGCAACTCTGCGGATGAAGCCGGTAAATTCAGTTGCTCCAACGAAATGTTCAATAAGATATATAACCTGATCGACTGGTCTGTCCGCAGCAATATGGCAAGTGTACTGACCGACTGCCCTCACCGGGAGAAACTGGGTTGGCTGGAAGTTGCACATCTGATGCAATACTCCATCCAGTACAGGTATAATATGGCTCGCTTTTACGAAAAAGTAATGAACGATATGCGTTCGACACAAGCCGAAAACGGACAGATAGCCACTACTACCCCCGAACTGGTTGAGTTTGAAGGTGGTTTCAAAGATACCCCCGAATGGGGCAGCGCCTTTATCATTTCTCCCTGGTACGTTTATCAGTGGTACGGGGACAAACAGCTTATCGAAAAGAATTATCCCGACATGCAACGTTACCTGGATTACCTGCTGTCGAAATCCGATAATTATATCATCTCCTATGGTCTGGGCGACTGGTATGATATCGGCCCGAACCACCCCGGTGAATCCCAGCTAACCAGCAACGGAGTAACCGCAACAGCCATATTCTATTACAATACGGTTATCATGCAGCAAATCGCATCTTTGCTGAATAAGTCCGCCGATGCCGACAAATACGCAGAGCAGGCTTCCCGAATCAAGGAAGCATTCAACACTACATTCTGGAACAAATCCACCCGCAAATACGACCGCGATAGCCAGGCAGCTAATGCCATCGCCTTATATACCGGCTTAGTCGAACCCCACAACAAAGAACAGGTATTCAACAACCTGATTGCCGATATCCGTAACCGCAATAATGCCCTGACAGCCGGTGATGTCGGTTACCGCTATGTGCTCCGTGCACTGGAAGAAAATAACGCATCCGATGTAATCTACGATATGAACTGCAAATATGATGTTCCCGGTTACGGCTGGCAACTGGCACACGGAGCGACCTCTCTGACAGAGTCGTGGCAGGCTTACGGCTTTGTCTCGAACAATCACTGTATGCTGGGACATCTGATGGAATGGCTTTTCAGCGGACTGGGAGGCATACGCCAGGAAAAAGGATCTGTCGCCTTTAAGAACATCGTCATCAAACCGGAGCCGGCAGGTGATATCCGGGATGCGGATACCTCTTATGAATCTCCTTATGGCCTGATTCATTCGTCCTGGAAAGATGATAAGGAAACATTCAGTCTCCGGGTAGAAATACCGGCAAACAGTAGTGCCTCGATTTACCTGCCGGCCAATGCTCCCGGACAAATATCGGAAAGCGGAATACCGTTACAAGAAATAAAAGGAATGAAGTTCAGCGCCCCTGTAAACGGGCGGATTAAGGTGGAAACAGGCTCGGGTATTTACAACTTTATCGTAGAAAAGTAAAAATGAAGCGATTATAGACCATAGTAAATGCTCTAAAATGTTATATTTGCGAAATATAAGGGATTTACCTTGATTATCTAAAATAACAAACGAGCAGAATAACGTATGAAAAGTGGAACAGAGAGGTTGAATGTACTGATTATCCTGATTGCAATGTGTTTTCCATCCGCCATTGCATTAGCTGATGAAGGAGCACATAAAAACGCATCGGGGGATATGACGGATTCCGTATCCTATTCACGTCGTTTAATCCATCGGTTAGGTTTCGACGTGCGGCCGACTTATATTTTCCCTACCAATTCTTTCCTGAAAGGAGAGAATACGGAAATGGAACCCATCCGGCGGTCTGTCTCCGCACATTTAAAATACTCGTTCCAATACTATCCGAACAGTTACACAGACCGGATTTACAGAGGCTCCTACCAAGGTATCGGATTATCGGGATACTCGTTCCAGAATAAGGAAGAACTGGGAAATCCGATAGCTGTCTACGTTTTCCAAGGAGCCCGCATCAAACGATTCAATCCACGTTTGTCACTCAATTACGAATGGAACTTCGGCGCATCTTTCGGCTGGAAACCTTTCGATGAAGTTGAAAACCGGTATAATAAGGTGATCGGTTCGAAAATCAATGCTTATATCAATACGAATTTCTATCTGGACTATATCCTTTCAAAAGAAATAGACCTGACAGCCGGAGTCGATTTAACACATTTCTCGAATGGTAACACAAGATTCCCGAATGCCGGACTGAACACGATCGGATTAAAAATCGGATTAGTATATAACATCAACAGGAAGGATGAATGTCTTTCCCGTCCCTTATTCCAACCTCCTGTCCCCCGCTTTCCCCGTCATATCAGTTATGATGTGGTCTTATTCGGTTCCTGGCGGCGGAAAGGAGTTTATGTAGGAGAAGGACAAATTGCTGCCCCCGGTGCTTTTGCAGTAGCGGGATTCAATATAAACCCGATGTACAACTTCGGATATAACTTCCGCGCCGGAGTATCATTGGATGGCGTTTATGATGAGAGCGCCAATATTTATGCCGACGAATATTCTTCGTCCGACCGCTTCTACAGGCCGCCTCTCAGCTACCAAATGGCGTTGGGACTTTCTGCCCGGGCAGAATATGTCATGCCTTATTTCACAGTCGGAATAGGATTGGGAGGAAATGTCATACATCGTGGCGGTGACCTGAAAGGTTTATACCAGGTACTGGCCCTCAAAGTAGAAGTTACCCGCAGTTCATTTATCCACGTAGGATATAACCTGCAAAATTTCCATACTCCCAATTACTTAATGCTGGGTATCGGATACCGGTTCCATAATAAATATCCGACATTCCACAGGTAAACCTACTTTCCTGTAATGATCTTCCGTATCTCGCTTAGCTTGTTCAACGCATCGATAGGTGTCAGGTTGTTTACGTCGAGATTCTTGATCTCATCGCGAACCTGGCTTAATACGGGGTCGTCCAATTGGAAGAAACTCAACTGGAAGCCTTCGGCAGCAGCGGCAATCTCCTTGACTGGTTTCGCCTTTACCTTACCTTTAGCTTTCTCCTTGCAATCGATTCCCTCCTGGCGGTTATCCGTTTCCAGTTGTTTCAGGATTTCGTTGGAACGTTTCACGATACTTTTCGGCATACCGGCCATCTTGGCTACATGGATACCGAAACTATGTTCGCTACCTCCGGGAACCAGTTTACGCAGGAATATTACCTTATTTGAAACCTCTTTCACCGAAACATTGTAGTTTTTGATGCGTTTGAAAGAACGTTCCATCTCATTCAATTCATGATAATGAGTGGCAAAAAGCGTCTTTGCACGGGCATTCGGATGCTCATGGATATATTCAACGATCGCCCAGGCAATCGAGATACCATCGTAAGTACTTGTTCCGCGGCCCAACTCATCGAAAAGAACCAGGCTGCGCGAAGACATGTTGTTCAGGATATTCGATGCTTCGTTCATCTCTACCATAAAAGTAGACTCACCGACAGAGATATTATCGGAAGCTCCTACACGGGTAAATATCTTGTCTACCATACCGATACGGGCAGACTCAGCCGGCACAAAACAACCTATCTGCGCCATCAGGGTAATTAATGCCGTCTGACGCAACAACGCTGATTTACCCGCCATATTCGGACCGGTAATAATAATAATCTGCTGCTTCTCACTATCCAGATACACATCATTGGCAATATAAGCCTCCCCCAACGGCAACTGTTTTTCGATTACCGGATGACGGCCCGACTTGATGTCGATTACATCCGAATCATCCACATTCGGACGGATATAGCGGTTACTTTCCGCCACTTTAGCAAACGACAACAGACAATCCAGACGACCTATCAGATTGGCATTCACCTGAATAGGTGGTATAAATTCTGCCAGACAGGTAACCAATTCGGTAAACAGGCGGTTTTCGAGGGCGAGAATCTTTTCTTCCGCTCCTAATATCTTTTCTTCGTATTCTTTCAGTTCTTCCGTGATATAACGCTCAGCGTTTACCAACGTCTGTTTGCGTATCCATTCGGCGGGAACTTTGTCTTTATGCGCATTACGCACTTCGATATAATAACCGAATACATTATTGAAAGCAATCTTCAAACTCGGAATACCCGTTTTCTCACTTTCCCGCTGCTGCACCTGCAACAAATAATCCTTACCGGAATAGGCAATGGCACGCAATTCGTCCAGTTCTGCATTGATACCTTTAGCTATCACACCTCCTTTATTCAGCAAAGCGGGCGGGTCATTATTGATTTCTTTCTCGATACGGTCACGTATTTCGGTACAGGCATTCAACTGCTCACCGACACGGGAAAGGCTCGGTTCGTCGCTGGCCATACAGGCTTCCTTTATAGGTTCGATTGCCCGGAGAGCAACTTTCAGTTGCACCACTTCCCGGGGAGAAACACGGCCTACCGCTACCTTTGAAATAATACGTTCCAGATCACCGATCTGTTCGATTTGTTCATCCAGTATCTCCTTCACCTCCGGATGACGGAAGAAATAATCTACGACATTCTGCCGTTCCTGAATAGGTTTCACATCTTTCAACGGGAAAAGTACCCAACGCCGCAACATACGTGAACCCATCGGAGAAACCGTCTTGTCGATTACGTCCAGCAGGCTGGTTCCTTCGTCATTCATCGTACCGACCAGTTCCAGACTGCGCACGGTGAACTTATCCAGGCGCACATAACGGTCTTCTTCAATACGTGACAATGCTGTAATATGCGAAATATGTGTATGTTGTGTCTGATCCAGATAATAAAGGATTGCTCCCGATGCGACGACGCCCAGTTTCAGATGTTCTACTCCGAAACCTTTGAGATTCTTTGTTTCGAAATGTTTCAACAGACGGTCGTTGGCGGCATCGGCCGAGAATACCCAGTCTTCCATTTCAAAGGTAAAGAAACGGGGACCGAAGGCTTCTTCGAAACGTTTCTTATTATTACGCTCGATCAATACTTCCTTCGGAGAGAAATTATTGAGCAGTTTGTCGATATAGTCGATTGTTCCCTCAGCAGTTAGAAATTCACCGGTGGAAATATCCAGCAGGGAAATTCCACAAACATCCTTACCGAAATGAATGGCGGCAAGGAAATTATTCTCTTTATGATTCAGGATATTGTCGTTGATAGAGACACCCGGCGTAACCAACTCCGTCACTCCGCGTTTCACCAGCTTCTTAGTCATCTTCGGGTCTTCCAGCTGGTCGCAGATAGCAACACGTTTACCGGCACGGACCAGCTTGGGAAGATAAGTATCGAGGGCATGATGCGGAAATCCGGCCATTTCAATAAACTGGCCCGGCCCGTTGGCTTTTTTTGTTTGTACGATTCCCAGTATCTCGGCACCAATCACGGCGTCTTCGCCATACATTTCGTAAAAGTCTCCTACACGGAACAGAAGTACAGCATCCGGATGTTTCGCCTTTATATCGAAATACTGCTTCATCAATGGGGTTTCAACGATCTTTGCCACGGGATATATCTTTTATCATTTTATTTACAACCGCACAAAGGTACAAATTTTTGTGAGAGAAAAATAACCTCTTCTTGCATCAGCTTCTTTATTAATTAGAAAACTTTCCTACACTTTTTAAATAAAAAATATAACTTTGCCAGCATGTCTGACAAGAAACATCTTAGAATCATGAAAAAAACTTTATTACTCGCTTCCGGCTTTATGCTGGCTGTTCCTTTTGTACAAGCACAAAAGAACAAAGACAAAAAACCAAACATCGTATTTATTTTAGCAGATGACCTGGGATACGGTGACCTAAGCTGCTACGGACAGGAAAAGTTTGAAACTCCGAACATCGACCAACTGGCGCAAAACGGTATGCGTTTCACCCAGTGCTATTCGGGAACGACTGTCAGTGCCCCCTCCCGCTCCTGCCTGTTGACCGGTACCCACAGCGGACATACTCCTGTTCGGGGAAACAAAGAACTCGACCCGGAAGGACAATTCCCGTTGCCGGAAGGTACCCGCACCATCTTCCATGTAATGCAGGATGCAGGATATAAGACTTCTGCCTTCGGTAAATGGGGATTGGGTTATATCGGTACTTCGGGCGATCCTAAAAACCAGGGTTGTGAAACATTCTACGGATATAACTGCCAGTTGCTGGCACATAGTTACTATCCCGACCACCTGTGGGATAACGACCAACGAGTGGAACTAAAAGATAATGTATTGGAAGTTCAATACGGAAAAGGTACTTATTCGCAGGATCTTATCCATTCAAAAGCACTCGATTATTTGGATAACCTCAAGGAAGACGAACCTTTCTTTATGTGGTATCCGACTATCCTGCCGCATGCCGAACTGATCGTACCGGAAGACAGTATCATTAAGAAATTCCGTGGCATGTATCCCGAAAAGGCTTACAAAGGAACAGAACCGGGCAGTCCGGCTTTCCGCAAAGGCGGTTATTGCACACAGCTTCATCCGCACGCTACATTTGCTGCTATGATATATCGTCTGGACGTATATGTGGGACAGATTGTTCAGAAGCTGAAAGATAAAGGTTTATACGATAATACAATCATTATTTTCGCCAGCGACAACGGTCCGCACATGGAAGGTGGTGCTGATCCTGATTTCTTCAACAGCAACGGTATGTACCGTGGCTACAAACGTGACTTATATGAAGGCGGTATCCGCGTGCCGATGATTATCTCATGGCCGGGACATATCCAACCGGGAACAGAAACAAACTTTATGTGTTCTTTCTGGGATGTATTGCCTACATTCGAAGAAATCATCAGCCCGAAAGCTAAACAGAAAGAGATGGATGGCGTAAGCATGTTACCGTTGCTTCAAAACCGTAAAGGACAGAAAGAACATGAATTCCTGTATTTCGAATTCCAGGAAATGAACGGTCGTCAGGCTGTCCGTCAAGGTCCGTGGAAACTGGTTCACATGAATATCCGTGGCGATAAGCCTTATTATGAGCTTTATAACTTAGCAGCCGATCCTTCGGAAAGACATAACATCCTGGATAAATATCCTGAAAAAGTAGCCGAACTGAAAGAAATCATGGTTCGTGAACACATCGAAGACCCGAACTGGCCGTTGCTGAAGAAGTAAAACCATTGAAAATAGGGGATGTCCGACTTTTGGACATCCCTTCTACTTCTATTATATATTTACTTTTTTACCAACTTATGGCTGCTTCTTCCTTCCACAGTCTGTACTTCCATCACATAAATACCTGCCGGATATCCGCTATAAGAAAGCGTAACGGTTGAGTTATTGCTTCCCGGCTGCTTTTTTAACAGGCGGCCGTTCATATCATACAAAGCAACTTCCAGAATAGCTACAGGAGAAGTTACATAAGCTGTACCATCCACATAGGAGACAGAAACATTCATATCCGAAGATATTTCTTCCGTCGAAGTCGGGTCGGCAGCCACCAGAATCTCGCCGGTCGTATTACCACCGCCTCTTACCCATTTCCATTCGCTGCCGTCACTGCTCTTATAAAGCAAACGGATACGGTCACCCGGAACGATTGCTTTGGTAATCGTACAAGGTATCTCCTGCCCCACTCCGCGTTCTATCTCGATAGTGACAGGTTCTTCGCTGGAAATAAATTCTTTGGTATTTCCATCCTTATCCACAAGAGCTGCAACAAGGTTACCGGTGAAATCACGGATACTCATATTTCCTACATAACCGTATTGAAGACCGAAAAGCTGGTTCTGTTCGAAATCGTCAGTCGTAACAGACAGACCATTGAATACAGTACCCTCATTTTCACCATAGAAAAACACCAGTACGTCCTGATAGGTCGAACCTTCCACCGGCTTCATCATGCTGATAATGGCATTCTGGTCGAGGGAGAAACCACCACCGCTATTGCCACCTGTTCCCTGTTCTTCGGGTTCGAGAACCGATAGCAGGTAATAACCGTTCGCCAGTCCGCTCCAACCCCAGTTCACATGATAATAATCGGATGTATTGTATCCGTCGATAATAAACTGATGACCTTCGTTCTGACCATTTTCACCACCATAAATGACAGGACGATTATCATCCAATTCACCTTTGATGATAGACTCCCATTCAGCCGTCTGATAGTTTTCACGTTGCAATACATGAAGGGACTTATCGTATTTCATATAATTGACAAGGCCCTGGGCTGCTGTAATTGTCAGCGCACCACTGTTTCCGGGCGCGTAATTCATTTCCGACATAACACCGACATCATACATCAGAGTGGCTACATTCTGCGCCTGCTGGGTAGTGTATTGTCCGGCAGTATAAGTAGAAGGCATATTATCCCATTGGTAAGGCGTATTGAAAGTAGCGGAAAGAGATAAGCCATATGTCTGTGAAGTATAGGAATGACTGCCCTGTCCTACATCCGGCCATTTATGGTATTGCATGGCAATAGCAGTAGAAGTCGCCACGCAACCGGTCGGAGTACGCTGGCTGTTTACCACCGGGCAAAGATTATTATAAGGTGTCATCTGGTCCCACAACACAGTCGTCAGTAATACACCATCCGAACTCAGTTGCATAGTGCCCTGCCGCAACTGATTCCAGGCGGCAGTTATCTCTTTACCGGCTACCGTTTTATTTCCGCGCATCCAGTTAATCTGACGCTGATAACTGTCAAACCATGAACGCAGGTTAACCGGCATGGAATCTTTCCGGAACGGTTCCTGCATACCATATCCCAGAATAGGATAAACAACGTCATCACCGGCAACGACCACAAAACCGTTATCATCGCCCTGATTAAACACATAAAAAGTAGCATCCTGCGAACCGGCATCCGATTTGGTAGCGACTCCGCCATCCGACCAGACTAACGTCAGTTTCGTAAGCGAGGATTTGGTCTGCGGACGATTGCTTTTCAGAAAACTGAGCGCAACGCTCCGGGCCTGTTCCACATCGACAGGGGCAGCGCTTATCGACATTGTCAACAAGGCAACCAGGAAAACAATAGTACATCTTCTCATTACTTGTAATTTTTATAGTTTAAATTTAGCTTGCTTGTCAGAGGTCGGGTTAAAGGCATTAATGGCGTTTCAAATTTATTGTCATTCAATAACAAAGAGGATGGAAAGAAGGTTCAATTTCCTCCATAGGGAACTGTAATTTCCCAGACAGGAAACACGTGTTTCCTATGGAAGAAACTAGAGTTTCCTGCTAAGGAAATTGTGACGGGGTAGAATGAGGCAAATAAGTATCCGCCGAAGCAGGCTCATTTTGTACGAGTCTTCGTTCAAAAAGAACGATAAACCCGGACCGAAGATTCGTTATGTGAAGTAAAACTAAATAAAATAACTAACTTTGTGGCTTTAAACTGAAAACGATAAAAAACGATTAGATATTATGGAGTACAATTTCAGAGAAATCGAGAAAAAATGGCAAGAATATTGGATTGCCAACGGGGTTTATAAAGTGAAAGAAAATAAGGATAAACCCAAATACTACGTGTTGGATATGTTCCCTTACCCATCCGGTGCAGGACTACATGTAGGTCATCCGCTCGGTTACATCGCTTCTGACATTTATTCCCGTTTCAAACGGTTACAGGGTTTCAACGTATTACACCCGATGGGATACGATGCTTACGGCTTGCCGGCAGAACAATATGCCATCCAGACCGGACAGCATCCCGAAGTAACTACCAAACAAAATATCGCCCGTTATCGTGAGCAGATGGATAAAATAGGTTTCAGCTACGACTGGAGTCGTGAAATCCGTACCTGCGACCCGGAATATTATCACTGGACACAATGGGCATTCATCAAAATGTTCAACAGCTACTATTGCAACGATGAAAAGAAAGCACTTCCTATCGAAAGCCTGATTGAAGCCTTTGAAACCGTAGGTACTGAAGGTCTGAACGTTGCCTGTGGCGAAGAATTAAGTTTCACCGCCGCTGAATGGAAAGCTAAAAGTGACAAAGAAAAACAAGAAATATTACTGAATTACCGTATCGCTTATCTGGGTGATACAATGGTTAACTGGTGTTCCGAACTGGGAACCGTACTGGCAAATGATGAAGTTGTAAACGGCGTTTCCGAACGTGGAGGCTTCCCGGTAGAACAAAAAATGATGCGTCAGTGGTGTCTGCGTGTATCTGCTTACGCCCAGCGTTTACTGGACGGACTGGATACCATCGACTGGACGGATTCATTGAAAGAAACACAACGTAACTGGATAGGCCGAAGCGAAGGTGCCGAAGTCAATTTCAAGGTAAAAGACAGCGACCTGGAATTTACTATCTTCACTACCCGTGCCGATACGATGTTCGGTGTTACTTTCATGGTACTGGCTCCCGAAAGCGAACTGGTTGAGAAATTAACAACTCCGGAACAAAAACAAGAAGTAGACGCTTATCTGGACCGTACCAAAAAACGTACAGAACGTGAACGTATTGCCGACCGCCAGGTAACAGGTGTGTTCAGCGGTTCATACGCAATCAATCCGTTTACCGGAGATGCAGTGCCTGTATGGATTAGCGATTATGTGCTGGCCGGTTACGGTACAGGAGCCATCATGGCTGTTCCGGCTCACGATAGCCGTGACTATGCTTTCGCAAAACATTTCAACTTGCCTATCATCCCGTTGATTGAAGGTTGCGACGTTAGCGAAGAAAGTTTCGATGCCAAGGAAGGTATCGTCTGCAACTCACCGAGACCGGACGTTACTCCTTATTGCGAATTGTCACTGAATGGATTAACCGTTAAAGAAGCTATTGCCGCCACCAAGAAATTTGTAGCAGAACATAAGTTAGGACGTGTAAAAATAAATTACCGTCTGCGTGATGCTATCTTCAGCCGTCAGCGTTATTGGGGCGAACCGTTCCCCGTATATTATGATGCGGACGGAATGCCTCAGATGTTACCGTTTGAAGCATTGCCTTTACAATTACCGGAAGTAGACAAATTCCTACCGACTGCCACAGGCGAACCTCCATTGGGACATGCAACCAAATGGGCCTGGGATTCGGTTAATAAAGAAGTAGTTGAAACCTCCAAGATAGATAATAAAACAATCTTCCCGCTGGAACTTTGTACGATGCCCGGTTTTGCCGGTTCTTCCGCTTATTACCTGCGTTATATGGACCCTCATAACGACAAAGGTCTGGTAGATAAACAGGTAAATGATTACTGGAAAAACGTAGACCTGTATATCGGTGGTACGGAACATGCTACCGGTCACCTGATTTATAGTCGTTTCTGGAACAAGTTCCTGTATGATATGGAAGTTATCTGCGAGAATGAACCGTTCCAGAAGTTGATTAACCAGGGTATGATTCAGGGACGTTCAAACTTCGTATACCGTATCAAAGATACCAATACATTTGTCTCTCTGAACCTGAAAGACCAGTACGAAGTTACTCCTATCCATGTAGATGTAAACATTGTATACAATGATATTCTGGATATCGAAGCCTTTAAAAACTGGCGTCCGGAATATAAGAATGCTGAATTTATCCTGGAAGACGGCAAATATATCTGCGGATGGGCTGTTGAAAAGATGTCAAAATCTATGTTCAACGTAGTAAACCCGGATATGATTGTTGAAAAATACGGTGCAGATACATTACGTCTGTATGAAATGTTCTTAGGCCCGTTGGAACAATCCAAACCTTGGGATACAAACGGTATCGACGGTGTTCATCGTTTCCTGAAAAAGCTATGGGCTTTATTCTACGGAAATACCGACAACCTTCAGATAATCGATGCCGAACCGACAGCTGAGGAATTAAAGTCATTACATAAACTGATTAAGAAAGTAACATTCGATATCGAGCATTTCTCTTATAATACTTCTATCAGTGCTTTCATGATTTGTGTCAATGAATTAAGTAGCGTGAAATGTAACAAGCGTGCTATCCTGGAGCAACTGGTTATCCTGCTTGCCCCGTTTGCACCTCATACGGCAGAAGAGTTATGGCACGAATGCGGTCATACGACTACGGTTTGCGATGCTCAATGGCCCCAGCACAACGAAGAGTATCTGAAAGAAAAGTCAGTTACCTACGCTATCTCATTCAACGGAAAAGCCCGTTTCAGTATGGAACTTCCGGCTGACATGCCCCGTGAAGAGGTTGAAAAGGCAGCTCTCAGCCATGAAAGTTCCGCTAAGTGGACGGAAGGCAAAACACCTAAAAAGGTTATTGTCGTTCCGGGTAAGATTGTTAATATCGTTATCTGATGAAAGCTGCTCAGTTTTATAAAATTTATTTTTCAATACAGGATTATCTGATGATTCTGTTCGGGACCTTATTATATGGTTTCGGATTCAATGCATTTATCCTGTCGAATGAAATTGTTACCGGTGGCGTTAGTGGTATCTGTGCGCTGATATTCTTCGCCACAGGCGGCGCCATACCGGTATCGGTTTCATACTTTGTTATCAATGTAGTCTTACTACTGGCCGCACTTAAAATATTAGGTTTTAAGTTCCTGATAAAAACCATATTCGGAGTATTCTCCCTTTCCGCTTCCCTTTCATTTTTTGAATGGCTGCTGAAAGGAAACCCGATTCTGCACGACCAGCCGTTTATGGCTATCATGATTGGTGCCCTCCTTTGCGGAGCCGGACTCGGACTGGTCTTTTCTGCAAACGGAAGTACGGGAGGTACCGATATTATCGGAGCTATCGTGAATAAATACAAGAACATATCCATCGGACGTGCCTTGTTATTCTGCGATTTCTTCATTATCAGTTCTTCTTTCTTCCTCTTCCATAATGTGGATAAGATCGTGTTTGGTTTCGTAGAAATGATAATCAGCAACTATGTCCTCGACATGGTATTGAATGGTAACCGTCAATCGGTGCAATTCCTCATATTCTCACAGAAATACGATGAAATAGCCGAACGAATCATTCACGACCTGGACCGTGGATGTACCATCCTGGACGGTGTCGGAGGTTATTCCCGCAAACCGGTCAAAGTTGTCGTATTATTAGCTAAGAAATCAGAATCAGTATCCATTTTCCGTCTGGTAAAACAGATAGACCATCAGGCATTCATCTCGCAAAGTATTGTCCGGGGAGTTTACGGAGAAGGATTTGACCAGATAAAAACATAAAAGATTCATTCAAACAATTAAAAGCACTTCCATACGTTATATATCGTACAGAAGTGCTTTTTTATTTAGACATTTATAGATATGAAACTCGTATTCGCAACAAATAACCAACATAAGTTGGATGAAGTACAAAAAATAACAGCCAGTCATACAGAAATAGTAAGTCTAGCTGCCATCGATTGTCATGATGACATACCGGAAACAGCCGATACCCTGGAAGGTAATGCGCTCCAGAAAGCTCGTTACATTAAAGATAAATTCGGTTACGACTGCTTTGCCGACGATACCGGCCTCGAAGTAGAAGCGCTGAACAATGCTCCCGGTGTATATTCTGCCCGCTATGCCGGTCCCGGACATGATTCGGAAGCCAATATGAAAAAACTTCTCCGGGAAATGGAAGGGATGGAAAACCGCAAAGCCCGTTTCCGTACCGTTATAGCACTTATTCTGGATGGAAAGGAATATCTGTTCGAAGGCATAGTAAACGGTCAGATAACAAAGGATAAACGCGGAACAAGCGGATTTGGATACGACCCTATCTTTATGCCGGACAATCATACGGAGACATTTGCCGAAATGGGTAATGATATAAAGAATACAATCAGCCACCGGGCTGAAGCTGTAAAAAAATTAAGTGCTTTTTTATCTACATTATCAGAATAAATTATGAAGAAGATACTATATACACTTATATTCTTCTGCTTACTCGTTACGAATGCAGTAGCTCAAAAGGCAATAGGCCAATGGAATACTTATTTATCTTATTACTCAACAACTTTGGTTGCTGAAGGTAATAATCATGTATTCGGTGTAGCCAACGGTTCGTTATACAGTTATAATAAAGAAGATAACAGTATATCCTATTACTCAAAACAAACAGGGTTAAGTGACAATGATATAAATAATGTAGCATTCAACCCGACTACAAATACACTACTAATTACATATAGCATCAGTGGAAATATTGACCTATTGAGTGATAAAGGTATCTACAACCTACCTTATTTAATGAATAATTCCAATATTCAGGATAAGACGATTAACAGTATATTCATATATAATGAATACGCTTATTTATCCACCAATTTTGGAATTATGCTAATCAATATAGATAAAAAAGACATTACAGATACCTATAAGCTGAATAAAAAAGTATATTCTGTCTGTATTAAAGATGAGTATATCTATGCTGCTACAGAGAGCGGAGTAATCAGAGCTAAATTAGATAGTAATTTATTAGATCATAATAACTGGTCTGCTTATTCTCTCAATACTTCTATATTTAATAGTAATAACATCAGAAAAATAGTTTTATTCCAAAATAATTTATGTTTCTTTGTTCAGAATAGTGGAGTTTATTACCAATCTAACGGACAGATAAACATAATCTCTCAAAACAATCAATTAAAAAATTTACTTGTCCGGAATGAAAATCTAATTACTTATACTGGTTCCACTCTTTATATCTATTCAAATTTTACGACTAAAGATGCTATTAATGTAGAAAATATCAATGATGTTACATCCGGTAAAGATGCTAATACATTTTGGATAGCTACCGGAATAAATGGTATAAAAGGAATTAAAAAGAGCAACGAACAATATACTACTATCCTGGAAAATACAAATAATGAATTATATTCTCCCAAACGGAATTATAATTATTTTATGACCATAGAAAACAATCAATTATATATTGTAGGTGGAGGCCGTAATTCTGATCGATTAAATATTCCCGGAACATTAATGATTTACAATGGAAACGAATGGTTTAATCTCGACGAAAACGAAGTTAATAAAGAAGTCAACAAACAATTTCCAGAGAATAACTTCATATTTACAACAAAAGATTACACAGGGATAGCAGTCGACCCCAAAGATCCTACCCATTATTTTGTTTCCGCTTATGGAGAAGGTGTATTAGAGTTTAGAGAAAATAAATTCGTAAAACTATACAATCATACTAATAGTACTATATCTCCCGCATTAAATAAAACAACTGAACAACAATTCACTTACAACCGAATAGGAAGTTTAACCTTCGATAAAGAAGGTAATCTATGGATGACCAACTGTGAGATAGACGATGGAAGCATCAAAGTATTAAAAGCAGATGGTACTTGGATTTCTCTGATTCATGACAAATTGAATCATGCTTATCAGGCAGATAAAATATTAATTGCTTCAAATAATCGAAAATGGATTAACTCTCCATCTCCAATTGGTATTTTCGTTTTAGATGATAAAGGAACGATAGATGACGTCAGTGATGATGAATTTGATTCATTTACAATATTCAAGAATAATAACGAAAGTATAGAAGCTGCCGGTTTCTATTGTGTTACAGAAGATAAGAACGGACAAATCTGGATTGGGACAAACAGAGGTCCTGTCTATTGTCTTAATTCCAAAGCTGAAATAAGTAAACTACAATTCTCCCGTGTCATTCGTCCGTTAGAAGACGGAAATGGAGAAGGTTATGCATTTCTGGATGGTGAACAAGTCAATGCCATCGCCGTTGACGGAGGAAACCGTAAATGGATAGGAACACAAAGTTCCGGTGTATTTTTAGTCAGTGAAGACGGGATGGAAACCATTTCCAACTTTACAACAGCCAATTCTCCACTCCCATCCAACCAGGTCAATACTCTAGCTATCAACCAGCAGACAGGAGAAGTCTTCATCGGTACCGAAAAAGGATTGGTATCTTATATGGGAGATGCCACGGAAGGCAGTGAAGATTATTCGGATATATATGCTTATCCGAATCCCGTTCGGCCGGAACAGAATGACCGTGTAACCATCGTCGGACTGATGAATGATTCAAATGTAAAAATAACCGACCTGAAAGGCAATATCATTTATCAGGGTAAATCGGCCGGCGGAACATTTACATGGGATTGCAGAAGAAAAGGTGGTGGCCGTGTTGCTACCGGAATTTACCTGGTATTATCAGCAACACCGGAAGCTAAAGAAAGTGTCGTTACTAAAATAATGGTAGTAAAATAAAAAATCAGCCCTGTTATCATGATGAATAACAGGGCTGATTTTTTATTATAAACCTAACTTCTCAGATATCTCCAACATCTTCCGAATCGGTTTAATAGCTTTTTTCTGCACCTCTCCGTCTACGAATATTTCCGGCATCTCATACTTCAGGCAGTTATAGAGCTTCTCCATCGTATTCAAACGCATGAAATTACATTCGTTACAAGCACAGGTACTATCGTTTGGCGGAGCCGGGATAAACTCCTTTTCCGGACTCTTTTTCCGCATTTCGTGAATGACGCCGCTTTCCGTCGCTACAATGAACTGTTTCTTGTCCGACTTGATAGTGTGCTTCAAAAGTGCCGCAGTCGAACCTACGAAGTCGGAAACCTGTATAACGGGCTGTTTGCATTCCGGGTGGGTGATTACTTCTGCATCCGGATACTGTTTCTTCAAATCCAGTATCTTTTCCAGTGAAAATTGTTCATGTACATGGCAGGCACCATCCCACAGCAACATATTACGTCCGGTAATACTGTTGATATAATTACCCAGGTTACGGTCCGGGCCGAAAATCATCTTCGTTCCTTCCGGGAAACTTTCAACAATCTGACGGGCATTCGTGGAAGTTACCACCACATCTGTCACCGCTTTCACAGCAGCAGTTGTATTCACATAAGAAATAACCACATGATCCGGATGCTGTTTTACAAATTCAGCAAACTCCGGAGCCGGACAACTGTCTGCCAGCGAACAGCCTGCATTCAGATCGGGAACCAGTACCTTCTTATCCGGACAAAGAATCTTCGCCGTTTCACCCATGAAATGAACACCGCAAAGAACAATGATATCCGCCGTTGTTTTAGCCGCCCACTGAGCCAGTGCCAGGCTGTCTCCTACATAATCTGCTATATCCTGTATATCTCCTGTCTGATAATAATGAGCGAGGATAACCGCATTTTTCTCTTTACGCAACTTATCGATGGCCTCCTTCAGATTTATATCTTTAGGAACCAGTGCGTCCATATATCCGATTGATTGATTCGTCAACATAGTATATCTATTATATTATTCCTGATTTCAATAGCCTATCAACAAGGTTATCACCAGTCTTTATTATTGATATTCTTACTATTAGTATAGTTATTAACTTCTTGTTGATAATCTGCAAAGGTAAAAACTTTATTCATTCCCGCCGAAAAACAAAAGCAAAACTTAGCTATCCGATGACAAAAAAGGTATAAATTATTTACCTTATTCTATAGGGGCGAGCAGAGAGTTTGTCACACCTCATTATCAAACGATTACCCTTAAAAACGATTACAACCAGGGGTAAAAACATACTACTTTTGCCCTTGAGTTTGTCACCGTTAACATTTGAATACATTCAATGGAAGTAGCTTATTATCATCCCGATGACATTGAAATGCCATCCCGATGTTGATGCCGCCTCACCGGGACGACAATATTCAAAGCTAATAGCTTTTATCATTAAAGCCTATTGCTTTTACGCTTAAAGTCTATTACCTTTGACCTTAGTCATAGCTATCCGGATAATAATACGAAGGTTTTAATTCAATGTTATTGACCGGATCCGGGGGGTATTCACAGTTAGTCCCTTCGGGACATTCGCTGTCACTATTCTTAATCCGATGACAGGAGTTAATGACATGAGGTTTCATCAACCATTAGTTATCCACAATCATATATTATATTCTTATTAATCTTTAATTTTAAATTTAAATATGATGAATATGATATCCTGTTGAAACAGTTAATACATTTATGTTACAATATTTGTTTGGAGAGTTATTAAAGTATATGAACCGGTTATCAAGAGGATACTAACATGAATAATGATATTTTAATTGCTGTATATCTTTATATTAGCTACTTTATTAGTTTTATGTTGATAACTGGTTGTGTGTAAAAGTTTATATCTCCGGATGGTTGTTGAAACGTGTATAACCCTTGTTAATAGCTCGTAATAAATAATGGGTTATAATTGTTGCATAATTAAAACAAGGGGGTGTATAACGGAGATTCTGAATAATGCAAGAACTTTTTTTCATTTTGTGTTCACTACTTATCAATACCTTTTCAACGGCATATCCACATTAATTCGCTACTTTTGCAACCAAAGAAAATAGCTATGCGTAAACTGAAGATAACAGAAATGAACCGCCTCACGCCGGAGGCTTTCAAGGAAAGTAAAAAGATACCTTTAATTGTTGTACTTGACCATATTAGGAGCCTGAACAATGTCGGTTCCGTTTTTCGTACTTCCGATGCGTTCCGGGTAGAGGCTATTTATTTATGTGGCATTACAGCCTGTCCTCCTCATGCAGAGATTCACAAGACGGCTTTAGGGGCGGAAGAAACGGTCGACTGGAAATATTTTAAAGATACACACGAGGCTGTTGATAACCTGAAACAACAAGGGTATGCCGTATGTGCCATTGAACAGGCAGAGGGAAGCGTGATGTTAGATAAGTTGTTGTTAGACAGGAATAAAAAATACGCTATTGTCATGGGGAATGAAGTAAAAGGTGTTCAACAATCCGTTGTTGATAACTGTGATATGTGTATTGAAATACCTCAGTACGGGACAAAACATTCATTGAATGTGTCGGTAACGACCGGGATTGTTATCTGGGATTTCTTTAAACAGTTGTCAGAGTAATCCTCTTTCCACCATAATAACGACACGTTCCGTCATGGCGTCTTTTCCTTTCGGGTCGTATTCGGATTTCAGGCTGGCTCCGAACATACCGGCAAACAGGTTCCAGAAGCCGGCCCTGAAACTACCCAGATAGGCTTTCAACAGGTTATAACTGGATTGGTTACATTCCCTGTCTATCAGTTTGATAAGTAATTTGCCTTGCGAGAAGGTCAGTTTTTTCAACTCTGGTTTATATTCTTTGAACAAGTCTTTTTCCATCCGCTTCAGATGAGCCTGGCGGGCTTTGTCATCGGGAAGGGTTTCCATGTATTCATATGTTTCTATTAATGTTTCGTAGACCATCTTGGCATAAGGTAACGTACGTTTGACATCGCGGACCAGTTTGTTATACTTTTGTTCTTCCCGTTTGTTTTTAAAACGAACTTGCGGAAAGACAAAGACTTCCTGCAAGTTAACAACGGCAATGGTATCTTTCCCGTCGACATACGCTCTTTGTACACCTTCGGGAAGTGTATTTATTTTCAGCTTCTGCGCCTGGCTTCCGACTGCACAGAATAGAAATAAAATCAGGATTTTATACCATCTCTTCTTTATCATCGTTTACAAAAGTAGGTGATTTACCAATAGCCTGTACCGGTTTTACAGAATTTGACTAATTATATGGAAATGATAATTTAGTTGTTAATAAGTTGTCAAGTCAATAAGAATCATTATATTTGCTCCGATTCTGATAATGACAAAACGATATGACTATGAACATTGAATAGTATTTTGCATTAAAAGAGCGTTTATTTATTAACAACCAAAAATATCTTATCTATGAAACAATTGTTTTTATGCCTCCTGTTGGGGATTTCTCCCTGTTTGCATGCTGTTAATAACCTTCGTTTGCCCGGTGTTCGTTGTATGGGAATGGGCGAATGTGGTGTTGTGCAATCTGCACTTTTTAATCCTGCGGTAGTTGCTTTGGACAGTTATAAGTCTTTTGATATCAATTACTTTAATTATTACGGACTGAAAGAACTGGGAACGGTGGGTTTGTCGTTCAGTTATCCGAACAACTTACTTTCTGCGGGTGTTAATATCTCTTCTTTCGGTTATGACCGATACCGGGAAAGTATGTTCCGTGTTTTCCTGGGAAAATCACTTACTGAAAAATGGACAGCCGGTATCAGTATTCAATATACATTTTTTCAGACCGAGCTGGTTGAAGAAAAGCCGCAATACTTGTCCGCCGATGTCGGTATCTTGTTTATTCCCGTTGAAAAGCTGTTGATTGGTGTGTTGATACAGGATTTTCCATCCGTCAGTATTCAGAAAAAAGAGATTGATATAGAGTCTTTTATATCCTATTCATTACAAATAGGTTTTCAATGGGAAGTAATTAACAACCTGTTGATAGCTGGAAATGCGGAGACGAATAAACAGACTGTATTAACAGGTTGTATCGGCATGGAATATCAGTTGCTTACTCATTTTTATGTACGCACCGGTATTAAGACAACCCCTCTCCTGCCCACCCTGGGAATAGGATACCGGTTATCGGGTTTTATTGTAGATGTGGCCGCTCTTTATCACCCGGTGTTGGGAATAAGTTCCGGTATTGGTTTGAAGTATTGTTTTTAACGGAATGATCACTATGAAAAGATTGTTGACAACCCTGTTGGTATACCTGTTTATAAATAGTTATAACCTTAATAGTCAGACTATATATTCTGTTGATAAGTGGATGGAATATATAGAAGAAATGGCTTCTGAAACGGAAGATGAAGCACAGATTGAAAACCTGTATTCGGACCTTTCCTATCTGTCGGAACACCCTTTTGAACTGAACAGTGTGACCGAAACTGAACTGAAACGCCTGCCTTTCCTGTCCGACCAACAAATAAACAGCCTGTTGGCTTATCGTGTGAAATATGGAAAGCTGGTTACTCTTTATGAACTGAAGAATGTGGAAGGAATGGATTTTTCAACGATTTTTTTATTGCTTCCGTTTGTTTATATCGGAGATATATCGGTTAATAAGCGACTCTTTTCTGTTAAGAACATGTTGAAGTATGGTTCTAATGAGTTGCAAATCAGATATGATAAGTGTTTTCAACAGAAAAAGGGATATTGTTCATATCCGGATAGTATCTTGCAGCAATATCCGAACCGGAAATATCTGGGGGAACCTTTCTATCATTCCCTGCGTTATTCGTATACTTTTGATGACAGGTTTCAATGGGGAATGGTAGCTGAAAAAGATGCCGGTGAACCGTTTTGGAATAACTATCATAAAGGCTATGATTTTTATTCAGTACACTTGTTTTTCAAAGATATGAATAAATGGTTGAAAACTTTGGCCATCGGTGATTATAAGGTTTCTTTCGGGCAAGGTCTGGTTATCAGTAATGATTTTACTCCCGGCCGCAGTTCGATAGTGGCACAGGCAGAAAGACGCAGCAATGGTTTCCGTCGTCACTTTTCAACAAATGAAAATGATTACTTTCGCGGAGTAGCTTCTACTTTAGTATTAAAACAGGTATATATCAGTTTGTTATATTCGTATAGAAAGTTAGATGCCGGTGTTGATAACTATGAAGTCAGTACATTTAAAACAGATGGTTTGCACCGGCTGGAGCGGGATTGGGAAAAGAAACATACGGTTCCTATGCAGACATACGGCGGAAATGTACACTATACGACTTCTAATTTTTCCATCGGGTTTACAGCTCTCTCCTACTCTTTCGGAAAATATCAGGTACAACCGGATCCGAAACCCTATAATCTTTTCTATTTCCGTGGAAACGATAATATCGACATAAGCGTTGATTACATGTTTAAAACAAAGAAAATAAAGTTTTACGGAGAAACTGCCATGTCTTCAAACAAGGCAGTTGCCACATTGAATGCCATCCGGTTAACGCCTGTCTCCTATTTTTCTTTATTGTTGCTTCATCGTTATTATGATAAAAAGTATCAGGCTTTTTTCGGGAATGCTTTCGGACAGCATTCATCCGTACAGAATGAACAGGGGTTTTATACCGGGATGCAGTGGACGCCGTTTGCCCGTTTCAAATTGTCGGCGTATGCGGATTTGTTCCGTTTCCCCTGGTTGAAATACGGTGTGGATGCTCCTTCTTCGGGCCAGGAATATATGGTTCAGCTGGATTATAATTCGGGAAAAAACTTTACAACCTATTTGCGTTATAAATACAGAAAGAAAGAAAAGAACCGGACATTGGAAAATGAATCGGCATTGAGTATTCTGCCTTATTCCCAGCAGCGTATCAGACTGCAATTGCTTTACGGAATACAATCGACATGGGTGTTGAAAACATCGGCCGACGGTGTTTATTATGATGAAGGAAAAGGAAAACGAAGTCTCGGATGGATGATTTCGCAAGGTGCAGGCTGGAAACCGTCTTCTCTCCCATTCCAATCAGATATTTACCTGGCTTATTTTCATACGGACGATTATTACAGCCGTATCAATTCGTATGAGAAAAATATATTGTATGCTTTCAGTATGCCTTCGTTTTATGGGAAAGGAATCAGGTTGTCATTTTCTTTCCGATGGGATATACTAAAGAAACTTTCTCTTTCTGCTAAACTAGGACATAGTTATTATGCAGACCGCGACTTAATCGGTACGGATCAGGAAGAGATAAAAGGACATAATAAAACGGATATGTATATGCTTTTACGGTATAAGTTTTAGAATATATATTTACAATTCAATATCTAATTTATGTTTGATTGAATCCTTTAGTATTTTAGTGAATTTTTCAGCACCTTCTTCTGATAAATGATCGCCGTCTTTGAAATCGTTATCATTGAATCGGTCATCTTTTAGAAAGTTGAAATAAAATACATTTTTGTGATTATTATCCAGCTCTTTTGCGATGGATAATAATTGGTCGAGTTGATGCTTATCCAGATGCTCATAATAACTATGCCAGGTTGGTGTGGTGACAAGAATTAATTGAATCTGTTTATCTTCACAGAACTGAATGATTTTGTGAAGATATTTCAGATTATCATCCAAATCTTTCCGGTTATTTAATGTATGTCGTTTGGCTGCTTTTATACCACTTACTTCCAAATTATCTTTTGAAAATTTGTTTACTCTGAATCCTAAAGGAGAATATTGTGAAGTACCCTCTTTCAGATAATCTTTTATTTTCTCATAAGTAATGCTGCTCGTTATTTCCACACTGTATTTATATTTTTCATATCCCATATAAATACCATAATATTTTAACCGGGATTTATCCGTATTATCCATCCTGTCCTGAAGCGTACAATACGAAAAAGAAAGAATAACGCATTTTAAATTATTGTACATATTCTCATATTTGGTCAATACAAAATAGTCACGTTCCAAATCCTGTGAAGAATTTGCGAAATTGAAAGCGCTGTTGGTCAGGTATAAAGGATTGACTCCCGACATACAATGTGAATTACCCAATATGAGTGTATTCAGGCTATCTGCATGCTGTGACATCCATTCGTTTTTATATTTGTAAGTATTCGGTATTTGCCGGATAGCATACTCCAACAGGATGAACAGTATCAGGATAGGTATCAGAAAGATAATCAATCGTTTTATAAATTTCTTCATATCGTTTAGAATTGAAAATAAATGAAATCGGCCGGTGTACCTTGCAGAAAGACGATTATAAAAATCAGGATATAATAGATTCCCCAACGTACCACAGGTGATTTGATCTCTTTATTTATCTGTAATGCATGTTCTTTTTCCCGTTGCATCCATTCAATAATGAGTAGCACTAAGCAATATATCAACGCTCTTTTGCCGTGCGGAAAGGATACCTCGAATAAAGATGGGGAAAAAAGACGTGCTAAATAGTCGGATGCTTCGCCGATGTCGTTGGACCGGAAAATAATCCATCCGATAAGGACAAGGAAAAAGGTGGAAAACATCTGTACAGCTTCTTTGAAAGAGGGTAAAAGTTTGCCTTCGGCGATTACATTTTTCGTATATCTCCTGTTCTTATTGAGCAGCAAGAGAGGCATAAACAACAAGGCATGATAAATACCCCATAGAATGAACGTCCAGTTTGCCCCATGCCAGAGTCCGCTGATAATGAATATGATGAAAGTATTTCTGATTACTTTTGTTTTCTTGCAACGGCTTCCTCCCAACGGGATATAGATATAATCGCGGAACCAGGTACTTAATGAAATATGCCAGCGTCTCCAAAATTCAGATATGTCTCTTGAAAAATAGGGATAATTGAAGTTTTTCATTAAATCTATTCCGAATAACCGGGCACATCCGATAGCAATATCCGAATAACCGGAAAAATCTCCGTATATCTGAAAAGTAAATAAAAGACCGCCGAGTAAAAGAGTAAAACCACTCTGATACTGATAACTGCCCCATATTTCATTGACTGCCATCGCACAATTATCGGCAATGATCATCTTCTTAAAAAATCCCCATAACATCTGCCGGCAACCGTCTATTGCCTTACTGTAGTCGAATGTACGTCGTTTATAAAATTGGGGTAACAGATTGGTGGCCCTTTCTATGGGACCTGCCACCAGCTGCGGAAAGAAACTGACAAAAGCGAAGAATGCAATCGGATCATGACAGGCGGATATTTTCTTTTGATATACGTCGATACTATAGCTTAAAGCCTGTAAAGTATAAAAACTAATACCTACGGGAAGAAGTATATCCAGTGTTATCCAATCCGGTTCAAACCCTAATGAATGTAATGCAGTTTCAATATTGGTACTGAAGAAATCAAAATATTTGAACGTTCCCAGGATACCTATATTGAGTAAAATATTGATCGTGTTGATTATCTTCTGTTTCTTCCGGTTGCCTTCGGCCTGTTCGATGAGAAGTCCGCTGACAAAACAAAAGGAACTGGTCAGTATGATCAGAGAAAGAAAACGTATATCCCACCAGCCATAAAAGATATAGCTTGCTGTTACGACAAGGAAGTTCTGCCATTTCAAATGCTTGTCTGCTAACCAATATACAATGAAAACGATCGGCAGGAAGCAAATGAATTCAATGGAATTAAACAGCACAATATAAAAAATTATGTCACTGATTCCCTGAAGTGACAATTGTTATAAAAGAAAACGCAGGAATTTACCGGTTTTTATCGTATCAACAGTCAGTCATCACAGTTTACAGCACACAATAAGGCACCCTGGTATATCACTACTTACCTGTTACAGGTAATGTGAAATACTAGTGTGTCGAAATTCTATAAACTATGAAATATAAACTGAAAAGGATAAAGCCGGACGCTTTCTATGATAAATATCGCCTATATATGATCATCGATCAGTCGCAAAAGTAGTGAAACATAGCTTATTGCCTATTTAATTAATAATAAATTATGTTTCAATAAAGCAAGGGTGACGATCCTCTTTTTAGTTTTTCTTCCTTGGTAATTATAAGGTCTTTTGTAGCTTTGTATCCGTAATTCAGGAAATATTGTCCTGTTCTTTGTTATATAGAGAACTTGATAGATAAAAACGTATTAGATATGTCAACGATTCTTTTTGATAAAATAGTGTTCGGTCCGGTACATAGCCGGCGGTTGGGTGTTTCTCTGGGTATGAACCTGCTTCCTGTGGACGGCAAACTTTGTTCTTTCGATTGCATTTATTGTGAATGCGGACTGAACGGGGAACGGCGTACACGTACCAAATTGCCGACCCGTGCAGAAGTGAAGGAAGCATTGACGGAAAAGTTATCGGCTATGCAGGCCGAAGGAATTGTTCCCGATGTGATTACTTTTGCCGGTAACGGAGAACCTACCATGCATCCGGAGTTTGAAGGTGTTATAGAAGATACAATTGCCACCCGCGACCGTTTTTTTCCGAATGCCAAAATTGCTGTCTTATCCAATTCAACCATGTTGCATAAGGAAGGAGTATTCCGGGCATTGAATAAAATTGAAGATAATATCCTGAAACTCGATTCTGTGCTCGACAGCCGGATACAACAGTTGAATGCTCCCAATTCTCCTGCTTTTACATTCGATAAATTGCTCGGACAGTTATGCCGTTTCGAAGGAAACCTGATTATCCAGACTATGTTCCTGAAAGGCGAAGTGAATGGCGAATCAGTGGATAATACAACCGAAGTAGAAATAACCGGCTGGCTTGAAGCCTTGAAGCAAATCAAACCGAAACAGGTAATGATCTATACCATCGACCGTGAAACTCCTTTGAAAGGACTTAAAAAAGTTTCCAAAGAAGCATTGGACGCCATAGCCGACCGGGCACGGAAAGAAGGGTTTGATGTGACGGTTTCCTATTAAAGAGATGAAAGGCGTTTCTCAAAACTATCACAGGGATAAAAGAACTATCATACTATCATATTTTTATATAATATACCTATAATCAATAGGTTATCCTATGATAGTTCCTGTTTTCAACCGTCATTTACTTATCATGCAACTATCATAGTCTTATCCTGAAACCCAATATATGCTTCTTGTTTTACTGAAATATATGACTTATTATCAGCGAAATAGTTATTTATGTTGCTCGAGACCTGGGTGTCGACAATATTGAGACCCGGGTCTGGGCACGGTCAACATCCGGGTGTAAAACAGGCTGAGAAGGGCATCTTGAGAACAAAAAGTATGTATTCCTGTGAGATTAGTCTATATGTTTTGCCAAAATATATAGTAGGAAAAGCGATATATAAGTGCAATTATATCCTATTTATAAAGCCTTTTTTAGGTCCTAAACAATGTTGCTTAGTTAAAATATAGTCCAAATGATGGTTTTATGACAGTATTATGATAGTTGAAAATGGCAACTGTCATAGAATAACATATTGATTATATGCGTATTATATAAAAATATGATAGTATGACAGTACATTTGATGAAACATTATTATGAAACTCCAATATAGAAATAATTGAACTAATTGCTCTATTCATTAACACATTAGTAATGTTTGTTCATTATTGTTTGATGCCGCGAATGGTTTTGAAAGTCTTATCATTGCTTAGTTTGAAGAAATAAACACCTTGCGGAAGATTACCTGTCTCTATCCATTCTGCCGGATCGGTTAATTTCCGGATCAGTTTTCCGTCGGATGAATAAATTTCAAGGCTTTTGACTTGCTGGTAATTATTTATCTGTATCCGGTCTTTGAATATTGCAGGGGTGATATGGAAATCGGTTGTTTCCTGTATACTCTCCGTATTTACATTTGTTTCTGCTGTAGCTGTGGCTGCTCTGCTTTCTTTTGAATCGTATAGAGCAGAAACACTGTAGTCATGCTTGCCTCCGGTGACATTTTTATCTGTGTGTTGTAATGTGGAAGCAGGGACAGAAGCTAGTAACATCTGGTCTTTGTATATGTTATATCCGGTAATAGCAGGGAAAGCCGGAATCTGTATATTACTGTTTGCTGCGGGAAGGGGAAGTGTCGGTTCACCTTCTTCGGAAGTGACGGTAGCAGACAGGATAAAATTAATATTGAATTCTTCGTCCAGCAAATATTCCCATTCGTTTCCGTCAAAAGATACCAGATTCCCTTTTCCGTTAATGGCCGGACCATTATCTACGAAAGCAGGATAAACCGAACGTCCGTATTTCCTGGCATAGATGGAAACGATCAGATCCTGGTTGGCATCAATCGTGTAAGGTGTTTTCAACTCTATCGTGTTGGACCGGTTGGCCGTCAGATTGGTTATTTCCTGTTGATAGGTCCGTTCTCCTTGTTTGATAAAGATGGCATAATTCACACTGTAGACAGGAATGAATTTTACGTTTACCAATTTCTTTTTATGTATGTTTATCAATTCTTTAGACTCCCATCTTTGACCGAAATAAAAAGGAGTGCCATGGTATCCGATTTGTGCGTCCGAATTTTGTGTACCCCAACCGATCAACTGTGTATATACAGGTGCATTCCATTGAATAAGAACATTATTGGAAGAAATGGATTGGGCAGTAACATTTGTCGGTGACTTATAATTGATAAGGCTCCCCTCCTCTCCGGTTTGCGACAAACCGGGAATTGTTGTTGCACCGGTGTTCAACGGATCGAGCCAGATATCCATACGTCCGGTATCAGCTTGGCTGTATTTATCCCAGTGATAAGAAAACTTGCCGTATAAGTTATTGCCGCTTGTCAGGCGGCAAGTAGAATTACCGCCGGTCAGTGTACCTACTATCTGCTTATTTTCATTGAAAAGCGGCGAACCGGAAGAACCGCCTTCCGTGATACTGTGCCCGTTGGTTGTTTTGTCGAAAATGACATTCCAATGGGCATTGAGAGCTCCGGCTTTGGATAGATTATCTATCCAGGTCGTTGTTTTTACCGGGTGATTACCGAAGGTCGATATTTTCATATAATCGCCGGAAGGATGATGAATATTCACTCCGGATGAAGTAGCCGTTTCACTTCTGTCCCAACCGTTGAAATATACATTATATTCTGCCGGGATCTTGTCGTTCAGCAATAATAACAGTCCGTCGGAACCGCCCTCTATCGGAATACTTACAATCCGCCGGCAGCCGGTCATTGTTTTATGTCCGGCTATTGGCGAAGCGTTTTCGCATCCGGTATGTTCAAAATGGAAATAAAATACCCATTGGTTTAGATCTGTTTCCGAAGCAGTTGTTCCGTTATCGTAATCTTGTGTACAATGGAAAGCCGACAATATATAAGGTTTCATGTCTTTCGCCGTGTTGTTCACCAGTGAACCGGAACAGAGGTATCCGGCCTTCCCTATTTTCTCAACCATCATGCAAACACCGTTCTTTTCGTGTTGCCATTCCTCTCCTTCTTCGCAGTTGATATTGACCATGCAGGAACCGGAAGTTCCCGGGCCGGTATTCCGTAAGTCAGTAGTTACATGCAGATGATTGTATCCGTATCCTATCTGATTAATGGCTATACGGGCTTTTTCGTCCGAAACAGGCGGTTCGTATTCGAGAATGATATCATCGCCGGCCACAAATTCCGTAGCAAATGATTTTCCGTCCGGATTGGTTTGCGAAGTATAGGCTCCCAGTAAATGCGTCTTTTCTGCATTGTATATGAATAGTTTTCCGCCTTCAGGCAGGTAAAATGTTTCATAATATAACATTAAGGCAATCGCCCCTTTTGCCTGAAGGCGAAGCTGCCAGATTTTTTCTCCGCCGGGCAATACCCGCCATTCTCCGGCATTTTCCATATTCAAATCCGTATCTATCAATGCAGAAACAGCCAGAGGTGCTCCCTGGCTTACCCGCCATTCATCGACTGCTATCCTGTCTTCCACACTGAAATTTACCGGTATCTGAACAGCCGGTTGCCAGCTTTTCAACGGGTTCTGATAGTTGAAACTAACCGGTTTTCCTCCTTCGCTTATCTGCGACTTTGCTTTGCCGGGGCAAAACAGGAATAAGCAGATGATACTTATATAAATGCAGTGATAAAACAGTTTGTAACGATTCATTATAATTTGATGTAGATACGTTTCTTATATAACCAATATCCCGGTATCCAGTTCAATACGACAAACAAAATAGCCCATGCCAACGAACCTCCGAAGTTTCCGAAGAGCGGGACCAGGACATCTGCATATACATACGGTGTCACTCCGCATTTATCGAGTACCACTGCAAATACATCTCCCTGTACATAGAGATATAACGGATTAATCCCGAAAGATTCGAAAAACAGCGACCATTTCTTTTTGCCGTTTATGTCGATGATCCAGATCAGCAACGCCAGAAACAACGAGCCGAATCCGCAAGTGGTTAATACAAATGTACTGCTCCATAGTTTTTTATTGATCGGGCAGCCGTAACTTAGCAGGAATCCCAGGAACAGAATAATTGTTCCAAAGATAAACAAATTCCTGATAATTAATTCATTGTTCTTCTTACAGTCGAGAATCATTTTACCCACATAGAAACCGAGCAATACATGCCCGATACTTCCCAGGCAACTCAGCAACCCTTCCGGGTCAAAGGCGATGCGGGTTCCGTCTGCCAGATAATCATGGTACATATGCGTATTTCCGAACAGTGCACGGTCGACTATTGCAATTATATTATCTTCCGACAACGTCTGGCTGCCGGTAGCGGCTAAAAGTATCCAGTAAAACAGCAGTATTCCGGCTGCTGTCTGTAAAATATATTTATGCTTAACGGATAATCCGATCAGTGAGCCGATCCCGTAAGCCAGTGCCAGCCGTTGCATAACTCCCAGGATACGCAGGTTTTCGAAATTGGAAAATCCGTTGTAGCAGAGATGTCCGAATAAATTCAAGGCAAATCCGACCAGGAAGATCAGCACGGTCCGTTTCAGTACTTTCGTAACACTTTCTCCGGATAATTTGAAGTCGTATTTCCGCAATGAAAAGAACATGGAAACTCCCATAATAAACATAAAGAACGGGAATACCAGATCGGTAGGAGTGAGGCCGTTCCATGATGCATGCCGTAGCGGAGCATATACATATCCCCAGCTTCCCGGATTGTTCACCATGATCATCCCTGCAATTGTAATACCTCTCATTACGTCCAGTGAGAGCAGTCTTCCTGATTGTGCCATAATTTTAGATTATTCGGTTATAAAACGCAAATGTAAGTAAAAAGAATAGGATTATATAGAGAATAAAATGGAATAAGAATTAATATATTGAAGGTGGATTAAGTAAAATATCTCTATCCTATTGATAGGGGTATTTCTTGTTTTTCATGTCTTCACAATAGTGAAAACGGAAAAGATATGAAACGATTGTTGTTATGGATGGTGTTGTTGCTCCCTGTTGTTGCCGGGGCAAAAGAGGAAGAGGCATTCAGGAGATGGGAATTTGCTCTTTCAGGAGGGTTGAATAATAACTATTCCTGGGAGGTGGAGCCGGCGTTTACTTTCTTTGTTTGCCGGTATGTCGGTATAACAGGAGGTGTTAATTTTACAGGACAGTTTTACGATGAATATTATTCCGGCTCTGCTCCGGGAAACATGAGATGGTATATCGGTTCGGATGAATCGAATGTAAAACGGATACTTTTCCGTCCGGCCCTCCGGTTGCGTACACCCAATATAAACAGGTGGGGAGATCGTGACCTGAAGGTAACGTTCAATATGGAACCCGGCGCATATATGGTTGTTCCTGCCAACGAAACGCTTCGGGTGGGTTATGAAAATGAAAAACACCCCACTCCGGCTCTGCATACGGAAGATGTGACTAACCTGAAGGGGGATTGGTTATATTGGAATGTAAGGAGTTTTATGCAGATCGAAGTAGAAAGCTGGGTATTTTCAGCCGGATATACCATTTCTAACTATGATGTGTATGGCGGTCGCCGTAACCTCGTGATTGAACGGAAACCGCTAAACGATATGCTATGGAAAAAGAAGATGACGCATTCGTTCTTCCTTTCCATAGGCATTCAGTTTTAGAAATTATTTTACAGCTTCTTCCGCTTTCCTGACGGCTTCGTTGATGTTGGAGCAGATATTATCCGGTCCGATCTTCTTGTCGAATCCGGATTTGGTCAATACCCGGCGTACATCTTCGTTTACTCCGGATAATATCATATGGATATTTTCTGCTTTCGACAGACGGAACAGGCTTTCCAGATTATGCAGACCGGTCGAATCCATGAACGGGACTTTGCGCATGCGGATGATACGCACTTTAGGTTTGTCACCTATGATATTCATGACGTCGTCGAACTTATTTGCTATGCCGAAGAAGAACGGACCGTCGATTTCGTACACTTCTACGCCTTTCGGTAAAGTCAGCACTTCTTCATCATGATGGATTTCTCCTTCATCGGACAGGTCGATCTCGTCTTTGGAAACAGACACATGCGTCGTTTCCGCTACCCGTTTCATAAACAGGAACATGGCGATCAGCAAACCTATTTCAATGGCGATGGTCAGGTCGAAAATAACGGTCAGGAAGAATGTGACCAGCAAAACAGAAACATCGCTTTTCGGATTCTTCATCAACGAACGGAAGGTACGCCATTCGCTCATATTATAAGATACAATAATCAACACCCCTGCCAGGCAAGCCATCGGAATATGCTTGGTAAGCGGTCCGAGAAACAACAGGATCAGCATCAGTACGACTGCATGGATAATACCGGCAACAGGTGTACGGCCTCCGTTGTTGATATTGGTCATCGTACGGGCAATTGCTCCGGTAACGGGAATACCTCCGAAGATGGGAACAATGATATTGGCAGCTCCCTGGGCGATCAGTTCCGTGTTCGAATTATGTTTATCTCCCGTCACACCGTCGGCTACAGTTGCTGAAAGAAGTGATTCGATAGCTCCCAGCATGGCGATGGTAAAAGCCGCAGGAAGCAGGAGATTGATTGTTTCCATATTGAAAGAAATAGCTTCCGGTTGCGGGAGGGAAGCATTGATAGTGAAACGGTCGCCAATGGTTTCAATACCTGCGATACCCAGATGATTGCGCATAATATATACGATGACTGTCATGACGATAATAGCAATCAACGATCCCGGTATCTTTTTGGAAAATCGGGGAGAGATGGCAATAATAAGTATACTGACAATCCCTATTACGAACGACCAAGGATTGACCGTATGGAAATGTTCGAAGTAAGCAATCCATTTGGAGATAAAATCGGCCGGCACTTTTTCCATCGTCAGTCCGAACAGGTCTTTCATCTGTGTGGTAAAAATAGTCAGTGCGATACCGCTGGTAAAGCCGACAACAATCGGGTAGGGGATGAACTTAATGACTGTGCCGAGTTTTAATGCTCCCATAATTACCAGTATGATACCGGCGATAACGGTTGCAATGGCAAGTCCTTCGATACCGAAATTCTGTATGATACCGTATACAATGACGATAAATGCTCCCGTCGGTCCCCCGATCTGCACATTGCTGCCTCCCAGAAAAGAGACAATGAACCCACCGATAATAGCGGTGATCAATCCTTTTTCCGGACTAACTCCCGAAGCAATACCGAATGCGATGGCAAGCGGAAGGGCTACAATGCCCACAATGATCCCTGCCATCAGGTCTGCCATGAATTTTTCTTTGGAATAGTTTTTCAGTGCCGAGATCAACTTGGGCTGAAAATCAAATTTACGTTCCATCTTTCTGCCTAGTATGTTAAATTTTGATGCAAAGATACAATAATATTTAGCGTAAAGCATAAAATATAGGATATATTGTAATGTCGACATTGCAAATGTGGTAAAAATTGTATCTGTATCTGTCCTGAACTAATGATTACTTGTCTTTCGGGAGAAAAGTAATAGATGGAATTTATCTGTGGATAGATATATTTTAAGTAAAAGAATGAATTAAAGTATTAAACATTTTCCTACTTTTGAGAGTTATTTCAATAGGGCGATCTTACAAACTCATTTTATACTACATATATAATTAGCATTATGGAAAAAAGTATTAAAGGTACACGTACCGAACAGAATCTGCTTAAATCATTTGCCGGAGAATCTCAGGCAAGAAGTCGTTACACATTTTTTGCAAGCGTAGCTAAAAAAGAAGGTTACGAACAAATAGCCGGTGTATTTATGGAAACAGCTGAACAGGAAAAAGAACACGCTAAACGTTTCTTCAAATTCCTGGAAGGTGGTATGGTGGAAATTACTGCTTGTTATCCGGCCGGTGTGATCGGCACAACAATGGAAAATCTGGCTGCTGCTGCTGACGGTGAGAACGAAGAGTGGGCTGACTTATACCCTGCATTCGCTGACATCGCAGAAGAAGAAGGTTTCAAAAACATTGCAGTTGCTTTCAGAATGATTGCTAAAGTGGAAGCTGAACACGAAAGACGTTACCGTAAACTGTTGGCTAACTTGACAGAAGGCAAAGTATTCGAAAAAGACGAAGCTATCTTCTGGCAGTGCCGTAACTGCGGTTTCGTGATCGAAGGCAAGAAAGCGCCGATGAAATGTCCGGCATGCGAACATCCGCAGGCATTCTTCGAACCGATGAAGCAGAACTATTAAAATCAGATTTTAATTAAAAAATTAAGCGTCCTTATCCAATATATTGGGGATAAGGACGTTTTTTATTTGTATTCATGCGAATAAAATATATCTTTACCAGCCATTAATACTTAATTCTAATTTCTTCTGAATAGTTGGCAGAATGAGCATATCGATAAAAGACCTAAATAAGGTGTATCCGAACGGAAACCACGCCTTGAAAGACATTAATCTGGAGATACCTACGGGCATGTTTGGACTGCTCGGGCCCAATGGTGCCGGTAAATCTACATTGATGCGTATCCTGGTTGCATTAATGGAACCGTCGTCAGGACAGGTGAATATTTGCGGATACGATCTGTTCAAACAGCGGAAGGAGATCAGGGGAATATTAGGTTATCTCCCGCAGGATTTCCGTTTCTTCGCCAAATATAAGACACATGAATTTCTGGATTATGCGGCCCGTTTATCAGGCATGACGAATGGCAAGCAACGCAAGCAGGCAGTCGATGCCATGCTGGAAAATGTCGGTCTTTTCGATGTGCGCGAACGGTATGCGAATAAACTGTCGGGCGGTATGAAACGCCGTCTGGGTATTGCCCAGGCATTGATCCACCATCCGAAGGTGATAATTGTGGACGAACCGACGACAGGGTTGGACCCGGAAGAACGTATCCGTTTCCGTAATCTGCTGTCGGAAGTCAGTGAGAATGATGTGACGATTATCCTTTCCACTCATATTGTGGGAGATATATCCAGTACCTGCAACTGCATGGCGTTGATGAACAAGGGACAGGTTTCCTTTTACGGTTCTCCGCAGGATATGTTGAAACAGGCGGAAGGGAAAGTTTGGCGCATTAAAGTGACAAGTGATGAACTGCACGAGGTGGATAAGAAATATCCTGTTATCTCTACGATTCCTTCCGGTTCGGGTTGGGAAGTGCAGGTGGTGGCCGACGAGATCGAAGGGTATGAGGCTGAATCGTATCCTCCCAATCTGGAACATGCTTATGTATATTATATGGAAAATAAATTGAATCTCTGGACCAATGATTAGTAACCTTTTACTTTACCCCCTATGTCGTTTGTCAACAATATACAATCGGTAGCAAAATACGAAAGCAAGATATTGATCCGAAGCTGGTTCTTTAAGGTGTTTACCGTGCTGGCTCTTCTGATACTCGGATTCTTTGACTTTGGTATGTTGGTTGCCGACAATGGCGGAGGTATGTGGATGTTGAAAGCACTCCCTTCCAATCTCCCTTACCTGAACCTGCTTTTACTGAATACCGGGCAGGCAGTCATATCGATATTCCTTGCTTCGGAGTTTTTGAAAAGGGATAAGAAGCTGGATACCTCCGAGGTCTTTTATGTCCGTCCGTTGAGCAATGCGGAGTATGTGATCGGAAAGATATGGGGAAACCTGCGGGTCTTCCTGATACTGAACCTGATCGTCATGGGAATGGCTCTGATATTTAATTTTATAGGATCGGGCATGTCGGTAGACTGGCTATCGTATCCGGTTTATTTCCTGCTGATAAGTATTCCGACACTGATCTTTATCATCGGATTGTCCATCTTCCTGATGCTGGTACTGAAAAATCAGGCACTGACCTTTATTATCCTGTTGGGATATATTGGACTGACATTGTTTTATATCAGCGATAAGTTTTATTACCTGTTCGATTATATGGCTTATAGTCTGCCGCTGGTTAAATCGACTATCGTGGGCTTTACCAATCTGGAAGTTGTATTGAATCACCGGGCGATCTATTTCTTTGCCGGATTGGCTTTTATCTTTTTTACGATCTTTCTGTTCAGGCGGTTGCCCAATTCGTCGCGCAGTAATTATCCGTGGTTGTTCCTTTCGTTTTGTATGCTGCTGATAAGTGGGGCGGCCGGATATAAACATGTTCATTCCATCCTGGGAGAAGGGGAGGTGCGTACCCTTTACACCGAGATCAATAATAAGTATGTGAATACTCCCAAGATGATAATCAATCAATACGATATATCACTCGAACAGCAACCGGAACGAGTGGTTTCGGAGGTGGAAATGAAAGGGATGGCTTTGCAGCCGGCGACTGTTTTCACTTTTTGTCTGAATCCCGGTTTGCAGGTGGAGGAAATAAAAAGAGGAGGGAAGCCTCTTGATTTCAAGAGGGATAATCAGATACTGCTGGTCGATTTCGGTGAGGAGGTTTTACCTGGCGATACGGTATCTTTCTCTATCAGGTATAGCGGGAAAATTGACAGTAAGTTCTGTTACCTGGATATTCCGGCAGAGGTTTTGCAGAAAGAGCGCAGGGATTTCCTGTTTAATATAGATAAGCAATATGTGTTTCAGACACCGGATTATCTGTTGTTCACTCCCGAAACATACTGGTATCCGCGCCCCGGAACCTCCTACAGCAATATGAGTCCGGATTGGCAGCAGACTTATTTCAGTAAATTCGGTTTGCGAGTAAAGCCTCTTCCGGGTCTCACCCCGCTTTCGCAAGGGGAGGGAGTGAAAGGAGAGGACGGCGTTTATTCGTTTGCCTCCGAATATCCGGCACAGGCAATTTCCGTGATTGTGGGTAAGTACAAACAGCAAAGTCTGGAATCGGACAGTACATTATATAGTATATGGCACATTGAGGGAAACGATTATTATACGGCTACTTTCGACTCCATACTCGATACCATCCCCAGCTTTATCCGTAATATGAGAGATAATCTGGAACGTAACTATAAACTGAGTTATCCGTTCAGCCGTTTCTCGATTGTGGAAGTGCCTGTTCAGTTCTCCACCTATACCCGTGCCTGGTCGCAGGCTCAGGAAGCTGTACAGCCCGAGATGGTTTTATTCCCGGAAAAAGGATGTATGTTCGGCCAGCTGGATGTGGACAAGATGTGGCGTAACCAGGTGAAATGGTCGAAGCGGGGAGGACGTGAGATAACGGAAGAAGAGGCAAAGATACGTACACTGAACAACTTCTTCTGGATATTCCAGCGGCCGGAAGGAAACTATAATTTCTCATCCAGCGGCCGTGGTAATTATAATATCAGTTCGCAGGCAAACCCTTATTTCCTGTTCCCGCAATTGTATAATTACCGGTACAATATATTTTCTCCCGAATGGCCGGTCGCCAATACTGCGATCGAACTTTATCTGCAAAAGAAATCGGATAACTATGGCTGGGAGCGTGAGATCAATGGCATCAGTAACAATGAAAAAGCCAGCTTGCTGATGGAAAAGCAAACCTTTAAGGAGTTGCTGGGTAATGTGGAATACCGTGATTTGCTGGAGAATATTATCAGTTTAAAGACTTATCGGTTGTTTGCTATTCCTGAGATCAATATCGGGGTGAATGCATTCAGGGATTCGCTTTATACATTACTCGAACGGAATACTTTCCGGAATATCCAGTTTGAAAGTTTACTGGATACGTTGGGGATGATTAGCCATGCGGATATCCGGTCGGGATTGGAGGAATGGTCGCATCCTACGCCTCTGCCAATTTATAGCCTGGGACGACCGGAAGTGACAAAAATCACTAACCGGGGACAGGAATCTTTTGTCCTGAAAATGCAGGTCAGCAATAATTCGGATTATGATGGAATTATACATATCGATATTCAGGGAGTCGGAAGAAGCAGCCAGAACGATATCGATCCGCGTACCAGCCGGAAGATTTCGTTGGAAGCTCACCAGACAAAGGAACTGGTATCCGTTTGGGAGGATGCTCCCCGTGATGTAACCGTCAATACCTTGATATCCGGTAATTTGCCGAGTGTGATCAATCAACCTGTCGGAAATATCAGACAGGAGAGAAGGCAGAATATAGATGCAGAAGGAGATTTTATAATTTCCGATTCCTCTTTCGGGACGGAGGGAGAAATTATTGTAGATAATGAAGACAGTACATTGTTCATCCTTTCCGAACCGGATGTAGTGGGGTTATTACCTAAATGGCTGGATAAGGTGGAAGATACTTCATTCAAGTATTCAGGTGTTTCCAGCTGGCGGCCTCCATTGGAATGGACGGCAACCACCAATGCAAACTATTACGGTAAATATATTCGTTCCGCTTATGTGATAAAGAGCGGCAACGGTAGCCAGACGGCAACCTGGAAAATTCCTGTCCCGTCGGAGGGTACCTATGATGCCTATTATTATGTAAGTAAGGATAACGAACTCCGGTATAATGACCGGGCCCAGGGGGAATATCGTTTCAGGATCAGACAGGGGGAAGAAAGCGAAGATGCGTATATCAACCTCCGGAAAGCGAATGAAGGATGGGAACAGCTAGGTGTCTATTATTTTGTGGCCGATACGGCTTACATTACCCTAACGAATGAATGTAAATTAAGAAGTGTAACGGCCGATGCCGTCAAACTGGTAAAACGATAATCATTAAAACAGTCTACTTATATGCAAAGAGAGTTAGTATGGATGAAAAAGATGATCCTTGTGGTTGTTCTCCTGTCGGGAATACCTCTGTTTTCCCACGGACAACTGTCACTGACCATCGAGAAGGCATTGGATATAGCAGAAGAGAACAGTCCGACCCTGCGCCGTTCGCACATGAACCTGGACCGGTATCAGGAAACGCTGATAGCCCAGCGGGCTTCCCTTAAATCCAAATTCTCACTGAACCTGAATCCCCTGGATTATAGTAAGAACAGGAGTTTCGACAATCGTTTGTCGCAATGGTATACAAACGAAAAACTCAGTACCAGCGGAACATTCCGGGTGGACCAGCCTATCTTGTGGACGGATGGTGAGATTTCGTTGATCAATACGTTCGGCTGGCAGGATAATAATTCGAATATCGACGGTGACAAGAATAGTAATAAGGCGTTTAACAACAACCTCTATCTGCAACTTTCGCAACCAATCTTTACTTACAATAAGCGAAAGATGGAGTTGAAACAGATCGAGTATGATTACGAGAATGCCCATATCAGCTATGCTCTCCAACGCTTGAATACCGAAAAAGACATCACCAACCAATTCTATAGTGTTTATATGGCGCAAAGTCAGTTGGCTATTACCCGCGAAGAATTGGTGAATGCCCAGCAAAGCTACGATATTATAAAGAATAAGGTGGAAGCTGACCTGTCAGCCAAAGACGAACTGTTTCAGGCGGAACTGAATCTGGCAACCGCCCGCTCTTCGGTAGAAGAACAGCAAGTCTCCCTGGAGAATGCAAAAGATAAACTAAAACAGGCATTGGGTATGAACCTGGATGACGACTTGATGGTTTTTGCCGAGATTGATATCAAACCGATTGATGTTAACCTCCGGCAAGCGATAGATCACGGTCTGCAATCGCGCCTGGAGCTTCGCCAGCGGGAAATTGAAAGTGATGAACTTGGTTTCGATATGATCAAGACGAAGGCCTTGAATGAATTTAAGGGAGATATCTCACTTTCTTTTGGTTTGATAGGTGACAACAAACGTTTTCAGAATATCTATGAAAACCCGACACAGAACCCGCGGGTGGCAATCAGCTTTACGGTGCCCATCTTCGACTGGGGAGAAAAGAAAGCCCGTGTCCGTGCGCAGAAAGTGGCCCAGAATATCAACAAACTCGATTTCCATGAAGATAAAGTCGATATCGAATTGAATATCCGCCAGGTATGGCGTAGCCTGGAAAACTTACGGACACAGATAGAGATTGCCGAACAGAACGTGCTGAATGCACAACGTACATACGATCTGAACCTGACCCGTTATCGTGAAGGCGATCTGACCGGAATGGAAATGAGTCAGTTTCAGACACAGTTGTCGAATAAGAAGATCTCTTATACACAAGCCCTGATCAATTACAAGATCGAATTGTTGAATCTTAAAATACTTTCCCTGTACGACTTTGAGCTGAATGCTCCGATCGTTCCGATGAAAGACTTTATATCAGAAAAATAATCAGCCATGAAACAGTATAGTCATACCTTTGTATCTTTTGTATTACTTGCCATAGTAACAACCGGTTGTAACAATCAGCCGCAGAATCCTCCCAGCGATATAGCCACACCGGTTTCGGTAACGGAACTGAAAAAAGGTTCTATCAGTAAACTGATTAACACGACCGGGACGGCACAGCCTACATATGGAGTCGATCTTAACTCGGAAATGAGCGGTCTGTACAAACTCCAGATCAACCCGAAGACAGGAAGACCTTTCAAACTGGGCGACCAGGTCTCTAAAGGACAGTTGATTATCCATCTGGAAGATAAGGAATATGAGAACGGTGTTGCCATAGATGCCAAGGAATTGAGTCTGGAAATAGCGGAACAGGAACAGTCGAAACAGAAAGCCCTTTATGAAAAAGGCGGTGTGACCCTGAGCGAAATGCGTAATACCGAAGTGAAAGTGACGAATGCCCGTTATGACCTCGAGAATGCCCGGATCAATCTGGAGAAGATGAATATAAAGGCTCCTTTCGACGGTGTTATTGTCGATCTGCCTCATTACACGACTGATGTGCGGGTAGAACAGGGGAAACCGATGGTGGGTATTATGGATTATGCCCGGATGTACATGGATGTCAACCTGCCGGAAAGTGCCATCAGTTATGTCAAATCGGATCAGCCTGTATTTATTACGCATTATACATTGCCGGAAGATACATTGAAGGGAGTAATCAGCGAACTTTCGCCGGCTATCAGTACGGAAACACGCACATTCAAGGGAAAAGTGATGATACAGAACAATGACCTGAAACTGCGTCCGGGAATGTTCGTCAAGGCGGATATCGTCGTTGACAGGGCCGACAGCGCTATCATCATTCCGAAAGACGTGGTACAATCCAACCGTCGCCGCAAATTTGTGTTTATAGTGGATAAGAATACGGCTATCCTGCGGAATATCAAGACCGGAATGGAAGACGAGAACAATATCGAGGTTCTGGAAGGCCTTCGCGAAAACGACAACCTTGTCACCAAAGGCTTTGAAACATTGAAGGAGAACAGTAAAGTGAAAGTACAGAAATAGAAAAAGGTGAACTATCTGTTTGTAGTAACGGGAGTAACCAATTCCCCTCTTGAGAGGGGAGCCAGGTACAACCGGTCAATAATCGGACAGTTTATATCTGATAATATTGGAACATTATGAAGAACATTGTCAAATTTGCGGTAAGCAATCCGGTCACTATCTGTATGGTCGTGCTGGCCATCCTGCTGTTGGGAAAGATTTCCTACGACCAGCTGAGTGTCGACCTGCTGCCCGACCTGAATAATCCCCGGCTGTTCATCGAGTTGAAGGCTGGTGAGCGTCCGCCGGAAGAGATCGAGAAGCAGTTTGTGAAGAACATGGAGTCGATGGCTATCCGTCAGAGCGATGTCACACAGGTTTCGTCGGTTGTTAAAGCCGGTTCGGCCCGTATCACAGTGGAATATACCTGGACGAAAGATATGGATGAGGCTTTCCTTGACTTGCAGAAAGCGATGAATCCGTTTGCCCAGAATAAAGATATCACCGAGTTGAAGATCACGCAACATGATCCGAACCAGTCACCGGTTATCCTGATCGGAATGTCCCATCAGAATATAACCGATATGGCGGAGCTCCGGAAGGTGGCGGAAAGCTATATCCGCAACGAGTTGATCCGGTTGGAAGGCGTTGCCGAGGTGACGCTGTCGGGACAGGAGGAGAGTACCCTGACGATCCGCACCGATCCTTATAAACTCGATGCCTTCGGTTTGAAGATAGAAGATATCGCTTCGCGTATCGAAGCAAACAATCAGAGCATATCGGGAGGCCGTGTCAGTGAACTGGGCTTGCAGTATCTGGTGAAAAGTTCCAGTCTGTTCGGTTCGGAAGAAGATTTCGAGAACCTGATAGTCGGTTATAAACAGGTGGCTAAACAGGAAACAGGTACGAATGCTTCCGCCGGTACGGCAACGGCTTCGGGCGGCAAGGCTCCGCTTTTCCTGCGGGAGGTCGCTACCGTAACTTTTGAAAATGCCCGCCCCGACAATATTGTCCGTATCAATGGCAAACGTAGCATAGGACTTTCGATCTATAAAGAAATGCGTTATAACACCGTGAAGGTGGTGGACGGTGTATCCCGCCAGCTGGGTGTTATCGAACAGGCGTTGCCCGGTTATCAGTTTAAAGTGATAACCAACCAGGGGACGTTTATCAAGAATGCGATCGGGGAGGTGAAAGACAGTGCCGTGCTGGGTATCGTCCTGGCGGTTGTCGTGCTGTTCGTTTTCCTTCGCCGGTTCGGGACGACGCTGATTGTCAGTATGGCGATTCCTATTTCAATTGTGGCGACTTTCAACCTGATGTTCTTTAACGGGCTTACGCTGAATATTATGACGCTCGGAGGATTGGCTCTGGGAGCCGGTATGTTGGTGGATAATGCTATTGTCGTTATCGAAAGTATCTTCCGGAACCAGGAGAAAGGGTTGTCCATACGTGAAGCGGCTATCAGGGGAACGTCGGAGGTGGCGGGGGCTGTTATTGCCTCGACGCTGACGACTATTGTGGTTTTCCTGCCGATCGTTTACCTGCATGGAGCTTCGGGGGAATTGTTTAAGGACCAGGCCTGGACCGTGACGTTCTCGCTGGTGTCGTCGTTGTTTGTGGCTATTTTGGTGATACCGATGTTGTATGATAGGTTGATGAACACACCCCCTGCCCCCTCTCGAGAGGGGAGCCGGATACCATCGGACGCTAAAAAAGAAGCAGGTAATGAGGCTGGAAGAGGTATTCAGTTATTAGGGTACAGCCATCTGTTGCGTAGCCTGATCGGACATCGCTGGATTGTTATTTCGGCGGCAGTCGGATTGATGGTGCTGACGGTTTTTCTGCTTCCTTTCATTGGGACGGAGTTTATGCCGCGCATGGAAAGTAAGGCTTTTACTGTTGTGGTGAAGATGCCGGAAGGGACAAAACTGGAACGTACTTCTTCGGCGGTGGCGAACCTGGAAGAATTGCTTTATACCATTACGGGCGATAGCCTGCTGACCGTTTACAGCCATATCGGCGAGGGTAGCGGTTCGGAGAATGCCATCTTCGAAGGAGAGAACACGGCAATGATGAAAGTAGTCCTTTCCTCCGAGTGCCGGGTAGCTCCCGAGGCTGTTATCGAGCAGTTTGTCCATACGGCGGAGAATCCCGACGGACTGGAACTGACCATCAAACAGGAGGAAAATTCTCTCAGCTCGTTGCTGGGTAGCGAAGGTGCCCCTATCGTTGTTGAAGTGAAAGGGGAAGAACTGGATGAAATAGCCGATATTACGGAAGAAGTGAAAAGCCGGATGCAGGAGGTACCGGGACTCTATAATATTGTATCTTCCATTGAAGACGGTGCTCCGGAGATAACGATCTCTATCAACCGGACGATCGCGGGTATCAACAACCTGAGTGTATCGACCGTCATCGAACAATTGAAACAACAACTCAGCGGGAAAGAAGCCGGAAAGATGGAATATCGCGGAGAGATGCGCGATATCGTCATCAAGGTTCCTGATATTCCGTTGCGTGCCCTGGGCGATCTGGTTATCAAGAATGGCGAACAGGAGTTCCGCCTGCGTGAGATAGCCACCTTCGGTGAATCGCAGGCCCCGAAAGAAATATACCGGCGTAACCAGAACCGCATCAGCAAGGTAATGGCCAATATGGATGCCGGCAAGTCGCTGGACAAGGTGGCGGAAGAAATCCGTCAGGCGGTGAAAGGCATCGAACTGCCGGTCAACTATTCGGTTACGGTAACCGGGGAAGAGGAGAAGCGTCAGGAGTCGATGAACAGCCTGCTGTTTGCTCTTGCCCTGTCGGTCATCCTGGTGTATATGGTGCTGGCTTCCCAGTTCGAATCGCTGCTGCATCCTTTCACGATCCTGCTGACGATCCCGTTGGCGGTGGTAGGTGCTATCCTGTTGTTCTTCCTGACCGGTACGACGATCAATATGATGGGAGTGATCGGTATCGTGATGCTGGTAGGTATCGCGGTGAACAACTCGATCATCCTCGTAGACCGTATCAACCAACTGAAAGCAGACGGAACCGGCTTGACAGATGCCATCGTACAGGCCGGACAACAACGTATCCGTCCGATCATTATGACAACGCTCACTACGATACTTGCCCTGCTCCCGATGACGTTCAGCTTTGGCGAAGGTGCTTCGTTGCGTTCGCCGATGGCTATTGCCGTGATCGGAGGGTTGGTGACATCTACTTTGATGAGTTTGATGGTGATACCATGTGTCTATTATGTGTTGGAAAGACTCAAGAATAGCTGGAATAGAGGGAACAAATAATGTAAAATGCCGGCGCATGATGCGAAAGCGTTTTACAGGCGTGTAAAGTCCCGGCGCATGATGCGAAAACGTTTTACAGACATGCAAAGTCCTGGCGCATGATGCGAAAGCATTTTGCAGACGTGTAAAGCCTCGGCGCACGATGCGAAAGCATTTTGCAGGCCTGCAAAGTCCCGGCGCACGATACGAAGGTATTTTACAGGGTGTAATATATAAAAAAAAGAATATGAACTTTTTACTACATAGAAGAATAACGATCTGTATGCTGTTTATCGCACTGACCATGCTCGGTTATGTGTCGTATAAGCAGTTGCCGGTGGAGTTATTGCCCAATGCCGAACTGCCGATGCTGTTCGTACAGGTTTCGTCCCAGCAGGACATGGACCCTTCGTACGTGGAATCGGAAATCGTTATTCCGCTTGAAGGGGCGATCAGTTCGATCGGAGGGGTGGATAAGATACAATCCACCGTCGACAGCCGCCAGTCTACCATACAGATAGATTTCAAAAACACGGTGAACTTCAAGATCACCTCCCTCCGTCTACAGGAGAAGGTGAACGAACTGGCAGCCACTTTCCCCGACGGCTTCAATGTGCAGTTGCAGAAGGTCGATGTCGGCCAGATGGCCAATAACTTTATGGTTTTGCAGGTGCGCGGTTCGGGCGGTGTCGACAGGGTACGTAATATTGTGGATAAGGAGATTCGTTCCGACCTGGAGAATGTGGACGGGGTTGCTTCCGTCAATATCTACGGCGGCCGGGAGAAAGCGATCGAGATACGCCTCAATCCCGAGGCTTGCAAGGCGTTGAACCTGACGCCGTCTTCCATCAGCGGCCTGCTGACGCAGAACACGCAGGATAAGGCCTTTGTCGGTTTTGCCAATGAACCGGACAGCAAATACTTTATCCATGTCAATGCTCTCTATTCGAAGGTGTCCGACCTGGAGAATATCGTGGTCGCCCCCGGTCCTGTACTGCTGAAAGATGTAGCCACCGTCTTTTTCGACTTGAAGGAAGAGACTTCCTATAGCCGTGTGAACGGAAAAGATGCGGTATCGGTCGCCTTGATGAGCGATTCGCAGGCGAACCTGATCGACTTGTCGCACCGGGCCGTCGAGGCTATCGACCGGCTGAACGAGAAGCTGGCTTATCTCGATGTGGAAGTGGTGGTGCAGGAGAATACGGCCGAGACAATGGAGAATAATATCGACCAGATCATCAATCTCGCCCTGATGGGCGGTCTGCTGGCCATACTGATTCTCTGGCTGTTCCTGAAGAACCTGCGGCTGGTATTTTTTATTGCCCTTTCAATCCCTATATCCGTTTATACGGCATTTAATTTCTTCTATGCCTTCGGTATAACGATCAACAGTCTGACGCTGGTGGGGATGGCACTGGCAATCGGGATGCTGCTCGACAATAGTGTGGTGGTGCTTGAAAATATCTACCGCCTTTCGGCTTCCGGTTGTACGCCCGAACGTTCCGTTACACAGGGTACAAAGGAGGTATGGCGTTCTATCGTGGCGGCTACGCTGACGACGGTGACGGTCTTCCTTCCCTTCGTTTTCTCCGACAACTTTATGATCAAGCTGATCGGGCATCATGTCGGTGTCTCGATTATCTCTACCCTGACCATCTCCTTGTTTGTCGCCCTGCTGTTCATCCCGATGGCAACTTACCTGCTGCTGAGGAAGAAAGACGGGCAGAGCGTCTTTTATGAAAAGGTTTCGATTGTACAGCGTCCTGTACAGGTCTACCTGGTTTTGCTGAAAACCTGTATGCGGAATCCGGGCGTGACGATCTTCGGAGCGATCATCGTCTTGTTCGTCACCCTGATCCTTTCCATCTACATGAATGTGCAGCAGATGAAAGATGTGAATACCGATCGTATCAATATCTATGTGACGATGCCGACGGGCAGTACGCTCGATAATGCGGATAAACTGGTGAAGGTGATCGAAGCGCGCCTGGACAGTTTTCCCGGCAGGAAAGACTTGATCAGTCGTATAAATGAAAAGAATGCCGTCCTCACGCTTAACTTCACCGATGACTTTGTGAAGAAGGCGGGAAGTAAAATGGCTGAATATAAAGCCACGGTGCAGGCCACCGTATCCAATATCCAGGGAGCGGAAATCTCCGTGGAGGAATCGATGTCGGGTGGCGGCGGCGGAGGTGGCGCAGGAGGAGGAGCTATGGCCGGCCTGGGCAATTTTATGCGCCTGCTGGGTATCGGTGAGAACCGTGAACGGATCGTGATAAAAGGTTCCGATTTCGATGTGATGCAACTGGTAGCCGAAGATTTCCGCTATTACCTCGATGAACAGGAGTTTATCCGTGGTTCGCGCGTCTCCTATAACCGCCGGCAGCCTGAAATACATCTCGATTTCGATCCGATCCTGCTGACTTCATACGAGATTACCCGTGCCAATATTTCCTCCGGGCTGGCGGCGCTTAATCCGGAGTATTCTTCGGGCACCTCTTTCAAGATCGGGGAGGATACCTACGATATTATCATCCGTAACGATATCCCCGGCGACGAAGAGAACGAGGAAGAAGAGGCGGAGACGGAAAAGAAAGACAAAACCGTCGATGACCTGCGCCGCGTACAGATACAGAATGCCAACGGAGGACTGCATGATTTGCAGGACCTGGCTTCTGTCAATTATGGCCGGGGACGTACCCGTATCATGCGGGTCAACCAGGATAAACAGATAGAGGTGTTCTATAATTTCTCCAAAGACGTGCAATCGTCGAAAGACCTGCTCGAGGGATATCGCTCGGATATCGACCAGTTGGTTGCCAATTATAATCTGCCGTCGGGGGTTGCTGTGGAGGTGTTCCATGAAGAAGATGAGTTTGCAGACTTTAAGTTCCTGATACTGGCAGCTTTCATCCTTATCTTTATGATACTGGCCTCTGTCTTTGAATCGCTGGTGACGCCTTTTGTCCTGCTTTTCTCGATACCGCTGGCTGCTATCGGTTCTTTGTTGGCATTGTTGCTGACAAGCAATAGCCTGTTGAATGCGAATACGCTGACCGGTTTCCTGATCCTGCTGGGCGTGGTCGTGAATAACGGCATCATCCTGATAGACTATTCCAATATCCTCCGCAAACGAGGCTACAGACGCAACAGGGCATTGATGACGGCTGGCTTGTCACGTATCCGTCCGATCCTGATTACGTCGATAACGACGATTGTCGCCATGTTCCCGCTGGCGATGGGCGATTCGGAATATGCCGGTGCTATCGGTGCGCCGTTTGCCATTACGGTGATCGGCGGGCTGACATTCTCTGCGTTGCTGACGCTGATCCTGATACCGACTGTTTGTATGGGGCTGGAGAATACCTTGCAGTGGTATCGGGGCCTGTCCCGTAAAATCTGGATATTCCATCTGGTACTGTTCCTGTTGGGGGTTGCTGGTATTTGGCTGTATGCCGACGGGATGCTGTGGCAGTCTGTTTACATGGTTCTTCTGGTTTTCGGTATTCCGGGAGTGACTTATTTTGCTCAGACCAGTTTGAGGCGTGCCCGTTCGAAAGTAATCGATCCCGGGGAAGATATACATATCTCTGTCCGCAACCTGGTGAAGATATACGACTGGCCGGGACGTATCAGCCGTCAGTGGAATAGCGGCCTGAATATCCGCCGGCATCTGGGACTGAGCAATGAATATCGTTCGCTGAAAGACTTTGTCAACGTTCTGTGGCAGTTCGGTATGTTGCTTTTCGGTATGTATTTCACCTGGTTCTTCATCAATAACAGGCTGTGGATATTCCTGTTGTCGTTTGCCATCTATGCCACGATCCTTTATCTGTGGCGGAAGGTCCGTCAATACCTGTTCTACCGTTTCGGGGAAAATAAGCGGGTGAAATATATAAACCGTCTGATATTCTGGAGTATTCCTCCGATCATCCTGTTTATTCTGTTCCGGAAGATGGATAATACCGGACTGATTTCCGTTGTGGGCCTTCTGTGGGCCTTCTGTATTGCCGTATATGTTTCTTCGCAATACTTGTATGAAAAGAATGTCAATATAGAACGTATCAAAGGACGGCTGGCCGGACTTCGCCGCTCCTGGTTCCGTATGGTCAAAGGGATTCCGTTGATCGGGAAACAGCGCAGGCCTTTCAAAGCCTTGCGAGGTGTATCTTTTGAGATCCGTACGGGAATGTTCGGTTTGCTGGGACCTAATGGCGCCGGCAAATCAACTCTGATGCGTATTATCTGCGGTATCCTGGAACAGAGTTACGGCAGTATCTGGATCAATGGACTGGATACCCGCATTTACCGGGAGGAATTGCAGAGCCTGATCGGCTTCCTTCCGCAGGAGTTCGGAACTTACGAGAATATGTCTTCCTGGGAGTTTCTCGATTATCAGGCGATCCTGAAAGGGCTTACCGATAATAAGCTGAGGGAAGAACGTCTGGAATATGTGTTGAAAGCAGTTCATATGTACGAACGGAAAGACGACAAGATCGGTTCTTTCTCCGGCGGTATGAAACAGCGTATCGGTATAGCCCTCATCCTGCTTCATCTTCCCCGTATTCTGGTGGTGGATGAGCCAACAGCCGGTCTCGACCCGCGTGAACGTATCCGTTTCCGTAACCTGCTGGTAGAGTTGAGTAAAGACCGTATCGTGATCTTCTCCACGCATATTATCGAAGATATTTCCAGTTCATGCAGCCAGGTGGTGGTTATCAACAAAGGCGAACTGAAATACTTCGGCGATCCGACCGATATGGTGGATATGGCTACCGGTAAGGTCTGGCAGTTCCATATCGACCGTGAGTCGTTCGAACAGGTGCTGGACAAAACGATGGTGGTCCATCATATACAGGATGGAGATACGATACAGGTGCGTTACCTGTCTGTCGGTTCGCCTTATGAGGGAGCCGTAGAAGTAGAGCCGAACCTGGAAGATGCTTATCTCTGCTTGCTGAAAAATATGGAAGGGAAAAGCGGACAATGAGTTTCTTGCTAATCTCAGGCGTGATGCGAGACTCAAGTGGTAGATTAATGTTGTAAAAAGATAGTTATGACGATAAAGCAATTGATACCTTTATTACCCAAGGTGGTAAAATATAACCTGAAGATCATCTTCGCCGGCAAGTTCATTTGGTTCTTGCTGGCGGCATTCGCATTCTTTGCCTATTTCATGTTCCAGGCTGCCTGGAATAGGGCGGAGATCAACGAAGGACTGATCTATAACCTTTTGATGTTCCCTTGTGTCCTGCTGGTATTCTATCCTGCCGTATTCGGCATCCAGAATGATGAGGATAACCGGATACTGGAAATCCTTTTCGGTATCCCTGACTACAAATATAAAGTCTGGGGAGTACGCCTGCTGATGATTTATGTCGCTATATTCTTTATCCTGGTGGCTTTTTCTTATCTGGCTACATTATTGTTATATCCGGTCAATCCGTTCGAGATGTCTGTCCAGTTGATGTTCCCCCTTGTCTTTTTCGGGAATCTGGCCTTTATGCTCTCCACCATCACCCGCAGTGGCAACGGCACGGCTGTGTTTACGATTATCCTGGCTATTCTCCTTCTGATAACGAGCGAGATGGAAATAATAGAACGTTCATTCTGGAATATCCTCCTGAATCCTTTTAAAGTACCTGATAACTTCCTGCCGGTAATCTGGGAAGGGTTGATCGTCAAGAACCGTATTTTCCTTTTGATAGGTGGTATTGTGTGGATGATGATCGGGTTGCTGAATTTGCAGAAGAGGGAGAGGTTTATATAAATAATCAGGCACGGAGCACATGCGATAATAGATCGTGTGATCCGTGCCTGGAATCTTATTTGCCAGTTAACTATATTTGTCTAGCCAACGTTTGCCTGCTGGAGTTTTAACAAAAATAATAATTCCTATGGCAATCGCACCTAAAAGGAGATATAAAAATATAGCAGGTTCCATATTTATTTCTTTTTATAGGTTAATACTAAAAACCCTGCAATACATAAAAGAATTGCTATACTAACAGCTATTGTTATCACCAAAATTTTATCGGTATTGAGTTGTAAAACAGTAGTAATTACAGCACCTCCGATTACTAGTTTCGATATATCCAATAGATATTTTCCAAACTCTTTGAGAATGTTCGCTTCCTCTTTCTGTAGCTGTTGTACCTGTAGAGGTATGGACATTCTTTTTGTCTTATGCCTGTTCTTCATAGTTAAATAATTTTGTTACAGGCAAAGATAGGATATAATATTGAAAGAGTGCAGGAATAACTGCTAAAAATTATATCTCGTCCGGCCAGGGGCAAGGTTTACCCGTTGCCTTAAACGACGGACGCTGTGCTTCCATCTTTCGTAATTGTTTGCCCAGGTCTTTGGATAGTTTCTTTATCAAGTCGGGATGGGAAGCGGACAAGTCATTCTTTTCGCCTATATCGTCGGGAATATTGAATAACTCTTTTTTTCCTGTCTCATAATAATAGATCAGTTTCCAGTCACCCTGGCGGATTGTGCAGGTGGCTCCGATACCCGGCCCTGTGTTGCCCCAGAGGTTCGGGAAGTTCCAGTACAGGCTGCGCCCTTTGGAGGGATCGCCGGTATTGGTCAGCAGCGGCATGAAACTGACGCCGTCTATTGGCTGGATAGTCTCGTATTTCTTTATTTCGGCCATTTCGAGGATGGTCGGGAAGAAGTCTTCGATGATCAGGTATTTATCGCATTTGCTCTGCGGCTGTACCTTGCCCGGCCAGCTGACGATCATCGGTTCACGAACGCCGCCTTCGTAAGCGGAACCTTTACCGCTGTTCAGCGGGGAGTTCTGGGTATGAGGTTTGCCGTCGCGCCATTCCGGTTCGGCAGCCAGACCGCCGTTGTCGGACATGAAGATGATGATCGTGTTATCCGCCAGCTTGTTCTTCTCCAGATAATCCATGATATCGCCCAGACTTTTGTCCATTCCTTCTATCAGGGCGGCATAAGCGGCTTCTTTCTCTCCCAGTCCTTTGTCGATATATTTCTGATAGAAACGCATATCCTTATCTATCGGGACATGAATGGCATAATGCGACATGTAAAGGAAGAACGGCTGATCGTATTGTTGCGCCTTATCCAGTGCTTTGGTAGCTTCCTGTGTCAGGGCTTCCGAGATAAAGATATCCTTTCCCCAGTATTTATCCAGGCCCGGAACGGCGAACCAGGGATTCGGCTTACCGTCTGTTCGGTTACCGAAATTGGCTTCTCCCAAATAACTGGCAAGGCCGCCGCCGGCATGTCCGGCAATGTTTACTTCGAATCCGAAATGATACGGGTTCTCTCCCGGTGTGTCTACCGCTCCCCAATGGGCTTTTCCGCAATGGATGGTATGATAACCGTTATCTTTCAGTATTTGAGCCATAGAGGTGACCTGGTAAGTATGTTCGATGCCTGCGACCTCACAGATACCGTTTACATTCCAGTCCGGCAATTCCAGCACATCGCTTTGCCGGTCTGTCGATTTGTTTTTGGGATACGTCCAGTTCGTTACCCGGTGGCGGCCTGCATTCATACCGGTATAGAGGCTGCAACGGCTCGGCGAACTGATGCTGGAAGCATAAGCCTGGGTAAACATCATACCCTGGCGGGCAAGGCGTTCCATGTTAGGCGTTTCGTATACTTCATTATAATGTGTCTTTTCCTTCCAGAAAGGGAGGGAAGTATCTTGCCAGCCCATATCATCTACCAGGAAGAGAATAATATTCGGCCGGTCCTGCGGTTTGGCCGCTTCGGCTTGCCCGGCTGCTCCCAATAATGGAAGTGTTGCCAGTGATAGAAATAGTCTCTTGTTCATGCTCGTATCGTTTTTAGTTCATTTGTTAATTGTTATAGTGCCCGGAGTTGTTACCGGGATACTGCGTAATTCCTTTTTGTTCCCTGATTCTACCCATACACGGACGGTTCCGGGGCAGAGGACATCGAGGGTGAGTTGTTTCCGGTTGCAGGAGATGATCCTGACGGTTGCCGGCGACAGAAATTTCTCCTGTACTCCGATAACCGCCCAGCCATTGTTTACCGGACAGAGATGATATAACCGGTCGGTGAAACCTTCCAGTTCTGTCTGTTGATCCGTATCCAGTTCGCTGGCCGTCTGTCCGGTCCAGTCGTAAAGGATGATCCGTTTGTTCTGAGGAATGGGTTTTCCTGTCATGGTTTCACGCAACAGGTAATCGGACCGGCTGATCGTAGCCTGTACCTTGCGGTGTTGAGGCGATGTATTCAGGTTATAGCAGATCAGTGAAACGGCCTCGTCTCCGGTCGGAGCAAATACACGGTATGCCTTTCCACCCTGTAAAGGATTGGTGATGATCGATTCGGGTGTCGGGATAGCCGGGGCTTCGGGACGGAATAACTTTCCTTCCTCGTCGATCAAAGGGAGAATGTTTTCCCGGGTGAAATCGGCAGGAGAGTCCGACAGGTAGACCGGACCACCGGATAAGGCTTTCGAGCGGGCCATCAGGCTGCCGCAAACCGTATCGCAGGAATGGAACATATCATGGTCGGGCCAGACTGTCTGTCCTTGCAGTAACGTATTGGTATACGACTGGAACAGATGCGATTTGGCCATATCTTCATCATATTTCTTATAGTCGATGCTGACACGGGTCACACCGCTGTATTGTGTATGGTCTATGTTCAGAATATTCTGTGCCATGCAGTTCATCAGTCCGACCTGCTGGTTATGGGTTTGCTCTTCCAATGCCAGGTTACATGCTTTAGACTGCCGTACGACCTCCTTGTTTCCCATATAAAGAGGCAACAGGAAAGACTGGTTGTCTATCTTGAGGAAATCGAAACCATATCCTTTCAATGTCCGGATATAATAGTGATAGAACGTGTCGATATTCTCCCTGCTTTGTCCGGGTAACAGGCTGCCGTTGTAAGGGTAAAGCGATTGCTTCACCTTTTCCGGGAAATCGTTTTCCGGAGATATTCCCATCCAATACCCGCAGAAGTTATACCATAACCCCATCCATTTCACTTTATCTTCTTTCTTCCGGGAGATGATGTTCTTCCATCCGTTGGGAAACCGTTCTCTATCCGGGACGAAGCTGGTAAGCTGGCGGTTTTTATTCGCCAGATGGCCGTCGTCTATCAGGACGTAACGGATGGGGAGGCCGGAAGCCTCGATGCCGTCCAGGTCATTCAGCATCTTTGTTTCGTCGATATCGTAATGATAATGTTCCCAGGAACACCAACCCAGGTATTTAAAGGCTTCGAAATAATCTTTATCCGTTCTCTTCTGCAATGCCGAAACCTCCCGGTTGCCGGTTAAAGCGATATATGCTTTATGAATGGCTTCATAGGCCGTTTTCCCTTTTTCCATTAACAGGACGGGAGCTTGCGGAGCGAGATTGTCTGTTCCCAAAGTAGAGAGGAAGACTGTTAACGAACCATCCCTGTTCACCCGGAACCAGCTGATACTATTCTCTCCGGCAACAGCTTTGGCAAACATATATTGTCCGTCAACCAGTTCCAGCAATAAGGCATCTCCCAGCAGGGAAGGCGCCCCGTTAGACGGGATACCCGGATAATCTTCCTTCGCCAGATCGTCGAGCCGGGTAAAGACCCAGGTCAGTAACCGGTTGGTATTATTGGGCCACTGATAATCGCCGGAGCGGGAGTCGCGACTAAAGAATATGCCTTGTTTATAGGAGGGTATATTCGTTTTATAAGAGACTGTTTGTTGCTCTCCCGGTATGTTCTTTTCATAATAGACAGGTGTCTGTTGCTTCTTCAGATCGATAGCCTGCTCCATCCGGAAAGCATCGACATCGTTGAACATCTTTCCCCGTTCATAGACAAAGGTTGTTTGTCCGGAAAGGGAAGGGTTGAGCCAGGCCGCACTACTCAGGATCAATGTCAGCAAATATGTCTTGTTTCTTGTCATTTGTTTACTTCTTGAACGTTGAAAACACTGAAGTTACGTATATCCGGTTGTGCTACCGATTGAGAGATTGACAGGCGCAAAGCCGAAGCCTCTACCGTCGGGAATTGCTCGATACGCTTGTGCCCTACCGATTCACCTTCGCAAACGGTTTGCCATTTTCCGTTTACCCTGGCTTCCACCTTATATTGGCGGATACGCTCACCGTTCCGGATGTTCTCCTGGATAATGCAATGATTGACCGGTTGCGCCTTATCCAGTTTCAGTGTCAGGCTTTTCTTTTGTCCGGAGGTAGAGGCAATCGGAGAGGAGAAGCGGCGGTTTATCTCGTCGCCCCATTCTTTCAGTCGTTGCACGTCGCCGGATGGGATCAGGCCTGTTGTATCGGGTGTCAGACCGACAATCAGTGTTGCATTCCTTCCGACCGATTTATAATACATATTCATTAAAGATTCAACCGGGTAAACCGTATTCTCGTCATCCGGCTCCCAGAACCATTCATGCCGTCCGTTCATGCCTCGCAAGGGAGTGTCTGCCATAGCAGGAACCCAGTATTTTCCATCCTTGTCGCCCTGTTTCAACAGATCGTTATGGTTTCGGCTCCCTTCCGTATTATTACTGTGTGAGTAAGGGTAGGGGAAAGAAGACCAGCAGGGATAACCGACCGTCCCTGTCTCGGAACCGCCCCAGCGGAAGTCCGCCCGGTCTACGTTATGATAGAAAAGGCATTCCGGCTGGTACTTGCTGACGATGGGCAATACGTCCGGTCCGTCGCCTTTCGGATCGTCTGCGCCACCGTCAAACCAGATCATAAACAAATCACCGTAGCGGCTGCAAAGTTCTTCAACCATGCGTTCGCAGAAATGCTTATACCATTGTTGACGGTTAGCGGCAAACTCTCTTTCTCCCTGTACCTTGAAATTATGAACGCCAAAAAGTGAGTTCCACCGGATACCGACATAGATCCCCGGCATTATATCGTATTTTCTACATGAATTGACAAAGTCGCGGATGATATCCCCTTTCCCGTCGCGCCATTTCACCGCTTTCAGGCAATACGGATTGACATCGCTCTGGTAAATGGCAAAGCCTGTCTCGTGGGTGGCCGTCAGGACGGCAAACTTGGCCCCCGCTGCTTTTGCCGCCTGTACCCACTGGTCCGTATTTAGTTGGGTAGGGTTGAAGATATTGTAATCTTCTATCGGCTGGACGCGGTTGTTGCCCTGACCGTATTTGATGCCATCGAAGACATGGAGATCATAATGGAAGACGACGCCCATTTCCGACTCGTGCCATTTCAACTGGTGAGGGGCCGGACGGGGGATATCCGCCTCTTGTCCCGTTGCCGGGAAAATACTTGCTATCAGTAAGATTGCCAGATAAAGATGTGTTTTCATGTGTATATAATTTACAGACAGTTCATAAACGGATCGTTGGTCTTCTTCAGCCAGTCTTTCAACTGGTTTGAAAACTGTTTAATCAGTGCCGGCTGATCGGGGGCTATGTTGTTTAGCTGGAATGGATCCTGTTCGCGGTCGAATAATATCCATTCGTCAGTCCGGCCGTTTGTGGCGTGTACTGCAAATGTATATTTTTTCGTCCGTAATCCCCTGTATCCGGTTGTTAAATTTTCAGGAAGAAGATAATAATAGGGCTGTGCGATCTCCTGTGTATTCTCCGGTGAGAGGATGGAAGCGGACAGGTCGAAGGTCTGGACCTCTGCCGGTATCCGGTCTTTGAATCCCATTAATGACAAGAGGGAAGGATACAGGTCGGCGAAAGCAATCATCAGGGTAGAATCCCGGCGCGGCGTGATCTTTTCCGGCCAGCTAATCATCATCGGGATGCGCATGGCTTCTTCGTAATAAATATTTTTACCGATATGCTCGTGCATCCCCATGCTGTCGCCATGATCGGAAGTAAACACCACAATTGTATTGTCGAACAATCCCTGTTCTTTCAACTGGCGGATGATACGGCCGACCTGTTCGTCGACACCTGTCATACAGGCATAATAATCCAACACACTCTTGCGGTAGAAGTCTCCCATTTTTGTCCCTTTGGGGGCGATGATGGGGGAGTTGCATACTGTTTCGACATCTACATTGCGGTAGATTTCTTTGTATTTGTCGGGAACCAGCTCATATCCGGTATGAGGCGGGTTCATGGATACGACCAGGGCAAAAGGTTTGCCTGCGTCGCGTAATTTATTATCTCGATTGGCGATGTAGTCGATGGCCCGGTCGGCTTCATATTCCGGTCCCCATTGGTCGACGAAATAAAATTCGTCGCGCGAAGCATCCGTATCCCAGTACATGGGTTTCAGATGATAATCGTATGTGCCATAGGCGATCCAGTGGCTGAAACCGTGGCGGCGTTCTTTGGGACACCATTCATTCCAGGCTATTTTTCCTTTGTTGTTATTACAGTCAATATAAGGTTGATAAGGAGCATCGAGATGCCATTTTCCAATGTATCCGAGCTCATATCCCTGGTCTTTCAGGACGTCGGACCAGCAACGAGCTTCGGTGGGTAGCTCCACATGGTAAGGAGCCGTGGCTGAATTGCAGTTGCCTGTTACCTTGCTGTTCGTCGGATACATACCCGTCATCAGCATGCCCCGGGCAGGGGAGGAGACGGGATAGCTGCTGATGGCATCTGTAAAATAGACCCCTTCGGCGGCGAGACGATCGAGGTTGGGTGTTTGTACTGGTTCCAGTCCCAGACAACCCATTGCCTGTCCGCGCCATTGGTCGGCCATGATGAAGACCAGGTTAGGGGAAGAAGCTTTCTCCTTGGCTTGTATATTACCGCCATATAGGCAGGAAGTAATCAAAAGTAAGTATTCCGGTAAGTGTTTCATCTCTGCTTTGTAATATTTTGTATGGGACCTTTTATATTTTTGACCCAGGTAGTAAACGTTTTTGACCTAGGTAGAAAATGTTTTTGACCTGGGTGATAAACGTTTTCGACCCAGGTCAAAAATATAGAAGATAGGGACGTTGGGATTAGTAGGTCGTATCTTTCTGCTTACTATGTCCCTTATTTCTGTGCACTTGTTCCCGGTTGTATGTCCCATCCCGGGTTCTGGTAGATGTAAGCAGTGCTTATATCACCTCCCTTTTGGGGTGTACTCAGCCGGATCACATCGTAAGCAATAGGTGCCAGGTAATGAGCCTTCATAAAGGTATATCCCAGATACGCTTTGTTGTTGCGTTGTATCTGGTACGGGCGGAGATACTTGTTGTAACGGCTGGAAACGTTCGGTTCGTCTGTTTCACCTTCCACTTTCAGGTCGTCATACAACTTATAATTTTCATCCCAGAGGTTGAAACCTTCTACCTGGTAGTCTTTCATTCGATCGAGTGCTCTCCAACGGTACAGGTCGTCGAGGCGGAAGCCTTCAGCCAAAAACTCGATACGTCTTTCGCGGCGTATGTTATATAATGTAGCATCTACCAGTTGTTCGCCGGAATAAGTGGCAAAATCGTTTTCTTTCGACAGGTCGGTAGCTGCAATAGTTTTCTGAAAATCTTCATCCACACCGGCACGGTTGCGCAGGGCTTTCCAGTAGGCGGTACTCTTGGTATCCAGATTATGGTCGAGTTCGTAGTTTGCTTCGATATAATTCAGATATGCTTCTGCGGCACGGAAAATTACGCATCCGGTATTGCTCGGCAACGTCGGGCCCATGTTGATATCCTGGTTCAATCCTTTACGAAGGCAATAACCGGTGGTACTCTTGTTTTCCGTAACGATAGTTATGCCCGGGCGGGTGAAGTTGTTGAGGCTGTTGATCGGATCGCCCGGGATACTTATTGATTCGCGGAAACGATTGTCGCGGTCGGTCGCTACATCTTCCAATGTCTTATCGCCTTTATAACCGGAACCGGAGGCATAGATAGGCAGCCCGTTTTTCATCAGAACGCTTTCAACCAGCGTACGGGTAAAACCTGTATTTCCGCAACCGTTGCCGGAGGGATGAACCGTTTGCAGATAAGAAACAACGTAATGGAATACTTTCAAGCTGATGTCGTATCGTCTCCAAAGCAAAACCTCTTTCATATCGGACAGGTCAACACTGTTGAACATGCTTGAATAATCTCCCAGTGGGAAAGCATCGGCAACTTCCTGGGATGCTTTCTTTGCTTCCGAGAGGAAGAAGTTTATTTCCGAATTCAGGTCGATGGTGAAATCTTTCAGATAACTGGCATTGGCACCCGGCCAGCCTGGTCCGCCCGGAACACGGTCGGTTCCTGCATGATATTTCAACCAGGTTCCTTCGTACAAAGCGACTCTCGATTTGAGCAGAAGGGCTACATATTTGGTCAAACGGTTGGATTCGGGAGCTGTTTCTTTCATCATCTCTGTGGCTTTATCCAGGTCGGCCAGGATGAAACGTGCCACTTCGTTTTGCGGGCGGCGTTGGTTGGCTTCGGCAAGTTCGACATAGTCGTCCGACAGGATTTTATCTACGATCGGGAAGTCTCCGTACTTTTTCATGAATGTGAAGTACTGGAAAGCGCGGAAGAAATACATTTCGCCGATATAATGGCGGATGTTGGCATCTAAACCGCTGATCTTACTTTCTTCATATTTGGGCAGTACGGTTTCGAGGAAATAGTTACAATCTCGTATCTTCTTGAAATCCCATTCTCCGCTGGTCGGTACGCGACGTTCGCCGGGAACGAAGTTATCATCTTCTTTTGCAGCGCATTGGTTGTCGCTGTTATTGTCTGTTTTGAAGACGCCGATGCTGTATTCACCCGGTTTGTGTGCCGGAAGTGCGTCGTATTGGGCAGCTCCGAAACTGGCTAACTCGGTTTCCGTGTTCAGATAATGTTCAGAAGTGACGGACGACAGGGGTTCACGGTCGAGGAAATCGTTACACGCAGTGAAACTGAGGGAACCGACTACCAGCGATAATATAATGATTGATTGCTTTTTCATGATGCTTTAATATTTTAGAATGAAACATTTACTCCGCATGACAGTGTTCTTGAAAGCGGATAGATTTTACCGTTACCCAATGCTCCGCCTACTGCTTCGGGATCGAATACACCGAAGATGGAAGAAATGGTAAACAGGTTGTCGCCGGAGAAGAATACGCGTGCTTTGCTCAGACCGATCTTCGAGGTGAGCTGGTTAGGCAACGTGTAACCGATCTGCAGGTTTTTCAGGCGCAGGTAAGCGGCACTTTGCAGATAACCGGACTGTGTTTTATGGTTCTTTGTTGCATTAGCGTCGAAATAGGGCTTTGGAAAGTAAGCGTTGAGATTGGCACCCATATCATCACCTTCCGGACGGAAGTAATCGAAATGTTCCTTATATCCGATAGATTGCCAGATACCGCCATCTACAGCGCCCCAGAAGAAGTTACCGTCCAGCCAGATGTCGCGTTTGCAGACTCCCTGAAAGAAAGCGCGGAAGTCGAAACCGTTCCAATCGGCTCCCAGTGTGATACCTACCTGATAGCGGGGAGTTTCATTACCGATGATTTTGCGGTCGCCCGGATCGCCAACCGTGTTGGAGCCTGTTGTGATCTTACCGTCACCATTGATATCTCTATACATGATGTCGCCTGCCCCCCATTTACTACCGATCTGTGACTGGTCTGTCGTTGCCAGATGATCCTGCATTTCCTGCTCTGTCCTGGCAATACCGATGGTTTCGAATCCCCAGATGTCACCCATGTATCTGCCGTTATAAGGGACATATTCCATGATTCCATCCGAATTCTTGCGGTCGATGATTTGCGCATCATTCGGGTATTTGGTGATTTTGGTACGGGCATCTGCCAAGGTAAATCCGACGGTATAGCCCACCTTACCGATCTGGTCGTTCCAGGTTAAAGCCAGTTCCCATCCTTTACTTTGCATGGCAGCGTTGTTGATACGCGGCAGTTTGTCGTTGTCGATACCGATGATAGAGGATTTCTCTTCGGGAGGACCGACCATGTCGTCTGTTTTTCTCATGTACCATTCGAACGAACCTGTCAGGCGGTTGTTCAGGGCACCGAAGTCGAAACCGATATTGGTGGTCGTGATCTTTTCCCATGTCATCAGGTCGCTGACCATCAATGGGGCAGTAGCCGTAGTCGGTTGCTGTCCGCCGATCAGGTATTTTCCGTTTTTCAGTCCCAGCGGCTGTGCCGGATAGAACGGATAAAATTCCTTCGTGTTCTGGTTGCCCAGCTTACCCCATGAGAAACGGGGCTTCAAAGTGCCTACATATTCCGAAAGATCTTCCCAGAATGCTTCACGTGCGATGTTGTATCCCAACGAGAAAGAAGGGAATACATTCCAGCGTTTATCACGCAGGAAGCGTGAAGAACCGTCGTAGCGGATATTGATCTCAGCCAGGTAACGACCGTCGTAGTCGTAGTTCAAACGTCCGAAGAAGCCGGCAGTTGCCCATTCCTTCTTGTTTGCAGAAGTATAATCTTTACCCATGCTGGTGTCGATACTCGGTACTTCGTCGCTGATCACATCGTCACGTTTAGCATACACATAGTTCTGCTTGTAGAGTTCGGTGTTGAAACCGACCATTACTTTGAAGTTATTCTTATTGAACGACTTGAAGTAATCGGTATACAAGCTGGTTGTCAATAAGTTATTGTCCTGTGCGGAAGACCATGCATAGGTTGCTCCCGGACCATAACTCCCGGCAAATGCCATAGGCACCGGTTCATTCTTTGAGTTCCATTCATACACTTTAGCCAGGTTTTCGTCTTTGTTTATATGTTCTGCCTTCAGGCTAACGTCTCCGCGGATATTCCAGTCTTTCAGCGGAGTGATAGTTACGTTGGCCTGTGTATAGATAATGTCTTTCCGGCGTTTATAACGTCCGCCGTCTTTGATCTGGATGATCTTGGAGTTACGCATGTAGTGGCCGTTTGGGTCCTGGAAAGGCATGGTCGGCCAGGTACGTGAGATGTCGTGGTAATATAAACCGACCTGGATACCGTTTGCCGTATTGTCCGGATCGTCATTTGCATAAGTCGGACGATCGAGTTCTTCACGGATGAAGCGGGTACTTAAACCAATCTGCAACCAGTCGTTTACTTTCGAGTTGATCTTAGCCGAGGCATTCATACGTTTGAAGTCATCATCGCCGTAACGCATGTTACCGCCCTGGTCCATAAAGGCACCCGACATGAAATAAGTCAGCTTTTCTGTACCGCCGCTTACATTAACATTATGTTCATGGCTGAAAGCTGTTTTGAAATGATTGCGGGTCCAGTTCTGGTTGTCATTGGCCAGTTGGTGGAACTGGTACATTCCGTTGGCACTGTTCGGTATGGTTGATGTCGTTAATTCTCCTTTCTGATAAGCGATAATGCGACCGATAGTTTCATCGTTGAATGATGCACTTTGTCCGCTGTTCAGGGCAGCTGCATTGAAGTACTTGGCAAACGTGTATGAGTCCATCATATCCGGCAAGTTGGTGGCGGTAGACCAGCGCAGGCTGTTATTATAGGTAACCTGTGTCTTTCCGCTTTTTCCGCTTTTGGTAGTAATCAGGATCACACCGAACGGGGCACGCGAACCGTAAATACTGGATGCGGCAGCATCTTTCAATACGGAGATGTTCTCGATATCATCCGGGTTCAATGCGTTCATATCTCCTTCGATGCCGTCGATAAGGATTAGTGGGGCATCGTTAGAACCTTCACCGATTGTACCTGTACCGCGGATATTTACTTTCAAAGCGTTACCCAGGGCACCTCCCTGGTTGTTGAGTGAAAGGTTCAGACCGGGAACAACACCTTGCAGGGCTTGTCCTACCTGAGCTACCGGGCGTGATTCGAGTGCTTTGGTGTCGACGGTGGAAACGGCTCCTGTCAGGTTTACTTTCTTTTGTGTACCGAAGCCGACAACGACTACTTCGTCGAGTGCCTGTGTATCTTCACCCAACTGGATGGTGTACACCTTCTGTACTCCGTCAACTTTGATGGTTTGTGGTTGGTAACCGATATAGGAAATATGTAGTATATCTCCTTTTGATACATCCAGGGAAAACTTACCGTCCATATCGGTGACAGTTCCGTTGGTGGTTCCTTGTACCAGAATGGTTGCTCCGATAACCGGATCACCCAGACCCTTGTCTGTAACAGTACCAGTAATGGTTAACTGCTGTGCATATATATAGGATATACTGGCCATCAGCAGTGCAATTAATAATGTGACTCTCTTCTTCATCCTCTTTTAGTTTTAAGGTTGTGAATACTAAATTTTAAATAATCTTTGTAAGCAAAAGTATCGGGTATGCCTGAATGGACTGGCAAGTGTTTTAGTCATTAACAATGGGTATTTTCTTTATTTCGCTTATTGATATTCAGTATACTTTGTATTTTATTCACGGATAGTGGGTATTTTGTTCATTCGTGCTATGCGGGTGGTTTTTCTTTTGTTTAATTGTCCTTACTCTCCTTCTTTTTTTGTTTCTTTGTATATGAACCTGATGTTAACCTCAGGGAGGTACGTGAATGTGGAAATGAGGAAATTTATTATAGTTATATCGTTTGTTATCTTTTATAGCTTTACAGGCTATGCTTTTTTTGAAAAGGATATCCGGGTACTTACTATGCAGAATGGATTGGCCGATAATACGGTTTCCTGCATCCATAAGGACCGGGATGGTTTCATGTGGTTCGGTACTGATAACGGACTGAGTCGGTATGACGGAAAAAACATTAAGAACTTCGGTTCGGATAGCCTTTATATGAAGGTGTTTCATATCAGCGAGACGGAGAACGGCTTGCTTTGGCTGATAGCCAACGGACAACTGTTTTGTTTCGACCGCCGGATGGAGCATTTCATACCGGTGAGGATCAGTGAAAAATATACCGGAGTTCAGGACATACTCATGCAAAACGATACTTCTTTCTGGTCTATATCGCCTGATGTTCTTTCCCTTGTCCTGATCGATTACAAAAAAAATAAAGATGGAAATATAGCAGAGGTTGACCTGAGGGTAGAAATGGAGTTTACCGGTTTAGGAGGAAACGATACCGATTATATGGCTTTTTGCCAGTCGCCGGAAGGCTTGATCTATATCGGGACGAATTGGGGAAATATCATTACATTCGATCCGGAGACATTCCAGGTAATAAGTAAAGGTGAGTTGCCGAAGGTTAGTAAAATGCATGTACATAGACTTTTATATTCCGAAGGATATGTGTGGATCGCCACTTGGGCGAACGGGGCGATCCGCTATAATCCGGAATCGGGAACTTATACGCAATATACTTATAATCCGGAGGACAAAGTAAGAACATTATCCCATTGGGATGTTTACCAGATGGTATCGATCAGCAACAGCCGTTACCTGGCAGCCACCTGGAATGGATATACGATCATGGTACCTGACAAAGATGATTCTACCCGTTTTACGACAGAAGTATATAATAATACAGCATCGCAGTTACATCGCAATCTGGAGACTCGTATGATCTCTGCTTATTATGATCCTGAAGGAATTATTTGGGTGGGAACACAGGGAGGAGGAGTTTATGCTTCTGATTTGCGTAAGCAGTTTTATCAGCGTTTTCATCAGGAGACGCATAATGAAATATGCGGAATGGCAACCGATAAAAAGCAATATATCTGGCTGGCAACTTTCCACAAAGGAATCCTTAGAAGTACGAAACCGTTTGACCCGCAAAGCCGTCTGTCTTTTGAACCGGTGTCGTCCGGTAGCGGAAATACGGTCTTGTGTGTTACCACTGATAAACGGGGTGATTTGTGGTTTGGTAATAACAGGTCTGAACTGATTCACTATCATTCGGATACCGGTAAGCTGAGTATTTTTCCTATTCGTGTATCCGATAATCCTCAATGGACGGGTTGGATCTGGACTTTATTGTTTGACAGCCAGGAGCGTTTATGGTTAGGGACATCAAACGGTTTGTTACTTTTCGATCCTGTTACGGGATTGTTTACGCATTATTCTACCGGTTCCGGTGCTATACGGGCAATGACAGAGATATCTGGAGAATGTCTGTGGTTAGGAACTATATACGGACTTAAAAAGTTTAGCTTCACAGATGGTACTATCCGTTCGGGATTTGAAAAGCAAACTAATATCCCGGCCAAGGAGATTCGTTCCCTCTTTTCTTCCTCTGACGGAAAGTTGTATATCGGTTTTACAGACGGGTTTGGTATAATGGATTTGTCTTCTGATACGATCGAGAGTTTTTATACAACCCATGATGGGTTGAGCAGCAACTTTATCGGCTGTATCAGCGAAGATTCGAAAGGACATCTTTGGCTGGGTTCCAACTCCAGCATTTCGCGTTACAGCAAGCATCAGAAACTCTTTTATAACTATTATATATCGGGTAATAACCGTTCGGTAATGCATTATAAGAATTTCTTGTTCTGGGGAAATAACAAGAATATGACCTATTTCCTTCCGGACGAAGCCATGAATGACCATCCAGTCTCTGACAAAGTGGTAATAACCCAATTGGAAGTCGATAACAAATCCGTCGAGATCGGACAAAAGGTGAACGATCAGGTCATTCTGGAGAAAGGTATTCCCTATACCAATGAGTTTACACTGACTGCTGCCAATAATAACTTTTCACTGATGTTCAGTAATCTGACTTATTCGGACGAGTTACAGAAGTACAGCTATCGGTTAACGCCGGCTCAGTCGGACTGGCTGATTGCTGCCGATGGGGAAAGGGTTTCCTATGCCAATTTACCCCCGGGAGAATATCTTTTTGAAGTAAGTAGTATTATGCCGGACGGTTCCAATGGGAATGCGACTTCGATGGTAATCCACATTTTGCCTTTCTGGTATGAAACAGCCTGGTTCCGTTTCCTGATAGCTACTCTGGCTGCCTTTCTTATTTATTACCTGATACGTCGTGTAAGGAGAGAGCAAGCCCGGCTGAGACAGGAGGAGCGCCTGAAACATGAGTTGTTTGTTTCCAATCTGGAACGCGAGAAAGAGAAGCAGATCAACCGTGAACGCGGAAACTTCTTTACGAACGTATCCCATGAACTTCGTACACCTCTCACACTGATTCTTTCTCCTTTACAGGAGTTGTTGCAGACGGAGCGTCTTTCAGAAACTTTGCATGATAAGTTATCGTTGGTCTATAATAATGCGACCTCATTATCTACCCTGGTGAACCAATTGCTGTACGTCCAGAAAATCGAGGCCGGAATGGTTCAGCTACATTTGTCGAAAGTGGAGATCGTTGCTCTGGTTGAACACGTAATGTCTTCTTTCAGGCATATGGCCGAGATAAAAAGTACTGAGTATGTCCTGAACTCCGGTATCTCGTCGCTTGATTTATGGCTGGATGCTCCAAAAATAGAATCAGCCTTGAAGAACCTTCTTTCGAATGCGCTCAAATATACCCCGAAGGGCGGAAAGATAAGGGTTACGATCACGGAGAAGGAAGTGGACGGGAAAATGTTCTGTTTATTATCCGTTGCAGACAATGGTCCCGGCATCGCTGAAAATTTGCAGGGACGCATCTTTGAATCCTTTATAACGGGCGAAAATGATCCCTCATTTTCTACCAAGGTGGGTATCGGTCTGCGTATCGTTAAAAACACGATGGACCTCCATCATGGGAAAGTCTTGCTGAACAGTGCTCCCGGCAAAGGCTCCGAGTTCATCCTTTACCTTCCGTTGGGGCGCGAGCATTTTAAAGAAGATGTATATCAACTGGTTGAGGATACCCGTGATGAACAGAAGGAGGAAGCATTCATTGCCCCGGAAAAGGTTCGTGAAGAGACATCCCCCGAATCAGGCAAGAAATTGCTGGTTATTGAAGATAACGATGAGATAAGACATTATATCCATACGCTATTCAAGAAGAAATACCGTGTCCTGGAGGCCCGGGACGGTGAAGAGGGCGTGCGGATCGCCCGTGAAGAGATCCCTGACCTGATCATTTCGGATATAATGATGCCGGTCAAAGACGGCTTTACCTGTTGTCAGGAGATTAGGCAGGAGTTGCAGACGGCCCATATCCCGATCATCATGCTGACGGCCAAAGCTGAGGAGGAGGATTTGCTGAAAAGTACCCGGATCGGTGTGGACGATTATATCATGAAGCCTTTCAACCCCGAAGTACTCAAAGCCAAGGCAGAGAACCTGATCCGCATGCGTGAGCAGCTGAAACGTATCTATACGAAAACCCTGATGTTGAAACATACGGTAGAGAAGCCGGAGGAAGAAGAGCAGGCCGGCCTTTTCATGCAGCAGGTAATCAGTATCGTCGAAGCCAACCTGACGAACCCGGATTTCAGTGCCAAAAGCCTGGCAAGCCTGTTGAATCTCAGCCAGCCTACCTTATACCGGAAGATGAAGCAGCAGAGTAACCTGTCGATTATCGAAGTGATCCGCAGTATCCGTATCAGCAAGGCAGCTTCCCTGATCATGCAGAAGAAATATTCTGTTCAGGAGGTGGCCGAAATGGTCGGTTATAACGATATAAATACATTCCGCAAGCACTTTACGAATCAGTTTGGTGTATCGCCTTCCCGTTATAATGCTTTATAGTTTCCGTTACCCTTGGGGTAGAGCCGGTTACCAGGGAGAGACTGTCGTTAACCCGGTGTATCGTTTCCCTTACCATTGCATTCCCTTTGCATATCACAGCTGTGAAACAAACGGAATCCAACTGTGATATGAAAGGAATGCAGTTGTGATAAGTAATAGAAAGATTAAAATGTAGATTCTTCAATAAAGATTGTCTCATGTAGGAATAAAGTTTATTTTTGCATAATGATGATGGATAAAACTCTTGAGGATGCCTAAAGGGGATATGAGCATTAGTTTCAGTGAAATATACACCAGTTATTACAAACGCTCCTTTCTGTTTGTAAAGTCGTATGTCAGAGATGATATGGTGGCCGAAGATATTGTGTCTGATGCTCTGATTAATCTATGGGAAACAACTAAAAAAGAAAAAGTGGAACACCCTTTGTCATTGCTTTTAGTTATTTTGAAAAATGAGTCTTTAAATTATTTGAAACATTTGGAGGTCAAGCAAACCGCATCGGAGTCTATCTCTTCTAAAATGACACGCGACTTGAATTATAGGCTGTCAACTTTACAAGCCTGTGATCCTGAAGAAATGTTTTCTTCAGAAATAACCCGTATAGTACAGGAAACATTACAATCGTTACCGGAGCAAACACGTCGTGTATTTGAGATGAGCCGTTATGAATGTCGTTCAGTAAAAGAAATAGCGGAAGAGTTATCCATTAGTCCCAAAAGCGTCGAATATCATATAACCAAATCATTAAAATATTTGCGAATATCATTAAAGGAATATCTTTTTGTTTTTTATTTCATGCTTTATTAGTAAAATAATTTCAAAACTATTTAGGGATTTTTGTTTCTGTGTTGTCTCTCTATATTAGAAACGGTATAATAGAGATGAATAAAGATATATTACAAAGATATGTTGAAGGCAACGTCACACCGGAAGAGGTGGAGACAGTTGTTGATTGGCTGGATGCAAATGAAAAACATGTAAAGGAACTCATGTCTTTACATAAACTGTATAACATTTCTGTTTTAAATCAACCTGTGTTATCACAGGAAAAAACAGGAACTTCCCGCCCGCCCCTGCTTCGTCGTATTATAAATGAAGTTATAAAAGTAGCTGCAATAGTTTTGGTGGTATTGGGTATTGAATTTCTATTAGAAAAGGAGGATATGGCAGAAGTGGCTCCTTTATTTCAAACTTTATATGTCCCATCCGGTCAGCGGGCTGAGTTGATTCTTCCTGACAGTACGAAAGTGTGGGTGAATGCACATTCCCGGATCGTTTATCCGGTTACTTTTAATAAAAACTATCGTCGGGTAGAACTTGACGGAGAAGCCTATTTCGATGTGAAGCATGACGAAACTTCCCCTTTTATAGTAAAGACAGAGAAGATGGATGTGAAAGTACTGGGTACTGAGTTTAATGTTTCCGCTTATTCAAAAAATCTGGAATTTAAAGTTGCATTGTTAAAAGGTTGTGTTGAGCTGAAATCTTCGGAATCATCTCTGAAATATAGAATGAAGCCGGGTGAACAGATTCGCCTTAAGGAGGGGAAATATATATCTACCGATATAAAAGATATGGATTACTTTAAATGGAAAGAAGGACTTTTATGTTTTAGCAACCAACCTATATCTGAGATTATGGATGAACTGAGCCTGTATTTTGACATCGAAATAAGTACAACAGACCGTTCGTTCTTAAAACAAAGGTATTCCGGGAAATTCCGTATAAAAGATGGTATTGAACATATATTGAAAGTGTTACAGTTGGAACATAAGTTCACCTATATAAAAGATAATGAATTAAATAAAATCACCATAAAATGAATTGCCTATGATGAAATAATAGAAGAAACGAATAAAAAACCGGATTATGTTGACGCATAATCCGGCGAAAATGTCAGCATGCTGACAACCTAGCAAAAATTAATCAGTACTAACATTTCAGATAATACAAAGTTATGAAAAAAAAATCTACAGGGGGATGTTATGCCCTGTTATTAAGCGAATTTAAACACATTTTTAGAGTTATGAAGTTATCCTTAATTTTTTTACTATTATGTGGTTCAACAATCTTTGCCAATAATGTAAACTCTCAGACTGCATGTGTCAGTATTGAGGCAAATAAGTTACAGGCGAAAGATGTTATTAAGCTGATAGAAGAGCAAACAGATTATCTTTTTGTTTATAATAACGAAAAGGTCGATCTGAGTAAGACGGTCTCTTTGAACGTCCGTAATAAGACTGTTGCAGAGGTTTTGAATAATATATTTGAGAATTCGGATATTACTTATGCAATGGAAGGCAGTAATATCTTGTTAATGAAAAAAGTATCCTCTCCCCAGCAAAATGTCAGAAGTATTAAAGGGCTCGTAAAAGATCAGTTTGGAGAACCCGTTATCGGTGCGAATGTTATAGAGAAGGGAACAACTAACGGAACCGTTACTGATTTGAATGGGAGCTATCAGCTTTCTCTTACTGGAGATAATGCTGTTGTACAGTTCTCATACATTGGTTACCGGCCACAGGAAGTCCCTGTGGGAGACAAAACAACCATCAATGTTGTTTTGTCTGAAGATACAGAGCAGTTGGAAGAAGTTGTGGTAACCGGTTATGGAGGTATGCAAAAACGTACAACGTTGACCACTGCTATTTCAAAGTTGGATAATAAAGCATTGGAGAATGTGGCGGTATCAAATGCTGCCCAGGCTTTGCAGGGAGGTGTCAGTGGTTTGCGTGTTGTGAATACTTCAGGAAGACCGGGGGAAGCACCGAATATCGTTTTGCGTGGTGGCGCAACAATAACAAATGATCCGTCATATAACCAGGCTCTTGTTGTTATCGATGGAATTGTACGATCCCTGAATGATGTCAATCCGGCTGATATTGAATCAATCCAGGTTTTAAAAGATGCAGCTTCTACTGCCATTTATGGAGCACGTGCTAACAGTGGTGTAATTTTGGTTACTACCAAAAGGGGCAAGGCAGGCAAAGCGACTGTGTCTTACAAATTTAAAGGAGGTTTGACCTTTGCTCGTAAAGGTTATGAGTTCCTTAACGCGAGAGATTTTATTCATTATAACAGGTTAGGTAATAAAAATGCGGGTAGAGCATTAGCGGATGTGAATAGAACTTCAGGATATGGACCTAATGCCGGAGATTGGTTTTCAATTCGCTTTTTGTCGGATGAAAATGAGCATCTTTTGCAAGAGGGCTGGGAACAAATGACTGACCCGTATGATGAGACTACCCAGTTATTATTCAAAGACTATAGTGGCCAGATTATGAAAGAAGCATTTAACGATCCTTCTTTTACCCAAGATCATTATGTGGATATAACAGGAGGAAATGACAAAGCTTCTTTTCTGGCATCTTTTGGATATTATAAGGAGGATGGCCAGGTTGTAAGTACCTCTTATGAAAGGTTTACTGGTAATGTTAACGGCTCGTATAAAGTTCGTGATAATATCAATATAAATGCAGGAGCAACTTATTCTTTTTCCAAGAAACCTGGATTGTGGATGAGTGAGGCACAGTTATTTTACCGTACTATGAGTATATGGCCGACTGTAAGCCCATACGATGAAAATGGAGAACCGACATCCGGTATTGGCTCTTCTGATGGTAATCCGCTATATTGGAAAAATAAATTGCAGCGTATAAACAATATACGTAAAACAACTTTCAATATAGGAGGTACCTGGGAAATTATTCCCGGCGTGTCTTTGAATGAAAATAGTTCTATTTATTATATTGATAATGAACAGGAAGATTTTGATAAAAAGTTTAAGTTGTCAAGTAGCGGATCTCCCAATGATACAAGATCTGCGCGTGCCATGTATGAGCGTCAGTTTCAACAACAGCATAATGCAACTTTGACATATGCTAAGTCATTTGTTGAAAAGCACAATTTAGATGTAATGATCGGTGGTGAATTGTTTGATTATAGTCGTTTTAAGCTTCAGGCAAAAGGAAAAAAAGCGCCGAGTGATGACATACCTACTTTAAATGCCTCCAGCGACAGAACAGAGGTATACTCTTATAAAGATGGTTACCGTATGATGTCTGCTTTCGGGCGTATCAATTATAATTTCAATTACAAATATTTGTTCTCTGTAGTGGCTCGTTATGACGGAATCTCTAAATTGAGTGACAATCGTTGGGGATTCTTCCCCGGTGTTTCAGCCGGATGGAATTTGCATGAGGAAGACTTTTTTAAAGATTCAAAATTATCCTCTGTTGTGTCAAGTGTAAAACCTCGTATTAGCTATGGTGTTAATGGGAATGTTGCCGGATTAGGTAATTACGAAGTCTATGGGGAGTATGGGACACAGACTGCTTATGATGGAAATATCGGTTTTCTGAATACAAAACTTATTAATGGAGGTCTTCGTTGGGAAAAGAGTAAATCGTTTGAAGCTGGATTAGATTTCGGGCTTTTTAATAATCGTGTCAATTTCATTACAGATTACTATAATAGAACGACTACTGATTTGTTGACTAATTTGGCTCTTCCGGGATATACAGGATTTGGTAGTATTCGGACAAATTTAGGGTCATTACGTAATCAAGGATTTGAAGCAGAGGTAAAAGTTAACATTCTTTCTAATCCGAAAGCTTTTATCTGGGATGTTTCTTTCAATGCTTCTTTTGTAAAAAATAAAATTATAGAGTTGCCGGAGAATGGTAATCAGAATAATCGTCAGGGCGGCCTGCAAGTATATGATCCGAAATCCGGAGAATATATTTGGGTAGGCGGTTACCAGGAAGGTCAGACTTTAGGAGATGTATATGCGTTTAAGCAGGAACGGATATTTAGAGACTGGGATGATGTAAAAGCAAATGCGGGTGATCGTTATGATGCTGTTGCAGAATTGTACGGTCCTAATAAATGGGCACAAATGAGTGAGGATGAAAGAAAAGGCAAGCGTCCGATTGAGCCGGGAGATGTACTGTGGGCAGATTTGGATAACAATGGAGTTATCAATCAATATGATCAGGTGAAAATTGGAAATGTATTCCCCAAATGGACAGGCGGTTTCTCTACCAATCTGTCATATAAAGACTTTTCTTTGTTTGCCCGTTTTGATTATTCATTAGGCCATGTTTTGTATAATGACCTTAAAGCTCGTTCATTGGGTCAGTATCAAGGATCATTCAATATAATCAAAGAAGTGAAAAACAGTTGGAGTCCGGATAATCCGAATAGTGATCTTCCCCGGTTCTATTATGCAGATCAGTCTATAAAAAGAAATATAACACGTTCTAATGTTGCCCGTGCTAATATTAATAGCAACAATTCCAGTTTCTACGAGAAAGGAGACTACTTGGCATTAAGAGAAATAACTCTGAGTTATCGTTTGCCTAAAAACTGGATAGAGAAGGCAACTTTGAGTGATGCTTCTATTTACATTACCGGACAAAATCTGTTTTATATTACCGGCTATAGCGGGATGTCTCCTGAACCGTCGATCAAAAAAGATAATGCCGGTGTGGACGAGGGAAGATATCCGATGCCACGTACGGTTCTTTTAGGAGTCAGCGTTTCATTTTAATTACTAACATAAAAATAATACAGACATGAAAAATAGATATTTATATTTGACTTTTATTGCTTTCCTGTTGTTGGGAAGTTGTGATTGGCTTGATACAACACCTGTGAGCTCTATTTCAGACAAACAATATTGGCAAACGGATGATCAGTATGATGCCTTTATGATGGGTATCCATGCACGTTTCAGAGATCATTCTTATACATTTTTTGTATTGGGAGAAACTAGAAGTGATGTTTTTGGAGATCCTCCAATAGGTGGAACGTCTTCTCAGGATTTGGAGCGGCTTCCTTTTAATACGATGAATGAAGAAACGCCTTTAGTTTCAAACTACGGGAGTTTTTATGAAAATATCAATCAAATTAATTTGATTATCGATAAAGCTATTGAAACGACCGCTATATCAGAGGCAAAAAGGGATTATTATTTAGGGCAGGCATACGGATTGAGAGCTTATTATTATTTTCATTTATTGCGTAGCTGGGGAAGTGTTATAATTACTACAACTCCGACTTATTCCCTGGATGTAAGTAACCTGGCAAAACCGGCTTCATCGGAAGTAGATGTAATGAAACAAATAAAGGAAGACCTTGACGCATCGTTGAAACGTTTTGGTACTGATTATACGATTAAAGATCAAAAATCTCAATGGTCTAAGGCTGCCAGCCTTATGTTGCAGGCGGAAGTCTATTTATGGTCCAGCCGTCAGATGAACGGAGGAACGAATGACGCAATGATCGCAAAGAATGCATTAACCGATATTCAAAATAATATCTCAGACCTCGGACTTATGGATAACTTTGTCGATGCTTTTGCATATGGTTTGAAAGGAAATAAAGAAATTCTTTTTGCCGTTCGGAATAAATTGAATGAGACTTCGTTATGGAATGGGAATTTTGGTGGTAATTTTCTTCCTCATTCGAATGGATTGAATACCTATTACGATATAGCTACAGGCGAACTATTTGATATAGTGAAGGAGAATCGATTTGGATTAGTGAGATTGGGTATAAGGAATGCCAATCTTGACCGTTATGATGATGCGGATAGCCGGAAACAGGGTACCTTGAAAGGAGTTTATAATAAGGATGAAAACGGGAATTTTGTTTTAGTTGGTGTTTTCACTTACAAGTATCAGGGAATTCAGGATGTTGGTGATAGTCGGTCTTTGAATGATGATTACCCTATTTATCGTTATGCCGATTTATTATTATTGTTGGCTGAAGCAAAGTCTTTGTTGGGTGAAGATCCTTCGAAAGAGATTAATGAGGTGAGAATGCGTGCTTATGGAAAAAATTATAAAGAATCTGTTTATGGTTATCCCCATCAAGCAATTGATTCAGATGTCAATGAGGCTATTCTTGAAGAGCGTTTTAAAGAGTTTATAATGGAAGGAAAACGTTGGTATGATTTACGTCGTTTTGGAAGTCAATACGTATTTAAATATACCTGGGCTGAAAAAGGAAATGAACAAAAGCTGTTATGGCCGATTGACAGAACTACATTGACTAATAATACTGCTTTGAAACAAACTCTGGGGTATGAACCTGCAGGTAGTAAATAAGTTTTCTATAATTGATGTAATTATTTATTAGTAAAAAGGGAGGTGAATCAAAAAAGCTATTACCGAATACAGACTTTTTTGACACCTCCCTCATTATTATTGTTAAAGAAGAATGAGTATGAGAAGATTGAGTTTCGTTTTTTCTTTTTGTTTATTGGGGATGATAATATCTGCCCAACCTTATAAACCGGATTGGAAGTCTATAGATAAACGGTCTGTTCCTTCTTGGTTTGAGGATGCCAAACTGGGCATTTTTATTCATTGGGGATTATATTCAGTTCCGGCATGGTCGCCTAAAGGCACTTATTCGGAGTGGTACAAGTATTGGTTGGATAATAAGAAATTGTTCGGTAATGGCGATTTTAAAGGTACTGAAATATACGACTACCATGTAAAAACGTATGGAGAGGGGTTTACTTATGCAGATTTTGCTCCGTTGTTTAAAGCTCAGGACTATGATGCCAATGAATGGGCTGCTTTATTTAAAGAGGCGGGAGCCAAATATGCAGTGTTGACAACAAAGCACCATGATGGTTTTGCTTTATGGCCCAGCAAAGAGGCTTCTCGCGATTATGGGAGACCTTGGAATAGTATGGAGATTGGCGCTAAGAGAGATTTGGTCGGAGAATATGTCGAAGCTATTAGAAAAACAGATATAAAAGTAGGATGTTATTTCTCTTGTCGCGAGTGGGATAATCCTTTATATTTCCCTGAGACAATGGATCTCTATGTTGACAGGCACTTTTATCCTCAGTTGAAAGATCTGATTAATCGTTATAAGCCGGATCTTCTGTGGTCTGATGGTCCGGACGATATTAGTGATACGGTTTGGAAGACAAAAGAATTTTTATCGTGGTTGTATTCAGAATCTGTTGTAAAAGATAGTGTTGTCGTAAATGACAGATGGGCTAAATTCTCGGATGGTAAGAAACATGGCGATTATTATACGCGTGAATACAGTGCCAATGATGCTGTTTTTGATAAGCCTTGGGAAGAATGCCGTGGTATGGGATTTTCTTTTGGGTATAATCAAAATGAAGATTTGGAAGATTATGCAACTCCTCAGGCGTTGATATTGACATTGGTTAATATTGTTAGCAAAGGTGGTAATCTACTTCTGGATATCGGACCGACAGCTAATGGGAAAATACCTCCGATCATGCAGGAACGTTTGTCCCAAATGGGTGAATGGCTGAAAATTAACGGAGAGGCTATTTATGGAACACGTCGGTGGAAGCATGTAGATCAGTGGTCTAGTGGTGACAGAAACTGGAAATATAATGGGAAATATTATGTAAGTGGCAATGCTATACTTAAGCAGACTGTTGATCCGGATCCGGGTTATGCGGTACAAGAAGTTTTCTTTACATCTAAGGGTGATAATATATATGCAATCTTGCCAAAGTATCTCAAAAGTATTGTTTTAAAAGACATTTACTCTACATCGCAAACAAAAATATCACTACTGGGATGTGATAAAGAGGTAGAATGGAAACAGGAAAAGGATAATATCCGGATAACAATGCCATTTTTGTCTTTTGAAGAACTTTCCTGTAATTATGCCTGGACGCTCAAACTGGAAAAGGTGAAGTGAATAAGTAAATATGTCAGAAGTCTCAATCTGTGTATTATGTTGAGACTTCCGACAGTAATTTTTGATAGTTATTTCTTTACCGGCGGATAATCCAACGTATAATGCAATCCACGGCTCTCTTTTCGTTCGATGGCCTGGCGCATGATTAAATAACCTACATTAATCATATTACGCAGTTCGCAGATATCTTTCGAAGCTACCGAGCGTTTGAACAGGCTCTCCGTTTCTTCATAGATGATGTCCAGACGGTCCCAGGCACGTTTCAGGCGCAGGTCGGAGCGGACGATGCCGACGTATGTACTCATGATTTGTCCTACTTCTTTCACGCTTTGGGTGATAAGGACCATTTCTTCCAGAGAGGTCGTGCCCTCGTCGTTCCATTCCGGGATGTTTTCCTGATACTTCAATGAATCAATGATTCCCAAACTGTGCTTGGCTGCTGCATCGGCATAGACAACAGCTTCGATCAGTGAGTTGGAAGCCAGACGGTTGCCGCCATGCAGACCGGTGCAGGAACACTCGCCTACCGCATAGAGACGGTCGATAGAAGAACGTGCATCCAGATCGACCTTGATACCTCCGCACAAGTAATGGGCGGCAGGAGCTACCGGGATATAATCCTTGGTAATGTCGATGCCCAGGCTCAGGCATTTCTCGTAAATATTCGGGAAATGTTTCTTTGTCTCTTCCGGGTCTTTGTGTGTAACGTCCAGATATACATGGTCATCTCCACGGGTATCCATCTCGTTTTTAATGGCGCGTGCCACAATATCGCGGGGAGCCAGTGAAAGACGTTTATCATACTTCTGCATGAACTCTTTTCCGTCCAGCGTACGCAAAACACCGCCGTAACCACGCATCGCTTCCGTAATCAGGAAGGAAGGGCGGTCGCCCGGATGGTACAAAGCCGTTGGATGGAACTGTACAAACTCCATGTCCTTAACGGTCCCTTTTGCACGGTAAACCATCGCTATGCCGTCGCCTGTGGCTACCAACGGATTGGTCGTTGTCTGATAAACGGCACCTACACCGCCGGTTGCAATCAGCGTTACCTTGGAAAGGAAGGTGTCGATTCGTCCGTTCGGGTCCATGATATAGGCTCCGTAGCATTCTATATCCGGTGTCTGACGGGTGACGGTGACACCCAGATGGTGCTGCGTCAGTATTTCGATTGCGAAATGATTCTCAAATACGGTGATGTTGGGGTGCTTCTGGATGGCCTGAATCAGGCTATCCTGTATTTCGGCACCTGTATTGTCTTTATGGTGCAGGATGCGGAATTCGGAATGTCCCCCTTCACGGTGCAGGTCGAAGTTGCCTTTCTCGTCTTTGTCGAAGTCTACACCCCAACTGATTAGCTCTTTGATTTGCTGAGGGGCGTTGCGCACGACCTTTTCCACGGCATCGCGGTCGCTGAGCCAGTCGCCGGCTATCATTGTATCTTCAATATGTTTGTCGAAATTATCAACAATCAGGTTCGTTACCGAGGCGATGCCTCCCTGAGCGAAATATGTGTTAGCTTCTTCCAGATTAGTTTTGCATACCAGGGCTACTTTTCCCTTGCTGGCAACTTTAAGTGCGAAACTCATTCCTGCAATACCGGAACCTATCACTAAGAAATCGAATCTTTGTACCATAAGACATTACTGTTTAGATCGCCAAAGTTAGGAATTAACTTTTATGGTTGTACCCTTCGATGCCCCCTTTCCTTATAAATAAGGGCGAAATAGGCATTCTTTTGCTATTTTTAAAAGAAAAGCCATAAACATTCACAGGTTTCCCCTGTTTTAACTACGCATTGGATATCCGGCTTATTATTAATACTTAAACGTTTTGAAATATGAAATCTAAAGTTTTACTGGTAGCTTTGGCCGCTATGTTGGCAGGCGGGGCTATGGCACAAGATTGTACATTCTTTTTCCCTACGACAAAAGGTACAAAACTGGTGAAAAAGAGTTATGACGGCAAAGGAAACCTGTCAGGTGTGATGACTTATGTAGTGGATGAGGTGGAAAGTAAACAATCCGGCCTGGAAGTCGAAGCCGATTACGTGTTCGTCAATAATAACGGGACAGTTATCGATAAAGGCGAACTGGAGGCTTTTTGTCAGGATGGCGAATTCTTTATGGATATGAAAGAGGTGCTGTCCAATCCATCTTTTGTTACTACAACGAATACCGCAGTGGCGGCTACAGATGCCGTAATCAATTATCCGAGCGTAGCGCAGGGAGCATCTTCGGATGATGTCTATTTCGACGATGCCGTGATCAACATTTATTCGAAGAAGAATCGTAAGGACAGAAAGAACATTTCTATTTACGACCGCGAATATGTGAAAACCGAAGAGATCACCACTCCGGCAGGAACATTCGATTGTACGAAAGTAAAATTTAAAATCAAATCACGTTCCCCGAAAGAAACAATCGAAGGTTACGGATATGAATGGTATGCTCCCAATATCGGGGTAGTCCGTACGGAGCAATACAATAATAATAATGTATTACAATCTTATTCCGTACTCGAAGAAGTGAAATAAGTAAAATATATTCCTTTTTGGAATTGTTTGACCGGTTTAAGTGGATACGCTGTTGCTGTGAAGCGGCGGCGTATTTTCTTTTCCCCTGTCAGCTCTCTTTCCTTCTGTTTTCTTCTTTAAATTGGGTTGGAGTCATTCCTTTAACTTGTTTAAATATGGTACTGAAATACCGTTGATAAGTGAAACCTACTTCATATGATATTTCCGATATGGTCAAATCCGTTTGTATAAGCATCAGAGAGGCTTTCTCTATACGGATTTTATTGATGTAATCGTTAACGCCCATACCGGTCAGAGCCTTTACCTTATTATATAAGGAAGCACGGCTCATGGTCATCTTTTTCATCAGATAGCTTACATCGAGGTCCGGGTTGGCTAGGTTGTTATCTATCAGTTCATTCATCTTTGACATGAAGTGTTCATCCGCATTGCTGATCGTGACTTCCTGTGGCAGGAGCAGGGTAGAAGATTCCTTATATTTTTGTTTGACGGCTTCCCGGCTTTTCAGCAAATTAAGAATGATAGTCAGCAGGAAGTCTAACTCAAACGGTTTCGGGATATAAAAATCCGCACCGAGCTTATATCCTTGTGCAGTGCTTTCCTGATCGCATTTGGCTGTCAGCAGGATGATGGGGATATGGCTGATTTCAATATCGTTTTTTATATTCTTACAGAGTTCATAGCCGTCCATTTGGGGCATCATGACGTCGCTGACGATGATATCCGGTTGTTTGGCTTTGGTTATTTCCAGGGCGGCAAGACCATTTTCTGCGGTATAAACCTGCTTGAATATATCTTTGAACGAATCTTTCAGGAAAAGGCGGAGTTCATCTTTATCTTCTACGATGAGTAAAGAATATCCCGCGCAGGAAATTCCGGTCGCGGACAAGTCTAACGGTATAGATAGATTTTCGCTAATCTCTGTTTCCTGTACCTCTTGCTGTCCGGAGTTGATGCTATCGGTCAATGCGGGTAACTCATAATAGAATGTAGCTCCTCTGTCCGGATTGTTATAGGCGCCTATCCGCCCTCCATGCATTTCAATCAATACTTTGGCATAAGATAAACCGATTCCGCTACCGCTCTTATTATGTTCACCTTGATAAAAACGGTTGAAAAGCTTTTTCGGGTCCACATTTTGCAGACCGATACCCTGGTCTGCGACGGCGACTCTGACATAGTTATCTATTAGTTGGGTCGATATTGTTATTTGTGTCTCCGGTTCACTGAATTTGAGGGCGTTCATCAGTATGTTGGAAAAAATAGTCTGGCATTTCCATTCATCGAACCAGATTGATTCAATCTGAGTATCCAGCTGATATATCAGCTGGATACTCTTTTCCTTTAATTCAGTATTGAAATCTTCGGAGACGGATACTATCCATTTATTTAATGGATGAGGCTGTTTCTGTAAAGACTTCTGCTCCGTTTTGATACGGTTCAGGTCGAGAACCATGTTAATCAGGTTTTTCATTTTTCTCGACTGTTTGTAAATAGTATTTAACTGTCCGTGAATAACTTCGGGAGTCAGATTCTCATGGCTGGTGTCGATAAGTCTTTTCAACGGGGCGTAAATGAGTGTAAGGGGAGTCCTGAGTTCATGACTTATATTGACCAGGAACTGTATCTTTTCTTCGTTCATGGCCTGTTCATGTTCTTTCATTTCCCATTTCAGTCGGTTTTCTTTTTTCTTCAGGATAATATATACCGTGACGGTAATAATTCCTAAGATTAACAGAATTATGCTGAAAATAAAAAGGTTACTTTTATACCAAGGGGGAGTGATATGGAGTGTGAGTATCTTTTTGGGTTGGCTCCATATCCCGCTTTTCGTATTGTAGGATGCAATAATCGAATAACTTCCCGGGAGTAATACCGGTAGGTTTAGTTTGTTATTATAAGATTCGATGTATTGCTCGTTTGCCCCTTCTATTTTGTATCGGAACATTGTTTTTCTGAATATATCTTTCTGATTTATATTGAATACGACCGATAGAGATGTATAATTCCAGGGAATTGCAACCGACCGGTGAGTCGTGTTGAATTGTTTCAGATAGGTACTCCCGTTGAATAGAATATCGGATAAATCAATTTCCGGTTGAAGATCGTCATTATAGGAAATATTCTTATCTATTTTTACCAGTCCGTCGGTTCCTGCCAGGTAGATGTTATTTGTTTTGGACTGTTCCTGATACATAAACAGGATTTCATTCGGCGAAAATCCATCGGATTCGCTCCAGATAATAAATCTCCCTTCATCGATAACATACGAAAAGAGCATATTCTGTGCACCTATCCAGAGACGCCCTTTATCGTCGAAGAAAAGATAAGACACGTTATTGAAAAGCCGGGTATTGATTCGGTGTAATACTTTCTCGTTCAGATTGTAATAACTGAGTCCCTGGTCGCTTCCTATCCAGACGGTCCCTTTTTTGTCATAACACAGGGTATGGATCGTTTCGCTTGGTTCAGTGGTGAATAGAAGGGACAGGCTGTCGTTCTTTTGTAATGTCTGTAAGACATAATTCTCTTTTATCATGAAAATAAGCGAATCGTCCGCATAGGTCAGATTCAACGCTTCCAGGGAGAAATCGGTTTCTTTTGTTTTTAGGGTAGAAAAGGTCTTTGTTTCAGGATAGTAGATACGTGCACTGAGCGACAGAATATATATTTTGTCGTTGCTGACTTTATGCGCCAGGGGCATAAAGCCGTAATAACATTCTTCTGTATTGATCTGGTCGTTGACAATGGTAAATGGGGTGTATTTTCCCGTTTGCTTGTTGAAGACAACTATTCCCTGGTTAAATAACGAAACCAAAAGCTCCGTGTCGGATAAGCCGGTGATGGAAGTCACCTTATCGCCGTAGGTGGAGGTGAATTGTTTGAATGTATCGGTAAATGGGTTGTATACATTGATTCCTCCGCCGTCTGTCCCGATCCATAAAAGACTGTCATTGTCTTCGTACAGGCTGGTAATGGCTTTTTCGCTTAATCCGTTGGTGTTGTTTAAGGCTACGTCTTTGAATGTCTTGATATAAGTTTCTTTAATTCCGAATATACCGCCTCTCACGCTCCCTGCCCAGAGGTTATTTTCATTATCCATATAGAGAACAGTGATGGAATTGACGGGAAGTGAATTCACATCTCCCGGAATGTGTTGTAAGACGGTAAAATCTTTTGTGTCGGGATGATAAATATTGATTCCTCCTCCGTCTGTCCCTATCCATATGTTTCCGTCTTTTTCCAGAATACTGAGAATGATATTGTTACTGAGTTTAGAGTCTTCACTTTTATAGTGGGCGATCAATTTCCCTTTCGGATCGTAGCAGAAAAGTCCCTGTCTGTATGGTGACAGGTAAATATATCCTTTTTCATTGATAAAAATGGCGGATACGGTATTGGTAAACGGCAACGAGTTATCTTTATAAATTTCGTTTGTCGTATAATTATAGGTGAGCAGCCCATGTTTTTTTGTATTCAGTAATACTTTATTTCCTTCTATCTTTAATATGTTGAGAATGGAGTATTCTCCGGTTTCCCGTAGGTGATTTTCCGTATGGAGAAGGATACGTTCGGTATTTTTGTTTTTGTAGTCGAATCGGTAGAGTGTTTTTTCTCCTCCGAAAAGAATCCCTCCGGGTATACAGAGATAAGAAAATATCTTTTCTTTTATGATCGGGTCGAAGTGGTTATAGTCCGGATTATATTTAACCAATCCCTTATTAGTAGAAACCCAAAGATTATTGAGTGAATCTTCCGCAACAAACTGTATGTGGTTACCGGGAAGCGAATATTTATTGTCTTTTTCGTTGAAGAAGCTTTTTAGCCCATGTTGGTCGTAGCAGTTTAATCCGGATTTTGTTCCTATCCATAATATTCCTTTATGATCACATAGAATAGAGTTGATGCTCGATTGTGATAATCCCTGCTCGATTGCTATTTGTTTGAAGTAATAGCTGGCGTTGTTACATTGTCCGATACCAGGTAAAAGACAGAGTAGAATAATATATGCTATGTGTGAAAAAAATTTCATAATTCAGTTTTACTTTTTTTACAAATATACGGCTAAACAATGAATTTCCCAACAAGGATAATAGCCTGAAGAGTGAATTTGTACTCAAAACCATTGATTGTTATCTGCTGATTAATAAATGATTATACGATAGAGGAATACTTTTAGACAGGATTTGACGCCCTTTTTGAAAGCAGACTATACATTTGTCGGTATATCTTAAATTTGAAATCAGATGAAAAAAAATGTAATTATTATGCAGAAAGGACCACCTCCGTCTAATCGACGGACTCTTAGAAAAATGATTGGTGAATTTGACTTTAAACTAAAAATACGATTAAACTTATGAATCAAGTACAGGCTAAGTATAAGCTGGTAGGTAGTCCCCTTCAAAAGGTCGGCGTACTGTTGCTGCTTATTTTGTTTATACGACCAGATGTACAGGCTGAAGCTAACAATCCAGCCTTTGCTTCCGGTCCGGATAGTAATGTCCCGTCTATAACCCAGCAAAAAGGACAAAAGAAGCTGGTAAAGGGAACGGTCAGCGACGATGCTGGCGAATTAATGATAGGAGCCACGATTTCTATCAAAGGAACGACCCAGGGAGTTCTTTCTGATATGAATGGAAATTATGAAATTGAATGTACGGATAATGATATTCTTCAGGTTTCTTATCTGGGTTATACGCCTCGGGATATAAAGGTTGGTAACCGAAAAGTCATAGATGTTATTTTGACTTCCGATAATGTATTGCTGGAAGAGGTGCAAATTATCGCTTATGGAACCCAGAAGAAACTGACTGTGACCGGCTCTGTTTCTTCGATAGACACAAAAGATTTGTTGAAATCGCCCACGTCCAGTATCGGTAATATGCTGGCCGGTTCTGTTTCGGGTATTTCAACCGTTCAGTATAGCGGACAGCCCGGAGCTGAAGACCCGGAAATATTTGTCAGAGGTATCGCTTCTTTGGATGGCGCCCGCTCACAACCATTGATTCTGGTGGATGGGGTGGAACGTTCTTTCTTCCGCATGGACCCTAATGAAATAGAGAATATTACTGTTTTGAAGGATGCTTCGGCAACGGCCGTATTCGGTGTACGGGGTGCGAATGGAGTTATCCTGGTAACGACACGCAGAGGAAAAGAAGGACGTACGGAAATATCGCTGTCTTCTTCAGTCGGTATCAGTGAAGCGATGCGTGTTCCGGAAATGATGGGGAGTTATGACCATGCCAAATATTTCAATGAAATGCAATTGAGCGACAATCCCGATTTAGGCCCCAACGATTTGAGATTCTCGCCTTATGTATTGGATATGTTCCGGACGAATGCCGATCCGATCATGTTCCCGAATACGAACTGGGAAGATTTGATGTTTAAGAAAACATCTTTGCAAACCCAGCATAACCTGAATATCTCGGGAGGAACGAAAGATGTGAAGTTTTTTATTTCCCTGGGTTATCTGTATCAGGATGGTTTGCTGAAGAGATTTTATGAAAGTTATAATCCGAACTATAAAAATAACCGTTATAACTACCGGGCGAATCTTGACATTAACGTAACTAAGAGCACTACTTTGAAATTGGGGTTGGGCGGACGTCTGGAAACAAAGAAGGATCCTAAATTCGGCGAACAAAACAATTTATGGATGGAGATTCTCCGTGTACAACCATTCTCCAGTCCGGGCTTTGTAGATGGAAATCTGGTTCAGATTAAGAACCGTTATATCCCGATGACAATGCGTAACCTGTTCTCCATGTATTATGGAAAAGGATATACAGAGGCTTCGCAAAATACGATGAATCTGGATATGGATTTAACACAGAAACTGGATTTCATCACCAAAGGTCTTTCTTTTAATATTAAAGGAGCTTACAATACCTCTTATACGGGAAGTAAATCATGGAACGGCTCGATGGAATCGTATACTCCGGTCTACAAATCCAGTCTGACCGATCCGGGATTGGCTATTGATGATCCTAATTTTGATCATACGATTGTGTATCAGCTTGAAGGTACAGCGAGTGCTTTGTCTGCGTCGGAGGACTGGAGTACCAAAACGCGTGACTGGTATGTAGAGGCCAGCTTACGTTACGACCGTACTTTCGGGGATCATAAAGTCGGCGGCTTGCTCTTGTATAATATGACCAAACAGTATTATCCCAAGGCTAATACGGATATCCCGAAAGGATATTTGGGATTGGTTGGGCGCGTCACCTATGCTTATAAAGACCGCTATCTGGTCGATTTCAATGCCGGTTATAATGGTTCGGAAAACTTTGCTCCGGGTAAACGGTACGGATTTTTTCCGGCTGCCTCACTCGGTTGGGTGATATCGGAAGAGAAGTTTATGAAGCAGGTAGATTTTATCAGCTTCCTTAAATTAAGAGCTTCTTACGGTCTGGTAGGTAACGACATATTGAATGAATATAAACGTTTCTTGTATTTGCCGGACTCATATTCAGCCAGTTCGGGTGGATATTATTGGGGAGTGAATACTCCGCAGGCTTATCCGGGCGCATCGGAACTGATTTTGGGAAATCCGGATGTTACCTGGGAGAAGGCTGCCAAACAAAACTACGGTTTGGATATGAATCTGCTGGATCAGCGTTTGAATTTCTCTCTGGATGTATTTTTTGAGAAACGTAAGGATATTCTTATTCAGCAAAATACAGTTCCGGGATTCGTTGCAGCCGACCTGCCTGCTGTCAATTTGGGTAAAGTGAACAATAAAGGATATGAAATCTCTTTGGGATGGAACGATAAAATTGGCAGCAAGTTCCGCTACTGGCTGAAAGGAAATGTCTCTTTTTCCAGAAATGAGATTGTTTATAAAGATGAAATTCCACAGAATGAACCTTATATGTATGAAACAGGACGTTCTATCGGTTTGAATTACGGATATGTTTTCGATCGTTTCTTCGAGGCAAAAGACTTTAATGAGGATGGTTCGACAATCACGGGAATCCCTACGCAGTCGGGAACATTCAAGCCAGGTGATATTCTGTTCAAAGACCTGAATAATGACGGAGTAATCGATGGGGATGATAAAACTTATTTCGGTTATGGAGAAAATCCCGAGTATATTTTCGGTCTGAATGCCGGATTTGAATATAAAGGTTTTGACTTCTCGATGAATTGGACAGGGGCAACTAACGTTTCCAGACGTTTGGAAGAAGACTTTACCCGTCCGTTCAATACCGGTGACGCTCCCCTGATGAAATGGATGGTCGAGGAACGTTGGACAGAAGAGAAAGGACAATCGGCCCAATTCCCGCGTTTTACTCAAACCAACAGAATGCATAATTCGCAAATGTCGGATTTCTGGGTGAGAGATGCCTCTTATCTGCGTTTGAAGAACCTGGAGATAGGATATACGTTGAATACGGATGTGTTGAAGAAAGTCGGTATTCAGAAACTCAGGGTGTTTGCCAACGGATATAACCTGCTGACATTTGACCATCTGGGATTTATCGACCCGGAATCAAAAATCAGTAATAAGAACAAGTATCCCAATACGCGTATTTACAATTTTGGAGTGAATGTAAATTTCTAATGATACAAATAGTATGAAAAGATTATTAATACCAATATCTATAATAGCCGCCTCTTTCTATTTCGGTTCATGTAACGACTTGAAGATAGGCGATGATTTTCTGGAAAAGGCTCCGGGAGCTGATGTTACCCTGGATACGATTTTTGCCTCCAAGCAGTATGCCGAACGTGCGCTGGCTGCGGCTTACAGACATTTACCTTATGGGGTTATGTACAGTTGGGACCCTGCCGAAGACAAACTGGGAGTGGATCTGCTTGAATCGACAACCGACCTTTGCCAGTCTTACCTGGGATGGGGATGTGGTGCGGAACGCCATTATTATAACGGACAATATAATGCTTCGGTTGCCGACACCTATGATGTAATGTATGCTTACACAAAAGAACGCAGTTGGGAAGCCATCCGTAAAGCGTATATTTTCCTGGAAAATGTAGACAGGGTACCGGATATGACAGCAGAAGAAAAGGCTATCCGTAAGGGTGAAGCCAAGATGGTGATAGCAGTACAGTACACTCAAATGATGCGTCATTTCGGCGGCTTGCCTTTGATTGATAAAGCTATTTATCCGGGCGATGACTATAATTATCCGCGTGAAACCATTGAAAAGACGGTTAATTTTATCGTCAATTTGTGTAATGAAGCTGCATCCGTACTTCCCTGGCAGGTATCGGTGGAAGAAGACGGGCGCTTCACCAAGGCTGCTGCACTCGGATTAAAGGTGCGTGTGCTATTATTTGCGGCTAGTCCTTTGTTTAATGACAACCAGCCTTATTTGGATGGCGAAGCCAGTACGAACCTGATGGTTTGGTATGGAAATAAATCCGATCAACGCTGGCAGGATGTTGTGGATGCCTGTAAAGAATTCGAACAGGCGAACAACTCGGGTTCTTATAACTACCAGTTGGTTGAGACAGGGGATTACCGGCAGGATTTTCAGGATGCATGGTATAAAAGAAGAAACGGTGAAGTGCTGATATCTACGCGTGTAGCTTATACTTGCCCGGATATTTGGGATGGAAACTTTTATTTTATGCAGTCGGCCGGCTGGTATGGTTGTAGCTGTCCGACATTGAATTATATGGATATGTTCGGTAATGCCGACGGAACGTCTTTTAATATAGACTGGGATAATATACCGCAGGGCGTCAATCCGTTCGATGGCAGAGATCCCCGGTTGTATGAAACTCTTGTTATTAACGGCGACAAATGGCAGGGACGTACGGCTGAAACCTATATCGGCGGACAAGAACAGAATACTGAAAATTCGACGCGTTGCCGTACCGGTTCCGTTATGCGTAAGTTCCTTCGTGAACATGATTATGCCACTCTGACCGGTTCGGTTATTCACTGGCCTTACTTGCGTCTGGCTGAGATTTATCTGAGCTATGCGGAGGCTTTGAATGAACTCGGACGTACGGGCGAAGCTTATGAGTGGGTAGACAAAGTCCGCGGACGGGTCGGTTTACCGAAGTTGCAGCGTAATCTGTCACAGGAGCAATTCCGTGAAATGGTACTGAATGAACGTGCCGTGGAATTTGGTTTTGAAGAGATCAGATGGTTTGACCTGGTCCGCTGGAAACGTGCGGAAGATTTTACCAAACCTCTGTACGGTGTAAAAATCTGGCGTCAGGCAGACGGTTCTTATAAATATGAAAAATGGCAGTTGGCCGAACGTTACTGGAAGAAGAACTGGTCGCCCAAATGGTATTTGTGTGCATTCCCGCCTGAAGAGATTAATAAAGGTTATGGATTGGTCCAGAATCCGGGATGGTAATTCATTTGATAAATCATAAAAGCAGGTTATGAAAATAATAAAAGAAATATATGTAGCTGCATTTTTGTCTGTGTCTGTTTTCTCCTATGCACAGGATACAAAAATGATAAACCGTGGATTCAATTTATCCGGGCGTAGCGAAGAAAGTACGGCGGCAGTTTCCACGATATATATGGATGATTCTAAAACGTCTGATATTAATCCGGCTAATTCCCTGTATGGAAAACTTCCCGGATTGTTCAGTCTGCAAGGCTCGACTGTAGCATGGGATAATGATCCGACAATGTATGTGAGAGGTCTTGCCACGATGGGGGCAGGAACTCCTTTGGTTCTAATCGACGGTTTTGAACGCCCCCTCAGTTCCTTGTCACAGGATGAGATAGAGAGTGTTACGGTTCTGAAAGATGCTGTATCGCAGGCCTTGTATGGTGTACGGGGTGCAAACGGTGTCATTCTGGTGACTACCAAACGCGGTATTTTGGAAGGAATGAAAGTGCATGCAAGCTATCAGTTCGGGATAAATACTCCATTTCGTCTCCCCGATATGGCGGACGGATATACGTATGCATTGGCAATGAACGAAGCTTTACGGATGGACGGACTGTCTGCTTTGTATAGCAATTCTGATCTGGAAGCTTTTCGTACGGGTTCCAACCCGGAGCTTTTCCCGAATGTGAACTGGAAGGATGAAGTATTGAAAAATAAAGGAACGACTCATCAGTTTAATGCTTCTTTTACCGGAGGGGGAAAGAATGTGAGTTATTTTGCTGCAATCAATTACATCGGCGATAACGGTTTTATGAATGAGAACTATTTCAGCCCGGATTATTCCAGTCAGATGTCGTGGGATAAACTGAGTGCCAGGGCGAACCTCGATATTAATGCGACAAAACTCACGCTGGTAAAATTGAATTTGTTGGGTGAATTGTCGCAACATAATCGTCCGGCAACGGAGTATTCGACTTTGTTCCCGATGATCTATGATGTTCCGGCAGCGGCTTTCCCGGTAAAGACGAGTACTGGTGTATGGGGCGGTGATAATGTACGCAAAAATCCTGTTGCAGAATCGGTGGCTAAAGGTTTTTCCGTTGGAAATGACCGGGCTTTATATGCCGACTTACGGATTATTCAGGACCTGTCGGTTCTTACTTCCGGTTTGAGTGCTGAGCTTGCTATTGCTTATGATAACCGGGCCAGCTATTGGGATAATAAAACAAAGAATTATCTGTATGAAAGTTTGCAGCCGGTCAGGGATAACGGAGGTACTATTACCGACATAACCCGTACACGTTACGGACAGGAAACGGATTTGTCTTTCAGTTCCAGCCTCGGATATCAGAACCGTGTAACAACGTTTGAGGCAAAAGTCAATTACGAAAAAAACTGGCAGGATATGCATCAACTGAATGCTGCGGTCATTTATCATCAGGAAGAAAATTCCCTGAAAGGAATTAATAATACGTATAGACGGCAGAGTTATATAGGAAATGCAAGCTATGCTTATAAAAGCAAGTATCTGGCCGATTTGGTGTTGACTTATTCCGGATCGAGTGTATTGGGAAGTTCTGATAAGTATGCATTTTTTCCTGCCGTTTCTGCCGGTTGGGTCATTTCTTCCGAAGACTTTATGAAAGAAGTTACAGCGATAGATTATCTGAAAGCGAGGGCTTCATGGGGTATTACCGGAAGTGACCGGTTTGCTTATGATTATGATAAATATTATTTCAAAACGGGCATCAGCTCCTATTTTTTCGGAGATAATAATAACTCTGTATCCGGTAATGGCGAGTTCCGTTTACCTAATTTGAAGTTGAAGCCGGAAACAGCCTATAAGTTTAACTTCGGTATCGATATGGAAGTATTCAAACGGTTGTCTTTATCAGCGGATGCCTTTTATGAAAAGCGGACGAATATTCTGGTGAACTCCTCTGCTATTTACTCTTCCGTGTTGGGAGTCAGCACACCGATTTTGAATGATGGCGAAGTTAAGAACTATGGATTTGAAGCCGGTCTTTCCTGGCGTGACCGTATCGGAGATTTCACCTATATGCTGGCTGGTAATTTCACTTTTGCCCGTAATGAGATTGTAAATATGGACGAAGGATATAAACCGTATGATTACCTGAAAAATACAGGAAACCGGATCGGGCAGTATTATGGTTTGGAGGCTATCGGTTTCTTTCAGGATGAGGCAGATATAGCGGGTAGTCCTGCACAGTCTTTCTCCAATGTAGTTCCGGGCGATGTAAAATATAAAGACCAGAATGGTGATAAGGTGATCGATGATTATGATAAGGTGGCTATCGGTTACAGTACTGTTTTGCCGGAAATTATGTACGGGTTTTCTATTGGATTGGGATATAAGAATGTAAGTCTGAAAGCAGATTTCCAGGGAGTAGCCAACTATACGTTAGTTAGAAATATGTCAAGTATGTACCGTCCTTTGGTTGGTAATAAGAACGTCTCTCAACATTATCTGGAAAATCGCTGGACACCGGAGAATACCAATGCCCGGTATCCGCGTCTGACAACTAAACAGAATGATAATAATTTCAGGGAAAGTTCTATCTGGGCTGAAAACGGCAATTTCCTGAAACTGAGAAATGTGGAGTTGGCCTATACTTTACCTAAATCATGGGTAAACAAGATCAGACTCAGCAATATCAACCTGTTTGCCAGAGGTATGAATCTGTTTTCATTTGACCATGTGAAAGATATGGACCCGGAGCAAATGTATGCTACTTATCCATCTTTCAGATCATATAACATTGGATTAACTCTTGATTTTTAAAAATAGACATTATGAATAAGAAAATATTATCTGCCATATTTGCTTTTGCAGTGTGTATGTCTTCCTGCAATTATCTGGATTATAATGAATCGTCCGGATTTGACAAAGAAGATATGTTCACCTATTTTGAAAGAGCAAAAGGTATGCTTACCACTGTATATTCATATCTACCCGCCGATTTCGGTAATTTTGACGGAGCGACCCGGGCAGCGGCGACCGATGAAGCGGAATATGCCTGGAATACATCGGGCATCATCCGGTATAATAACGGTTCGTGGAGTCCGATCCTGACAATCGATAATGTGTGGGGCACTTACTATACCGCAATCCGCTCTGCTAATATGTTTCTGAATAATTATCAGGAAGACTTTACCAATATTGAATGGAATGATAATTATGAGACTTTGATGCAGCAATATCAGTACTATCCGTATGAAGCTCGTTTTTTACGTGCCTTCTACTATTTCGAGTTGGCCAAACGGTATAAGAACGTCCCGCTGATTACGGAATGCCTGGAACTCGATGAGGCGAATAGCGTGACTCCTTCTGATTTTGATAAAGTGATTGATTTTATTGTCAGTGAGTGCGATGAGATCATGGATAAGCTGCCTGTATCTTATAAAGATGTGCCGGGATATGAAACGGGCCGTATCACCCAGGGAGCCGTGATGGCCTTGAAATCAAGAACGTTACTGTATGCAGCCAGCCCTTTATATGCCGGGACGGCTGGTCAGGAAAAATGGATTGCAGCGGCTAAAGCGGCCAAACAACTGATCGATAAGGTTGAATCGGATGGGCGGTATCAACTGGTAGATGAACAGATATGGAATAATCTGGCTTCCAAAGAACTGATTCTGGAAACGCGCAGAGGTAATTCAAATGATTTTGAAAAACTGAATTTCCCTATCGGTTATGAGGGAGGAAACTCCGGAACCTGTCCTACACAAAATCTCGTGGATGCTTTTGAAATGAAGGATGGAAGCCGGTTCGACTGGGGAAACCAGGAACATATCGATAATATGTACAATCCGGAAAAGAGGGATCCCCGCTTGTTTAAGACTGTTCTGACGAATGGCTCTACTTTCAAGAATGCGGCTGTTGAGACTTTTGTAGGCGGTAAAAACGGAGCGCCTCTGGATGGTGCGACACCGACAGGCTATTATTTGAAGAAATATGTTGTCGAAACAATCAGTCTGAATCCGAACAATACGACTACCGATCGTCATGTCTGGATACTTTTCAGGTACGCAGAGGTATTATTGAACTATGCGGAAGCTCTTTATGAGGCCTACGGCAATCCGGACTATACGGATAATACGTTTACGTTATCTCCACGGGCAGCCATCGACAAAGTCAGGGCACGTGCCGGAATGCCGGGAGTTGCTTCGGATGATTTTCTTGAACGGATCAGGAATGAACGCCGGGTGGAACTCGCTTTTGAAGATCATCGGTTCTGGGATGTCAGAAGATGGAAAATCGCTCCTCAGACAATGGATATTTATGGGGTGAAGATTGAGAAACAGGGGGACGGATTGATCTATACCCGTCAGCTTGTTGACAAGCGTACATGGAGTGACAAGATGTATCTGTATCCTGTATCCAATGAAGAATTGTTTAAAAATCCACTTTTGAAACAAAATCCAGATTGGTAAGAATAGAATGAGCAGAGAAGCCACTCTAAACCTGTTTACGGTGGCTTCTCTTTATAATACCTCGATTTAGAAACAATAGAACTTTAGAAAATGAAAATGTACACTTTCGTACTGGCATTGTTATTATGTGCCTGTACCTCAACACAGCGAACCTTTTATGTGGATAGCATAACCGGAGATGACGCGAATAAAGGGTCTTCACCGACAGAAGCCTGGAAAAGTCTCGATAAACTGAACCAGCAAGTCTTTGAACCGGGTGATAGGATTTTATTTAAATCGGGGACTGAATATGTCGGGCAGTTTGAACCGAAAGGTAGCGGGAGCGAAGGAAAACCGGTGATGGTCGATAAATACGGAGACGGAGGGAAACCTATCCTGCATGGAGACGGTCAGAAACAACATACGATACTACTTGAGTATTGGGAGGTGAATAATCTGGAAGTTACCAATAAAGGGGAAAAACCGGATCCCGGTAGAAATGGTATTATTATTTATGCCTGGGATAAAGGTGACGTACATCATATCCATTTGAAAAACCTGACTGTCAGGGATGTGAACGGAAGTTGTATAAAGAATGAAGGAGCCGGAAACGGAATTTACTGGCATAACGGGGGAGATGAAGTGCCGACCCGTTTTGTTGATTTACTGATAGAGAATTGCCATATTTACCGTTGCCAGCGGAATGGAATAACCGGTAATGGTAATAGTGGGCGTGACAAATGGTTTCCCAGTTTGAATGTCGTTATCAGGGGGAACCTGATCGAGCAGGTTCCGGGAGACGGGATTGTTCCTATTGCCTGCGACGGTGCATTGGTAGAACATAATATAGTGAGGGATAGTCCTGATCTTCTGCGGATAGAAGATGCCGCTGCCGGTATCTGGCCCTGGAGTTGTGATAACACGATTATCCAGTTTAATGAGGTAAGCGGACAGAATGCCAAATGGGACGGGCAGGCTTTCGATTCGGATTACAATTGTCGTAATACCGTTATCCAATACAATTTCAGCCATGATAATGCCGGAGGTTTTGTGATGGTGTGTAACGAAGGCAATACTTTGGGTGAACCTTATAATATAGGAACGGAAAATACGATAATCCGTCATAATGTAAGTATCAACGACGGTTTGCGTGCTTATCCGACACGTCCCGGCTGGTTCTCTCCTGTCATACATATTTCCGGACCGGCAAAACAGACCGCTATTGAAGAGAATGTGATTGTTATTATGAAAAAGCCTTCACCGGAGATAGACCGTTCGGTACTTATCATGGATAACTGGGGAGGACCCTGGCCGGAAAATACGGTGTTCAATAAAAATATTTTTTATGTAATAAACGATGATCTGGAATATAAGTTCATAACAGGTAGCAGTAAATCTACTCAGTTTGATGGAAATGTCTTTTACGGCAATTTTATAAATAAACCGGATGATCGGAATGCTATCGAAAAAGAACCGGATTTTACTTCCGGATTTCCTTTTCACGAGAATTTCCCCGACTACCTGAGGGAGAAAGTGATTAAAAGGCTAAAACAACAATAGGGAGTGTTGTTTAAAAGAGAGTGAATTCCTTGAAGGATATTAGAATTCACTCTCTTTTTTTATTCTATTCCGATAACGTTTCCAATATCTGTCTTCTTGTTTCCCGAGATATTCGCCTTTTGTCGTGATCAGGATCACACCGAAGTTTGTCTGTTTTATTCTTAATGAGATTTTATCAAAATGTTATTTTACCCTGGCTGTGGTTCGTATATTTAAGTGCGGAGTCTGAACGTTTGATTTTAATGCGTTTCTCGGAGAGATAGGAAATATCGTAAAGATGCATATTTGACGTAATGGTTGCTTTATGTTGCTGTTTTCTTGCTGATTGTATTGCTATTTTGTCTTAATGATATTTTTGTAGACATATTGTTAGTTGGAGTTTAACAGGATGTAATGTTGTTGTAGAGTGTAAAAACTGCTATATAGCAGTTTTTTTCTACTCTAAATGAACGTTTTTTCCCCTTTAAACGAAATAATATCTCGTTTAAAATGAATATTATTTCGTTTTAAATGGATTTATATTTTGCTTTAGACGAATTTTGGAGTTTGTTTGGGAGTAGGAAAAAAGAGAAAAAGCAGGATTTGGTGTTAATATATGTTTATTTTTGAATGCTGGAACGACTCTTTTTTTATTAATTGAAGTTACTGAAATAGTGCTTATTTTCTATTTTTGTTAGAATATCGTATTGTTTGATGTTATTTTGTATTATTTGTTTTTCTGCATGATAATATTTTAGTCCGGTAAACATTTTTAATGTGAGCAAAAATTCGTAATATTGCTTATTACTAACTTTAATACATAAGGTTATGGAAAAGAAGACGTTTGGAAAGAGAATAGTGACCCCGAAGCATGTTGCGATAGCGGTCAGCATAGTAATCCTGTTTGGATTGTTCTATTTGAACCAGATACAGTTGATTGCTTATATTTTGATCCTGATTTTCATTATACCGGTATTTTATCCTTATAAGATCGATAAAGGTTATCTGACGCAAGGTAATTTTGTGGCGATCCCTATCAAGGATATAGAGAAGTTATTTGTAAAAGAGTCTGGTAGTGTCGTGATTTATTACACTAAACCTTATAAAGACAAGGAGTACACCAACACGGTCTATCCGGTCGATACCGAAGGATTTGTGGCTGCTTTACAACAAGTAAATGAAGAAATGACTATCTTGCGCGAAAATTCGTAAAATGGATAGAGTCTTTAAATCTAAGATCGGCTGGTGGTATCATTTATTGATTATTGTGCTGGCAGTATTGTGTGTAATATCTGTCTTACATCAGAATGTAGCGGCTATTGTTACATCGTTGGTTGCCAGCGCATTGACGTTGCATGTATTTTTTAATACCTATTATGTGATTACGGCAGACGGAATGTTGCTGCTCCGTTGCGGCTTCTTTCCTAAAAAAGAGATTGCCATCGCTGATATAGAGGCGTTACAACCTTCCATTCTGCCTGTATTTAGTTATTCCTTATCGTTGGACAGGATCGTTATCTGGAAAGAAGGAAAAATGTGGATGTTGATATCTCCGCAAAACGAGAAAGAGTTTGTAAAGCTGTTGAAGAAAATTAATCCGGATATCGAGATTAAGAGTAATGCCGGGATATTATGAAAGCGAAATTTAAAAAAGATTTCAGTCACAAGGCGATATGGTTTCCTATTGTCTTATTTTCTGTTTTTTTATTGTTAGTCTTACTTTGTGTGGCGTTGACTTCACTCAGATTTGCATACTGTGGAGGATTACTAGGTTGTTTGCCTTTTATGATAGTGGCCTATTTGAAACCTTATGAGCTGACCGATATAAATGTACTTCAAGGAAACGGAACGATTCAGGTAGATCAGATTCACCGTATTCAAGAAATCGATAAAGGGATTAGGGTATTCTATACTTGGCCAGGAGGTAAGGCTGAACGGAAACGTTTCTTTGCTGTGAAAGATATCGATACTTTTATATCCACTTTATTAGAAATAAATCCAAATATAAAACTTAATTAAATCTGAAAACATGAAATACGACGTTGCTATAATCGGGGGAGGACCTGCCGGTTATACGGCTGCTGAGAGAGCGGCTGCCAGTGGACTATCCACTGTGTTGTTTGAAAAAAATGCCTTGGGAGGTGTCTGCCTCAATGAAGGCTGTGTTCCTACAAAAACATTGCTTTATTCGGCTAAAGTGTATGATACTATTAAACATGCGCAGAAATATGCCGTTAAAGCGGAGAATCCTGCATTTGATTTTCCTAAAATTATTGCCCGTAAAAATAAGGTGGTGAAAAAACTGACTGCCGGTATCCGGATGAAAATGACGGAACATGGGGTTGTTGTCGTTAGTGGAGAGGCTGAAATTAAAGGGCGTGCCGCCGACGGAACTATCACTGTCGCCTGTGGTGAAGAAACTTATGAGGCAGCCAACCTGTTACTGTGTACCGGCTCTGAAACGGTGATCCCACCGATCCCCGGCCTGGCAGAAACTGAGTACTGGACGAGCCGTGAAGCATTGCAGACAAAAGAGCTTCCCGCATCCCTCGTTATTATCGGTGGCGGCGTGATTGGTATGGAGTTTGCCTCTTTCTTCAATAGCATGGGAACGGAGGTACATGTGGTAGAAATGCTGGACAAAATATTAGGTCCGATGGATAAGGAATTGTCCGATATGCTTCAGGCTGAATATGCAAAAAGAGGTATCAAATTCTATCTGAGCCATAAAGTGACAGCCGTTCATGATGGCGAAGTCACCGTCGAGAAAGACGGGGAGAGCTTTGTCATCAACGGAGAAAAAGTATTGTTAAGCGTTGGCCGCCGCCCGGTAACCAAAGGTTTCGGACTGGAAACGTTGGGTGTCGAACCTTTCCGGAACGGTATAAAAGTGAATCAATACATGCAAACCTCTTTGCCGAACGTATATGCTTGTGGTGATATCACTGCTTTCTCTTTGCTTGCCCATACCGCTGTAAGTGAGGCGGAAGTAGCCGTGAAACATATTCAGGGAAAAGCCGGTGGCGGAATGAGCTATAAAGCAATACCGGGTGTTGTCTATACCAATCCGGAGATTGCCGGTGTCGGTAAAACTGAAGAAGAATTGCAGGCGGAAGGAATCCCTTATACGGTAAAGAAGTTGCCGATGGCTTTTTCCGGTCGTTTCGTGGCAGAAAATGAGCAAGGAAACGGTGTCTGCAAGCTGATCCTGGCCGAAGATGAAACGGTAATTGGCGCTCATTTGTTGGGAAATCCAGCTTCTGAACTGATCGTGATAGCTGGCCTTGCCATCGAGAAAGGCATGAAAGCCGAAGAACTTAAATCAATCGTATTCCCGCATCCTACTGTCGGAGAGATAATCAAAGAAGCACTTTATTGATTTAAATCTCTATCTTTGCAAAGCTAAATCGCAGCGCATGGATATGTTTGAAGGGTATGTAGGCATTCGTTTATGGGACGGGCAGCTGGTGGATGATGTGATCTTCTCGCTGCTCTTGTCCCTGCTGATTGCCTTTGCTATTATATTTCGCTCTAATTTTCAGCATTTTGTAAAGATGCTGAAAGATGTCGTGTATCTGAAGGAGCGGCAAAACCTGTTTGACGAAACCATCGGTAAAAGTGGCTCATTCTTCCGTAATTTTATGACTTTCCAGGCTTTGTTTCTTTGCAGTATTGCCTTGTTTGCAATTGCCCGGGCAAGAGGGATGGTCAATCATCTGGGAGAAAAGGAGGTTCTCTTTGCCATTCTGATTATTTTTTCAGTATTATTTCTGTTTTACCAGTTCAAACAGTTGAGTTATTATTTGTTAGGCTTTGTCTTTTCGCCCCCCGATAAGTATAAATTCTGGAAGAAGAATTATAATGCAATTATGGGGTCCTGGGGGATGTTATTATATATTCCGGTCGTCTGGTTAATGTTCGTAGGAAGTAAAACATTAGCTCCCGTAATATTGTTTTGTATTTTCTATTTTTTGTGTCGTTTTGTAATAATTTATAAGACAATACGGATATTTCACAAGAATAATGTCGGTTTTTTATATATTAGTTTGTACCTTTGCACCCAAGAAATCCTACCCCTCATATTTTTGTATGAAGGTATGATTTTTTTGTATAACTTTATTGAGACGAGTACTCTATGGCATTGAACATCAAAAAGTTGCTGGTATCACAACCGAAGCCTGCATCCGAGAAGTCACCGTATTTCGACATTGCAGAGAAATATGGGGTCGAGATCGACTTCCGTCCTTTTATCAAAGTAGAAGCTCTTTCTTCCAAAGAGTTTAGACAGCAGAGAATTTCTATTCTGGACTATACGGCAGTAATTTTTACCGCCCGTACAGCTATCGACCACTTTTTTCATTTATGTGAAGAACTACGTGTAGCCATCCCGGAAACAATGAAATATTTCTGTATGACAGAAGCTGTTGCAGTTTATCTTCAGAAGTATATCGTGTACAGAAAACGTAAAATCTTTTTTAGCCAGACCGGAAAGCCTGAAGATCTGGTGACTGTTATCGGAAAGCATGCGAAAGAAAAATATCTGGTGCCTGTATCCGATGTGCACAAAGATGATCTGTTGGCTATGTTGGAAGCTAAGAAAATCAACTACACAAAAGCTGTAATGTATAGAACGGTTAGTAACGAATTTGCGAAAGACGAGAAATTCGATTACGATATGTTGGTATTCTTCAGTCCTTCAGGAATCTCTTCATTACTGAAGAACTTCCCGAACTTTAAACAGGAAGATATAAAGATCGGCTGCTTTGGTCCTACGACAGCGAAGGCTGTGAAGGACGCCGGACTCCGGTTGGATGTGGAAGCACCTACTCCCGAGGCTCCGTCGATGACGGCTGCCCTGGATTTGTATCTGAAGAAAGAGTTGGGTGGAAACAAAAAGAATGGAAAATAAAAGGTATACCCTTTCTAAAGAAGAGCGCCTGTCGTGGAAACGTTACATTGACCTGTTATTTGAAAAAGGACAATCGTTTGTGGCGTTTCCACTGCGGGTTGTTTATTTACCGCTGGAGGAAGAGATGTCTGCTCCCGTCTCTATCCTGATCAGCGTCCCCAAAAAGAAATTCAAACGTGCCGTAAAACGGAACCTGATCAAGCGTCAGGTGCGTGAAGCCTACCGGGTGCGTAAATACGATCTGATCGATCCGTTGACAGAAAAAAACAAGCGCATGCTTATTGCCTTCCTCTATCTGGATAAGGAAATCCATCCTTTCACCGATATGGAGAAAGCGATGACAAAAGCAATCAGGATATTGCGCGACAAGGAATAATGAAGAAATTCTTTACAACACTTCTCCTGTTGCCGGTTTATTTCTATAAATATTGTATCTCACCCATGACACCGGCTTCGTGCAGGTATACACCTACTTGTTCCGAATATGCTGTGCAGGCACTGAAAAAACACGGTCCCATAAAAGGTCTTTATTTGGCTGTCAAACGGCTGCTCCGATGCCATCCCTGGGGCGGAAGCGGATATGATCCGGTGCCGTAAAATCGTTTCCCAGTTTCTTATTTTACTTCAAACTCCCTTTGAAAGAGATATTCTTCCGTCTATTTGTTATATTTGTCGTTCATTATGAATGAATTGAAAAGGCAGATAAATACTGTATATTATGATATACATGCTCACTCGGTACAGACTTCTGTGGCGGAGGATGTAGTGGCTTGTTACAATGTAATTGTAGGAAAAGGCACTCTTTCAGATGTATCTTCCGGGCAACCTGTATCCTGCGGTATCCATCCGTGGTATATCCGGGAGGAGGCGGTGGTAGAGCAACTGGCGCGGTTCCGGGAATTGGCCCTAAATGAGCAGGTGATAATGATAGGAGAAGCCGGGCTGGATAAGCAAATATCCATACCGCTTGATTTGCAGGTCAAGGTATTTGAAGAACAGATTCGTGTTTCTGAAGAGTTGAAGAAACCCTTGATCATCCATTGCGTCAGGGCGTGGGAAGAATTGATAGCCATCCGTAAGAAATACGCTCCGTCTATGCCTTGGATCATTCACGGCTTCCGTAAAAAGGGAGAGCAGGCTGAGCAATTATTGAAACAAGGCTTTTACCTCTCTTTTGGGGAACACTTCCAGGAATCGGCTTTGCGCAAAGCCTGGCCGGAACGTTTGTTGATTGAAACAGACGAATCCTCCTGTCCTATACAGGAAATCTATCAGCATATCGCTGCTGCCCTTCAAATATCTGTTGATGAGTTGGGTAACCAGGTTGAACTAACAGTACATCGTTTATGTTCCGGGGCAACCGCATCATAATCTTTTGTCCGTATCGTCTAATAGTTATTCCGACATGTATCCAATGACTTTTCATTTAGAGGTAGGTGTAAATCAATTTACACCTACCTCTAAATGAAAATAGACCTACCTCTAAATCTGTTTACACCTACCTCTAAGTAAAAAGACATTGAGAACTCTTCTCCCAGTCATTGCAATAAAATGATCGGATCAATGGGATGAGAGATCATTTTCACATCTGATAATAAGTTCGTTTGATCCGCGTCAGTTGAACATACTGTTAAAGAGGTCTTCGTCCGTATTGTCGAGGAAAGAAACCCAATGCTGGTGTGTTTTTCGGTCGAAATAATGCAGTGCTCCGTTATTACAAAGGATATAGAGTGTATTGCCTGTTCTTAATGTCCCATAAATAGTGGTTAGCGGCATGACGAGGACAGGGTTTCCATCTGCTATAAATACCAGGCAACCGTTCAAAAAAGCAAATTCCCACTCCTCACAGATGGAGTAAAGAAAGGCGGCAATCTCACAGGGGCATTGTTTTGGGATGCGGTCGGCGATGTGGCGAAGTTGTACTAGTGTTTTCTTTTTCATATCCTACGGAATTTTAAGTCAGATATGTTTCGCAACCGCACAAAAAAGGGGCACGTAACATATACATAAACCCTAGCTGTAGGTACTGGAATACCCCAAAGATGAGAATACATAATATGCCCGTACCCCCACTTATCGTAACAAAAATTACATAAGCGTGGCACGAACATCTAAATATCATCTTTGTTAAATTTCCAGTTTTACAGCTAGATAATTAAATGTTCTATAACAAATTACCGGATTTCTCCCCGGTAATGACAGCAAAGATAGAATATTGGTTTTAGATAGCAAAAATTATGGCTGGCGGATTTATGAATAATTAGTATGTAGAAGAGAATAACTTTTAGTGGATGGTAATCTGCAATTTGGGTTATAATATATATAATCTGTCAACAAAGTGAATCTTTATTTTGATGCGGTTGTCTTGTTTATGTTTACTTTATGAATTGCGTATCCACATAAAGTCGTATCTTTGCCCACATTAACTATATAATAATGAATAATTAAAACGATGAATTTTGTTGAAGAATTAAGATGGAGGGGCATGATTCATGATATGATGCCCGGAACAGAAGAGCAGTTACAGAAAGAAATGACTTCTGCGTACGTAGGCATTGACCCGACGGCCGATTCATTACATATCGGACACCTTGTTAGTGTAATGATGCTGAAGCATTTGCAGCGTGCCGGACACCGTCCTATCGCTCTGGTCGGTGGTGCCACCGGTATGATCGGAGACCCTTCAATGAAGTCTGCAGAACGTAATCTGCTGGATGAAGCAACGCTTCGCCACAATCAGGAAAGCATCAAAAAACAGTTGTCAAAGTTCCTGGATTTCGATTCAGATGCTCCTAACGCAGCCAAGTTGGTGAATAACTACGACTGGATGAAAGAGTATACCTTCCTGAACTTTATCCGTGATATCGGTAAACACCTGACAGTTAATTATATGATGGCTAAGGATTCTGTTAAGAAACGTCTTAGCTCCGAATCGAGTGTAGGTATGTCCTTCACTGAATTTTCTTACCAGTTGTTGCAGGGATACGATTTCCTGTTCTTGTATCAGAACGAAGGTTGCCGCTTGCAGATGGGTGGTTCCGACCAATGGGGTAACATCACGACCGGAACTGAACTGATCCGTCGTAAAACAGGTGGTGAGGCATTTGCCTTGACCTGTCCGCTGATCACAAAGGCCGACGGTGGCAAGTTCGGTAAGACGGAATCGGGTAACGTATGGTTGGACCGTCGTTATACTTCTCCTTACAAATTCTACCAGTTCTGGTTGAACGTAAGCGATGCCGATGCCGCCAGATATATCAAGATCTTCACAGACCTGAGCAAAGAAGAAATAGCCGCATTGGAAGAGGAACAGGCCGCAGCTGCCCACCTTCGTCCGTTGCAGAAACGCCTGGCAAAGGAAATCACTGTAATGGTTCATTCCCTGGAAGATTATGAAGCTGCTGTTGAAGCATCCAATATCCTGTTCGGTAACTCTACCCACGAATCTTTGATGAAGCTCGACGAAGACACACTGTTGGCCGTATTTGAAGGTGTTCCGCAGTTTGAGATCAGCCGTGACGAACTGAGTGCCGGCGTGAAGGCTATCGACCTGCTCACAGAGAAAGCTGCCGTTTTCGCTTCAAAAGGTGAGATGCGTAAACTGGTGCAGAGTGGCGGTATCAGTGTAAACAAAGAAAAACTGGCTGATGCAGAAACTGTTATCGACTGTTCTTCTCTGTTGAATGAAAAATACCTGCTGGTTCAAAGAGGTAAAAAGAACTATTATCTGCTGATTGCAAAATAAGAAAAATGCTGAAAACGTTTGCAAGGTAAGATTTTATTCTTACCTTTGCATCGCTTTAGATAAAGCGCCGGATTGTCTCATGGTGTAATGGTAGCACTACAGTTTTTGGTTCTGTCTGTCGAGGTTCGAATCCTCGTGAGACAACACAATCTAAATAGGCCGTTTATTATCAATATGATAGTAAACGGTTTTTTGTTTATGGTAAGAATATCAACATCAAAGTAGAATGATATGGAACAGCTGCAATTGATACAAAGTAAGATATACGAGATACGAGGGCAAAAGGTTATGCTGGACTTTGATTTAGCTGAGATGTACGGTACTGAAACAAAATACCTGAAACGATCTGTAAAGAATAATATTAGGCGTTTCCCGGCACCGGATTTCATGTTTGAGTTAACAAAGGATGAGTGGGAGTCTTTAAGGTGCAATTTTAGCACCTTAAACAAAGGTAGAGGGCAGCATCCTAAATACATGCCGTACGCTTTCAGTGAGTTAGGGGTTTCAATGTTGAGTAGTGTTCTCAACTCTGATACGGCTATTGAAATAAATATATCCATTATGAGAGCTTTTGTTGCGGTCCGTCACCTGGTATTAAATCCTCCGGTTGACAGAGTAGGACAGTTGGAGAATCAGGTAAGGGAATTGAAAGAGTACATAGAGGATGTATTCGCCGACTACAACGATATCAACGATGATACCCGTATGCAGTTAGAGCTTATCAACGAAACGTTAGCAGAGCTACAGAGCAAGAATAAGGCACTAAACAAGTCACGGCCAAAGATCGGCTTTGTGAAATGAAAATACGGTATTTTTCTCAATGTATTCACTGCGTGCATTTTGACCAAGGTCTCCCCTTTAGTAGGAAGGATAGGTGCAAAGTGTTAAAGTTCTTTTCGATACATTTTTTTCTTCATAAAGATGAGTAATATTTCTTGTAATGGGTGTTCTTAATATAAATATCAGAATACCATGACGAACATTTCAAGAAGAACATTTATCAAGACCGGGGCCTTTACCGCCGCCGGTCTTACCATCGTTCCCGGACATGTACTGGGGCGTTCTTTCGGGTTTACAGCACCGAGTGATAAACTGAATATTGCCGGGATCGGAGTCGGTGGAATGGGACGCCGTAACCTGGCGAACATGAGCACGGAGAATATCGTTGCCCTATGTGATGTGGACTGGCACTATGCGGATAAGACCTTTAAGGATTATCCTAATGCCCGCAGGTTCAAAGACTGGAGAGTGATGTTTGATGAGATCGGCAGTTCAATCGATGCTGTAATGGTGGCTACCCCGGACCATACCCATGCCGGTGTGACCGCCCATGCAATTACGCTGGGCAAGCATTGTTATACCCAGAAACCGCTTACACATTCTGTTTACGAATCCCGTCTGCTTACCCGTCTGGCTAAAAAATATAAGGTGGCGACACAAATGGGTAACCAGGGCAACTCTTTCGACTGGTGCCGCCAGGTGGCGGAATGGATACAATCCGGTATAATAGGAGATGTGTATGAGGTACATTGCTGGACCGATCGTCCTATCTGGCCGCAGGGTTTGCAGGAACCGAAAACGGTCGTGAAATGTCCGAAGACGCTGGACTGGGAGCTGTTTATCGGCCCTGCCCGGAAACGTCCGTATAATCCCGTTTATACTCCCTGGAATTGGCGTGGCTGGTGGGATTTCGGTACCGGTGCACTGGGCGATATGGCCTGTCATATCATGGACCCGCTTTATTGGGCGCTCGACCTGAAGTATCCGACAAGTGTGATCGGCAGCTCTACCCTTAGCAACCTGTATTCCCCTCCTCATGCCCAGGTGGTGACTTATACCTTCCCGGCACGTCCGTCAAAAGGCAACGTGAAGATGCCGGAGGTGAAAGTATATTGGTATGACGGTGGCCTGATGCCGCCTCGGCCGGAAGAGTTGAAAGACGGGGAGATGATGGGAGATGAGAACGGAGGCATTATCTTCGTCGGAACGAAAGGGAAGATCATGACCGGTTGTTATGGTATGAATCCTACTTTGTTGCCGTTCTCTGCCATGGAGAATTTCAACCAGCCTAAACCGACTATATCTCGTGTCAAAGGAGGTAACGGCGATATCTGGAATACGAATGCACATGAACAGGACTGGATTCGTGCGTGTAAGGAACCGGCGGGTAGTAGAACGGAGGCATCGTCCAACTTCCAGTTCTCCGGACCTTTCAATGAGATGGTTGTGATGGGCGTTCTGGCTGTCCGTCTCTCCGGTTTATACGGTCTCCATCGTGAACTCCAATGGGATGGCGAAAATATGCGTTTTACGAATATTTCCCCCAATGATAAGATAAAGATTGTAACGGTAGACGATTTCAAGGTAATTGACGGAGATCCCCGTTTCGACCGACGTTATGCCGACTTCAGTGCGGCAGATATGGCATCCGAATGGATCAGGCATACCTACGAAAATGGCTTCTCGTTACCCGATATGCCTGAATAGTTAATAGAATAATGTTATGAAACAAATAAAGAAAGTATTATTCCCCGTTGTTTGTCTTTTGTTGTTTGCATGCTTTTTGTCTGCCTGCAAACAGGCGAAAGCGGAATAACAAGATTGGAGGATAGCCATACAGTCTTATACATTCCATCTCTTTCCGTTGACGGAAGCGTTGGATAAAACTCAGGAACTGGGAGTGAAGTATATAGAAGTATATCCGGGCCATAAGCTGGGCGGAAAATGGGGCGATAAAGTCTTTGGTTTCGACCTGGATACCCAGACCCGGAAAGAGCTGAAAGAATTGGCTGCTTCCAAAGGTATAAAAATTATAGCTACGGGTGTGTATGTGGCCGATAAGTCGGAAGACTGGGAGAAGATGTTCAGATTTGCAAAAGATATGGACATGGAGTTTATCACCTGCGAGCCTGCCTTAAACGACTGGGACCTCGTAGAAAAACTGGCTGAGCAGTACGGCATAAAAATCTCTGTGCACAACCATCCGCAACCATCCGACTACTGGAATCCGGATAACCTGTTGCAAGCGATCGCCGGCCGTAGCAAGCAGATCGGTTCCTGTGCGGATGTCGGCCATTGGCGTCGTGAGGGTTTGAACCAGCTGGATTGCCTGAAAAAACTCGAAGGACGCCTCATTTCTCTCCATTTCAAAGACATTGCAGCAAAGCAGGAAGGTGAAAAAGAGCAACATGACGTGATCTGGGGAACCGGTATCCTCGACGTGAAAGGAATGTCGCAAGAGTTGAAACGGCAAAATTTTAAAGGCGTTTTCTCTATTGAATACGAATACAACTGGGAAAATTCCGTACCGGACATAAAAGAGTGCATCCGGTATTTCAATGAACTGACTGAATGATTCGTTTGATCACGGACAATTAGCAGAAAGGGTGTTTCGATGAATCGATCACCCTTTTTCTATGATCCGGTTCATTAGAAAGGTTTATCCGGAAAAAAGTAACTGAAGCTACATTCGAATACTTTTGCAATTTCATTTAGGTGATTTATATTATATTTTGCTCTTTTGTGGGGACTTTCACAATCGCGGATAAAACCTTGGCTAAGATTTATATTATCAGCAAATACCCTTTGTGACATCCCTTTTTCAATTCGTAGCTGTTTTACTCTCTGTATTACGAAGTCTTCTATTTCCGTCATTTTCTTTTTTTAGATAAAGAAAGATTTCTTTTAGATAATAGCTAAGCGTATATGTATTCTTATTATATTTGTATCTATGAATAATAATGTTGGAATCATAAGTATAAATTAAATATAAATACTTATTTTGCGAACGAAGAATCACATGTTATGCAATTACCTGTAGATATACAAAAAGTAAAAGAGGGGGATCGTGCCGCTTTTAAGTCTTTTTTCGAGTGTTTCTATCCCAAGATGATGGCTTTGGCTTGTCGCTTTGTAAATGAGCAGGTCGCAAAAGATCTGGTGCAGGATGTCTTTACGTCTTATTGGGAGCAAAAGAAAATGATCGATGCCGATAATATACGGTCATTCTTATTTAAGTGGTTGCAGAACAGATGCCTGAATTACCTGAAACATCAGATGGTCGTGGAAGAGTATGAAGCCAGGATACGAATCGCTGAAGCCCGTATCGCTTTTCTCAATGATAAAACAGATACGAACGATGTCTTGAAACAAGTGATCGACCATGATCTTCGTGAGCTGATAGAAACATCGGTCATGAAATTACCACCCAAAACAGCGGAAGCATTCCGCCTTTGTTATTACCATGACCTGCCCCATAAAGAAATAGCCGAAGTAATGTGTATTTCGCACCGTACTGTAGAAACACATATCAGGAATGCCATTCTCTTTCTGCGGAAAGACCTGCGTGATCTTTTGATCTTATATATAGCCTTTTATCATTTGAATTAGTTTTTTTCTGCTTTTTACTACGTAGTTCCGTTTCTCCCGGTTGTCTTCTTTATACAAACAAATAATAAAGGAGAATGAGCGAAGAACTATTAATACGATTTCTGACCCGTCGCTGTACCTCGGATGAGATCCGGAAAGTGGATGAATGGGTGGCAGAGGATAAAGCGAATGCGGATTGGCTTTTCGAGATGGAACGTATCTGGAGTCTGAAAGATGAACTGCGTTTTTCGGATAAGAAGGAAATAGAAGATGCGTACAGTCGCTTTATATCCGGTCTTCAGGATACCGGGACAGGAAAAAAAGTCCGTCGTTCGGTTGTTCTCCCCTCATGGATCAAATATGCTGCAGCTATCGTATTGATCGGGCTATTGGGTACGAATCTGTTTTTCCTGCTTGATAAGGACACCGGTTTGACAAATATTGTAGAGGTTCCCAGAGGACAACGTGTTGCTTTAACTCTTTCCGACGGGACAAAAGTTTGGCTTAATTCTAATAGTAAGTTTGTTTATCCGGCGCAGTTTTCCTCGGAAGAGCGCGATGTCAGACTGGAAGGAGAGGGATTCTTCGAAGTTGCCCACAATCCCCAATCACCTTTTACTGTTCATGTTGACTTGCTTCGCATTAAGGTATTGGGTACCAAGTTCAACGTAAAGGCTTATAAAGAAGAGACCTCCTTTGTGACTTTAGCAGAAGGAAAAGTTGAAGTTATTACCGACGATGACGAGCAAAAGGTCACCATGAAGCCCAATCAGCAGGTTTCTTATTCGAAGGAATACGGGTTAGCGGTCGATAAAGATATCAATACGGATGTGGTCAAATCATGGATATTGGGTGAAGCTGCTTATCAGAATAAGCGCCTGGATGAAATAACGCATGATCTGGAGCGGAAGTTTGATGTACATATCGATATCCGGGACCGGGAACTTTCCTCGGAAATATTCACCTGTCGTTTTAAAGAAAGTGCGACTATCGACCAGGTGTTGACATTATTGAAAGAGACACGTAAACTGGATTATAAGATCCGGGGGACACAAATAGAGATTTACAAACCGTTAAAATGATCTGCCTATGAAGTAAACCTGAATGTAAAAAAATGAAGAACCGAAGATGCCGCAAACATCCCCGGTTCGGATTTAGCGAGTAACGCATTAGAGAAGACCTAAATTTATTACTAACTAATCATTTACAAATGTATGGATTTTAATGTGAAAAGCATGCCATGTCGTATGCGTAAATCGTCATGGCTTCGAAAAAGTCTGAATATTATGAGATGTATTGTATTATTCATATTACTGGGAACCTTGCAGACATTCGCCAGCCTGAGCTACTCACAATCGGTGAAATTGTCGTTGAATATGGAAAACACCACCGTGCAGGATGTCCTTTCTATGATTGAGCAGAAATGTGATTTTTATTTTACTTATAACCTGAGGCAAATCAATGCCACCCGGAAAGTATCGGTCCATTTTAAGAATAAAACGGTGACTGAAGTACTGGATGAATTGTTTGCTAAAGAGAATATTTATTATGTTATCAATGATAAACATATTGCTTTATATAAAGTAAATGGTGTTCAGGTGGTACAGCAAACCCGGAAAATTACCGGTATGGTAACCGATAAGGACGGGGAACCGATTCCGGGTGCCAATATCGTGGAAAAAGGGAGTACGACCAATGGAACCATTACGGATATGAACGGTAGATATTCTCTATCTGTTCCTGCCAATTCCCTGTTGATCGTATCTTATATCGGGTACAATAAAGAAGAGATCGCGATAAAAAACCATTCTGTACTCGATATAATCCTGACAGAAGATACCCAATCGCTGGAAGAGGTGGTAGTTGTAGGATACGGTACACAAAAGAAGGTAAATCTGACAGGTTCCGTATCATCGGTGAATTATTCGAAATCAGCGGCGTCCCGCCCTTTAGTTGATGCAACCCAGGCTTTGGGAGGTGTGGCGCCGGGTTTGCAGGTAATGCAGGGGTCAGGTAATCCTTATGGCGAGAGCTATTCTATGAATATTCGTGGTGTAGGTACCCTGAATGATTCAAATCCGTTGATATTGGTCGATGGCATGGAGCAATCCCTTAGTAATGTAAATCCGATTGATATTGAATCGATATCTGTTTTGAAAGATGCAGCTTCCTGTGCTATTTATGGTAACCGCGGAGCTAATGGTGTAATTTTGATCACGACAAAAACTGCGGGAAAGAAAGATAAAGTGAGTATAGATGTTTCTTCCAAATTGTCTTTGAACTCTCCGATGAGGGTTCCGAAGCTCGTGAACAACTATGCTGATTACATGGAATTGATCAATGAGTCTTATACGAATTTGGGACGTTCGTCTGCTTTCACCGATGAAACGATCAATTTATGGCGCGAGAAGGCAAAAGATCCGAACGGTATTGCCGAGTCCGGGTATCCTAATTATGTGGCTTATCCGAATACCGATTGGTACGATGCTATCTATGACAGTAATTGGATGCAGGAATATACGGTACAAGTATCGGGTTCGAGCGACAAGTCCGGATATAATTTTTCTTTTGGATATACCGATAACCCGGGTATATTGAAGAATTCGGGTTTCAAACGTTTCTTTGTCCGTAGTAATATCTATGCAGACATAGCCAAATGGCTACGTGTCGGTAGCCGTATATGGGGGTATAATACCGATCGTGACCGTGTGTCTACTGGTTCTTTAACCGGCATTGATATGACAAAAGTTGTTCCGGGCACTTATCCGTATTATGATGGAAAGTATGGGGCTCCGGAATCGAATGAAGAAGATCCCCAATCACATAATCCGTTGTGGGATATGAATCATGAACATGGTGATATGAAATATACGCAGATATTTACCAACTTCTATACTTCAATAAAATTCCTGAAACATTTCAGCTATGATTTTGGATTCTGGTACAAACATTACATTTATGATGGCAAATATGCATCGAATGCTTTTCCTAAATGGAGTTTTAGCCTGAATGAAATTACAGCAAATGCCATTGACCTAAAAACGGCAACGACCGGACAAACATATAACCGCGATAATTATTGGAAGTTTAATCATATTTTTAATTATAATCAGAGTTTTGGCAAACATGATGTTTCTGTTCTGGCCGGGTTTGAGGAAGAACGTACCTGGACGCGGACTTCGAATGTGACAATGCAAGGACTGATAGATCCTAACATTGATGATATTGATGTAGGGACTGAATTTAAATCCTCTTATGGGGCCAATAACGAATATACTTCCCGCTCCTGGTTCGGGAGAGCCACTTACGCTTATGATCAGCGCTATTTGTTTGAAGTAGATATTCGCAGGGATGGCTCTTCGAAATTTGCTCCTGAAAATCGTTGGGGTACTTTCCCGGCTGCATCAGCCGGTTGGAGGATTTCGGAAGAGGCGTTTATGGCAAATACCAGAGAGTGGCTCGACAATCTCAAATTACGTGCATCCTGGGGTAAACTGGGAAATAACAGCATTGGTAATTACGAATGGCAACAAACATACGGATTGGTAAATTATCCGTTTAACAGTAATACTAATTTAGGTCTTGCGCCTACTGCCCAAGCCAATGTCACCCTGCAATGGGAGAAATCTACAACAACGGACGTCGGCTTTGATTTTGGTATATTGAATAATAGATTGTCAGGAACAGTAGATTATTATAACAGAGAGACATCAGGTATTCTTTATAGGCCATCCATTATGATGATATACGGTAATATAACGGCGGCCCGTCAGAATATTGCCGAAGTGACGAATAAGGGACTGGAAGTTCAGTTGACCTGGAGTGACCAGATCCATGATTTCCATTATAGTATCAGTGGGAATTTCTCGTATAATAAGAATGAAGTCAGTAAATATAAAGGTAAACTTGTCCGTGGCTGGGAAACAGATGAAAATGGAAAGACGTATGTGACTAATCTGGGGGATGTTTCTACAGGTGGGACAAATCGTGTATTGGAAGGCCATATGATCAATGAATATTATATGCTGCAACCTTATCAAGGAAACCAGACTTATTTCAATCAGGATGGTTCTGTCAATCCGGTAGGCGGCCCTAAAACGGGTATGATTCGTACGGAAGATGATATGAAATGGTTGAATGCCATGATAGATGAAGGCTATAAATTTTATCCGAACCAGGCAGTAGGTAAATCGGGTATCTGGTATGGTGACTATATTTATGCTGATCTTAATAATGACGGTATTTATGGTAATACGTATGACGATGATTTTGTCGGTAGTTCTTCCATGCCTAAATGGAATTTCGGTGCACAATTAACCGCAAGTTGGAAGGGATTCGATTTGTCGATGAACTGGTATGGTGTTGCAGGAAATAAACTCTATTTCTACCGTACCGGTCATAATGCCAGTACGACTATTAAGGGGTATGCTATAGGTCGTGACGTTGCTGACGATCATTATTTTTATGATCCGGATAACCTGACTGATCCTCGTACGAACCTGCATTCGGAGAATCCTCGTTTGAGTAACAATTCCGGAAGTAGCCAGAGTGAATCGACGAATACGAAGTGGTTGTATAAAGGTGATTTTTTGAAACTCAAGAACCTGACTTTTGGATACACCATTCCTAAGCATCTTGTTCAAAAAGCTTATATACAGAATGCCCGTGTTTTTTTCTCGGGTGAGAATCTGCTGACTATTACCGGTTATCCGGGCATTGATCCGGAAATGCGTTCTTCGATTGGTTATTTGACTTACCGCCAGTTTGCATTTGGTCTGAATGTTACATTTTAATTGAAGGGAAAAGAATTATGAAAAAGATGAAACATATTTTATTAGGATTGATTTCTACATTTACATTGATGGGGTGTGGTGCTGATTTTCTGGATACGGCTCCCCGTAATGCAGTTAGCAGTTCGAATATCTGGACGAGCTCGATTCTGGCTGAACAAGCCGTGGCCGGTGTCTACAATACTTTTGTCGGCTGGTATTGTGCCGGTTATGCCAATAATGCCGAACGTATATGGGATGCCTATTCTTCCGTTATGGATATTGACTTGAACTGGATATCACAGAATGCTATTGTGAGAGGAACTGCTACACCTTCCAGTGGCCAATTCAGTAGTATTTATACTCGTTGCTATACAATGATCAATCGTGCAAACGATGTCATATCTAATATTAACGATGTACCTGATATGAGTGATTCCGACAAGGCACGTTATATTGCCGAGTGTAAATTCTTGCGTGCCTGGGCATATAATCGCTTGAATATCCTTTTCAAAGGCGTTCCCCTCATTACGGAACCGATTGTCAATGAAGAACAGGCAAAGACTCCTCGTGCCAGCGAAGCGGAGATCTGGGATCAGGTGGTGAAAGATCTGACAGATGTGATCTCGGAAACGGATTTACCGGATAAATATAAGGCTTCGGATGCAAACTACGGCCATGTGACTAAAGGAGCTGCTTATGCTTTCCGCGGACAGGTCTATTTGTGGTTGGAGAAATGGCAGGACGCAGCCCGCGACTTTGAGGCTGTCGGTAATTGCGGTTATTCGCTTTTTACAACGGGAGGTGCTATTGCTTTTAAAAACATGCTTAAAACAACAAATGAACAATGCGACGAGATGGTATTTTCTATTCAGTGTGAACAATACTCTGTTGCAAATCCATTGAACGTTAATTATGGTAATCGTTGTACGGGAGGTTCGATGTGGAATAATTATTTACCCAATCCTCATTTCGTCGAGTCTTATGAAGTAAAGGATGGCAGTACATTTAATTGGGATAATTATTGTCCCGGATATAATTCGATGACTCCGGTACAACGTTCCGTATTCTTTCTTCGTGACGGTATGACCGATTCTGAAATTGCTCAAATGACTACTTATGGTGCCGATATGGGTAAATATCTGCCTGATGGTAATGAAGCCCGTATTCGTAAAGCCTATGAAGATCGTGATCCACGGCTTATGATGACTGTCATTACCCCGTATGCGACCTATTTAGGTTCATCCGGAGGAACGGAACATACTTATACGTTACGCTGGCCGTATCGTGGATTCGATGGTCGTGAGCCTTTCGATATTCGTACGGATGCAAATAATTATTTCTATTATTTGTGGAGGAAATTTGTTCCCGAAGGAAATGAATGGCCGTATCGTGATACGTATGATCTGGATGTTCATCTGATCCGTTATGCGCAGGTATTGCTTGGGTATGCTGAGGCTTTAAATGAGATGGGTGAAACCGATAAGGCGGTAGAACAAATAAATAAGATCCGTTCACGTTGTGGAGCTCAATTACTGAATAGTAATACGCCTACAACGGTGAAAGGTAAAGATGATATGCGCGAACGAATCCGTAATGAGTATTATTGGGAACTCGGAGGTGAAAATGTGATGTATTGGAATGAACTTCGCTGGAAAACATGGAAAGACAAGAAGTTCCGTAATAATAAGAACGGTTTGTCACAAATATGGGGAACCACTACCTATACCTGGTATTGGTTGGGCGATCAATGCTGGACCTGGCCTATACCTGCTTCTGAACGCGAAAAGAATTCGAACTTGGTACAAAATGCCGGTTGGAATGATTAATTATTAAAATGATTATGGTTCAGGGGGAAATATAAGAGAGATACGTTTCCTGTATTTCCCCTCTTTTATAGATAGAGTTCGATATGAAAAGAATATTCTTATATTTTAATATTATCTTTTTAGTTCTGCTATCCTGCGGATGCGATAGTGGTAACGATAAAAAAGAGAGTGAAAAAGAGGATGAAGACCTTCCGGCTTCTGTTACCTATGAAAATCCCGTTATAAATGAGAATTGTCCCGATCCATCGATTATCAGGGCAAGCGATGATTATTTTTATGTGTATACTACACAGAATAATTTGCTGGGTAATATTCGTTATATTCCCATACATAAGTCGAAAGATTTAGTTCATTGGGATTATGTAGGTACTGTTTTTGATAATGATAATCATCCGACATGGGTCCCGAATGCAAAACTATGGGCGCCGGATATAAATTATATCGGCGGGAAATATGTTCTCTATTACTCTATGGGTGTTTGGGCGGGAACTTATGATTCAGCGATCGGAGTTGCAACAGCAGATCAACCCGAAGGGCCATTTACTGATCATGGTAAAGTGTTAGATTATACTTCGCAAGGCGTAAATAATTCGATAGATCAGTTCTACATCGAAGACAATGGGCATAAATATTTAGTCTGGGGTAGTTTTTATGGCATCTATGCCGTTGAACTGACCGATGACGGGTTGGCTGTAAAGGATGGAAGCCGAAAAGTGCAACTGGCCGGTAATCAAATGGAAGGTTCCTATATCGCACAACATGGTGGATATTTTTATCTGATAGGTTCTGCCGGAACTTGTTGCGAAGGAAAATCCAGTACCTATCATTTGATCTTCGGTAGGTCGGAGAATGTGCTGGGTCCTTATGTAACACAGGACGGTGAGTCTATGCTTAACGGAGCTGGAGATTTATTGTTACAGGGTAATAATATATGGAGTGGAACAGGACATAATGCTGAATTTGTCCAGGACGACGAAGGCAATGACTGGATGATCTACCATGCTTATCAAAAGTTTGATGACACTGCTGGTCGATTGTTAATGCTCGACAGGGTTTATTGGAATGATTGGGGGCCGTATATGAAAGGCAATACCGCTTCTATTTCTGCGGAAGCTCCTGTCTTTGAATAGAAATATGTGAGAAATACTATTGTTTAAATTTTAAGAAAAGTGTATGAAAACTAAATTACTGATTGTAATAGGCTTGGTTATAGGAGAGATATTTTCCCTTTCTGCCCAGGATCGGGCAGACCAGCAACATCTGGAAAACCCCAATTCATTTTCAATGATCTTGCTGGGAGATCCACAGGGATATACAAAATATGATATCAATCAGCCTTTATTCGATTTGTGTACGGCATGGATAGCCGATAACATCGATAACTTGAAGATAAAAGCGGTGCTTTGCACTGGTGATGTGGTGGAACAGAATGAGAATATCGTACGTAACCGTAAGATGCTCAATCAGACAAGTCGGGAAATGTGGGAAGCCGGGTCCAATGCCTTCAAACGGTTGGACAATAAAATTACATATATTATTTCTCCGGGTAATCATGAATACGGCTTTCAGCATTCAGAAAACGGTATGACCCGTTTCCCTGAATATTTCCCTTTTGAGAGAAATTCAGCCTGGAGGGATATTTGTGTCAGCGCTCTTCCCAACAGAAATAATATACCGTCGCTGGAAAATGCCGCATTCGAGTTCAACGATCCTAATTGGGGGAAATTATTAGTCATCACAAGTGAATTTGCTCCCCGCGATGAAGTGTTGGAGTGGGCTAAGAAACTGGCTTCTAGTGATAGGTATAAAGACAGCCGGGTGATATTTATGACACACGGTTATATGGATCCTGGTACTGCTCCGGAAAGAGGGAAAGTACGTGATCATGAAAATTATGCTATCACACCTAAAAATGCAGGGAAGCAGATATGGGAAAAGCTGATCCGTCCTTCTTCGAATATATTACTCCTGATCTGTGGACATACGGGTAATGGAAACGGCAAATATGAAGATAATGTCGGTTACCGGGTAGATAAGAACGCTGCGGGTGAGGATGTGCATCAGATGATGTTTAATGTGCAGTACGTTGGGGGTGGCCCCGAAGGTAATGGAGGTGATGGCTGGTTGCGAATCCTGGAGTTTATGCCTGACGGCAAAACAATAAAAGTGAAAACTTATTCTCCTTTGTTCGGAATATCTGCTTTGACCAGGCATCTGGCCCATCGCACGGAATCTTATGACCAATTCAGCCTGGAAATACCGAAGCCGAGTGATAAGTAAAATATTCGAAAAGGAGGTTGGTACTGATTAATACAGATAAGATAAATCAGGTAGATCACTACAGATATATGTATTGATAATAAATTAATTATCTGCGGTCATCTGCCTGATCTGAGTTATATATTATTTCCCTTTTTCCTTCAACAATTGTTCCAGCAAGGCGGACTTTTCTTTTTCAACAGCCAGCATGCGTTCAAAAAGGTCGGTGGCCTGTTTGTTCAATTCCATGATTTTATCCAGAGGATGGATAGTATTTTGATTGTATTGATCATTTTCTATTATTCCTGTATTATAGCTTCCGCTTTCAAAATTATTATTTTCAATAACAACTGACAGCGGATTTTCATCCAGTTCTTCAATAATCTTGGGAGAAACATGGAGGATATTCGCGATTTGGATCAACATATTTTGTTCGATCACCCGTTGGCTTTCGATGCGTGAAACCTTTTGCTGCGTGGTACCGAGCATTTCCGCCAATGAGCTTTGTTTGACACCCATTATATTACGTAATCTGCGGACATTCGCACCTTGGTGAACGTTCTTTCCGGTTTTCTCTTCTGTTTCTCTTTCCATATCGAACTTATTTTATTTGAGACAAATATAAGGACAAAACGATAAAGTCCTTACTTATCATATGGGAAATAACAATCTGTCCTGCTTTTTTCTTTTCCTCCATGTTATGTAAAATATTCAGATGTTTATGTATTTTACTTGGCCATGAATATTGGGGCATGGGATATTCTGGCTTTCTTTGTAAAAAGAAAATAACAGGTTTTGGATTCATATATGTAGAAGATGCGAAAGGAGATAGGATTGGTAAACATTAAAAGGGGGTTAGGGCTTTTTTATAAGCTCCCAACTATTCATATTTGAAATAATATACAATATATTCAAATATGTAAATAGCTGTCTGGTTCGCGAGGATAGGGCAGTTTTAATCTTTAGCATTGATTTTCTTACCGTAATCTGTTGTTTTTTTAATCATATCTGTTACCTTTGTTCCTGTGGGGAATGTTTTAGAAGCCATGGCGTTGACTTCCTTCCGTTATAATTATGGAAAAAAGGTATTTTAAAGTTTTATTTCAGTTTGCATAAATTATCCCCGGTTCTAATTTCGGCTGAGATAGTAATATCACATTCTTTATATTTTGACTTAACTAAACTATTTATGTTATGATGAGTATGTTAACTAGATTACGCGATTATGCAAAACTTCTTTTTACCCGAGAACAGAAGCTTTGTCTTGTAAATAACGCATTTACAGCTCCTGACGCAACGTTGCAGGAAGAAGTTCTTATTGTCTCTCCAACGCCCGAAGAACAACCTTCCGTGCCTGAGCAACAACACGTAGAAGCACAGCCACAACCTGTACCCCCCAAAAAATATGTGACCGAAAAAGATGTTGTATATGAATCATTTAAAAAGCTCACTCCGGAATATCTGTTTATTATAACGGAAATGCGCAACTTGCTTAACTCTGAGAATAAAAAATTCGTATTCCATGCGTTGGCAACCCATATAAGTATTAAAAAGGTGGCAAAACATCTGAAAATTACACAACGCAAAGTAAAGATCATATTTCAGGAAGCCTTGGTGGATATCGGTATTCAGACCGGATTTATTAGGAGTTATCTGGATGAGAGCGAAAAGAAAGATAAGGAAATCTGGGAACTGAAATCGAAGATAATATCATTGAATGCCAGAATAAAGAAACTGCAGTCTGAGCAAGACTTGCGAATGAAGTTTGCCGGGGAAAAGATTTCATTAGAGAACCAGCAACTTTTGCTGAAGAAGCCATTGACTGTCTCTCTTGATTTGGATACAAGGACCTATAATGCCTTAAGAGATAATCATATAGATACGTTGGAAGATTTAGTGAGATATATTTTAGAAAATGAAGAGATGGAAAGGTTGAAAACATTACATAACTTTGGAGAAGTCTCGTTTAAGAGGTTGAAAAGCGAATTGTTTAAAAAAGGAATAATGGATGTCAGCGGGCATTGCGAACTTTTACGATATGTGACGGTTTCCAAGAAATAATTGTGATCCGGTTGTTTATAACTTTGTGGTTCATGTATTGGCAAATACTATTTGTAATAATAATAATAGGTTTATATTTGTATCGGAATTAGGATATGTTGCTAGGTGAAAAATAATTATCTTTTGCCGAATTGTTAACCTGACAGCTATTTAATGAGGAGAATTACAGTATAAACATGGATAGTGAACTTTTATATCGTCTGAAGGAGGGAGACAGGGATGCTTTTAATACTGTCTACTGGCGGTACAGTCCGAAGGTATACAACACCGTTCTGTATTTGCTGAATGACGCTGATTTGGCAGAAGATGTCGTTCAGGAACTCTTCCTGACTATTTGGGAAAAGCGTGGAAATATATTACCTGAGCTTAACTTTGAAGCCTATATCTCGACCATCGCCCGTAATTTAGCCTATAAATATGTGGAAGAAGCCCTTCATAGAAACCTTCCGGTGGAAGAAATCAGGGATGCGAAACTGGTTTCCAGCTCGGAAGAAGATGTGATTGAAGCCGACTCCTTACGAGAATATATTTTCAATGTCATCTCTTCCTTTCCGGAAATGCGGCGGAAAGTTTTTATCATGAGCCGTTTTGAAAACTTGTCGCATGCAGAAATTGCGAAAAAACTATCCTTGTCTGAACGTACGGTAGAAGCACATATCTATCAGGCCCTGAAAGAACTTCGTAAAGTGCTTGGAAATAAAGCGGTCGCTTTTATCCTTATCTATCTTTCCTTATAAAACCGACTTCCCTCTTTTCTGAATATTCCTTGTCTTTAAGTAGAACTTGTTTGTGAACTAAAGTTAAAAATGAGCTTGTTTTATCTTTTGACTAAGTAGTAGGTATATTTATCCCACTATAATATATAAATGGATTAATAATGAGAATAGAATTACTTCACCGTCTGATAGCAGGTACGACTACCGAAGAAGAAAACCGGCAGTTGATGGAATGGTTCCGGCAGTGCGCATCCAAAGAGGAGTTCTTCATGCTTTTTGAGACTGCATGGAAAGAGAGTCCGGATGAGATGCCCAGGGATGTACAGGAACGTATGTACCGCAGGCTGAGCCGGGAGTTGGATGAGAAGAAAACTAAAACTATTTTATTACGTTCACGTTTTTCATGGAAGGTTTGGCCACAGATTGCGGTAGCTTGTATTATCATTGTTTTAGGCCTGGTTAATTATCGTATGAACGATAAACAAAAGCAACTGTCGACACAGAATTTCACGGTATTGGCAGAAAAAGGGCAACGGGCATTCATTACTTTGCCTGATAGTACGAAAGTGTGGCTGAACTCCGATACAAAAATTAGTTATCCGGCAGATTATGGCTTGAAAGAACGTAACGTAACATTAGTAGGAGAGGCCTATTTTGAAGTGGCCAAAAATCCGGATAAACGCTTTATTGTAGAAGCAAAAGGTATGCAGGTCGAAGCTTTGGGGACTTCATTCAATGTTAATGCGTATCAGAATGATAATAAAATTATTGCATCGTTATTTTCCGGTTCTGTCAGGGTAAGCTATGATCGTCATGTGGCAATCCTCAAGCCGCATGAGTCGGTTAAGGTCGATTTATTGAACCGAAGTTTTTCCCGGTACAAAGATGAGAGTATGCAGAATATAGCTCTTTGGAGAAAAAATGAGATCACATTTGACGGTGAGTCTTTGGAGGAGATAACCCATATTATGAGTCGCCTGTATAATACAACAATATGTATAGAAGACGAATCTTTGAAAAAAGTATGTTACATAGGAACCATTCGAAATAACAACCTTGAAAACTTTATCGACATTATTAACCTGACAACTCCGGTTGTATATGAAAATAAAGGAGATACCGTATTTTTGAGAAAGAGGGTTCCTTAGCAGGAGTTAACCGTACGGAAAAATAAAACGAATATGTCTAATCTAATACAACGCCTATGAGAAAGGAATAAAAAATTAACAAAAAGAGGTAACTCTTTCGAGCTACCTCCTCATTACTGTTTTTGCAGATATCCCTTATGTTGATACAGCCGATGTAGGAGACCGGCCGTTGTTAACGGGACTCTTCTGCTTACAAAGTTACAAACATTTATTTTATCTACATCTTATTTCTAATTAAAAGAAAAATGAGTAACATGAAGCATTTATTTAAACAGATGGTTTTTCTGACAATCTTGTTAACCTTTCCGTTGCTGGAGATTCACGCTCAGATAACCATACATATCAAAGATAAACCCGCTTCGGAAGTGGTGAAGCAAATTGAAAAGGTGAGCAAATACCGCTTTTTCTATAAGAAAGGACTTCCTGGTATGACTACTCCGATTACCGTTGAAGTGAACGATCAGGGTATTGAAGCCGTGATGGGACAGATTGTGGGGCAGATTCCTGTTTCTTATACTATAAAAGGGGATACTCAGGTAGTTCTTGCCGAGTCTGAGCCTCAAAATACGAGTACAGGTAAAAATAAGTCAGTGAAAGGTTCCGTAACAGATGCGAATGGCGAACCTGTTATAGGAGCAAATATTGTTCAGATAGGAACCGTAAATGGAGTAATTTCTGATCTGGATGGTAATTTTGATATAGAAGTGCCGGAAGGTTCGACTCTTGAGATTTCTTATATAGGTTATCGTCCTAAAGAAGTAAAAGTGGGGAACAATACAGTATTGACTGTTATTTTGGAGGAAGATACTCAGGCGTTGGATGAGGTAGTCGTTGTCGGATACGGCAGCCAGAAAAAAGTAAACCTGACAGGATCGGTGGCTACCGTAAATTCAGAATCTTTGGCTAATCGTGCAATATCCAATGTCTCTCAGGGATTACAGGGCCTGGTTCCGGGTATGACTGTTACAAATAGTGGAGGACAACCGGGTATGGATGCCGGCAAAATACTTATTCGTGGTGTCGGCTCTTTCAATGTATCGACACCGATGGTATTGATTGATGGTATCGAAGGAGATATGAATATAGTGGATACACAGGATATCGAAAGTATATCTGTCTTGAAGGATGCTGCTTCAGCTGCTATATATGGCTCTAAAGCTGCTAACGGGGTAATTCTTATTACCACGAAGCGGGGAAAACAGGGGGCTCCCAAGATCAATTACAACGCTCTTTTCGGGTGGTCTTCCCCTTCGGAATTGATGCCGCGTACCAGTTCGGCAGAATTAGCTCAGTTGACTAATGAAGCAGAATATTGGGGTGCTATATCCGAAGGTGCTACCCCGGAACAGGCTACAAAGCGTATGCCTTATTCTCAGACCGATATCGACTTGTATGCAAATGGAACCGATCCGTACGGACATCCAAATACAGATTGGAATAAACTTTTCTTTGTGGGTTCCGGATTTACCAACCGGCATAATGTAAGTGTCGGTGGAGGTACCGAATGGGTAAATTACCGTACTTCGCTGGGATATTCTAAACAGGAAGGTATAGTGAAAAATGCAGCAAACAGGCAGTTCAACCTGCGTGTAAACTTGGATATGAAAATTACAGAGCGGTTAAAATCCAAAATAAATCTGGATTATGTCAATTCTTTGATTCAGGAGCCTACAAACCCGATATCCTGGGATTCGGGAACAAGCGAACAGACTTACCGCCAAGTAAATAGAATATCTCCGATGGTTCCCTATAAGAATGAAGATGGTACATATGGAACAATCAGTGATGGTAACCCGATTGCTTTCCAGGATTCGGGGGCAAAAGGTGAAAGACAGAATGACTATATTACAGCTTTTGCGGAATTTTCTTATGATATTCTGGATGGATTGGTAGCCAGAGTGAACGGTTCATATTATGTACAAAATCAGGATTATAATTTATATAGAAAAGAAATTCAATATAATGAAGCCAAATATGACGGACCTACCCAGTATACACAATCTTATTATACGAATAACCGTACACAAGCAGATGCTATGTTGACTTACGATAAGACATTTATAGAAAAGCATACGGTTAATCTATTGGCTGGTTTCCATTCGGAATTGTATAAATACAAGGAAACGAAAGCCTACAGGAAAGACTTTCCTTCTTCAGATGTAACCGACCTGAACGGAGGTTCGGTTGTCGGAATGACTAATAGCGGATATACCCGTGAACTTGCCATGAATTCATTCTTTGCAAGAGCTAAATATAATTTTGATAATAAATATTTGTTCGAAGGTAATATCAGAGGGGATGGTTCTTCCCGTTTTGCTAAAGGATATAGATGGGGATGGTTCCCTTCTTTCTCCGGAGCCTGGCGTTTATCTAATGAGGATTTTATGGCTGGTACACGTACCTTTGTTGATGATATGAAAGTCAGAGCTTCCTGGGGTGTATTAGGAAATCAGGAAATTCCGAATGATTATTATCCGTATATTAATACATATTCTACATCTCCTAAATATCCTTTTGGTAATGTAATCAATACTGGAGCAGCACAGACAAATAATAAAATAAATGACTTGTCATGGGAGACAACCTATACCTGGGGAGTTGGTTTGGATATGACTGTACTGAATTCGTTGTCGATGACTCTTGATTGGTATAATCGTAAAACGACGGGTATTTTGATGCAGGTTAATGTTCCTACTACCTTTGGTTACGGAGGATATTATGACAATATCGGTGAGATGAGCAATAAAGGTATTGAGGCCTCTCTGAATTATAATAAGCAGATTAGTCAGGTGGCTTTTAATGCCGGTGTGAATTTTGCCTATAATAAAAACAAAGTATTGTCACTGGGAGACCTCGACGACCAGAAAGGTAGCCGCACCATAACAATGGTTGGTCGCCCGTATCAGGCATTCTACGGTTACCAGTCTGACGGAATTTTCCAGAGTCAGGAAGAGATAGATAAGGCTCCTAAATATACGATGATTGACAATGCACGTCTGATACCAGGAGACATTAAGCTGGTCGATAGGAATAAGGATAATGTCATCGATGAAAAGGATAAGATTATTCTGAACTCAGAAAATCCTAAGTTTACATTTGGTATTAATCTGGGGGCTAAATGGAAGTTATTTGATGCCTCTTTATTCTTCCAAGGGGCGGCAGGCGTTGCCCGTTATTTTACGGATGAAATGTACGGTGAATTTAACGGTGATTCAGGTCATCCTTCTAAGTTGTGGTTGGATAGGTGGACTCCTGAAAATCCGACGAATAAAATGCCGCGTGCATCCAAATTCAGAACTTATAATATGCCGGAAGTGACAACTTCTGATTTCTGGCTGGTCAATACGAATTATCTGAGATTGAAGGATGTACAGGTAGGCTTTACATTCCCTAAGACATGGTGTACTAATATGAAGATAACTTCTGTCCGTATTTATTACAGCGGACAAAATCTGCTGACAATAAAAAAATGTCCGGAAGGAATCGATCCTGAGGCTCCGAGCGGTTGGGGAGCATATTATCCGCATATAACAACTAATTCGGTTGGAATTTCTATCACTTTATAAAGATTAATCGTATGAAAAAGATATTATTTTTATTCATTATAGGTATTCTGGTTACTTCTTGTTCTCTGGATCGTGCACCTAAAGATTCTTTATCGACTGCTACTTTCCCGAAAACGGAAAAAGATATTGAAATGTTAGTGGTCGGTTGTTATGATGGTTATGTGGATCAGACGTTTACTGTTTATAATGATGTGTTTAGTGATAATGGCTATTGTGCCATCAATACGAACTGGTCTGCTTATGCCAACGGAAAAGCGACGCATTCAAATCCAGGAATCGGATGGTTTGATTATACTTTGATCACTCGTTGTAATAATTTCTTGGCTCTTACCGAAAACACCGAAGTTCCGTTTAAAGATCCGAACAGGCTGAAACAACTGAGGAATGAGGTTCGCTTTCTTCGTGCCTGGAGATATTATATGATGGCGACAGCCTATGGAGATATTCCTTTGGTAACAGAAGTCGTATCTACATTGGAAGAATCCAAAATACCGGCATCGCCCGAAACTGATATAGTTAAATTTATATTGGATGAATTGAATGAGCTTTCGGCAGAAGGAAACTTGGATGTTACGCCTAAAGAGTCTGGTCGTATCACAAGAGGGGCGGCATTGGCACTTAAAATGAGAATGTGTTTGTATTACAAGCAATATGAAGAAGCGATTGCAGCAGCCGATGAAATAGAGAAACTGGGTGTTTATAATTTGTTTACTGCCGGAACGACTCCTTATGCCGATTTGTTTAAAGAAGCGAATGAAGATAATTGCGAGATTATACTGGCTGCTAAAAAGGTGGAGAATGATTATAAGAATCAGACAATTATTGAATTTTGTAATGCGAACGACGGGGGATGGTCGGCATTTGTTCCTATACAAAGCCTGGTCGACGCTTATGAAACATCTTCCGGTCTGACGATCGAAGAAGCTGAAAAAAACGGAGAATATGACCCGGTTCATCCTTATAAGAATAGAGATCCCCGTTTTTATGCAACAGTATTGTACTCCGGAGCAGATTGGGTGAATCCTAACGGCGTTTACAGAATATATAATACACTCGACAGGACTATAGACGGGAAACCGAACAAGGATAATGCCAATGATTCACGTAATGCTTCACAATCGGGATATACATGCTGTAAATATATGTCGCCTCTTACGCAATATTCGGATATCAACAATACAGGACTCGATTTTATTGTTTTTCGTTATGCCGAGGTGCTTTTATCAAAGGCAGAAGCATTGATCGAGCTCAACAGAGATCTTGATGAAGCCTGCAATTTGATGGATGAGGTGCGGAAACGTGCCGGGATGCCGATGGTAGACAGAAATAAATATTCGACACAGGCAACCTTGCGTGAGTTGTTAAGGCGTGAGAGACGCGTTGAGTTTGCATTCGAAGGATTAAGACGTAGTGATATCGTACGATGGGGTATTGCAAAAGAAGTACTTAACGGACCTATTTATGCAACTAACTATGGTACAGTCATTATGGATACGAATATTCCTCAGGAAGAACGGGCTGTTATCAAAACTGGAGAGGAGAATAAAGTCGTATTGGAAATACGTTCCTTCAAAAATACTTATCTTCCTATACCACAATCGGAACTAGACCGAAATCCGAATCTGGTTCAAACAAATTTTGAATAAAAGGAATGATTATGGTATATGGATTATTAAAAAGATATCTAGGTTTGCTGTTTCTTTCTGCCTGTATTATTCCGAACCTTTTTGCCGGAGTTACGCAAAAGAAAGAGAAACCGGTGATGTTTCAGGTAAGGAAAGATATAAAATATCAGGTGATCGATAATTTCGGGGCATCGGATGCCTGGAGGATCGCTTTTGTCGGTCGGTATTGGCCGGTGGAAAAACGCGAAAGGATTGCTGACCTGCTTTTTAGTACGAAGATGGATACCAACGGAAATCCGATCGGTATAGGTCTGAGTAACTGGAGGGTGAATATTGGTGCCGGGAGTTTTGAAAACCGGGAAAATAAAGAAGTCACGAGCACCTGGAATCGTACAGAGTGTTTTTTATCACCGGATGGCTCGTATGATTTTAGTAAGCAGGCCGGCCAGCAGTGGTTTATGAAGGCGGCAAAAGAAAGAGGGGTCGATGACTTTCTGTTTTTTACCAATTCGGCTCCTTATTTTATGACGCGAAGTGGTTCGACATTAGCGTCGGATAAGAAGAGGATTAATTTGCAGCATGACAAATTCGATGATTTTGCCGATTTTCTGGCGTTAACAACCAGGCATTTCATTGATGAAGGGTTTAATGTCAGGTATATAAGTCCTATAAATGAACCTCAGATTGATTGGGGAGAAAATAAGTGGCAGGAAGGTAGTTTTGCAACCAATCAAGATGCTTATATGCTTGTCGAAGAATTGGATAAAGCATTAACCAGACATGGCGTTTCATCGAAAATTGTGTTTGGAGAGGCGGCTGATATGAAGTATTTGTTCGACTGCGACACCAGTCTGACAATGCCGGATAATATCATAGAAGAGTTTTTTACTCGTAAAGGACAGTACAATATTATGGGGATGCCCAATGTGTATAATTGTGTTTCTGCCCATGATTATTGGAGTGCTTATCCGGCGAAAACATTGGTTGGATTGAGACAGAAAATACGTGGGGCTCTGTCGGCGGCTGATAATGGTACTAAGTTCTGGGCTTCGGAATATTGTATTTTGGAGAAAAATGATGAAATATCCGGTGAACCTTCCCCTGCCAAAAGTCTGAATCTGGGATTATATGTTGCACGGATTATCCATACTGATTTGGCGGTAGCCAATGCATCGGCATGGCAGTGGTGGACTGCTGTTTCTTTGGGTGAAGATGTTCCTATCCAGTTGAAACCTAACGAGCATTCAACAGCCGAAAGTTTGAAATATGACGGAATTGTAAGTCCTACGAAGATGTTGTGGGCGACAGGTAATTTTAGTCTGTTTATTCGTCCGGGGATGTGGAGGATTTCGTTGGATAGAAAACCGGAAATTTCTGAACTGGAGGCGGCAACTTCGTTAATGAGTTCTGCTTATACGGATGGGGAAAAGGTAGTGTTGGTCTTTATCAATTATGAGGATAAGCAGAAAGAAGTGAAGATTAGATGTGGTAATTCAACCAAAGGGAAAATGTATGTTACTGATATGGATAAAAATCTGGAATATACGGGAGAACATAAATTATCGGAATTGATAATTGCCCCGAAGGCTGTGGTTACAGTTGTAATCTAGTTGAAAAGTTCAGTCCTGCCGAAGTCTTTCGCAGGACTGATTTTTTGAAGACGTGCGGAACCTCTCTTTATAGTGGTTAATTTGTCATGGCAAAGTAAGGATAATTTTTTTAGTAAAACACAAGAAAACAGAATATTCTATCATTTCCGTTGCTTATTTAATCGCATCCGCTATCTTTATGAGGTGCGGATAGTTTTCTTCCCTTAATCTCGGATTTTGCAAAATAATACCCGTATTTTATAAAAGTATCTATTGGATTTGTTTCTTATTTTTACCATTTCAATGTTTTGAAGTCTAATATAACTTAAGATGAATAATCGTATAACGAAATTTTTAGCCATAACTCTGTTCTTATTGAATATAAGTCTGGTGGCGAAAGGAGAGGCGGTAGACGCTGTTACCGGTGCTACCCCGGTAAAGTTGAAAATAGAGGCGAATGTCGATAAACAATTGGTGCTGGATGTCTCTTATGAGGAAAATTCAGTTATCCGGGAAGCACCTTTAGGTTTGAATGTTGATCACCGTTTGTTAGGGAAAGATGCTCAACAGTTGAGCAAGGAGAAAAAGGAGAACAATACCTTGGTCTATGAGTTCCAACAAGTCGATGGTAGCCGTTTCTTTTTGGATGCCCGGATATTTCCTGACGGGATTGCCCTGCGTTACCGCGTTCCGGCAGATGGACCTGTATGTATTTATGGGGAAGAGACCTCATTTATCTTTCCATCGCAAACTAAAGCCTGGTATGCCAGTGGCCCTTTCCAATATGGCTGGCTACAAGAATATCAGGAACGGGAGACCGATCATATAGAAGGTGAATTGCTGGCTCCGCCTGCGACCTTTCGTCTGCCGAATGGGATTTATGCGGCGATAACGGAAGCAAATCTGTTTAATTATCATGGAGCTGTCTTGTTGGGGATGGCTCCGAACTGTGTCCGGTTCGGATATGTGGAGAATAAGGGACATGTGGAAACAGGGATAGTTACCGGCCTTCCGCCTACGAAATACTGGCATGAAGAAGTGCGTGATATACCGTGGATCGTGTCTCCGAAAGAGGGGAGCCGGGAAATTGTTACTCCCTGGCGTGTCCTTATGCTGGCAAAAGATTTGAACGGTCTGGTGAATAACCGGATTATAGCCCAGGTATCCGACCAGCCTGATAAAACGCTTTTCCCTGACGGTGCGAAAACGGATTGGATTAAGCCTGGTAGGGCTACATTCACGTGGTTGGTGGAAGGTAACGACCGTTTGAGCATAGCCAACCATAAGAAATATGTGGATGGATGTGCCGAATTAGGTATAGAGTCGGTCGTAGTGGATGATGGCTGGGAATTGTGGCAGCAGACAGAGAAAGAGGCTAACGGCCGGACAAAATGGGAGATGCTGAAAGAGTTGGTCGATTATGCCCGTGAGAAGAATGTAGATATCTGGGTATGGAGAGCCTCATCTCCCAGATTTGGCAACAAGTCGGATATAGGTTTGGTCGATCCGGCTGAACGTGCAGGCTTTATGAAGAAATGCGCCGAAGTGGGTGTAAAAGGATTAAAGATAGACTTTTTTCATACCGAGAATGCTTTTACGGTAAACCTGATGGAAAACATATTGAAGGATGCCGCCAAAGAAAAGCTGATGGTGATCTTCCACGGTGTAAATAAACCTACCGGAGATTCGTATACCTACCCGAATCTACTGGCAAAAGAGGCTGTAAGAGGCTTGGAATGTGTCGGTGGCGAAAATAGTTGGGCTCCCGGACCACCTTGGCCGTATCATAATACCGTATTGCCTTTTACCCGTTGGCTAGTCGGTCCGGCCGATTATACGCCGATGAATTTCCGTGCTTTTTGTCATCCTTCGGTGACTTTCGCGCATCAGTTGTCGTCTATCTATATGTTTACTTCGCCGATGTTGATCTTTGCAGCGGATATGGAAGACATGTTGTCGTCACCGGGTCGCTCGTTTATAGAAAGTGTCCCTGTAACCTGGGATGAAACGGTTGTATTGCCCGAAAGCGAGATCGGGAAACTGGCTGCTTTGGCACGTAGAAAAGGAGATGTGTGGTATCTGACGGTGCTCAACGGGGAAGAACCGAAAATGCTCGATATAAAACTGGATTTCCTGCCTAAAGGAAAATATAAGATGGAAATAGCATCGGATACTCCCGGAAACCGGAAGTTGATTGAGGTTAAGGATAGTAAAGTTCGTTCCGGCCAGCGGCTTAAAGAAGAATTGATGTCGGGCGGTGGCTTCGTGGCTCGTATTAGCAGGTATTAAAATACAGGTCTCAACAGGTACGGATTTCGTCATAAAATAAGAAAAATCCTCGATGAAATGGGGGTTTTTGGGTCAAACTATAGTCCTATTGGTTGTATGACTATAGTGCTATGGTAAGTAGCACTATAGTGTCAAGTTGGTTGGCACAGTAGTGTTGCTTTTTTCAAATTAAAAAAACAGTTTTATATATATTATTATTTATATATTTAAGAGGGTGTCCATGCGGTTGTCCCAGTGATGTTATCGGAGTTGTTTTGAAGGATGAGTTAATGGGCTTATTCATAAGAGGTAGGGGAATAAGCTTATTGTTTAGTTTGTTGTCCCACAGGGTGTCCCAAGCCTTACAGGACAATAATTTTCTTCGAAAATAAACGTGTATTTTGTTGATTTTAAGGCGATAACGACTTATATTTGTATTGGATTATAAAGTGCTTCCATATGAAGAAAATAATAAATTTATTCTCCTTTTTGTTGATGTTGCTGGGGAGTTATCCGGCTATTAGTTGGGCTACGCCTTATAATATTGCCCCGCAAGCCCGTGTATCGGCTTCCTCTTCGATTGATGCCGGTCACGATGCGGCAAAGGTGACCGATGGCCTGATACGGGTACCGGGAAAAGGGGAATGGGTATCTAAAAGTACGGAGACTTTCTGGGGACAGATCGATTATCCCTGGATACAGTTGGACTGGGAACGCCCCGTGAATATCAATAAAATTATTCTGTATGACCGTCCGGCCATGGAGGCACATGTAGCCGGAGGCGTATTGCATTTCAGTGATGGTAGTACGATCAATGTCTGGGGAATGGCTAATGACGGGACTCCCAAAGAGATTGAGTTTGAGTCGCGGAAGGTCGAGTGGGTACGGTTCGAGGTGACTGATGCCGCCGGTACGCAGGTAGGGCTTTCGGAGATCGAGGTGTTTCCTTCTCCCGATGATTATACGGATCATGTATCCTGGGTAAATCCTTATATCGAGACTGCCCGCGGACGGTATTTTTTCTTTATCACAGGGAATCAACCTTATGGGATGATAGGGGCGGCGCCTCTGACAAGAAACAAGAATCAGTATGGAGGCGGGTATAATTATAATTCGACGGAAGTGCTGGGGTTCCCGCAGATTCATTGCTGGATGCTGTCCGGGTTGACGGTGATGCCGGTGACGGGCGAGGTGGACCCGACGGGAGGAGAACAGTCCTGGAAATCTTCTTTCCTGCATCAGGGAGAGATTGTACAACCGGGTTATCACAGGTTGTTTCTGGATACTTATAAAATGTGGGTGGAGCAGACAGCTACCGATCGCGTCAGCTTCTACCGGTTTACGTATACGGAGGAAAAACCGGCTGATATTTTGCTGAACCTGGGTGGTTATGTCGGCACTTCGACAATGGTAAATGCCCATGTTTATAAAAAGGGAAATGAAGGTGTGGAAGGCTATTTCGATACGACCGGACGCTTGTGGGGCGGTCCTGATGTGGTCAGGATTTATTTTGCCGTTACATTCGATACTCCTTTCAAGTCGTTGGACGGCTGGGTTGGATCGGAGCAGTTCAAAGATATCAGCGAGTTGCAGGGAGCCGGAGAAAGTATTCCGAGAAACCAGGGAATGAGTTATCATGATGCTCTCACTTCAGGTGTGAAAGCGAATTATCAGGTACAACCGGGCGAACAGGTACTGATGAAGGTGGCTATCTCTTATGTCAGTACGGACAATGCCTGGGAGAACCTGGAGCAGGATTGCAGCTACTGGGATTTTAACCGGGTACGGCAGGAGTCACAGCAGGAATGGAATGAATGGTTGGGACGGATCGATGTGAAAGGAGGAAGCCATGACCAACAAATGAAGTTCTATACCGATTTGTGGCATTCTTTACTGGGAAGGCATAAGCTGGATGATTATAACGGTGAATATCCGGATTATACGGATGGTACCCGGGTAGGGGCACAGACGAAAAATATTCGTTTCCATGTAAGGCAACTGGCTAAGGACCGGGAAGGGAAGGTGAAACATCATATGTATAACTCCGATGCGTTTTGGTTGACACAATGGAACCTGAATACGCTCTGGGGATTGGCTTATCCTTCGGTATTGGATGATTTTGCGGCTTCTTTGCTGGAATACGATGTGAATGGAAATCTGCTTCCCCGCGGACCTTGTGCCGGTGGTTATTCGTATATCATGACGGGATGTCCGGCAACTTCACTTATCACGAGTGCTTTCCAAAAAGGACTGACCAGGAAGTGGGATCAGCAAAAAGCGTTCAAGGCGATGAAACGGAATCATTCCAAAGGAGGAATGCTGGCCTTGGGAATGGATAAGGAGTTGGATTTTTATGTTCGTAACGGATATTGTCCCGGTAATGCCGGTCTGACCATCCAGTGGGCGTTTGAAGATTGGGCTTTGGCTGAAATGGCAGCTAAAATGGGAAAGAAAAGCGATTATAACTATTTCCATAAACGGGCTACAGGCTGGCCTGCTTCTTTTAATAAAGAACTGGGACTGATCCTGCCGAAGAAGGCAAACGGTGAATGGGTACATACCGATCCGTTGAGCGGTAACGGATATGTAGAGGCCAACGCTTGGCAGGCGACGTTCGGACTTTCGCACGATATCCCTGTGTTGGCAAGGTTGATGGGAGGAAATGACAGTCTTTGCAGTAAGTTGGATTTTGCTTTCAAGCAGTCGGAGTCAACAGATTTTGTCTATGGATACGGCAGTGGTTATGTCAGTTATGCGAATCAGCCCGGCTGTTCGAATGCACATGTCTTTTCGCATGCCGGGAAACCCTGGCTGACTCAATACTGGGTGCGCCGGGTGAAGGAACAGGCTTATGGGGCGGTTACTCCCGACAGGGGATATGGCGGGCATGATGAGGACCAGGGGCAGATGGGCGGCGTGAGCTCATTGATGGCGATCGGGTTGTTTGCCTTGGACGGCGGTTCTTCCCGTGATCCGCAATACGATATAACAAGTCCGGTGTTCGACGAGGTGACTATTTCGCTGGATACTGATTATTACAAGGGGAAAACCTTTAAAATAAAGACTTACAATAACTCGGCAGCCAATTGTTATATCCAGCGTGCACGACTTAACGGAAAAGAATACAACTCTTTCCGGATACCTCATGCAGTCTTTTCGGACGGAGGCTTGTTGGAGTTATGGATGGGGGATACCCCGAATAAGGCCTGGGGAAAATAGGCGATGATTTGATGTTGTATATTACTAATGCGGTCTCCGGAGATGTTTTAAGTATCTTTGGGGACTTATATATATTCTAATTTCTGACTAACATGAAAAAGACGATCTCTTTATTTCTCCTTATGGGAGGATTTTTCTTTTCAAGCTGGGATATCAGTGCCCAGAATAAAATATCCCTGCCGGATATGGATTTATCCTTGGCCTACCAGCAGTATGGTTCGCCGATGAAGAACGCAGCTGTTACCGGTGAGAAACTGACGGTAGGCGGTGAGCATTTCGGACAAGGGGTAGGCGTACAGGCAAACAGCAAGATCAAGCTGAGTCTGCGGAAGAATACCGGGTTGTTTACCTGCAAGGTGGGTGTGAACGACCGTTCGCTGGATTATAAAAAAGAAGATTTCAGTAAGATACCGATGACGGACGGAACGATGCTGTTTTATCGGACCGACGGTACCGGAGGAAAGAAGCAGTTTGTCGGAGTAGGTGCCGGTGATGGCTCCTTTGATAAGGGAAGCGTTGTCTTTCGCCTGGTGGGTGACGGAAAGGAGTTGTATAACAGCGGCATGGTCCGCGGAGGCGAGAAAGCTCGTGAGGTGTCGCTCGATGTTTCAGGGGTCGACGTACTGGAACTGGTCGTTGAAGATGGAGGCGACGGTGTAAGCGGTGATCATGCCGATTGGATCGAACCTGTTTTTTCTTATAACGAGATCAAGCCTTCGCTGGTGAATGCCGATTATAAAGGGACTATCGAGACAATGCCTGCTGAGGTGGAAAGGGCGTTGCGCAGTAAGGTTGCTGCTCTGCCTGCTATCGACCTGCCGGTGGCGCGTCCGGAGTCGGACTGGCTGCTCGATGCCAAAGGGGTGAAGGCCGGCGTATATCAGACGCATAATGGCAAAGATATTGTCCTTTCCAATGGACTGGTAAGCCGTATCTTCCGTATCTATCCGAATCTGGCGACCGTCGACCTGGTTAACCAGATGACAGGGGAAAGTATGCTGCGTGCCGTCAGTAACGAAGGTATTCTGAAAATCGATGATAAAGTGTATACGCTTGGCGGCCTCGACGGGCAGTTTGAGTATGGCTATACGCAATATAAATGGGTCGACAGCCTGACGATCCTTCCGAATTCGTTCCGTGTGACCGGGTTCGATATTACTGAACTGTCTCCCCGTATCGACTGGGCGAACAAACGCTGGTCGCTGGTGAAGCCGGGCGAAACGACAGGGAAGGTACTTTCTTTCTATCTGGAAGGACCGGATTACCTGAAAGGTGTGAAGGTGAAACTGAATTATGCCCTCTATGACGGTATTCCCTGTATCAGTAAATGGATGGAGATCGAGAATAAGAGCGGTATGGGAATCACGCTGGATGAATTTACCCTGGAGCAACTGGCGATGGCAGAACCGGAATCACCGGTGGAAGCCAAAAGACCGGAGCAGTTCCTGAAACCGAATATCCATGTCGAGAGCGACTGGGCGTTTCTCGGCTTTACCGAACGGGAGGCCGACCGCACGGAATTCTGGAATACTGATCCACGCTATACTTCACAATGTAATTATCCGTTGCTTACTCCTTGCCTGCTGGAGGTAAAACTGCCCATGGGGCCGGACGAAGATATCCCCGACGGTGCTAAGTTCAGTAGCTTCCGTACCTGGCTGATGCCTTTCGACAGCGATGACCGTGACCGGAAAGGGCTTTTCCTGAAGCGGATGTACCGTAAGATCGCCCCGTGGACGACTGAAAATCCGATCTTCCTGCATTGTGTATCTTCCGATCCGAAAGTGGTGAAGACGGCTATCGACCAGTGTGCTGAAACCGGTTATGAGATGGTAATCCTCAGCTTCGGTTCGGGACTGAATATGGAGGATGAGAGCGAAGCGAATATCGCCAAATTCAAGGAATTCACCGAATATGCCAACTCCAAGGGTATCGAACTGGGCGGTTATTCCCTGTTGTCCAGCCGCTGGATCAGCGATGAGGTCGACGTGATCAATCCCGAAACAGGAAAGCGCGGCGGTATGATCTTCGGCAGTTCTCCTTGCTTGTCAAGTGAATGGGGATACGATTATTTCCGCAAGATACGTTCTTTCTACGAGAAGACAGGAATGACAGTCTTTGAGAACGACGGTTCGTATCCGGGCAATGTCTGTGCTTCGACCAGCCATGCCCATCATAAGGGTTTGAAAGACTCCCAGTGGAAACAACGCCAGCAGATTGTGAATCTGTACCAATGGATGTGTGAGAATGGCATTTATACCAATATACCCGATTTCGGTTATATGTTGAACGGTGGTACGAAAGTCGGTATCGGTTACCGTGAAGTAAACTGGTCGCTTCCCCGCGAACGGCAGTTGGTGTTGGGACGCCAGGTGATGTACGATGGCTTGTGGGAGCGCCTGCCGGGTATGTGCTGGACATTCGTTCCGCTTACCCAATATCATGGCGGTGGGGCTGCCGCTACGCTCGAACCTTTGAAAGATCATATCCCTGATTATAAGGCGCACATGATCCAGAATTACGGTGCGGGGGTACAGGCTTGTTACCGCGGTCCGCGTCTGTATGATACACCGGAAACGAAAGCAGCCGTAGTAGAGGTGATCGACTGGTACAAGAAATACCGGACTATCCTGAACAGCGAACTGATCCATCTGCGCCGTGCCGACGGACGCGACTGGGACGGTTTCATGCATGTCGATCCGGAAGGGAAGGAGAAAGGTTTTGCCCTATTGTTTAACCCGACCGACAAGGCGATCACTCGTACGATCCGGCTTCCGCTTTATTACACCGGTATCTCCGATGTAGCGAAGATTAGGGAGAAAGAGAACGCTCCGGTTACCTATAAGCTGAACAGAGACTATACGGTAGACATCAAGGTGACTATTCCTGCCCGCGGAAATACCTGGCTGGTGGTGGAAAAATAACTTACGTTGTTTGGTTCCTGCGGTGCTTCATTGAAAAAAGGGGTTGTCTAAAAAGTATTTCGGATACCTATCTGAGATTGATTTCAAATATTCAATTCTCAAGGACGAAAGAATGACTTTTTGGACAGTCCCTTTTTTTATAAGTTCCTGTATTTGTCGACGGTTTTCTTTATTCCATTTTCATCGTGATAAGCAGGAGGCAAGCTGAAGTTGAAACCATACGGCAGGTAAAGTGTCGCACAGTCCGCTTTCGTTTCTTTCAGCTTCCGGTAATCTTTCCATAGCTTGTCATATCTTTTTATCGCTTTTCTGATCAATGGCTTGTTGAAATGGCCTGTCATCTCTCCTTCATAACCTTTTAGCAAAATGATCCATCCTTGTTCGTAAATGGAATACAGCAGCAGACCGTATCGGGAAGATGTCCGGATATAATCGGCAACCGGTTTGTCTCCGCTCCCAATCGCTCCTGCAATTGCGTTGATCTGTTCCCATATCTTTACACTTTCGGCTTTCTCGGCAAGGACGGCATCCACCAGCTTCTTTTCGACAATCTGCCTGAAATCCTTCTCCAGTTCCTTTTCTCCCCCGATGAACTGGTCGCGTGTCCACCAGACATTGATGGGCTGTACCAGGGAAGCACGTCCCCTGACGATCGCGTCTGCCGATAGCAGGCATATCCGGTGGAAACGTTCTATATCTTCTCCTTGGAAGCCTTTTGACGCGGCATACCGAGCGAAAATCTCTTTCTCGTCCAGTTCCGGATGATTCGCCCACTCCGCCAGAACGAATGTATTGACATCACACCATAGCTCGTTGCTGATATAAGGTCCGACCCATCCGCCACCGCGCGACCAGGTCCAGATACCGGCATAGTTGGGCGTTTCCTTCAACTGACGGAGGCTATGAACGACTGTATCTTTCTTCAGTTCCTCGAATCCGTTGATCAGTCCGTCGGCTATATAGTTGGGATAAGCACCTTTCCCTTCGTACTCCCGCTGGCATTGTATTTCTACCACCTGCTTATGCTGCCCGATTCCCAGCGTCGGATTGAATTTATAAGTACGGTGATAATCGCCCTGCACATACTTGATGCAGAAATAAAGGTTCGGGTGGATGGGGACGTAATCGGTTACGTTCAGGTAATATTCGGGATTGGTATGGAAGTAGCCGAAGTCCCAGGTACGATAGAACAGCTTCTTATTATATTTTACACAAACCTCGTCGCGCAGCAGGTTGATCAGGTCGCGGTGTATCTTTTCTCCTCCGTCGCTTTTGTACGAGAAGTTATGGTCCCACGATTTCTCGTCGCGGGGTATAGGATTGTTGCCGGTATGGTAAGGGATATTGTGCAGATAAGTTTCGCCAACACGGATCACCAGCCCGTCGAGGGTCGGGAACCGATCGAATATCTCTCGTAACATGATACGGTGTATCTCCTGTGTCTTCGGACGCCTGAAGTCTACCCGTCCGGCGGCATCACAGATTTCGTCTTTGTATATCTCCACCAGTTTTTTGGGAAGGACGATGATGTCGGTGAAATAGTAGGCTTTCAGATGGTGCTTATGTATCTCTTCGATTTTCCGGTCGATGCGCGTTGCCAGCGAGTCGACCCACTTTCTTTCCGGAGAGCCTGCCGGGAAGATCGCCGGATTCAGCGACTCGTAGGTGACGGCACAATGTACCGACTGGAACTCGTTAATGACTTGCGCGTTGAAATGGTAGTCCGCCAGCGTGGACGGGTCGTTGAATTGGGTTTTCGTAAAAGCCTCGCCCGGGTTATGATGGACCATATCCATGATGACCGTGGGTGAAGTCTCTTTCTGCTTGTTTTGGGAGAACAATCCCTGTACTCCCACCAAAAACAGGAGGGTACATGCTAATATCTTCTTCATAAATACTTGAATATATATCTATTAATAACTTATATCTTTAGAAGTGCCGGTTGGTGGTCTGTTGGTCTTTCAGCGAATCGAATCCGACTTCCTGTTGCCCGATCGAATCCAGTAATTGCTTTCTGTCGGGTAACACCGTCCGGTAGTGATCGGTATACAAGCCACATTTCTTCAGTTCGTACCGTTCGTCTGGCTGCACTTCGGGTATTCGTTTCAAGTCCTTGTGTAAGATCACTCCATCGAAGTCCGGTGCCGGAAGTTGTAAGCAGTTGTTTTTTCCTATCCTTGAATATCTGAAATCATCTTCTTGGCCTTCTTTCCGGACGCCCTCCTTGCAGTCGATGAAAATGTTATCGCTTATTTCGTTTTCCTGGGGGAGTTCCAGCTGAGGACGTTCCAGGAAAGTGCTGATTTCGGGAAAGCGGTCGTCCCAGGCTCCTTCCGGTATCCTGAAGAGACGGAACAGGTCGGCAAAGTCAGGGTTACTGGCATTATAATTGCGTTGTTTGCCTCGTGCGTCGATGCTGATGCCGGCTGTAGTACAACCGGCATAGAGATTGTGGCTGATGTAATTATAATGTCCGCCACCGATGATCGTGCCGACCAGAGCGCGATATACGACATTGTTGTAGATCGAATCGCCCGCATGTCCGTCGTCCCCGTAGATGGCATTTGCCCGGGGGATATGGTGGATGAAATTATTCCGTACCACATTCCCTCTTGAAGTCCAGTCCCAGCGGGCATAGAACGCTCCGACATCACCAGTCTTCCGGGCAATATCGAACACCTCGTTGTATTCGAGGACGTTCAGGTTTCCTCCATAAATGAAAGCGGCATGGGGAGCATTGTGGACGAGGTTATGGGAAACCTTTATCCCGACCGCATTCCCTTCGTGAATTCCTATCCCGGTTTCATAGAAGCCGACTTTTACCGCAGGGGCATAACTCTGCTGTATCTCTCCGAAGCGGGTGAAATAATTATTGTCGATGCTATGACCGCAGGTTTGCAGGGATGGGCGGTCACCGCCCGACACCTCGATACAGGTCCGCCCGATATGGCTGAAATCGGAGCTTTGTACCCGGTGTTCCTTTCCTCCGGTTATGGATACTGCGTTTCCCAGGATATTCCGGAAACTGCATCCGGCAATGAGATTCTTCTCCCCTTCCGCGATGCGGATGCCATCTCCCAGATGGTTTTTCAGTACGATGCCTTCCAGTTTCAGCTCTTTCATTCCGATGATATCGAGCAAGGTTCCCGGATGTGAAACCAAGCTCAGTAGCCTTTCATCGAAAGATTCGGGGGGCAGGAAATAGATTTTATGGGAAGTGAAGTCGACACACCATTCTCCGGGCCGGTCGATCTCTTCGATCAGGTTCTCCACATAATAGTTCTCTTTTCCCGAGCCGGAAGGACGGTCGTATTTCGAGCCGATGCCTCCGAATATACCGACATCTTTCCCATTTTCCGTTTCGATGCCTACCGCCTGTGTCACGATACAGCGGACGGTGTCGATTTCCTGTATCTTTACGGTCCATGCCTGCCATGGGATCCTCCAGTAGCCGGTGAACCATACACCCGATGGAAGTGCTTCCGTCCAGGCGCCGTGGCGGGGATCGTCGTATTCAAAGATACCCCCTCTCTTTGCGTTCCCGAAGTTGTCGAGAACCTTTTTCATATACAGATATCCTTCGTTGGGATAACGGGAAAGCGGTAACAGTTCTTCCTGATAGATCAGTTGCGGGAAATTCTCCCGGGCTTTGAACCGTTCGGGGAAAGTTTCCACCCGGATGCCGAGTGCTTCCAGGTCGATCTCCCGGATACGGTCTGCCGCTTCTTTCCTTACCCGTTTTCTGATCCGGTCGTCGGTCACCGGTTTCAGGTATCCTGCCAGCGGTTTGTCGAGACGAAGGACGGCTTTATGTAAGTTGAGGGCTTTAATGGTCAGTTCTTTGACCGGACAGGTGTTGCCAGACAGCCGGATACCTTCGGACAGGAAATGATCGCCGTCGAGTAAAATCAGTTCGGCACTTTCTTCTTTCCCGGCAGATAAAGCAGACAGAGCTTCCTCAATCGTAGAGAACGGAGCCTGTACGGAGCCGTCGGGCACCGCTGTCCGGGGTAAAGGCGATATGTAAACCTTTCTTCCTTTTGCCGGAAGGGTTGCCAGGGAAAGGTAGGCGAACAGTATTGTCAGATAAAATATCTTCATGCTGATAAATGGAATGAATTAAGTTGTTGTTTGTTTGATACGAGGCAAAAGTACGTGACAAAAGGGGGAGGATAGTAGGACTGGTCGTTCAAAATGTATGACTATGGTTACATAAAGCCGGTTTTATAAGAGTTTTGTTACTTTGATGTAACTTTTTTGATACGGTATCCCTTTCGTCAGAAGATACCGTGATGCTATCCTTTGGACTTAGTTATTTGCATGCAGAGGCTTACTGTTCCCGAAGAAACCTGCCGGCCCTCGTAAGGCTGGCAGGTATGGGTTTATCTGTAGTTCCGGGCATATTCGGAAGGAGAGATATTATAGTTTGCTTTAAAGCATTTTCCAAAGTAGGAAACTTCGTTGAAACCGCATTTGTAAGAGACTTCGGTGACTGTATCGTCGGTGGTGGACAATAGCTCCGCAGCCTTTTTTAGACGGATATCCAGGATCAGCTTGCTCGGCGAAGAGCCGGTGACAGCCTTGATCTTACGGTAAAGCTGTACGCGACTCATGCCGATATCGTCGCTGAACTTGTCGATAGACAACTCTGTATTGTCTAGGTTGCTGTGGATATAATCGAGAACCTTTGCCATGAACTTGTCTTCCGTAGAAACCGTTTCCGTCGGGAAATTTCCGGTTACGATCTTTTGGGCATACAGTTCTCTCAGCTTTTGGCGGTTGGCAAGGAGATTGGCTATCCTGACCTTGAGCAGTTCGGGGTTGAATGGCTTCATGATGTAATCGTCGGCAAGCGAATCGTAGCCCTCCTTGATCTGTGACAGGGTAACCCGGGCTGTCAGCAGTATGATCGGGATATGCGAGGTGACGATATTGCTTTTCACCTTCTGGCAGAACTCGATGCCGTTCATCCGAGGTGTCATGATGTCGCTGATGATCAGGTCCGGCATCTCTTTGGTCACAACTTCGCAACCTTCCATGCAGTCTTCGGTGGCAGTAATATTGTAGTCGTTGCGCAGCATGTCGCAAAGGTAGTTCCTCACGTCCGCATTGTCCTCGATGACCACCAGGTGGTAACGTTTCCGAGGGGCAGGAATTTTGTTTTCTTCCACCGGCGAGTCGTCGAGAACAACCTGCGGTTTGTCGTAGGCATGCTCTACCTTGATCGCCTTGTTCTTCGATAATAGTTCATCTTCCTTTAGGAATTCCCTGCCCAGAGGGATGACAAACGAGAAGCGGGTCCCTTTATTTTCTTCACTGGTCACCCAGATGTGGCCGTGGTGGAGTTCTATGATGCTCTTTGTCAGGCTTAACCCGATACCGGTCCCGTAGGCACTGGTATAGTCGTTCTCCCTCGCCTGGAAGAATGCTTCGAATACTTTCGGAAGCATTTCCTGCGGGATGCCTTTGCCGGAATCTTCGACGGTGACGAGTAATAACTTCGGATTATTGCCGACGGGTTGGTAATCTTTCAGCTCCTCTGTGTGTACTATTTCCTCTTCTCCGATTTCTTTGGCGCTGATGATGACGTATCCTCCTTTGGGTGTGTGCTTGAAGGCGTTCGACAAGAGATTGAAGAATACTTTTTCCAGTAGGATATAATCGAACCATATCTTTGCTTCCCGCCCCGTGTTGTTATATTCCAGCAGGATATTCTTCTTATCAGCCAGCGGGCGGAAAGATAAGAGCATCTCGTTGACGAAATCGTCTAATTTGTACTGTCCTGCCTTTAGATGCATCTTTCCTGCTTCCAGTTTCCGGAAATCCATCAGGCGGTTGACCAGCCAGAGCAGGCGTTGAGCGTTCTTGTTGATCAGCTCGAGCGGACGTTTCAGTTCGGGGGACAGGTTTGTCTTGCTCAGCAGTTCGTCCAGCGGGGCGATGATCAGTGTGAGCGGTGTCCGTAGTTCATGCGAGAAGTTGGTGAACATCTGCACGCCTATCCGGTGGCTTGTCTCAATGTTGGTCTTTTCGATCTGCTTGATCCTCAGGTCCATCTTCAGCCTTTCTTCTCTTGTCTTATAACGGATAAAGAGGATGATGATCGCAATGAAGACGGCTAGGTAGAAGAGATAAGCATACCAGGTCTTCCAAAAAGGAGGGAAAACTTTGATATGCAGGGAAGCTCCTACGTTGTTCCAGATACCGTCGTTGTTGCGGGCCTTGACCCTGAAGATGTAATCGCCGGGGGGGATATTGGTGTAGTTCACGCTCCGTTCGTTACCGATGTAGGTCCAGTTCTTGTCGAAGCCCTCCAGAATATAGGCAAACGAGTTGCTTTCGGGGTAGACATAGTTGAGGGCGGAATAACGGATGGTGAACGAAGTCTGGTCGTATTTCAGTTCTATTCGGTCGTTTTGCGGTTCTATCCAGGTGCGGGTTGCTTTTTCTCCGAAGTTATCCGCCCAGATAAGCACTTTCGAGATGATGACGCGGGGGATCCGTGTGTTCACCCTCAGCTGTGTGGGGTCGAAAGAGAGGAACAAGTTGTTTCCTCCCACATAGAATAGGTTATCGCCCGAACGCAGGCAGGAGTGCAGGTTTGTTTCCAGCAGCGAGTAGCCGTTGTTGTATCCCCAGTTGTCGAACGATTCCTTTTTCGGGTTGAAACGGGAGATGCCTTTCAGGGTGGTGATCCAGAGATATCCTTTCTCGTCTTCCATGATACTGCTGATCGCATCGTTATCGAGTCCCGCTTTCCGGTCGAATGTGCGGAAAGTCTCTTTGATACGGTCGTACAGAGCTAGTCCGCCGCCGAAAGTACCTATCCACAGATTCCCTTTCTTGTCTTTGTAAATGCAGGTGACGTGGTTGCTGTTGAGGCAGTCGGGCGATTCTTTATCGTTCCTGAAATGGTCCAGTTTCTGCGTCTGCACGTTGTAACGATACAGTCCTTCGGCGCGGGTGCCCATCCATATATATTCGGATTCGGCATATATATCCTGTACGTTTATCAGGGAGACATCCTTGTTCCGCCCTTTGACGGGGAAGCTGGCCGCCAGGGTGTTCTTTTCCATATCGTGTAAAAGGATCGGGTTGTCTACACCCAGTGCGATCCAATACATGCCGTCTTCAGTCCGGGTGATACGTCTGACCTGGTTGTAGGGGAAGTCTGGTATCTCTTTTACGATCTGCCTTTTCTCCATGTCGTACAGGTATAATCCGCAGTAGTAGATGCTGATCCAAAGATATTTATCACCCTCTTTCTGGATGTATTTGATCTCCCGGTTGGTTTTCGAGTTGGGTATTTGGAAATGGCAATATTCGTATGTCCCGGCTTCCCGGTCGTAGACGATCAGTCCGCCGTCGGTGCCCATCCACAGGTCGCCTTTGTATTCGACGATGGAGTTGATGTTCCCGATATTTTTCTGTAGGTACTTTGCCGGGTAATACGGGATGAAGAAGTTGCTGTAAGGCGTGTACAAGTTGACACCGCCGCCATAAGTGCCGATCCAGATGTTCTCGGACAGGTCCTTATACAGGGAGATAATGGTGTTTTCGCTTAGACCGCCTACATCTTCGCTGCGGAAGCAGTTGATCAGTTTGTTTTTACTTTGGTCGTATACCAATAGTCCATTGCGGGTTGCCAGCATCAGATTGTCCTCCTCAGTTTCTACGATGTAGTTAACCTGTTCGTTGTTGAATGTGATACCGTCCGTCCACGACAAGTCAGCCTGTATAAGTCTTCCCGTTTCTTCTTCGAAGTACTTGAGGCCGGAGCTCCACATGCCGACCCATAATTTGTTGTTCGAATCTTCGAAGAGGAAGAACAGCTTTTCATCGTTGTCGAAGTGGAACTTCTTTGTTTTCATCGACTCCGGTTCGAGAATACAGAGTGTGTTGTTCACCAGGTAACAGATGTTCCCGTTCTTCCGTTGCATCAGCCAGAAGATGGAACCTTCATCCGATATCCGTTCGAAATCATCTGTTTCGGAGTTGTAGAGATCGAGTCCGCTGATCGTTCCGACCCACAATCTTTTCCGTTTGTCACATAAGATATGTTTGATACAGTTGTCGGAGAGGCTGTTTCCGCCCCCTTCTTCTTTATAATACTGGTAGAAACGTTTGGTATTGGTGTCGTACCGGGTCAGCCCTTTATGCGAACCGATCCAGAGCACGCCGTTCTCTACTTCCGTGATGGTGGTCACGTCGCTGCTGGTAAGTGAGTTCTTCGAGCCGTCGGCACGGTAGACTTCAAATTCGGTTCCGTCGAAACGGTTCAGGCCGTCACGGGTACAGAACCAAATGTAGCCTTTGCTGTCTTCCAACGTCCTGATGACCGTGTTCTGAGACAGGCCGTCTTTCACGGTATAGTTCTTGAACAAGGCGGTCTTTTCTTGTGCATATAGTTGGATGAAGGGTAACAGGATAAGTAGAGTAATGATGGTTTTCATTCTTATTTCTGATTAAAGTAACACGCCAAATATATAGGTATTTATTTAGAGTAACGGATTTCTGAATGTTAATATACAGTGTCGGAAGGTACTTTTTTTACTTTTTTCAGTTCCCCTGTAACCTAGTTCCCAATGATGTAACATCTGTCATATAGAAGTAACGATGTTCTTAACTTATGAATCCAGTGTGTAAGGCCGTTCCGTTGTAAAGGAGATACATTTGCCTCGTAGAATAATCAACAGAATCTAATATCGAAAATAGTTTATCATGAAAATCCGAATCATTTGTTTATTCAGTCTGGTATATGTAGCTTCCGCCTTTTCGCAACCGAAAGATACTGCCTGGAAACAGTTGAGCCTGCGGGAAAAGATCGGGCAGACCATGCTGATGCTTCCAGACAGGAAACTGGAACTGGAGCTGGGGAACGGTTCGCTGGAAGCTTATTTCAAACGGTATCCGGTGAGCGGTTACTTTATGGGTTGGAAGTTGTTTACCGGAATACCCGATGCCGACCGGGTGGAGTATGTCAGAAAATCGGTCGAAGAATACCAGCAGGCTTCCTATATGCCGCTGATCTTCCAGCAAGATTACGAGATGGGTGTCGGTATGCAGGGAATGACCCCTTTTCCGAAGGAGATGGCACTCGGAGCTACTGATTCGGAAGAGATGGCATATAACTATGGTAAGAGCGTTGGATTGGAATGCCGTTCATTGGGGATCTCCTGGGTACTTCATCCTGTAGCCGACCTGAACTTGAACCCCTTGAACCCTATCGCCAATACAAGAAGTATCTCGGACGACCCCGACAAGGCGATCCGTCTGCTTTCCCGTCAGATAAAAGGCTTACAGGATAACGGTGTGGCGGCAACGATCAAGCATTTTCCCGGCGACGGTGTGGACTACCGCGACCAGCATCTGATGACTACCTGTAATTCCTTATCCCGCGAGAAGTGGGACGAGTATCATGGAAAGGTTTTTAAAGCATTGATAGATAGCGGTGTCGCCTGTATCATGCCGGGGCATATCACTTTACCTTGTTACCAGAAGGAAAAGATGAATGGTCATTATCTACCAGCGACCTTGTCCGAAGAGTTATTGACCGGCCTGCTGAAGAAAGAAATGAATTTCCAGGGAGTCATTGTCTCCGATGCCATGACGATGGCCGGTTTCCGGGGATGGTATGAAGACCGGCTGGAAGGTGAAATACAGAGTTTCCTGGCAGGAGTGGATATCTTGTTATGGCCCTCTTATCAATACATGGATACGCTGGAGGCACGCATTACCCGGGGAGAGATCCCGATGGAAAGGCTGGATGATGCCGTCGGCCGTGTGTGGGCGATGAAGGAGCGTTTCGGATTATTGTCGCCTGACCGGAAATTGTTGCGTGCCTTAACGGCTGACGAACAGAAAGATATAAAAAAGGCTTCCCGGGAGATTACGGAATCTTCCATAACGTTGGTCAGGGATATCGATAAAAAGTTACCTTTATCACCGGAAAAGGATAAGAAAATATTGCTGGTTGCCGTAACTCCTGTTGCGAAAAAAGGGAATGATCGGGATTATACGCGTTTACTGAATCTGAAGGAAGAGTTTGTCAGAAAGGGATTCGATGTCGATTTTCAGCGGAACATATTATATGAGAATCAGGGATGGGAAGACCAGTCGACCGAAAAGTACGATCGGGTTATTTTCCTTGTGGCACGTAATACGCATACTCCTTTCGGCCCGTTGCAGTTATGGGATGATGAAGCACAATCGGTTTGGGCGGCCAATGCGATGGATAAAAAGAAGATCATTGTCATTTCTTTGGGAAGCCCCTATGTAGGGACTGAGTATTTTGAACGCGTAACGACCTATATCAATACGTATTCGAACGATGCTTCCACACATCAGGCGTTGCTGAAAGTGCTGACGGGTGAACTACCGTTCCGGGGAGTTTCGCCGGTCAGTCTGAATCCCCCGTTGTTTAACTTTAATGATAGATAAAGATGAGAAACCGCATATTACCATTGATCTGTATATTTCTTTTGGGAGGGTTGCTCTTTTGCAATCCGGCAAAAGGTATTAATCCGGACGGTTTGCAGTCCCGCGGAGGACTTCCTGCTTTCTTTGCGAAGATCAGGGAGAAGCAGGATGTAACGGTTGTCTTTCTAGGTGGAAGTATTACGAACCACCGGGGGTACAGGGTGCAGATTACGGAATGGATGGAACGGAACTATCCGGAGATAAAGATCCATGCCGTGAATGCCGGTATCGGGGGAACCGGTTCCGACCTGGGTGTTTTCCGGACCGATGAAGATGTGCTCCTCCACGATCCTGACCTAGTGTTCGTCGAGTTTGCAGTGAACGATTCGAAAACCGATTCGTTGCTGATCTGTAATTCGATGGAAGGGATTGTCCGTAAGATCAAACAGCAGGATCCGGCAACGGATATATGCTTTCTGTATACCCTCAATATCGGGATGCTGGATGATCTGAAAGCAGGGAAGACTTACCGTTCGGTCCGTTTTATGGAAAACGTCGCCGGGCACTACGGCATCCCATCCGTCAACTTCGCTTATGATGTGATGGACTTACTGAATAAAGATCAATTAGTTTTTAAGGGAGAGAAAGATAAAAGTTATCCGGGGAAGGTTGTTTTTACGAACGACGGTACGCACCCCACTTTCGATGGCGGTCATGTGATCTATACCCGGACACTGGCCGCGGCACTGACGGAATTAGGAAAACAACAAGCCGGTTCTGCTGCTTTCCGTATGCCTGCCCCTTTGTATCCGACTCATTATGAACAGGCAAAGATGTATTCTGTAGATGAATTTGTCCGAACGGGAGGTTGGCAGCCTGTAACGAAAGATGATAAGGTGTACCAATATTTTCAGGGAGACTCGGGTAAGCTGCCTGTTTTATTGAGTTCCGCCGATCCGGAAGATTCCATCGTGGTACGGTTTAAAGGTATCCGTGCCGGGCTTTTTGATGTGATCGGACCTTCTTCCGGAGGTATTTCCGTACAGACGGACGGGGAAGGATCGCAGTATATACGCCGATTCGATGTGTATTGCGGTAATACAAACCGTACTTCCTACCACCTGTTCGATACGCTTGACAATGGGATGCATACCATTATAATCAAGCCTGACAGCCGGTGGTTCGATAAAAAGGAAATTTATTCTTCACGACCGTCCGGTGTGAAAGAATTATCCTATTTCGATGAGTTCAATACTTATATAGGAAAGATCCTTGTCGTTGGAGAGGTGGTCAGATGACCGCGTATGTATTACTGGGATATGAAAGGAGATCGACGAATAGTATAATTGATTAAAAAACGAGTGCCTATGAAGATATGCTGAGTACAGAGAAGGAACCGGATACGTTGTTTTCCGGGATGGTTCAAATGTGTTATGTATTTGAGATAACCTGAATTTATTACTAACTAATCATTAATTTATTGTATGGATTTTATCATAAAAAACACGCATTGTAATATGAGAAAACTGTCGTGGCGGTTTAAAAGCCGTAAAATAATGAGCTGTGTCCTCCTTTTTCTTTTGTTGGGGACACTACAGGCAATGGCACAACAAAAGATTACGGGAGTCGTAAAAGATGTATCGGGCGAAACGATCGCCGGAGCAAATGTGATGGTCAAAGGTACTACTACGGGAACAATGACTGATCTGGACGGACAATTCACACTGGATGCTTCGCCGAATGCCGTTTTGCAGGTATCGTTTATCGGCTATGTATCTGAAGATGTAAAGTTGGGAGGGAAAACCTCTGTTATCGTTATTCTGTCGGAAGATACACAGGCTTTGGACGAGGTGGTCGTAGTCGGTTATGGATCGGTGAAGCGGCAGAACCTGACCAGCTCCGTATCCAAGATCACGGACGAAGCTGTGAAAGACAGGGCAATCACAACGCTGGGAGAAGCTTTTCAGGGACAGTTGGCGGGTGTCCGTTCTTCTGCTTCCGGCGGTGGTGTTCCGGGGGAAGAACTGGTGATCCGTATCCGTGGTATGAATACGATCAACGGGGATAGCAGTCCATTATATGTTATCGACGGCGTTCCCCGTGACAACATGAGTGATCTTAACCCGACGGATATCGCTTCTATTCAGATATTGAAAGATGCTTCCGCTACTTCTATCTATGGTTCAAGGGGAGCGAACGGGGTGGTCCTGATCGAAACAAAGCAGGGACAAGGTAAACCGACGATCACATTCGATGCCTATTATGGCGTTTCTACTCCGGAGAAGAAACTGGATGTGATGTCCGGTGAAGAATGGGTAGCGTGGAATATGTTCCGCAGAAACCTGAATCACCTGCGTGCAGGCGGCTCCATGAGCGACCCGATGTCGGCAAGAAGTGCAGGGAATCAGATCCCTTCCTCCTGGGCGTCTACTACGGAATTTACCGACTGGCAGGATGCGGTCATGCATACGGCTCCGATCCAGAGCTACCAGGCTTCTGCCTCTGCCAAAGGCGATATCGGGAGTATCTATTTCTCTGCCGGTTATATGAACCAGGAAGGTATTGTAAAGTATTCTTACTATGAAAGACTGAATGCCCGCCTGAATGCGATGATGAATATCACGAAGAAATTACGGACTGGGGTGAATGTTTCCATTTCGCATTCTGACCGTGACGGTGCAGATTCAAATGGAGGTAGCAACGGTAAAGGAAAGGAATCGTCTTTGCACCATGCTCTTATGCTTACTCCGTTAATGAAACTGACGGAAGGTACCCGCGACTGGGGATTCCCCGAGAATATAGGGACAACTTATCCAAATCCGGTAGAACAGTTGAAGTACACGACCGATAATACTAAATTCATGCGTGTGGCCGCATCTGTTTGGGGAGAATATGATATTCTTGACGGTTTGACCTTCAAAACCCAGTACAGTTATAATTATGACGGCAAAACGTATGAGTTCTTCCAGCCGGGTAACGTGACTTATTCCAATGGGAATGTGACCAGGGGGAACAGTAACTCTTCAAATACCCGTAACTGGGTTTTCCAGAATACATTGTCTTACGATAAATCGTTCAAGGATCATAACCTGAGTGTTTTGCTGGGACAAAGTGCGGAAGAGAAAAATTATTATATAATATCTGCTGCTGCCAGCGGATGGCCGTATGAGTCGATCGAAACATTAAATGTGGCGACGACGCCTACTACAGCGACAACGCAGCGTACTGCTTATACTACCGCTTCCTTCTTCGGGCGTGCTAGCTATGATTATAAGGAAAAGTATCTGTTGACAGTCAGTGCCCGTTATGACGGTTCCTCCCGTTTCGGCTCAAACAAGAAATGGGGGGTGTTCCCTTCTTTCTCTGCCGGCTGGAAAATCAATGAAGAGTCTTTTATGGAGAGCCTCGACTGGATTTCCTTATTGAAACTGAGAGCTGCCTGGGGTATGTCGGGTAACGACCGTATCGGCGATTATACCTATATGGCACTCTTGGGAAGCTACAATACTTCCTGGGGAGATAAGGTCTCTTCGGGTGTTGCCCCGAGCAGGATCGCTAATGAAGACCTGCAATGGGAATCGACGAAGACACTGGACTTCGGCCTTGATTTCTCCGCCCTGAAAAACCGTATACAGTTTAATTTCGACTATTATATCAATACCACGGACAACCTGTTGTTCAGTGTTCCCATCCCTTATACGACTGGTTTCTCCTCTTATACGGCGAATGTCGGTTCTATCAGGAACAAAGGTTGGGAGTTGGATATTACTTCTCATAATATTGTTGGGAAATTTGACTGGTCGACTTCTCTCAACTTCTCCCGCAACCGCAACGAAGTATTGGATATGGGTGAGATTGACCAGTTCACTTCTACTTCCTGGGATGCCCAGTTCATTACGAAAGTAGGAGGACCTGTATCCCAGTTCTATTGCTACAGGACAGATGGTATCCTGTTGCCTTCCGATTTCGATGCCAATGGCAAAGCGTTGGTTCCGATCCTTGCCGGTCAGGAAGTGGGTAACGTGAAGTATGTAGACCAGGATAAGGACGGTCAGATCACTTCTGCCGACTATGTTCCTTATGGCAATAACCTGCCGGACGTGGTATTCGGTTTGACGAACCGTTTCTCCTGGAATAATTTCGACCTGAGCATCTTGTTACAGGGACAGATCGGCGGTGATGTCCTCTTCCTGGGATCCCGCCAGTATGACAATGGCGGTGCCAATGTGAACGGTTTGAGAAGATGGCTTCGTTCTTATAAGCCGGACTATCTGGCATTATACGGCAGCAATGAAAATCCGATGCCTGTCGATTACCTGTCGCAACATGGTATCGATCTGTCATGGGATGGGGAAACTCCTAATCCGGTGGGTAAGAATGACAATAATGACGACCGCCGTATTTATGATGCCACTTATCTGAGGATAAAGAATATAACATTCGGTTATACAATTCCTAAGCAGGTGTTGAAAAATACTATCCTGAGTAATCTGAGATGTTATGTTTCCCTGGATAATTTGAAAACGTTCGACAGTTATCCGGGGTATACGCCGGAAACGAACAGTTTCGGAAATGCTACTACGATGATGGGACTGGATTACAGTACTTATCCGTTGAGCAAAAGGGTTATTTTTGGTGTGAGTGTCGTATTTTAATTAAAAATAAAGGATATGAAACAGTATAAGAAAAGTCTATATAAGTATTTTATTCTGCTGGCGATGGGTGGTTGTACACTATTGACGGGATGTAATGATTTTCTGACCACGATCCCGGAATCATCCTATAGTGCGGCAGGTTCCTACCAGTCACAGTCGGATTTCGACTATGCAATAGCAGCGGTTTATGCAGCTCAGCAGGAGCTTTACAAAACGAATGACTGCTGGTATCGTTTAATGATCGCCCGGAGTGACGATACCCGGAATGGGGCCGGCTATACTTTTGGAGTAGACCAGTTTACCGATTCGGACGATATCAGCTACTTGTCTTCCGCCTGGCAGAAGTTGTGGACGATCATTTCCCGTAGCAATATGATCCTGGATAAGATAGATGCCGTCGATTTTCCGGATGCTAACCTGAAAAATGCCATCAAAGGGGAAGCCTATACGTTACGTGCCTGGTCCTATTATACGTTGGGATGGATGTTCGGTGGTATGCCCTTGATCGATAAGGAGATGTCGGTGTCAGAAATTAAGACGATCGCCCGCTCTACACAGGAGCAGACATTTGAGTTTGCAGCAGACGATTATAAGAATGCGATTGGCTTGTTACCGGATTCATGGAGCGGCTCTAACCTGGGCCGGATCACGAAGTATGCGGCAGAAGGTGGCTTAGCACGTTTGTATATGTTCCAGTCCAGGTTCTCGGATGCTAAACCTTATCTTGCCGATATTATCAATTCCGGTTTGTATGCAATGGAAGAAGAGTATGTGAACTGCTTTACCGATTCGCACGATAATGGAAAAGAACGGGTTTGGGAAGTACAGTTCACCGGAAACCTGACTGGGGAAGGACAGACTTTTACCACCGGCCTGTTACCGGAAGGATATAAAGAAGGGGTATTGATGCCTTTTGCCGGTTATTCAACGGCCATGTATGTCTCGAAAGATATGGTGGCAGCCTATGAGGAGGGCGATCTGCGTAAAGATGTCTCTATCGTGACGAATTTGGTGATCAACGGAGTGGTTGAATCGAAATATCACTATATCCTGAAATATATCCATTATGATGCGTATACGCCGCAGACACAATCGGACTGGGCGAACAATCTGCCGGTTATCCGCTATACGGATGTGAAAATGATGTATGCCGAATGTTTGAATGAAGAAGGATATGCTGCCAACGGAGAGGCATTCAGGATTTTGAATGAAGTACGCGGCAGGGCAGGACTTCCCGCTTTGACGTCGGCTACGGTACCTGACCAGGATGCTTTTCGGAAAGCAATCATGCAGGAACGCCGCGTAGAGTTTGCATTCGAAGGTCTACGTTGGAATGATCTGGTTCGCTGGGGAATTGCACAGGAGGTCATAAACAAACATTTCCTCGATGAAGACGAAGGTGGCGGACGTTATTCTATGGATGGTGAATACCGGGAGATCTTTGCAATACCTTTTGATGAATTGTCACGGTATAACAATAAAAATATCATGTGGCAGAATCCGGGTTATTGATTCTCTGACTGAATAAAAGGAACCGTTCTCCATATAGAGAGCGGTTGCCTTTCTTTTTTACTAATACTTAAATTGGCGACTTATGAACCGAATATATGTTTCCTTATGTTTCCTGTTGGCAGGACTGATTGGCTGGTCTTGCAGTAACGGCGGTCAATATAATGACGGTTATATCAAATATGAACCGGTAACCGTCTCTGATTTCGACAGACAGATATTATTGAAGAATATTGCTGAGATGGATAAAAGGTATGATCTGGAAGGCAGGATGATTACGAAGGTAATCAAAGACTGGAACTACCATACTGATGCTATGAACGGAACTTTTCATGAGGTACGCGCTTCCTTTTATTATGCTGTCTCTTTGCTGGACTGCGGAATGAAGGAGTACGAACAGCGTGCTTTCGATGTAATAGACAAAACGATCTCTTTGCAGGATACCGATCCGAATTCTCCGTCCTGTGGTGTATGGCCTTACTATGAAGAAGAGCCGTTGGCAACAAAGAAATCGCCGATCGATTATAACTGGGCTGATTTCAACGCTGTCTCTTTGCTGGATATTTATATGGGGCATAAAGACAAGCTACCTGCCGCCCTGTTGAAAAAGGTAGAGAATGCCTTGGTACTGGCTGCTAAATCCGTACAGAAAAGAAACTGTGGTCCCGGCTATACGAATATAGCGATCATGGGAACCTATGTGACCTATGTCACTTCTCATCTTTTTGATATGCCTGAAATGCAGGAGTATGCCAATGAACGGTTGAAGAAGTTCTATGAGTATACGCAGGAGAAAGGTGGCTTTGCCGAATATAACAGTCCGACTTATTCGATCGTGGCTATCGACGAACTGAACCGTATGCAACGCCATATCGTCGAGCCGGAAGCTAAACGGATGATTGATGAATTATATGTGAAATGCTGGGAAATGATAGCACGCCATTACCATAAAAAGTCGGCTCAGTGGGCAGGCCCGCATAGCCGTTCATACCGGACACTGGTGTCGACATCCTATTATGGCATATTGAAAGAGGCTTCCGAAGGTAAAGTAAACCTGGGATATGACCCGGAAAGAGTAGATGTGAAGACTAAACATCATATACCGGAAAACTTACTGTCTTATTTTCTGACTCCTGACTATCCGCGTACGGAGACAGATATCTTTGAAAAGGAAGAACCGCAGATTGTTGGGACGGCTTATCTGACGGATAACTATGTCCTATCTTCTGTTTCGAGATCGAGCATGTGGAACCAACGCCGTCCGTTGACTGCTTACTGGGGCGAATTGAATATGGCTCACTATTTACAGGTCCGCCTGCTTCATGATATGTATGATTTCAGTACGGCTTCTGTCTTTACCCGGCAGAAGGAGAATAAGGTGTTGGCTGTCATTAACTTTGGAACAAATGGCGGTGATAAACATATCAGTATCGACAGGATACGGGACGGGATGTTCAAAGCGAAAGACCTTCGTCTGCGTTTTGAGTTCGGTAGTTGTAAAGATTTGGATGTCAGTCTGCCGGTCAGGGAGAATGTGGCTTTTACAGCAGAAGCATCCGGGTGTAAGACTGCTATTCGCTTGCTGGAAGCTCGTTTTGATCATCTGAAAGGATACTGGGAAAAAGGGGGTGACGGAGAGAACAGTTGGGTGGATTATGTGATCTATTCCGGTAATGAGAAAGATTTTGATCTGACTCAGGTAGCACAGGCTATTTATGCATTTGCATTGTCATTTGGAAATCAGTCGGATGAACTGTCGGTCGACGGAGCCGATGCTGTTATTTCAGATAATGTGTTGAACGCTTCCTGGGGGGATTTGTCTGTTCAGGCTCCGGTGAAACCCGGTAAGAATCCGGCTAATTTGTAAAATATGATAAACAGGAAATATATGAGACAAATTCTATGTTTGCTTCTGGTTCTGCTGATAGGAGGGAAAGACGGCGCTCATTCTCTCCCATTGGAAGTAAAGCCGCTGGCGGACCAGGTAAACGGCCAGGTCAGGGAAGTACCGGATGAGAGCCTTGACCCGGCGAGTTTTCCTGAAGGTTTTACTCCGAGAGAGATCGGGGCGAAGCTTGGCAGGCATTTTATACCGGGAGAACATTTTCTGCACGGAGGAAAGTGGATACATTATGCGGAAGTTTGTACCTGGTTGGGGGCTTTGAAGTATGCGCAGATCGCCGGCGATAACGAATTGACAGGAATGCTGGAGAAACGTTTTGAGCCTTTGTTTAATGAGGAGAAAGCTTACTTGCCGGTCAAGAACCATGTCGATCTGAACATGTTCGGCTGTCTGCCCCTGGAGTTTTACCGGGTAACTAAAGAGCAGAAATATTATGATCTGGGGATGCCTTATGCCGATACGCAGTGGGAGTTGCCGACAGATGCCACACCGGAAGAAAAGAGGAATGCAGAGAAAGGTTTCTCCTGGCAGACACGTCTTTGGATCGATGATATGTTCATGATCACGATCGTGCAGAGCCAGGCATACCGGGTAACCGGAGAGAAGAAATATATTGACCGTGCTGCCCGTGAAATGGTCTATTACCTGGATGAGTTACAACGATCGAATGGCTTGTTTTATCATGCTCCCGACGTCCCCTTCTTTTGGGCAAGAGGGAACGGTTGGATGGCTGCGGGCATGGCGGAGCTGTTAAAGGCATTGCCTGAGAATAATCGGGACCGGGATCGGATACTGGAAGGTTATCGTAAAATGATGGATAGTTTGAAAGCTTACCAGGGAAAGGACGGCATGTGGAATCAGTTGATAGATCAATCGGATTGCAGGCCTGAGACATCCGGTTCGGCGATGTTTGCTTATGCGATTATCACCGGTGTAAAACAGGGATGGCTGGATAAGAAAGAATATGCTCCGGTTGCACGCAGGGCCTGGTTGGCACTGGTTCCTTATATTAATGAAGAGGGAGATGTTCGTGAGGTTTGTGTAGGAACGAATAAGAAAAATGACAAACAGTATTATTATGATCGTCCGCGTATTGCGGGGGATTATCACGGGCAGGCCCCTTATCTTTGGTGTGCTACGGCACTTATGGAATAAATCGGTCTGGGTGTACCGGACAGGCTGGAAGGTACATCCGGGTTTTCTTAAAAAGAGCTATGTATATGAAATCGGGATTCAGTAAGTTCGGTCATTGGTTGTGTTTTATTGTTTTTGTTCAGTTACCGGCCGGGCTTTTTGCTGCCGGGATTGTGCGGCAGATAGAAATTGTAAATGACTGGGAAATCCATAAACAGGATGAACCGGTTGTGGTCGGTTTGAAAGATATTGACATTGATTTTGATGTCCGGTCGGTAAGGGTGTGGGATGGTGAGCGGGAAATCGCTTCCCAACTGGATGATCTGGATGGGAACGGGCTAGCGGATGAACTGGCTTTTGTAGCAGATATACCGCCTCGCTCCCGAAAGGAGTTCAGAATCGAATTCTTCTCTATTGATAAGCCAAATGATTATACGTCCCGTGTTTATGCAGAAATGTTGATCAGTGACCCTAAAGGAAAACATATACCGGTCCGGTCGCTGACGGTCCCTGCTTCCAGTTATGTCTATGATCATCTGCATCATCATGGTCCTGCTTTCGAATCGGAGTTGGTTGCTTATCGTATTTATTTCGATAAGAAACAGACGGTAGATATTTACGGAAAGTTCACAAAACGGTTGGAGATTGAGAAAAGCCAGTTTTATCCGACAGATGAGCAGCTTGCCCAAGGCTATGGGGATGATGTCCTGCTTGTCGGGAATAGTTGCGGACTAGGTACGTTGAAAGGTTGGGATGGAGTGCAGGCTACTCATATAGAGAATGCGGAAGCCTTTAGTGAAACGATATGTGCCTATGGTCCGATCCGGACGGTGGTAGATGTTCGTTCTCATCACTGGAAATACCAGGGTTCCGATTTGCAGATGACGATCCGTTATATTTTGTATGCAGGACATCGCGATTGTGAAGTGCAGGTTTATTTTAGTGAACCGTTGAAAAAGGAGGTGTTTAGTACAGGGCTTCTGAAAATGAAGGATTCCCGGTCTTATTCCGATCATAAGGGAACGTTGGCTTGTTGGGGAACAGACTGGCCTGTAGGCGATACGGTTAAATACGCTAAGGAAACGGTAGGGTTAGCCATTTCTCTTCCTGACGATTTGATCCGGCAGGAAACTGAAGATCGATACAATGACTTGTATATTATACAGGCGGAAGGGAGGTGTTCATTTAGTTATCATATCGTTTTCACTTCTATGAAGGAGTCTTTTGGTTATAAAGATGCGGATGCCTGGTTTGAATATGTCAGGCAATGGACTGAAGGTTTAAAGAAAAAATGCCATGTGAAGATCTGGAAAAATAGCATCGACAATAAATATGAAGGGGATTAGGACTGCATACCAGTCCTGATTCCTTTCACATGTGTATATGGGTACCGTCGGAATAGTAGTGTAAAAGGAGTTGAAACAGTTATTCTGCCAATAAAAAGTAAATGATAATAAGTTTTACATAAGTTACTTAAGAAGATATTATTATCTTTGATGAATAGAATTATCGAAGGAAAAGTTTATCCGGTAAGTGGAGGATAAACGCTGTTGTAAGAAACTTATGATACTGGTCAGTCGGATTTGAATTTTAAATACTAAGTATATGAAACGATTACTATTTACATTGTTGGGTTTGTTAACCTTCGGAGGCTTGCAAGCTCAGAACATACCTGCCGACAAATTGTATGGACTTGGAAACTGGGATGCCGACTCGCTGGGTAATCACCGGGTTGTCGTATCGGTGGAAAAACCGGCGGATGCGGTACTGGCTACTATCGAATGGCGTCGCCGTGACCTGAATCCGGAAGATAAGAATCTGATCGTAGTGGATGCGACGACCGGAAAACGGATTACCAATGTATGCCGTTTCGCTGTGAACCGGGAGAGAGGGGAAGTGGCTTTCCAGCCGCAGACTGTTCCGGGAGAGTATTACATTTATTACCTGAAAAATGTGATGAGCGGCAGCCGTTACTATCCGACTGTCAATTATCCTCCTTTCGAGAATACCGCTTCGGCCGACTGGGTAAAGAAAAATAAATTGTCGGGCAAGAAAGCTCCTTCACTTCCGGCTGCCCGGATCGTGCAGTTTCAGGCGATCGACCAGTTGAATAGCTTTTATCCGATGGAGGTGATCGCGACGGCCGACGAGACTGCCCGCCTGTTGAAAAAACATCCTTCCGAGAACTATATTTTGTTTACCGAGGACCGGAAATATCCGATTCGCATGACGACCGATATCCCTTATAAGTGGATTGCCGATGACCGGCACGATACCTTTACGGGAGAGGCCGATAAAGGCGAATATTATGTATTCCAGCTGGGCGTATGGGCGGCCCGTACGGATGTGGAGAATCTGCATGTGGACTTTTCGGCTCTGTCTAATGCTGTGACCGGCGAGCAGATACCCGCCTCTTCGTTTACCTGTTTCAATACGGAAGGGACGGATGTGACGGGAACCGTATTTAAGAAGAACTGCTCCGTCGAACAGGGTAAGGTACAGGCTTTATGGATCGGTACACAACTGCCGGAGCATCTTTCTTCGGGAACCTATCAGGGGACGGTGACGGTCTCTGCTGCCAATGCGGAAAGTAAAACGGTGCAGGTCTCCTTGCGTGTATCTGAAAATGTAATAGCGAACCACGGTGATAACGAGCCCTGGCGCCATTCCCGTCTGCGGTGGCTCAATTCGCAGATAGGTTTTGATGACGAGGTGATCGCTCCTTATACGCCGCTGGTGATGAAAGATAAGACAATCGGTTGCCTGGGGCGTGAGGTTACGCTTTCGTCCTTGGGATTACCTGCCGGCATTACCAGTTATTTTAAGGAAACGATGACGGGAATCGGAACCGACGGACGGTCTGTCTTGTCTGCTCCGATGGAACTGGCAGCGGATGGCGGTGCCTGGGAGAATCTGAACTTTGAGATCACAAAGCACAAACAGGGAGCTATCGCCTGGAAGGCTTTGAACCAGAACAGCAGTTTCCTGATGGATCTGGAAGGAGAGATGGAATCGGATGGGAATATCGAATATAAAGTGACGCTCATTGCCCGCGAAGATGCTTCCGTGGAAGATATAGGACTGCGTACGCATCTGGCACCCGGCATAGGACGTTATATGATGGGACTGGGAGAGAAAGGCGGTTATTGCCCGAAAGACCTCCGCTGGAAATGGAACGTGGAGAAAAACCAGGATGGCCCCTGGGTAGGCGATGTCAATGCCGGCCTCCAGATCCGTTTCTACGACAATACATATGAACGTCCGTTGAATACGAATTTCTATCACCAGAAACCGCTGCATATGCCCGTTTCCTGGTGCAATAACGGAAACGGCGGCATCGATATCAACAAGGCTGCCGACGGTACACGGATCAATGCCTATTCGGGGAAGCGGGAGGTAAAGAAGGGAGACAGACTGTATTATTATTTTAATATCGCCATCACCCCGTTCCGTCCGATCGATACGGATAAGCAATGGCGCGAACGTTATTATCATAGTTATGATTTTATAGAGAAGGTTGAAAAGGTGGGTGCTAATGTGATTAATATACATCATGCAAACGGCATCAATCCTTTTATCAACTATCCGTTCCTGCGGATGAAGGAGATGAAGGCTTATATCGACGGAGCGCATGCCCGGGATATGAAGGTGAAGATTTATAATACGGTTCGCGAACTGTCCAACAGTTGTGTGGAGATGTTCGCTTTGCGGAGCCTGGGGAATGAGATTTTCTCGGAAGGTCCCGGCGGCGGTTTCTCCTGGTTGCAGGAACATTTGGACCAGAACTACATCGGCGCCTGGTTTGTGCCCCACCTGAAAGATGCGGCAATCGTAAACAGCGGCGTTTCCCGTTGGCATAATTATTACCTGGAAGGTCTCGACTGGCTGGTAAAGAACGTGGGTATTGATGGCTTGTATATCGATGACCTGGCATTCGATCGCATGACGATGAAGCGTATCCGAAAGATCATGAACCGCACGAATCCGGGCGCGATGATTGACCTGCATTCGGCAAACCAGTATAATGAGCGCGACGGTTTTGCCAACAGTGCGAACCTTTATCTCGAACATTTCCCATATCTCGACCGCCTGTGGTTCGGCGAGTATTTCAATTATGATTTTCCTCCCGAGTTCTGGCTGATAGAAGTCTCCGGTATTCCTTACGGACTGATGGGGGAAATGCTGGAAGGCGGCGGCAACCCGTGGCGGGGCATGTTGTATGGCATGACCGGCCGCAGCCCGCGTGTAGATAATGGCTCGTTGTGGAAGTTATGGGATTCGTTCGGTATGCAGCACAGCGAAATGATCGGCTACTGGGTGAAAGATAATCCGGTGAAGACAAACAGCGAAAAGACATTGGCGACTATCTACCGCCATACAGGAGAAAAAACATTGATCTCGCTGGCAACCTGGGAAGATACGGATGCTAAAGTGACTCTTTCCGTGGATTGGACGGCGCTTGGCCTGGATCCGTCGAAAGTAACGTTGTATGCACCGGAAATAGAGAATTTCCAGCCGGAAACAACCTGGAAATCGGGAGATGAGATCACTGTCCCTAAAGGAAAAGGGTTACTGATTAGTGTGCAACAAAAATAGCTGAGGTGATTTACGGTTGAAGTGCCGGAAACAATGTTTCTCCCACTTCAACCGTGAGTAAACCTGCCGGAAACATTGTAAATTCCATTTCAACCCTGAGTAAATATGCCAGAAACATTGTAAATTTGATTTCGCCCCTGGGTGAACCTGCCAGAAACATTGTGAATTCCATTTCGACCCTGCGTCAAGTGGTCAGAAACATTGTTTCCGGCATTTCAACAGTATTATTAGCCTAAATATCATTATATGAAAAGTAATATAATCCTTCTTTTAGTTGCAATAATTATGTTGCAACCATTATCAGCACAGCAGCAGGCGGTTGTAACGGAAACGTTGCAAACAGTAAAAACCTACCCGTTCTCCGACCCCGATCCGGTGGCCGATCCTTCCGACTTGTTTTATCCCTATTTCCGTTTCGACGGATTCTCTGCCAAAGGAATAGACAAGGAGTGGAAAGTCGTTACGCTTGAAAACGACTATATCCGCCTGACCCTTTTCCCGGAGATCGGAGGGAAGATATGGGGAGCCGTGGATAAGACCTCCGGAAAGGAGTTTATCTATAATAACCATGTGGTGAAGTTCCGTGATATTGCCATGCGCGGACCCTGGACTTCGGGCGGTATCGAATTTAATTTCGGTATAATAGGCCATGCGCCGACCTCCAGCACACCTGTCGATTACCTGACGCAACAGAAGAACGATGGCAGTGTAAGCTGCTACGTCTCTTCCTACGACCTGGTGACCCGTACGTTTTGGACTGTGGAAGTGAATCTGCCGAAAGACAAGGCTTATTTTACTACCACGACAACCTGGCATAACGGATCTTCCATCGATCAGCCTTATTACCAGTGGATGAATGCCGGTTATCGGGCGGCCGGAAATGCACAGTTCTGTTATCCCGGCACGAACTATATCGGCCATGGCGGCGAACTCCATTCGTTCCCGCTCGACGAACAGGGACGCGATATTTCCTGGTATGAAAAGAATGATTTCGGAAACTCGAAGTCTTATCATGTACTGGGCAAATACAATGACTTCTATGGCGCTTACTGGCACGATGATGATTTCGGATCTATCCATCATGCGGATTATGATGAGAAACTGGGGATGAAGATTTTCCTTTGGGGCCTGTCCCGTGAAGGTGGTATCTGGGAAGATCTGTTAACCGATACCGACGGGCAGTACATCGAATTGCAATCCGGCCGTATGTATAACCAGCCTGCTTCCAACAGTGGTTTTACTCCTTATAAGCATACCGCTTTCGGCCCTCAGACGACAGACCGTTGGACGGAATACTGGTTCCCGGTAAAGGGGATCAAAGGCGTGTCGAAAGCCGGCCGTGTCGGGGCATTGAATGTATTGCGTGAGGATGGTTATCTGAAATTATATTTCTCCCCATTACAGCAACTTTCCACGACCTTAAAGTTGTATGACGGCGATGGAAAGGAAGTACATTCTTTCCCATTGGCCTGTGGCGTATTGGAGACCTGGAAAGATTCCATTCCGTTGAATGGGGCTGTAGCCCGGGGAAACCTGAAAGTGGTTGTTGGCGAAGATCTGCTGGTTTATTCGGAGGTACCTTCGGATAACATCACCAGTCGCCCGAAACAATTGCCTGCCGATTTCGACTGGAACTCGGTATATGGTCTTTATACGCAGGGTGAACAATGGATGAATCAGAAGGTCTATGACAAAGCGGAGAGGTATCTGGCTGCCTCTCTGAAAGCAGACCCTTATTTCCTTCCGGCACTGACAAGCCTGGCTTCTTTGTATTACCGTCAGGGACGTTATGAAGAGGCATTGGCGCATTGCCGGACGGCACTTGGCATCAATACGTATCAGGGTGAAACCAATTATTTGTATGGCTTGTGTAATATGGCTTTAGGAAATAACACGGATGCCAAAGACGGTTTCTCGGTAGCGTCTTATTCCCCCTCCGTGCGCAGTGCTGCTTATGAGAAGCTGGCAGAGATGTATCTGATCGACTGTAACTGGACAAAGGCGGAACAATATGCGTTGAAGAGCAAAGAGTTTAATAAACGCAACCTGAGTGCGGATCAGGTATTAATGGTAGTCTATCGTAAGACAGCCCGGTTGCCGGAAGCAAAAGCGCTTATCGAACCGCTGCTGGAGGAGCTTCCGTTGTACCATGCAGCACGTTTTGAACAACTCTATCAGGGCGACGGCTCCGGGCATCCGATAGATGATTTTCAGTCATTGATACGCAATGAACTTCCTTTTGAAACTTATATGGAGTTGGCTGAATGGTATGAGTCGATCGGTTGCACAGAAGAAGCTTTGTCTCTCTTGTCCTGTGCCGGCAACTATCCGGTTGCCCTCTACAAACAGGCTTACCTGTTGCACCGGACAGGCAATGACGATGAAAGCCTTCGCGTGCTGCAACGTGCTAATGAAGTTTCTCCGGAGATGGTCTTCCCTTTCCGCCCCGGCTCTTTGAAAGCGTTGGAATGGGCCGCAACCGTGCGTCCCGACTGGAAGATCAGTTATTATAAAGGCTTGATCTACTGGGCAAATCAAAACAGGGAGAAAGCATTGTCTTTGTTCAATGATTGCGGGGAGACCGGTTATGCCCCCTTCTATCTGAGCCGTGCTTCTTTGAAGAGTGGTGAAGAGCGGTTGGTAGACTTGCTGAAAGCGGAGCAGGTCGGAATGTCATGGCGTACAGGGTTTGCATTGATAAATCAGTATACTGCGAACAACCAATGGCAGCAGGCTGTTGAGACCGGAAAGAAGTACATAAAGAAATATCCGTCTAATTATTATATCGGCCTGAAATATGCAAAGGCTTTATGTGAAACAGGCCAGTACCAGCCTTGCATTTCCTTACTGAACAAGATGCAGGTCCTTCCGAATGAAGGCTCGTATGCCGGACGTGCCGTTTATCGTGCCGCTAACCTCTACCAGGCAATGGAACAGCTGAGCCGGAAAAACTACAGGCAGGTCATGCGAAATGTGGAAGCCTCAAAGGAATGGCCCGAAAACTTGGGAGTAGGCAAACCTTATGACGATATGATCGATAGCCGTCTGGAAGATTATCTGGAAGCAAAAGCCTTGATGGGGCAGAGGGATAATCAAAAAGCAGCGACACTCTTGTCGTCTGTGGCCGGTTATAAAACGTCACGTTCCCGGTTTGGTTCCGGCAATCTCCTGACTGCACTGGCCTTGCGTGAGCTGGGAAAAGAAGTGGAAGCGGACCGTATGGTTGCCTCCTGGGAAACGGATTTCCCTGAAAACCGGATTACCCAGTGGTGTGCAGCCGTTTACCGCGGCGAGATGGAAAAAGCCTCCGGAATGCTCAAGTCCCGCAATGAACAAGCGGATACGACCCCGTGGGAAACTTCTTTCCGTGATTCCAATTTCGATCTGATCGTCCGCCTGTTTTCTACGGCAGACTAATGAATATAAAAGCCATTCACCTTCTTTGCAACTACAGCTATGCCGGAATGCGAGGTGTTGGGATATTATACATACGACGTGACCGACCTGTTGACCGATGGGGATAATTGCATTGTGCCCGTTTGAATCCGGGTTGGTACATAGTCTGTGTAAGCATACCTATGTCTATTGTATGGGTATCAATATAGTAGGTATCCCATCTAACGATACCGGCAGGCTATCTTTATTTGTGTGTAAATATATGTTATTTATTGTCCTTTATAAAAGTCTTTTATTGTCTATAAAACTTAAGTGTATAGGGCGTTTTGTACAAAAAGAACCATTCTGTCATTTTTATAACATTTAAAGTCATTTTTCTAAACAATATTTATTTTCGAGTGAATACTTTTGTTGTTGTAAATATACTGGCCATATAATACAAAGAATCTATCATGTTTAACTTTAAATGTAATATGCCTATGCCTTAATTGTAATTGAAAGCACTAGTATCAAATTTATACAAAGTACAATTTTGATAATCTTAAACATATCAGGTAAGACTGATAAAATACTCTATTCTTAATAACATAACAAATGTGAAATAAGTATGAAAAAATGTTTAACGGG
>ERZ857922.16-NODE-16-length-207672-cov-19.265561_pt1 | contig 207672 bp, 133 predicted proteins | sample MGYA00519579_ERZ857922 | MGnify/ENA primary metagenome ERZ857922 (study PRJEB31778, sample SAMEA3449375) | human gut metagenome | biome: human gut; feature: human-associated habitat; material: faeces | place: United Kingdom | collected 2010/2012 ... | reverse complement strand
GAAAAATATTTATCAAAACTTTTACAGGATAATGATTTTTAATGCGTCTGCCCTGCATATGCAGGCTATACAGCCCACACTTGTGGGCTATAAACTTATCGCCGTTTAAGTGGGATTTTTGAGCTGCGATATTCGGATTTATATGGTTTCATCGTGACAAAAACAAGCCGTCTTATGCTTATTATAGAATATTTATACGGCTATTTTGTAGATGATAGATAACCCGTTTTTACTGGTAAAAGTATGATAGATACATTTTTTTAGAGCTATCTATCATATTTATTCTTTTGATAATTAGAATATTACTAAAATAAATGATAGCATGATAGATAGTTTTTTTATTGTGTAATGTTTAGTTTAAACTCCTATACAATGAATTAGTTCAAATCTGGTACGGGTTTGAACTAAAGCGTGGTTTTCGGACTGACCTGTATGTTTGTGAGGTATGTTTCTAAGAAAAAGGGTAATCCAATGGGTTACCCTTTATTCTATCATTTCTATGTTATCTATTCATTATGTTTATTCACTTTTGGGTTCGTAAACATTAAATTCTGTAACATCCGTACGACCGTTTGTAGAGATAGTGATAATCTGATATTTCAGATACCGCGTAGTAATAGGAGAGATGAACGTAATATTTTGTGTACTATTACTGGGTATTGTTAATGAACTCAATGATTTCCATGTCGTACCATTTTCAGACTGTAATATTTCCACTTCTCTAGGAGCAAATGCATATCCCCAATGATTCGTTTTGATACCTGTTAAAAGCTTAGTTTCTCCTAAATCAACGGTAAACCAGAATCCTTTATTATTTAGAGCAACGTCAGTTCCAGTCTTGCCATCGATTAAATTATTGGGTGCGCCTTCTACTCCTTCTTCTACATTAATAATCCAACCTGCACGATTATTGATAAGTTGGCTATTGTCAGGAGTACCACTTTTTAGATTGCAGTAGGCAGCTTTATTAATAATGGCAGGTAATGTACTTAAGCTACTGCTAATAACAGTGTTCTTATCATTGGTCGTTACATTACTGATTGAGACACTGAAAGAGAAACTTGTTTTTTCCATGATACTGGCAAATATCGTCGGATCAACCGTTGCTGTGATTTCTTCAGAAGTCATCTGTCCTTCTTTGAGAGTAACCTGTGAGGAACTTAAAACGATCTGGCTTGCGTCAAGCCCTTCTGTTTCACTTTTTGCACTTAATGTGATAACGATATCTGTAGAGACTGCTTTCTGTGTTTTTACAGTAAAAGCCATCTTAATTTCATCTCCTCCGATTCCATTCGCATCATGAGTCAGATTGAACTTTTTTACATTCCCCGATAAGTAGTCATTTCTCTGTAGAGACACATACGTAGCATTCCACTCGTTAAAAACTTCTTCATCATCGCTACAGGACGAAATGAACGGTACAAACAAGCCGAGTAGAGTTGCTATTGATAGTGATTGAAATATATTTTTCATATGTACATACGATTAAATTATTACTATTTCCATTCGGTAGATTTATCTGTAGATAAAATACCGTCAATCCAGGTAGGAGTAACAGAAGTAGTCAAAGTATGACCTTTGCCGGTTGCATCTTCGAATACATTGCCTTGTCCTTCATTGAATCGCCAATAAGCTTCCAGACCCACAGATTTTGGGCTAACTTGAGTCATGTTATTCTGAATTTGAGAAGCGGAACGAACTACAGACCAAATACGTGCTTCGCTCATCAAGATCTTACAACCACTCCACCATGTATCGGCAGAAAACCAACTTATACTGGAAAAAATAGTGGGTCCCGATGGAATACTCAAGACACCTGAATCTATTCCGTTAATATAAAGACGGTAAGATGAACCATCGCATACTAGAGCTAGATGTTGCCATTCATTAGGCTTAAAAGAATTGCTTGGATTCAAATAAAGACTATTACGGCCCACAACTTGTACTAATGAATGAGCCTTGAAATTTTCATTATCAGACTGCGGGTCTTCAAAACGCAACAAGATATTATTCAGGGCATCACCGTTACCATTACTAAAAATAGCACGATTTCGATTATTCATATTACTTACTTGAAAACGAACCTCTATCGTATATTGTGCATACGTTTCAGATGATTCTGCATATTTATTAGAAGTTAAATTAGCAGAACCGGTAAACATCGGGGCTGAAAACTCAATAATACTTTCAGCTAAAATAACAAAAGTTCCGGTATTTTCCATTGGTGAAATGCTTCCATCCTGCAATACAAGTTTTACAGGCAGCGCATATGATTCTCCTGACTTCATCATTTCCTGGCTAAAAGCTTTCAAGGCAATAGAGAGGGCATCAGTGGCATACTGTCCGGCTTTCACTGTAATAGTTTCCGGTAGTGTATAATATCCTTCGGGCAACATTATATATCCGGTTCCATTAATGTGGTTATAAGCATCCAATACAGATTGGTCCGTGACCAACTTATAATGGTTGTCTGTAGAAGAAAGATTGCTAAGATGCACATTTAGAGTAGTAAAACTTTCGCCAGAGGCTTGTACAGTTACTTTTTGGCTTGTACTTGAAAGTGCTTCTTCAATATAAGCATGTGTGTCTAAAGCATCATATTTCGCATCTCCGCAACTTACCATACTTCCTAAGCCTGCTATAATTGCAGAGAAGTATAAAGTTCTTATATAATTCATACGTTTCATAGTTTACATTAATTTTTAAGTAATGAATGTGATGATGGATTCATAATCTGGATGGCACGACGTATATTCTTATATTCCGGTGAAGTACCAAATTCTGCTTCCATGTGATAAGTTCCTACCCCACCTTTACGGAAACCATTTCTAGGCTGCCAACGTGCCATGCCTTCCAAAGATTTCATACTATTCCCATAACGGTCGGTATAGGGATAACCGCCATCCATCGCAGCATCGGTCGCTTCGAAGTTTTCAGTCATTATAGTTCTTCTGGTGATTTCTTCCTCACTCATCACCCCATTAAAAGTAGCTATTAATGCCGGTCCCCATACGTTACCATCAATAAGTCTTCCATCCAAATTAGAATCACCACCCGGATTATAGGCTTGAATAATGAAATAATCAAAGTAAGTCCCAATTTCAGGTTTGGTACTAATTCTTTGAGGTTCACCATCAATGACCAATAGTTTTCCAGTCCCGGATTTCGGTCCCAGATACTTGCCTAATTCGTCAATAAAGAAAAACAAATGTTCATCTGAATTGACAATATTTCCGGTGTAGGGTCCGGCCACTGGTTCGTAATCTATATCAAATCCATCATAACCATATAGATTTAAAGTATCTACAATCGCTTTTGCATATTTGCGGATTGAAGTTTCTACTGCTTCTATATTACTCTCGTCTGACGGGTATCCCCAAAAATCATTAATAGCTTCCTGTTTACTATTATATCCCATTTCTTTCCAATTATCCAGTATGTTCTGTGGAGTCAGTTTGTCTCCTACACCACCGATAATTGAACAGTATATAATTTTTGTACCTTTCATGTTCTGGCAAAAAGCCATATCCTTGCGTTGAGCTTCAGAAAGATTTGTTCCATTATCCCAAATAGAAACAATATCTACGCTATCCGGAATACCAGCTAGAGAGCTTTTCATAAAAGCACCTTCACCACTCCAGCCGCCAAACCAGCCAAAGGCAACTTGGTGATCTGTCTGCTTATAGGCACGCAAGGCCGCATAATATTCATCCGATACGATCGATTCGGGAAAAGTTTTTGCTTCCGACTCCGTCCAGTCACTGCAACCGATCAATGAGGTCGTTGCCAGTGATATGAGTACAATGTATAATAAATAAATTTTCTTCATAAAAGTCCTTTTTATGCATTATATAAATTAGTTCTTCTTAGCCCACTTTAAGTCAGTAGCTTCATTATCAGCACCGCCAAGTTCTGCTACTCCCAGATCATAATTGGCTTTATTGTTTTGTGCCTCTGTATAAGGGAAGCTTAGACGACGCATACCGCGTTGGCTACTCACTCCACAATCTGATAGATTGTCGATACAAGGATAAAGTTCCGGATAACCTGTACGGCGATATTCAGCCCATGCTTCCAATCCTAATGGATAATTGGCGATCCATTTTTGAGTAATGACACGTTGGAAATTTTTTCCATTTACGTTATCAGCCTCACTGTCATCCCACATCACACTCACTGTATTGGTAATTGTAGCAGTAGCATTTTGCACAGCATCACTTTCATGTGATACGACAGGAGCCTCGTCAATCTTCAAGTATTCAGTGGCTGAAACCTGATACTGTTCCATTGACAAATTAATGCCATCTTCATAATAGGCTTTTGCTGTTTTAGAACCGACATTCCAACCACGCAATTTTCCTTCTGCACGTAAAAAAGCCGTTTCTGCAGCACAGAAAACCATTAATTTAGAAGTTGCCGTATATGCAGGAATAGAGAATCCCGCTGCGTCTGCCTTTTTAAAATCAGCATCTCCAGTACGCATACCTACATATTCATCTGTTTTTCCGGTAAGGGTAGACTTATTAAAGAACTTCGGCATACGTGGATCGTCATATGCATTCATATAGTCTACAATATTTGCATTCACACGCAGATCACCCCAACTTACAGCTGCCAGTTGATATGGATTACTTTGTGTGCCACAAGAAAGCATAGCATTATCCGAGTTACTTTCAATCAATCCTGCCTTATGTGTTACTGCTGCTTCAGCTGCCTCTTGAGCAATGCTTGGCCATGTTCCGCTGATTCGCATTGCAACACGTAAACGCATTGAATTGGCTAGCTTAGCCCAGCCTGAATAATTTCCATCGAAAACCGGATCATTGGCTCCCAATGGGGCATTACCATTTGTTTCTACATAATAGTTGTACAAAACATCAGCTGCATTGGCTAAATCACTTAATATATTAGTATAGACCTGTTCCTGGGTATCATAAGATACATAGAAATTCCCCTTCTTTACTTGGCTGTAAGGCATCAGTCCATAACAATCTGCAACGCGAAGCATCGTTATGGCACGTATCATGCAGGCGAAAGCATAATAATGTCCGGTAGAATTAGTTGCTTCCTGTATCTGGAAAAAGTTTCCGTATATTTTTTCAAACGGAGTGTTCCAAGGAGTGGCATTCCAGGCGTCGCTCTGATTGAATGTACTGAAGTTTGTACCACTCCATGTGTTAGAACAGCATAGATAGCCACCTAACTGTCCCACCATCTGATCCTGCATTTGAGAGTCATTCTGCTGAATATTCACAATTGTTTCAATCATAGACTTCATCAAAGTAGCAGGGTCTGCATCATGAATTTGATATTGATTCGTATTATACTCCTCAAATTTATCGGTACAGCTTCCTGCCAGTAACAATAGAGCGGCACCGACTGTGATATTTCTTAAATATTTTCTCATAACATTAGCTTTTTCTTTTAGAATTGAACTTTCACATTAAAACCGAAGTTACGCAAGCTGGGTTGCATAAAGTAGTCTACATTCATATAATAGTTACTGGAGGTAGAGGCAGACAATTCCGGGTCGAATGGAGCTTTACAGTAGATCATCCATAAATTACGTCCTACAACACCTAAAGTAATATTCGCCACATTTTTAAACCATCTTTTAGGAAGTGTATAATTTAAGCTCAATTCCTGCAAACGTACATTGGTTGCACTATATAGATAATAACGGCCATAGCCACCTTCACCCGTACCGATAGCTTGGTAATACTTTTGGGCATCAACTTTACCGTTATTAATAGGAATACCACCATTATCACGAGCTGTTGCAGATGATTCCGACACTCCATAATAATCTAAAATACCTTGAGTAGCCGAATAAGCTAATCCGCCTACACGGGCTGATAATACAATTCCCAAGTCGATTCCTTTGTAATTGAAATGATTGGTCCATCCGAGGTTGAAATCAGCATCCAGATTACCGACTTTTACCGGAGTGTTTGATGAAGTGATACCCAGATTACCATTCTGATCGACTTTTATATTACCGTTATTGTCTTTTGTCAGTTGGTTGTATACATAGATATCGGTCATGGAACCTCCTTCTGTCAGGATGACGCGGGGAGCTACATTCTCTTTACCTAACCAACCCACATTCATTTCATCCATTTGGATAGCTTCTCCTGTCACAGGATTCACGCTGCCGCTTGCCAGTCGTTTCACCTTGTTACGGTTTAAAGTGAAGGTAACATTAGAAGACCATCCGAATCCTGCCCATTTATCACTGAATCCTAAAGCTAATTCAATACCCTGATTTTGCACGTTACCGGCCTGTACAATCGCTTGTTTATATCCGGAAGAAGAGGGGATATCCACCTTAAATGTTTGGTTTAATGTGTTAGAACGATAGTAAGTAGCGTCTAAATTAAACCGATTTCCCCAGAATTTCAAGTTCAAACCGATTTCCCAGGATTTAGTCTTTTCAGGTTTCATATTGTCCATCGGATATACGGTCGGATTCGCCCAGTTATGTGTCTGGCTGTTGTATTCGTAACCCGGATTAGTAAGGAAACGATCAAAAGAAGAGGCTACCACTGTATACGAACCGCGTATTTTAGCATAAGAAATCACCTCTGGTAGTTTAACCATTTCTGATAATAAAGCCGATAAACCGACTGACGGATAAAAGAAAGATTTCTGTTTGGAGAATGCAAGTTTTGAATCCCAGTCATTACGTCCGGTTACAGTTAAATACAGTTGATTTTTCCAACTTAATTCAGCACTGGCAAAAATACTTTGAATTTCATCTTCATATCCGGTAGGGTCCGGTTTATAGTTGGCGGAGAAATTAATATTGTTGATCTGGAAGAAGTTGGGAATAACCAGGTCGCCTGCAATATATAACTGATCCATTGAAGTATGATATATGGAAGCACCAACATTGGCTGTTAAATGAAAATCACCGAATGTTTTATCTATATTGGCCAGGAAATCGGCATATAAAGAACGTTCCTGACGCATAGCATCTTCAAAACCACCGCTTACACCACAGAATGTTGTTAATGTAGAAGCTGATTTTTCGTTTTTATTCCGGTAGTCGGAGTTGTCCAGATTGACACGACCGACAACATTGAGCCAATCTGTAGCCTGCCATTTCAAAGAAGCGTTCATCATATAACGTTTCTTGTTGGAAGTACGGTTGATACGATTTTGTATCCAATATGGATTTTGTAATGACAAACTTGCATCACCATAAGGCCAATATTGCTCCATATAGCCGTAGTTAGTATTATAACGTTCATACAAACGAATTTCGTCAAAGTTGTCTCCACGAGGGAATAGATACAGTGATGGGAGAGGGTTATAATACTGTCCTTGAGAAACCATGTTTTTGTTGTTCTGAACGATATATTGTGCACCGATATCCAGAGTAAGCTTATCATTTAGAAAATGGGTGGTATTACGTGCCGTAAAATTATAACGGTTATAGGAGTTGTTCGGAAGAATACCACCAGAGTTAGTTGTAGAAGCAGAAAGATAGGTTTGGTTTTTGGTATTTCCTGTAGATAATGCTACCGAATTGATAACATTGGATCCTGTTTCAAAAAAGTCAGATGGGTTATATCGACGGTTTGTCAATTCTCCCCAGCTGAATAATCCGGAACTTGTGCCATAACGGTTCTGCATATCCGGCATAATATATGCTTTAGAAAAGGTAGTACTGTTGGATACTGTTATGGTAGTTTTCTCTGTTTGGCCTTTTTTAGTAGTAATTAAAACAACACCGTTTGCCGCAGCAGAACCATATAATGCTGCCGCTGAAGGACCGGTCATCATACTGATACTAGCAATATCATCCGGGTTTAAGTCAGCAACGGCATCTGATCCTCCCATGTCTCCGAATAACCCTTCACCACCGCTTTTCCCTGTATTAAAAATAGGTACACCGTCAATCACGTACAATGCATTGTTATCTTTAGTCAGAGATTTCATTCCACGCATAACAACACGTGTGGCACCACCAGCACCGGTTGCACCACTATTAATCTGAACACCGGCAACCTTTCCTGATAGTGAATTCATAAAATTGGCATCCTTTACAGCTGTCAATTCATCACCTTTTACTTCCTGTACATTATAACTTAATGCCTTTGTTGCACGCTTGATACCCAATGCAGTAACAACAACTTCATCCAATACTTGCGTATCTTCTCCTAAAGTTACTTTCAGAGGTTGAGCATTGGCAAGCGTGATTGCTTGGGAGGCATAACCGATATAAGATACTTCAAGTACATCACCTTTGGCAGCCTGTATTTTGAAATTTCCATCCATATCAGTGATAGTACCATTTGAAGTTCCTTTTACCAGAATACTAACTCCGATCAATGGTTCTCCTTTTGAATCGGTAACAGTACCACTCGCCATAATTGGAGTTTTTTTCTGCTGATCTTCTTTATTACTCTTTGCAGAAAGTACAATATGATTATCTACTATTGAAAAACTGACATTAACTCCTCTGAACAACTGATTCATTACATTATTCAGAGATTCTTTTGTTACCTTGATGGATACGATGCGATTTATATCGACATCATTTGTGTTATAGACTACTGACATTGAGGTTTGTCTCTCAACTTCTTTCAAAGCAGTATTTAAGGGTACTTTTGATAGATTAAGAGTGATCGTTCGTTCTTGCCCATAAACTGAAGCAAAACACGAAGCCAACAAAAGGAAGAATAACAAGTATGAGAACTTGTGTTTTATAATTTCTTTCATCTTATTCTTTTTAATTAGAAATAGTTTTTAGGGAGTTTAATTAGGAACGGTAACTAAAATTACCGTTTTCACACAAAGGTTTCATGTATCTCTGTTTCTCATAATTAATAAATTTAAAGGTTACACTTAAAATAAATTCCATAAGCGCTTATTCAATAGTAATACATTCTATGTTGTAACCTTACTAAACGAAGATAGGATTTTTTTTGAAAAAAAATAATAGAAGCAAATTCCTAATTGAAAAATAAATACTCAAATATTTGATAAATAGAATCTTATACACTTATTGAAATCAGACTGATTTATTATATTTGCATACATTTTGCATACAAATCATGTATATTTCAGTTAATGTATAGATATAAACATTCATTTTTATGTTCAAATATTCAAGAGATGGAGTCTCTGTATTAACCATATTAGATACCAGAAGAGTGAAAAAGAGCGGGTTGTTTCCTATTAAAGTTCAAGTGGTATTCAGAAGAAAACAAAAGTATTACTCAACAGGAAAGGAACTTTCAAAAGAAGATTGGAACCGACTGCTAAAAGCGAAAAGCAGGTTATTGACAGAGATACGAAGTGATATAGAAAGTAGTTTTTCTAATGTAAAACAGCACATTAATGAACTAATACAAAAGGGTGAATTTAATATTGAGACTTTAAGTATTAGGTTAGGAAGACAAATGAAAGATATGAACCTGCATAGTGCTTTTAATCTGAAAATGAAAGAACTAAAAGACAATGAGCAGGCAAGTACTTATCTAAGTTATCAGAGTGCACTAAAAAGTTTAGAGAGTTTTGGCGGAACATATATTCCTTTAGAAAGAATTACAGTAGATTGGCTCAAACGATGTGAGCGTTTCTGGCTTTCAAAAGGAAAGAGCTATTCAAGCATTAGTATTTATTTCAGAGCTTTAAAGTGCATACTAAATCGTGCTATACAAGATGGCATATTAAAAGAATCATCATTTCCTTTTGGAAAAAATAAATATGAGATTCCTGAAGGCTGTGGACGTAAATTAGCACTCACTCTTGCTGATATAAAAAAAGTAATGTCCTATCAAGATGGAACAAAAGATATAGAAGAGTTTCGAGATCTATGGGTATTTTCTTATTTATGCAATGGTATCAATTTCATGGATTTACTATTTCTTCAGTATTCAAATATTGTAGATGGAGAGATATGCTTTGTACGTTCTAAAACTTCGAGGACAGCTAAACATAGTAAAGAAATACATGCAATAATAACTCCGGAAATGTGGAATATCATTCATAAATGGGGGAATCCTAGAATTAATCCACAAACATATATCTTTAAATACGCTGACGGAACAGAAAATGCGTTTGAAAGAGTTAGGCTAGTGAGGCGTATTGTTACTAAATGCAATAGAAGACTCAAAAAGATAGCTCAAAATACAGGGATTTCTCAATTAACAACCTACACCGCTAGGCATTCATTTGCAACAGTTCTAAAACGTGCAGGTGCTAAGACTTCTTATATTTCAGAAAGTTTGGGGCACTCCAATTTAGCTGTCACAGAAAACTATCTAGCCTATTTTGAGAAAGAAGAAAGAATAAGAAATGCTCAATTGCTTACCGACTTTAATATTTAAATTAGAATAGTGCATGCAAATTGTATGTACATTCTTTATTTTCTCTAGTTTTTCAATACAACAATTTGTGAAAAAACAGAAGAGATAAATGGACTTTTCATATTCATTTTTAATTACAGGAAAATTATGTTATATATCAATTAGACAGTTTTACGTCAAATTTTATAAATATGCCATTTGCATGATGATAATGTTTATAAAGTCTATAAGTATCTGTTCTACATTTTACTTACTTGAAGCATAGCTTTAGGGAACGAAAAGCTATGCTTTAGGTAGGCTAAAGCTATGCTTTGGAGAATTGGTAAAACAATATTTGATTTTCCTACATATATGTTTTTTTCTATCCCCTTCACCTTTTTTCTGAACACCCGGTGACTAGGCCGTTTATGGGTGAAGGGGGACTCTTCATCGTTACATTCATATCGAAAGAATGTTGTAACAGTACTTTCTAAAATCATTGCGTTAATTGTAAAAAACACTGTGATGTTTTTTACAATCATCCCAATGTTTAAAAAAAACATCCCAATAAAAAATAATCTATGAGCATATTTCATTTCCAAGTAAGGTGAAAGAATCGCCTTTCACCCGTAAACGTCCTGTTTATCGGGAGTCTGGAAGAAAGGTGAAAGATAATAAATATTATTGGTGGTGATGAATTGTAGAGACAAGACACTGCAATCATATGCATAATGCTGTTTAATTTTGAACAATTACTTATTGATAAATAATAAAGGTGTTATATATTTTATTCCCTAATCATAATAATGCACAGTTTCTCCCAAGCAATCACGCTTGCCAATGCTCAACCTCTGAAAGTAACTTTAGGAGAAGATACGCAAGTATTGGATGAAGTTGTTGTTACTGCATTGGGTATCAAGCGCTCGGAGAAAGCTTTGACGTATAATGTACAACAGGTGAAAGGGGATGAACTTACAACTGTAAAAAGTACAAACTTTATGGGAGCACTGGCTGGTAAGGCAGCGGGAGTGCAGATTAATTCTAGTGCTTCAGGTCCTGGTGGTGGTGTAAAGGTGGTAATGCGAGGCGCTAAATCTATCACGCAAAACAATAATGCACTCTATGTGATTGATGGTATTCCAATGTACAATCGCGCTTCTTCTGGTGGTGATGGAGCGATGGCAACGCAACCGGGCAGTGAATCAATAGCTGACATTAATCCGGATGATATTGAAAGTATGTCATTGCTGACAGGACCTTCTGCAGCTGCGTTATATGGATATGAAGGGGCTAATGGAGTTGTTTTAATTACTACTAAGAAAGGGCGTGCTGACAAGACAACTGTGACTTATAGTAATAATACTACATTCAGCGATCCTATGATGATGCCAAAGTTTCAGAATACTTATGGTAATATGACGGGGGAAGTGATGAGCTGGGGATTGGAAACGGATAAGAGATACGATCCTGCAAAGTTCTTTAACACAGGAAGTAATGTATCTAATACACTTTCTCTTTCCACTGGCAATGATAAGAGTCAAAGTTATATCTCTGTAGCTACAACTAATGCAGCAGGCATTATGCCTAATAATGACTACGATAGATATAATTTCTCATTTCGTAATACTACCAATTTTCTGAATAATAAGTTTATTTTGGATACAAGTGCCAACTATATTATTCAAAACGATAAGAATATGGTATCTCAAGGACAGTATTTCAACCCGCTTACTTCTTTGTATTTGTTTCCACGTGGTGAAGACTTTTCTGATGTAACTGTATATGAACGTTATGATGATTTATCGGGGGTAAATACACAGTATTGGCCATATGGTGATTTAGGAGGTGTTTCATCTCAGAATCCTTATTGGATTATGAATCGCATGAACCGTGAGAATGATAGAAGACGTTATAAGTTGGCTGCCAGCCTACAATATAACATCATTGATGGGTTAAATGTGCAAGGACGTGTGAGCATTGATAATACCGAAAGTAAATATACAGAAAAATTCCACGCTGGTACAGTTGGTAACTTTGCTGGTTCGAAAGGGCGATATAAAGAAGAAAACCGTCTGGACAGACAAGTTTATGCGGATGTATTGGCGAACTTCAACAAAACATTCAATGAGTTTAATGTAACAGCCAATTTGGGTGCTTCTATTAAAGATCTCCGTATGGAATTGACTTCTTTACATGGAGACTTGAATAATGTGACTAACCATTTTACTATCGAAAATCTGACACGCAGCGGTTATTATAAAGTAAATGCTGATGGTTTAAAGCGTCAGACTCAATCAGTTTTTGCCAATGCGGAAATTGGATGGAGAAGTTTTCTCTACTTAAGTCTTACCGGACGTGCTGACTGGGATTCTTCTCTAGCTCTTTCTGAAAGAGGAAATAAACCATTCTTCTATCCTTCTATCGGTATTTCAAGTATTTTGAGTGAAGTTATTGATTTGCCCGAATGGTTTTCATTCTTGAAAGCGCGTTTCTCTTTCACTTCTGTGGGTAATGCCTATGATCCATATTTAACAAAGGTGCGTTATACGTATGACGACCAACTAGATCAATACAAAGCAGAATCCCTGTATCCGAACTCTGATTTGAAACCTGAAATTACCAAATCTTATGAGGCGGGATTGAATATGCGTTTCTTCAAAAATACATTGAATTTTGATATTACCTATTACAACTCTGATACGCGTAACCAAACGTTTGCTGCACCTCTTCCGGCAAGTTCTGGTTATACAGCTGTCAACATCCAGGCAGGTAGTGTACAGAATCAGGGTATAGAGATGGCTTTGGGATACAAAAATGAATGGCGTGATTTTGGTTGGTCCAGTAATTTTACTTTTACTTATAATAAAAATAAAATCAAAAGGCTGGCAGATGGTGTAACTAATAGAATAACAGGTGAACCGATTGAAATGCCTTATGTAGACAAAGCTAGATTAGGAGGATCAACTTCACCGGTAGTACGTCTGACAGAGGGTGGTTCTATGGGAGACTTGTATATCAACCGTGACTTCAAACGCGATAATAATGGTTATATTTATTTGGATGCCAAGACTGGTTTGCCGAGTATGGTGGAGACTGAATATCGGAAAATTGGTTCATTGCTTCCAAAAGTTAATTTAGGATGGAGAAATTCATTTACTTATAAAGGTATACGTCTGAATGTATTGTTAAGTGGACGTTTTGGTGGTTTGGTTGTGTCTAATACACAAGCGTTTCTTGACCGTTGTGGCGTTTCCGAATATAGCGCGCAACTTCGTCAGGCTGGAGGTGTAATGATCAACAACAGAAATGTGTCTGCTAAAGATTATTTGGGTATAGTAGCGGCTGGTACTGGTGAAGGTGACCATTATGTGTACGAAGCAACCAATATCCGTTTGCAGGAGGTTAGTCTTGAATATACACTTCCTAAAAAATGGTTATATAACATTGCTGATGTGACATTAGGTTTAATTGGAAACAACCTCGCTATGATATATTGCAAGGCACCGTTCGATCCTGAATTGGTTGCGTCATCTACCAGCACTTTCTATACTGGTGTGGATTATTTCATGCAGCCTAGCTTGAGAAACATGGGATTTAGTATAAAAGTACAATTCTAATAAAGCAACGAATAATGAAAAAAATCAAGATAATCAAGACTGTAAGCGTGGCAGCTTTTACTACTACTCTGCTATTCGCTTCGTGTACGGGAAACTTTGATGAATTAAATACACATCCAACGGACGTGTATCCAGAGGATATGACTCCGACAGAGCGGGTAGGTACGTTGTTTGTGTCTATGACTCGTTTATTGAATGCCTGCCAGGAAAATAACAGTCAGCACACCGAACAAATGGTGGGACAGTATGGCGGGTATTTCGCGACAACTGCTCCTTGGAATGGCACTAATTTCGGAACATTCAATCCTAGTGCCGACTGGGTAGATGTTCCTTACAAAGATATGTTTACGGAATTTTATCCAAATTTCCAGACAATAAAAGAATCTACCGGGGGTACCGGGTATATTTATGCGTGGGCATCTATTCTTCGGGTAGGCGTTATGCTTCGTGTTGCCGATATTTATGGTCCTATTCCTTATTCTGAAATGGGAAAAGGAGAATTTCAGGTGGCATACGATGATTTGAAAACACTCTATCATAATATGTTTGATGATTTGACACGTAGTATTAATGTGCTTTCGGCTTTTGTTCAAGAAAATGAAGGAAAAGAAGTGCCTGTTGCCGAATATGATATCATATATAATGGTGATTTTAGCAAATGGATCAAATATGCTAATTCTTTGAAACTTCGCATGGCTGTGCGTATTGCCTCTAATACTGAAGATACGGAATATGCTAAACAAATGATGGCGGAAGCGATTAACGGGGGAGTAATAGAATCTAATGAGGATAATGCCTTTTTCCCCTCTATGCCATATAATCCGTTCTGGATCGCTTCTGATTGGGGTGACTTAGCTATCAATGCGACACTTTCCGCATACATGAATGGATATAATGATCCGCGTATTAGCAAATATATGAATACCTCGACTTCATATAGAGAGTATCGTGGTGTACGTATGGGCATTAAAGATACAAGTAAAAGTGTTGAAGGTAGTGCCGCAAGGTATTCCAAACCAGCTGTTACAGAAGCTTCTCCTATGCCGGTTTTCTATGCGGCAGAAACATATTTCTTGAAAGCGGAAGCAGCTTTACAGGGATGGATTGCAGGTGGAGCAGCAGCGGCTAAGAGTTACTATGAACAGGGCATTCAGGTTTCAATGAATCAACATGGTGTAGAGATTGGTGATTACCTTTCAAGCACAGTTGTTCCTCAAGGGTATACAGATCGATGGAATTCTCAAAACAATATTTCATTTACTGATGTACCTACTGTTGCGTGGGAAAACGGAAGTAATAAGCTCCAGAAGATTATTACTCAAAAATGGATTGCCAACTATCCATTGGGAATTGAAGCTTGGTGTGATTATCGTCGTACCGGCTATCCTGAGCTGTTCACTGCACGTGACAATCTAAGCTCTGTTGGCTATATAGGTGACATTGATAGTAAACGTATGGTTCGCCGTTTGCCATATCCTACAACAGAAAAATCCAGTAATTCTGCTAATGTATCGGCAGCTATTGCAACGATGTTAGGTGGTCCGGACACTGGAGCTACGGATTTGTGGTGGGCAAAAAAGAACTAATTTTTAACCTGATAAAATATAGAATATGAATATAAAGCATATAAAGAATGCATTAGGATTTGCATTTGCCGCAACATTCTTCGTTGGATGTACGGATGTGGAATCTATTAATGATGTTGATTTGAATCAAACCGTCAAGACTGATGAATATTTTGCTGCTTTGCGTAAATGGAAAGAGACACCGGGCCTTCCACAAGTGTTTGTATGGTTCGACAATTGGACGGGAACTTCTCCTACCGGTGAAAATAGCTTGAGAGGTTTGCCTGATTCCGTCACCATTGCTTCCAACTGGGGGGGACATCCGAAATTTGAATTGACTCCGGAACGAAAGGCTGATATGGAATATGTGCAAAAAGTGAAAGGTACAAAGGTGGTCGTTACTTTATTTTCTCAAAACATTGGCGATGACCTTCCGGATAAAGAAATTTATCACGAAGCCGGAACTAGCAGTGATCCGGAAAAAGTAAGACCTGCAATTAAAGCCTATGCCGAAGATCTTTACAGAGCTTGTCTCGAATGTGGATATGATGGCTATGATTGGGACTATGAACCGGGTGGTGGAATGGGAGTAGGTCCGCTTTGGTCAAATAAAGTACAGAGAACCATCTTTGTAGAGGAACTCTCTTATTGGTTTGGACATGGTGCTATGGATCCTAATCGCGATCGTGGAGACCGTCCTATGCCAGAGAAACGTCTCCTTTTCTTAATTGACGGTGAGGTCGGAATCCGAACCGGTATGGATAAAGAATGGCTTTCATATTATGTAGACTATTTTGTATTGCAGGCTTATGGTGGAATGGCAGATTACAGAATGACGGGAGTGTTACGTGATATGGATGATTGGATACAGCAAGGGATCATCACTCCGGATGAAATTGTCCGCAGAACCATAGCAACCGAAAATTTTGAATCCTATGCCAATTCTGGAGGAGGATTCCTCGGTATGTCAAATTACGTATATAAAAGTACTTATACTGTTAATGGAAAACCTTATGAGATAGATCAATTGATTGGCGGATGTGGTCTTTATAGGGTAGGATTTGACTATGCACAGGGTAAGGGTGATTATGATGGCTCACCGGAATATTACTTCTTACGCCAGGGAATTACGAATATATACAGAAATTTCTATGATCGCATGAATGCGGTTAGTGAGGAATAATGATTAAATGAATTTTATAAGAATGAAAATTATGAAATATATCTATTTATCAAGTCTTATGATTGTATTGTCAGCATTCTTTCTTACAGGATGTGAGAATGCAGAATACAAGGTACAGGCAAATAGTCTTTACATAACAGATGCAGCTGGTACAGACATTGCCACTACTGTTACTATGGATGACGGTGCAGACATTAACGTTGTCGTGCGTTTGGCCCAAAAAGTTGAGGAAGACGTAGAAGTGGAAATTCAGTTCTCTCCTGAATTATTGGCCGAGTACAATGAAACCAGCGGTACAGAATATGAAGTGTTGCCCGAAAATATGCTTCCGAAGAATGCTACAGTGACGATTCCGGCAGGTGAAATTAGTGCCAGTTATCGACTTCATGTAGATGATTTTGTGACTAATGGTATCACTTATGCCATTCCTCTCACATTAGGAAATGTTCTAAAAGGTGATATTCCAAAATCAAAAGTTCAGAGTAGATTCATTTATGTATTGGCAAAACCTTTGAATGTTTCTGTTCCAGTATTACGTGGTAATGCCGGAAATGTAACAACATTGCCTGAAACAGATTGGGGTATTACGGTGGATGCATGGACATTGGAAGCTTGGGTACGTATGGATGGTTATAGTATAAATAACCAAGCTATTTTCACATCCGGCAGTAATGATCATGAAATTTATATCCGTTTTGGGGATGCCAATAGACCATACAATTATCTACAGATAAAGTCCTTGGGAGGACAGAAACAAACAGCTAGTGATTTGGAGGCAAATACTTGGTATCATTGGGCTTTCGTTTATAATGGAACAACACTTACTATTTATAGAAATGGAAAACAAGATACATTCTTTGACCCTCCTGCACCAAAAGGTGGAAACGTTCGTTTTGATTTTATGAAAATAGTTGATAGTGGTAGCTATTTCCGTAATAATTGTGCTATGAGCCAGGTTCGTCTGTGGAAAGTAGCGCGTACAGAATCGGAGATCGTGAACAATATGTATTTTGAGGTAAATCCTAAGAATCCGAATTTGATAGCTCTTTGGCCAATGGATGAAGGAGATGGCACTTCCTTTAGAGATGCAACAGGCAACGGACATGATGCAACTTCTAATGGTGCTCTTCAAAAGTGGGAACATAATATCAGATTTGATAAATAGAATGTACTAGGTAAATAATTTATATAAAAGAGAAGGATGTGTCCAGTTTAGGGCATATCCTTTTTTTATATGTTAAAGTATTCATAAATTATTAGAACTTTATTCTTCTGAACTGTATTTATAATAAATACTCGTATAAACTTAATTTCTAACAAACATGAAACATTGGTTATTATCTGTTTTGCTGATGGTATTTAGTACTGTTTCAGCACAAATAACACTAGTAAAAGATGGCAAGAGTAATGCTCGTATTATTGTGCAGGACAAAATGCCAAATAGTAAGACATCAGCGGAGCTCTTACAACATTTTCTCTATCATATTTCGAAAAGCAGGCTTCCTATTGAATATGATAAAACGCCTCGAAAAGGAGATATACTGATTGGCGGTCAAACTCCTCAAACAGTGACGGAAGATGGTTTCTCTATTTCTACTCAAAATGGTATTTTAAGGATATCAGGAAAAGAAAAAGGAGTTGTATATGGAGTTGTCACTTTGTTGGAACAATATCTGGGAGTCGATTATTGGGGAGAGAATGAATATTCTTTTACTCCTCAAAAGACGGTGACCTTGCCCTTGATTAATAAAGTCGAAAACCCGGCCTTTCGTTATCGTCAGACACAATGTTATGCCATCCGTACAGATTCTATTTATAAGTGGTGGAATCGTTTAGAGGAACCCAATGAAGTATTTGCTGCCGGTTATTGGGTACATACATTTGACAAGCTTCTGCCTTCATCTGTTTATGGGAAAGAACATCCGGAGTATTATTCTTATTTTAAAGGAAAACGTCATCCGGGAAAAGCCAGTCAGTGGTGTTTGAGTAATCCGGAAGTTTTTGAGATTGTAGCTCAACGTGTTGACTCTATTTTCAAAGCTAATCCCGATAAACATATCATGTCCGTTAGTCAGAATGATGGTAATTATACGAATTGCACCTGTGATGATTGTAAGGCAATTGATGATTATGAAGGGGCACTATCGGGAAGTGTGATTACTTTTCTGAATAAGTTGGCAGCTCGTTTTCCGGATAAGGAGTTTTCTACATTGGCTTATCTGTATACGATGAATCCACCGAAGCATGTGAAGCCTTTGCCGAATGTGAATATTATGTTGTGTGATATTGACTGCGATCGTGAGGTAACCTTGACAGAGAATGCTTCGGGAAAGGAATTTGTGAAAGCCATGGAGGGATGGTCTAAAATAACCAATAATATTTTCGTATGGGATTATGGTATTAATTTTGATAATTATCTGGCCCCTTTTCCTAACTTCCATATTTTACAGGATAATATCCGTCTTTTCAAGAAGAATCATGCCACTATGCATTTCTCTCAAATAGCAGGGAGCAGGGGAGGAGATTTTGCCGAACTTCGTGCCTATTTAGTTTCAAAGTTAATGTGGAATCCCGAAGCTAATGTAGATTCTTTGATGCAACATTTCCTACATGGATATTATGGTGAAGCTGCGCCACATCTTTATCAATACATAAAGGTTATGGAAGGTGCATTAATAGGTAGCGGACAGAGATTATGGATTTATGATTCTCCTGTATCACATAAATATGGCATGTTGAAGCCTGCTTTGATGCGTCGTTATAATCATTTATTTGATTTGGCCGAAAAGGCTGTCGCAACAGATCCGGATTTCTTGAAGCGAGTTCAACGGGCACGTCTGCCAATTCAGTATTCAGAACTGGAGATCGCACGGACAGAGACTGAAAAAGACTTGGCAGATATAAATAAGAAGTTGGATCTTTTTGAGGAACGTGTGAAAGAGTTTCAAGTCCCGACCTTGAATGAGCGTTCCAATTCACCGATAGACTACTGTAAATTGTATCGGGAACGTTACATGCCACAAAAGGAGAATAGTCTGGCTTTGGGAGCAAAGGTTACTTATATAACTCCCCCTACCGGAAAATATGCAGCGTTAGGAAAGACTGCATTGGTTGACGGTTTGTTTGGTGGAGCAACCTTTGTTGATAGTTGGATTGGTTGGGAAGGAACGGATGGTGCATTTGTTATAGATTTAGGTGAAACGAAAGAAATACATAGTGTGGAAACGGATTTTCTTCATCAAATAGGGGCATGGATTCTTTTCCCTTTAAAGGTGGTTTATTCGTATACTGATGACGGTGAGCATTATACACATTGGAAAACGATTGATTTGCCGGAAGAGCGTACGGGGGAGGTGAAATTCCGTGGAGTCAAGGCAGAGTCAGTTGAACCGGTAAAAGCTCGTTATGTAAAAGTAGAAGTTACCGGGACGAAAGAATGCCCGACTTGGCATTACGGTGTAGGACATCCTTCGTGGTTCTTTATAGACGAAGTGATAATAAAATAAAAAAAGTAGGGGGGAGACGTTAGTAGTTTCCCCCTTTTAGTTGTATTATATATAGATGGGTTAGAAAAATGGATTTTTTCATCTATATACTATGATTTATGCAACAGAATAAAACTGCTTCTCAACGAAACACTATTAGCCCGGCTTGCTGGGTGCCTACCGCTTATTTTGCAATGGGACTTCCCTTTATTGCTATTAATTTGGTTTCCGTTTTCATGTTTAAGGATCTGGGAATTTCGGATACGCAAATTGCATTCTGGACTTCTCTAATTATGATGCCTTGGACATTGAAGTTCTTGTGGAGCCCTTTTCTTGAAATGTATAAAACGAAAAAATTCTTCGTATTAATTACAGAATTGTTGAGCGGTGTACTGTTTGGAGTAGTAGCCTTTTCTTTGTTCTTCGATTATTTTTTCGCTATAAGTATCTCTACGATGGCAGTGATAGCTTTTAGTGGAGCCACACACGATATTGCTTGTGATGGTGTATATATGGCTGAATTGAACAAAGAAGATCAGGCAAAATATATCGGAGTGCAAGGCGCTTTTTATAATGTAGCCAAATTGGTCGCTAATGGAGGATTGGTTGCTATGGCAGGAGCATTGGCAGAACATTTTGGAGCGATAGAAGGTGCTTCAATAGATGCTAATAAAGGGGCATATTCATCTGCATGGATGATTATTTTCGGCGTGATTGCTGCAATAATGGTACTGATCGGTATTTATCATATCAGAATCTTGCCTTCTACACAAGTGCCCGTAACAACTAAAAAGACGACTTCGGAAATAAAAAAAGAATTGATAGCAGTAATAGGGAATTTCTTTACTAAGAAACATATTTTCTATTACATCGCTTTTATTATCTTGTATCGACTGGCAGAAGGATTTATCATGAAAATAGCTCCGCTGTTTTTGCGTGCTTCAAGAGATGTAGGTGGTTTAGGATTGTCATTAACCGAGATCGGTACGTTGAATGGTATCTTTGGTTCTGCAGCTTTCGTTCTAGGTTCATTGTTGGCAGGAATTTATGTCTCTAAGTTCGGACTAAAAAAGACACTATTCACTCTCTGTTGTATTTTTAATCTTCCGTTCGTAGCCTATACTTTTTTGGCAGTTGCACAGCCTACTAATGTATATCTAATCGGAACTTGTATAACAATGGAATATTTTGGTTATGGTTTTGGCTTTGTCGGACTGACGTTGTTTATGATGCAACAGATTGCTCCAGGAAAACATCAAATGTCGCATTATGCATTTGCTTCAGGGATCATGAACCTGGGAGTGATGCTTCCGGGAATGGTGAGCGGTTATCTTAGCGACTTGCTTGGGTATCGAAATTTCTTTATTTATGTATTAATTGCAACTATTCCAGCTTTCCTGATTACTTATTTCATCCCTTTCACGTATGATGATTCAAAAAAATAATAATATAAAAAATAACGATTATGAATAAAATTCAAATTCCTTGGGAAGATCGTCCTGTCGGATGTACGGACGTTATGTGGCGTTACTCACAAAATCCGGTTATCGGACGTTATCATATTCCTTCATCTAATAGTATATTCAATAGTGCTGTTGTTCCTTTTGAGGATGGTTTTGCCGGCGTATTCCGTTGTGATAACAAAGCGGTGCAAATGAATATCTTCACAGGTTTCAGTAAGGATGGTATTCATTGGGATATCAATCATGAACCTATCCAGTTTAAGGCTGGTAATACAGAAATGATTGAGTCGGAATATAAATATGATCCCCGTGTTACATGGATTGAAGATCGCTATTGGGTGACTTGGTGCAATGGTTATCATGGTCCTACAATTGGTATTGCATACACTTTTGACTTTAAGGAATTTTTCCAATGTGAGAATGCATTCCTGCCCTTCAACCGTAATGGCGTACTTTTCCCACAGAAAATTGATGGCAAGTATGCTATGTTGAGTCGCCCGAGTGACAATGGACATACTCCGTTCGGTGATATATATATCAGTTATAGCCCGGATATGAAATATTGGGGTGAACATCGCTGTGTAATGAAAGTGACTCCTTTCCCGGAAAGTGCTTGGCAGTGTACGAAGATTGGTGCAGGATCAGTGCCTTTCCTCACTGACGAAGGCTGGTTGCTGTTTTATCATGGCGTTATTACTACCTGCAACGGTTTCCGTTATGCTATGGGAGCTGCTATACTAGATAAAGATCATCCGGAAAAAGTACTTTACCGTACACGTGAATACCTGATCGGTCCGGCTGCTCCTTATGAACTTCAAGGTGATGTTCCCAATGTGGTATTCCCTTGTGCTGCTTTGCAGGATGGTGAACGTGTGGCTGTTTATTATGGTGCAGCAGATACGGTGGTAGGTATGGCTTTCGGATATATAAAAGAGATTATCGATTTTACTAAACGAACGAGTATCATTTAATTAAGATATGAAACGTATTATATTAACTTACACACTTGCTTTTTCCCTTCTTTCCGCTTATGCGGGGGAAGGGGGAAGCCCTCCCCTAAAAAATACGGATAAAAGTCTTTTGATAGATTATGTAGATCCTTTTATCGGAACTACTAATTTCGGGACTACCAATCCCGGAGCGATTTGTCCGAATGGTATGATGTCTGTGGTTCCTTTCAATGTGATGGGATCTTCTGAAAATACCTATGATAAAGACGCCCGGTGGTGGTCTACGCCTTATGAATATACAAACTGTTTCTTTACCGGATATGCTCATGTGAATTTGAGTGGAGTCGGTTGTCCGGAATTAGGTTCTTTATTACTGATGCCTACTACCGGAGAATTGAATGTGGATTATAAAGAATATGGTAGTAAGTATAAGGATGAACAGGCTTCACCGGGTTATTATTCTAATTATCTGACTAAATATAATGTAAAAACGGAAGTCTCGGCTACTCCGCGTACCGGCATTGCCCGTTTTACTTTTCCAAAAGGAAAAAGTCATATATTGTTGAATTTAGGTGAAGGATTAACGAATGAGAGTGGTGCCATGCTTCGTCGTGTAAGCGATTGTGAGGTGGAAGGAGTCAAATTGCTTGGTACATTCTGTTATAACCCTCAAGCTGTATTTCCTATTTACTTTGTATTACGAGTTAAAAAGAGCCCTTCTGCAACAGGGTATTGGAAGAAACAACGTGCGATGACGGGTGTTGAGGCTGAATGGGATCCGGATCAGGGAAAATATAAACTTTATACTCGCTACGGAAAAGAAATAGCAGGAGATGACATCGGTACTTATTTCTCCTTCGACACAGAAGAAGGTGAACAGGTAGAAGTACAAATGGGAGTTTCTTTTGTAAGTATAGAAAATGCCCGGTTGAATCTGAATCGTGAACAGGCTGGAAAGAATTTCGAGCAGATTCATGCTGAAGCACGCTCCAAATGGAATGATGACTTATCACGTATAACTGTAGAAGGTGGTACGGATGCTCAAAAGACTGTATTTTATACAGCACTTTACCATTTGCTGATTCATCCTAATATTTTGCAGGATGTAAACGGAGAATATCCGGCAATGGAAAGTGATAAGATTCTGACAACAAAAGGAGATCGCTATACTGTCTTTTCTCTTTGGGATACTTACCGCAATGTTCATCAATTGTTGACTTTGGTTTATCCGGAACGTCAGATGGAAATGGTACGTACAATGCTTGATATGTATCGCGAACATGGATGGTTGCCTAAGTGGGAGTTATATGGCAGGGAAACATTGACAATGGAAGGTGACCCGAGTATTCCGGTGATTGTAGATACCTGGATGAAAGGTTTGCGTGATTTTGATGTTGATCTGGCTTATGAAGCAATGTACAAGTCTGCTACGTTACCGGGAGCGGAAAACTTGATGCGTCCCGATAATGATGATTATATGTCCAAGGGATATGTGCCCCTTCGCGAACAGTATGACAATTCTGTATCTCATGCATTGGAATATTATATTGCCGATTTTGCACTATCCCGTTTTGCAGAGGCTTTAGGCAAAAAGAAAGATGCAGAGATGTTCTACAAGCGTTCTTTAGGATATAAACATTATTATAGCAAAGAATTTGGTACTTTCCGTCCGATTCTTCCTGATGGAACATTTTACAGTCCGTTCAATCCGAGACAAGGAGAGAACTTTGAACCGAATCCCGGTTTCCATGAAGGTAATTCCTGGAATTATACATTCTATGTGCCACATGATGTGTATGGTCTGGCAAAACTAATGGGTGGGAAGAAACCTTTTATTGATAAGCTACAAATGGTTTTTGACGAAGGGCTTTATGACCCGGCAAATGAACCGGATATTGCTTATGCCCATTTATTCTCATACTTTAAAGGTGAAGAATGGCGTACACAGAAAGAGACGCAACGTTTAATAGACAAGTACTTTACTACCAAACCTGATGGTATCCCGGGAAACGATGATACGGGAACGATGTCTTCTTGGGCTATTTTCAATATGATTGGTTTTTATCCTGATTGTCCCGGACTGCCTGAATACACATTGACGACTCCGGTTTTTAATAAGGTAACGATTCGGTTAGATCCGAAATGGTATAAAGAGAAAGAGTTAATTATTGAAGCTAATCGCACTCAACCAGGAACTTTATATATTGATAAGGTACTGCTGAATGGCAAAAAGTTCAATAAATATCATATCACACATGATGAACTTGTTCACGGCAAATATTTAAAATTTGAATTGAAATAACACACAGTGTTTCATAGGTATCGTTTTTGGGTTGACAGGGCTGTCGGACTTTTATGGTCCGGCAGCCTATTTTTTTTACATTTACTTTTATTATTACTTCTCGGAAAATAGCGACGCCATATGCTCGGGATAGTGACGGTATCCGGCTATGATAGCGTCACTATTTCTTCCGGATACCGTCATTATCTTATTTTCATTAGGCCACATTCTGCCACATTTATAGTTATTCTCTGTTTTATAGGTGATTACAAAAATCTCTTTCATACGTCTACTATGTAAATTGTAGGCAATAAGATGAAAATAAGAAGAAATTTATTCAAACATATCCTTTGGATATTAATACTTGCAGAGTGTTTCCCTCTATTAGCGATTGCCGGATCGCAGCAAAAGGAACAACGTTATAAAATAGCTGTATGTGACTGGATGATTTTGAAGCGTCAGAAAATCGGTTCATTTCAATTGGTACACGAATTGAATGGTGACGGCGTTGAGTTGGATATGGGTGGCCTTGGCAAGAGAGAAATGTTTGATAACAAATTGCGGGAACCTCATTTTCAGCAACTGTTTCGTGAAACTGCTCAAAAATATCAATTAGAGGTTTCTTCCATTGCTATGTCCGGTTTCTACGGGCAGTCTTTTCTGGAACGTGCTAATTATAAAGAGTTGGTTCAAGACTGCTTTCATGCAATGAAAGTAATGAATACTAAAGTAGCTTTTCTTCCTTTGGGGGGAATCGAAACTGGATGGGAAAAGAATCCGGCACTTCGAACTGAAGTTATAAAACGTTTGAAGGAGATGGGAGATATGGCTGCTTCTGAAGGAGTAGTTATCGGCATTGAAACTCAACTGGATGCTAAAGGAGATGTGAAACTGCTGAAAGAAATTAATTCTCCGGGAATCAAGATCTATTTTAAATTTCAAAATGCATTGGAGAATGGAAGGGATTTATGTAAGGAATTGAAAATTCTGGGGAAAAAGAATATTTGCCAGATTCACTGTACGGATACAGATGGAGTGACTCTACCTTTTAATGAACGATTGGACATGAATAAGGTGAAAAAGACTTTGGACAAGATGGGATGGAGTGGATGGCTAGTAGTAGAACGTTCACGTGATAAGGATGATGTACGAAACGTGAAGAAGAATTATGGCACGAATATTAAGTATTTGAAAGAAGTGTTTCAGTAAAGATAGGAGGATGATTATGATATAGTTAATATTACAAGGAGAGAGAAAAAAGCGCAAAATCTATTTTTTATCCTTTTAAGTGATTACATATTTTTTGATTGTACGTCTTTCCTTAAAAAGAACTTTTGGATTTTGAAGATATAATATATTATTTTTGTTTAAATTAAAATTTAATCTATGAAGAGTAAGATGAAGATTAAAATGAGGGTTGTCAGAAACCTATGGTACTTACCCATGGTTCTTTTCATTGCCTCTTGTGCGAAAGGTTTTGATAATAATGAAACCTTTTCGTCTGGAGTAAGTAATACCCAATTGCTATCTCCTGCAGAAGATGGTATTACATTTTCAAAGAGTGCTGATGAAAAAACATTCACAGTAAAATGGCCTGTTGTATTAGGAGCTAGCGCATATCAAGTATTGCTTCAAATAGTAGACGATCCGGAGAATCCGGAAACTGTATTAGATAAAACAGTTGATGGTTGTTCTTTGGAAGTTGAAATGAAAGAAGATACAAAATATCAGGTGGCAGTTAAATCACTGGGTAATGTAGAATATAATAACGCTGATGCGAAAGAAAGTTCTTTAGCACAGTGGTCTTCTTTGATACCTACAATAGCTACAATCCCTAGTGGTTCAGACATTGCAGAATGGTTTGCAGCTAATCCCATTCAGGATACTGGTGCTGAAATGGCATATGATTTGGAAGCTAATGGTACTTATACGTTAAATAGTCCACTTGATTTTGCAGGTTATTGGATTACATTCCGTGGAGATAAAATTCATCATCCTAAGGTAACAATGGGAACGAATGGGTTGATTAAAACAAGATACGGATTGAAAATTAAATATATTGATTTTGATTGTACAGGTGTTGATCAGGCTGCACAGTATGGCTCTTTTTTAACAATGAGTGAGACTCCTGATGAATCAACGTTGGTAGATGGAAAATGGTACCCAATGTTAATGCCTATTGTAATTCAATCATGTAATATCAAGGGCATAGCTAGAAGCTTGGTTTATAATGGAGGAAAGAATTATATTATTTCTGGATTGTATATTAAAGATTGTATTGTAGAATTAAATACTGCACAAGATTCAAAGAAACCAGTTATAAGTTTTGCAGATGGAGGACGTGGATGTATCAATGATTTGGAGATTTCCAATTCTACATTCTATGATTTATCTAAAGGTGGTAACTTTTTTATCCAATATGCAAATAATGCTGCAGGATCTACTAATTTGAGTTCTCTTTTCTCAAGTAGTAGTGTGAAGCTGTTAAATAACACCTTTTATAATGTTGCATATAGTAAGAATTTTGCTAATTATTCAGGTATGAAAAATAGTAAAGTTACTATTACTGTAATGAATAATATCTTTCAACACTGTGGTACTGTACAAAAATTGTTTAATAGCGGTAATAAGCAATTCTCTAATAATGCATATTATGAGGAAGTGGATGGCGATGTTAATAAACAAAGTACAGATGGTAGTGAATTTCAGGAAGATCCGGGATTTACGAATCCTACATCTGGGAATTTTGCAGTGTCAAGTTCTACTATTATAGCCAAAAAAGTTGGGGATCCACGTTGGTTGCAATAAGTGAGGGATTGTTTAAACATGTAATTTAAAATAAGAATATATGCAAAAGAAATATTTATTTCTCAAGTGCTGCTTGTGTTTTTTGATGTTTTTTTGTGTGTCGCTTCAAGCACAGCAAGCGAGATCTGTTAGTGGTGTTGTAGTAGATGAAATAGGTGAACCTATTATTGGAGCTGCTGTAAAGATTGATGGAACTACGTTGGGAACGATTACTGATATGGATGGTAAGTTCGTAATATCTGTCCCTCCTAAGGGAAAAATAACCATTTCATACATTGGATATACCAGTCAGACGATCTCTGATTTTAAGGATATGCGCATTGTTTTGAAAGAAGATTTAATGAAACTTGATGAAGTGGTTGTAGTAGGATATGGCACACAGAAGATGAAAAATGTGACTGGAGCTATTTCCACTGTTACTCCGACGGAAATTAGCGATTTATCTGTTGCTAGTTTGGGTAATGCATTAGGAGGAGTAGTGAATGGATTGGGCGTTAGTGGTGGTAACACTCGTCCCGGTGAAGGAGCTAGTCTTACAATTCGTCAAAATGATGTCGCTTCAAGCTTTTCTACAGGAGGTTCATCAAGTCCGGTATATGTTATTGATGACTATATTCAAGATGAAACAGCTTTCAATAATTTAGATGCAAGTGTAATTGAAAGTATTACTGTTTTGAAAGATGCTGCAGCTGCTGTTTATGGTGCACGTGCTGCTCAAGGTGTTATTTTAGTAAAGACAAAACGTGGTCAAGTTGGTGCTCCGAAAATTTCATATAATGGCCAGTTTGGTTACACAGATGAAGTTTCTCGTGCGAAGTTATTAAATGCATATGATTATGGTGTACTATGGAATGGTGTAGCATCAGCTCCGACTACAGATGGTTCTATTGATAATAGAACAGACTTATTTCAGGCTGATGAGCTAGCTGCGATGAGAAATCTGAATTATGATTTATTAAAAGATGAGTGGTCTGCTGCTTTTACACAGAAACATAGTATTAATGTTAGTGGTGGTACAGATCGTGCAACATATTTTGCCGGTATGTCTTATTACACTCAAGATGGTAATTTGGGTCGGTTGGATTATGACCGTTGGAACTATCGTGCAGGAGTTGATGCAAAAATAAGTAAATGGTTGAAAGCGTCATTGCAGGTATCAGGTGACTATGGAAATCAGACAAAGGCATATAATAAAGTTGGTGGTGAAAATAGTGATACTGATTATAATACATTGTTGACTCATTTAAGATATATTCCAAGCTCTATTGCTGGTCATTCTATGGCTGCATTGGGAGTAAGTAATTCTGAAGTTAAAGATATTCAAGCATATAATTATCGTTCTATTCAAGATTTGAATAACTATTCAAATAATAGAACTTCGAATATGACTTTGAATAGTTCGGTAGAATACGATTTTGGATGGAGTAGTATATTTAAAGGTTTGAAAATGAAGTTCTCATACTCGAAGAGTATCAACAATGCGAAGGCTAATCAGTTAGGAACTAATGTGACTGTATATAAAATGTTGAATCGTGGTGGATCGGGACAACATCTTTATACTGGTGATGATTTGGATCTTTCAGAAGCAAATTTCTCTGCTATTACAAAATCTAATGGTAATTTGATTAGACGACAAATGGATCGCGCTGATCAATATCAGATGAACTTTAATATTTCCTATTCACGTAAATTTGGCCTTCATGATGTGAGTGCTTTGTTTTCTATAGAGAAAAGTGAGGCAGAATCTGAATATGTTTGGGGACAGGTTCTTGACCCATTAAGCTTTAATGATGGTCAATCTAAAACAGCAAGTGGTACTCAAAGTACTGAATTTAGTCGTTCTGAATCAGGAATGTTGTCATACATCGGACGTGTGAATTATTCATATGCTGACAGATATTTGCTGGAGTTTTTGATTCGTTCGGATGCATCAACTAAGTTCGCTCCGGAGAATTATTGGGGAGTTTTTCCATCTCTGTCTCTTGGATGGGTTGTATCAGAAGAAAGCTGGTTTAAAGAACACGTGAAAGGTATTGATTTCTTGAAGGTCCGCGGATCATTTGGTATGCTGGGAAAAGATAATATTGCTGCTTGGAGTTGGTTGACGCTTTATAATCGTGATGCTAATAAAGGGGCTGTATTTGGAACAAGTGCATCAAATAATATAGGTGCCGGTATCTCTACTAATGTAAATAATGGTATTCCTAATCGTGATGCACATTGGGATAAAAGTTATCAAACGAATCTAGGTTTTGATATTCGTACATTAGACAGTCGTTTGTCAATAAACCTAGATGGATATTATAACATGCATCGTGATATGTTTATGAGTCCTCAAGGATCTGCTGCTCTGCCTTCCACCGTTGGAACTAAACCTGCACCTACTAACTATGGTTCTGTGGATACTTACGGTGTTGAAATATCATTAGGCTGGAAAGATAATATTGGCAAGGACTTTAAATATTGGGTGAAATTGAATACAGGCTACAGTGATAATAAAGTGAAGAAAATGTATTGGCCTACTACTATTGCACAAGATCAACAACATCCTAATGAGCGGACAGATCTTGGTACGTGGGGATATCAATGTATAGGTATGTTCCGTAGTTATCAAGAAATTGAAGAATATTTTGAGAAATATATGAAAAAACCAGATGGTACATATGGTACATATTTAGGAAAGACAAAGGATGCAGTATTCCCTGGTATGTTGATTTATAAAGATATAAAAGGTCCATTGAATTCGGATGGAACATATCAAGCAGCTGATCATTCTGTAACAGATGTGGATAAAGTGAAAATATCTAATCGTTCTAATCCTTATAGCTTTACATTGAATTTTGGAGGTAGTTGGAAAGGCTTGTCTTTTAGTGCACAACTTGGTGCCAGTTGGGGAGGATATAGTTTCGTTCCTAAAGAAGCACGTAGTGTGTATAGTCCTATAACAAAACAAACAGATTATAAAGCTTTAGAATATTATAATATGCCTTCGTTCTGGTCAAATAACATGTACGTATATGAGAATGTATATGATGCACAAGGTAATATTGTAGCTGCTCAAAATAGAGATGCCAAATATCCTAATCTAATGTATTCACTCAATAGTGAAACCTCAACTTTCTGGAGAATTAGCGGAACTCGAGTTACTTTACGTAATTTGACTGTAGCATATTCTATTCCTAATGAATGGCTTAGAAAATTAGGAGTTGGTATCGAAAGTTGTCGCTTTAATTTGACTGGACAAAATCTGTTAAGCCTTTATAATCCATATCCTGATAATTTCATGGATCCTTTAACTGGTAATTATGGTGTTTATCCGGTTCTACGCAAATTTACATTAGGTGTTAATATTTCATTCTAAGAAAGGAAATAACTATGATAGATAGAATAACAAAATTCAGTGCAGTTGCTATTATGGCAACTACAGCACTTTTCTTCCAAGGGTGTAGTGATGAATTCTTACAAGATAAGAAAGCTTATGGTACTGTTACATCTGAGGTTTATAATGACTATGAAGGTGCTAAAGGCCGCGTTAATATTTTGTATCAATATTTGCTTCCTAGTTCAACATCAGGGATCGGATTTGATACTCCAAGTGCTGGTGTGGCAGATGAATGTTCGCAATCGACAGAAGAATATGGAGGTTTCTCTGTTTTCATAGATCCGACTACGGAACTTGATTATACAACAGTACCTGATTATGCTTATCGTGAAATGAAGAATACAAGTCCTTATGGACGTATTCGTGAGTGCAATGATATTATTGAAGGGGTTACTGCTAGTACATTGACAGAAGAACAAAAACGTGAATTATTGGGGCAGGCTTATTTCTTCCGTGCTTGGTGTTATTACAGGTTAGTTAAGATTTATGGTGGTATGCCGATTATAGATCATGTACAAACACCGATGTTGAACGATGATGGAGGTTTGGATTTGTCCATTCCACGTTCAACTACGAAAGAGTGTATTGATTTTATTTGTGATGATTTGGAAACTGCTTCTAATTATCTGCCTGTCAATTGGAATACTACTTTAAGTGCTGATTATGGACGTGTCACTGCTGGTACAGCATTAGCTTTACAAGGTCGTGCTCGGTTGCTTTATGCCAGTCCTTTATTTAATCGTGGAGATGATGAAGCGCGTTGGGATTTGGCTTACCAATCCAATGAAGCAGCAGTTAATAAATTGACAGAGGGAGGCTTTGGATTAGCTTATGCTGGTAATCCTGGTCGTAATGGTGGAAATTGGGCAAAGATGTTTTCTGATTACCAAAGTCCTGAAGCTGTATTTGTAACTTTATATAATACCATAAAGGAATCTGCAGGAACGAGTTATAACAAAAATAATTCATGGGAAAATTCTATTCGTCCTAAAAACACGTATGGAGGTGGTGGTAAAGCTACTACAGCACAAATGGTCGATTTATTTCCAATGGCCGATGGCATGAAACCAGGAGAGTCAAAATATGCATATGACTCGAAGTGTTTTTTCCTTAATCGTGATCCGCGTTTCTATCGTACATTTGCTTTCCCTGGTGTGATGTGGAGATTTAAAGGCGATCCAACATCTAAGGGGGTGGATTATCCATATACGGGTGATGAATATGTATTATGGAATTATACTTGGTACGATGATGAAAACAAGCAAATTGAAGAAGATCAGAGCGGCTATGGAGCAGATGGGTTAGCAACAAATGTAAAAGGAGTTTATGTTCGTAAGCGTTCTGATGATTTAGGTGTGAACTCTTCTCCGTTGTATAATTATGATCTGACAGTAAGTGAACCATTTAAATGGAGCGGTGCTCCTTACATGGAAATGCGTTATGCAGAAGTATTATTAAATTTAGCAGAATCAGCTTGTGGTATCAAGAATTACGATAAAGCCATCAGTATCTTAAAAGATATTCGTTTGCGTGCAGGTTATAGTGAATCTGATGTTGCAGCTTATGGTGATAAATTAGAGAGGATGGATCGTGGTGAGTTGTTTGGTGCTATATTGTATGAACGCCAAATAGAATTAGCATACGAAGGTAAACGTTTTGATGATATGCGCCGCTGGATGTTATGGGATGGTGGTGTTGGACAAGAGGTCTTAAAATCTACTTGGAAATTGAGTGGATTTAATGGAAATACTTGTAATTATTTGAAAGTTACTCCATTTAATGAAACCCACCGCCGAACAGGTATAGAGGTATGTGTGAATACTTCTTTTGGCACAGCTGAAGCAAAAATGGACGCTGATCCGATTGTAAAAGCTGGAATTACACGACCAGTCTTGAATTTGGATGATTCAAAAACTGTTTTAACAGAAAAGGCAAGCGAGGGAGCAACTAATACAGCCATTGATAATTTGGCAGATTTTTATCGTGCAAATTTATATCGTAAGACAACTCGTGTAGATGGTGATCCACAATATGAGATTAATTTCTTGCCAAAGTATTATTTCATAGGTTTTAAACAGAATTTTATGCAGAATAATGTAACATTGCTGCAGAATATAGGCTGGAATGATTATAATCAAAGTGGAGCATTGGGTACGTTTGATCCATTAGCTGAATAACTAAAAACTTTGATTAAAGATTAATATATCTCCAATACTTTTTTAAAGTGTTGGAGATATTTTTTAGATTAAAGAGTAGATTTACTATAAATAATTTGCTCTACTGATTACAAATCTTTTTCTCTTTCGTCTTATTATTGTATTTTTGAATTAACAACTTCACTAAACCAAATAAAAATGAAGAAGAAACATGTATTATTAGCAGCTTTTGCTGCTGCAATGTTGACTCCGACTGTTGCATGGGCTCAATACCCACAAATAACCGACGAAGCCAAAGAAAACTATAAAAAGATGATGACTGAAGAGCGGAAGCGCTCTGATGAAGCATGGGCGAAGGCACTGCCAATAGTGCAGAAAGAAGCAAAGGAGGGACGTCCTTATATTCCTTGGGCTAGCCGTCCATGTGATTTGCCACAAGCGAATATTCCGGCATTTCCTGGAGCAGAAGGTGGCGGTATGTATAGTTTCGGTGGTCGCGGCGGTAAAGTTATTACTGTGACTAATTTGAATGATCGTGGACCCGGTTCTTTCCGTGAAGCTTGTGAAACAGGGGGCGCTCGTATTATCGTGTTCAATGTGGCAGGTATTATCCGTCTGGAGTCTCCGATTATAGTTCGTGCTCCCTATGTTACTATTGCAGGACAGACAGCTCCCGGTGATGGCGTTTGCATTGCCGGCGAATCATTTTGGGTAGATACGCATGATGTTGTTGTACGCCATATGCGTTTCCGTCGTGGAGAAACAAAGGTTTGGCATCGTGATGACTCTTTCGGAGGAAATCCGGTTGGTAATATTATGATTGACCACTGTTCTTGTACGTGGGGTTTGGATGAAAATATATCTTTCTACCGTCATATGTATGATCCTAGTGAAGGTCAATATGAAAGCAAAGATTTAAAACTTCCTACTGTAAATGTGACTATTCAGAATACAATCTCTGCAAAAGCATTGGATACATACAACCATGCATTTGGTAGCACTTTGGGAGGTGAAAACTGTGCATTTGCCCGTAACCTATGGGCTAGTAATGCAGGACGTAACCCTTCTATTGGCTGGAATGGAATATTCAACTTTGTCAATAATGTAGTGTTCAACTGGGTTCACCGTTCTTCTGATGGTGGTGATTATACCGCTATGTTCAATATGATTAATAACTACTACAAACCGGGACCTGCTACACCGAAAGACTCTAATGTAGGACATCGTATTTTGAAGCCGGAATCAGGACGCAGCAAACTGGATCATCACGTCTACGGACGAGTTTATGCTGATGGAAACATCATGGAAGGTTATCCTGCCATTACAGCAGACAACTGGAAAGGTGGTATTCAGATTGAAGACCAATCAAATACTGACGGGTATACTGAAAACATACGGAGCTATCAACCGTTTGAAATGCCGTATATTAATATTATGGGTGCAAATGATGCCTATGATTATGTATTGAAACATGCAGGTGCAACTATCCCTTGTCGTGATATTGTAGATGAACGTGTGATTGAAGAAGTGAAAACGGGCATTCCTTATTATGAAAAGAAACTTCCGAAAGATGCTTATGGCGATCTAACCGGTCTGTCTCCTAAATCAATGGGTGAAGACGGACAATTTAAGTATCGCCGTTTGCCTAAAGATTCTTATAAGCAGGGTATTATTACTGATATCCGTCAGATGGGTGGATTCCCTGAATATAAAGGTACTCCTTATGTAGATACAGACGGTGACGGTATGCCGGATGAATGGGAAATTGCCAATGGCTTGAATCCGAATGATCCGAGTGATGCTAATAAGGATTGTACAGGTGACGGATATACTAATATTGAAAAATATATCAACGGTATCAGCACAAAGCACAAAGTAGATTGGAGAGATATGAAGAACAACTACGATACATTGGCTGAAAAAGGAAAATTAATGTAATCGCAGGTAAGGTGCCGGGGTCAAGTTTTCTTTCGGCATCTTGCTTTAAAAACAATATCAATGAAAAAGATACTGATACTATCATTGCTTTTTATTTCCGGTTGGATGTCCGCACAGACAGTCGACTTGAATAAAGAGAATCGTGATCCTGAATATGTGAAGTCTATTGTCGGTCGGTCACAGAAGATCGTTGATAAACTTGGGCTTACAGATGCGAAAATAGCCGAAGACGTTCGGAATATCATAGCCAATCGTTACTTCGAATTAAATGATATTTATGAAGTACGGGATGCAAAAGTCAAGAAGGTAAAAGATTCAGGGTTGACTGGTGATGCTAAAAATGAAGCACTGAAAGCTGCCGAAAATGAAAAAGATGCGGCATTATACCGTTCACATTTCGCTTTTCCTGCCGATTTATCCCTCTTTCTTGATGAAAAGCAAATAGAGGCAGTGAAGGATGGCATGACTTATGGAGTGGTGAAAGTGACTTATGACTCACATCTGGACATGATTCCGACTTTGAAAGAAGAAGAAAAAGCCCAGATATATGCTTGGCTGATAGAGGCACGTGAATTCGCATTGGATGCCGAAAATTCGAACAAGAAACATGCTGCTTTCGGAAAGTACAAAGGACGTATCAATAATTATCTGGCTAAACGTGGATATGATCTGAAGAAAGAACGTGAGGAATGGTATAAACGTGTAAAAGCCCGTGGAGGTTCTCTATAATAAAAAAATAAGATACTATAAAAAGAAGCGAAATTCTTTCCCATTGTAAATGGTTAGTTTGTTTGATGGTGGAAAGGGTGGCTCGGAGAGTCGCCCTTTTATCATATATAAATTTTGAATCTAATGATTCTTCTGTTATATTTGAGTACAAATTAGACTTATTATCGTCTCCTCTGTATAAAGGATACAATTATAGAATATAGAAATGAAAAAGTTAAGAAATACATTAGCTGCAATAAGTCTTCTGTTTTTGGCTTCTTGTGGAGGTAACAAAGACTACTATATGTTCACTTCATTTCATGAACCGGCTGATGAGGGATTGAGATACTTATATAGTGAGGATGGAATACATTGGGACAGTATTCCGGGAATCTGGTTGAAACCGGAATTGGGGCAGCATCAACTAATGAGGGATCCTTCAATGGTGCGCACTCCGGATGGAACCTACCATTTGGTCTGGACTACCAGTTGGAAAGGCGATTTGGGATTTGGTTACGCACATTCCAAAGACCTGATTCATTGGTCGGAGCAACAGATGATTCCTGTAATGGCAGACGAACCGACTACCATTAATGTATGGGCTCCGGAGATTTTCTATGACGACGAGAGTGAACAGTTTATGGTTGTATGGGCCTCTTGTGTCCCCGGGCGTTTTGAAAAGGGGATAGAGGAAGAGAATAACAATCATCGTTTATACTATATCACTACAAAAGATTTTAAGACAGTTTCGAAAGCAAAACTTCTGTACGACCCGGGATTCAGCACCATTGATGCTGTCATCGTGAAACGGGCGAAGAATGACTATGTCATGGTGCTTAAGGATAATACCCGTCCGGAGCGCAATCTGAAAATCGCTTTTTCCGATTCTATGACCGGACCTTATTCGCCGGCATCACAGCCTTTTACAGAATCCTTTGTAGAAGGACCGTCTGTAGAGAAGTTGGGCGATGATTATTTAATCTATTTTGATGTGTATAAGAAAAAAATATATGGTGCTATGCGTACAAAGGATTTCCGGAACTTTACAGACGTAACAGAAGAAGTAAGCATCCCTGTGGGGCATAAGCATGGAACAATATTCAAAGCTCCGGAATCAGTAGTAAAGGCATTGCTGGAAGAAAAGAAATAAATCCGGAACTAATTTAAAATCAGAAATAAATCATGAACAACTCTGCTAAAATTCTTTTTGTACTGGCTGCCGGATGGTTGACTACTACAGCCTTTGCACAAGATAGAATCCATTATACAGGAAAAGAATTATCGAATCCTGCTTATCACGACGGGCAACTGTCTCCGGTAGTCGGAGTACATAATATTCAATTGGTGCGTGCTAATCGCGAACATCCGGATGCTTCGAACGGTAATGGATGGACTTATAATCACCAACCGATGCTCGCTTATTGGAATGGGCAATTTTTCTATCAATATCTGGCAGATCCTTCTGATGAGCACGTACCGCCTTCACAGACTTTTCTGATGACTTCGAAGGATGGATATCACTGGACGAATCCGGAAATTGTATTTCCTCCTTATAAAGTGCCCGATGGATATACCAAAGAGTCTCGTCCGGGTGTGCAGGCCAAAGATCTGATTGCCATTATGCACCAACGTGTTGGATTTTATGTCTCTAAATCCGGCAAACTGATTACAATGGGGAATTATGGAGTTGCTTTGGATAAAAAGGATGACCCCAATGATGGAAACGGTATTGGCCGCGTAGTTCGTGAAATAAAGAAAGACGGCTCTTTCGGACCGATCTATTTCATTTATTATAATCATGGATTTAATGAAAAGAATACCGATTATCCATATTTTAAAAAAAGTAAGGATCGTGAGTTTGTAAAAGCTTGTCAGGAAATTCTTGATAATCCGCTGTATATGATGCAGTGGGTGGAAGAAGCCGACCGTGAAGATCCTATCATTCCGCTGAAGAAAGGATATAAAGCATTCAATTGTTATACATTGCCGGATGGACGTATTGCCAGTCTTTGGAAACACGCACTTACTTCTATCAGTGAGGATGGCGGACATACCTGGGCGGAACCGGTGCTTCGTGCAAAAGGTTTTGTCAATAGCAATGCAAAAATCTGGGGACAACGTCTAAGTGACGGAACGTATGCTACCGTATATAATCCGTCGGAATTTCGTTGGCCGCTAGCCATCTCTTTGAGTAAAGATGGATTGGAATATAAGACATTAAATTTGGTACATGGTGAAATCACTCCCATGCGCTATGGAGGAAATTATAAATCATACGGTCCCCAATATCCACGTGGTATTCAGGAAGGTAATGGAATACCTGCAGATGGTGATTTATGGGTTTCTTACAGTGTGAATAAGGAAGATATGTGGATTTCCCGCATTCCTGTTCCGGTAGAGATAAATGCTTCAGCACATGCGGACGATGATTTCTCAAACAATAAATCAATTGCAGAACTGACTGACTGGAATATTTATTCTCCGGTTTGGGCTCCGGTTTCTCTGGAAGGTCAATGGCTGAAACTGCAAGATAAAGACCCGTTTGATTATGCTAAAGTGGAACGTAAAATACCGGCTTCTAAAGAGTTGAAAGTCTCATTCGATTTGCAAGCCGGGCAAAATGATAAAGGCATCCTTCAGATTGAATTCCTGGATGAGAACGGAATAGCATGTTCCCGTATGGAACTTACTGATAATGGAATTTTCCGAATGAAAGGTGGCTCGCGGTTTGCCAACATGATGAAATATGAAGCAGGAAAGGTTTATCATGTAGAAGCGGTCCTTTCTACTGCCGATCGTAATATTCAAGTATATGTAGATGGTAAAAGAGTAGGGCTGCGTATGTTCTACGCACCTGTGGCTGCTATTGAACGGATCGTATTCCGTACTGGTACGCCTCGTACATTCCCGACTGTAGATACTCCTGCCGATCAGACTTATGATCTGCCGAATGCAGGTGCACAAGACTCATTGACAGAATATGGTATTGCCAATGTGAAAACATCTTCTACAGATAAAGACGCGTCTTCTGCTTTCTTAAAGTATGCCGACTTCAGTCATTATGCCGACTATTTCAACAGTATGGAAGATGAGAACATCGTTCAGGCAATTCCTAATGCAAAAGCCTCGGAATGGATGGAGGAAAATATTCCTTTGTTTGAATGTCCGCAACATAACTTTGAAGAGATGTATTATTATCGTTGGTGGTCATTGCGTAAGCATATCAAAGAGACTCCTGTGGGATATGGTATGACGGAGTTCCTCGTTCAGCGTTCCTATTCTGATAAATATAACCTGATCGCTTGTGCGATCGGACATCATATTTATGAGAGCCGTTGGTTACGTGACCCGAAATATCTGGATCAGATTATTCATACATGGTATCGTGGCAATGACGGCGGTCCGATGAAGAAAATGGATAAGTTCAGCTCATGGAATGCGGATGCTGTATTGGCCCGTTATATGGTAGATGGGGATAAAGATTTTATGCTGGATATGAAAAAAGATCTGGAAACTGAATATCAACGTTGGGAACGTACGAACCGTTTGAAGAATGGATTGTACTGGCAGGGGGATGTACAGGATGGTATGGAGGAATCTATCAGTGGTGGACGGAAGAAAAAATATGCCCGCCCGACAATCAATAGTTATATGTATGGCAATGCCAAAGCACTTTCATGTATGGGAATTCTTTCCGGTGACGAGGGGATGGCTATGAAATATGGTATGAGAGCAGACACGTTAAGAAATCTGGTAGAAAATGAGTTGTGGAATACCCGTCACCAGTTTTTTGAAACGATGCGTACAGACTCTTCAGCAAATGTCCGTGAAGCAATCGGATATATTCCCTGGTATTTCAACCTGCCGGATACGACAAAGAAATATGAAGTTGCCTGGAAAGAGATTCTGGATGAAAAAGGTTTCTCTGCTCCTTACGGATTAACTACTGCAGAACGTCGTCATCCGGAATTCCGTACACGTGGAGTGGGTAAGTGTGAGTGGGACGGAGCTATCTGGCCGTTTGCTTCTGCACAGACATTGACAGCAATGGCTAACTTTATGAATAATTATCCGCAGACCGTATTGTCTGACAGTGTATATTTCCGTCAGATGGAATTGTATGTGGAATCACAGTATCACCGTGGTCGTCCTTACATTGGCGAATATCTGGATGAGGTGACCGGTTATTGGTTGAAAGGGGATCAGGAACGTAGCCGTTACTATAATCATTCTACTTTCAACGATCTGATGATTACAGGGCTGATTGGACTTCGTCCGCGTCTGGATAATACAATTGAAGTAAATCCATTGATCCCTGCCGACAAATGGGATTGGTTCTGCTTGGATAATGTACTATATCACGGTCATAATCTGACGATTCTTTGGGATAAGAACGGCGATCGTTATTATTGTGGAAAAGGCTTACGCATTTTTGTGGATGGTAAAGAAGTCGGTCATGCAGATACATTGACAAGAATCGTTTGTACAAATGTTCTTGAATGATAAATTTTAGGCACGGATTACACGGATTACGCTGTAGCTTTACGCGATCATATTTCTAAAAACCGTGAAATCCGTGTAATCCGTGCCTGATTTATCGTTTATCAAATAAAGATATATGAAAGATGAATTTTAGAAATTATTTTCTTTTAGTACTGCTTTGTCTGCCATGTTTCATGCAGGCGAAGAATATAACAATCAGCCGTCTTACTTGTGAAATGCAGGAAGGTTTGGTTGTAGTTGAGGGGGCACCTCGTTTGGGATGGGCGATGGAATCACCTCAAAACGGGACACGACAATCAGCCTATGAAATAGACATTCGGGAAGCTTTTACAGGACGTCAAATTTGGAATAGTGGAAAAGTCTATTCTTCACAGAGCCAGCTGGTTTCTATAAAAGGGGCAGATATACGTCCTGATAATCCGTTCAATTATAGTTGGCGTGTTCGTGTTTGGGATGAGACAGATGCACCCTCTGAATGGAGCCGTGAAGCACAGTTCCGCTCTGCTTCCTCAAGACTTTCCGAAGGAAAATGGATTGGAGCTATCACTCGTCAGAATGCTCATTTGCCGGAAGGACGCAAGTTTCACGGTGGAGAGTTGAAGAAACCGGAGGTAAAGGCAGCTTGGGAAGCAGTGGATACTTTAGCAAAGAAAAGTATTTGTTTGCGAAGAACATTCCAGGTGGGAGATACAACAGAAGGGAATACAAACCGTCAATCAAGCAAGAAAATAGTAGAGGCAACCGCATACGTTTGTGGCTTGGGATTCTATGAATTCTCTTTGAATGGCAAGAAAGTGGGCAACAGTGAATTTGCTCCGCTGTGGAGTGATTATGATAAAACTGTTTACTATAACACGTATGATGTAACGGAACAATTACGGCATGGTGAGAATGCTGTGGGAATCTTATTGGGGAATGGATTCTATAATGTGCAGGGAGGACGTTATCGCAAATTACAGATAAGTTTTGGACCTCCTACACTTTTATTTGAACTGGTTATTAATTACGAAGACGGAACATCTACAACACTCCGTTCTGACAATGACTGGAAATATGATTTTAGTCCGGTGACCTTCAATTGCATATATGGAGGTGAGGATTACGATGCACGTCGTGAGCAAAAAGGATGGAATCAGGTTGGCTTTGATGATAGTCATTGGCGTCCGGTAGTTATACAGGAAGCTCCTAAAGGAATACTACGTCCACAGATGGCTCCTCCGGTGAAAATCATGGAACGATATGATATTCAAAAGGTAACCAAACTAAATGCGGAACAGGTTGCTTCAGCTTCTAAATCGACTAAAAGAACTGTCGATCCTTCTGCTTTCGTGTTGGATATGGGGCAAAATCTGGCTGGCTTTCCGGAAATAACAGTGCGTGGTAAACGTGGGCAGAAAGTGACTCTGCTCGTAGCCGAAGCATTGACGGATGAAGGTGCCTGTAATCAACGACAGACGGGACGTCAACACTATTATGAATATACACTGAAAGGTGAAGGTGACGAAACCTGGCATCCTCGTTTCTCTTATTACGGTTTTAGATATATTCAAGTCGAAGGAGCTGTCTTAAAAGGACAAAAGAATCCGCAGAAGTTGCCTGTGTTGAAGAATATTCAATCCTGTTTCGTATTTAATTCAGCTAAGAAAGTTTCCACTTTCGAATCATCCAACCGGATATTTAACGCTGCCCATCGATTGATCGAAAAAGCAGTGCGTAGCAATATGCAGTCTGTGTTTACAGATTGTCCGCATCGTGAAAAACTAGGCTGGCTGGAGCAGGTGCATCTGAATGGTCCTGGGTTATTATACAACTATGATTTGACAGCCTATGCTCCGCAAATTATGCAGAATATGGCAGATGCGCAACATGCCAACGGTGCCATGCCGACAACTGCTCCGGAATACGTGGTTTTTGAAGGTCCGGGTATGGATGCTTTTGCCGAATCTCCGGAATGGGGTGGTTCTCTGGTTATTTTCCCATTTATGTACTATGAGACGTATGGAGATGACTCGTTGATTAGGAGATATTATCCGAATATGCGCCGTTATGTGGATTATTTGAAGACTCGTGCAGAGATGGGTATTCTTTCTTTCGGCTTGGGAGATTGGTATGATTATGGAGATTTTCGTGCCGGATTCTCTAGGAACACACCGGTTCCCCTGGTGGCTACCGCACATTATTATATGACAGTAATGTATTTAATAAAAGCTGCGAAAATGGTTGGCAATGACTTTGACATTCATTATTATACTTCTTTGGCACATGAAATACTTGCCGCATTTAATAAATGTTTTCTCAATAAAGAGACAGCACAGTATGGTACAGGGAGCCAATGTAGTAATGCACTTCCGTTATTCCTCCAGATGACGCAGGATTCAGATGAACAAGGCAGTTATCAACCGGATGCAAAGTTGGATGAGAAAGTACTTATGAATCTGATTAAAGATGTGGAAGCACATGGCAATCGCTTAACGACCGGTGATGTGGGTAACCGCTATCTGATTCAGACACTGGCGCGTAATGGTCAGCACGAACTTATTTATAAGATGTTCAACCACGAAGAAGCTCCCGGATATGGCTTCCAGTTGAAATTCGGTGCAACAACCTTAACCGAGCAATGGGATCCCCGCCAAGGTTCTTCTTGGAATCATTTTATGATGGGACAGATTGATGAATGGTTCTTTAATTCACTGGTCGGTATTCGTCCATCTACTACTTATCAAAAGTTTATCATCGCTCCCCAGCCTGTAGGAGATTTGAAATATGTCAAAGCATCGTATGAAACTTTATATGGTACTATTGTTGTGGATTGGACTAGCCAGAATGGAACTTTCACTTTAAACATATCTGTTCCGGTGAATACTACGGCTGTTGTTTATCTTCTGGGAGAAAAAGAACCCAAAGAGATACAGAGTGGAACATATCAATTGGTTTGTGCAAAATGAAAGAACCTTTTGCATATATTTGTAGAATTAAAAAAACAATGTATTCATGATTTTTTAGAAGGCAATGATGAAATATAATTTAATAATATCGATTATGAATTTACGGACAATTCTTCTCGTCTTTCTTTGCTTCTGTGCAACCACAGTTCTTCGTGCCGAGCGTGTGGATATGTTGAAGGCCGGTGCAAAAGCAAATGGTAAGGCTCTTAATACAAAGCTAATCAATTCAACGATTGATCGTTTGAACCGTGGTGGCGGAGGTACTCTTTTCTTTCCTGCCGGGACTTACCTGACAGGAAGTATCCATCTGAAAAGCAACATTACACTGGAGTTGGAAGCCGGAGCTACTTTGCTTTTTTCTGACAACTTCGATGACTACCTTCCTTTTGTTGAGGTTCGTCACGAAGGAGTGATGATGAAAAGTTTCCAGCCTTTGATCTATGCGGTAGATGCCGAGAATATTACCATCAAAGGAGAAGGAACTTTGGACGGACAGGGAAAGAAATGGTGGATGGAGTTCTTTCGTGTCATGATTGATTTGAAAGATAACGGCATGCGTGATATGAATAAATATCAGCCGATGTGGGATGCGGCAAACGATACGACAGCGATTTATGCTGAAACGAATAAGGATTATGTAACTACGTTGCAGCGTCGCTTTTTCCGTCCTCCGTTTATCCAGCCCGTCCGTTGTAAGAAAGTAAAGATTGAAGGAGTGAAAATTATCAATTCTCCTTTCTGGACGGTGAATCCTGAATTTTGCGATAATGTAATAATAAAGGGGATAACTATTGATAATGCCCCTTCACCAAATACAGACGGGGTTAATCCGGAATCCTGCCGCAATGTGCATATCAGTGACTGCCATATATCAGTGGGGGACGATTGCATAACCATCAAGTCCGGAAGAGATGCGCAGGCCCGTCGTTTGGGAGTACCTTGCGAAAATATCACCATAACCAACTGTACCATGCTTTCGGGTCATGGAGGCGTTGTTATCGGCAGTGAGATGAGTGGGAGTGTGCGTAAAGTGACTATTTCCAATTGCGTATTTGATGGAACGGATCGTGGAATCCGCATCAAATCAACCCGTGGAAGGGGAGGAGTCGTTGAAGACATTCGCGTTAGCAACGTTGTTATGAGTAATATTAAACAGGAGGCGGTCGTGCTGAATTTGAAATACAGTAAAATGCCCGCGGAACCAAAGAGTGAACGCACCCCGATCTTCCGTAACGTACATATCAGTGGAATGACTGTGACAGATGTAAAGACTCCAATCAAAATGGTGGGTTTGGAAGAAGCACCGATATCTGACATTGTTTTGCGTGATATTCATATTCAGGGAGGAAAACAGAAATGTATCTTCGAAAATTGTGAGCGTATCACGATGGATGATGTGATCGTCAATGGTGAAGAGATTAAAATGTAATCTTGCTCTGCATCTGATATCTTTATGATGACTTACTTAGAATCAAATAATTAAAAATGAAACGAATCCTTTTTACCATGCTTCTTGCTGCATCTCTTTCGGCTGAAGCGCAGACACAAACATACGAGACGGAATTTGCCCGTCCCTTGAATGAAGTACTGACGGATATTCAAAACCGTTTCGGAGTCCGTCTGAAATATGATATTGATACGGTAGGAAAAGTACTGCCTTATGCCGACTTTCGTATTCGTCCTTATTCTGTAGAAGAATCCCTGACGAATGTATTGGCCCCTTTCGATTATAAATTTGTCAAACAGAAAGGAAATATGTATAAGCTAAAAGCGTATGAGTATCCACGTCGTACGGATGCAGACGGAGAAAAGATGCTGGCTTATCTGAATACTCTTTATGCGGATCGGCAGGCTTTTGAACTTCGTGCTGATTCTTTGAAAAAAGAAGTGCGTCAGCGTTTAGGTATCGATACTTTACTAGCTCAATGTGTTAAATCCAAACCTATTCTTTCGAAGATACGTAAATTTGATGGCTATACAGTGCAGAATTTTGCACTTGAAACACTTCCCGGCTTATATGTTTGCGGTTCTATCTACACACCTCAATCAAAAGGAAAACATGCCTTGATTATTTGTCCTAACGGACATTTTGGTGGCGGACGTTATCGCGAGGACCAGCAACAACGTATGGGCACTTTAGCACGTATGGGAGCTATTTGTGTGGATTATGATTTGTTCGGATGGGGAGAGTCGGCTTTACAAGTTGGCAGTGCGGCACATCGTAGTAGTGCGGCGCACACTATTCAGGCAATGAATGGCTTGTTGATTCTTGAGTCTATGCTTGCTTCCCGTAAGGATATTGATACCAGTCGTATCGGTACGAATGGTGGTTCTGGCGGGGGCACTCATACTGTTTTGTTGAGTGTATTAGATGACCGTTTTACTGCTTCTGCTCCCGTGGTGAGCCTTGCTTCTCACTTTGACGGTGGCTGTCCGTGTGAAAGCGGAATGCCTATTCAACTTTCTGCGGGAGGAACCTGTAATGCGGAACTAGCTGCTACTTTTGCCCCTCGTCCACAACTCGTTGTATCTGATGGTGGCGACTGGACGGCTAGTGTTCCTACTCTTGAATTTCCTTATTTGCAACGAATTTATGGATTCTATAACGCGAAAGACAAAGTAACGAATATACATCTCCCCAAAGAGAAACATGACTTTGGTCCGAACAAACGGAATGCCGTTTATGATTTCTTCGCAGACGTGTTCAAGTTGGACAAAAAGATGCTGGATGAAAGCAAAGTTACCATTGAACCGGAATCTGCTATGTATAGTTTTGGAGAAAAAGGAGCTTTGCTTCCCGAAGGTGCAATCCGGTCATTTGACAAGGTAGCCGCCTATTTTGACAAGAAGGCCTTTGCTGATTTAAAATCAGATGCTTCTCTTGAAAAGAAAGCTATGGACTGGGTAGCTTCTTTAAAGTTGGATGATGAGAAAAAGGCAGGTTTTGCGGCAACAGCTATTTATAACCATCTTCGTAAAGTTCGCGACTGGCACAATGAGCATCCCTATACAACAATTCCCGAGGGTATCAATCCTCTTACAGGCAAACCGCTTTCCAAGCTCGACCGTGAAATGATTGCAGATTCTGCTATGCCGAAAGAAGTACATGAAAGGCTAATGAAAGAGTTACGCAGAGTATTGACTGAAGAACAGATAGAACAAATCCTTGATAAATATACAGTAGGTAAAGTTGCTTTTACCTTGAAAGGTTATCAGGCCATTGTGCCCAATATGACAGAGGAGGAAACTGCTTACGTCTTGGGACAGTTGAAGCTGGCTCGCGAACAGGCTATTGACTATAAGAATATGAAGCAGATCTCTGCTATCTTCGAAATTTATAAAACCAAATGCGAACAGTATTTCAATGAGCACGGTCGTAACTGGCGTCAGATGTTCAAGGATTATGTGAATAAGCGAAACGCAGAAAAAAAGGCCCAAGAAAAGAAATAAATAGGGGTAAGACCTTTTTCCTTCCTATATATCGGAGTATAATCCGGGACAATTAAGAAGAATATAATAGAGCTATGCTTTGCAACAGACAAAGCATAGCTTTATCATCTCTAAAGCATAGCTTTATCTCTCATAAAACGCCGCTATAAATTATTTCTTCACGATTACTAAACATCTTTTTCGCTGAAAATGTGTTATTTTGTAGATAACTATTTGAAATGTAGATGATATGGATAAGCAAAAAGTAGCATTGGTCCTTTCTATGGGAGGAGCACGTGGGATAGCACATATAGGAGTAATTGAAGAATTGCTCCGTCACAATTTTGAGATCACTTCTATTGCAGGAAGCTCGATGGGAGCTATGGTGGGGGCGATGTACGCTTCAGGAAAGATGGAAGAATGTAAGGAATGGCTATATAGTTGGGATAAACGTAAGATGTGGGAATTGGCGGATATTACCTTAAGCCGGGATGGATTGGTGAAAGGTGACCGTTTTATCAAAGAACTGAAACAGATTATTCCGGACATGAATATTGAAGACCTGCCTGTCCCTTATGTAGCAATGGCTACGGATATTGTCCGCGATCAGGAAGTGAGGTTTGACAGGGGGAGCTTACATGAAGCTATCCGTGCATCTATTTCCATCCCCATGCTTTTCCGTCCGTTGAGAAAAGACGGTATGGTTCTGATTGACGGAGGCATTCTGAATCCTCTTCCATTGGCTCATGTAAAACGCATTGAAGGAGATATCCTGATAGCTGTCGATGTGAATGCACCCCTCGATTCCGGAAAGAAAAAGAAAATATCTCCTTATAATCTATTGACAGAATCTTCAAGAATGATGATGCAACAAATCACTCGTTACCAGATAGAGCGTTGTCAGCCGGATATCTTAATTCAGATGTCCGGCGATACCTATGATATGTTGGAGTTTCATCATGCAGCTTCGATAGTGAAGACAGGAGTGGAAGTTACCCGAAGCGTGTTGCAAGAGTCTCATGGTGATTAATGATATGATAAAGACATATCATTGTATCTGATAAATATAATATTGGGCAATAATAGATATTATTATATCTGTTACAGAGGTAATAATATCATCTCAAGTTACTCCGGATAAATCATCTTTTTCGTCATTCCTCCGTCAATCGTGATATTTTCTCCATTGATGAAATCATTGTTTTCTTCACAGAGAAACAAACACATACGGGCAATATCTTCCGGTTTGCCTACCCGTCGCGAAGGATGCTGTGAATGATCTTCTGGTCGGAGTTGGTCATAATCATGAGTTTGTATCCATCCCGGAGCAATAGAGTTGACGGTGATATTCCATTCGGATAACGACAAGGCCAGTGCATGAGTTAAAGAATAGATACCACCTTTAGAGGCTGCATAACCTTCACTTCCCGGTTCACTCATCAGGTAACGTGTGGAGCAGATATTGATAATCCGGCCGTATGGATTAGGAGAAGACTGTTCTTTACGATGTATGGCAAGCAGGCGGGAGGTGATAAATACAGGGCGTAGATTGATAGAAAGAATTTTGTCGAAATCCTCTACGCTCGTTTCGGTGATCGACGAAAATTGACTGATACCGACGTTGTTGACAATGATATCAATATCCTTCCAATCGGAAAGAATACGTTGCATGCAACTTTCAAGTGCATCCTTATCGCTGACATCGACTTTATGGAATATAGATCCGGTTGCTTTTGCAGTCTCTTGTCCCGCTATTTCATTTATATCACAAAAAGCGACTTGATTGCCGGACAGGCAAAAAGCTTCTACCATTGCCTTGCCTATTCCTTCCGCTCCTCCTGTTATAAATACTCTTCTTTTGGAGGGGGCTGATTTGGAGGTCATTGGAGTACACGAAGCCGATTCAGCCGGATGAACTGTTGTAGATTTCTTCTTACCATATTTCTGTGCTTGTTTCCAAGCAGCCTTTCTGGCTTCATATTGTTCCTGTTGTCTTTCTATATAATTATCTGCCATCGTTCTTTTTTATTTATTGGCAAATGTAAAATATAAAATGGATAAATACAAAGAATCGACCGCTCTTTTGCGGACAAAGGAGCGGTCGATTTTATTCAGATGACGGTTCAATTTAAAACTTCGTCGGATCTATCTCTGCATATTTAATTCGTTGGCGACGCCAAGTGTAAATGGCATGCAGTTTTCCGTCTTTTCCCTGGATAATACTAGGATAAGAGTATTGGCTGATCGGACTGTCTTCCAATGTAAGAACAGGCTTCCAGTTGATACCATCTTCTGATACGGCTACACAAAGCGGAGTACGCGGACCTTTCGGAGTTCCGGGTAATGTAGAGAAATTATTGTAGATAAGTATGTGTCTGCCGTTTTTCATTGTCACAGCATCCGTTCCGGAATTATTATTCGGAACATCCAGCAGCGTTACTTTACTCCACGTATCACCATTATCGCTGCTCCATGCAGTTGCTACTTGTGCATTACGTGTACGGCAGAGTACCTGTAATCTCCCGTCTTTATGTTTCAGAATACTAGGTTGTATCGCATAAACAGGTTTGGCTCCTTCTCCTCTGATCGCTTCTCCTCCTTCCTGATCGTCCACATTCATGCCACCTTTTTTACGGTTTTGGGTGGGGACGGATAACTCGGCATCCAGTGGACCTACCATCTTCCAGGTCTTGCCTTTATCATCGGAAATCTCGAAGTGAATACGCCATCCGTTACTTCCTTCCGTACTGGAAGGACAGATGATACGCCCATTGATATATTCCGGCTTATTCTTAATAGGTCCAAGAAAACCTTCCGGAAGCGGTTCGCGTTTGCTCCAAGTCTTTCCTCCGTCACGTGAACGAACCAGCCATCCTGTCCAGTCACTCACTTTCAGACCTATTTTATAGAACAGAATCAAGTCACCTCCGGGAATCTGGAAAAGAACCGGATTCCAACAAGCTTTTCTGCGGGCAATAAGTTTTCCTTTCTCATCCTTCACAGGTGTACAAGTTGAATCGATTCCAGCCAATGCAGCTTGTGAATCTTTGAGCAAGAACACACCGTCAGCGGCAAGCTTGGGGGCAGTCCATTCTTTGGAACCTTTCGGCTTACGACATACCCAGATGCAACAATCCGGATTGCGTTCTTTGGTTCCTCCGAAGAAAGAAGCTACGAGATCACCGTTCTTCAATTCTACAATCGTAGCTCCGTGACATTCGGGGAAAGAAGCTTTTTCGTACAGGAATTCATCACTTAGAATAGCCGTATTCCGGGTGGGGATGTCTACACTGAAGTGATATTTTCCCGATCCGATCTTTTCCTTCCGTCCATCCGGTAGGTGCACTTCACCTGTTGTATTGGCAGGAAGCTCGATGTCCCATTCCAAATGAGTAGGAGTCTTTGCCCACCGACTGGTTATTTTCCCGTAGATGCTCATGTATGATGCATCCACATTGCTTAACTCCTGGATTTCAAAAGCCGGTTGGAAAACGATATGTTTATAACCGGACTTCCAGCGGTCTGCACGAATACCTGCCAGATTATTGAAACACCAAGGTAATAAATCGCCTAAAAGCATCACGTGATTACCACTGTTCATTTCAGGATTGGCTGTATCACCATTCCATAATTCCCAAATAGTGGTAGCACCTTTTTCAACCATATATCCCCAAGAAGGATATGTTTTATTGGTAGCCAGTAAATAAGCTACATCGGCATGTCCACGACGGCTCAATTCACGCAATAACCATTGTACGCCGATTACTCCGGTACTTATATGTCCTTTGTTGGTCGTAATAATAGAAGCCACGGCATTTTGGGCTACCGCATTGATCTGATTTTTAGGAACCAGTCCGAAGGCAAGTGGCAAAATATTGGCAGTAACCGTGTTGTTGCCATAGAAAATACTATCCGGATATAAGGCATGTCCCGGCACGAGTGAGGTGCTTTCTTTTACGTGTAGGAAACGGGCGTTGAATGCATCTTTCATGCGATGTTCCAAATCTTCCCATTCTTTTGCGTCAGCTTCCAGTCCTTGCAGACTTGCAAAGCGGTGCATCAGTTGCAGTACCTTTAGATAATAAGCGGTTGCGATCAAATCTCCATCAGTCTTGCGGGATGGGTCTTTACTGTGAATCAACTCCAGTGATTCGGGTGGAACACACCAGTCACCATATTTATCTTTGGTGATGATATATTCCTCTGTCATGTAGTATTCGCGGATATGAGATACCCATTTCTTGATAGCAGGATAATTCTCCTCGATCGGACGTTTGTCTCCAAAGTTAGTGAAAAGCATGTCGCAGGCCATAGGTAAAGCGGCAGGCCAAGTCACATTATCCGAGTAATAATTCCAGTATGCCGGAGCCACATCAGGAATACAGCCATCTTCACGTTGTGCTTCGCGAATGTCACGCGTCCATTTGGTGTACATGGCATAATTATCGAAAAGCATACTCTCTCCCCAACACCCCATGGTACGGTCGCCCAACCATGGCTGGCGCTCATTTCGTTGTGGACAGTCTACCGGCATACCTTTATAATTACTCCGGATTCCCCAGAATGCATTACGGATAATCTTATTCAGAGTCTCGTCAGAACAGTTGAAAGTTCCGGTATGCTCCATTTCATCTTCTACTACCTCAGCAACGAAATCTTCAGCCTTCGCATTCGGATAACCGCTAACTTCTACATAGCGAAATCCATGATAGATAAAACGAGGTGCCCAGGTAGCATCTTTTGTTTCGCGTCCACTGACAACATATACATCTGTAGAACGGGCATCCCTAAAATTTCTGGTGTAAAGTTCACCATTGCTTTGCAGACTTTCTGCGAAACGGAGGCGGATACTGTCACCAGCCTGTCCTTTAACTCGGAAACGTACCCATCCTGCCATATTCTGACCGATATCCAAGATATATTTATTGCCGAGCTTTTTAATGGAAACAGGTTTCAACGTTTCTGTGACTTTCATACCGGGCATCATTTGCGCACGCAATGTTCCCGAAGGAATGCTCACACGTTGTGCCGGCATCCAGCTTTTATCATCATACCCGGTTTGAGTCCAGTTTCCTAATTCTTTACGGGCGTCGTACTCTTCACCATCGTATTCATTATTGCTACGGATAGGACCGTCAGTTGTCAATTTCCAAGTGGTGTTTGAAGCAATCGTTTCTTTGCTGCCGTCTGCATATTCCACAATCAGATTCAACCGAAGCTTAGGATAGCCGAAAGTCGGTATCTTATACGGTTTATAGTTTTGGCGCATCGTATAGAAACGACCATTTCCGAGAGTTACTCCAATAGCATTCTCTGTTTGAAGCAACGATGTGACATCATAGGTGTTGTACAGAATCGTTTTCCGATAGTCGGTAGGAGCAGGAGCCAGAACTTGATTGCCGATACGTTGTCCGTTGATAAACAGTTCATACAATCCCATTCCGGCAATGTGTACTGTGGCACGTTTCACTTCTTTCTTCAATGCAAATTCTTTGCGGAGATAGCGGGCTGCCAAGCGGCTCCATTGTGTTTCGCTGTCTCCGGGAGCGGCTTTATCCAAACCAATCCATTGCCCTTGCCAATCTGCTTCATTAAACAGTCCTGTAGTCCAGAAAGCCGGAGTACTCCAATCTGTTGTCCCCTTGTTGGTGTCGATTTTCACTTTCCAATAGTAGGGAGCATTACGCTTTAGCGTTTTTCCTTGATAAGCGATCCATTGGGAAGCGTCAGATTCAATCTTTCCTGAATCCCAGATATCCCCTTTTCCTTGTTCCAATAGCTCCGGGGAAGATGCAACAAGAATGTGATACGCAGTTTGTATCACATTCTGTCCATCCGATTCGATGCGCCAACTCAATCGAGGTTGGCGCACATCGATACCTGCCGGATTTTTCAACTGTTCTGTTCGCAGGTCAGTGATACCTATGGCTGCGTATATGGACCCGGTAAAGAGCAGAAGGGAAAATAGGAATAATATAAATATTCTTTTATTCATAAGTAGGTTTTCATCTATAAATTTAGGCACGGATTACACGGATTACACGGTTTTTAGAAATATGATTGCGCAAAGCAACCGTGAAATCCGTGTAATCCGTGCCTCATAATATAATTATTTATTCCATTTTTGTTGTGCATCCGGTAACTCTGTCCAGTCCTTCTCCATATAGTTTTTACAGCTGTCCACTACAATCAGGATATGATCGTTTCCACTGCAGTAACCACTGTCATGTTGAAATTTGTGCACTCCATTATCAAATTCGCCGATATATTCCAGCTTGCCATCTTTCGTAGTGAACCACCAAGCGTTCTTCTTCGCACCACTGATCTTATTGAAATCAACTTCCATCGGACGTCCGGTGTAGTTGTATACCATCAGATAATCATTACCACGTGTAGCGATAGCTCGGTCATAACGTTCTCCATTCTGTCCTACGATGACAGACTGATCGGGTATACGTTCGAAGAACGGGAAAGTCAACATCAGGTTTTTCAGATACTTCATTTGATTGTAACCCGGATCATCCAGTGCTTCATACCAAGGCTTTTTAGCGCCATAAGCACCACCTACACCCGGTTTGATAAATTGCATGATAGAATTATGACCGTATGTATGTCCGAAAGAACCGGCAAATACCGACCAGTAAGCATACCGGCGTACATCATAGTCTTTCCAGAGCAATTCGTTCTCATCATGCAGGCCATGAGGAATTTCTTCGTAAATCGGTTCACCGTCAATCACGGGTTTCATTGGCTTCATAGCCAAGCTACGCTCTACGAAACGCCAGTTATCTTCTTCCGTATTTTCTTCAATAGGATAATCACCGTCTCCGAAACGTTGCCCGTAGCGGCGGTGTCCGCTTTGAAACATATTGAAATCCAACCAGGGAGCATTGTTAAACCAAGTAGCAGAAGTTGTTCTTCCACGCGGATGGAATGTCATCAGGTGATTCTTGTCGATAGCTTTGATAGAAGTGGCCAGAACTTCCCATTCGGCGGCTTTTACATCGCCACGGATGTCTCCGCCGATAAACCAGATAATGTTCGGTTCGTCCTTATAACGTTCTGCCAGAAACTTACCGTATGCTTTTGCTTGGTCAACAGTCATTTCACCCCGGTTCACAGGACTTCCCCAAATACAGACCATACCAATATACAAACCCTTCTTTGCTGCTGTACGGATAATATAATCCATGTGATCCCAGTAACCGTATACACCTTTTTGATTGATGTTTTTGAAGTTGTATCCGTCAATCATCGAATACTGTCCGTAGATATTCATAGACGGAACATTATTCAATGTTTGAACCTGAATCACATTATATCCGCGGCGTTTACATTGTTCCAGATAATATTCGGCTTCATCCCGGTTCAAGCGTTCGGGTAATAACCATCCCGTTTCGCCTAACCAAAAGAAAGGAGCACCGTTTTCATGTTTCAGGTAACGTCCCTCTTCGGAAACTACAAGCTTTCCGTTGTTCCAGGGAATGTACGTCTTTTGCGTTTTCTTCTGTGCCGCTGCCGGGATAACTAAAGTTAGCAACAGCAATAAGAGAGGAAGAATCTTGAATTTTCTCATTGTATTTTATCGTTTTTAGTTTATTGTTTTCGAATATTAGGCACGGATTACACAAATTACGCTGTTGCTAGTCATATTTCAAAAGCCGTGAAATTCGTGTAATCCGTGCCTAAAAATTATTTTTTTTCTGTCATTTTCTCATATTCAATGGCAGCCAGAATAAATGAACCGACCGATTTCGGATCATTCTCTATGATCGGTTCACTGATATAATATTCAAATGAGCCGTCACGGTATCTTTTCGAGTCTCCGCCCAATCCTGCCACTGCACAGCAGTTAGTGATTGTATAGCTACCATCTTCTTCAAGACGGGTGAATGTCTTTACCATTCCATCAAAGGCTTTCTTTGTCGGTTCGATATATTCGTTGCCAAGATATCCTTTATTGATAGCTTTGGCGAGAGTGTAGACAAACAAGGCAGTAGCAGATGATTCCAGATAATTACCTTCCCGTGCTCCCTGATCGGTCACCTGATACCAGGTTCCGGATTGAGGATCCTGATATTTCACAAGCGTTTTTGCCAATCCTTGCAAAATCTGTATAATGCTGTCGCGTCCGGCAGTTTCCTGTGGCAGGAAGTCCAGTACATCTACGATAGCCGCTCCGTACCATCCGATGCTGCGACTCCAGAAATTAGGAGAGCAACCCGTTTCTGGATTTGCCCATTTCTGTTCCCGGCTTTCATCCCATCCGTGATAATACAATCCTGTTGCAGGATCATAAGTCTTACTATTTATTAAAAGAATCTGTTTCGTTGCTTCGTCAAATAAAGCCGGTTCGTTGAAAGTGGCCCCATATTGAACCAGATAAGGAGAAGCCATAAAGATTCCGTCCAGCCACATTTGATGAGGGTATCTCAATTTATGCCAGAACCCTCCTTCACTGGTACGGGGCTGCTCTGCCATTTGTTTGCGCAAGGTATCCATGGCAATTTTATAACGTTCGTCTCCGGTCTGTGCATAAAGATCGAAAAGAATCTTTCCACCGTTGACGTTATCAATATTGAATGAAAGATATTTCATGGTTTTGATACGTCCGTCGGCATCAATCAAGCTATCCGCATAGATCTTGGCATAATCATAATATGTGCTGTCTCCGGTATGTTTCCATTCTTCCAACATGGATTTCACTACTAGTCCGTGGGTATATCCCCAACGTGGTTTCTTAGCTTTTTCAATCATCCAGGGTTCGGGGAAACGTTTCATTTCGGAGCGTGCTATGCGTTCACTCCATTTTTCCGTTTCTACTTTTTGAGGTGCTGTGCATGCCAGAAAACAAGTCGTTCCACAAGCTACCATCAGTTTTAATAAGTTTTTGTTCATATCGGTCGAGTTATTATTTTCCAATCAATACATATTCTTGTCCTGCTTTGGTAGGCAGATCATAGACATAAGTTTCTGCAATTTCCACCTTATTCAGGTTTGCCTTTTCGTTAATCAATGGTTCGGGAATAGTGGGAACGGCATAAAGAGGATTCGGGTTTTCACCTTTGGCACGCTTCAGCCCCTTGCCTGTTAATGGGTTGAGTGAACGTAAGCGACAGTTACCTCCCTTATGAGATTTCACAACCAGACGGTTTACTTTCCCGTTTTTCCAGCTCAAATCAAGTTCGAAACCTCCACGTGCAATAATTCCTTTGATAGAACCTTCCTGCCAGACGGTAGGAAGTGCAGGAAGCAGATAAATAAAACCATCGTAACTTTGCATCAACATTTCTGCAATACCTGCGGCACAACCGAAGTTTCCATCAATCTGGAATGGTGGATGCGCATCGAACAGGTTAGGGTAGGTACCTCCTTTTTTCTTTTCATTGCGCACAAGGGTCAACTGATCTGTAATCAGTTTGTAAGCATGGTCACCATCAAGCAAGCGAGCCCAGAGGCAAACTTTCCATCCCATGCTCCATCCGGTCGACGGGTCGCCGCGATGAATCAGAGAAGTACGTGCTGCATCGAATAATTCAGGAGTACGATAAGGAGAAATCTGATTGCTGGGGAATAGTCCGTATAAATGAGAAATGTGGCGGTGTACATCTTTCGGGTCATCCCAGTCGAACATCCATTCCTGTAGTTGTCCCCAATGTCCTACTTGCATAGGAGCCATTTCTTTGAGACGTTGGGCCAGGTGAGTGGCAAATTCCTGATCTGTGTCCAGTATTTGAGAAGCAGATATAATTGCTGTCCAAAGATCGAAGACCAATTGGTTGTCCATGGTGCATCCGGCAGCTGTAGTGGCTTTTCCGTTACTACCCGAATGTACATTCTCCGGTGAATTACTGGGGCAGACTACCAACCAGTTGTGTACCGGCTCTTTCACCATGATTTCATCAAAGAAACGTCCGGACTCTTTCAGTATCGGGTAAACAGAACGCAGGAACTCAATATCTCCGGTGTATAGATAACGTTCCCAGAGATGCCGGCAAAGCCATGCACCACCACTGGGCCACATACCTGAAGGGGCTTTATCAACCGCCCCTGTGATGCGCCATATATCCGTGTTATGATGTAATACCCATCCGTTAGCTCCATACATAACCTTAGCCGTCTCTTTTCCTGTATCGCTAACCTCTTTTATCAAGCGGAATAACGGTTCATTCAACTCACTTAGATTCGTTACTTCCGAAGGCCAGTAATTCATTTCCAAATTGATGTTACAGGTATATTTGCTGTCCCAGGAAGGGAATAATTTATCATTCCAGATTCCTTGCAGGTTGGCGGGCTGTCCTCCCGGTTGGGAAGAACAGATCAACAGATAACGTCCGAATTGGAAATAAGTGGCAACCAGATGAGCATCATTGGTGTTCTTGAAATTTTCCACACGCTTATCGGTTGGCACATTTGCATATTGGTCTTTTCCTAAATCGAGAGAAACGCGTGTCAGGTATTGCCGGTAGAAATCAACGTGGCTCTTTTTCGATTCGATGAATGGATGAACCATTGTCTTCTCCAAATAGTTTTTTGCCCGTTCTACTTGATTACCGGTAATGTCTTGATAATTATTGAAATTAGTCGCAATAGATACATAGATGATTGCTTCGTCGGCTTTCTCAACAGAAAGTATCCCATCGGCACAAGCTATTTCTCCACCTTTATTTTTAGCAGTCAATCTGCCTTGAAATTCCACTTTCCCTTTCAACCCCTCATGCAAGGAGGATACTCCTGAAAGAGTTACGCAGTTTCCTGCTTCAGAAGCGATCATTACGTCCTGGTGAGGCGAAGTCAGTTGAGCGTTAAATGTAATTTGTCCGGGACGATTGGCTGTCAGGCGCACCATTACTACCTGATCGGTAAATGAAGTAATCGTTTCGCGTTGATATTGCACTCCGTCTACTTCATAACGCACCATCACACGTGCTGAATCCAGACTTAACTCCCGATAATAGTTGGAATAACGGGTATGACCGGGAAAGGCAATTCGCAAATCACCGAAACTTTGATATGGCATTCCGGAATTCGTCTTTGCCATCACCTTTTCTGTAGCGAGAGTCTGTGCTTCCAGGTATTTTCCGGCAAAAACAAGTTCACGCACTTTGGGAATATACTCCAGCGCGTCCGGATTGGCGTTGTTATTGGGGCGTCCTGCCCAGATCGTTTCTTCGTTTAGTTGTATTTGTTCTGTCCCTGGTGTCCCATAAACCATGGCTCCCAGGCGTCCATTTCCCAAAGGTAGTGCTTCTGTCCATACCTGTGCCGGGCAGTCATACCATAGTTTATATTCTTGTGCAGACACATTCGTCTCCTGCGCATGAATGCAGCCCACAGACATCAGTACAAACAGGTACCCGATTAATCTTTTTTTATTCATTTCCATCTAACTGCTTTTATACTTTTATAAAAGGACGTTTAATGGGGGATTTTGTACCCACTATGCAGGTACTAAGAAGTAGGAATGATTTATTATTCTTTCAGTTGCCATACTTTGAAATATACTTCCTATATTTGTCAGTAGAATATTTAATAAGAAGAAATTATGAAAAGTTTTAATGTTACATCTATGTTAGTGGTGCTGATGTTCTTGTGCTTTACAGGAATACAGGCACAGACCGTTACTCCTAGTAAGAAATATATCACGAAAGAACTGAATAATGTGAGCAATTTCAGTTCAATCAGAGTTCTGGGTAGTCCCGACGTTGAGTATCGTCAGAGTAATGGTTCTAAAACAACAGTTTCTATATATGGTTCGGATAATCTGGTTGACCTGTTGGAAGTATCTACGGTAAATGGAGTGCTACAGGTAAATATAAAGAAAGGCGTTAAGATTCTTAGCGGAGAACGCCGGTTGAAAGTGATTGCCTCTTCTCCTTCATTGGATAATGTCGATATTAAAGGCTCGGCCGATGTATATCTGAAAGGTACTATCAAAGGAACTGACTTAAATCTGAATATAACAGGTTCCGGAGATATTGAAGCTGAAAATCTGCAATACACCAATCTTTCCGCTTTTGTAAAAGGTAGTGGAGATATTGACGTGAAGAATGTGAAGGCCACTACTGTAAAAACGATAGTTAGCGGTTCCGGTGACGTGAAAATACAAGGTGCCACTCAAATGGCTATGCTGACTGTGAATGGTTCCGGTGATATCAGTGCCGACAAGCTGACGGCTACTAATGTCGTTGCTACAGTTTCAGGTTCCGGCGATATATCTTGTTACGCTTCCAAACAGTTGGACGCAAAAGCCAGTGGCAGCGGAGATATTGAATACAAAGGAAGTCCTTCTATTGTAAATAAGCAAGGTAAGAAAGACTCAATTTCCGGCAAGTAAGAAATTAGATCCTGCAGAAAGCGGGTAAATATGTGCAATGTTACATATTTACCCGCTTTTTGCTATAAACAAACGTAAATACGGTTTTAAAGCCATTAAAATAGATGAATTCCGGCAACAAACAGATATGCTGATTGTTGTGACAATTAATCATTCGTTTTTTATTCACCTGAAAAAATACAGATTATGGCAAAGAATTCTCCCGATGAAGGAAAAAGTACAAAAATGGTGGAAAAGCAGGCAGATCCCTCTTTCAGCAACCTCAAAGAGTACCAGGCAAAAAGACTATTCAGTGAGACTCCCGAACCGACGGCGGATACAGTGGAAACTCCAAGCCGGATACCTGTTTTTGTTGTCCAAAAGCATGAAGCCAGTCATTTTCATTTCGATTTCCGTCTGGAAGTGGATGGAGTGTTGAAAAGCTGGGTGGTTCCTAAAGGCCCTTCCATGAATCCGAAAGATAAAAGACTGGCTATACAAGTAGAAGATCACCCTTTGAGTTACGCACACTTTGAGGGAGTTATACCCGAAGGCAACTATGGAGCGGGTACAGTGGAAATATGGGATAGCGGAACCTATGCTTGTGTCGGTAATAATCGTAACATTTCCGCTGCCATTAAAAACGGAATACTTGAATTCAAATTACATGGTCATAAGCTCAAAGGCCTGTTTACCCTTATCCATACGAATATGGACGATCAGGACAGAGACTGGTTACTAATCAAGAAAGACGATATATTTGCAGTCACTCATGTCTACGATGCGAAGAATATTCCATTGTATGATGAGGTATTTCTGTGATATATATGTTCCTTATGGTTAAATGATACTCACTTACATATATAATTTTCTAATTATATACGTAGCTTTATAACTCAATAGAATCTATTGTTTTGATGATTCAATTGATTTTTCATGATATTATGAGCGTATTATTATGATGAAAATAATTAACTAACAGAGACTATTGGGGTAAAACGAAGACTTGATAGTATACCCCTCTTAATATTTCGGTAACAAAAGACATTGTTACCATTTTTGATAGAAAACACCCATTGTTTTTGTTGGAAACCACCTCCTGTGTGAACGTTGAAAAGTTTATACTTGCATCGGATTTTAAGCACGTTAAAAGATTATCAGGCGTGTTTTACGAAAGGTGTAGAATATTAATCAAATCCGATATTAGTATGAATGATTGTTACCTGAATTTATTAGTAAGCTTCCGAGCTTTATCCTCTTCAGATCCTGGAGCCAATTTAGTAAACAGCAAACAAACTATTGGCATCATTTTACCCGATTTGTCGTTGCTTGGATATGCGGTCCCTGTGGAAAGTCTCGGTATTGGACTGTTTGTGATTCTATTTGCGTATCTTATAATAGAATACAATGTGCAGTTATTATCGCATGAAAAATTTAAGATTGCCATGAACATGCTCCATACAGCACATACACCGTTAATATTGCTGCGGAATCAATTGGAAGAACTCAAAACAGGCAACCTCCCTGAACCTCTTTCCCAACAAGTGGAAGAAGCACTGGGATATGCCGAATGTATCATATATTGTAACCAGAATATTGCAACTCTAAATAAAGTAAATAAGAGAATTCCTCCTAAAACGTCAACGGTAAATTTGGAACTTTCCACTTATGTTACTTCCATTGTCAATCAATGCCGGGCTTATGCCAACTCCCGCCAGATACAGCTGACTGTTGGTGAATGTTCGGATTGCGTCAGTTGCAGGATAAACGAAAACATAATGACTGCAGCACTTCAACACCTTATCAACAAGATGATTTTGATTTCCGAGTCAGGCTGTTGCATATCAATCAACGTAACCCACACAATAAATTCTTGGCAGTTGCAGATTAGCAATAACGAAATAGCCGGGCAAAGAACAGAGAAAATGTTTCCCTTTATTCCTATTATATTTCCCGTGTATGGATATAGTGATTTATGGACGGTAAGAAAAATCATCCGTCTGCATGGCGGAAAAATAACCGGATGCAGACATGGTAAAGCAGCTACTTTTCAAATCGTCATTCCGACAGACTGCCGTTGTCAGAATCAGTCATGCCCGGTATTGAGACATTCTTCTACAAAAACGAAGACTCCAACAAATGACTCCTGCGAGAGTCCTAAGAGCAATAAACAAAACACTAAAGCGAGAGAAACTTCCCATATCCTATTAGTAATGGCAGATAAGTTATTCAGTGATTATTTAAAGAAAACCTTATCACGCTATTTTCAAGTTTCAGTTCTTGATAATCCGGAGCTGTTAATGGATACGGCTATCAGTCAAAATCCTGATGCTATCATTATTGACGACAATGTGAATGGAATAAGCGGAGATATACTTAGCACTCAAATTAAGGAAGATAAAACGATAGGATACATACCAATCATTCTTCTATTAAGAGCCTTTGATAACGAAAGCTATTTGTCACATTTAGGGAGTGGGGCAGACCGTCTGGGATTGCGTACGGAAAGCATTTGTAAACTTAGGGCAGACATACGTATGCTTGTCGAAAACCGCATGGTCTTACGCGAACGGATCAGGCTGTTTCTGTCAGATGCCATTTCTCCGATGATTTCCACAAAAGCCGAAATAGAAACAGAAAATGCCGACCGGAAATTTATGGATAAAGTCAATGAAATCCTGGAGAAAAATCTCTCTACTGATAAATATACAATAGATAAATTAAGCGTTGATATAGGCATGAGCCGCACTGCTTTTTATAATAAGATAAGAGAGATTACGGGCAACCCTCCCGAAAACTATATCAATTCATTCAAAATGGACAAAGCACTTAAATTGCTGGCCTCCCAGCAGTACAACATTTCGGATATTGCAGGTATACTGGGCTATTGCGATGCCAAATACTTTGGAAAGAAGTTCAAAGACTTCTATCATGTATGTCCGTCTGATTATATAAAGAGTATTGTAGGATAAAAGAGTATAGAAAAAGAGGGTGCTTGTACACCCTCTTTTCTTTATACCTTTTTACGCTTTTTCTCTTTGACTGCAAATCTTGTTTTATACAGAATGATATCCCCCGGGTTTTCTGATTAGATATCTACCCAATTCAACAGGCTTTTGTGTCATGAACGTCTGGCCTTATTAAGAGATTATTTGGCTTCTAAATCCAATAGTCGCATTTTATTTGGGGTTCTTTATTACCCAACTCAGACAAATATTGAGCAACAATGGAAATTGGAAGTACTAGAAGGTAATGCCTTTAGTTTACGAGCAACTGATAGTTTTACCTTTGAACTACCTACCGATAAATCAGATAATGAATACAAAAAGGTTATAGACAAAATATCTCAGGTGATTGCTGCTCGCAGTTAGACAGATATTTACTGATAAATGTTGGCACTGTATTATTTAAGTAATATATCCAACATACCTTTTTGTAGAGCTAGATAGTCCTGTTTTTCACATATAAGCCTATTAATCTACAAAAGTGAATTATCGGGGCTTACTATGTTACAATAATTAGCCATATCTATTTAATCGCTTGCTTCACAAGGCTCATGATATATTCTAAATATTTAGTATCTGAGATCTTGAGTTCATAATCTCCATTGCCAAAATGTCCGACAGTTGAAATATCTCTTGTTAATTGCTTACTATCTTCTAAATGTCCTTTGGCTGCATTTATAGTAAGCTTTATTCCATTTTTCTGGATTTCAAGTGCACAAATATGGCTGTTGGCCTTTTTGAATGAAATATACCACTTTTGTGGTTTAACTTCAATTTCTGTATTCAAATTAAGAATTGCATTCTTATAACTCTCGTATAATTCTACTACATTGTCAGATTTTCCTTTTAACAAATTTTCCTCCGAATACTCTTTAATTTTCTCCGTCACTTCTTTAAATTCTGGACTATTCTGCATCACTGTTTTAATGCTTGCCGATGCGTGACTTTTGCGAATAGGAGTGATGGATACACTATCATTCTCATAGCGCTTCACTTCCCATAACTCAATGGACAAATCTTTGAAATTGACAGCCTCTCGTTGGTTAGGCGTAAACCCTTGTGATATAAAAACGACTTTTGTTTGCGACCAGTCCACATCATTCCGTTTCAAGTTTCCAGCTTGCGTTTCATTATATTCCAGAATAAAATCAGCCTGATTTTGCAACATTAGGCTTAGATAAGTAAACCCTTGATCTATGACACTGGAGTTTCTTTCCCTTTTATATTCAATGATAACAAAAGCCTTCGATTGCGGATCAAAGGCAAGCGTATCAATACGGCGGTCTTTGATCGTAAATTCGGACTTAATCATTTCAAGTCCCATGATTTCGGACATATTAGTTTCAAACATGCGTTGAATATCTCTTTCCAATTTAAAAGGCTTTTCTTTTATTTCAGAAAAGACGCCTGAAGTATTATATTTGTAAAGTGCCATAATTTTATTTTGAATTGTTTATTGCTGTAAAGGTAAGAATTCTTTTGATATTACTATTTATTTTTCCGACTTCTCCTTCACCATTTTCCTCCATCTTTGAAAAGCCCTCATTAAGCTTTCTTCTTCCACTGATTCTGCCATATTGTATTTTTCCACGAATTCATGCATTGACTTTATATACATCACCCCATTTTTGAACTTATTTTCCAACAGAAATGAGTATAGTTCCGCTTTCATTTCCACTTCGATTTCCTTTTCTATAATAAAGATGCTATCCTGGCCAAAATAATTGTAAACTTCGGGATTTTTGCCGAGTCTTGGGCTGGGGAGGACGAAAGAAATATTTCCAGTTTCTTTCCAGGAGACACTTTGCGGGTGAGGAACAGATAATTGTTGCAGAAAGTGATAAACGGGGGTGAGGTGGGAGAGGTGGATTGGGACAGGGAGTTTTGAAGGCGGATTATTATGTGATCGGGATTCTAAACATTGTCTGTATCGGACATACATGTACTCGGCCAAATATGGTTTGATGGCAAACGTAACTGTAACCATGTGATTTGAATTTTGAGTTGTTGAAATTTGTTGTATACTGATTTCCGCTTAAAGCAGCAGATTTTATCGTGGTTGTTGGAAAAAATCCTATGGGTTACGGGGAGGGAATCTTAATTTTGTAAGAAGTTGAAATCCAGATGGTTACATTTGTTAGTTTTTGATTTAAAACCAACGGGCCGTTCCTTTTAAAGGAACGGCCCGTTGCACACCGAGGAACGACCTGTTCCTTTTAAAGAAACTGGCAGCTCCTTAAAATCCATGAGACAAAGCTATGCCTAATATTCTGATTTTTCAAAATTATATATTCCCTCATTCATGTATATATGTAATAATATATGACTGATAGCGTACATCTTAATTTTATGCGTATACACATAAATTATATGTAATGAATATGGAGTATATTTTAGAGAATATAATTTAACTATATTTATTACATAACGATTCTTAATGCAGCAAAACATTTCACTATACGAGTTGTTTTGCGTGTGAACTCTGTAATTTTACCATAACAAAAAAATAAGAATATGATAACATCGGTTAGACTTATGCTAAATAAGAGCAGGAGATTGAATAATGGCAGTTACCCTTTAGTGTTCCAAGTGATACATGAGAGGAGGAAGAAGTTGATGTATACGGGTTTCCGGATCAAAGAAGAATCATTTGATGAATCGGAAGAGAAGATTATTGATGGCGTAGATTCTACATTTACCACTGCAGACGTTGCCAGGATGAATCGTGAACTACGGAAAATAAAGAATAGGATCCGCACACAAATACGCTACCTTGAGCGATCAACTGAATCTTTTACAGTGGAAGATGTATTGGCGCAGTACATTCGTAAAAAAGTCAGACAACAATTTTATCTGCTGCGATATATTGATACACAAATTGACCGGAAAAAGACATTGAAAAAGGAGGGGACGGCTGCGGCATATAGAAGCACACGCTTATCCTTGGCCAAATTTCTGAATGGGTCAGATGTTCGTATGTCAGCAATTGACTTACGTTTTATCCGGCAATATGAAGATTTTCTGTATAACAGCGGGGTTACAGGAAATACTGTGAGCTATTACTTGCGCAATTTGCGGACACTTTATAATCAGGCTGTTACAGATGGCTATCATCCTCATGGAGAATATCCTTTTGCAAAAGCACAAACCCGTTCCGCCAAAACGGTGAAACGTGCTTTGACTCGGAAAGATCTTCAAGCTCTGGCAAACCTGGGATTAGAAGAGATGCCGGAGCTGAAGTTTGCCCGTGATTTGTATTTGTTTAGCTTCTATGCCCAAGGAATGGCTTTTGTCGATATTGTACTATTGAAGAAATCAGATATTTGCAATGGAGTGCTGACCTATTCTCGTCACAAGTCAAAGCAATTAATTCGTATTACCGTGACACCTCAAATGCAGGAATTAATGGACAAATATGAAACTGATGGAGAATATGTGTTTCCGATTATTAGCGAAAAATCTCTTTCAGAATATAAGCAGTATCGCCTATCCTTGGGGCGTATTAATCGATATCTGAAGAAAATTGCTGTCATGATTGACATCGCAGTGCCTTTGACCACATATACCGCCCGCCATACTTGGGCCACTCTTGCGCGTGACTATGGTGCACCGGTTTCTGTGATTAGTGCTGGTCTGGGGCATACTTCAGAAGAAATGACACGTATTTATTTGAAGGAATTCGATGTGTCACAGCTTGATAAAGTAAATAGTCTGGTGACTAATTTGTCTTGATGGAGTAAATTTTTGTATTATAATTCATTGAAAAAAATAGCAGGTATTAATAATTTATATATATTTGCAGTATTGTAATCTATTCCGCAATAGAGATTATAAATAATAACTTCCTATTATTCTAATGAATTTCACGCTGCAAAGTAAACTTATTTTTTTATAATATGATTTATCATAAAGTCCAATAAATTGTCCATTTTGTACAAACTGGAATAATACTTGTCAATCAGTGCTATAATCAGTTTGACAGCGCTTTATTAATTGACTTGGAGTGCAACCGAAATGCTGTTTGCAATAACGGCTAAAATAAACTTGTGAGTCAAATCCAAGTTCTTCAATGATATCTTTTATACAGATACCCGGTTTGGTCATCTTTTCCAAAATAAGTTGGTTCTTTTGTTTCAGCATCCATTGTTTGGCTGTCATTCCAAATACTTCATTGAATCTTGCAAAAAAACAGCTTCTTCCCAAATTGGATAATGAAATAAGTTGTTCGATGTTACTCACTTTGGTATAGTTGTGCATGACAAAATCTTTAAAATCAATTCTTTTTCCAATAATGGGATAAAACAGCATTGCGATTTCTTCTTTCTCATAAAATCCGCGTAGCAGGAAAAATAATTCCCGTTGCATCAGGTCATGCAGGTGCGAGCAGTTCATGCTATTTCGGATGCAGTAGGTAAGTATTTCCAAAAAGGGAGTTAACGGATAACGTATCTTAATAGGTTCGAATTTGTACTCTTTCTCTTTGCAAATTTCTGATAATGATTGCAATACTAGTTTGTCACAACTGCTTTCAGGTACATCGAAAAACATGGAAAGTAAATTTCCTCCTTTTTTGGCAACTCCCTTAAATGATGAAGAACGCGGAATCAGTATCATGTCTCCTGTCTGAAAAGTCCTGTTGTGAAATTGGTTGTAGCTTACTGTAAAATCACCTTTGAGAAAGAATAACAGATAGTTCTTACTTGTATCATCCTCTCCCAGCTCTGTGTCTTCAGTAAACTCAATAAACTTGAATCCGGTTTCGATAGTAGTCATATAGTTCTGACATGACATGTGTTCTTCGATGTATAGCAACTTGTTTTCCATAAGCTTCGTTTTTATATATAGAATTATTTTAGTTGTTTGTTTTATTACAAGTTTCTTTGTTTCATAATTGTTTCAGTATGTCTTTTCTTAATAACTTGTTCATCAGATTTTTATTTTGCAATATTCTAATTTTATTCATAATCTAATAATACTGAAACAAATATTTGTTCTATTTTATATTTAACATATTGATAATAAATTATTTATATGAATAAATTTTGTTTTAATCTCTATTGCGGAATAGAGATTAAAAAACGAACAATAATAAATAATGAGATAGTATGAAGAAATATGTATGTTTTATCGGGCTATTAGGAGCATTACTTTGCAACACCGCTACCTCTTATGCTCAAAAGATTGCTGTAAAGAGCAATTTACTTTACGACGCTACCACTACAATGAATCTAGGTCTTGAAATCGGTTTGGCAAAGAAATGGTCACTTGACTTGTCAGGCAATTATAATCCGTGGAAGTTTAATGATGAGATACGTATGCGTCATTGGGGTGTACAGCCGGAATTACGCTATTGGCTCTGTGAAAGGTTCAACGGTCATTTCATTGGGTTGCATGGACATTATGCCAAATATAACGTAGGGGGAATTTCCTTTTTAAGCGACAATATGAAGCAAAGTCGTTACCAAGGTCATCTATGGGGTGGTGGAATTTCCTATGGATACCAGTTGTTGTTAGGCAACCGCTGGAGCATGGAAGCTGTAATAGGAGTGGGGTACGCACGGTTAGAACACTCTAAATATCCTTGTACCACCTGTGGGACAGTACAGAAAAGTGAGAAGAAAAACTATCTCGGCCCTACAAAGGCAGCGATTAATATAATATACATTATAAAATAGGCGAACGATGAAAAGAATCTGTTTATATATGACTATAGGACTACTGGGAATGACGTCCGGTCATGCCCAAGAGATAAGTGTCAAAAATACTACTGCTCGGAAAATAAGTGATGACAAAGTGGAAGTAGCTTTCAATATCGACTGTAATACGTTGAAATTTTCTTCGAGACAACAGTTGACAATTACTCCCGTAATCATAAGTAAATCGGAGAATGACAGCCTTTTTCTTCCGTCCGTTAGCATTGCAGGTAGAAATCGCTACCGTATAAATAAACGACAGGAGAAACTTTATGGCAAGACTAAAGGACAGAAAACAACCTGCTATAAAAAGAAGTATGACACTGTGGTTGAATATAATGAAACAGCTCCTGCACAGGAGTGGATGTCAGGTGCGCGTGTTGAGATACTTCGTGAATTGCAGGGATGTGCCGAATGTGGTGAAGTCTTGGGCAACAGCCCTATTGCTGGTATTCCTTTATTTAAAGAAATTGTAGAACGCCCAGACTTAGAAATCAGAATACCAGAAGCAGCGGAAAAACGTCGTTCTTTTACCCGCACTGCCACCCTGAATTTTAAAGTGAACCAGTTTGTACTGTTGGCGGACTATATGAATAACCCGGTAGAATTGTCTAAAATATATTCATCCATTGACTCTATCCGGGAGGATGTAAACTACCGTATTGACAAGATCGGAATTGTTGGCTATTCCTCTCCGGAAGGTAACTATGCGGCTAATGCCCGCCTTTCAGAACAACGTGCGAAAGCACTGGAAAGAAATCTGGAACAGGCTTATAAACTAGATAAAGGTATAATCGTATCCAGTTCAGTACCTGAAAACTGGGAAGGATTAAGCACCTGGCTGCGGAAATATCGTCCTTCTTATATGCAGAAAGTCCTTGATATCATAGAGCAAACTCCTGTACCGGATGAACGTGATGCAAAAATAAAGACTATTGACGGTGGGAAAATTTACAATGCCTTGTTGAAGGAAGTATACCCTCAATTACGATTGGTGGAATATACGGTCAGTTATACAGTTGTGCCCTTTTCGGTAGAGCAAGGGCGAGAGATTATCCATACATGTCCCGATAAAATGAATCACTATGAAATGTTTCAGGTGGCAGACAGCTATGGCAAAGGCTCGGATGAATACAATAAAATCATTCGGATGATTGCAGACCGTTTCCCTGACGACAGGATAGCCAATAATAATGCCGCCATTGTAGCATGGGAAATGGAAAATTATGACGCAATGAATGTATACCTGAAAAGATTGAATGAGGAAAGATAAATTCATTTTAGTATAAACATGAGTATTAATTAAATTTTAGTTTATGAAATTGGACAAAATTTTCGTAACGCTGTTTGTCGGACTGGCGATGACAGCATGTAGTAATGATGAAGAAATGATAACAGGTGGCAATCAGCTTCCTGTTGATGGAAAGGCGGCTTATATGTCTTTGTCTCTGGCAATGCCTAAAAGTTCGGGAACACGTGCTCCGGGAGAGAATCATGGAACAGCAAACGAACAAAAGGTGAATGAGTTATATCTTGTATTGTTTGATGCATCGGATATATGCTTGGAAACAAAAATTTTGAGTGCAACTGATTATATTTTGAATGTGGGTGGTGCTGATGTTACAGGATATAATGGTAAGGCTTTCAAAGTACCTTCTGCTACAGCCAAAGTACTGGCTGTTGTCAATCCGAGTGACAAGTTTAAGGCTGCTTGTGCAGTTTCTGCCTCTTGGTCAGTAATCAATAGTGTTGTAGAACAGACTGTTAAGGAGGTGATTGGAGCGGCTAAAGACAACTTCATGATGATTAATGCCGGTAATAATGTAAGTCCGGCAGATGGTGCCCTGGTCGCAGCTAATGTGAAAGTGGTTGATGGAACGACCTATGTTGACGCTACTGCCGCAATAGCAGCTGCCGAAGGAGACCGTTCGGTGATTCACGTAGACCGTGTAGTTGCCAAAGTTTCTTTGGGAGTGAACGCAAGCGGTGTTACAGTTCCCGCAGGAGTGACCTGTACGTTCGGCAACTGGGCATTGAATGTCACAAACAAGAGCATGTTCCCTTATTCAGAAATCATTATGCCTGCCGGTGGTTCTTCCGGAGCAGATTACAGAATAGACCCGAACTATGCGTTGGCGGGATTCAATGTATTACAATTCAATTATTTGGAAATTGCCGCAGACGGCAGTTTGCCAACCGATTTTTCTGCTATGACAGACAGTAAATATTGTCTTGAAAACACAATGGAGGCCAATGCGCAGACTCAAGCTCAAACTACTGCTGCCGTAGTGAGTGCAGTATATACTCCAAACTCTTTTACTATTGGTGAAAGCTGGTTCCGCCTTTTGGGTGTCACTTATAAAACTTTGGCTGATTTACAGACCGTATATACTGCTGCAAAAAGCGCAACAACACCGGATGCTGCACAACAACAGGTTCTTGATCTTTGCGATCAGTTCTACGCCCGTATGTCAGCTGCCGCTACTGCACAAAGCAAGACTATTGGAGCTGATTTTGCAGCTATCACTATTGCTGAACTGGATGCTATCACCAATGGAGGTGAATATTCGAAACCGGCTGCAGGTGAAACTGTGGGAGTTGAATATTTCCAAAAAGGAGTTTGCTATTATAATATCCTGATTCGCCACGATGATGCAATCACTGCAACAATGGCACATGGCAAATATGGTGTTGTACGTAACAACTGGTACACTTTGACTATCAACAGCGTGAAACAACCGGGTACCGCTTGGGTTCCTGATAAGACCGATCCTACTGATCCTGAAAATCCGGGCGAAGATAACGATGACGAAGAAGCATATCTTTCTGTGAATATTACTATTAATCCATGGACAACATGGAGTCAGGGAGTAGACCTTTGATATATAACAGTGGGCTAGCATAATATTAAAACTAAACCTTTGTGAGGAAGGCGCCGCTGGGCGTAAGTTTCCGGTAGTGTGCCTTCCTAACTTTTTTCTTATTTCCATTCAAATTGAAGCTGGCGGAAGCTTATTCCGTGAATCCTGAAAGGATATGCTGACAAGCTTCGACTTGTCCACCAAAACAGATTATTCAGAGAAAAACACCCGTTGTTTTTCCATACTATATATAAAATTAGAAAAAGAAATAGAATCATTTATTATGGGACAGAACATTAAAACTAAGAGTATCATCCGGCGGATGAGCTTAGGGAGTTGCCTACTATTATTATTAGTACATTTCTCCTGTGAATCTATCCATGAAACGCTTCCCGAATGTCGGTTGTATATTGACTTCAGGTATGACTACAACATGGATTTCACCGATGCTTTTGCTGCACAAGTGAATCGTGTCGATGTATTTATTTTTGATAAGGAAGGCACATTTATCATGAAAAAAAGTGAACAGGGGGAAAGACTGGGTACGGGTACTTACAAGATGCCGATTGAACTTCCCGTCGGAGAATATCAGGTCGCAGCATGGGCGGGTATAAGTGATGCTTTTGAAATGCCGGAATTATATGCCGGACAATCAAAGCTAAATGACTTGACTGTGAAAATGAAGCGAGAAGGGACATTGATACATAACACTGAATTGGAGCCGCTTTGGTATGGTGAAGTAAAGACAGTACACTTTACAGGAGAGCAAGAACAGACAGAAACTATCCGATTGGTTAAGGATACAAATAAGTTCCGTTTTATCCTGCAAAAGTCAGGTCCGGGTGAGGAGTTGGATATAAACGACTGCCTGTTTGAAATCCGTGCGGACAATAGTAGACTTTCCTGGAACAATAGCCTGCTGGAAGATGATATAATCAGTTTTCAACCCTATCATTTGGAGAAAGTGGAAAATGTAGGGATCGTTGTTGAAATGAACACGATGCGTCTGCTCGAAAATAAGAAAGTCTATCTGATGCTTACACGCAGATCGGATGGAAAAGAACTGATGAAAGTCGATCTGATTCCTTATTTGCTGCTGACCAAGATGGAAGGCCATCATATCCCTGCACAGGAATATTTAGATCGCCAAAGTGAATATGCTATTGTTTTTTTCTATAATCCTGAATTACTGAATTTTCTGGCTGATAAAATTGTGATAAATGGCTGGACTATTTGGTTAAAAGGTGAAGACCTTTAAATAATATAATAACGATGATAAAAGGGATGAAAAATAGATGTAATAATTGGTGGATATGCCTTTTACTGCTTTGCATTTCCTGTACGGAAAACGAAGTAGGGCAGGATGTATCGGTAAATCCCGGAGAAGTACGGATGACAATGAATATCAGTACACGTGCGACAAATGACCCTGAAGTGTTGAATGTGAATGAGACACGTATCAGCCGCATACGTGTGTATGTCTTTGATGGCACGACACTGGATAAGATGTATTACTGGACGCTGACGGCAACCAATGGAACTTACACAACTCCTGTTTTCACAGTAAAAGCCGCTATCGGAAAAAGCTTATATGCAGTAGTAAATGAACCGACTGATATGAATACTCGTGCCATACTGGAGTCTGTGGACCATCCGAATGATTTGATAGATGTGCAGTATCAGATGGCAGACTACCTGACTACCAAGACTAATGTGCCGGAATACACAAAAGATTATTGCCTGCCGATGTATGGAGAACTGAATGGTATAGATGCGGCGGAAGGAACGACGCAGACGATAAATATGAAAGTAGACCGTGCCGTAGCGCGAGTAGATGTGTACATGCGGAAAGAAGCGGGAAATAGCGGAGAAATTCTCACTCCAAATGTGCTGGTAGTGACAGGAGTGTCTAAAACCGGATATATTGCTCCTGCAAAAGTGGGTAATTATGCGTCTTCTACCATCAATATAATAACTCGGAAAACGGTTAAAAATATCCCGGAAGAAACTTCGGCTGAAGATAAGGGAATGTTGGTATATTCGTTCTATCTCCCTGAAATGGAATGTAAAGATCGGAAACTGAATCTGGGATTTGATGATTATGAGACGATTGATTTGGGAGGGGATTCGGATAATTCTGGTGGAGCGATATTGGAAAAATTGGAACGTAATCATGTATATCAATTATTGTGTCGCTTTACAGCGAAAACGTCGACTTTGGATGTGAATTTAACAGTATGTCCATGGATAGCATTAGAACCTAATATTGATGAAATATATGGGAATATACATATTACTAATTGCTTTATTGTACCTCCTGGTGGGAGAGTTCATATTCCTACGGATGGAGTTTATAAAGCATGGGCACAACTTGATGAATTCGAACATACACCTATACCGGACGGAGAAGTAATGGCAGAGGTTCTTTGGCAAGATGAAATAGGAGTGATGACTGATCATAGTATAAAAGTGATGAATGCATCGTTGCGTGATAAGGCTTCTGTCATAGTCGAAACAGGTGAGAAAGCGGGTAATGCAGTGATAGTAATGAAGGTAAATGGAGAAATTTATTGGAGTTGGCATATTTGGTGTACTGATTATAATCCGAATCTAAAGAATGGTCAACAAGAGCTTAACGGTTATGTATGGATGGATCGTAATATAGGTGCGACATATAATTCTTATAATGAAGAGGGAGGAATCAGGTCTAAAGGTTTTCTTTATCAGTGGGGACGGAAAGATTTGTTTCCTCCTGCTAAAGGATGGGAAAAAACAGAAGCCGATGAGGAATTATATGGGATTACTGGTGAACTAAAATTATTTAGTAGAACTCCGGTAACAGTGCTTAATAATATTTCAAATTCAGTGCATAATCCTATGACTTTTTATACATCATCTGACCCATGGTATACAGTAAATGAAAAACTGGCAGATTATGCACTGCGTTATTTATGGAATACAAAGTTAGGAAAGAAAACATTATTTGATCCATGTCCTGCAGGATGGAGGGTACCTGCGCCTAAAGATGTGGAGGATTCTCCTTGGCCTCCTACTGATTGTGTCGTCTTTTATAAAGAAATTAAAGGGTCTGGATTCAATGCAAGTGATGTTTATTATCCTGCTGCAGGATATAGATTAAACTCTACAGGCGACATGATGATGGATATAAATTCAGATATGCCGTATAGCTATTGGGGAAGATATTGGTCTGGAAATCTTAGACGATCATTTACTATGACTTTAACTTTTGCAGTTGGATGGGGAGAAGGACCAGGGTATGTAGGAGAATTGCATGGGGTATATGCTAAATTGGAGAGAGCATCTGCTGTCTCTGTACGTTGCGTGAAAGAATAACGACTTAGAGATTATAATTATGATAAGTAATATGATGAATGTGCTTACAGCTCTTTTTGTAACATTCTTACTATTCTCGTGTGTTGAGGAAAAGAATAGTTGTGATGATGGTAGGACAAATAACGTACCTGATGGGAAAGAACGACTGGAAATTCGCTTAATCGTGCCTGTTGGCAATATAATGACAACTCGTGGAGTAGAAAATGCATTATTGGAAGAAAACAGAATTGATAAACTGTTCATGGACATAATGGATGGGGAGAACGTTGTGACATCTTGCTCTACAGAAGATGGAAGGTTAATACTATCATCTGTATCTGATAGCATTTATATAGCCTCTGCAATGTTTGATATCGGAATTCTAAAAACAGGATATACTGTATGTATACGTGCTAATGATGATTTCCCTAAAGTCATATCGGAACAACCCGTTACTCCACTTTATATGTCCGGATTTGGATTTATAGAAAAAAATACAGAACGGAATTTTAGCACTTCTCTACACCTGCTTCGGGGAGTAGCTAAATTACGAACTGCGGTTCGGAAAACTGCATTAAGTGTACCACAGCAGGAATTAAAGATAGGTGATGTGAAAGTGCAGGTAATTCATGCAGTTGATAAAATTCGCAAGTATGCTCCATTCAATTCACATGATTCGGATGAATATATTTATGAAAGTAGCCCTAGCTCTTATTTTAGTTATTTTGATTATCCAGAAATAAGTCTTACTGATATCCTCTTAAAAGATAGAGTAGAACTTGACGGTGAAATGGTTACATTCTATTCCCAATATATTTATGAAAATTATTTGGAAGTCAGTAGAGACTATGAACTGGATAAAAATGTGACACTTCTAAAACTCACAATCCCTGTAACAGATGGAGTGACCAGTCGCATCTTTGAGCGTGCAATACGTGTTGATAATGGTGATTATCGAATAAAACGTAATCATATTTATTCGATAGATGTGCAGGTACTAAGTATTGATGAAGTGAAAATCTACACAGATATGCTTGATTGGACTGATGTTGACGTCACAGGAGATATTGTAGGTACTGATTTTGATGTGAACAGAAAAGAAATATCTTTAGTGCACGGTATTGCGGATCCTATTAAATTGATTCAGGTTTATTGTAATACTCCTGGACGTTTTCAAATAAAAGTACTTCAATCGAATCAGATAGATTTAATATCTACAAATGATTTACAACTTTATTGTGATGGAATATCTGCTGACCATAGAGTAATGGAAAATAATGGAATATATGATGTATCTACCGCCCAAACGATAAATTTCTATTGTACGACAGGTAATGTTCCAGCAAATATTAATGGAGGATTTATAGAAATAACAGCCGATAATGTGCGGAAAGAACTTATTCCTGTCAGTTCATTAATCAATTTTACGGCGTTGGATACAGAGGGAACGGCCAATTGCTATATAGGCGATAAAGGAGCCGGTTCTTATTCATTTATAGCTACAGTGATGGGAAATGGAGTGAATGGTATAATAGATGAGGGAGAGTTTGAAGATGCACAAGGCAATAAACTCACAAAATCGATTGGTGCCGGTATTCATCCTTTGTCAGCCAAACTATTGTGGCAGGATACAGATGAATTGGTAGAACAAGTCGGATTGGATACTTCTTCAAACAGGGTTTTGATAAAGATGGGGAGAAGTCGCGGAAATGCATTGATTGCTGTTTATGATAATATAGATCCTAATGCAGAAAGTGCGAAAGTGCTTTGGAGCTGGCATCTCTGGTGTACTTCTGCACCGAAAGTAATAGAGTATTCGGCTTCCCGATGTACTGGCAACGAATATAAAGTAATGGATCGTAATATTGGAGCTACGACTTCCACTCCCAATTTAGGAACTACACAAGGACTTACTTATCAATGGGGACGTAAAGATCCGTACTCCGGTTCTTTATCTTATGATGGCAAACGAACGGTATTATATGATATAAGAAGTGTGACCTCTGACATGAAATATTCACTAAATGAACCCGTCACAGTCGGACAAGCGATCAATACTCCACATATTTGTCATATGAGCAGCTACGATGGACGTTCCTGGTGCAAAGGAAATAATATTAAGTATTTATGGGGGAATCCGGAAGGATCGAGAGATCTTTTTCCACAATTAACATCTAAAACGATTTATGATCCTTGTCCCATAGGGTATAAAGTTGCTCCGGGAGATGTCTTTCAGGTTTTAGCTAAGAAAGATTTTGCGTGGGAATCAACAGATATAGAGTCTCATTTCTATATTAAGGACAGGAGTTCTTGTGGTACCACCTTTTATTGTGATGGTATAGGAAAAGATGAGACAAAGGTGATTTTTCTGCCCGAAGCTTATATTCCTAGTTGGGCAGCTGGAGATTTACGTTCATCGGGAAGATATTGGTCTTCTTCGCTTTTTGGTACAGATTTGGCTTTTGCATTCACTTTTTATTGGCAAGGCAGTTATATGGTACCCAATAGTTTTGGCGTTGCAAATGTAGGGTCTATACGTTGTGTTAAGGAATAAATACATTAATAATTTTCAAAATTTTAATGACATGAAAAAGTGGCAAATATCACTATTCTCTCCTATAAGAGGCTCGATAATCTTCGGCATTTTAGGCATTTTAATGTTGGGTAGTTGTAGTGATGATAATAAAATAGAAACACTGAATACCTTCCGGGCAAATGAGATTCAATTAGCCATACCGGATGCAGAGTTGGTGCAAGTGCGTAGTGTGGCTTCGGAAAAGGAATGTATGATAAACAGTTTACAGGTTTTTATCTACAATGACACTTATATATCTGCTCCGATATATTACCAAGAAGGAAAAAGTGGACAGCTATCTTTTCTGTTCGGAAATGGTACAGCATCTCCGACTATAACATTGAAGGACTATATTCCCCAAAATGGAGATCGTGTCTATGTACTTTGTAATATGACCGACCGTAATTTAATTTCCGATAAGGGGGATTATCTTCTGAATGAAACAACAAGTGAAGAACAACTCAAAAATTACAGTAGCCAAGAACTGATGAAAGGATTTTCTAGCTCACAAAAGGAAGAACAATCAATCCCAATGTATGGTTGGATAGAATGGAACGAGACGGCTACTTCAAATGTATGTTTGTTAACTCGTTGTTTAGCGAAAATTACTGTAAATGCAAATTGGGAGCAATTGTTTCCTGATAAAAAGGTTTATTGGGAATGGAAAAATCTAAATTATTCAGATTTTGTATTGGATAGCGACTATCAAGGAGATATTTATAAAGGGAACATCAACGAGAATGGCATATCAGAAAAGCATGACTTGTTATCAGCTACAACACCCTTGGATGAGTCTAAAGGATTGGTGACTAGTTATTATCCTTTGGAATACAAGCATTCTACGTATGCTTTAGGAAAGGAAGTGGATAAGAATAGATTCTATAGAGATCGGGCAATGCTACTGTTGACAGTACAGAATCTAGATGAATCGGGTAAGGAATATTATCGTTTGGACTTTTGGGATAAGAACACGGGAGCATATTGGGATATATTACGCAATCATTCCTATCTTTTCAATATTACGAAATTGAAAAGTAAAGGATATACTACAGTGTTGGAAGCCGTTCAGAACCCGGGAAGTAATATTGAATATACAATAACGGTTTCTGATAATTGGTCGCAAGGGTTTGCTTCGAATGGGCAATATTTATTGAAAACAGATAGAGAAAGTATCGAATTATTAAAAGGAATAAGAGATCCTGTAGTAATGGTGAAAATGGAATTACAGACTGATGAAGCAGGTAATGTGAATTTTGATAATGTAACAACACGCAGAGTTCGTGCTTTAGAGATGGATAAAAAGACACTTTTCCCTTACTACTTGATGCAAATGTATTATAGTACTGATAACAAAACTCTGATACCTATCAAAAAGACAACGGAAAGTGGTCTTCCGGATAGTGATGTGGAGCTTCCTGCTAATAGTGATAAATACTGGATATACGCTTGTGTAAGCAATACAAATCTTAAATTTCAAGGATATTTAGAGATCACTATCGGTAATATGACTAAATATATTCCTATTAAAGCTATAGAACATTCGGAGGCAAATCCAATTGACGAGAGTGGACCGGCAAATAGTTTTATCACTCCGATTACTTATGGTATTTATTCATTTGATGCTACAGTAATAGGAAATGGAGTGGATGGGATTGTGGCTGAAACAAAAAATAAGCCAATAGGGAGTAATCAGCTAGGTAAAGATGTTGAAATATATCATTTTAAGAATTCATGGGGAGAGGATATTTCTGTTTCCAAAAATGTAATGATTAGTCCTAAATCATCTAAGTTAATCTGGCAAGATAAAGAAAGTCTAATATCGCAAGTTACATTTAATTCAGAAACTAATAAGGTTGAGTTTTTGAGTAAAGGAGCAGGAAATGGAGTTATTGCTGTTTATGACAATTATGATCCAAATGCGGCAGATGCTAATGTACTTTGGAGTTGGCATATTTGGTGTACAGAACAACCTGATATTATCGAATTAGGGTTACCAACTAATGGCGAAGTTTATAGTGGAATTAATTATAGGATAATGGATCGGGATTTGGGAGCAACTACTTGTATCCCAGACGAATTAACAACACGTGGCTTAGGATACCAATGGGGACGTAAAGACCCTTTTATTGGTTCGTCTTCCTTTGAGGGTACAGAAAATGCCCCAATATACAATGTGCGTGGAACTGATTTAGATTTTGAAGAGATAGACAAAAATGAAAAAATAGGAACGATTGAATATGCAATAAAGCATCCTAATGTTTTCATTTTAAGTGATGGTTCCAATAGTCCATATGATTGGTTATATTATTCTTTAGGCAATAACATACTAGTGGGAAATCAATATTTATGGGGAAATAATCCTTATTCATTGTATAAAATGGTCAATATAGAAACAATGAAAACGCTCTATGACCCATGTCCAGCTGGATTTAAAGTACCTCCAGCAGATGTTTATGGAGCATTTTTGAAGAAAAAGATAATGGGAAATCTCATATCAACTGATCATTATTATGGAATGATGGACAACGAGAAATTTTATACTCCATCATTTACCAAACATGGAGCTTATTTTTATTATGGTGGAGAAAATAGTATGCGAAAGGTATACTTTACTCCTACTCCTATTCGTGATGGCAGACCTGATTTCACGGGATTTCTTACAAATGATTTTTATATGGGGCATCTTGCCGCTACTGGTCTTTATAATGATGGAGGCGGATCTAATTCTGTAGTTACATTTGGCTTTTCTATATCTGATTTTAGTGTTGGCTGTGGTTGGGGTGGGGGCGATAATTATTGGATAGATCGTGTTGCAGCAGCTTCCATCCGTTGTGTTCGTGATGAATAAACATTTTGATAAATATAAAATATATAAACTTATGAACAAATCAGAATTAATCAAAGAAGTTGCTCTCAAAAGTAAATTAAGTATTCGAGAAGCTACTGATGCAGTGGATGCAATGATGGAAACAATTGCGGAAACAATGCAAAAAGGAGAGAACGTAACTTTAGTGGGTTTTGGAAGTTTCGTTGTATTGGAACGGAAAGCACGAAATGGACATAATCCGTCGACTGGTGGGAAGATGGTAATTCCGGCTAAGCGACAAGCCAAGTTTCGTCCGGGAAGTAAAATGAAGTTAGAATAAAACATTAAGTTGAATATAAAAATTGAAGTATGAAAAAGAAATTTATTGCAGTAGCATTGATACTGTCATCAGTTTGTGCAATGGCACAACAAAAGGAAAATCGTAACGAAAGCGGACAGAGGTTTCGTGGTCCATATGAAACGAACAGTTTTTGGAGCAACTGGTATATTGGTGTAGGCGGTGGAATCAATGTTTACGAAGGTGAATATGATAACAAAACATCAGTCGGAAATCGTATTGCTCCTGCACTGGACGTTTCATTGGGTAAGTGGATAACACCTTCATATGGTATCCGATTACAATATGCGGGTTTGAAAGCCAAAGGACTGACGGGTGAAAGCGGAATGTATGCCAAAGGTATGCATCGTGGTTATTACAAAGAAGAATTCAATGTATCGAACCTTCATGCGGACTTTATGTGGAACTGGTCTAACGGCTTCATCGGTTTCAATGAGAAGCGTGTGTGGAATGTTATCCCTTATGTCGGTTTCGGTTGGGCGCGTTCATGGGGAAATAGTACCCATGATAATGAGATTGCTGCTAATATCGGTATTCTGAATACTTTTCGCTTGGGTAAGCGTGTTGATCTGACATTGGAAGGCCGCCAAATGATTGTCAAAGAATGTTTTGATGGTACAATGGACGGTAGTAAAGGAGAAGGTATGAGTTCCGTCACACTGGGACTGAACGTGAAACTGGGAAAAACTCGATTTGAACGTGTGAAGAAAGTTGCCCCGGCTGATTATTCCTCTTATAATGAACGTATCAATGCACTTCGTGCTAAGAATCACGCATTGAATACGGAAGCTCAACGTCTGGCAGCAGAGTTGGAAGCTGCGAAGAATCGCAAGCTGGAAGTGGTCAGCGAATCGAAGGTTTCCGCTTCTCCAGTAGCGCTGTTCTTTAAGATTGGTAAAGCTACTTTGGATCAGAAAGAACTAACAAATTTGGATTTCTATGTGAAGAATGCTATTAATGCGGACAAAAATAAGATCTTCACTTTGGTCGGCTCTGCTGATAAAGCTACGGGTAGCAAGGATGTGAACCAACATTTGAGTGAACAGCGTATGGAATATGTGTACAATCTATTAGTCAACAAATATGGAATTACCCCAAAACGTCTTGTGAAAAAAGCGGAAGGTGACACGAACAACCGTTTCAGCGAACCTGAATTGAACCGGGTTGTAATCGTGGAATAATAGTTTTATTTCATTTCAAGGTTATTTTAGGCAACGTTGCGGGGCTGCCTGTTTTTCCTCCTACGTTGGAGCTGAAGTTACTTTGTCGTTACAAGGTGAACGTAAGCCGGTAGTAGCAGGTAGCCCTTTGCAAGGTTGTTATTTGAAAAGAAAAAATATGATTTTATATAATAGTTTGTTTGCGAAGGTTTTCCGGAGTAAGAAGAAGCATTATTTCATGATTTTCGGTTGCTGTTTCACTCGGTACAAGTATTTGGAGGTGTGGGAGGATATGGAACTTCGGATTCACGAACGGCAGTATCTTGAGTGTTTCTTATTGGCATTAGTACCTGCAATAATACTTTCACTATTACTTTCATGGTGGTTTATGTTACTGGCATTATTCAATTATCACTTGCTTTATTGGGGTGAGAGATGGTTCGGGCATCATTCCACATTTGATTGGGAGGCATTGGAACATTGTGGTGATACACTTTACTTGAGAAAACGGAAATCTTGTGCTTGGAAGAAGTGGTATGGAAAGAAAACGTTACCACCTTCGGAATGGGATGATGATTAAAAAATTAGTAGAGAATCTTAGAGAGATTGGAATTCAAAAAAAATAATTTTTAATGAAAACAAAATTTATAGCTGAAATGGTAGGCACTATGGTGCTTGTTTTGATGGGATGTGGTGCAGCTGTGTTGAATGGTGGTGCGACTTCTGTTTCCGCAGTATTGGCCATTGCCTTTGCCTTTGGATTATCGGTTGTTGCGATGGCATATACAATAGGTCCTATATCGGGTTGTCACATAAATCCGGCTATTACTATCGGTGTTTGGTTGAACGGTGGATTGTCGGTAATGGAAGCTGCAGTATATATATGCGCACAGGTATTGGGCGGAATATTAGGTTCTGCTTTGCTATGGATTATCAGTGATGCAATGGGTATTACGGGTACAGGAGCTAATGGATTTGAAGAACCGTATCTGTTGTCAGCCTTCGTTGCTGAAGTTGTATTTACTTTTATCTTTATATTGACAGTACTTGGTTCGACAGATCGTGGCAACAAAAATCCCCCTTTTGCAGGATTAGCTATCGGATTTACTTTAGTATTAGTACATATTGTATGTATTCCTATCACAGGCACATCTGTAAATCCTGCCCGCAGCATTGGTCCGGCATTATTCGCCGGTATGGAAGCTATCAGTCAGTTATGGCTGTTTATTGTGGCTCCGGTTATAGGTGCTGTAATAGCTGTTCCTGTTTGGAGAGCAATAAAAGGAGGTTGATTATTTCATTTCGTGGTTTTGTGAGAATAGAATAAGATATAGGTCCCCATATACATATAAATGAATTTAGTGTCTGACTTATATCCTAAATGTCGCTGTGAAGCGCCTTATTTCCCAAAGAATCCATTTCCCCTTACCATTTTATGTGTAGTAGCGAAAAATGGCCTTGATGGATTCATCTGCCTGTGAAGGTAGACTATTGTTTGTTTTGTTTGTGTGGTGCATCTTCTTTCCAGTGGGGGAGAAGGTGCACTTTTTTTATATTTCAGAAAGGACAGATGGTTATTCGTCAATCTTGCGGATTATTTCATTATTCAGTTCTTCATCAGTTCCCGTCAGTTGACGTACCAGTCTATAAACTGTAGTGCAAGGGTTGTGCATCGCATATCTTTCATCTGTATACTCATCATGTTTTGTCTCTGCCCAGCGTATAGCGTTATCCTGCGAACCAAAAGTGGTGACTATATCAAAACTGCTTTTGTCATTTTTAGCATATTGGTAAGGCGTTTTCTTTTTATATAAAGGAGATGCGTTGACAGCTTTGGTAATGGCGGCGGCATATTTATCTCTTGTCATTCCTGTAATTCGGTTATGAAAATGATACAAATACCATAATTCGAAAGCTTCGTTACTCCAGGCACATTCTATATGATTCTGGTTAGCTTTAGCAATTGCTGTGTTAAAGTTCTTGGCAGGAAAGCCATCTTTATCAAATACAGCCCAAACTCTGTCATAAGGAATATTGGCTTTGTCTCGTAAACTAATGGCTTTATCAACTACACCAACTGTATTCATACGTCCGCCATCTAAAGTAAGTTCATAAACGACATTACCTTTTCTATACCGGTCAAAGGAACGGAAGTAGTTGGGTTCGGTCTTTTCTCCTTCACAAACGATTAGTATACGACAAATGACCGTTCTTGCTTTTCGTTTGTTCTTTTTATACTCATGCCGCTTTTGTAAAGCATTGTCTATCTTAATTACTCGTGCCATTATTTCTTATGGTTCTAATCGTTCATAATAAATGGAATTGCCCCGTATCTTCCATTGATATAATTTTTCTCATAGTTCGTGTCATTACGGGGCTTGGAACCATCAGGCAAAATAATGTCCATCATTGAATATAGGTCTGTTTGCTCCAAAGTGTCTTTCTCTGTGAACCATATCTGATCTCTACGCAACAAACGTGCAGAAAGCAAGTGAGTGTCATGCGTGGAGAATATCAATTGAGCATTCTTTGGGTTCGTCTCCGCATTATTAAATAGCTTGATAATGTATTGGGAAATAAGAGGGTGCATTTTTGCATCCAATTCATCGACAACTAAAATAGAACCTTTCAGTAAAGTGTCAAAGATGGGACCGGATAACTCTACTAACTTTAATGTTCCTGCCGATTCCTGGTTTTCGAGGTTGAATACCTCTTCACCAATCACTTGCCCTTTATCATTATATTTGTTGTGAACTGTACTAAGTTTTATGTTTTTTTCAGGAACCATGCTTTTTCCCGATATAAAAATAACTCCAGTTGTGCTTTCTTCTTCTGAAAGTAAATCTTGAAAGCCCAATTGTAGAGTTTTGAAAAAGGCTAGAGCTTCTTGATAGCCCTCTTTCTTTTCATGAAACATTTGTTTTGAAAGTGTTTTGTAACCTATACTCTGCAAACCGGAAATTATTCTGTACCCATTATTAAACCAATTAATGATTTTTTTAGAAATAGTTCCTCCTAATTGTGCACACAAAGAAAGGAATAGCCGATTTTCATTTGTTTTAGATTCATATCCTATGCCCTCGGAAAAGTCTTTTTCTGAAACGCCAATACCTTCTTCTGTACGGATAAATAGAGTCTTTTCTTTTTTTGTTCCTACCTTGGAAAACAGCCATTCGCCAACAATAGAAGTATAGGTATAATCAAATCCATATCTGTATCGAATTCCGTCCATCAAAAAGAGTATTTCATAATGAGTCGGTTCGTATGTGTCGTCTGAAGTCTCTGATAGAAGAAACGGATCATACGGAAGCATTTCGTTATCGTTTAGTCGCACAGAGTTGATAACGCAATTTCTCATATTATCCAACGCGCTTATCAAATTGGATTTTCCGCTGGAGTTGGGACCATAAACAGCGGCAGTTTTTACAATTTTGTATCCATCCAACGAAACAACATTAGTTTTAGGTTCTTCCACAATATTCTGCGCTTCGAGCGAGAAAGTACATTCTTTATGGAATGAGCGATAGTTTTTAACTGTAAATTCAAGTAACATGGTTATCTGTTTTTTTAGCTATGCAACAATGAATATATGAGCCTAAATCTCAATATAGACTGCAAATATAGTATAAAACAGATGAAAAATGCAATTTGTTGAGCAAAAAGCTCAAATATTATCTATTCATGATCTACTATGAAATAATAGATACCCTTTGGAGGCCAAGTTATTCTTCTCTCCCTGTTTGGCATTCTTGTCGCCTTTTTCTGGTTTTTATTTATCTTCTTGTCGTTTTTTGTATTTTCTAAACTGTCTGTGAGTCTGTAATACGTCCTTGAAGAGCTTGTGAGTATTATAAATTTGTGTCGTTTCACTTTTCTGGAGAATACCGCACTTTTGCATCGTTAACGTTAGCGAAGTAATAATTAAACAGTATTCATTTAAAAAAAGAAAAGTATTATGGCAATTAGATTTAAAAGGGTTCAACGTCTGTGTGATCCAACAAACAAAGAGGCAGGAAAGAAAGTGTATCCGGTAATTTCTTATCAATACGATACGAGTGCTACACTGGATGAGTTTGCGAAAGAAATATCTTCTGCTTCCGGTGTAAGTGAAGGTGAAACCATTAGTGTATTGAAGGATTTTCGTACACTTCTGCGTAAGACATTACTTTCTGGACGTTCGGTAAATATCGCAGGACTGGGGTATTTCTATTTGGCTGCTCAAAGCAAAGGAACAGAAAAGGCAGAAGACTTTACTGTATCTGACATCAGCGGCCTGCGGGTTTGTTTTCGTGCTAATTCGGATATCCGTCTCTTTACGGGAACTTCGACGCGTTCGGATGGATTGAAGTTTAAGGATTTGGATCATATCAACGACTCAAATATCATTGATGGTGGGGCAGGTGAAGGAGAGGAAGCACCGAATCCTGACGGTGGTTCGGGAGATAATGGTGAAGCACCTGATCCGGCAGCTTGATAAGCGGGAAATGAAAATTAGCGACTTTGTATGGAATGGGGCTTCGGCCTCATTCTTTCTTTAAACTACATAAATAGATCAATATGCAAATAACTACAATCCTTGCTTTCATTACTGCTATGGGCGGTTTGGAAGCGGTGAAATGGATGGTGAGATATATCACTTGCCGGAAAACGGATGCACGGAAAGAAGAGGCAGACGTGAGTAGTCTGGAAGAAGAAAATCGTCGTAAAAAAGTGGATTGGCTGGAAGATCGCCTGACACAGCGGGACGAGAAAATAGACGGGCTTTACATCGAGCTTCGCAAGGAGCAGGAAGAGAAGATCGACTGGATACATAAATGCCATGAGGTGGAGTTGGCACAGAAAGAGTCGGAGGTGAAAAAGTGTGATATCAGAGGGTGTGTGAAACGCATTCCTCCTTCGGAATATTAATGAGGTTAGTTGATAAAAATAAAATGTTATGAGAAAGATAGATTCTATTATAGTACATTGTTCGGCTACAAAAGCTGGACAGGATTTTACCGCCGCAGATATTGACCGTTGGCACCGGGAACGTGGGTTCAACGGTATCGGTTACCATTATGTTATCCGCCTGGATGGAAAACTGGAGAAAGGAAGGGAGATTGATTTGGCAGGAGCGCATTGCAAAGGTTGGAATGAGCGAAGTGTCGGGATCTGTTATATCGGGGGATTGGATGAGAACGGACATCCGGCAGATACCCGGACAAATGCGCAAAAACGGGTGCTTTATCAAGTAATAATGGATTTGCAACGGGAATATACTATTCTTCAGGTATTGGGACACCGGGATACTTCGCCGGATTTGAATGGAGACGGGGTGATCGAACCTTATGAATATGTGAAAGTGTGTCCTTGTTTTGATATGAGAGAGTTTATGAAGAGTGGGAGGGAGTTGCTGTTTGCTTTATTATTGGGTCTCGTTCTTCCGGGGGTGCTTTCGGGATGCAGGACTAAGAAGGAAGTTATCAGTAGGAGCAGTGAGGTGCAGATGGATTCAAGTTCTTCCGGGCATTCTTCCCATGTGGCTTCGTATGATGTTAATCAGGAAAGGAAGATGCTGGAACGGATGGAGGAGTCTACCGAACAAATATTGGTAGTATTGGGGAAAGATACTGCGACAGGGGATTTCTCTTCCACCTGTTTTATTTCAGGTAGCAGAAAGACGGTGAATAAGGTTTTTGAAAAGAAAGAGAGGATAGATGAGAAAGAAGATACTCAAATATCATCCTTTATCGACACGAATCGTCATAAAGTGGTTGGTGAGGAGGAAGAGAATAGCTTATATTATAGGAAAAATATAAGTTGGATGCTAATAATTAGTATATCGGCATTGATGTTACTTTACTTTATTTATAAAAAGAGGAGAATTCTTTTTTGAGGATTTGCATAGAAATATATAGAATAATACTATCTTTGTAGAGGTATATCGGGCTTAATGGAGTGATTGTTCAATAATATTCATATTCATATCGGGATATACAATGAGAATGAGGGCGAAATTTTTAATTGTGATAATTGATTGTGTAGCCCTAAATGTGTGAATAACGTAAAAGTGGTAGCTTTTGAGTTTGAATTTTGCATATATCGAAACAGGCTATTTAAAATATTTGCTATTAGTCTTGTTTGTAAACAGATATTGTTCTCTTAGACATGAATACAATTTGCCATATTCGTGATTATGCGGACTTTTGCAGAAGGTAACTAACAAACAATATTAGGGATTAATGATTATATATAATAGTCGATTAGCAAAATGGCTTCTCGATAAAAAGAAACATTCTTTTATGATTTTTGGGTGCTACTTTACCCGTTATAAGCAATTAGAATTTTGGGAGGAAATGGAAAACCGGATTCATGTAAGGCAATACACGGAATGCTTTTTGCCTACACTTGTGCCGGCAGTAGGAGTATCGTTGTAAAAGAAAGCTGCCATCGTCAAGATGGGCTGACTAAGATAAAGATCCCTCGTGGATCGGCTGCCTGTGAAGGTCGCTCTATTGTTTGTTTTGTTTGTGTTTTGGTGCACCTTTATTCTGTTGAAGAATAAGGTGCACTCTTTTTATGGTTATATAATAGATTAAATATATCTTTGAAGAAAAAAGAAGATGGGTGAAAAAGCTTCAATGTGGAATCTCTGGCACGGCTGTCACAAATTGAGTGAGGGCTGCCGCCATTGTTATGTATATCGGACGGATGGTAAATATGGAAAAGACAGTTCGGTGGTGACAAAGACGGAGAAGTTTGATTTACCTTTGCTTCGAAAAAAGAATGGTACGTATAAGATACCTTCGGGAAATCTGGTATATACTTGTTTTACTTCGGATTTTCTGATAGAAGATGCCGACGAATGGCGTGCCGAAGCATGGGAGATGATGCGGATACGGCAGGACTTGCATTTCCTTTTTATCACCAAACGAATCGATCGATTACAACAGTGTCTGCCTCCGGATTGGGGTGATGGGTATGAGAACGTAACAATCTGCTGCACAATGGAGAATCAGGATAGGGTGGATTATCGTCTGCCTATTTATAAAGAAAGTCCTATTAAACATAAAATCATTATCTGCGAGCCGCTTCTTAGCCGGATTGATTTCAGAGGCGAGTTGGGAGATTGGGTGGAACAGGTGGTTGCCGGAGGGGAGTCGGGGAAGGAAGCCCGGATGTGTGACTATGAGTGGGTGCTGGATATCCGGCAGCAATGTATAGATGCGAATGTCGGCTTTTGGTTCAAGCAGACTGGGAGTTATTTACTGAAAGAGGGACATGAATACAAGATTGCCCGACAGTTTCAACATTCGCAGGCGAGGAAGGCAGGATTGAATTATATGCCTGATAAACAAGAAATAAAAGGTTAGTTTAGATATTTTTTACTGAAAGCGAGGGTTGCTTGGCAATCTTCGCTTTTTGTTTTATTGAGTACAAAATACGGATAATCACGTCTTTTTATAAAGATATTGTGTAAATTTTAAATTATCCATATTAATGAAACAGATAAAACTGTTACTTCTTTTAGCTTCCGCCTCCGTTACGGGAGCACTTGCGCAAAGCAATGGATTGACGGATATGAGTCAGAGCCGTTTTGCGAAGATGGCGAATACCGGAATCGGTGCAGTACATTGGACGGATGGATTCTGGGGAGATCGCTTTCAGGTATTTAGCCGGACTTCCCTGCAAAGTATGTGGAACACTTGGAATACGCCGGAAATCTCTCACGGTTTCCGTAATTTTGAGATTGCTGCCGGGGTGTGCAAAGGAGAGCATTGGGGACCTCCATTTCATGACGGAGATATGTATAAATGGATGGAAGGTGTGGCTTCTGTCTATGCAGTTAATAAAGATCCGGAGCTGGACAAATTAATGGATAACTTTATTACTTGTGTTGTAAAAGCCCAGCGTGCAGACGGTTATATACATACGCCTGTTGTTATTGAAGAACTGAATAAAGGGATTGACTCTCATGCATTGGGAGATCAGCATAAACAAACGGTCATTGGAACGAAAGTAGGTGACGAGAATGAAAAAGGAGCTTTTGCCAATCGGCTGAACTTTGAGACTTATAATCTGGGACACTTGATGATGGCGGGTATTGTGCATCGTCGTGCCACTGGAAAGACTACTCTTTTCGATGCTGCTGTGAAAGCGACGGATTTCCTCTGTCATTTTTATGAAACGGCTTCTGCCGAACTGGCTCGCAATGCTATTTGTCCCTCTCATTATATGGGGGTAGTTGAAATGTACCGGGCTACTGGAAATCCCCGTTATCTGGAACTTTCAAAGAATCTGATTGATATCCGTGGTATGGTGGAGAACGGTACAGACGATAATCAGGACCGTATTCCTTTCCGCGATCAATATCGTGCGATGGGACATGCCGTACGCGCCAACTATCTGTATGCCGGAGTAGCGGATGTATATGCAGAAACCGGTGAGCAGCAATTAATGAAGAATCTGACTAGTATCTGGAATGATATCGTGACCCGGAAAATGTATGTGACCGGTGCTTGCGGTGCTCTTTATGATGGTACATCGCCTGATGGTACGTGTTATGAGCCGGATAGTATTCAGAAAGTGCATCAGAGTTATGGACGTCCCTATCAGTTGCCGAATAGCACTGCTCACAATGAAACGTGTGCCAATATCGGTAATATGCTGTTCAACTGGCGGATGCTGGAGGTGACAGGGGATGCGAAATATGCCGATCTTGTGGAGACTTGTCTTTATAATAGTGTATTGAGCGGTATTAGTCTGGATGGAAAGAAGTATTTCTACACGAATCCGCTTCGTATCAGTGCCGATCTTCCTTACACGCTTCGTTGGCCGAAGGAACGGACGGAATATATCAGTTGTTTCTGCTGTCCTCCGAACACATTGCGTACACTGTGCCAGGCACAAAACTATGCATATACATTGAGTCCGGAAGGGATTTATTGTAATCTGTATGGAGCAAATACATTGACAACGACTTGGAAAGAGAAGGGAGAAGTAGCTCTGACGCAGGAGACGGATTATCCCTGGGATGGAAATGTACGTGTAACGTTGAATAAAGTTCCTCGTAAGGCGGGTAGTTTCTCGCTTTTCTTACGTATCCCTGAATGGTGCGAAAAGGCTACGCTTACGGTGAATGGGCAGCCGCTGCAAATCAATGCGAGGGCAAATTCGTATGCGGAAGTAAATCGTGCATGGAAGAAGGGAGATGTAGTGGAACTGGCAATGGATATGCCTGTGCGCTTGCTTGAAGCTCATCCGTTGGCAGAGGAGATTCGTAATCAGGTGGTCGTGAAGCGCGGACCGTTGGTTTATTGTCTGGAAAATATGGACATAGCGAATGGAGAGAAGATTGATAATGTATTGATCCCTGCTGATATAAAATTGACTCCGAAGAAGATTACGATTGAAGGCAGTCCGGTTGTAGCGCTCGAAGGTAAAGCGCGTCTGGCATCTGCAACTTCTTGGGAAGGAGTACTTTATCGTCCGGTAGTTCAGGCTGAAAAGACGGTGGATATTCGTTTGATTCCTTATTATGCCTGGGGAAATAGAGGAAAAGGAGAAATGACCGTATGGATGCCTCTTGCCAGATAAATCATGATACAGAAATGAAGAAATGAGGATGAGAAAGTTATTTTTAACGGCTATATGTATTTTGTGCAGTCATTGGTTATGGTCTGGTGAGATATGGGTTTCTCCCAAAGGTAATGACTTGAATGATGGAACCCGTCAGTCTCCCAAAGCAACGCTGACTGCTGCTTTACGGCAGGCGCGTGAGTGGCGGAGGACGGAAGATGACCGTGTGCAGGGAGGAATCACTGTTTATATGGAGGGTGGAATGTATGCTCTGTATGAGCCGGTTTTTATCCGTCCGGAAGATAGTGGGACAAAGGAATCACCAACGGTGATCCGTTCGGCAGTCGATGAAAAGGTAGTATTGAGTGGAGGAATCCGTATTAAGAATTGGAAGAGACAAGGAAAGCTCTGGGTGGCAGATGTGCCGACATTTAATGGGCGTCCATTGGATTTTCGTCAGTTGTGGGTGAATGGAGAAAAGGGTGTCCGTGCCCGTGATGTAAAGGATTTCGAAAAGATGAACCGTATTTGCAGCGTGGATGAAAAGAATGAAATTCTTTATGTTCCTGCGGTTGCGGTGCGCAGACTTATGGATCATAAGGGAAAAATGAAGGCTGAATATGCCGAGATGGTAATCCATCAGATGTGGTGTGTGGCCAATCTTCGGATTCGGTCTATTGAGGTGCAGGGAGATAGTGCGGCAGTACGTTTCCATCAGCCGGAAAGCCGGATTCAGTTTGAACATCCTTGGCCGCGTCCAATGGTGACGACGGACGGACATAATTCTGCTTTCTATCTGACGAATGCCCGTGAGCTATTGGATGTACCGGGTGAATGGTATCACGATATAGATGCCCGCAAAGTGTATTATTATCCACGAGAAGGAGAGAAGATGCAGGAGGCGGAAGTGATGGTACCCGCCGTTGAGACGTTAGTGCAGGTAGAAGGTACTTTGGATCGTCCTGTGTGTCATATTCGTTTTGAGAAAATTACTTTTTCTTATACTACGTGGATGCGTCCGTCAGAGAAAGGACATGTGCCTCTTCAGGCAGGTATGTATCTGACGGATGGGTACCGGATTGATCCGAAGATGCAACGGGATTATCTGAATCATCCGTTGGATAATCAAGGATGGTTGGGTCGTCCTGCGGCTGCTGTCCGGATAGCTGCTGCCAGGCAGATTGATTTTGAGCGTTGCCGATTTGAACATTTGGGTTCTACCGGACTGGATTATGAGGAAGCGGTGCAGGGTGGTATTGTTCGTGGTTGTTTCTTTCGCGATATTGCAGGAAATGGTTTGCTGGCCGGTAGCTTTTCTCCGGCTGCTCACGAAACGCATTTGCCTTATGATCCTGCTGACCGCCGGGAAGTATGCACACACCAGCAAATCAATAATTGCTATTTCACGGAAGTTGGGATTGAGGACTGGGGATGTCTCGCCATTGCTGCGGGGTATGTGAGTGATATTAATATCGAGCATAATGAAATCAGTGAAGTTCCTTATAGTGGCATCAGTCTTGGTTGGGGATGGACACAAACTGTGAATTGTATGCGTAATAACAGAGTTCATGCAAATCTGATTCATCATTATGCGAAACACATGTATGATGTAGCGGGTGTTTACACGCTCGGTTCACAGCCCAAAAGCTATGTAACGGAGAATTGTGTGCATAGTATCTATAAACCGGGTTACGTGCACGATCCTAATCATTGGTTCTATCTTTATACGGATGAGGGTTCTTCTTTCATCACTGTTCGTGACAATTGGACGGAGGGAGAGAAGTATCTGCAAAATGCCAATGGTCCCGGAAATGTATGGGAGAATAATGGTCCGAAAGTGGATGATGCTATTCGTGAACGTGCAGGATTGGAAGCAGAATACAAGGATTTGCTGAATATTCGATAGTGATTGGTAAATCATTTAACTGCAATATGCGGTTCGTTCCACAGATGTGGAACTAAACATCAACATGCTGTAGAACGAATTGTTTCTTATAACACAGTCAGTTAATAATAGTAAGAATAATGAAAAAGGAATATATGATATTGCTTAGTGCCTTGTCTTTGGCAAGCAGCACATTTGCCCAGACCTGGATCTGGTATCCGGGAGATTATGAAATCTGGCTGGGAAATCAAATGAACAACCGTCGTACGGAACGGGGGGCATTTTTCCCTCCTTTCTGGAAAACGGACAGTCATTATGTAGTCGTAGAGTTCAGCAAGCAACTGAATCTTTCCGAGCCGGAAGAGATCTTTATTGCTGCGGAAGGAAAGTATAATGTCAAACTGGATGGAAAGCTTCAATTCGGTATGCCGGAGACGATGACTCTTCCTGCCGGTAAGCATAACCTGAACATCAAAGTTTGGAATCAGGCTACTCCTCCCACCATTTATGTGAAAGGGAAGACGGTGAATTCTGATTCCTCCTGGCGAGTGACTTACGAAGATAAAGAATGGATTGATGAGAGCGGAAAAGCCAGTGACACATCTGCTACGATCTATATGGATGCCGGATGCTGGAACTTTGACGGGGCTACCCAACTTCCTTCCCAATTCAGTCTGATGCGTGAACCGCAGCAACCTGTTGCGAAGACAGAACAGGCTGAAGGAGGTATTCTTTATGATTTTGGAAAAGAGACATTCGGATTCATCACATTGAAGAATCTTTCCGGAAAAGGAAAAATAGAGATTTATTATGGTGAAAGTCCGGAAGAAGCAAAGGATAAAGCATATTGTGAAACTTTGGACAAACTGTTGTTAGAGCCGGGACAAGTGACTGACCTCGCCATCCGCAGCACTTCTCCTTTAAATAATTCTGATAACGAATATACGTTGGAGAACAGTAAAGCTTTTCGATATGTCTACGTTACCCACGAACCGGGTGTACAAATAGGAGAAGTATCCATGCAATATGAATATCTTCCTGAAGAGTATCGTGGAAGTTTCCGTTGCAATGATGAAGAATTGAACCGTATCTGGGAAGTGGGGGCTTATACTATGCATCTCACTACGCGCGAGTTCTTTATTGACGGTATCAAACGTGACCGCTGGGTATGGAGTGGTGATGCTATCCAAAGTTATCTGATGAATTATTATCTTTTCTTCGATATTGAATCCGTGAAACGTACAATCTGGCTGCTTCGTGGCAAAGATCCTGTGACCAGCCACAGCAATACGATCATGGACTATACTTTCTATTGGTTCCTTAGCGTATATGATTATTATATGTATAGTGGCGACCGCCACTTTGTCAACCAACTGTATCTACGTATGCAAACGATGATGGATTATGTATTGGGACGTACAAATAAAAATGGTATGGTGGAAGGTATGACCGGTGATTGGGTATTTGTGGACTGGGCGGACGGCTATCTGGATAAAAAAGGAGAACTTTCTTTTGAGCAAGTTTTATTTTGCAGAAGTCTGGAAACAATGGCTTTGTGTGCTGATTTAGTCGGGGATGAGATTGGGAAGCAGAAGTATGAGAAGCTGGCTGCTGCTCTGAAAGCAAAGTTAGAACCTACTTTCTGGAACAATCAAAAACAGGCATTTGTGCATAATCGTGTGAATGGTCAGCAAAGTGATGCTGTGACGCGTTATGCCAATATGTTTTCTGTATTCTTCCAGTATCTGAACGCAGATAAGCAGCAAGCCATCAAGAACTCTGTTCTTCTGAATGACAGCATTCTGAAAATCACAACGCCTTATATGCGTTTTTATGAATTGGAAGCTCTTTGTGCTCTGGGTGAACAGGAGGCTGTCATGAAGGAAATGAAAGCTTATTGGGGCGGTATGTTGAAGGAGGGTGCTACCTCTTTCTGGGAAAAATACAACCCTGAAGAAACTGGAACGCAACATCTTGCCATGTACGGCCGTCCTTATGGCAAGAGTCTGTGTCATGCCTGGGGAGCAAGTCCTATCTATCTGCTCGGCAAATATTATTTGGGTGTGAAACCAGTGAAAGAAGGATATAAGGAGTTTACTATCGCTCCTGTATTGGGAGGACTGAAATGGATGGAGGGTACTGTACCCACTCCGAATGGCGATATCCATATCTATATGAATGGCAAAATGATGAAAGTGAAAGCAACAGAAGGGAAAGGCTATCTGACAATCAATAGTCGTCGTCCGCCCAAAGCAAATATCGGAACACCGGAGAAAGTATCGGAAGGAGTGTGGCGTCTCTGGATTGATTCACCCGAAGAAAGAATTGTTACCTATCATTTATAATTCATTGTTAATTAGTTAGTGGAGTAGTCCTTGATTAACGGATCCTCTTTTATAGTGGAGATTGTTAATCAGGGACTTTTTTCGTAAATACATTTAGGTTTTCTAAGTTATTTGCTACATTTGCTCTTTATAAAGATAGCAGCAAGTAATACACTTTTTGTTCTTTTGGAAACAAATAAACAAAATCCGAAGAATGCAAAACAAGATTGTTCCATATACTAATACAGATGATGAAAAACTCTTTGCCTTGATCGAACAAGGCGATAAAAGAGCTTTCACCCAAGCTTATGAAAGATACCATAAACTATTGTATGTATTGGCTTACCGTTATTTAATGAGTTCCGATATGGCAGAAGATGCAGTACAGCATGTCTTCACCCGTTTGTGGGAATTCCGTTCAGAACTGCGTGTTGGAATCAGCCTGAAGAATTACCTATTCACTATGACAAAAAATTATGTCTTAAACTTGATTCGTAATGAAAACAGTGCGATTGCAAAGAACTATGAGATGGCACAAGCTGCTTCACCTTACGAAGATAATCTGATAGAGAATTTAGAGAAGAAAGAATTGATGTCCAGCTTTTATAAGGCAGTAGATATGCTTCCTGCACAGAAACGGGAAATCTGTTTAATGAAAGTTCAGGAGGAACTGACGAATCAGGAGATAGCGGAACGGATGAACTTATCCATAAATACCATCAAAACGCATTATTCGGAAGCCTTGAAACTTCTCCGTATTCATTTAAGTAAGATGTTAATAATTGTTGTATTTACCACTCTGATGACTGTTTTGAGTGTCCATTTAATAAAGTGATAAAGATGAATAGACCTACAGATAAACAAATAGAAGAAGTACTGGCAGGAATTGCTACCCCGGAAGATGCAAAGTTAGTAGCCGAATGGTTTACCACCGAAGAAGGCAGTGACTATCTGGAAGCTGCAATGACACGGGATTCGGAATTGATAAAAAATGAAGTAGCAGATTTGTATGTGAATCATGATATTCCTTCCAGGCAGATGTTAGAACAAATACGAAAGAATATTCGGGTGAAAAAACTGAAACGCATTTGCTTCAGAGTGGCGGCAGTGTTGATACCCGTACTATTTATTATCGGATTCTATATACAACTGAACTCTAAAGTTGACCTGTTCGGAACTTCTGAATATGAAGAAGTCGTTGTAGGCAAAGGAGAACGGATACAAATCATGTTCCAGGATGGAACAAGGGTGTATATCAATTCTGATTCGAAGCTGAAATATCCAAAGAAATTTGCTTTGAACACCCGCGAAGTTTTTCTTGAAGGAGAAGCCTATTTTGTGGTAGCCAAGAATGAAAAACGTCCTTTCATTGTCAATCTGAATGGTCCTGCGATTCAGGTAGTGGGAACCTCTTTCAACGTACAGGATTATCCGGAAAACAAAGACATTGTGGTATGCCTGGATGAAGGAAACATAAATCTGGCTCTTCCTACTGAAAAGAAATATCCGGTGCGTCCCGGCGAAAGATTGATCTATAATAAGGAGAGCAATGAATGCACTATTTCCAGAATGGATGATATGCGCCGTTTGTCAATGTGGAAACAGAATGTGATCGTATTTAAAGACACCCCGCTGCCGGAAGTAATCAAAGTGTTGAACCGCTGGTATGACGTGGATTTTAAGATAGAAGATGAACGTGCCTTGACCTATGTGTATACTTTGACATCCGACAATACTTTACTGGAAAAAGTACTGATGGATCTGGAAAAGATTGCTCCGGTGAAATTCGATTATAATGAAGATAAAAAAGAAGTCATAGTGAAAATGAAATAGTATAAGCACTCAAATAAAAAGATAATATGAATAAAGAAGTTGATTTGTCCGTATCTTGTTATGGAAAAGTAAAAGACAGGAGATATGACATCGTGGCATTGCCTTGGGGAGCTACTGAACCTCATAACTTGCATCTGCCCTACATGACGGATTGTATTCTTTCTCACGATGTAGCAGTAGATGCTGCCTTGATAGCTCAAAATAAGTATAATGTAAATTGTATGGTGATGCCACCTGTGGGTATGGGTTCTCAAAATCCGGGACAACGGGAACTGCCATTCTGCATCCATACCCGTTATGAAACTCAGAAAGCCATACTGACCGATATTGTATCTTCCCTCTACGCCCAAGGTATCCGGAAATTAGTGATTATCAACGGCCACGGCGGAAATACATTCAAGAGTATGATTCGTGACCTGTCCGTAGACTATCCCGATTTCCTGATAGCATCGAGCGAATGGTATACCGTATTGAAAGCCAAAGATTATTTTGAAAATCCGGGCGACCATGCGGACGAACTCGAAACTTCGGTAATGATGTATTATCATCCCGAACTGGTCAATTTGGAAGAAGCCGGACCAGGTGAATATAAAACATTTGCCGTGGAGTCTTTGAACGAAAAAGTTGCATGGATTCCCAGAAACTGGAAAAAGATATCTGAAGATACTGGTGTAGGCGACCCGAGAGGAGCTTCTGCCGAGAGAGGAAAGATATTCGCTGAAGCGGTTGCAGAAAAGTATGCAAAGCTTTTTGACGAGTTGGTACATAAGGAAATTTATTAGATTTCCGAGAAAAAACATAGTGACGCTATCCTGTTGTCATAGTGTCGGTATTGCCGACTGATAGCGTCACTATATCATCGGGATAGTGACATCATCCCAAGTGATAATAATTAATAATTATAAAAAGTCCTTCCGAATGAAAACCGGAAGGACTTTTTTGTTTCTATTTCTTTTTTTCTTATCCATAAATAATGAATAGTATCTCATTGTAAATAAGGGAACTAGCTGGATTAACTTTTTGATAAACAAAAAAACTTCGAAAAAAAACGTATATTGCCTCACCCGCTTCTTAATCTCGTGTGTCCACTAAATACAAAGAGATTAAGAATCAATTTATAACTTTAAACAAACTAAGTATGAAGAACAGAGTATTGCTTGTATTGTTATTGAGCTTTGCTGTAAGCCTTGCGGCATCAGCTCAAAAAATAACAATGAATCTTCAGCAAGTCAAGTTGGAGAAAGTATTTTCGCTCATTACCAAACAAACAGGACTTACGGTGGCTTACAGTCGTACGATTGTCAACCCCGAACGAATTGTCTCCGTCCAGGCAAAAGACAAAGACCTTTCTAAAGTCTTAGATGAGTTATTTGCGGGTACAAATGTGGCTTATGAAATTGGGGAAAAGAAGATATACCTGAAAGCAAAAGAAGCCTCCATTGCATCAGTGGGAAATCAGAAAAATAAGAAGATAACAGGAACAGTGACAGACGCCAAAGGAGAACCGGTGATTGGTGCCAGTGTTTTGATAAAAGGAATGGGGACAGGTACTGTGACAGATGTGGACGGTAACTTTACACTGGATGCCCCGGCAGATGCACTTTTAGCTGTTAGTTATATTGGTTATAAAACACAGGAAGTAAGGGTAGGAAGTAAGAATTCATATTCTATTCAGTTGCAAGACGATACGGAAGTGCTGGATGAAGTGGTGGTAGTTGGTTACGGTGTGCAGAAGAAATCGAGCCTGACAGGCGCTGTCGCTTCCATCTCTTCTCAAGATATTAGCAAACAAGTATCTTCCAATGTTGCTTCGACCTTGCAAGGACGTACTCCGGGCGTGGACATCGTACAGCAGGCAGGTGTGGCAGGAGCAGATGTAAATATAGTGATTCGTGGTGCTGCTTCTTTTGGTGCTACCGAACCGTTGTATGTGATTGACGGTGCATTCAGTAATGCCGGATTAAGCTCATTAAATCCCAATGACATTGAATCCATCGAAGTTCTGAAAGATGGTGCGGCAGCTGCCATCTACGGCTCACGTGCAGCCAATGGTGTAGTTTTGATTACTACAAAGAAAGGAAAATCCGGTAAACCCGTTATTCAGATAGACGGCTCGTTTGCATTCCAAACGCCTACCAACATCCCGGATTTTCTGAATGCAGCAGAATGGAGAAATTTTGCGAATATGGTAGCGGATAATAGCGGTTTGCCCCATGCACCGGAAAATGACAATCCGACGAATCCGAACTTGAATACTGACTGGTCAAAAGAATGGATTCAATTTGCTCCGGTATGGAACTTGAATGCCAGTATTGCAGGCGGTGGTGATAATTCAACTTTCAGCACAAGCTTGGGATATCTTGACCAAACAGGTATGACAATCTATTCGGATTACAAACGTTATAACTTCCGCTTGAATACCTCTTATAAAAAAGGTCGGTTCTCATTTACCGAGACTCTCGGATTAACCCATAAGGACAAGACTCCTACAACGGCTTTCAACATCGCATTGCCGACGCTACCTATTTACGACGAGCTGGGACGATTTACTTCCGGTGGCCCCGATTATTACATCAATCCTGAAGATGGCAAGGCGCAGAATAAAATAGCTCCATTGCATTATACGGATCAATTTAATAAAGTAACGGATTTGATCGGTTCTTTGAATGCCCAACTGGATATTTGGGGAGGATTAAAATATAAATTATCATTAAGTGGAAATTATAGTAATAAGCATAATTACACGCATACTCCTGAATACTACACCAAATGGAATTCAGATGGAACTCCTGATAAAGATTATGGAAACACACGCAATAGCGTATCCGAAACAAGAGGTGAAGAATTCACTTACACGATTGACAACTTACTGACTTTCAATAAAACATTCGCTCTTCATTCCATAGACGCTTTACTGGGTACAAGCTGGATGAGAGAATATTATCGCTACATGACTAACTCCACGATTAACGATTTGGGAGGAACGGATATTACCGGATTCCAGAATGAGGATGGTAAAATTTCGGCAGGTGACAGTAATGCGGCATTGCTTTCTTTCTTCGCCCGTGTGAACTATGACTATGACAATAAGTATCTGTTGTCTCTAAGCGTTCGTCGCGATGAGTCTTCTAAGTTCCACAAAGATAATAGAGTAGGTTACTTCCCCTCTGTTTCTGCCGGATGGAATGTGCATCAGGAAAAGTGGTTCCAAAATCCCGTAATGAGTAAATTAAAGATTAGAGCCAGTTATGGTGAATTGGGAGCTAATTTTCTCAACCCTTATAATTTCGATGCCATAGCTTATGGACCTATTCCTTACACTGTGGGTGGAGAACGCTATGTGACAGGACGCGCTGCCTATCTGAAATCGAAAGATCTGAAATGGGAAACTGCAAAGACTACGGATATTGGTATCGAACTGGGTTTCTTCAATAATGACCTGACTTTATCTCTGGACTACTTCGTGAAGAAAAATGTGGATTTGCTGGCACAAATCGACTTGAACCTGTCTTCCGGACAAATCTTTGAAATTAACAGTTCCCGTGAGAAACCGTATGTAAACACAGCTTCCGTAAAGAATACAGGTTGGGAGTTTATGATGAATTACAGGAAACAGTTGACGAAAGACTTTCATATAGAGGCAACATTCAACATCGCAACGTTGAAAAATAAGGTGTTGTCATTGGGAGAAAACGTACAGCCGATTACTTCCGGCGCAATGTCCAGTTACTTCAGCGATGCACCTTCCATTACCATGCCGGGAGAAGCTATCGGTTCATTTTATGGCTACAAGATAGAAGGCTTTGATGCGGAAGGAAACTTCATCTTTGCGGATACGGACAAGAATGGAGTAGTCAATGCCAATGACAAAGTGATTTTGGGTAGTCCTATCCCGGATTTCACATACGGTCTGAATATCAATATGGAGTACAAAGACTTTGACTTGACCGTTTTTTTCCAGGGAGTACAAGGAAATGATATATTCAATCAGAAAAAGTATACCTATTACTTCGACTACTCTAACAACGTAGTCAAGGATGCCTTGAATGGATGGACAAAGACAAATAAGAATACAGGTATACCTATCATGAAAACTCAAAATACAAGTGGCGGAAATTCATTGCCCAGTGAATTTTATGTGGAAGACGGTTCCTATTTACGCTTGAAGAACCTTCAGTTGGGTTATTCATTACCTAAAAAGTGGTTGGAAGCGATTCGATTCAACAAACTGCGCGTGTATGCAGGCGTACAGAATCTGTTTACGCTTACCAAATATTCAGGTTACGACCCCGAAGTTAGTTCGAACGTATTGTTTTCACGTGGTATTGACATCAGTTCATATCCCAATGCCCGAACATTTACCTTTGGTTTTAACGCATCATTCTGATAACTAAAAATATGATTCATATGAAAAACTATAAGAAAGTATATGCCGCATTAATCTTGGCAGGCGGCTTGATATTACATGGATGTAACGGTATCTTCGATGATCTGGCAATTAATCCGAATCAGCCGAGTATGGGAGCTTATTTCACCAGTCCGTCTGCTGTAAATGACGCAGTGATGACTATGTACGGGTATATGTCTACGCAGCGTTGCCTGGGAGCTTCCGGCTCCAAAACAACGATTATCCGTTCTGATGAAGCATCATCCAACTCGGATTATGGGAAACCGGGTATGTTCGGGGCAGACCTCAATGCCAGTTACTACACTATCGAACAGCCTTATACATTGATGTACACTACTGCATCTCAAGCGTCATATATCATTGAAACAGCTCCGTCTGTTGACTTCAGTGGTAATGAGGAACTACGGAATGCATACATGGGGGAAGCCTATTTTTGGAGAGCATTTGCGCACTATTACTTATTGATTAATTTCCGGAATATATCTCCGATCAGACAGATGCCGCGAAATGGTGATGACTATGTACGTCCGTTGGAGAAACCTGCTGCTGTATGGAATTTTATTCAAGAAGACTTGGCACATGCCAAAGAATTGTTACCCGCAAAAGGATACTGGGACAGCAAAAATGCAGGTCGTGTAACAAAAGCTTCTGCAGCCGCTTTATTGGGAAAAGCCTACCTCTATCGTAGTGGAATCGAATCATATTATGGTGAAGATAAGACTACATTTTACAGTGAAGCCGCCAAAGAATTTGCCGACATTATAGATCGAAAGTATGGAGCTTATGACCTGACCAATAATTATGCGGATAATTTCGATGTCGCCCACGAGAATAACGAAGAATCCATTCTTGAATTCCAGTTCCTGGGCGATGTGGACAATGCGGGATTCAATCCAGGACTTGCTACTTCCGGTCTGGCATTCGATTCACGTGGTTTGATGCTGCCGGGAGCAGGAGTAGGTTATGAAGGAGTAGTGCATAATTGGCTTTACAATGCATTTGTGAATTCCATAGATAAGGACGGTAACACTGATATCCGTATGTTCTCTACAATGATATTCAATGACTTGGATGCGAATATACATTTGAGGAAAGATGCCGGTGGACGTCCGGTACGTCTGGAAGGCCCCGGCGGCTACAAATGGGAAGAACTTTACCCGGCAAAGAACGGAAAAGAAGGGTTTGCCACCGTATCCAATCCATTGGCACATCCATTTAAAGCAGGTATAAAGAAAGGTATTGATTGTTCCATGCCTACACAGACAGAAGCGGATGGTACTCCCAAACTGATAGGGGTAGGTGCGGGTGTCAAAGAATATGTCTATAATCAGCCTCGCGCGCACGGTGTGAACTGGCGGTATATCCGTTATGCAGATGTATTGATGATGTATGCGGAAGCCGTCGTAAGCGGTGGCGCACAAGCGTCGGACATGACTCCCTTGCAGGCAGTGAATAAAGTACGCGGACGTGCCAACCTTAGCGATTTGCCTTCTGTAACCATGACTGATATTGAGAATGAAAGAATCCTTGAATTTGCCTTAGAAGGACATCGCTTCTATGATTTACTCCGTTGGGGCAAACTATCCCGCCGCTTTGCAGAGTTGCAGGAATCCGATCCTAACTTCAAGAAATTCGTATCTGCAGATGATTTCAAAGGATTTGTCACCAACAAACATGAATGGTTGCCGATTCCTATTAATGAAGTGAATTCTAACCCTTATATCACAGAAAATAATCCGGGATATTAAATAAGAAAGAAATAGCATGATAAATATAAAAAATATGGCGGTACTACTCTTCAGTTTGTTAGTACCGGGCCTGGCTATTGCCCAAACAGAAGTACTTTACAATGGTATACACTTGCCTGAACAGTGGCCTCCCCGTTATGGGGAGCCACAAAAGGCACAAGATATGCCAGTGCCTTATCTAAAGCAGAAACCTGAAGTTATCTCTGTAAATGTAGGTAGACAGTTATTTGTTGACTCATTTCTGATTGCAGAAGCCAATCTGGAAAGGATTATCCATACTCCCCGGTTCTACGAAGGAAACCCGGTACTCGGACCAGACAAAGAATGGGAGAAGACAACCGAAGGCGGACTCTATGCAGCTCCCTTCAGTGACGGGATATGGTATGATGAAAAAGACCAGAAGTTCAAAATGTGGTATCTGGCAGGTGCGGGTGTTCTCCATAAAGGAGACAATCAGACATTCTATACAGGATATGCCGAATCTAAAGACGGTAAACACTGGACAAAACCAACACTGGATATTTGGGACCAAACCAATATCGTAGACACCTGTAATCGTGATGCAGCCACTATTTGGTTGGATAAACGGGAAAGAGATCCGTCTAAACGATATAAAATGTTCAATGTAGAACGCCGTCCCACTGACCGTCGGTGGCAGTTTGTCCTGAAATATTCGTCCGATGGAATTCATTGGGGAGAAGGAGTGGCGCAATCCGGTGATTTATACGACCGTTCATCCGTATTCTACAATCCTTTCCGTGATGTCTGGGCATTAAGTATGCGTTATGGAACCAATGTCTCTTCCCGCTCGCGTAGCTATCTGGAAAACAAAGACCCTGAAGAAGCAATAAGTTTTGCACATCGTATCCGAAAAGGAGTACCCGATAAAAATATAGTCTATTGGTTTACTCCAAGTGATAAGGAGCCACGCCACCCGGAGTTTCCGGAAGTAGATCCGGGCATCTATAATTTCGATGCCATCGCTTATGAAAGCGTTATGCTGGGACTGTACAGTGTATGGCAAGGCCCGGAAAATGGAGTTTGTGCCAAACTGGGTATCCAGAAGAAGAACGAAATCTTCCTGGGGTACAGTCGTGACGGTTTCCATTTCTACCGTCCCTCTTTCAAGCCTTTCATGGCAGTGAATGAGACGGATGGAGCGTGGAACTGGGGCAATATGCAGTCTATCAACGGTGTGCCTTTAGTAGTGGGGGATTCACTCTATTTCTATTCCAGTGGACGACAAAAAAACGAGATTATGTGGGACAGCTATACTTCTACGGGACTGGCAACTTTGCGCAGGGATGGTTTTGTCTCCATGCATGGAGACAAAGGCGGATACCTGCTGACCGAGAATCTTAGTTTTGATGGCAAGTACCTCTTTGTCAATGCAGACGTAAAAGGGAGTATGTTCGTCGAAGTCTTGGATGCAGATGGAAATCCATTGGAAGGATTTACCCGGAAAGACTGCGTCCCCGTGAAGAAGACAGATAAAACCAAACAACTGATTACATGGAAGAAACACCAGGATATAGCATCGCTCATCGGGAAACCCATCCGATTGAAGTTCTACTTGGATAACGCTGATATTTACGCATTTTGGATTTCTCCATGGCAAACAGGTGAAAGTCGTGGATATACAAGCGGTGGCGGACCCGGACTGTCTGCCAGTGGTATAGATGTCCCTGCGAATCAATAAAGGATAAAGGACTATGAAATATTTATTTTATACATTACTCTTTTGGCTACCCTGTATGCTGATAGCCTGTGGTGATAGCGATGATACTTCGGGTGGAGGTGACAATCCACCGGTAGTAGTTCCGCCCGACGAAGAGCCGGCCGACCCACGGTTACTATACAATGGAATTCGTTTACCCGAGCAATGGCCTCCGGTACGTTCCTCTTCGTCCGAATTGGAAAAAGGGATGTCTCCTTTTTATCTGTCGGACAAACCTTCTGTCATCCATATTTCGATAGGACGCCAGTTGTTCGTAGATAATTTCCTGATAGAATCCACCAATCTGAAACGTACTTTCTATTATCCTGAATATTATTCGGGCAATCCGATATTGACACCGGATCAGGAATGGGAGAAAACCGGAACAAAAGGTGCCGCCTTTGCCGCTCCATTCAGCGATGGAGTGTGGTATGACGAAAAGGAGGGAAAATACAAGATATGGTATATGGCAGGTGGTGGTTCTTATGCAACCAGCGGAGCAGGAGTGACTTGTTATGCCGAATCGACGGATGGTATTAACTGGACAAAACCGGTTCTTTCGGTCGTGCCCGGAACCAATATTGTTGATTATAACTCCGAACGTGATGCATCTGTTGTTTGGGTAGACAAACAGGAAAGTAATGCTTCGAAAAGATACAAAATGTTTTTAGTGGCGAGGGAAGCCGGAAAATGGAGATATAATTATAAAACTTCTTCAGATGGTAAAGTGTGGCGTGCTGCAACCCAATCGGAACCGATTGCCGACCGTTCCACAGTCTATAAAAATCCGTTCAGAAACGTATGGGTATATAGTATGCGGCACAATGTCCGGGTAGATGCAAACAAATTAGTACGTGCCAGAGATTATAATGAAAATATCGATCCACAGGCTGGTACAAAGAAAGCAGAAGCCCTATTGAGTGCGTTTTGGTTCGGTCCATGGGCCAATGAACAACGTCATCCTGACTATCCAGACATCGCTCCTGCAATATACAATCAGGATGCCATTCCTTATGAAAGTATTATGCTGGGATTCTTCTCCGTTTGGCAAGGTCCGGAAAATGATGTCTGTGCATCTGATAATGTGATTAAGAGAAACCAGATAATGGTAGGGTATAGCCGGGATGGATATAGTTGGTTTCGTGAAGACATGAATCCTTTCCATGCAGTGAACACGACCTCATCGGATGCCTGGAATCAGGGTAATTTACAATCTGTGGCCGGAACTCCGTTGATTGTGGGCGATAAGCTCTATTTCTACTTGAGTGGCCGACGTTTGAGAGGAACACAAGAAATCACCACCACCGGACTGGCTATGCTTCGCCGGGATGGATTTACATCTATGAAAGGAACAGGGGAGTTGCAAACCTCCTTACTGAAATTTGATGGTTCTTACTTCTTTGTGAATGCCAACGTTGCAGGAGAAATGAAAGTTGAACTTTTAGACTCCGATAATAAAGTAATCGAAGGCTTCTCCAAAGACGACTGCAAAGTCTTTAAAGGTGATAATGTAAAAGCTAGGATCGAATGGACCGGCAATACTTCGTTAGCCTCTCTTAAAGACAAACAAATAAAAGTGAGATTCTATATTGACAATGGTGAAATTTTCGCTTTTTGGATTTCTCCTTCCATGAATGGGGAAAGTATGGGCTATACTGCGGGTGGAGGTCCAGGACTGAATATTTCCGGAATAGATAAAAACAATTAAAAAGTAAATGCTATGAATAAAGTAACTTATTTAGTATCATTGATTTGTATTCTTCTGTTTTCTTCATGTGAAGAAGATAAAGTATATTATAACACTGCGGCAAAAGCAGACTTCACCATCGGTGAAGATATGTACGAATTGGGACAGACTGCTGTCTTTAAAGATGCTTCCATTCCCGATGAGGGAAATCAGATTGTGTCTTGGCTATGGGAATTCGGAGATGCGGCAAAGTCTGTTTCAACGGAACAGAATCCTACCTTTATCTATCAGTCGGATGGCACATTTACCATCAAACTGACCGTTACCGACAATAACGGATTACGTGCCAGTGCAAAGAAAGATCTTACTATTCTGGACCCCGCAAAAGCAATTAATGTGATGTGGCAAAAGGGGATGGGTGGCCCGATTGAAAACACCGTTTCACCTGCATTATCTGCAGATGGCAAGACTGTTTACATGATAACCGATCAGACTTCTACCGGAGCTTTTGATGTGAAACTGTTCGCTTATGATACTTCCAATGGGGCTCAAAGATGGGCATTCGATGTGACCGCCAAGATGAACGAACTGAATCCCGGCGGCGGAGCCAGTATGGTATATGCAAGTCCGACCGTAGGACCCAATGGAGATATATACATAACAGTCCGTGACTTGAAACCGGCGGGTGCGGAACATCCCCGCGCATTATTCCTGTTTGCCGTAGGAAGTGATGGTAGTATGAAATGGGCATATAAAGCCGCAGATTCTAACTTATACGCAGTGACTCCGGCTATTGATGCTTCAGGTAATATCTATTTCGGACATAGAGGTAAGAAATTGATTGTCTTGAGCCCGGCAGGTAATGTTATCAAAGAAATAGCTTTGGATATGGAAGTATTGTCCGGTGTATCCTTATCTAAGAATGGAACGATTTATTTCGGTTCTTCCGGTAAAAACGGATATTTCGGTTATGACTTCGCTACGGGTGCTCAACAGTTTGTGTACCAGAAAGATTTGGGCAGTACAGCATTAAAGGGAAACTCCTATACGGTAGGAGCGGACGGAACAATTTATACCGTAGCCGAACTGATTACAGGTGGTGCCATAGTAGCTTTGAATCCTGATGGAACAGAAAAATGGGTATATAAAACTCCGGGAGCTATAATCAACGGTGGCATTGCAATCGGTGCAGACGGAACAATTTATGCCAATGGCGGAAAAACGGTTGCCGGTGAAGTTTCGGCAGGTGTTGTCGCTCTGAATACAGACGGTTCTCTGAAATGGCATTACGCTACGACAGATGATGTAAACAACTGCGTTCCGGTGATTGATAACAGAGGATATATCCACATTATTTCGGATAAAGCCGTTTACTATATTGTGAAGCAGGATGGTAGCTTGCTAGCTTCCGCCGAATTGGGAGTCAAATGTTTCTCCAGCCCGGTGATGGACTCAAAAGGATATTTATATGTGGGAATCGAAGCTGTGGCAGGTGCATCGGATATGGTATGTATCTCGTCAGGAGCAACTTCCTATGCTGACTCTGCATGGCCAATGAAAGGACAGAATCCCCAACGTACCGGTTTACAAAAGTGACAATCCTGATAACTGGAAAATTATGAAGAGATATTTATCATTGGTCATTCTCTTATCCTTCGTATATGCGGGTTTGATAAAAGGGCAGCCCGGCCGCATACTTTTTGTAGATACAATAGGAATTGAGAAAACAGATCTCCAACGAATACATCATCTTCCTCTTTATTATTCAGGTAATCCTGTTCTGAAAGCCGATAAGAAATGGGAACTGAATATAAACGGAGACCCCTATGCCGCTCCTTTCAGCGGCGGGGTATGGTATGATGAAACGGGTCGGAAGTTTAAGATGTGGTATTCTGCCGGTGGTGGCAAGTTATTAGGACTTGTCACCTGCTACGCAGAGTCTTCGGACGGAAAGAACTGGATAAAGCCGGAACTTACGATTGTTCCGGGCACAAATATAGTGGATACGCTGGAACATGATTGCGTTTCGGTATTGCTAGACAAATTTGAGAAAGATTCTGCCAAACGTTATAAAATGTTTGTTGTAGAATTTAATAATCGCTCCACTGTCAGTATGAAACTCAAATATTCTTCCGATGGGATTCACTGGAGTGCTCCCCAAGCACTTTCAGGTGAACTGTACGACCGCTGTGCGGCTTATTATGATCCGTTCCGCGGCAAGTATATTTTATCGTTGAAAACAATAAATGGCATTTACCGTCGTTCACGTAATTATTTGGAACACGAAGACCCGGAAATGTTGGTTAGTCTGGCACACAGGGTATATGATAACCAAAGTGACAAATTTATCCGGTATTGGTTTCATGCCGACGACGATGACCCGCGTCATCCTCAATTCCCGGAATTGCGTCCACAGATATATAACCATGAAGCAATGCCCTATGAAGGATATATGCTGGGATATTTTACAGTTTGGCAAGGACCGGAGAATAATATTTGCGACAGTTTGAATATTCAAAAAAGAAATGAAGTATTGATAGGCTGGAGCAAAGACGGTTTCCATTGGAACCGGGAGAACAAAACTACTTTCCTTCCGGTAAGTGAAGATTTTCATGCATGGAATGCTGGTAATGTGCAATCCACTGCGGGCAATCCTCTCATTGTGGGAGACTCTCTTTATTTCTATGTCAGTGGACGCTATAATAGCAAACCCAAGCATGATTCGAACTTTGCCACCGGATTGGCAACACTCCGTCGGGATGGCTTTGTTTCTATGAGGTCGGAAAAGAAAGAAGGCTATGTGATAGTAAAAACTCTGGTTCCGAAAGATGGAAAATACCTGTTTGTCAATGCAGATGTGAAAGGAACTTTAGCGGTGGAAGTCTTAGAAGAAAACGGGCAACCTCTGGAAGGATTCACAAAAAAGGATTGCATACAGATAAAAAATACGGATAAGACAAAACTAATGATTTCATGGAAGAAGCATTCGGAGCTGGAATCTTTAAAGGAAAGAATGATTCGGTTAAAGTTTTATCTGAATAAAGCCGATTTATACTCATTTTGGATTTCCGCATGGCGAACAGGTGAAAGTTGTGGTTACACAAGCGGTGGCGGACCGGGCTTATCGGACAAGGGGATAGATGTCCCCGTGAATTAAATAGAGAAATAACTAAATATATTGAACTTAAAAAAATGTATGATGGAAAAGATTATAGGATTAATCAATGCCCCTTTTACTCCGTTTTATGAAAATGGAGAAGTAAATTATGAACCTATCGAGGCATATACAAAATTGCTTGTAAAAAATGGTTTGAAAGGTGTTTTTATCAACGGCTCCTCCGGAGAAGGCTATATGCTGACCGATGAAGAACGGATGAAACTTGCGGAACGCTGGATGGAAGTCGCACCGAAAGATTTTAAAGTGATTGTGCACGTGGGTAGTTGCTGTGTAAAGTCGAGTCGGATGTTGGCGGAACACGCACAGAAAATCGGAGCTTGGGGAATTGGTGCTATGGCACCTCCTTTCCCTAAAATCGGACGGATAGAAGAATTGGTAAAGTACTGCGAAGAAATTGCCGCCGGAGCACCGGAACTTCCATTCTACTATTATCATATTCCTGCATTTAACGGAGCATTTCTGCCGATGCTTGCTTTCCTGAAAGCTGTTGAGAACCGTATTCCTAATTTTGCAGGCATTAAATATACTTTCGAAAGTCTGTATGAATACAATCAATGCCGCTTATATAAAGATGGTAAGTTTGATATGCTTCATGGACAGGATGAAACGATTCTTCCTTGCTTGGCAATGGGAGGTGCACAAGGGGGAATTGGGGGGACAACCAATTATAATGGCATAAACCTGGTAGGAATTATTGATGTCTGGAAAGCTGGCGAACTGGAGAAAGCCCGTGAACTGCAAAACTTCTCGCAGGAAGTGATTAACGTTATCTGTCATTTCCGTGGAAATATTGTTGGCGGCAAACGCATTATGAAGTTGATTGGCCTTGATTTGGGCGGTAACCGTACTCCTTTCCAAAATATGACTGTTGAGGAAGAAAAACAGATGAAAGCGGAACTGGAAGAAATACATTTCTTCGATCGTTGTAATAAATTCTAATAGGAAGAAAGTATGAAGAATATAAGTGAATATATACAGCATTGGGCGGATACCTACAAGAATGATATGCAGAATAATATCATGCCCTTTTGGATGGAACATGGACTGGATGCAGTGAATGGCGGCCTATATACTTGTGTAGACCGTGAAGGCACATTGATGGATTCCACAAAATCCGTTTGGTTTCAGGGACGTTTTGCTTTTACTTGTTCTTATGCCTATAATCATATCGAAAAGAACCCGGCATGGCTGCATGCAGCCAAAAGCACGCTTGACTTTATAGAGAAGCATTGCTTTGATACGAACGGGCACATGTACTTTGAGGTAACAGCAGACGGACGACCTTTACGCAAGCGGCGTTACATCTTTTCCGAATCATTTGCAGCCATAGCGATGTCCGAATACTCCATTGCATCAGGAGATAGAATTTATGCAGTAAAAGCGCTCGAACTGTTCAAACGTATGCAGTATTTTCTGCAAACTCCCGGATTGTTAGCACCTAAATATCTGGATACACTTCCCATGAAAGGACATTCCATCACCATGATACTGATAAATGTAGCTTCCCGGATTCGGGAAGCTATTCAGGACGCATGTCTGACACTGCAGATTGATGAATCTATCGCTCAATTAAAAAATGATTTCTTGCATCCCGAATTTAAAGCCTTATTGGAAACAGTAGGACCGAACGGTGAGTTTATAGATACTAATATGGGGCGTACCATCAATCCCGGACATTGTATTGAAACAGCCTGGTTCCTATTGGAGGAAGCAAAATTGCGAGGTGAAGATAAAGAGATAGAAAAACTGGGATTGCAGATTTTAGACTGGTCATGGGAGTGGGGCTGGGATAAGGAATTTGGTGGCATTATTAATTTCAAAGATTGCAAAAATCTTCCCTCGCAAGATTATGCTCAAGACATGAAATTTTGGTGGCCGCAAACAGAAGCAATTATCGCTACTCTCTATGCCTATCTGATAACGAAAGAAGATAAGTACTTGGAAATGCATCAGCAAATCAGTGAATGGACCTATACCCATTTCCCGGATAAAGAATATGGAGAGTGGTATGGTTATCTTCACCGGGATGGTACGGTAGCCCAACCGGCAAAGGGAAATTTATTTAAAGGTCCTTTCCATATTCCCCGCATGATGACAAAAGGATATATGCTTTGTGAGGAAATAATGTCTGAAACAAAAAAAGAATTAAAATGATTGTATCCAATTTACAACATAGCCAACGGGTGGAGAAACTTCACCCGTTGTTCAAGCAACTTTTCGATTATGTGAAATCACATGACCTGCTACACGAAGAACTGGGAACTATCAGACTGGATGGTGATAACCTGATTGTCAATAACATCTATCCTGAATGTATTGCTGAAGGGAAACGTTTGTTAGAACTGCATCATGATTATATAGACGTGCACATCTTACTTGAAGGTACAGAAACCATTGGTTGGAAAGCCCTTGAAGAATTAAAAGTGGAAAGGCAAGCTTATGATAAAAAGAGCGATTGTGCTCTCTATGGTGATGTTCCCACGACTTTCATCAATCTCTTACCCGGACAATTCGTCATTGTATACCCGGAAGACCCCCACGCTCCGGCTATCGGTAAAGGCTGGATACGCAAACTGATAGCCAAAGTAAGAGTCTAAAAAAACAGTCTCAAAAATCTTTTAAATACAACTACCATGAAAAATAAAAATATTTATCCATGGGTAGTAGTTGCGTTGCTTTGGGTAGTAGCGTTGCTCAACTACATGGATAGACAAATGCTTTCTACAATGCAGGAAGCAATGAAAATAGATATTGTAGAACTGACAAAAGCAGAAGCTTTCGGCGCGTTGATGGCTGTATTTCTTTGGATATATGGCTTTATGAGTCCGGTTGCCGGTATCATAGCAGACAGGATCAGTCGTAAATGGCTAATCGTCGGGAGTTTATTTGTTTGGTCTGCCGTGACTTTCCTGATGGGATATGCAACGTCATTCGAACAATTATATGGTTTGCGTGCTGTGATGGGGGTTAGTGAAGCATTGTATATTCCTTCCGCTTTATCGCTGATTGCCGATTGGCATCAGGATAAATCACGCTCGTTAGCTATTGGAGTACATATGACCGGACTATATGTCGGTCAGGCTATTGGCGGGTTTGGTGCTACAGCTGCGGCTGCTTTTTCCTGGCAGAGCACTTTCCATTGGTTTGGAATCGTCGGTATTGCTTATTCTGTAGTCCTTATCTTCTTCTTGCATGAGAATCCTATTCGGATGAAAATAGAAAAAGTGGTTGTAAGTGGTGTTAGCAAAGGCGATTCGATAGGGAAAGGGTTATTACTGCTATTTTCTAATATTTCTTTTTGGGTGATATTGTTTTATTTTGCGGCTCCGAGTTTACCCGGCTGGGCCACAAAGAACTGGTTGCCGACTCTATTTGCCGAGAACCTGGATATTCCGATGTCGCAGGCAGGACCTATATCAACGATTACCATTGCTTTGTCTTCATTTGTCGGAGTGATACTTGGTGGATTTTTGTCAGATAGATGGGTACTGAAGAATATTCGTGGACGTGTGTATACGGGAGCCATCGGACTGGGGATGACAATTCCCGCCTTATTGTTGCTAGGTTTCGGACATGGGTTTGTCAGTGTCATAGGTGCGGGATTGCTGTTTGGCGTTGGTTTTGGTATTTTCGATGCTAATAATATGCCTATTCTATGCCAGTTTGTTTCTGCTAAATATAGAGGAACAGCGTATGGAATTATGAATATGACAGGAGTCTTTGCAGGAGCAGCCGTAACTCAATTACTGGGAAAATGGACAGATGGAGGAAGTTTAGGTGAAGGATTTGCCATGCTAAGTATTGTAGTTGCGCTCGCACTAGGGTTACAATTGTACCTTTTAAGACCTAAAACAGATAATATGGAATGAAGATTTATGGGTATTACTTTTGCAAATTGCAGATTAATAAGAAACTAAACTGATTTTAGGTTTCTTTAAAACGTGGCGGGAAATTTGAAAAAGACGATTGTGTTTTTCAAGTTTCCCGCTGTCTTTTGAAAAGAACCGATGAAAAAGTGACAGGTGTGACAGAGGATTTATAACATTCGCGATTTTTTTTATTAGAAAATATAGATAGAAAAATAAAAAAGTAATAAGTTGCAATTCCTCTGTCACACCTGTCACTTTTTGTTTTAATTTTAGGTATACCCAAAAAGAAAGTGGTAAAAGAGAATCGGCTACAGGATCCTGCAGCCGATTCTTGTTGGAGGCCATTCATTATTAGTACTAACCATCATTCATAGAATACCCCCTTTCATATATAGTCAGTCTAGTCAGCAGCGTGGTACGGGTGTGTAAACCAGAAGCAGGAACCTACTCCTTCAGTCGAATCCACGCCAATTTCTCCTCCCATCTGGGAAACAATGCTCTTACAAATAGAAAGTCCGAGTCCTGTACCTTGGGCAAAAGTATTCAGTTTCACAAAACGTTCAAATACGCTCTTTTGCTTTTCTTCCGGTATTCCCATTCCTGTGTCGTGCACATAGAATTTTATTTTCTGATGGGATATTTGTTCGTAGCCAAGGGTGATAGTGCCTTGCCGGGTGAACTTTAATGCATTATTTATAAAGTTACTGATTACTTGGGTGAATCTATTCTTATCTGTGTAGATATAACATTCCGGCAGTATCTCCTCAAAAATCAGTTCAACGCCTTTACCCACTTTCATACCCATTGATTTGATGATTTCAGAACAAGTCTCGTTTACATCTACATTGGTATATACAAAATTAAATGTTCCAGCTTCAATTTTCGAAAGATCGAGAATGTCCGATATCAGTTGCAAAAGAAGTTCATTATTCTCTTGCACGATTTTGATATATTCCTGCCGTTCGCTTCTGCTGTCCGTTTCTGCCAGAAGGCTGGAAAAGCCAACAATAGCATTGAGAGGAGTACGAATCTCATGACTCATATTGGCCAGAAAAGCCGACTTCAGGCGATCCAGTTCTTCTGCTTTATCGCGGGCAATAATCAATTTCTGTTCAGTCTCTTTCAAAGGCGTGATGTCGTAATTGATACATAGCATCTCAATAACGCCGTCTTGGGGACGATAATCTCTAACCATTACATTAATGCTGGTCCATGTATATTTGCCATTTTCCCTGCAGACACGAACTTCTTTGCGCAAACTGGTTGCTTTTCCTTCTTTCACTTCGCGCACAAAGTTCTTCAGAACCGCCTGATCTTCAGGAACCACATGAGCATATACTCCGATAACCTGTGGCATGGGAATACCTTCCTTTTCTCCCAAATTCCTGTACCATGTATCCTGGGCATACCCGTCTCTTGTCAGTACATTGAAATGGGCAAACCCTACCTTGGCATAATCACCGATCAGAAGAAACAGATTCTCAAATTCCTGTATCTTGGTGTATGCATTGGTTGTCTCTGTCGTATCTATATTGATAAACAGATAGTTGATAAATCGGTTTTGAGAATCATAGAGAGCGGTAACTTTAGTGGTAAGATTGATAATCCCTTCCCTATGAGTGTCTACATATCGATTTATTTTTGAGAAATCATAATTGATGGAGAAATTTACATCTTCTTTAGCTTTCAATTTTTCTTTTATCTCTGAAGGAATATTAGGATTGTTGAACAAGTTGACTCCTAAGGCCTCATTTTTGTCAGATAAACCAAATATTTCAAGTTCTTTATCATTGATGTCTACCAGATAACCGTCTTTATCGTAAAGTTCGACACCTGCCGGAAGATTCTTGTAGATGTTTCTCAATATCTTTTCGCTGTTGTCCAAAGCAATACGATCTTCTTTGGCCTGCAACTCCGATTTCCGTAATCCGATGCAAATACTGATAATATTTGCGAGGGAGGAGAAGCATTGATAATCCACATTGCTCCAGCTTCGTTGTGTTCTTACCATATCGATTCCCATGTAGCCCCATACTTCTTCTTTGGATATTAAAGGGACTACCATCAGTGATTTAATATCCTGCATTTCTAATGTACGGCGATATTCTTCTGCTTCTTTTGGCATGTCATCCAGAGTGTTCAGGATAATTGCCCTTCTTTCGGCTATCTGATGATTCCACCAAGTAGACGGGTCCCAAGGGATATTACTTAAGAAATCCTGTTCTTTGGAGATGCCTTCGGCTGTGGCTTCATAAGTACAGTCCTGGCGTTGTTTTTTTCTGTTTATTTCGAAGATATAAATACGATCACCCTGAAACTGTTTGAGGAGATCTCCTAATGTCTCGTTAATCACTTGAGTCATATCATCACATTGCAGAAACGCAAGCAATGAATATGAAATATTATTCTGCTGATAGAGCAAACTGCTGACTTGAAGGAAATCAATGTTTCCATTTGAATTATCGATAGGTCTGTCAATATATTGTAGAAAGCCGGTCATATTCCTGTATCCCTCTTTATCAGGCTTCTGGAAACTGATTTTGGAGTACACCCAAATTTCCCCGTCTTTTGCCCGGATAGGAAACATTTGTTCGTAAGTCTGTAAATTGGATAAGGACAGGTATTCGTTTTTAAGACGTAGCCGATGGTCTTCACGTATTCTTTGATGGAATTCGGTGAAACTGATACGGTTACTTTTAAGACCGAGTAAGTCTACAATAAAGTCAGAGCAGATATATTCTTGATTCTTCAAATCTGACTCCCACCATCCCATTTTGGCCATTTGTGCTATCTGAACGTATTTTTCATAGTCATAATTTGTTTGTTCTTTCATATTGTCTGCTCTTGTTTTCTGTTTTTATATTCTAAGACACTAGCTGGCAAAGATAAGTATAACTTTTAAATAATGAGGCGTTTATGTATCATCGCGGGAGGAAAATGGAAGTCTGGTGCCGAAAAGTGGAAAAAGAGACAAATGAGTACAAACAGGGGATTATTTCGTCTTCTTCTTAGTTAGGAAGTGAATTATATAATCTATAATATATATCAGAAGAATGAAAAATACCAGATTATTCATGTTTGCGGCATGCACACTTTTTTTAGCAGCGTGTGGCAGGCAAACCGTGAAGATTATGACTCCGCCGGATGCGTCAAATCGTGTTTTGTTTGGTGCGGAGCAGTTACAGGCTACCTTGGATAAAGCCGGTTATCAGGTAATGATGCAACAGGGAGACACAACATTCTCCGACCCCGAAATCAAAACAATCTTGCTGACGGAAGTGAATGACACGACACTCAAGAAAGAAGGTTTTCATATTTCGACGACCGGTAATCTGACCAGAGTGTCCGGCAGGGATGGGAGTGGCGTCATTTACGGATGTCGCGAACTGATAGACCGTGTGAATGACTCGGATGGTCGGTTGAATTTCCCGGAGGAATTGAAAGACGCTCCTGAAATGGTATTGCGTGGGGCTTGTGTAGGATTACAGAAGATGACCTACCTGCCGGGACATGGTGTATATGAATATCCGTATACTCCGGAAAGTTTCCCTTGGTTTTATGATAAAGAACAGTGGATTAAATACTTGGATATGCTGGTTGCCAATCGCATGAATTCACTGTATCTCTGGAATGGACATCCGTTTGCTTCATTGGTGAAACTGGAAGATTATCCGTTTGCACTGGAAGTAGATGAAGAAACATTCAAAAAGAATGAAGAAATGTTCTCTTTCCTCACAGAAGAAGCGGACAAACGCGGTATCTTTGTGATACAGATGTTTTATAATATTATTCTTTCCAAACCTTTTGCTGAACATTACGGGCTGAAAACACAGGATCGTAATCGTCCTATTACTCCTTTGATTGCCGATTATACACGCAAGAGTATTGCCGCGTTCATAGAAAAATATCCCAATGTAGGACTACTTGTTTGTCTGGGTGAAGCGATGTGTACGGTAGAAGATGATGTGGAATGGTTTACAAAAACAATTATTCCGGGAGTGAAAGACGGATTACAGGCATTGGGACGAACGGATGAACCGCCTCTTTTGTTGCGTGCACACGACACGGACTGTAAACTGGTGATGGATGCTGCATTGCCGCATTATAAGAATCTTTATACGATGCATAAATATAATGGTGAATCGTTGACAACTTACGAACCTCGTGGCCCCTGGTCGAAAATACATACAGATTTGAGTTCATTGGGTTCCATCCATATCAGTAACGTACATATCCTGGCCAATCTGGAACCGTTCCGCTGGGGCTCTCCGGATTTCGTACAGAAAGCGGTAACTGCCATGCACAATGTACACGGTGCCAATGCACTACATCTTTATCCGCAAGCTTCCTATTGGGATTGGCCCTATACGGCTGATAAATTACCGAACAACGAACGTGAGTTCCAATTGGATCGTGACTGGATTTGGTATCAGACATGGGGACGTTATGCATGGAACTGCCACCGAGATCGTACAGATGAAATGGGGTACTGGAATCATCAGTTAGGCAAATTCTACGGAACATCTGACGAAAATGCAAGCAATATCCGCATAGCTTATGAAGAAAGTGGTGAGATTGCTCCGAAGCTATTGCGTCGTTTCGGTATCACAGAAGGAAATCGCCAGACATTATTGCTGGGTATGTTTATGAGTCAACTTGTCAATCCATATAAATATACCATCTATCCGGGATTCTATGAAAGTTGCGGACCGGAAGGGGAGAAGCTGATAGAATATGTAGAGAAAGAATGGAAAAAGCAACCTCATGTAGGTGAAATGCCTTTGGATATTGTTGCTCAAGTAATAGAGCACGGGGATAAGGCAGTAGCGGCTATTGATAAGGCGGCCGCCTCCGTATCTTCAAATAAGGACGAATTTGCCCGTTTACAAAATGATATGCATTGTTATCGTGAATTTGCGTATGCGTTCAACTTGAAAGTGAAAGCTGCCAAGCTGGTACTGGATTATCAATGGGGCAAAGACATCAAAAACCTTGAAGAAGCCATTCCTTTGATGGAACAAAGTCTGGAGCATTATCGTAAATTGGTGGAATTGACAGACGAACATTATTTATATGCCAACAGTATGCAGACAGCTCAACGTCGTATTCCTATCGGTGGAGATGATGGAAAGAATAAGACTTGGAAAGAATTGCTGGTACACTACGAAAAAGAATTGGAGAACTTCAAAGCTAATCTCGTCCTGTTGAAAGAAAAACAGAATGGAAATGCGGTGGCTGAAACTGTAGAGATTGCTGCCTGGGCTCCTGCAAACGTAAAACTGATTTCTAATTATCCGGCAGTGAAAGTGGAGGAGGGCACTTCTTTATTTGTCGATCTTCCGGGTAAGATAGAAGCAGTAGCCCCTGAATTGAAGGGAATGAAAGCGCTTCGTTTCAATGGAAACGAGCAGAGAGAGAAAGGTACGAGTATCACTTTTGAAACAGATGCTCCGGTGAAATTATTAGTAGCCTATTTCAAAGATGACCAGAAAAAGTATGCAAAGGCTCCGAAACTGGAAATCGATGCATCAGCCAATGATTACGGTCAGGCGGAACCTGTGTTGACGAATGCTGTCCGTATCAACGGAATGCCTTTGGCAAATGTACATGCATATAGTTTTCCGGCCGGAAAGCATACGCTGATGTTACCCAAAGGTTATCTGCAAGTACTAGGATTTACTGCTGCGGATATGAAGGTGCGTAATGCCGGACTTGCCGGGGATGAAGAAACAATGGATTGGTTATTTTACTAAGTCCTTACCACTAATCAATTGCTATCTTTTTAGGCACGGATTACACGGATTAACGCAGTTGTTTTGCAATAATGACAACACTAAAGACAGTGAATTCCGTGTAATCCGTGCCTAAATTATCATATAAACTAATTATGAACATCATTATATGAATGATTATAGATGAAAAATATCATGAAGAAGTTATTGCTGGCTGTTTTTAGTATAACCACAACTTTCTCTCTGTATGCGCAACGCGAAGTTCCGCAGGAACGGATGGAGCAGATTTATGAGGAAGTGAAGACACCGTATAAGTACGGTCTTGCCATCGCACCGGCAGACAATCATCATAAGATCGATTGCCCTACCGTTTTCCGTCAGGGAGACAAGTGGTTGATGACCTACGTCGTCTATAACGGTAAAAGTGGAACGGACGGACGCGGATACGAGACATGGATAGCGGAAAGCGACAATTTGCTTGAATGGCGTACTTTGGGACGAATTCTTTCTTACCGGGATGGAAAATGGGACTGTAACCAGCGTGGCGGCTTTCCTGCATTACCGGATATGGAATGGGGTGGAAGCTATGAACTTCAAACTTATAAAGGCCGCCATTGGATGACGTATATCGGTGGCGAAGGCACCGGCTACGAAGCAGTGAAAGCTCCGCTTTACATCGGACTGGCATCAACAAAAGGAGATATTTCCACTGCCCACGAATGGGAATCTCTGGACAAACCGATCTTGAGCATCCATGATAAAGATGCCCAATGGTGGGAGAAACTGACTCAATATAAGAGTACCGTTTATTGGGATAAGGATAAAACATTGGGCACCCCGTTTGTGATGTATTATAATGCAGGCGGTCGTCATCCGGAAACGGATTTAAAAGGAGAACGTGTCGGCATCGCTCTTTCCAAGGATATGAAGACCTGGAAACGTTATCCGGGAAATCCAGTCTTTGCGCATGAAGCGGATGGAACAATTACAGGAGATGCACATATCCAGAAGATGGGTGATGTGTATGTGATGTTCTATTTCTCTGCTTTTGAGCCTTCGCGTAAATATAAGGCATTCAATACGTTTGCCGCCAGCTATGATTTGGTGAACTGGACGGACTGGAAGGGAGTCGATCTGGTCATCCCTTCCAAGAACTACGATGAATTGTTTGCTCATAAGAGTTATGTGGTAAAGCATGATGGAGTGGTTTATCATTTTTATTGTGCAGTAAACAACGCAGAGCAACGTGGCATTGCCATCGCTACTAGTAAGCCGATGGGACGTTCGGCGGTTCGCTTTCCGAAACCGGAAATTAAAAATCGTCGGTTAATCACTACATTGACTGAGGGTTGGAAAACCTGGATTACAGAGGCTACTCATTTGAAAGGTAATTTCAGAATGCCTGCAAAGACGGTGAATATCCCTCATAATTGGGATGATTATTATGGATATCGCCAGTTGACACATGGAAATATGCATGGAACTGCCATGTATGTGAAAGACTTCACCGCCGATATAAAATCCGGGAAACGATATTTCCTTCGTTTTGATGGAGTAGGTACATACGCTACCATTAAAGTAAACGGAACGGACTTCGGTCGTCACCCTGTTGGACGTACTACATTAACCTTGGACGTTACAGATGCAATGAAGCAGGGAATAAATCGCCTGGAAGTAAAAGCCGAGCATCCGGAAATGATTGCCGATATGCCTTGGGTATGTGGTGGATGTTCGTCGGAATGGGGATTCAGTGAGGGGTCACAGCCCTTCGGTATTTTCCGTCCTGTGGTGCTGGAGGTGACCGATGAAATTCGTATAGAACCTTTTGGTGTACACATCTGGAATGATGAAAAGGCTGCTAACGTATTTGTTGAAACGGAGGTTAAGAATTATGGTAAGGCAACAGAAACGATAGAGCTAGTCAATAAACTAAGCAATGCCGATGGAAAACAAGTTTTCCGTTTGGTGGAGAAAGTAACTTTGGCTCCGGGAGAAATGAAAGTCGTTCGCCAGCAAGCTCCTGTCGAGAAACCTGTTTTGTGGGATACAGAAAATCCATATCTCTATAAACTAGCCAGTATGATTAAGCGTGATACAAAAACTACGGATGAAATCTCAACACCGTTTGGTATCCGTACCATTAGCTGGCCGGTCAAACGGAATGATGGAGACGGACGTTTTTACCTGAACGGAAAACCGGTGTTTATTAATGGGGTATGCGAGTACGAACATCAGTTCGGACAGAGCCATGCATTCAGCAATGAACAGGTGGCTGCAAGAGTAAAACAGATACGTGCGGCCGGGTTCAATGCATTCCGGGATGCTCACCAGCCCCATCATCTCGACTATCAGAAGTATTGGGATGAAGAGGGAGTCCTCTTCTGGACACAATTATCTGCTCATGTATGGTATGATACTCCGGAGTTTCGCGAGAACTTCAAGAAGTTACTTCGTCAATGGGTGAAAGAACGTCGCAATTCTCCTTCAGTGGTAATGTGGGGATTACAGAATGAAAGTACTTTACCTCGTGAATTTGCGCAGGAATGCAGTGATATTATTCGTGAAATGGATCCGACTGCAAAGACAATGCGTGTCATTACAACTTGTAATGGCGGTGAAGGTACAGACTGGAATGTGATTCAGAATTGGAGCGGTACGTATGGGGGAGATGTGACTAAATATGGTCGGGAACTTTCTCAAGTTAACCAATTATTGAATGGGGAATATGGAGCATGGAGAAGCATCGGTTTGCATACAGAACCGGGAGATTTCCAAGTGAATGGTGTGTGGAGTGAAGACCGTATGTGCCAGTTGATGGAAACCAAAATCCGCTTGGCGGAGCAGGTTAAAGACAGTGTTTGCGGACAGTTTCAGTGGATATACAGCAGCCATGACAATCCCGGACGCCGCCAACCGGATGAAGCATATCGCAAAATAGATAAAGTCGGTCCGTTCAATTACAAAGGATTGGTTACTCCATGGGAAGAACCGTTGGATGTGTATTATATGTATCGTGCCAACTATGTTTCCGCAGCCAAAGATCCGATGGTCTATCTCGTATCCCATACATGGACCGACCGTTTTGAGAAAGGACGTCGCCGTGCTACTATAGAGGCTTACAGTAATTGTGATTCAGTGTTGCTTTACAATGATATGACAAATGAAAAGGCAACCTTCCTCGGACGTAAAAAGAACAACGGAACGGGTACTCATTTTATGTGGGAAAACCGGGATATTCGTTATAACGTACTTCGTGCTGTGGGATATTATAAAGGTAAACCGGTATCGGAAGACTTAATTGTGTTCAAGGGTTTGGAACAGGCTCCCAACTTCGAACTTCTTTATCTGGATGATAAAAATATATTAAAAGGAGAGGCAGGATATAATTATCTATATCGTCTTAATTGCGGAGGAGATGATTATACGGATAGTTTCGGACAGTTGTGGTTGCAGGACAATACGAACTATTCCCATTCATGGGCGGAAAACTTCAAGGATCTGAATCCATATCTTGCCAGCCAACGTACCACCAATGATCCGATTCATGGCACTCGTGACTGGAAGTTATTCCAACATTTCCGTTTCGGACGTCATCAGTTGGAAGTTCGTTTTCCTGTGGCAGATGGAACCTATCGTATTGAACTGTATTTCACAGAACCCTGGCATGGCACAGGCGGAAGTGCTTCCACCGACTGTGAAGGACTGCGTATATTCGATGTTGCCGTGAATGATTCTGTCGTATTAGACGACTTGGATATCTGGGCAGAAAGCGGTCATGACGGAGTTTGCAAGAAGGTGGTATATGCCACAGTTAAAGGGGGAATGTTAAGAATTAATTTCCCGGAAGTGAAAGCAGGTCAAGCCTTAATTTCGGGCATTGCTATTGCTTCCACAAATATGGAACTGAAACCGACGGTATTCCCTGCATCCGATTGGAGTTGGGAAAAGGCAGATAAAGAAGTGATGGAAAAGACTCCGAAAGAGTTGCTTCCTGAAGACAAGAACGCCCGTGTCAGTGTAGCCTATGAAGCGGAAGCTGCTACATTGAAAGGTAACTATCAGAAGAAGGAACATCGTAAACAGACAGGAGTGTTCTTGGGCAAAGGAAAAGGGAACAGCATTGAATGGAATGTTTCTACCGGATTGGCTCAAGTGTATGCTCTTCGCTTTAAGTATATGAATACTTCCGGAAAACCAATGCCTGTCCTAATGAAGTTCATAGATTCGAAAGGGGTGGTATTGAAAGAGGATGTATTGACCTTCCCGGAGACACCGGATAAATGGAAGATGATGAGCACCACTACCGGAACCTTTATCAATGCCGGACATTATAAAGTTGAACTTTCAGCAGAAAATATGGAAGGACTTGCTTTTGATGCGTTGGATATTCAATAAAAAAGAACGAATGAAAATATATACTTTACTGCTTGGTGCCTTGTTTGTTAGCCCAATACAGGCACAAACAATACATGATTGGGAGAATCATCATGTTCTTCAGATTAATCGTGAACCGGCAAGAGCCGCTTTTATCCCTTTCTCTATCCAGAAAGGAGACTGTTTGATGTCTTTGGATGGAACTTGGAAATTCCGTTGGACTCCTGTTCCCAATGAAAGAGTCCTGAATTTCTATCAGATAAACTTTGATGATAAAAGCTGGATGGATTTTCCTGTTCCGGCAAACTGGGAAGTGAACGGATATGGTACGCCTATTTATGTTTCAGCAGGTTACCCGTTCAAAATAGATCCCCCGCGAGTGATGGGAGAACCCAAAACTGACTATACCACGTATAAAGAACGGAACCCAGTCGGACAATATCGCCGTACATTTATTTTGCCAGCCGGATGGGAAGCGAACGGGCAGACTTTTCTACGGTTTGAGGGCGTAATGAGTGCCTTCTATGTTTGGGTTAATGGCGAACGGGTAGGGTATAGCCAAGGCAGTATGGAACCGAGTGAATTCAACGTCACGAAGTATCTGAAATCCGGAGAAAATCAGATTTCATTGGAAGTTTACCGGTATAGCGACGGTTCCTACCTGGAAGATCAGGATTTCTGGCGTTTTGGAGGTATTCATCGCAGCATTCACCTGATACATACTCCGGACATTCGTATCCGTGATTATGCGGTACGCACTCTGCCTGCATCTACTGGTAATTATAAAGACTTTATTTTGCAGATTGATCCGCAATTCAGTGTGTATAGAGGAATGACCGGTAAAGGTTATATCCTGCAAGGAGTATTAAAAGATGCTTCAGGCAAAGAAATCGTTGTATTGAAAGGTGATGTGGAAGATATACTTGATTTGGAGCATAAAGCAAGCCGGATGAATGAATGGTATCCGCAGCGGGGACCTCGTAAAATGGGACGTTTATCAGCCGTTATAAAATCACCGGAAAGATGGACGGCAGAAACGCCCTATCTTTATAAGCTGCACTTAACCTTGCAAAATGAGGAAGGAAAAGTAGTGGAACAGATAGAACAAACTGTGGGCTTCCGTTCTGTAGAAATCAAAAAAGGACAACTGTTGGTGAATGGCAGTCCGGTTCGTTTTCGTGGAGTAAATCGCCATGAACATGATCCCCGAACGGCACGTGTCATGAGCGAGGAACGAATGCTTCAGGATATTCTCTTAATGAAACAGGCGAATATAAATGCCGTACGTACCAGTCATTATCCGAACGTCAGCCGTTGGTATGAGTTATGCGACAGCTTGGGACTGTATGTGATGGACGAAGCGGATATAGAAGAACACGGATTGCGCGGAACACTGGCAAGCACTCCCGACTGGCATGCAGCATTTATGGACCGTGCAATGCGTATGGCAGAACGTGATAAGAATTATCCAAGCATCGTCATGTGGAGCATGGGAAACGAGAGTGGTTATGGACCGAACTTCGCCGCTATCTCTGCATGGCTGCATGATTTTGACCCGACTCGTCCTGTACATTATGAAGGAGCACAAGGAGTGGATGGCGATCCTGACCCGAAAACTGTCGATGTTATCAGCCGCTTTTATACCCGGGTGAAACAAGAATACTTGAATCCCGGTATTGCCGAAGGAGAGGATAAAGAACGCGCTGAAAATGCACGTTGGGAACGGTTGCTGGAGATTGCGGAACGCACCAATGACGACCGTCCGGTAATGACAAGTGAATATGCACATTCCATGGGAAATGCATTGGGAAATTTCAAGGAATATTGGGATGAGATATATGGCAATCCCCGTATGCTGGGTGGTTTTATATGGGATTGGGTAGATCAGGGAATCTACAAAACTTTACCCGATGGCCATACCATGGTGGCTTATGGGGGTGATTTCGGTGATAAACCGAATTTAAAAGCGTTCTGCTATAATGGATTGCTGATGAGCGAGCGTGAAACTACGCCTAAATATTGGGAAGTAAAGAAAGTGTATGCACCCGTCGAACTAAAAATGGAAAACGGGAAACTGAAAGTAACGAACCGAAATCACCACACCGGCTTGTCTCAATATCGTTGCCTATGGACTGTGTCAATCGATGGAAAGCAGAAAGAGGAGGGAGAAATTACCTTACCGGAAATAGCTCCCGGAGGGAGTCAGACGATAGATTTGCCGACTTTCCGCTCATTGAAAGGCTCCGGTTCTTTGAGTAATCAAACAAAGAGAGGTCAAGGGAAAGCTCTGTCTGATTGCCAGCTAAAAGTAAGCATCGTTTTGAAATCGGATGCCCCTTGGGCAAAAGCGGGGCATGAAGTGACTTGGGAGCAATTCTGCTTGCAGAAAGGAGATTTGATCTCTACTGATCTAGTCAATAAAGGAACACTTCAAGTGAAAGAGGATAATCAGTCCTTATTGATTAGCGGACGCGGTTTTTCCGTTCAGTGGGAAAAGAAAATGAACGGAAGCATGACTTCCCTTATATATAATGGCAAAGAAATATTGGCTCATTTAGATGATTTTCCAGTTCAACCCGTCACTCAAGTTTTCCGTGCTCCGACAGACAATGACAAGAGTTTCGGGAATTGGCTGGCTAAAGACTGGAAATTGCATGCAATGGATAGTCCGCAGATAAATTTAGAATCTTTCAACCATGAAGTACGTGCAGACGGGGCGGTAATTGTACGGATTCAAACAAGCAATTTATATAAAGAAGGAAAAGTGACCACAACTTCTGTTTATACTGTTTCTTCAGATGGAACGATTGATTTAAAGACGACTTTCCTACCACAAGGAGTTCTTCCCGAAATCCCCCGTTTAGGAATCGCATTCTGTCTGGCACCTGTTTACAATACATTTACTTGGTATGGCAGGGGACCGCAGGACAATTATCCTGACCGCAAAACATCTGCCGCTATAGGGCTTTGGAAAGAAAGTGTGGCGGAACAATATGTGCATTATCCCCGTCCCCAGGATAGTGGAAATAAAGAAGAAGTACACTATCTTACCCTGACTGACAAACAGAATAAAGGTATTCGTGTTGATGCGGTAGAAAATGTATTTTCCGCATCTGCTTTGCACTATACTGTGCAGGATATCTATCAAGAAACTCATGATTGTAATTTAAAACCACGTGCGGAAGTCATTCTAAGTATGGATGCTGCCGTGCTTGGATTAGGAAACAGTAGTTGCGGACCGGGTGTATTGAAGAAATATGCCATAGAGAAAAAGGAACACACGCTGCATCTACGTATCAGTAAACAAGGATAGAAATAAATAACTAACACAATTATAAAAGTAACAATGAAAAAAGTAACCACTTTATTATCAACCTTAGCGTTGGCAACTACCTTGGCTGCTCAAAACCTTCCACAAACGGAAAGGCAATATCTCTCCGGTCACGGATGCGACGACATGGTTGAATGGGACTTCTTTTGTACCGACGGACGTAATTCCGGGAAATGGACGAGAATTGGTGTACCTTCCTGCTGGGAGCTGCAAGGATTCGGCACCTATCAGTATGGAATCACTTTCTATGGTAAACCATTTCCTGAAGGCATTGCCAATGAAAAAGGTATGTATAAGTATGAGTTTGAAGTTCCGGAAAAATTCCGCGGCAAACAGGTGAATCTTGTATTCGAGGCTTCAATGACGGATACGGAAGTGAAAGTGAATGGACGCAAAGTGGGTTCCAAACATCAGGGGGCTTTCTATCGTTTTTCATATAACGTCACGGATTTCCTGAAATATGGTAAGAAAAACCTGTTGGAAGTCACTGTTGCCAAAGAGAGCGAAAATGCCAGTGTGAATCTGGCTGAACGTCGTGCTGATTATTGGAATTTTGGAGGTATCTTCCGTCCGGTATTCCTGGAGGTGAAACCTGCTGTAAACCTGCGACATATTGCTATTGATGCAAAGATGGATGGATCTTTCCGTGCCAACTGCTACACCAATATCTCCAATGACGGCATGAGTATTCGTACACAGATTCTGGATAAAAAAGGAAAGAAGTTAGCGGAAACCACTGTACCTGTAAAAGCGGGTGGCGACTGGACTTCCCTGCAACTGAATGTCTCTAACCCTGCACTATGGACTGCGGAAACTCCGAATCTTTATAAAGCCCAATTCTCCCTATTGGATAAGGACGGTAAAGTGCTGCATAGTGAAACGGAAAACTTTGGTTTCCGTACCATTGAAGTACGTGAAAGCGACGGACTTTATATAAACGGAGTGCGTATCAATGTACGTGGTGTCAATCGTCATAGCTTCCGTCCTGAAAGTGGCCGTACATTGAGTAAAGCGAAGAATATCGAAGATGTTCTTTTAATGAAAGACATGAATATGAATTCTGTCCGTTTGAGCCACTATCCGGCTGACCCGGAATTTCTGGAAGCTTGTGATTCTCTCGGACTTTATGTGATGGATGAATTGGGAGGCTGGCATGGCAAATATGATACGCCCACCGGAGTACGTCTGATTGAAGGCATGATAGAACGTGACGTGAATCATCCGTCTATTATCTGGTGGAGCAATGGTAATGAAAAAGGATGGAATACTGAATTGGACGGAGAGTTTCATAAATACGACCCGCAGAAACGTCCGGTTATTCACCCGCAAGGCAATTTCTCCGGTTTTGAGACAATGCATTACCGCTCTTACGGAGAAAGCCAGAACTATATGCGTTTGCCGGAAATCTTTATGCCTACAGAATTCTTGCATGGTTTGTACGATGGAGGTCATGGTGCCGGATTATATGATTATTGGGAAATGATGCGCAAGCATCCCCGTTGTATCGGTGGTTTCCTTTGGGTATTGGCAGACGAAGGAGTGAAGCGTGTGGATATGGATGGCTTCATTGATAATCAGGGAAACTTTGGAGCCGACGGTATTGTAGGACCACATCACGAAAAGGAGGGTAGCTACTATACTATCAAGCAGTTATGGAGCCCAATACAGATTATGAATACTTCTATCGACAGGCAATTTGACGGCAAATTCTCCGTAGAAAACCGTTATGATTATCTGAATCTGAATACCTGTCGTTTCCTTTGGAAGCAAGTGAAGTTTCCACAGGCAACGGATGCTTCTAATACCGCTGCTCAAGTGTTGAAAGAAGGAGAAGTGCAGGGTAGTGACGTGGCTGCTCATTCGGCGGGTGTCTTGGATATAAAAACAAATATCCTCGCCAATACAGATGCTCTTTACCTGACAGCTATTGATAAATACGGTCATGAACTTTGGCGCTGGACTTTCCCGGTTGATAAACTGAACCAGCAAACTGAACCGATCTCCTTCTTATCCATCCGCCCTACCTATACGGAAACTGAAAATGATCTCACAGTGAAGGCGAACAAGCGTACGTTCATCTTCTCAAAGAAAGACGGACAATTAAAAGGAGTATCTGTAGATAATCGTAAAATTAGTTTCGCCAATGGTCCCCGTTTCATTGGAGCCCGTCGTGCAGACCGCTCATTGGATCAATTCTATAACCATGATGATGAGAAAGCAAAAGAAAAAGACCGTACATATAGCGAATTCCCCGATGCTGCCGTATTTACAAAACTGGACGTAAAACAAGAGGGGGGCAATCTGATTGTTACCGCCAATTACAAACTGGGTAATTTGGATAAAGCTCAATGGACAATCAGCCCGAGTGGGGATTTGGTATTGGATTATACCTACAATTTCTCCGGTGTGGTGGATTTAATGGGTATTTGTTTCGATTATCCGGAAGATCAGGTAATCAGTAAACGCTGGTTGGGAGCCGGACCATATCGTGTATGGCAGAATCGTATTCATGGTACGCAATACGATGTATGGGAAAACGACTATAACGACCCTATTCCGGGTGAAACTTTCACTTATCCCGAATTCAAAGGATATTTTGGCGATGTTTCCTGGATGAATATTCGGACGAAAGAGGGCATTATCAGCCTAACAAACGAAACTCCCGATGCTTATGTCGGAGTATATCAGCCTCGTGACGGTCGCGACCGTTTGCTTTATACTCTTCCCGAGAGTGGAATTTCTCTTCTGAATGTGATTCCTCCGGTACGTAATAAAGTAAACTCCACCGATTTGTGTGGTCCTTCCTCACAACCGAAATGGGTAAATGGTCCACAAACCGGACGGATCGTTTTCCGGTTTATATAAATAAATAATAAAAAGGTACTCAATATAATGTGGGTACCTTTTTTTATTTTATTTTTGTTTCGTTTTATACATCCAGATGAATGAATTCTTTCCTATGTACACAATACTAATTATAGAAGATGAACCCAGAGTGGCAAGTCTGCTGATGAACGGGCTGGAAGAAAATGGTTATCAGGCAATGGTGGCTTATGACGGATTGATGGGGTTACGGCTTTTCCAGACCCATACATTCGATTTGGTCATATCCGACATTGTTCTGCCCAAGATGGACGGATTTGAACTGGCGAAAGAAATTCGCAAGACCAATCCCCATATCCCTATATTAATGTTGACAGCATTAGGATCAACGAATGATAAACTGGACGGTTTCGATGCCGGTGCAGACGATTACATGGTGAAACCCTTTGATTTCAGAGAGTTGAATGCCAGAATCAAAGTACTCCTGAAACGTGTGGCAGGCAATACACAGGAATTGCCACAGGAACTTGTTTATGCAGATTTACGTATTGACCTTCAACGTAAGGACGTAGAACGAAACGGCATATCCATAAAACTTTCTCCTAAGGAATATAACTTGCTGCTATATATGGTAGAAAATGCTGAAAGAGTATTGAGCAGGGTTGAAATAGCAGAAAAAGTATGGAACACCCATTTTGATACAGGAACGAATTTCATAGATGTATATATCAACTATCTCCGTAAGAAGATAGACAGGGATTTTGAACCAAAACTTATTCATACCAAAGCCGGAATGGGTTTTATACTGACTGATAAGTTATGAAAATCAGAACAACACTGACCCTACAATATGCAGGGCTGACAGCTGCGGTATTCTTCATATTTGTCATAGCCGTCTACTATGTGAGTGAACATTCGCGTAGTAATGCTTTCTTTCGTAATCTGCAAAGTGAAGCTATAACCAAAGCACATTTATTCCTTAAAAATCAAGTAGATGCGCAAACTATGCAGTCTATTTATCTAAATAATCAGAAGTTTATTGATGAAGTAGAAGTTGCTGTCTATACAACCGATTTTAAAATATTATATCACGATGCACTGCAGAACGATATTGTCAAGGAAACACCGGAGATGATAAAGCGAATTCTGAAACAGAGGGATATCAATTTCTATGTGGACGAATATCAGGCAGTAGGATTGGTGTATCCATTTGAAGGCAAGGATTATGTTGTCACCGCTGCCGCCTATGATGGTTACGGATACGCCAATCGGGATGCGCTAAGAAATATCCTCATCCTGTCATTTATAGGAGGATTGAGTGTATTGGTGATTGTGGGTTATATCCTGTCTCGAAGCACTTTAAAACCAATACGCAGCATTGTCAAAGAAGCGGAGAAAATCACCGCATCGCGTATCGATAAAAGACTGCCCGTAAAAAATGAACAGGATGAACTGGGAGAATTAAGTACGACATTCAATGCTCTACTGGAACGCCTGGAGAAGTCTTTCAACTCACAGAAGATGTTTGTCAGTAATGTATCTCATGAATTGCGTACTCCCATGGCGGCCCTTACAGCCGAATTGGATTTAGCTTTATTGAAAGAACGTACCTCCGAGCAATATCAGATGGCTATTGGCAATGCTCTTCAAGACTCCCACCGAATTGTAAACCTGATCGACGGACTATTGAACCTGGCAAAAGCCGATTATCAGCCAGAACAGATAACAATGGAAGAAGTCCGTCTGGATGAGCTGTTGCTGGATGCCAGAGAACTGGTATTGAAAGCGCATCCGGATTATCATATCGAATTAGTCTTTGAACAGGAAGCCGAGGAGGATAATGTACTGACAGTCATCGGAAACAGCTATCTGCTGACTACCGCTTTTGTAAATCTGGTAGAGAATAACTGCAAATATTCCTCCAACCGTACTTCATCAGTCCTGATCGCCTATTGGGAACAATGGGCAATCATCCGCTTATCCGATAATGGTGTAGGAATGTCCGATGCAGATAAGGAAAACCTGTTTAAGCTGTTCTATCGTGGAGAAAACAAGAATATTGCTCCCGGAAATGGTATAGGCATGACCCTGACACAAAAGATTATTCACCTTCACAAAGGCGAACTTACCGTATCTTCCCATAAGGATGAGGGCACTACCTTTGTGGTAAAACTCCCGCATATCTAAGAAATTCTAATCGTTTTCTAATACCACTCTAATCATTCTCTAACAGCTTCCTTGTGAAGTCCTTCTTACTTTTGCATCGAATTAATAAATGCAGTTAGTAACTTAAAAAAATTAGAGAGTATGGTATGGAAGAAAAAACTGCGTTCATCACAGTACACATTCAATTCAGAGAAAGTATTTTTGGTTGCCACACAACCCGGTAAGTCAATCTATTCATACTTGCAGACAACAAAGCTTGGATTAACGCTGGGAGAAGTGCAAGAGCGACAGTCCATCTATGGAAGAAACGAAGTGGTCCATGAACAAAAAAAGAACCCGTTTATACTGTTTATCAAAACGTTTATCAATCCTTTCATTGGTGTTCTGACCGGACTTGCCATTATATCCTTGTTTCTGGATGTACTGATGGCCGAACCCGGAGAACAGGAATGGACAGGAGTAATCATTATCTCATCCATGGTGATATTCAGCGCTATCCTGCGCTTCTGGCAGGAATGGCGAGCAAGTGAAGCTACGGATTCTTTAATGAAGATGGTAAAGAACACCTGTCTTGCCAAACGTGCCGGTGAACAGGAAGAAGAGATTGATATCACAGAACTCGTTCCGGGGGATATTGTGTATCTGGCAGCTGGGGATATGGTTCCCGCTGATATTCGGATCATCGATTCAAAAGACTTGTTTATCAGTCAGGCTTCATTGACAGGAGAGTCCGAGCCGATAGAGAAGTTTCCGGAGATACAGAGCCAGCAATTTCGGAAAGGAAGCGTCATAGAGTTGGACAATATTTGTTATATGGGTTCCAATGTGATAAGTGGCGCAGCAAAAGGTGTTGTTTATGAAACAGGGAATAAAACATATCTGGGTACGATTGCAAAAAGTTTGGTTGGACACCGTGCCACTACAGCTTTTGATAAAGGTATTAGTAAAGTCAGCTTCTTGTTGATTCGCTTTATGCTGGTAATGGTTCCATTTGTGTTTTTCGTGAATGGTTTCACGAAAGGAGACTGGTTCGAGGCTTTCATTTTTGCCATATCCGTTGCAGTGGGGCTTACCCCGGAAATGTTGCCAATGATTGTGACTGCCAACCTTTCTAAAGGAGCGATAGCCATGTCCAAAAAGAAAACAATAGTAAAGAATCTCAATGCTATTCAGAATTTTGGAGCAATGGACATACTCTGTACTGATAAAACCGGTACATTGACTTGCGATAAAATCGTGCTGGAGAAATATATCAATGCAGATGGTAGCGACGACAACAGTAAACGTATTCTTCGTCATGCCTACTTTAACAGTTATTTCCAGACTGGTTTAAGAAATCTGATGGATAAAGCGATTCTTTCCCATGTAAGAGATCTGAATCTGGAACATTTGAAGGATGACTACACCAAAGTGGATGAAATACCTTTCGACTTTACACGCAGAAGAATGTCCGTTGTGATAGAAGACAAGCAAGGAAAACGGCAGATCATTACTAAAGGAGCGGTAGAAGAGATTCTCGATGTCTGTTCCTATGCCGAGTTCAACGGGCAGATTCATCCCTTGACTGATGCTTTGAAAATCAAAGCAAAGATGATTAGTGAAGAAATGAATCAGCAGGGAATGAGAGTGTTGGCAGTCTCCCAAAAAAGTTTTATCGAGAAAGATTGTAATTTTGCCATCGAAGATGAAAAAGAAATGGTACTGATCGGGTATCTTGCCTTTCTTGATCCTCCGAAGCCTTCTGCTGTTGAAGCCATCGAACAATTATATGCACATGGAGTAGCTGTTAAAATATTGTCGGGAGATAATGATATCGTGGTAAAAGCCATTGCCCGGCAGGTAGGAATTGACACCAGTCATTTTCTTACCGGGATAGAAATAGAGAATATGGATGAAACGGTATTGAAAGAAGCGGTAAAGAATACCACTTTATTTTCAAAACTAACTCCATTGCAGAAGACACAAATCATCTCTCTATTACAGGAACAGGGCAATACAGTAGGATTTTTAGGAGATGGAATCAATGATGCGGGTGCCTTACGTCAGTCAGACATTGGTATATCTGTCGATTCTGCAGTGGATATAGCGAAAGAAAGCGCAGACATTATCCTGTTGGAAAAAGATTTGATGGTATTGGAAGACGGAGTGCTCGAAGGGAGAAAGACATTCGGCAATATCAATAAGTATATAAAGATGACTGCCAGTTCCAATTTTGGTAATATGTTCAGTGTGATGTTCGCCAGTGCATTCCTGCCGTTTCTGCCTATGATGCCGATACATCTGTTGATTCAGAACTTACTGTATGACATATCGCAGACAACCATTCCATTTGACCGTATGGACCCGGAGTTCCTGAAGAAACCCCGCAAATGGGATGCGTCCGATCTAAGTCGTTTTATGATTTATATAGGACCTATCAGTTCCATCTTCGATATTATTACGTATCTGGTCATGTGGTATGTGTTCAGCTGTAACAGTCCCGAACATCAAACACTGTTTCAGACCGGATGGTTTGTAGAAGGCTTGTTGTCACAGACATTGATTGTCCACATGATACGTACCCGTAAGATACCGTTCATACAAAGCCGCGCCACATGGCCTGTAATGGGACTGACATTCTTAATCATGGCAATAGGTATTCTTATTCCTTTCACCGCTTTCGGGCGTTCCATCGGGTTGACAGCTCTTCCTTTGAGCTATTTCCCCTGGCTGATTGGAATTTTGCTTTCTTATTGTATTTTGACGCAAATAGTAAAGAACTGGTATATCAGGAAGTTTGTGCGTTGGCTATAAGATAGGGGAAGAAGTTTTAACAGGAAACACTATAAAATACTGAATTTAATCACTATATTCGCAAAGTAAGTATTTATATTGATACACAAATAACGCCCTATGAGAATGAAGCATTGCCTATTCGTTTTTTTGCCGATATTTATATTATTTATCAGTTGTCGGCAAAAAGTACAAAGTAACTTTCAGCCGGATATTTCCAGTCAGACAGAAACCGTTTATGATTTTCCGGAAGAATATGCTGAAGAGATTATTATCACAGGTAAAGTTTTGAACCGTGAATTTTATCCACAAGAAAAAGAACTGACACTTATTATTCCATTTTTCAGAGATATGGAAAATCAGTACCGTACTCCCATTCAAGAGGATGGTTCTTTCTATTTTACTTTTCCTGTTTATGCTAAAATACGGGAGGTTTCTATTCGTAATTATGCAGAGCATTTATATGTGCATCCGGGTGACAGTATCCATTTAGAGATTGATTTCAAGGATATGTTTCATCCTAAAGTAACAGGTGATACGGAAAAATTGAATCAGGAGATATTGGCTTTTACAGAAAGCGGATATTATTATATGCGTGACTATGGTATCAGGCATGATTTGAGTGTCGAGGATTTTGAAGCAGAGTTAAAGAAAGAATATGATACACGTTTAGAACGCAGGGCCGAATATTTGCAGAAATACAATCCTATGCAAGATGTCGTCATGTTTACGGAGGAATTACTGAAACAGGATTATTATTATACGATCCTGGTTTATGCGAGCCAATGTCAATATCGGACAAGAAAAGAGTTCGCACGATATCACACGCTGTTGCCCGAAATCAATAAATTATATAAAAAAGGAATATTATCAGCCCGCTTGTTTGATATAGTCGATTGGATAGAAAATTATATTCCTACAGGAATGGTTCTTAAAAACAAAGAATACCCAACGATAGATGATATTATGTCCGAAATAGGAGAAAATGAATTGAATCAATATCTATATACTAAAGTTACAGCTAATAGCCTTGAAGCTAATGATACAATTTCCCTCTCAAGGAAGCGTTCGCAATTTGACTCAATCGTAAAAATACCTCATTTGCAGGGACAAATAGCACAGATGTACAGGCAAACTAAAGCGTTCTTGGAGAATCCACAGTCTGTTTCTGATAATTTGTTGTATGGCAAATACAATGAAAGTTCAAATACGTTAACTCCAATGTCGTATATGGAGAGCATATATAAGATCCTTGAAGAAAACCGGGGAAAAGTGATTTATCTCGATTTTTGGGCTACAACTTGTCCGCCTTGCTTGGCAGAGATGGAACCCTTGAAGAAGTTGCGCAGCCAATATTCTACGAAGGATTTGATTATTTATTCCATTTGTTCCGGCGGTAATGATACCAAAAAGCAATGGGAATTGTGTTTAGATAAATACTCGATGAAGAATCATGATATAGAATGTGTCTATGCTGCTGATTATATTGGACTGGAGAATTATCAGAAGATTACCAAACAGTTCAAAATTAATAGGTTGCCATATTATATCTTGATAAACAGAAAAGGACAAATAGTTGATTATGGCACTGTTGCTCGTCCAAGTAATCCTAACCTGTTATTGAGAATTGAGGAAATTGTTAAGCAGTAGAAGGATAATATTCCTTTTGTATAATTAAATACGCTGTCTATATCGGATATGCGTGTATTTCTCCAGATACAGCTTAATTTAACCATAGTTTTTTTAATCTTTGTAATAAAAAAATCTGCATAAATCGTCCTTTTAAGTTTTAAATTCTATTTTGAATGTTGAGAAAAATTTCCAGGTTATCGATGCGGAATTCTTTTTTGTAATAGGTTGATATACAACACTCTATATTTACTATTTTTGGTTTAAAACCAACGGGTCGTTCCTTTAAAAGGAACGACCCGTTTCTCACCGAGGAACAACATGTTTCTTTTAAAGAAACGGATGATTCCCTAAAATCCAGAGACAAAACTGGTAGTAATATTCTGATCTTTCAATATTGATGGTTGATGTGCTGAATGATATATGTAAAAACAAACAACCATTCTTCTACATCTTTCATTTTCTACATCTTTTCTAATCTCAACTACAAATAGTGAGTACAAAACAGTCCTTTTTTCGTCTTCATTATAGAAAAAATATAGTATTGGAATGAAAAGCCGACTGAAGCAACAAATATTTGCATTCTCTTTATTGGCATGGACAGCTGTATGTCCTGTCGATGCACAACAAACACGCTCACTTCGCGACCAATTTCAGAATCCGTCTGACGAAGCGAAGCCTTGGACCTTTTGGTACTGGATGTATGGTGCTGTGTCCAAAGAAGGAATAACTGCCGATTTGGAAGCGATGAAACATGCAGGACTCGGAGGTACTTATCTGATGCCGATCAAAGGGGTTAGTGAAGGTACACAATATAACGGCAAGGCACAGCAGTTGACTCCTGAATGGTGGGAAATGGTGCGTTTCAGCATGGAGGAAGCCGACCGTTTAGGGTTGAAACTGGGAATGCATATTTGTGATGGTTTTGCATTGGCAGGAGGTCCCTGGATTACTCCGAAAGAATCAATGCAGAAAGTTGTTTGGAGCGATACAATCATTGATGGTGGAAAGCTCAATGCATTACGTCTGCCACAGCCGGAAGCTTATGAAAACTATTATGAAGATATTGCGCTATTTGCTTTGCCGGTAGAGGATGCGGCAGACGAAATGCCCGCAAAGATCACTTGCGTAAACTTAGCAACAGCGAACAATGTAAAATCTGCTCAAACAGTGAATATGGATGCGGCAGGCGTTATCCGTTCTTCGTATCCATGCTATATTCAATATGAATATAAACAACCTTTTACCTGCCGGAATATAGAAATCGTTTTAAATGGCAATAATTATCAGGCACATCGCTTGAAAGTAATGGCAAGTGACGATGGCGTAAATTATCGTTTCGTGAAACAGCTAGTCCCTGCCCGTCAGGGATGGCAAAATACAGATGAAAATTCTACTCATAGTATTCCTGCAACTACAGCCCGTTATTTCCGTTTCTACTGGACACCCGAGGGGAGCGAACCGGGAAGTGAAGATATGGATGCCGCAAAATGGAAACCTAATCTGAAGATCAAACAACTGCACCTGCATCAGGAAGCCCGTTTGAATCAGTGGGAAGGAAAAACCGGACTGGTATGGCGTGTTGCTGAATCTACCAAAGAAGAGGAGATAGGAAAGGAGGACTGCTATTCACTTTCACAGGTTATTAATCTGACGGAACAATATAAGAATGCCCCGGCTAGTCATTCTAAAGAAAAAACAATCACAGCTGTTCTCCCTAAAGGTAAATGGAAATTGCTCCGCATGGGACATACAGCTACCGGACATACCAATGCAACAGCCGGTGGCGGAAAGGGCTTGGAATGTGATAAGTTCGATCCGAAAACGGTGCGAAAACAATTTGATAACTGGTTTGCACAAGCATTTGTAAAGACGAATCCGGAAGTAGCACGTCGTGTATTGAAATATATGCATGTAGATAGTTGGGAATGTGGAAGCCAGAACTGGAATCCAAATTTCGCTGCAGAATTTCAGAAACGTCGTGGTTATGACCTGATGCCTTATTTACCACTATTGGCAGGTATTCCTATGGAAAGTGCAGAACGAAGCGAAAAGATTCTGCGAGATGTCCGTACAACGATTGCCGAATTGGTGGTGGATGTATTCTATCAGGTATTGGCAGATTGTGCCAAAGAATATGATTGTCAGTTTTCAGCGGAGTGTGTAGCACCGACCATGGTAAGCGATGGCCTGCTGCATTACCAAAAGGTAGATCTTCCTATGGGAGAATTTTGGCTGAACAGCCCTACCCATGATAAACCGAATGATATGCTGGATGCTATTAGCGGGGCACATATCTACGGAAAGAACATCATTCAGGCTGAAGGATTCACCGAAGTACGCGGCACGTGGGACGAATATCCTGCTATGTTGAAAGCCTTGCTGGATCGTAATTACGCATTAGGAATCAATCGTCTTTTCTATCACGTATATGTACATAATCCCTGGCTGGATTGCAAACCCGGCATGACATTGGATGGTATCGGACTTTTCTTCCAACGCGATCAGACTTGGTGGGATAAAGGTGCAAAAGCATTTTCCGAATATGCTACCCGTTGTCAGGCATTATTGCAATATGGACATCCGGTGACAGATATTGCAGTATTTACAGGTGAAGAAATGCCAAGACGTTCGATATTGCCGGAACGATTGGTTCCGTCCCTTCCGGGAATTTTCGGTGCGGAACGTGTGGAAAGCGAACGCATTCGTTTGGCGAATGAGGGACAACCTTTGCGTGTGCGTCCGGTAGGTGTCACACATTCAGCCAATATGGCTGATCCCGAAAAATGGGTGAATCCACTTCGCGGATACGCTTATGATAGTTTTAATAAAGATGCGTTACTACGTCTGGCCAAAGTGGAAGACGGCAGAATGACACTGCCGGGTGGAGCCAGCTATAAAGCATTGGTAATTCCTCTTGCACGTCCGATGAATCCCGAACCTGTATTATCTTCGGAAGTGCAGAAGAAGATCAATGAATTAAAAGAAGCGGGTGTATTGATACCTTCTTTGCCTTATACAGCGGATGATTTCTCCGTATATGGGTTGGAACGTGACATGATTGTACCGGAAGATATTGCCTGGACACATCGTCGTGGTGAACTTGGCGAACTTTACTTTATCGCCAATCAAAGAGAAGAAACACGCACATTTACCGCAAGTATGCGTATCAACGATAGAAAACCGGAATGTTGGAATCCGGTGACGGGTGAAATAAACAGCCGTCCTTCTTACCGTATCAATGGAAATCGGACGGAAGTTACTCTCACATTGGCTCCTTATGAGTCCGTATTCATCGTATATCCTATGGAGGGAGCACATGAAGGTTATGGAGAGGACTCCTCAAGACTACAGAAAGAGAAAAAGGAGGTAGCCAAAGAGCCTTTAAATATAGCTCTGGAAGCAGAGGAATATATGATAACTTTTGCAGCTAACAAGAAAACGCTCACACGGAAAGAACTTTTCGACTGGAGCAAAGAGCCGGACGAACAGATACGTTATTATTCGGGGACAGCTACTTATAAGACGACTTTCCGCTGGAAGAATAAACTGAAAAAAGGCCAACAGATTTACCTGAATTTGGGTACGGTTTGTAATTTAGCAACTGTCCGTGTGAATAGCGTAGACTGTGGTACCATTTGGACAGCTCCTTATCGTGCAGATATTACAACTGCTCTGAAAAAAGGAATCAATATACTTGAAATAGAGGTTACGAACACTTGGGCGAATGCCTTGAAAGGAGCTGATGAAGGAAAAGCACCATTTGAAGGCATTTGGACCAATGCAAAATACCGGAAACAGGAAAATAAACTACTTCCGGCAGGATTACTCGGCCCTTTGAGTTTTTCTGCCATAGAGTGAAAGTTTTTTAGGCACGGATTACGCGGATTACGCTGTTACTTTATGTAATACGATTCTTATAAACCGTGTAATCCGCGTAATCCGTGCCTAATTCATCATAATGTAGTACTTAAATGATAAAGATATACTTATAATGAAAAGTTCAATTATTAAAACAGGTACAATGTTGGCTAGCTTTCTGCTTGCGGCCGCCTGCCTGTCAACACACGCAGAAGTAAAACTGCCGGCTATTTTTTCTGATGGCATGGTGATGCAGCAACAGACAAATGCAAATCTTTGGGGAACTGCCACTCCCAACAAGAAAGTGACCATAACTACCAGCTGGAATGGAAAGCAATACGTGGCAGCTGCCGATAAGAACGGGGCATGGAAACTTTCGGTTTCTACTCCCAAAGCAGGAGGTCCTTACACTGTCACCTTTGATGATGGAAGTAAAAAAACACTGAATAACATATTGATAGGTGAATTGTGGCTATGTTCCGGACAGAGTAACATGGAAATGCCAATGAAAGGATTCAAGAATCAGCCAGTGGAGAATGCCAATATGGATATTCTTCACAGCAAGAATCCGAAAATTCGCTTGTTTACCGTAAAACGTACTTCTACATTGACTCCGCAGACCGATGTTATCGGTTCATGGAAAGAAGCAACTCCGGCCAACGTTCGTGATTTCAGTGCTACGGCTTATTATTTCGGGAGGTTAATCAATGAAATAGTAGAGGTTCCGGTAGGATTGGTAGTTGCAGCCTGGGGTGGATCGGCGTGCGAAGCATGGATGACCGCTGACTGGTTGAAAGCTTTTCCTGACGCAAAAATTCCTCAATCGGAAGCCGATATAAAATCAAAGAACCGTACTCCGACCGTACTGTACAACGGTATGTTGCATCCCCTTATCGGCATGACGATGAAAGGAGTGATTTGGTATCAGGGCGAAGATAATTGGAATCGGGCGCACACGTATGCGGATATGTTTACTGCATTGATAAATGGCTGGCGCGCTGAATGGAAACAGGGAGATTTTCCTTTTTACTATTGCCAAATAGCTCCGTATGATTATGGGATTATCACAGAAAAAGGTAAAGAAGTGATAAACTCCGCCTATCTTCGGGAGGCACAGGCAAAAGTAGAACATCGTGTACCCAACAGTGGCATGGTCGTATTACTGGATGCAGGAATGGAAAAAGGAATCCACCCGGCAAAAAAGCAAGTTGCCGGAGAACGTTTGGCACTTCTCGCCCTGACTAAAACTTACGGAGTGGAAGGCGTGAATGGCGAAAGTCCATACTATAAAAGCATTGAAATAAAGAATGATACAGTAGTCGTTAGCTTTGAACGTGCAAATATGTGGATTAGCGGCAAGAACTGTTTTGAGTCGAAAAACTTTCAGGTAGCCGGCGAAGATAAAGTATTTTATCCGGCTAAAGCATGGATAGAACGTAGCAAGATGCTGGTGAAAAGCGATAAAGTGCCGCACCCGGTAGCTGTTCGATATTGTTTTGAAAACTATGTGGAGGGAGATGTATATGGTGACGGATTGCCTTTAGGTTCTTTTCGTTCGGATGATTGGTAAACTGCTAATGAAATTATAAATTATGAATCATTTGCGTAGAGTTTTTGTTCTCTTATTCATATTTGTTGGCGTGTCGGCTCTATGGAGCCAACATGCCAATGTCATTTGGAATACTCCTAGCCGCAATTCTTCAGAATCCATGCCCTGTGGTGGCGGAGATATCGGGATGAATATATGGGTAGAAGAGGGTGACATTATGTTCTATGTGAGCCGTAGCGGCACATTCGACGAAAACAACTGTCTGCTAAAACAAGGACGCATACGTCTCCGTCTGTCCCCCAATCCTTTTAAAGATACGAAAGATTTTCGTCAAGAATTGAAACTGAAGGACGGATATGTAGAAGTTGCAGCAGGAAACACGCAGATACAATTCTGGGTAGATGTTTTTCATCCGGTTATACACGTGGAGGTAACCAATACACAAGCGTTACAAACTGAAGTTTTTTATGAGAATTGGCGCTATCAGGAACGACCTGTCAGGAAAGGAGAGGGACAACAATGTTCTTACAAATGGGCTCCTCCGAAAGGTTCTGTGACAGCGGCTGACTTTATTTCTTTAGGCAAAACCAATCATTCTGCCAATCAACTCCTGTTCTACCATCGCAATCCGGAACAGACTGTTTTTGATGCTGTTGTGGCTCAACAGGGAATGGACGAGGTAAAATCCGAAATGATGAATCCCTTGAAAAATCAAACTTTCGGAGGAACCCTGTTCGGAGAAAACCTTGAATTTATAGGCACCACGGATGGCGTGTATGCCGGAACAGACTACCGCGCCTGGAAATTCCGTTCTTCCAAAGCGTCCAGAAAAGAACATTTTTGTATTGTATTGCATACAGCCCAAACAGAAACAATAGAACAGTGGGAGCAGGGACTGCAAACTGCTTTGCAAAGAATAGCCCCGCAAGGCAAAATCTCATCGAAGATTCTCATACAGGATAAAAAGCAAACCCGTTCGTGGTGGAATGCTTTCTGGCAACGCAGCTTCATTGAAGCGGAGGGAGAAGCAAAAGAAATAACCAGAAACTACACTCTTTTCCGTTACATGCTGGGTTGTAATGCCTACGGTAGCGTACCAACTAAATTCAATGGCGGACTGTTCACTTTTGATCCTTGTTACATCGACGAAAAACAATCCTTTACTCCCGACTACCGGAAATGGGGAGGTGGTACAATGACAGCACAGAATCAACGCCTGGTTTATTGGCCGATGCTGAAAAGCGGGGACTTCGATATGATGCCTTCCCAGTTTGATTTCTATAACCGTATGTTGAAGAATGCTGAATGGAGGAGTCGTGTATATTGGCAACATGACGGAGCTTGCTTCTGCGAACAAATAGAAAATTTCGGTCTGCCCAATCCCGCAGAGTATGGTTTCAAACGGCCGGACTGGTTCGACAAAGGGCTGGAATATAATGCCTGGCTGGAATATGAATGGGATACGATTCTCGAATTCTGCCAGATGATACTGGAAACAAAGAACTATGCGAATGCTGATATCACCCCCTATTTGCCTTTGATTGAAAGTTCACTGACATTCTTCGACGAACATTATCGGCAACTTGCTTCCCGTCGGGGACGGAAGGCGCTGGATGGCAACGGACATCTGATTCTTTTTCCGGGTTCTGCCTGTGAGACATATAAAATGACCAATAATGCCAGCAGCACCATCGCAGCTCTAAAAACAGTATTGGAAACTTATGGAAAGAAAGAAGAGATGCTAAAGACAATTCCTCCGATTCCATTGCGGTACATAGAAATAAAAGATACGTTGAATCCTACTCTTGCTCCGGTTTTGAAGCGAACAATTTCGCCTGCTGTAAGTTGGGAACGAATTAACAATGTCGAAACGCCACAACTTTATCCGGTATTTCCATGGCGTATTTATGGAGTAGGAAAGGAGAATCTGGACATAGCACGCAATACCTATTTTTATGATTCGGATGCCATCAAATTCCGTTCGCATATCGGATGGAAACAGGACAATATTTGGGCGGCTTGCCTGGGAGTGACCCAAGAAGCGAAAAGGTTATCCCTTGCCAAACTCTCCAACGGACCGCACCGCTTCCCAGCCTTTTGGGGACCGGGCTATGACTGGACACCCGACCATAATTGGGGAGGCAGCGGCATGATAGGACTTCAGGAAATGTTATTGCAAACAAACGGAGAACAAATACTTCTTTTCCCCGCATGGCCGAAAGAATGGAATGTACATTTCAAACTGCATGCTCCTGGTGAAACAGCAGTAGAAGCTACTCTGAAAGACGGGAAAGTAACAAACTTGAAAGTTCTACCTGAAAGTAGAAAGAAAGATATCATTATAATGATTGAAAATGAGATTTTTTTCACCACAGAGGACGCAGAGGACACAGAGGCTTTTTAAACAGTAAATCTATCTGTCTAAGGGAACGTATAGTCTAAGAATTTACTCCCTTTGTGTACATATAGAGAGGAGATTCTTAGACAAGCAGAATGACAGAACTAACAATATATTACAAAAAAACTCTGTGTCCTCTGCGTCCTCTGTGGTGAAAACTCGAATGAAATATATAAATAAAGAACTATGAATAAAAGACCGTTTATCATCTTATCATCTTTTCTGTTACTGTTCTTAGGAATCGAAAAAGGACAGGCGACAGAAACTTACCGTCCTGAAACATCGGTTGCCGGATTTATCCAGCTTCCCGGTAGTGGGCGACAAGTTTATAATTTCAATCCGGGATGGCTCTTTTTCAAAGGCGATGTCCGGGGAGCAGAAGCAGTAAACTTTGATGACCGTTCCTGGAAAGTAGTTTCCACTCCCCATACGGTAGAATTAATGCCTGCCGAAGGAAGTGGATGCCGTAATTATCAGGGACCAGCCTGGTATCGTAAACATTTTGTTCTCCCTGCCGAAACAAAAGGCCAACGGGTTGTTCTTCATTTTGAAGCAGCCATGGGTAAACAGATTCTTTATCTGAATGGCAAACGCATCCAGGAACATTTGGGAGGTTATCTACCTTTCACTCTGGATTTGACAGCCAATGGCGTACAAGCCGGAGACTCCTGCCTGCTTGCTGTTTTCACAGACAACAGTGATGACAAATCCTATCCCCCCGGAAAACGCCAATATACACTAGACTTCGCCTATCATGGCGGCATCTATCGTGATGTATGGATGATTGCCAAATCTCCGGTAGCTATCACCGATGCTATTGATTCACAAGCCGTTGGCGGTGGAGGTGTATTCGTGCATTTTGATAAGATCAGTGAAAAGAGTGCACAAGTATATGTAAATACGGAAATTCAGAATGAGGATGTACGTACTGAATCGGTCACTGTAGAAACGACTTTGACAGATGCTGACGGAAAAGTAATCAAACACTGTTCCGGAAAGCTGTCTTTAAAACCGGGAGAGAAGAAATCCATCCAGCAACAGATGGAAGTGAAGAATCCAAAACTCTGGTCACCGGATACACCTTATTTATATAGAGTACAATCCCGTATTAAAAAAGGAAATAAATCTATGGATGGCGGCATTACCCGTGTCGGTATTCGCTTGGCAGAATTTCGTGGAAAAGACGGTTTCTGGCTGAATGGAAAACCTTTCGGTCAACTGGTAGGAGCAAATCGCCATCAGGATTTTGCCTATGTAGGCAATGCTTTACCGAACTCACAGCAATGGCGTGATGCCAAACGTCTGCGTGATGCCGGATGCACCATTATTCGTGTGGCGCATTATCCGCAAGATCCTGCCTTTATGGATGCTTGTGATGAACTCGGTCTGTTTGTGATTGTCGCTACTCCGGGATGGCAGTACTGGAACAAAGATCCGAAATTCGGTGAGTTGGTTCATCAGAATACCCGTGAAATGATTCGTCGCGACCGTAACCATCCTTCCGTACTAATGTGGGAACCCATATTGAATGAGACTCGCTATCCACTTGATTTTGCATTAAAGGCTCTTGAAATCACCAAAGAGGAATATCCTTATCCGGGACGTCCGGTAGCCGCTGCCGATGTTCATTCTGCAGGAGTGAAAGAACATTACGATGTTGTTTATGGCTGGCCGGGTGATGACGAAAAAGAAGACAGGCCGGAACAATGTATTTTCACCCGTGAATTTGGAGAGAATGTGGATGATTGGTATGCTCACAATAATAACAACCGTGCCAGCCGCAGTTGGGGAGAACGCCCGTTATTGGTACAGGCACTTTCACTGGCAAAGAGTTATGACGAGATGTATCGTACTACCGGTTTATTTATCGGTGGTGCGCAATGGCATCCGTTCGATCATCAGCGCGGTTATCATCCTGACCCTTACTGGGGTGGCATCTACGATGCTTTCCGTCAGAAAAAATATGCATACGAAATGTTCCGTAGCCAGTCGCTTGCCGGTCTTCAGCATCCATTGGCAGAATGTGGTCCGATGATATTCATTGCTCATGAAATGTCTCAGTTTTCCGATAAAGACGTGGTTATATTTACCAACTGTGATTCTGTGCGTCTTTCTATTTATGATGGAACGAAAACCTGGACGAAACCGGTAGTCCATGCCAAAGGACATATGCCGAATGCACCGGTTGTATTCGAAAATGTCTGGGATTTTTGGGAAGCACGCGGATATAGCTATACTCAAAAAAACTGGCAAAAAGTAAATATGGTGGCCGAAGGGATCATCAACGGAAAAGTAGTATGCACGCAAAAGAAAATGCCTTCCCGGCGTTCCACGAAACTACGCCTCTATGTAGATACTCAAAAAGTGAACCTGGTAGCTGACGGCTCCGACTTTATCGTTGTTGTTGCCGAAGTAACCGATGATAGTGGAAATGTACGCCGTCTGGCAAAAGAGAACATTGTTTTCACCATAGAAGGTGAAGGAGAAATCATCGGAGATGCTACTATCGGCGCCAATCCCCGTACAGTGGAATTTGGTTCTGCTCCCGTGTTGATCCGTTCCACCCGGAAAGCCGGAAAGATGAAAGTGAAAGCCCGTGTACAGTTTGAGGGAACCCAAGCTCCAACAGCGACTGAAATAGAACTGGAAAGCATTCCGGCAGAACTGCCTTTCTGTTATGAGGAATCCACTTACGAAGAACGCAGAACTGCATCGTCCGTTCCGGAAGTAAATTCTTTTAAAGAATCATCAGAAGGAAAAATACAACTGACAGAAGAAGAACGTCAACGGGTATTGGATGAGGTGGAACGCCAGCAAACTGAATTTGGGACAGAGAATTAGGCACGGATTACACGGATTTCATGGTTGCTTTATACATTAATATTTCCAAAAACTGTGAGATCCGTGTAATCTGTGCCTAACTTTATGGTATAAACGAATGATGATGATAAGCTTATATCAAAAAAAAGATTACCTTTGGGGTACGTTTTAATTCCAATTATAGCCACCAATGAGAAAACGAAATATTCTAATACTATTACTATCCATGATAGGCATTTATGCTTTTGCCTATCCGAATATGATTGTAGAACACTACACAGCCGAACGCGGGTTGCCCAATAATATCGTCAACTGCACTTTAAAGGGACAGGATGGGTTTATCTGGTTTGGCACATGGTATGGATTATGTAGTTTCGATGGAAGCAAATTCCGCTCCTATGATAATCATGACGGTTTTTATTCCACCGACATTCCACCACGTAAAATTCAGCGTATCGTGGAAGATAAAAATGGTTTTCTGTGGATTAAGACCATCGACCGCAAACTCTACCTGTTCGATAAAAGACACGAGAGTTTCCATGCTGTCTATGATGATGTAAAAGAATATTCGGAGAACATCCAGATTATTAAGATTCAGACAACCGAAGACGGGGATGTATTGTTGTTGACAAAAGATAAAAGTCTTTTGCGTGCATATACCGACAAGGAAGGTAAAATAACGATGAAGCAGTTGCACGATTCGCGTCCCAACGTGAATGTGTATGATATGCGTCTGAAACATAACGTATTCTGCGAAACTGCAGAATTTATCAATTGGATTGGTATGGATTATCAGATTTTGTCCCTCCGGAAAGGGGCGGCTCTGAAAGACAAGCCCGCTGACTTTATACAGAAAAAGGTATCTGCCAATCCGGATCAGTTTACTTGTGCCTCCTATAATTCTAAATTCTTATGGTTGGGAGATAAGAAAGGACACATTTATAGTATTGATCCTCAAAATGGAGTTGTCAACCGTTATGAGATACCGGAAATCAAACGCCCGATTTCTAATCTGCTGATAACAGAGTCCGGTCTGATGTACATCACTACTAACGAAGGAACGTACGAGTATAATATCGGTTACAAACAATTGACCAAACTTCCATTCACCATCCCCGAAAAGGACGGCGGAATCATATTTTATGATAAATATGATAAGGTATGGTTTCAGGAGGGTAATCAGGCATTGACCTATTATGATCCTCTGAATAGAAGCCACCACCGATTTACATTCCCCAATCAGAATGCCATCGGCAATTTTGAAATGCAGGATGCCGGTGAACAAGGTATGTTCTTCATGACCCCGGGAGGAGAAATTCTTCTATTCGACAGAGAAAAACTGGAAATGACCCGTATTAACCAATTAAAACCTTTCTCGGATGATCTTCCCAACCAGCTTTTTTTCCATCTTCTGTTGGACAAAGATGGAATCCTCTGGTTAGCATCTACAAGCAGCGGAGTATACAGACTTAATTTCCCCAAAAAGCAATTCCAACTGTTGACGGAAGTTTCTCCTTCTCCGCTAATACCCGAGAGATCAAACTCCTGGAATCAGGGGATACGTGCCCTCTTCCAGGCACAAAATGGCGATATCTGGGTAGGAACCCGTTGGCAGGCGTTGTACCGTCTGGATCGTAACGGACAAGTGAAACAGATCTTCTCGGATAAGAACTATCTATTGGGAACTGTATATCATATTATGGAAGACAAAGACGGTAATCTTTGGTTTTCTACCAAAGGAAATGGGCTTGTCAAAGCCGAACCGGATATGAATTCTCCTCACGGATTGCGTTTTACCCGTTATATCAATGATCCTAAGAATCCAAATTCTATCAGTAACAATGACGTATATTTTACCTATCAGGACAGCCAGGGACGTATCTGGGTGGGATTATTAGGAGGAGGACTAAATTTGATTTCCGAAGAGAACGGAGCCATCACCTTCATACATAAATACAACGGATTGAAACAATATCCTGCCTATGGTCTTTATATGGAAGTGCGTACCATGACGGAAGATGAAGACGGGCGTATCTGGGTAGGAACCATGGATGGTTTGATGTCTTTCGACGGACATTTTACTACTCCCGAACAGATTCAGTTTGAAACGTACCGTCAGGTTAGTGAAAATTCGAACGTAGCGGATAACGATATTTATGTACTCTACAAAGACACCGATTCGCAAATCTGGGTAAGTGTGTTTGGAGGCGGTTTGAATAAATTAGTTCGCTATGATAAGGAAAAGCATGAACCGATTTTCAAGTCCTATGGTATCCGTGAAGGTATGAATAACGACGTAGTCAAGTCTATTGTAGAAGACAAAAACGGCAACTTATGGTTTACAACGGAAATCGGTTTGTCTTGTTTCAATAAAGCTACCGAGCAGTTCCGCAACTATGATAAATACGACGGTTTCCTAAATGTGGAACTGGAAGAGGGTAGTGCACTCCGGACATTGAATGGAGACTTGTGGATTGGTACCCGTCAGGGAATCCTGGCATTCTCTCCAGACAAATTGGAAACACTGCATACGAACTACGATACACGTATCGTTGATTTTAAAGTATCCAATCGCGATTTGCGTAGTTTCCGCGAATGTCCGATCTTAAAAGAATCCATCACATACGCCAAAGCAATCCGGCTGAACTACAATCAATCCATGTTCACGATTGAATTTGCGGCATTGAATTTCTATAATCAGAACCGGGTGTCATACCGTTACATACTTGAAGGTTATGAAAAAGAGTGGCATTATAGCGGAAAGAATCGCATCGCTTCTTACACCAATGTGCCTCCCGGAGATTATACATTCCGTGTAGAAACAATGGATGAAGCCAATCCGGAACTTGTTTCCAACTGCACGCTGGCCGTCACCATTCTTCCGCCCTGGTGGTTGAGTTGGTGGGCAACTCTTATTTACGTGATATTGGGTCTGGCAGCCCTCTATTTTAGTTTGCGTCTGGCTTTCTTCATGATTAAAATGAAGAACGATATTTATATCGAACAAAAGGTTTCAGAGATGAAAATCAAGTTCTTTACCAATATTTCCCATGAATTGCGCACTCCTTTGACATTGATAAAAGGCCCGATACAAGAATTAAGGGAACGTGAAAAGCTGTCTCCGAAAGGATTGCAATATGTGGATTTGATGGAGAAGAACACCAATCAGATGCTGCAATTAGTGAATCAGATACTTGATTTCCGGAAGATTCAAAACGGGAAAATGCGTCTACATGTGTCGTTGATTGATTTTAATGAAATGATAGCCTCTTTCCAGAAAGAGTTCCGCGTGCTTTCCGAAGAAAATGAAATTAGTTTCACTTTCCAGTTACCGGATGAACCGATTATGGTATGGGCGGACAAGGAGAAATTGAGCATTGTGATCCGTAATATCATATCCAATGCATTCAAATTCACTCATTCCGGTGGAAGCATTTATATAACTACCGGATTGACAGACGACGGAAAATGTTGTTATGTACGGGTGGAAGATAACGGGGTAGGTATTCCACAAAATAAACTGACCGAGATTTTTGAACGCTTCTCACAAGGAGAGAATGCGAAAAACTCCTATTATCAGGGCACAGGTATCGGATTGGCACTTTCAAGGGAAATCGTTAATCTTCATCACGGACAGATTCGTGCTGAAAGTCCTGAAGGACAGGGGGCAGTGTTTATTGTGGAACTCCTGATGGATAAGGAGCATTATCGTCCGTCGGAAGTTGACTTTTATGTGGGAGGTACGGAAACAGTTCCCGTTTCTGTGGAACAGGAACCTGTTGCCAATGCCATATCCGAAGAAGATACAGAAGAAGAACCGGAAATTGATGCTTCATTACCGACCCTTTTGTTGGTTGAGGATAATAAGGACCTTTGCCAGTTGATAAAACTTCAGTTGGAAGATAAGTTCAATATCCATATTGCCAATAACGGAGTAGAAGGTTTAAAGAAAGTGCACCTGTATCATCCTGATATCGTAGTGACCGATCAGATGATGCCTGAAATGGACGGCCTTGAAATGTTGCAATCTATCCGCAAAGATTTCCAGATCAGCCATATTCCTGTTATTATCCTGACCGCGAAAAATGATGAAGGCGCCAAGACCAAAGCTATTACTTTAGGAGCAAATGCCTATATCACCAAACCTTTCAGCAAGGAATACCTGTTGGCACGTATCGACCAGCTGCTTGCCGAACGGAAATTGTTCCGTGAACGAATCCGCCAGCAAATGGAAAACCAGACAACGACCGAAGAAGACAGCTACGAACAATATTTGGTAAAGAAAGACGTACAGTTCCTAGAAAAGATACATCAGGTCATTGAAGAAAATATGGACGACAGTGATTTTAATATTGACACCATAGCATCCGGTATCGGATTGAGTCGTTCGGCATTCTTCAAGAAACTAAAGAGTCTTACCGGTCTGGCCCCTGTAGATCTGGTAAAAGAGATTCGCTTGAATAAATCAGTCGAGCTGATTAAGAACACGGATTTAAGTGTTTCCGAGATTGCTTTTGCTGTCGGATTCAAGGATTCGGGATACTACAGCAAGTGTTTCCGGAAGAAATATAATCAAACCCCTCGTGAATACATGAATGAATGGCGGAAAGGAGAGAGATAACCGATTACAAAATGCTTTCTTAATCGTCCTTTTAGAAACCTATTAAGATTCGAAAGAATGAATAACATGAAGAAAGTATTATCAGCGTGGATGCTGGTTGCCTGTGTACTACCTGTGGCAGCCCAGTATCCTGTAATTCCGGACTCGGTAAAAGAAAGAGGAGCAAAACAAGAAGCGGAGTTCGAACGGAAATCCGACGCGGCATGGGAAAAAGCTTTGCCGACAGTTTTAGAAGAAGCAAAGAAAGGACGCCCTTATAAGCCATGGGCCTCCAAACCCGAAGATTTGATAAAGAGCAATATCCCGGCCTTCCCCGGTGCGGAAGGCGGAGGTATGTATACTCCCGGTGGACGTGGAGGAAAAGTGATTGTTGTCACTTCTCTGGAAGACTCCGGTCCCGGAACATTCCGCGAAGCCTGTGAAACAGGAGGTGCACGTATCATTGTATTTAATGTTTCGGGAGTGATCCGTCTGAAAAGCCCGATCAGTGTACGCGCCCCTTATGTAACCATTGCCGGACAAACAGCTCCCGGAGATGGTATCTGTATCACCGGACAATCTTTCCTGATCGATACACACGATGTCGTGATTCGTCATATGCGCTTCCGTCGCGGTGCGCAGGACGTGGCTTTCCGCGATGATGCGGTAGGAGGGAATGCGGTAGGAAATATCATGGTAGACCATTGCTCCGCCAGTTGGGGATTGGATGAAAATATGTCTATCTACCGTCATGTATATAACAGAGGGGCAGACGGACACGGTCTGAAACTTCCGACAGTAAACATTACCATTCAAAATTCTATTTTCTCTGAAGCACTGGATACATACAACCATGCTTTTGGTGCAACCATCGGTGGTCATAACAGTATGTTCTGCCGGAATCTCTTTGCTTCCAACATCAGCCGGAACAGTTCGGTGGGTATGGACGGTGATTTTAACTTCGTCAATAATGTTGTATTCAACTGGTGGAATCGTTCTGTAGACGGAGGTGACCACAACAGCTTCTACAACATGATAAACAATTATTTTAAACCCGGCCCCATCACTCCGCTAGGTAAACCGATCTCTTATCGTATTCTCAAACCGGAAGCGGGACGTGACAAAAGCAAACCTCTCTCATTCGGAAAGGCTTATGTAAACGGGAATATTATTCATGGCAATGCCAAGGTCACAAAAGATAACTGGGACGGAGGCGTACAACTGAAAGAAGATGTGGATGCCGCAAAGTTTTTACCATTAATTAAATCGGATAAAGCTTTCAAAATGCCTCTGGTTACTGTGATGGATACCAAAAAAGCTTATACCTTTGTATTGGATAATGTAGGAGCCACTTTCCCCAAACGGGACGCCGTGGATGCCCGTGTTATAAAGACCGTGCAAACAGGAAAAGCCATTTATGTGAAAGATGCACCGGAGTTTGTCTCTCCTTATGTGAAAAGACGGTTACCGGCTGATTCTTATAAGCAGGGCATCATTACAGACATTCGTCAGGTAGGCGGACTTCCCGAATACAAAGGAGAAGCAGTAGTAGACTCGGACGGCGACGGTATGCCGGATGCCTGGGAAATAGCTAACGGTCTGAATCCGAATGACCCGACCGACGCAACTATGGACTGCAATGGTGACGGGTATACCAATATTGAAAAATACATCAATGGTATAGACACTAAAAAGAAAGTGGACTGGACAGATTTGAAGAACAATTACGATACATTGTCTAAACGGAAAAGTCTGTTATAAGCAGATGAAAAAAGATTAAAGATGATTGGATTGAATATACAAGTAAGAACTATCCTTCTGGGATTATTAAGTATTGGGTTTGTGCAAAGTTATGCGCAAACCTTTGCTTTACAGGTTAAGAATGACCAAATCACTTACCTGAATGATGATCGGGGAAACCGTATTCTCGATTTTTCTACATGCGGATATAAATCTTCCGAACAGGATATTCCTTCTGTCCGTAATGTTGTGTTTGTCCCCTGGAAAGCAGGAGATAACACTGCACGTATTCAACGTGCCATTGATTATGTAGCCTCGCTGTCTCCCGATGCTTCCGGTTTTCGTGGAGCGGTTTTACTCGATCAGGGAGAGTTTGCCCTGTCCGGCAGTATTCGTATCTCCACCTCCGGAATTGTATTGCGGGGAACGAATAAAGAAAAAACAATACTGCTGAAGAAAGGCGTAGACAGAGGTGCCCTTATTTATATGGAAGGAATAGACGACTTGAATGTACAAGACACTTTGCAAGTACTTTCAAACTATGTTCCGGTAAACACACGAACATTGGAAGTGGCTTCAGGCATTTCTCTGAAAAAAGGAGATCGTGTAATGGTTGCCCGTCCTTCCGGCAAGGAGTGGATTGCCTCTTTGGGTTGTGACATCTTTGGAGGAGATATCAGTGCGTTAGGATGGAAAGAAGGGGATATGGATCTGACCTGGGACAGAACAGTCAGTGAAGTAAATGGCAACCAGATAACATTGGATGCTCCGCTGACCGTAGCTCTGGATGCTAAATATGGTGCTTCTTCTCTATTGACTTATCAATGGAACGGACGTATCTACGATTGTGGAGTAGAGAATATGACACTGATCTCTGATTACGACAAGCGTTATCCTAAAGATGAAGATCATTGCTGGACAGGTATTTCCATTGAGAATGCGGGAAACTGTTGGGTAAGACAACTCAATTTCAAACATTTTGCAGGAAGTGCCGTGATTGTTCAGCGTACAGGTTCCAAAATCACTGTCGAAGACTGTATCTCAAGAGAACCTGTTTCAGAAATCGGAGGAATGCGCCGTTGCACTTTCCACACACTGGGACAACAAACTTTATTTCAACGTTGTTACTCGGAACGAGGTATTCATGACTTTGCTGCCGGATATTGTGCAGCCGGTCCCAACGCTTTTGTACAATGTGATTCATACGAATCTTTAGGATTCAGCGGCTCTATTGATGCCTGGGCATGTGGACTGTTGTTCGATGTAGTAAATATCGACGGTCATAACCTGACTTTCAAGAATTTGGGACAAGATAAAAATGGAGCCGGTTGGAATACGGCAAATAGCTTGTTCTGGCAATGTACCGCAGCAGAAATCGAATGTTATGCTCCGGCAAAGGATGCGATGAACCGTGCATACGGCTGTTGGGCGCAGTTCTCCGGTGACGGTGAATGGGAACAATCCAACAATCACGTACAACCTCGCAGTATCTTTTATGCCCAATTGGAAGAACGATTGAATAAAGAATGTGCAGAACGTGCACGTATCTTGCCTAGAAATACAAGTGCAACCAGTAGCCCTACAGTTGAAGTGGCTATGGAACTGGCTAAAGAGGCTTATCATCCACGGTTAACGTTAGAACATTGGATAGGCGATCATAAGTTTGCTCCTCCGGTGGAGTCAGCCGGAGTGAAATCAGTTGATGACATTAAAGAGAAAAGGGGGGCATCATTAGCCGCAAATTCTTCTACTACCCAATCACCCACTCAACCGGCAGTAACTATAACTAACGGACGTATCCAAATGGATGGTATTTTATTGGTTGGAAACAGTCATACCACCCCTTGGTGGAATGGAAAGCTTAAAACCAATTATCTGAAAAAGGCAAGTCCGGCCATTACCCGCTTTGTTCCGGGACGCGAGGGACTGGGATTAACAGACCGCATTGATTCTGTTATCAATTTTATGAAACAGAAAAACATACTTGTTTTCGATCAGAACTATGGTCTTTGGTATGACCGCCGTCGCGATGACCACGAACGGATTCGCCGTCGGGATGGTGATGTTTGGGGACCTTTCTATGAACAGCCATTCGGACGCAGCGGTCAGGAAACAGCGTGGGAAGGATTGAGCAAATATGATTTGAAACGTCCCAATGCATGGTACTGGAGTCGCTTAAAAGAGTTTGCGGAGAAGGGAAATAAAGACGGGCTGCTTTTGTTTCATGAGAACTATTTCCAGCACAATATTCTGGAAGCCGGTGCACATTGGGTAGATTCTCCGTGGAGAAGCAGCAATAACATCAATCAGACCGGATTTCCTGAACCTGCTCCATTTGCCGGTGACAAACGAATCTTTGTAGCGGATATGTTCTATGACGTCAGCCATCCTGTTCGTCGTGAACTGCACAGGCAATATATACGTCAATGCCTGAATAACTTCGCAGACAATTCGAATGTAATTCAGTTGACAAGTGCTGAATTTACAGGACCGTTGCACTTCGTACAGTTCTGGTTGGATGTGATAGCCGAATGGGAAACTGAAACCGGAAAGAAAGCAAAAGTGGCATTAAGTACCACGAAAGATGTGCAGGATGCTATCCTTGCAGACCCCAAACGCGCTGCCATAGTAGATATCATTGATATCCGTTACTGGCATTATAAGACGGATGGGATCTTTGCGCCGGAAGGTGGAAAGAATATGGCACCGCGTCAGCACATGCGTAAGATGAAAGTAGGAAAGGTCACTTTCAATGAAGCATACAAAGCTGTCAATGAGTATCGACAGAAATTTCCCCAGAAGGCAGTGACGTTCTACGCACAGAATTATCCGGCTATGGGATGGGCTGTATTCATGGCTGGTGGTTCATGTCCTGTAATTCCATGCACAGATAAGGCATTCCTGAAGGATGCAGCTGCCATGGAAGTGGAAGAAACGAATACGGATGAGTACAAGAAAATGGTAAAATCTGATATTGGAAGTATCATTTATTCCAAGTCCGGAACAGAAATTCCTGTTCAATTATCGTCCGGGAAGTATGCATTAAAGTACATTCACCCTGCTTCCGGAAAGATTGAAACGATAAATAAATCATTGAAAATAAATGGATTATACAACCTAAAGGTGCCTGATAAGAAAGAAGGTATTTACTGGTTCCATAAGCTATAAAACAGAAAATCCCGTTGAAGAGTCTTCAGCGGGATTTTTGGTTTTTATAGGTAAATTCTAGTAAAAGAGTGTTATAAAACATGATACTTGTTTTTTCAATCCACAAACCAGATTTTACCCAAGGTTGCGGTCGATACTGCTTAGTTTTGCAACATCAAATTAATCGAATTAATGCTATGATGGAACAGACTAATCATTCAACCGAAACTTTACTCGCTTCTTTTCAAGCGGGAAACATGGCAGCTTTTTCACAGCTGTATAATTTGCACATCAACGTCCTTTTTAATTACGGATTGAAGTTGACCATTGATAGAGAGTTGCTGAAAGATTGTATTCATGACATCTTCGTGAAACTCTATACAAAGAAAGATGAATTAGGCACCATTGATAATTTAAGATCATACTTATTCATCTCATTAAAAAATAAACTTTGTGATGAACTTCGCAAACGCATGTATATGTCTGATACGGCAGTAGAGGAAGTTAGCGTGGCTACTCCTACAGATGTAGAAGATGATTATATGGAAGAAGAGCAGCGCAAGAATGAATTTTCATTGGTTAGACGTCTGCTGGATCAATTATCTCCCCGCCAGCGTGAAGCGCTTACCTTATATTATATAGAAGAAAAGAAATACGAGGATATTTGCGAGATTATGAACATGAATTATCAGTCTGTACGCAACTTGATGCACCGCGGATTGACAAAGTTGCGTACTCTGGCAAGTTAATTTTAGTAAAAAGATAAACTGGTTGAGTACATATACAGGATAACGTCGTCCTATTTATGTAAACGCTTAAAAAGGATGCGATATGTGCTCAAAGGTAAAGGATTTTTTGACGGATGATGATTTTATCAACTATGTGCTGGGTGTAACTCCGCAATCAGCTTCCCAATGGGAAACTTATTTCAGAGAGCACCCGGAAGAGATAGCAGATGCAGAAGAAGCTAAAGCTGTATTACTGGCTCCGGCAAATGTAGCCTGTGACTTCTCCATAGTTGAAAATAACGAATTAGAAGATAGGATTATTAGTAGTATAAAAGATTTTTCGGGTATTTTGTAGATAGGTTAGATAGTTAGATAAAGTAGTTAGGTTAGTTAAGGCATTAAAAGATTGACGCAGTCTTTCACAGGAGGTTTAGCTTTAAACACTGTGAAAGACTGCGTTTTTTATTGGTCATGTCCGGACTTCCCGGCGGATTCCTGAATATTGAAAGCACTGCTGAAGCTGACAATTAGTACAATGCATCCACCCAATATGCCAATAATCATATAAGCTATACGGATGTCGAACGCCTGTGAAATGGCACCGATAAGAAGAGGAGCAACCAGTGAACCTATAAAACTGATACTTGACAGAATGGTAAGTGCAATGCTGACCGGTGTTTTCGATTTGGCTCCAACGAAGCTATACAAAGTAGGTACAATACAAGATATTCCCAAACCGACCAACATAAAACCCAATGAATTGATGATGACTTTCATAGCCATAGATTCAAAAATACCTCCTAATAAGGCAGAAACAAAAAAGCCGATACAAATAAAGCTACCCGCCAGTTGCAGGACTTTCCTCTTTCCCCAAAGCTGATAAGCGTAGTTAGTTAAAAAACGCCCTGTTGCCATCATAATCATGAACACAAGAAAACCGATCTGCAACGATTTAGGTACGTGGACGACTGATTCGAAATAAACGGCGCTCCAATCGAACATCGCACTTTCTACAATCAGTGCAAACAGCCCGACAAGTCCTAACTGCAAAAGTAGCATTTCCGGTTTTTGAAACAATAACCGGAATCCATTGGGAGCTTTGGCCGTATTTCTTTCCTTCGTTTCAGAAACCTCCACTTCCTGCGGTGCGCTCTCCTGCAAATAGTTCCGTCCGGAGAGCACTATTATAAAGATGATTATGAATATAAGTGTATAATGCCAGATAGGGGAAACCCCTGCCAGAATCATCACAAAACCGATAAGTGCCCCGGCACATGCTCCTAAGCTCCATCCTCCATGAAAAGTTGCCATAATGGTTTTACCATACAGGCGTTCCACCTCAATCCCTTGTGTATTGAATGATATATCGCACAAATTCCAAAACACACCGAAGCAAAATAGTAAAAAGCCCAACAGATAGACTTCATGAGCCAGTCCGATGCAGAGCAGGGAAGAAGCATATCCCAGAATACTGACCTGTACCATACTCCGGCTTCCCAACTTCGAAACAAGATAGCCCGCCAAAGGTATCGCCACAAATTTGCCTACAGGAATCATAAATAAGATCAGTCCCCAATAAAAAGCATAATTTGCAGCAAAAACATCTTTGAAATCAGGGATTCGACTAGCCCAACTTGACATACAAAGTCCTTGAGCGAAGAAAAAAGTCAATATGGCAAAACGTATTCTCTCTTTGGGATGCGTAAATTGGTTATTCATGCATTTTTTATTTTTAATCGCGGCAAAGGTATCCATTTTTTTTGTACTTTTGCGCCCGATTAAAAAAATATCATATTCATGAAGACAGGCGAATCTTTATTATCGGTAGGTAAATTTATAGCAGAATATTCAGCCCATTTAATGGGAGCCGGAGTACACACCTCGCGGGTAGTACGCAACACAAAACGTATCGGAGAGGCTTTCGGGTTAGATGTTAAGTTGAGCGTATTTCATAGGAACATAATTTTGACCATTATAGACAAAGAAACAAACGAAGCTTGCAATGAGGTTATAGACATTCCCGCACACCCGATCAGTTTCGAACATAATTCAGAATTAAGTGCATTGAGTTGGGAAGCATTAGACAATCATTTATCATTGGAGGAACTAAAAGATAAATATAAGAAAATTATTTCAGCTCCGCGAATACACTCCCTTTTCGTTTTATTGTTAGTAGGATTTGCCAATGCGTCTTTCTGTAAATTGTTCGGTGGTGATTTAATTTCCATGGGAATTGTGTTCTCGGCTACCATTACAGGATTCTACCTGAAACAACAAATGCAGATGAAGAAGATAAACCATTACGTCGTATTTATCGTCTCGGCTTTTGTTGCTTCCCTGTGTGCTTCCACTGCGCTGATTTTCGATACAACCTCGGAGATTGCAATGGCAACCAGCGTACTTTATCTCGTGCCCGGTGTTCCTTTGATTAATGGCGTGATTGATGTAGTAGAAGGATACGTATTAACAGGATTTGCCCGTCTGACAGAAGCATCTTTGTTGATTGTCAGCATCGCGATCGGACTTTCCTTCACATTATTAATGGTAAAAAACAGTTTAATTTGATATGATAGCACTTGACATTCTTACTGATGGATTTTTTGCAGCAGTAGCAGGTATAGGATTTGGTGCGATTTCCGATCCTCCTTTGCGTGCATTCAAGATGATTGCCATACTGGCAGCATTGGGACACGCTTGTCGTTTTTGTTTAATGACTTATTTAGGTGTGGATATTGCCACAGGTTCTTTGTTTGCCGGATTGGTCATCGGCTTCGGTAGTTTATGGTTGGGTAAAAAAGTATATTGTCCGATGACGGTACTTTACATTCCGGCATTGCTTCCCATGATTCCGGGTAAGTTTGCATACAACATGGTATTTTCACTTATCATGTGTCTGCAAAATGTGAATGATCCGGATAAGCTGGACAAGTTCATGTCCATGTTCTTCTCTAATACTCTGGTAGCAAGTACAGTGATTTTCATGTTGGCGGTAGGAGCTACCTTCCCGATGTTCCTGTTCCCACATAGAGCCTTTTCATTAACAAGACATTAAAAACTACTTTTATGGAGATTTTTTGGAGAACAATTGCATATTATAATTCAGCTACCTGGCTTTTACAGATAGTTATCATTCTGATTGGTATTGCATTGACCGGATTGCTTATCGGCAAACCACGCCCGTGGGTGAAAATGGCGATGAAGGTCTATATGATAGGTCTTTATACATGGATTTCTGTGGTCTACTATTATATCTATTGTGAAGAGCGCAGTTATAATGGGGTGATGGCAATGTTCTGGGGCGTTATGGCTGTCATTTGGCTATGGGATGCAATCACAGGATATACGACCTTCGAACGTACCCACAAATATGATCTATTGTCTTACGTCCTGTTGGCAATGCCTTTTATATATCCTTTGGTTTCACTGGCACGCGGACTCTCGTTTCCGGAAATGACTTCTCCGGTAATGCCTTGTTCGGTAGTTGTGTTTACCATCGGATTATTACTGCTGTTTGCACAAAAGGTCAATATGTTTCTGGTATTGTTCCTTTGCCACTGGTCATTGATCGGATTATCCAAAACTTATTTCTTCCAGATTCCGGAAGATTTCCTGTTGGCAAGTGCCACAATTCCCGGATTGTATCTTTTCTTCAGAGAATATTTCCTGAACAATCTGCATGCCGACACCAAGCCGAAAGCCAAATATATCAATTGGCTATTGATAAGCGTTTGCGTCGGACTGGCTGTGCTGCTGACTACTACCATGTTTTTAGAATTAGTTCCGAAGAATTGATCCGGAACACATAGAAGATATTCAAATCAAAAAAGTCTTTCTAGCTTTAATGGCTATGAAAGACTTTTTGCATTATATCACATTTACTTAATTGCGTAGAATATCCGCAGAGCATACTGCATCACCGCATCAGGCAACCACTTTTTACTCTTTGCAAACAACACCTGTATCCAGGGACCTACTTTCGTTCGGAAAGGAGGATTTGTACGCTCCACTATTTTACAGATTGCAGCAGCCAACTTCCGTGGATGGCATCCATTACGTTCCTCTTTTTCTATGATCTCCAATGATTTCCGGAAGCTTTCTCCATAATCGGCATCCAGTCTTGTCTGTTCGGAAATATTCCGGTTATCAGTAAATCCAGTGTTGAAGTCTCCCAGTTCTACCACGCAAACCTTTATATTGAACGGATGAACCTCTAAAGCCAATGCTTCGCTATATCCTTCCACCGCAAATTTGGAAGCAGAATAAAATCCCTGATAAGGGATGCCCATTACACCACCAATAGAGCTGATATTGATGATCTTCCCTTTTCGGTTTTTACGCATGACAGGCAATACCTCCCGGCACATATTCACTACACCAAAGAAATTGGTATTCATCTGTATGTTTACTTCCTCTTCCGTAGCAAGTTCTAATGCACCGCCAATACCCATCCCGGCATTATTAATCAGTACGTCAATCCGTCCCTGTTCCGATAGAATCCTATCAACAGCTTGGCAGATAGAAAGTGAATTGGTAACATCGACAACCAGCATTTTCACCTCATTCATGTCTTCGGAAAGTTTCCGACTTGTTCCATAAACGATGTGCCCTTGTGCTGATAACATTTGAGCGGTAATCTTTCCAAACCCAGAAGATGCTCCGGTGATAAGTATGACTTGTGGTTGCATATATCTTGTATTTCTAGCAAATATAAAGAGAATATCCGAATGTTTAGTTTCATAACATGCAATTCCTGTCTAGAAGCAATAAAAAGTGGGGGCATACGATGTTAAACGTAGTTAAAAACAATTTAGATAAAGAGCATATGACTACAGTATCCCCTTTTTTATTACTTCTTTTGTATATGTTTAAATCTAATAAATACACAAACTAAAATTTCAGATGATGAAGAAATGCATTTTTACACTCTGTTTGATTATGGTTTCTGGATTTCTTTCAGCGCAATCTGTAGATCGTAAAATCATCGTTAAAATGGGAAAGAGTAGGCATTTGTATGCTAATCTTATCTTGCAAAATAAACTTCCGGTGAGGGGAATGATAGAATCCGGCATCCCTGTCTTGGTTTTGGATAGCACCTTTGTGTTTACTCATTTAGACGACTTGAATATTTCATTGGTTGAATCAAAAGCAACTTTGAATTTAGCGGGAAACAAGTATAAATGTACACATATAACCAATGATACAATTTTTGTAAATGGTCTATTTTATAAAGGCAAAACTGTCATTGCTAATATGGCTTCTAAAAAGATAGATATTATGTATCCCATTCATCTGTTTGGAGATCTAAACGATGCTAATAGTAAGATTATGGAACTAAATATTTCTTCTAAATACATGATGCCACTAACTCGACAAGAATTAGAACTAAAAAAAAGTAAATATAAGAAATATCCAATGAGGAATGATGGATATGGAAATATGTATGCAATCGATTCTGAATTAAAAGTAGCTTCCAATTCTAAATATTATTACTCTCTCGAGGGAGATTTTCTATTAGACCTGGGAAACGCTTCATTTCTATTTCTCTTGGAACAACACCCTGCCTATAAAGAGTTTATCGATAATTCTAATATAGAACTTCGGCAAGGGAACGATAATCAGGGAAGAAAGATGCCAGTGAAGGCATTTCTAGCAAAAAAATGCTATATGGCTGATATGCCTTTTTATGACGTAACTATAGGAATAACCCCACAACTTCCCAAGTTTACTACAGTGGGGGTTTTAGGATTGAAGTTTTTTGAAGAATTTAATGTAATATTTGATTTTGGCGAAAAGATTCTCTACCTGAAATAAAATAGAGAGAAAATCAGTATATATGATAGTAGCATGTCATTATGATACTATCATATATACACTATAAAAATTAGTAACCAATAAGGTTATTTCTCTAAAATAGCAGTCATTTTCTCCCGCCAATCTTCACCATTCTTCGGCTGGAAAGTTTCAAATCCCAGTTCTTTGCCGATTTGGATATTCGAGGCGCCGTCATCCACAAATAAAGTTTCAGAAGGAATGATATTGCAATCGTTCACCATATAATCGAATATTTCCGGTGCAGGTTTTGTATGACCGACCTGATAAGACAGATATAGTTTGTCACAGTAATCATTCAACGGCTTTTTCCTTGACGAGAAATCAGGGCTGCATGCCCATGACATAACGAAAGGATTGGTATTACTTAAAATATACACATGATATGACTTTCTCAATTCCAATATATAATCGAGTTTATTTAGATTCACTTCATTGAAAAAGCCCAGCCATGCCTGTTTAGTTTCCTCCATCGTCAATGAACGGCCACATAAATCCCCCAGTTGTTTCCGAAACTCATCCGCACTTAGCTTACCTTCTTCCAGTTCTTGAAAGATGCCGGTCTGGTGATATTTATCCAGACGAGTGTCGGCATCTGCCAGTCCCAGTTTGATAAATGCCTGAACAGCTTTGTCGCGGTCAATATCTACAATCACCCCTCCAAAATCAAATACAATGTTTTTAATCATGATATATAATTTTTTTGTTTGCTACAAAGATACGGCTTATCTTCTTAATTAGCAGTGCACAATGGCTTGATATTTGTCAAAAAAACATGGTGACGCTATCCTTGCCAAATAGTGTCACTATCACACCCGGATAGCGTAGCTATAAGGAGCGGATAGCGTCACTATACTTTTTGTATGACTTAGGGAAGGATAAATACCGATTATTTTTTATATTTGCAAATCCAATCAATCCTTTGTAAAGACAGAAATAGAGTTATGAATAACCTTCGAATTTTATTGTATATGATGCTCCTTTCATTGGCTGCATGCCATCCGGAAGGAACGAGTGTGAAGCAAGGGTTAGACAAAGCCGCACAGCTCATGGCGCAGGACCCGGATACGGCATCTATTATTCTTGAGACTATTCAGACAAGTCAAATGAATGAAGCTCAACTGGCAGAATATAATTTATTGTGTACCCAACTCAACGAGGACAAAAGTATTCCTCATTCTTCTGATAAGCAGATCAGGCAGGCGGCATCTTATTATGAGAAGAATGGCAATGAATATCAAAAATCAAAAGCATATTATTATCTTGCCTGTGTAGAAAGTGATCTGGAACAGCAAGAGGAGGCAGAAATCCACTTTAAGGAGGCAATCAAACTTGCCAAAGAAACCGAGGAATACGATCATCTGGCAAAAATCTGCAAACGATGTAGTCTTTATTATCAGAAATACGGTAACTTTGATGAAGCACTGGAAATGGAAAGAAAGGCATACGCCAGTCAGTTGATGTTGAATGACGGTAAAAACGATTCCTCAGTGATTCTTTCTTCTGCTTTAGGAATGTTTGGTGTGATGTCTTTATTGCTTGGACTACTCTGGAAGAAAAACCGGCACGTACTTTCCCAACTGGATCTTTTCAAAGAAGAAATACTGAAGAAAGATGTTGAATCGGATAAGCTGATGTTGCAATGTAACCACCTTGAAGAGAAGTATCAGTCTCTTCAACTACATATCTATGAAAGTTCTCCCGTTATCTCAAAAGTACGACAGTTTAAAGAACGGAATGTTTTGTCTTCTAAGATCCCTTCTTTCTCCGAGAAAGACTGGACAGAGTTACTGCGACTTCAGGAAAATGTTTATGGACTTGTATCTAAATTAAAAGAAATAGGTCCGAAGCTCACGGAAGAGGATTTAAGGGTATGTGCTTTTCTGCGGGAGGGAGTCCAACCTGCTTGCTTTTCTGATTTAATGAAACTGACTACAGAAACGCTGACCCGGAGAATCTCCAGAATAAAAACGGAGAAACTGATGTTGGCAAATTCTAAAGAGTCACTGGAAGATATTGTGAAATCATTGGGGGCTCCTTCATTTTAGTACAGCAATTAATTATTATCTGGTAATGATTCATTATCTCCTTACTACATTTAAGGATTCTCGTTGCAGAGATTAATGGTTTTTAGTACAGAAATTAGTAATCTTTTATGCAGTCGGGTAGTTGTCCCGTTATAACGGGACGATGGTCATCCTATAGGGTGACAAATGTCACTTTATAAGGTGATATTTGTCATTCTGTAATATGATTATCTGTCTTCAAAAAGATTGAAATCACTAAAGATACGAAATTAAATAGTAAAAAGCAAGAGTGACACTTGTTTTTCCTAATATCCTAATGAATCTATATGTGACACCTTGGCATTCTCATGCCATTTACTATCCTATGCCATTGCTTTATTTGTACCTGATTTATCTTCTGTCTGTTTTCGTCTATTCTTTCATCTTTGTTATTGTTGATTATCAACATCTTATCGTTAACTCCCGTCCGTAACCGTCCGGTAAAAAATACCAGTTTTGGCAACATGTCCTGTAACTTTGCAAACAAAAAAGTACAGAACAATGAGCAACTTATTATTTAAAAGATGGAATGATTTCGGTGGGTGGCTGGTCTTTCTGATAGCAGCGTTTGTGTATGGAATGACCATCGAACCTGCCGCAAGTTTTTGGGATTGTCCCGAATTTATTTCTTGTGCTGAAAAATTACAGATAGGGCATCCACCGGGAGCACCTTTCTATATGCTTGTCGGAAACCTGTTTACCCAGTTTGCTTCCGATGCTTCGCAAGTATCGGGAATGGTTAACTTTTTAAATGCACTATTGAGTGCCGGTTGTATCTTGTTTCTTTTCTGGAGTATTACCCGATTAGTGAGAGCCTTGCTTGTGGGCGATGAACGGAAATTATCTGTCATGGATGTTATTATCATTCTGGGAGCAGGTTTTGTGGGAGCTTTAGCTTATACTTTCAGTGATACATTCTGGTTTAGTGCGGTAGAGGGGGAGGTATATGCTTTCTCTTCTTTCCTTACAGCCTTGGTATTTTGGATGATTCTTCGCTGGCAGGATGAAGCAGATTCTGTGTCCGGTGACCGCTGGATTATCCTGATAGCCTATATTATAGGTCTTTCAATCGGAGTGCATTTGCTTAATCTGCTTTGTATTCCTGCCATTGTATTAGTGTTCTATTACCAAAAATATCAGACTCTATCACTCAAGGGAGTTATTGGGGCCATTGCATTATCCGGTATTCTTATTGTATTGATTCTTTTTATTTATATACCCGGAATGGCTGATGTAGGAGGATGGTTCGAATTATTCTTTGTCAATGTGATGGGATTACCCTTCCAGTCAGGATTGATCGTCTTTCTGGGTTTGGTCCTGTTTTTACTGATAGGAGCCATTTATCGGTTTAGAAAACGCATTGTGAATACCGGTTTGTGGTGTTTACTCATGCTCACCATAGGATATACCACCTATGCGGTCATACTCATTCGTGCCAATGCTAATACGCCGCTCAACGAGAATGCACCGGATAATATTTTCACGCTCAAAAGCTACCTGAATCGCGAACAGTATGAAAGTGCTCCTTTACTTTATGGGAGAACCTATGCGTCCGAACCGGAGTATGTGACCGAAGGAGACTATTACAAGGTAAAGACAGAAAAAGGGATTGCCATCTATCGACCAGATAAGAAAGAAGGCAAGTACAAAATCATCCGCTATAAAGAAGACGTGTGCTACACTCAAAATAGGTTGTTTCCACGAATGTGGAATGATCGTTCGACCGCTTCTTACAAAGGATGGTCCGGAGGGGGTGCGAATGAGGCTCCCACACAAAAAGAGAACCTGACTTATTTTATCACATACCAACTCAACTACATGTACTGGCGCTATTTTCTGTGGAATTTTGTCGGACGACAGAATGATATTCAAGGAAGCGGTGAACCGGAACATGGTAACTGGATTACAGGAATTTCCTGGCTTGATAATCTGCGGCTGGGGGATCAAAAACTTTTGCCGGAATCTTTGCGTGAGAACAAAAGTCACAATGTGTTCTATGGCTTACCATTATTATTAGGATTACTCGGTATCTATTGGCAATGGACACGCGGGGAAAAAGGCAAGCAGCAATTCAGTGTCTTATTTTTCCTTTTCTTCATGACGGGATTGGCTATTGTGCTCTATTTGAATCAGACTCCCGGACAACCTCGTGAACGGGATTATGCGTATGCAGGTTCGTTTTATGCATTCGCCATCTGGATTGGAATGGGAGCCGCCGGATGCTGTGACATGCTTCGCAGGAAACAGGCAAAAATCTTTCCGGTCAGCTTACTTATGCTGCTTTGCCTGTTTGTCCCCATACAAATGGCAAGTCAAACATGGAATGACCACAATCGAAGCAACCGGTATACCTGTCGTGACTTTGGAGCTAACTATCTGATGACACTTCCCGACAAAGGAAATCCGATTATATTCTGTAACGGGGATAATGATACGTTTCCCTTGTGGTATAATCAGGATACGGAAGAAGTACGCAGAGATGTACGTATCTGCAATTTAAGTTATGCGCAGACCGACTGGTACATTTATCAGCAACAATGTCCTCTGTACGATGCTCCCGGACTGCCGATCAGTTGGGATCAAAATCAATACCAGGAAGGGAAGAACGAATATGTGGCTGTTCGTCCGGAATTGAAGAAACAGATAGAAGCATTGTATCAGAAACATCCCGAAGAAGCCCGTGATAGTTTTGGAGATGATCCGTATGAAATAAAGAATATCCTGAAATATTGGGTGTTTGCGGAGAAACAGGAATTCCATGTGATACCTACCGATACAATAAATATCCATATTGATAAGGATGCAGTACTCCGTTCGGGAATGATGTTGCCTGAAGCCATTCGTCATTTAAAAGGGGAAGAACTAAGAGATGCAATACCGGATAAACTGTCTATTTCTCTAAAAGATATACGTCTGCTGACTAAAGTAGACTTACTCATGCTCGAGATTTTGGCTAACTGTAACTGGGAACGTCCCCTGTACATGGCTATCTCGGTAGGCAACTCCGGTAAACTGAAGTTTGATGACTACTTTGTTCAGGAAGGGTTAGCATTCCGGTTTACTCCTTTCAACTATAAAGAATGGGGAGACGTAGAAGAAGGCAACGGATATGCCATAGATACGGAGAAGCTCTACGAGAATGTGATGAACAGATATAAATACGGAGGATTGGATACTCCCGGACTTTATCTGGACGAAACAACCCTGCGCATCTGTTATTCTCATCGAAGGCTTTTTGCGCAACTGGCTAAAGAATTGGTGAAACAAGGAGACGACATCCGTGCCAGAAAAGTATTGGAATATGCTGGGCAAGCTATTCCGGCATATAATGTTCCCGAAGTATTCGAGAGTGGTTCGTATGATATAGCCACCGCTTATGCTTCCATAGGAGAAACAGAGAAAGCGATTCCTTTATTGAATCATCTGATAGCAGAATCGGAAAATTATATCGACTGGGCTTTCTCATTGGGAGATAACCGGATAGAGATGGTTCAACGGGATTGTTTGTATAGGTTCTGGCAATGGAATCAGTGCAATGAATTACTGAAGAATATGGATAAAAAGAGATATGAACAAAGTAATCAGCAATTTGAAAAGAAATATATGCGCTTTACTCAACTAATGAATGATCACAACTAAATTCAAAGAATATGAAATCGAAAAGAATAAGAGAAGAAGAAATAAAAACTGTATTGGGCAAAAGAAATTACGTCATCTTAATTATCGGCTCGATATTGATTATCATAGGATATATATTAATGAGCGGCGAGGGGAGTACCTCTGCCGCCTATAATCCCGATATATTTAGTGGAACACGTATACGCATTGCCCCGTTATTGTGTTTATTGGGGTATCTGCTGAATGTATTTGGTATTCTCTATCGGTCATTAAAATAGAATAAATCTTTCTAATATCATTAATATTTCAAAAAAGACCATCTTTATAAAATAAATTATTGCTTCTTTTGTCCCAATGAAATGAAAGTTGGGAAATAGTATGAATAACAATATTGATATAAAAACGTTGGAGGCCTTTCAGGATGGGAATCACAAGGCCTTTGAGACTATTTTTATTGCATACTACAACAAAACCAAAGCATTTATTGACGGATATATAAAATCGGAGCCTGATGCAGAAGAGCTGACAGAGGATTTATTTGTCAATCTTTGGATCAACCGTCATTCGATTGATATGTCTAAATCATTCAATTCTTATTTGCACACCATTGCAAGAAATGCAGCAATCAACTTTCTGAAACATAAATATGTGTCCGATGCCTACCTGAACCATAATCAAGAAACAGGATATAGCTCTACTTCCGAAGAAGACCTTATTGCCAAGGAATTGGAAATGTTGATTGACAAACTTGTCGGAGGAATGCCCGAACAACGGAGAATGATCTATACATTAAGTCGCAATGAAGGATTATCCAATGCCGAGATTGCCGAACGACTGAACACTACCAAAAGAAATGTTGAAAGCCAGCTAAGTCTCGCTTTGAAAGAGATACGGAAGGTCATTTCATGTTTTCTGTTATCATTATTGTAACTTTATTTTCTTCTTTACTTATTTTTTCATAAAAAATATTCATTTTCTTATTGAGCTTTTTGCCACCAAACTGTATATATAGTAAAGTGCAGCAAAAATGAAGAAAAGTAATATCACCAAAATCATCAGAATGTTCCTTTCCGCCCGCTTTCCATCTGAAACGGAAGAGAAAGTGCAGAAATGGATCATTAAAGATAAAAACCAACAGGCGAAAGCAAAAGCTTCATTGGATTATTGGAATGAATTGGACGTAGAAGCCGATTCGAGCACTTATGCCTCACTGGAACGGGTAAATTTAGGAACCGGATACAACAAGGAACATCTGGCGAGTATCGCTTCTTATCAGAGGTTTGCCCGTGTTGCTGCTGTTGTTGTTCCATTGCTTTTATTGGCAGGAGGAATGTTCTGCTATCTTTCTCCCCAAAACGAGATGATAGAGGTATCCGTTGCCTACGGAGAACAGAAGCGTCTAATCTTGCCGGACAGTTCAGAAGTTTGGTTGAATGCGGGAAGCACCATTGTATATCCGGAAACTTTTGCTAAAGATAAACGTTTGGTCATTCTTAACGGTGAAGCTTATTTCTCTGTCCAAAAAGATACTGCAAGTCCTTTCATCGTGGAAACTTCCCAACTTTCCGTGAAGGTTCTTGGAACCAAATTCAACGTGAAAGCCTATCCTAATGATGAAAAAATAACGACTACACTGACGAGCGGCAAGGTAGAAGTGAGCGTCCAGTCCCAACCTCCCCGGATACTTAAACCCAATGAACAGCTTACATACGATAAGAAGTCGTCAGACATCCATATATCAGTGATAGATACTAATGATACCAACAGTTGGGTGGTGGGAAAACTGATCTTTACCAATGCTACTGCCGGAGAAATATTCCGAACCCTCGAAAGACACTATAACACCACGATTGATAATGAGGCAAATATCCCTGTGTCCAAACGATATACTGTCAAATTTCTGAAAGATGAAGATCTGGATGAAATACTGAATATATTGAAAGATATCATCGGCTTTGATTATCAACAACATGAAAATAAAATAGTATTAACCCAACCATAAAAGAAACAGCCTATGAACAAAAAGAACCGGGAAGCAGCTTGAGACCCTCTTCCCAGTTCTGAAATGTCTATCCTCATTCAACAAGTGACGTAAAATGAAGTATCAACATACAAATATAGAATAATGAATCGAATTAATACGAATAAACGGGCAGCTAAGCTCGCCATTTTTTTATTTTTTGCTTTTCTCTCTCTTACAACAGTCGCGCAGAATAAAGAAAAAAAGATTACCATACAAAATAAAAGGATATCATTAAAAGAGGCCTTTGCCCAAATTGAATCACAAACCGGATATAGCATCGCTTACGAACAATCGAATCTGGATTTAGAAAAGAAGCAGTCTTTATCTCTTAAAAATGTAGCTGTCGACAAAGCGATGACTCAACTATTAAAAGAAACCGGATATGTATATAAAATAAAAGGATATCATATTATTATTTCTTTGCAGGATAACCGGCAAAAGCCTGCCAATGACGATACACAAAAATTGACTCAAACGATAAGAGGAATCGTTGTTGATTCCAAAACCAATACGCCAATAGAATATGCCTCCGTCTGTATAGCAGAGAAACCTTCACTGGGAGGCTCAACTGACAACCGGGGAAATTTCCGGATTAATAACGTCCCGATAGGACGTTATAATATTCAGGCATCTTTTATGGGGTATCGCCCAAGTATCATTAGCGAAGTGTCTGTCACATCATCCAAAGAAGTATTTGTAGAAATCCCTATGGATGAAAATGTGCAGGATTTGGCCGAAGTGCTTGTCAAACCGGAAATAAAAAAAGACCGGACAGTCAACCCGATGGCTATTACGGGAGGACGTATGATTAGTATTGAAGAAGCGTCCCGATTTGCCAATGGGTTTGATGATCCGGCACGGTTAAGTTCTGCATTTGCTGGAGTGGCAGGAGATGTCGGTACCAACGCAGTTGCTATCCGGGGAAACGCTCCGCAATTTACCCAATGGAGACTGGAGGGAATTGAAATACCTAACCCGACTCATTTTGCCGATTTAGCAGGGCTGGGAGGAGGATTCTTGTCCGCTTTAAGTACACAAGTTATCGGAAACTCCGATTTCTACAATGGAGCTTTCCCAGCGGAATACACTAATGCCTTATCCGGTGTTTTCGATATGCATTTGCGCAATGGTAATAATCAGAAGTACGAACATGCCTTTCAGGTCGGACTCATGGGCATAGATTTAGCTTCGGAAGGTCCTATCAGTAAAAAACGGGAAAGTTCCTATCTGGTGAATTATCGCTTTTCTACTACTTCACTGGCATCGGGTAATGACATCAACCTGAAATATCAGGATTTAGCCTTCAAACTAAATTTTCCCACACGTAAAGCCGGAACCTTTTCGATTTGGGGATTAGGATTGATAGACAGGAATAAAGCAGATGTTTTGGAACGTTCCGAATGGGAAACGATGGGAGACCGGTCGTCGGGATATAATAAACTGGATAAACTGGCAGGTGGCTTAGCGCACAAATATGTACTGGATGAAAATACTTATATCCGTTCTTCTCTATCCGCTACCTATTCCAAAGACCGTTCATTGGCGGACTTACATACCGACGACGCTATTATTAATGTGGCAGATATTCAGAATAGCAGATGGAATTTAGTATTCAATTCATATCTGAATAAGAAATTCAGTCCGAGGCATACCAACAGAACAGGGATTACCATTACGGAACTTAAATATGATCTTGATTACAAAGTCAGCCCTTATTTGGGATTAAACAAACCTATGGAACAAATATCGAAAGGCAGTGGAGAAAGTACAGTCCTCTCGGCATATAGTAATTCCGTAATAAACTTGAGCAACAATCTGACAACCAGTTTAGGGGTTACCGGACAATATTTTACTTTAAACAAGAACTGGTCGATAGAACCGAGAGTTGCCCTTAAATGGAAAATAAATCCTGCACATTCTTTAGCAGCAGCTTACGGCTTGCATAGCCGCCGGGAAAGGCTCGACTATTACTTTGTTGAACAGATAATCAATGGTAAAAAGAAATCAAATCGGTACCTGGACTTCTCAAAGGCACATCATTTCGGATTCACTTATGACTGGAATATCAATCAGAGCCTACATCTGAAAATAGAACCCTATTATCAATACTTGTTCCACATACCGGTTGAGGAAAACTCCTCCTTTTCGATTATCAATTACGAAGAATTCTATTTAGACCGCATATTGACAAACACCGGAATAGCCAAAAACTATGGAATAGATATAACACTGGAACAATACATGAAGAATGGCTTCTACTATATGCTTACAGCTTCATTATTCAAATCGAAATATAGGGGAGGAGACCGTATCTGGCGAAATACGAGACTGGATAAAAGTTTTTTAGTGAACCTGCTCGCCGGAAAAGAATGGATGGTTGGCAGACTCAAACAGAATGTATTAAGTGTAAACGGTCGCCTGTTCTTTCAGGGAGGAGGACGCTATACACCTGTGGATGAAGAAAAAAGTCAGGAAGAAAAAGACATTGTCTTTGACGAGAGCAAAGCATATACTAAACGATTCAATCCATCTATAAACGGTGATGTTTCCATCAGCTTCCGGATCAATAAGAAAAGAGTATCCCACGAGTTTTCTCTGAAGATACTGAATGTGGGTATGCGTACCGGAATGCATTTCTATCAATACAATGAAAGAACGAGCGTAGTAGAAGAAAAAGACGGAGCGGGTCTGATTCCGAACATCAGCTACAAAATTTATTTCTAAAGAACTGAATAATAAAAGGTTTGTTCACACAATAGACTGGCACCCAACAGACAACTGCTTTCAGTAATTATGGTATAACAATCTGTAATATATATACTAACAAGCTCTCTGAATACCTGTATATTTGCTGCGTGAAATAATTTAGTGATGAATTATATGCGTATCATATTCAAGAAATTCAAAGCACGTATGATTGTAGGATGTATATTAGCTGTAATAGCATTGCTGGCGGTGTCGGTCATTGTTTTTATCAATCAAGCCAGTTTCGGCAGAACTCCCCGTGGGGAACGGCTGGAAAGAGTCATGAAATCTCCTAATTACAGAAACGGAGAATTTAAAAATCAGCATGAAACCCTATTGATGACTTCCGACAGGGGACGTTTTATCGGAATCTGGGAGTTCATTTTCAAAAAGATAGACGGTTTGCGCCCCGAACAGGCTGTCAAAGCAATCAAAACGGATTTACGGAAGATTGACCGTAATGAAGAAATATTGGTATGGTTCGGACATTCATCTTACCTGATTCAAACGGGAGGAAAGCGAATATTGGTTGACCCGGTATTCTGTATGGCTTCTCCCGTATCTTTTATTAACAAGCCATTCAAAGGTACGGAACTTTATACACCGGATGATGTGCCGGACATTGATTATCTGGTGATTAGTCACGATCATTGGGATCATTTGGATTACAACACGGTCAAAAAACTGAAAGATCGGATTGGAGCAGTGATTTGTCCGTTGGGTGTCGGCGAACATTTCGAATATTGGGGATTTGATAAAGAGCTTCTGATAGAACTTGACTGGAATGAAGAGGCAAACCTCGCTCCGGGCTTTATGATACATTGTTTGCCTGCCCGTCATTTCTCCGGTCGCGGAGTTACTGCCAACCAGTCGCTTTGGGCTTCCTTCCTGTTAGAAGCTCCTTCACAAAAGATATACATCGGCGGAGACGGAGGATATGATACACATTATGCAGAAATAGGCAATCGATTTCCGGACATCGACCTTGCGATCCTCGAAAACGGACAATACGACAAAGAATGGAGCTTGATCCATTTGATGCCCCAGTATATGACGCAGACGGCCAGAGACTTAAAAGCAAAAAGAATCCTGACCGTACATCATTCCAAATATGCGTTGGCCAAACATCGTTGGGATGAACCTCTCAAAAATGCAGAAGAGATGAAGAATAAAGATTCTTTGGATGTATGGATGCCTGTAATTGGTGAAATAGTGATCTTGCAATGAAAGGAAGTTAAATCTAAACTCATTACGTATTATTCACACTGTAAACGGTTTGTTTCCAGAGGAAAATGATAACTTTGTGAAGAAATATTTCTCAACATAAATTTACTAAATCCTTTTATTATGAAACAAATCTATTCTTTATTAGTAGTGTTAATAACCTTGTTCCTACAGAGTTGCCAAAACAATCTGACCCTTCCAGTACCAGCCAGCCGGAATTATCAACAGGATATTGCAGTTTTAAATGATTTTGTGGATATTAACAAGACTACTCATGAGTATTATGTCAACCCAAACAAAAAAAGTACTGCACTTTCTTATTTAACGAATACAGATGCGGAAGAATTTAACGCTGTAAATCCTGTTAATCTTAACAGTTTCAAGCAGAGCATTAGTCAGATAAACAGTCTGTCCGGTCAATTGTCATCTTCTCATGGAGTAGATTACATTGTTATGATTACTGAAAGTGAAATTTATATCAGTCAGACAAAAGGTAACTCACCTGTCCACTTGAAGAGAAAACTATCCGATGACCGTATGAGCCGTTCTTTAATAGCAACATGCAACATAACGGATTATAAGGAACAGTTTTATATCAATTCGAGCGATTACATAGAAACAGTAATAGAATTATATCCCCAATCTTATAAAAATGCCGCGTGGGCATTTCTTGTCACTTGTAGAGTGGGATATAATGGTAATAAAGAATTAGCCAGTGTATTATTTTGTGGTGTAGGTTTTCATATCAATCCCAGTTTTGAGTGGTCTGCCAATCAAGGAAATGATGTAGACTGGAATTTTGAAGTGATAAACACAAATGGAGATGCTCATATCGCGAACCTTAATTTCCTACACTAATGAAGAAATCTATTTTTATCGTTTTTGTAACTCTGATTCTTGCATCCAGTTGCGTTGAGAAAACGGGATATTATTCTAATGGAGAAGAAGATACCATATCCTTGATATGTGATAATACATGGGCGAGTGAGAAAATAGTCGATGATGAAGGCAATACACACTATACCGTATATAAATTGGAGAAAAACGGCACGTATATAAGAAAGTTTATAAGTATTGACACTGATGGGAAAGTGAATGAAAACAGTATCACCGGACGATGGAGTTTCTATGATCCGAGTTCCAAAACGATATACTTCGGCGATGACCACTATTGGGATATAGAAGAACTTACTACAAAAAAGTTTGCCGTTTATGACCGATGGGGAGAATATGGTCAGATACATATGTCGAGAGAATATTTGGAACTTACTCCTTTAAAATAGTTCTACAATAAGATAATCATTATAACGCTGCCTGCCAATATCAATTCGCTGTATTGACAGGCAGCGTTATAATCAAATATCACGAATCTGTAATTTTGGTATAACATTCGGTAATATATATACTTGATAACCGAATCTATCTGATTAAATTTGCAGCGATAAAAAGTACAAAAATCAATTCTGATGGAATATCGTATATTAGGACGGAACGTTTCGGATATTGAGATATAACTACTATAATTTGAAAATTAATAAATTTATGCTACGTACTATCAGACTTACAACTGCCATTGTGTGCTTTACGCTTATTACCCTTCTGTTCCTCGACTTCACGGGTACATTGCACACATGGTTCGGATGGTTGGCGAAAATTCAATTTCTGCCGGCTTTATTAGCCTTGAACATAGGTGTCGTATTGTTTTTAGTTGTACTTACATTCCTGTTCGGACGTATCTACTGCTCTGTTATTTGTCCGTTGGGAGTGTTTCAGGACATTGTTTCGTGGGTGTCCGGCAAACAAAAGAAAAACCGGTTCCGTTATTCACCAGCAATGAAATGGTTGCGGTATGGCGTTTTAGGAGTATTCATTATCATGATGGTTGCAGGATTGAACTCTTTGGCTATCTTGCTGGCACCATATAGTGCTTATGGCCGGATAGCTTCCAGTCTTTTTGCACCAGTCTGGCAATGGGGAAACAACCTGTTGGCGTATTTCGCCGAACGAATGGATAGTTATGCTTTTTATGAGGTAGATGTATGGATGAAGAGTCTTTCGACGATGTTGATTGCCATTGCCACCCTTGTTGTTCTTTTCATTCTGGCGTGGCGCAACGGACGAACCTATTGTAATACGATCTGCCCCGTAGGTACTGTATTAGGGTTTATATCCAAATATGCGATATTCAAATCGGTAATTGATACTTCCAAATGCAATAGTTGCGGTTTGTGTGCCCGCAATTGCAAAGCATCGTGTATTAATCCGAAAGCCCATGAAATAGATTATAGCCGTTGTGTGACTTGTATGGATTGTATCGGAAAGTGTAAGCATGGAGCCATTACATACACAAGACGGAAACCTAAGAACGAAACAGCTACGAGCGAAGATTCGAAAGCAAAGTCTGTCACTACTGAACAGGTAGACAACGCCCGTCGTAGCTTCCTTTCAGCATCGGCCATTTTTGCAACAACTTCTGTCCTGAAAGCACAAGAGAAGAAAGTAGACGGAGGATTGGCTACTATCGAAGATAAAAAGATTCCCCAAAGAGAAAATCCTATCTATCCTCCCGGTGCATTAAGCACACGCAATTTCACTCAACATTGCACAGCCTGCCAATTATGTGTCTCTGTTTGTCCCAATCAGGTATTGCGTCCGTCAGGCAACCTATTGACATTGATGCAACCGGAAATGTCATACGAACGTGGGTATTGCCGTCCCGAATGTACTAAATGTTCGGAAGTTTGTCCCGCCGGCGCTATTCATCTCACCAGTCTTGCCGAGAAATCAGCTATTCAGATCGGACATGCCGTATGGATTAAAGAGAACTGTGTACCTTTGACAGATGGAATGGAATGTGGCAACTGTGCCCGCCATTGTCCGACAGGTGCCATACAGATGGTAGCTTCCGATCCTGAAAAAACAGATTCCCCAAAGATTCCGGTAGTAAATGTAGAAAAATGTATCGGTTGTGGGGCGTGTGAGAACCTTTGTCCGTCCCGTCCTTTCAGCGCTATTTATGTGACCGGACATCAGATGCATAGAATTATTTGATCTAAATCAGTATAAGAGTATGGAAGATAAAAATAAGAAAGATATAAATAGAAGAGATTTCATTAAGATTGTAGGTATTAGTGCAGCCACGTCGACAGGGCTATTATACGGATGCTCTTCAAAAGGTACTTCCTCTTCAAGCAGCGCAACAGGAGAAGGAGAGGTGCCTACCGATAAAATGACTTACCGCACGTCTCCGACTACCGGTGACCGTGTTTCACTCTTGGGATATGGTTGTATGCGTTGGCCTCTCAAACCTGCTCCCAACGGTAATGGTGAAGTCATCGACCAGGATGCCGTGAATGGACTGATTGATTATGCAATCGCTCACGGAGTAAACTATTTCGATACATCTCCGGCATACGTACAGGGCTTTTCCGAAAAGGCAACGGGTATTGCATTGAGCCGTCATCCCCGTGACAAATATTATATCGCCACCAAGTTATCCAATTTCTCTCCCGATACATGGTCTCGTGAAGCATCGCTCAAGATGTACCACAAATCATTTGCGGACCTGCAGGTAGATTACATTGATTATATGCTGCTTCATGGCATCGGAATGGGAGGAATGGAAGCCCTTAAAGGACGCTACCTGGATAACGGAATGCTTGACTTTCTGGTGAAGGAGCGGGAGGCAGGCCGTATCCGCAATCTGGGATTCTCCTATCATGGGGATATCGAAGTATATGACTACCTGCTTTCACGGCACGATGAATTCAAATGGGATTTTGTGCAGATACAGTTGAACTATGTAGACTGGAAACATGCAAAAGAAACCAATACCCGGAATACGGATGCTGAATATCTGTATGGAGAATTGCATAAACGAGGAATTCCATCTATCATCATGGAACCGCTTTTAGGAGGTCGTTTGTCTAAATTGAACGACAATCTGGTGGCACGGCTCAAACAACGCCGTCCGGAAAACAGTGTCGCTTCCTGGGCTTTCCGTTTTGCCGGTTCATTCCCGGACATTCTGACTGTATTAAGTGGCATGACTTATATGGAGCATCTGCAAGATAATCTCCGCACTTATTCTCCTTTGGAACCGTTGACAGATGAAGAAAAAGAGTTTCTTGAGGAAACGGCACAATTAATGCTGAAATATCCTACCATCCCTTGCAACGACTGCAAATATTGTATGCCATGTCCGTATGGATTGGATATACCTGCTGTGTTGTTACATTACAACCGTTGTGTCAATGAAGGGAATGTCCCCAGGAACGGGCAGGATGAGAATTATGCAAAAGCCCGGCGTGCTTTTCTAGTCGGATATGACCGTAGCGTGCCCAAACTTCGTCAGGCAAGCCATTGCATCGGTTGTAACCAGTGTGTGGCACACTGTCCGCAGAACATTGATATTCCGAAAGAGCTGCATCGGATAGATCAGTTCGTAGAACAATTGAAACAGGGTACTTTATAAAAGAAAAGATGGAAGAATTAATCAATTTACTACATACAGGAGGATATTCCTGTACTATTGCCAACAAAGGAGAAATCCGCACTTTCACTCAACGTGGCGTGGCCGATATCTATGATTTACTGACCCTGGAACCGGAGTTTCTTAAAGGAGCTTCGATTGCTGATAAGGTAGTCGGAAAGGGAGCTGCCGCCCTGATGATTCTGGGAGGTATCAAAGAGTTATATACCGATATTATCAGTACCAAAGCTTTGGAGTTACTTCAGAAATCAGATATAAAAGTTGATTTTACAGAGAAAGTACCTTTTATCTGGAACCGTAACCATACAGGAGGATGTCCTGTAGAAACAATGTGTAGCGAAGCGGAATCAGCAGAAGAAATATTACCACTGATCCGCGATTTCCTGGAAAAGATCAGAAATAAAAAGTAAAAAGAAGAAACTTGAAACACGCAATAAAGTATGAGAAGAAATACAGCTTGTTTATTCCTGTTCGGTAGCTTGCTTTCCATCTCGGGAATGGCACAGACTAAAAAGGATAGCATACAAGCCGGAAGAAATTATATGATTGATGAAGTTGTAGTTACCGGAACACGTAATGAAACAGATGTACGACATCTTCCAATGACGATTTCCGTAGTCGGCAGGCAACAGATTGAGAAAAGATATGAGTCTTCGCTGTTGCCGTTATTGACGGAGCAGGTACCGGGATTATTTACTACCAGTCGTGGTATCATGGGATATGGCGTATCTACCGGAGCTGCAGGTGGCATGAGCTTGCGTGGTATCGGTGGTAGTCCGACAGCGGGATTATTGGTGTTGATTGATGGTCATCCACAGTATATGGGCTTGATGGGACATCCGATAGCAGACGCTTATCAATCTATGATGGCAGAGAAAGTGGAAGTTTTGCGAGGTCCCGCATCTGTACTTTATGGTTCGAATGCCATGGGTGGTGTGATTAATATTGTTACCCGTCGGCAACAGGAAGAAGGTGTGAAAACAAATGTGCAAGTTGGGTACGGTTCATATAACACGTTGCAGACTGAATTTTCCAACCGTGTCAAGAAGGGACGTTTCAGCAGCGTCGTAACCGGATCATATAATCGTACAGATGGACATCGTCCCGATATGGGATTTGAGCAATATGGTGGATATGCAAAGCTAGGCTATGAGCTCAACTCTTTTTGGAAAGTATGGGGAGATGTAAACGTGACTCATTTTAATGCTTCCAATCCGGGAACTATCCAAGTACCATTGATCGACAACGATTCCCGTATCACCCGTGGAATGACATCATTTGCTTTGGAAAATCGTTATGAAAAGACTTCAGGAGGTTTGAGCTTTTTCTATAACTGGGGACGGCATAAAATCAACGATGGCTATCAGATAGGAAAAGAACCGCAAAAATCACATTTCAATTCTAAAGACAAAATGCTGGGTGTTTCATGGTATCAGAGTACTACTTTCTTTACCGGTAATCGTTTAACCGTAGGATTTGATTATCAGCACTTCGGAGGTGAATCATGGAACAAAGTACTGGCTACGGGTGAACATACTCCGGGAGTAAACAAGCAAATGGATGAGTTTGCCGGATACATTGATTTCCGTCAGGATATCAGCAATTGGTTCTCACTGGACGCAGGTATTCGTGTAGACCACCATTCACACGTAGGTACAGAATGGATTCCACAAGGCGGACTGGCTTTTCATTTACCCAAGAATGCAGAACTTAAAGCAATGGTCAGCAAAGGATACCGTAATCCGACCATTCGTGAGATGTATATGTTTCCTCCTGCCAACCCGGAATTGAAACCGGAAAAACTAATCAACTATGAACTTTCCTACTCACAACGTCTGCTGGAAGGGGCATTGTCCTACGGAGTCAGCCTTTACTATATTAATGGCGACAATCTGATTATGTCAAACGGACTCGTGCCTCCATTGAATATCAATTCCGGAGAGATAGAGAACTGGGGAATTGAAACGAATATGGGCTACCATATCAATTCACACTGGAATGTGAACGCCAATTATAGCTGGTTGCACATGGAGAATCCCGTTCTTGCTGCCCCCGAACATAAATTGTATGCAGGGGTGGATTATACTTCCGGGCGTTGGAGTGTATCGACAGGAGTACAATATGTGAAAGGACTTTATACTTCTGTTGTAAAGGGTAACGAGCAACAAGACCATTTTGTTTTATGGAATTTTCGTGGAAATTATCGTATCTGCCGTTTCGCTAACCTATTCATAAAGGGAGAAAACCTGCTGGCACAGCGTTATGAAATAAATGCAGGTTATCCCATGCCCAAAGCTACGTTTATGGGTGGTATTAATTTGAACTTTTAAATAATAAAATGATATGGAATCAACTACTGTAAAACTCTATTCGCTGAATTACGGCAATGTGAGAACTTATCTGACAGCCTCGTTATTCATCGTTGGAAACATCCTTTTTCCCCAATTTTTTCATCTCATACCGCAAGGAGGAATAACCTGGCTGCCTATCTATTTCTTCACACTGATCGGAGCTTATAAGTACGGGTGGAAAGTCGGTCTACTGACTGCTGTTCTTTCCCCCATTATCAATTCCTTACTTTTTGGCATGCCGATACCGGCGGTACTACCTGCTATTTTATTAAAGTCCGTGTTACTTGCCATTGCTGCCGGCTGGGCCGCACAACGCTTCGGACGTATTTCTATTCCGGTATTGGTTGGCGTGGTACTTACTTATCAAGTTGTAGGAACATTGGGAGAGTGGATGTATATAGGTAATTTCTACAATGCCATTCAGGATTTCCGTATTGCAATACCCGGAATGTGCCTGCAAGTATTCGGAGGTTATTTATTCATTAGATATTTGATTCGCAAATAACTTCCTTATCAATAACCGCTTTTCCCAGAAAAGAGTTATAAGCTTTGAAAAAGAAAGTTCTCCTCTGTTATGTGTGTCTATAACAGAGGAGAACTTTTTTAAATACAACGTATCTATTTGCTTTTTATTTATCAATCTTCTTCATCGTCATCTTCCGGATCAGCAGTAGTGGAATTACCCCCTTCTTTAGCATATTTGCTCGGACTCATCTTATAGTGTTTTTTGAATACTTCCCGGAAATACTTAGTTTCAGAGAATCCAACCATGTCTGAAATCTCATTAATAGCATATACACCCTCTTTCAGTAATTCGGTAGCACGTTTCAAACGCATCATCCGGATAAATTCTGTCGGAGACTGTCCCGTCAAAGCTTTCAACTTACAATAAAAACTGGTACGGCTCATCCCACTTGATTCACAGAGCACATCAACAGTAAATTCAGGGTTATTTATATTCTCGTCCACGATTTTCTTTACATTTGATATAAACTTCCAATCAAGACTGTTAGTACCGTTTGCTGAAGGAACCATTGATTTCATTTCTATATCCAGATTGGCATATCTCATACGCAACAGTTCCCGGTTTGCCAGTAAGTTGGCAATATTCGCCCGCAAAATTTTCACACTGAAAGGTTTGATGAGGTATTCGTCCGCACCAATGGACAGACCGTCAAGAACATTGTTTTCATCTCCTAAAGCTGTGAGCAACAATACAGGAATATGTGAAGTCTCAATATCGCTTTTAATAGCGACACACAATTCATCTCCTCTCATCTCCGGCATCATAATATCAGAAAGTACCAGTTCCGGCCAAAATTCTTTTATAATAATCAATGCTTCCTTTCCATTGGCGCAAGCTTGCACATTATAGATGGAAGATAATGAACTGACCAGATAAGAGCGTAACTCATCATTGTCTTCTACAACCAGAATTCGTCGTGAATTAGGATTATCCACAACGACAGTTGTCTTTGCAGGTACATTCGGAGTGGGGAGTACAGGAGCCAACGCTTCAAACTTAGCGTGTGTTTCCTCCCCGGTATTTTGAAAGTTTTTATTGCTTTTCGGAAAGACAATTTTGATTGTCGTTCCTTGATGTTCAACACTCTCCACACTAATCTTACCACCATGAAGGCTGACCAGTTTTCCTACCAGCATTAATCCTATGCCACTACCTGTCACTTTGGAGTTAATGGCATTGCTGGCGCGAAAATGTAGCTTGAACAACTTACTTTGTTCACTGGTAGGAATACCTATACCTGTATCCTTGATGATCACTTTCCATGAATCATTCGTATCAGATACGGAAATACTGACCTTTCCACTTTCCGGAGTATATTTTAGCGAGTTCGATATTATATTCTTCAAAATAGAATCCATCTTCTCCTTATCAAACGATACATTCATATAGCTGAAAGTACTCTCGTATGTATACTCAATGCGCTTAATGGCTGCATAAGAAGAGAATGTATCATATATTTCATTCATATAAGTATTCAGCTCATACTCGGAAACACTCATTTTAGAGGAATATACATCCGTTCGTTCAAAATTAATCAGATTGCTGACCAGTCGTAGAAGAACTTCCACATTCCTCAATGCAATGTTCGTACGGGTTATCCCGTTGTCGGTAAGATTCTCTTCTTCCAGCAATTCCTCCAAAGGTGCTTTTATCAAAGTTAATGGAGTACGTATATCATGAGCTGTATTAATGAAGAATTGCGTTTTTTCATCCGATACCTTCTTTTGTTTTCTTAGATTTATCACACGTAGAATGAAATAAAACCCTCCGATTACAAACAAGATATAACATAAAATGGCCCACCAACTCGACCAGAAAGGTCGTGTGATGATAATTTTCATACTACGTTCCTGAAAAACAATATCATGTTCTTCTTTGGATACAGCACGCACATGAAGGGTGTATTTGCCCGGAGGTAAATTGGTGAAACGAATCAAATTATTAGCTCCCGGTAGTGTCCATTTCTCATAAAATCCTTCCAGCTTCCAAGAATATAATGCATTCTCGGGAGAATCATAATTGATTGTAGAAACCTCGAACGAAAAAGTATTCTCATCATATCCGAGTTCCAGTACATCTGTTTCATCAATATTTTTCTGTAAGGGAGCACCTTTGTCACCTGGGTAAATAGGTTGATAAGAAAGATAAAAGTCACTGAATATCAATCTCGTGAATTCATATTTGGGAAACGTCACATTCTCCGGAAGTTCAATAACTCCATCTGTACTTCCAAATACAAAGCCTTTATTCTGACGCACTGTTCCTGCAGATGCATTAAAATAGGCAGGTAATAATCCTTCTCCTCTGGTCCAATTATTAAATATCTTCTCTTTAGTATGAAAACTGGTGATTCCATTCTCTGTACTCATCATTATACGCCCGTTCATTTCCGGCAGTATTGTAAATATCCTGTTTGAAACCAATGCGGAATTATCAGAAAAATAGTGCTCGAATGTTTTATTTTGATGATTGTACACAAATACTCCTACACCGTTTGTTCCGATATATAGCAATCCATCATCCGCCTGATAAAGCGTATTGATATAAGCAGCTCCTATTTCCATTTCAATAAACTGATATTCACCGGTATTTCGATTTAATAAATACAATCCTCCAACGGTTCCGATCCACATATTGTCTTTGTCTTTTTCAACAATAGATGTGATAGAATTCAACCCCGGATATAAACGGACACTGTTGGTTGCCAGATTAAAACATTTTAGATTATAGTACCCTCCCGACCAGATATATCCTCTCGAATCCTTAACTATATCACGAATATACTTATCCGGGCGCATATTGACGTGGGAAAGCAGGTAAGGAGAGAAGTATTCAACCGACAATGTATTCTTGTTTATTTTATAAATGCCGGAAGTGAATCCCCCTGCCCATATGATACCGGGAGATACTTCACATAAAGTAATAAAGATATGGTTTTTATCTTTGATCTGTTGGTCAAAAGAACTTAGGAACGAATGCCATTTACCTGTTTTTGAATGATAAAGACTAATGCCATTGCTGGTTCCGAACCATAAATCGCCATCCTCATCTTCAATGACTGCATGTACCTGATCATTGACTAGCGACTGATCATTCCCTATGGAATGCTTCATCCAATGATAATTTTCATAGCGATTATCCATTATTGTGATTCCGGTGGGATAATTGGCGAGCCATATTCGCTTTTCTTCATCTACAAAGACATCATTAATGTTATTTCCGTTCATTTCATTATAACTCTGATAGTTGGCTACAATGTAATGTTCCAGTTTACAAGTGTTCACATCAACTTTATATACTCCCATCCCTTCGGTTGCAATCAACAGTTCCATTTCATTCAAAGGACTGATACAAGCAATATTTACGTCACTGAGGTCAGCGTCCGGCCGTATAATTTCCTGCGTATTCGTATCATATACAAAAACTCCTCTTTCAAATGAACCGATAAACAGTCTTTTTAATTGCTGGTGAAAATACAGTTCACTCACCTGAGCATGGAAATAGTCTAATGTTTCAACAGGTATAATCTCTAAAATATCATTCTCCAATTTAACATACCGTACACCTGTTTCCGTTGCTATAAAGAAATGATGTTCATCTACTTGTTCTATTGCCGTAATACTAGTATGGAATATATTGGAAAATTGGAATATGCGAGCATCTTTGATATTATAAAGCAATATAGTATCCTTGCGACATAACCAAATATTATTATTCCGGTCCAAATAACCACAGCTAATTGTTTCAGAAGTATCCGGTAATCTATATACCATTCGGAAATCATCTTTATTAGCGTCATATTGAAAGATTCTCCCTTGCTTGCCAATCACCCAGATACCTATATGCGGTTCTGTATACAACCATCCCAGACGTATGGGAGCATCTAAAGTATTACCTTCCTTATTTAATTTATAGTGTTTTATATCTTTACCGTTGTATCGGTCCATCCCTTCATTTGTAAGGAACCACATATAACCCTGAGCATCTTTCTGAATATTGAATATCCGGCGATTGCTCAAGCCATCTTCTATTCCTATATATTTGTATGTCTGTGCTGTAACCCAAACAGGAAAAAAGAGAAGAATATATACAATGTATTTCATATAAACAATTGTTTTTTAAACTACTTCTAACGATCATATAAACATAACAGTTAACGAAACTAGACAAAAGCAATGACAAATACAAAGAAATAAGAGAGATTCTACTAGAAAACATCTATTTAGAAACATTTTTATTTCCAAAGTTGATTATTCACCTTGCGAAGTTGATTTATCTGAAAGTGTTCTTTTGCTATATGTTATAATTAGCGCATGTTTTGTTTTTGTTAATTTAACCAATCAAATGTGATTCCAGTTTCTTCTTATAGACCCATATACTTATTGTAAAATAAATAAGTGCCTGTATCCAGAGAGTTATATATTCCAGTTTGATATCAGCCATACTGGCTCCCATAGAATTCAGTTTCACAAAAGCAAGCGTACCTGGTGCAGCTGGAAAAATGAAATGGGCCACCTTCCAATACCAGGGCATTAGTTCCATTGGATAGGAAACCCCGGAAAGAAAGATTAATCCTACGGAGAAGAAGGCGATCATAAGTAGGGGAGCTTCAGAATCCGTAAAATACCTGGAAGCAGCCAATCCCAGGAAAGAAGTTGCCATCAAATATGGAATCAATAATAACACAATGTATAATCCGTTTCCAATATTAGGTATGCTGAAAAAATGAGGGAGCAAGCCTAATAGAAAAAAGGCAAAGATGGCATAAAGAGCACAGTACACAGACGTTTTTCCTGCTACTATACGAATGGCAACTCCCCAGCCATACCCAAAAGGAGTATATGCGCGGATTCCTTTACTACTGTATTCTTCTCCGGTCACCATACCAATAACCATCAGCAAGGTCTGGAAAATTATAATCATCATGACTGCCGGAATAAGATAGGAACCATATCCTTCGGTATAATTATAGAGTGCAGTGCCTTCCACATTGATCGGTTTCGCCATAGCTACGGCAAGCAATCCTTGTGGCGGAAGAAACACCGCTTCATCTGGCCGGTATTTATCATTAATAGCCAGCATGACACGTGAAGAAGCACCCTGCAAAGCTTCGAAATACAGGAAGGCATCAGTAGTTGCATAAAGGGAAAATACGGCTTCATCTCCCCGGAACACCCGCTCTTCAAAGTCATGAGGCAGATAGAGTATTCCCTGTACTTTGCCTTCTTTCATCCATTCTTTTGCTTCGTGATAATCCATAGCCTGACTGGAGATCTCTGCCTGGGGAGTAGCATCCAGCCAACGGATAAAATTACGGCTCAATTCACTGTGCGAATTGTCGACTACGGCAACAGGTACATCGGTTACAATATTCGGTGCATACATATAATTGTAGAGCAACCCATAAACGAAGATTCCTCCCATCAACACCAGCAAAACCGCATAACTGGTACTGATAGCTAGAAATTCACGACGAATGATGAATGACAACTGTTGTAACTTACTTAATGTTTTCATACTTATGACTTTCTATAGCTCGTTTTAAATGAGGAAGCAGCGACAGGGCCAGCAACGGGAAGATACAGAGTATCACAGCCGACGGCCAAAGATGGATAAACCCACCGCCTCCATAGAGCATGGTTTGCATCATTTCCGTAAAATGACGGACTGGGAACAAATGGGAAGCATCCCTCACCAACGGATACATATTGGGAACCGGAAAGGTCACTCCGGACAAAGTAGCCCCCAGAGAACCTACCATAGAAACTACACTTATAACCAACGATATTGCCGGAAACAGCGAGAATAAAAACAGTCCTAAAGCCTGTGTTGCAATGATGAAAAGCACAGTCATGATATTCATTAGCCACCAACTCCCCTGAAAAGGAATATGCAAAATGCCGAACATGACGTAATTAGCTAGCCATCCTATCAGTATATATATAATGGTATAAGGTAATAATTTACCTAAAACAGCTGTCACTATGTTGCCTTTGGCAGTCGCCAGCCAATCGTCTGCTGTGCGGAACTTGATTTCAATGCCAACCGCATACACGGTAATCAACAGAATCAAAACCTGAAACAGAACAAAGAAAAAGGGCTGACTTAAATATACCGAATAATCCAGACTAGGATTATATATCGGATGATTATTAGCCTGTACGGGTAATAAAAAGGTGGTAATCTGATCCTGCTCTACTCCGAGTGCCATCGCTTGCATCACCACAGGAGAAAGAGCCACCGGAGCTAAAGAAGTTTCGAATGCCGCCATCAACTCACCACCTACCGACATTAATGCATAATGATAATAGTAGGAGAGTGTTGCATTCTTTCCGGTAATCGCATTCTGTTCAAATTGGGGAGGTATGGAAAGATATCCATAAATCTCTTTTTTTTGCACAGATTCACGGGCAGCTGCTTCATTTACAAAATGCTTTGTCACTTTAAAAGTTGGTACGGCAGAAATGTTCCTGACTATCGTCCGGGAAGTAGCAGTATTGTCCTGATCAACAATACCGATAGGAATGTTTTCCATCTGTCCGTTGCCAAAGATCGTAGCCATAAAGAAAAGGGTGAACAATGGCAAGACAATGCAGACACCAAAATAAAGGCGCCGCGAAGTCATTCGCCGCCACTCTCTGAGCAGTACGGAACGAAAAGGGGAATATGTTTGTGATTCATCCATTCTCTGGTTTATTTGATGTCTATTAATCTAAAGTCAATAACACGGACATACCGGGACGCAAGTCATCCACCTTTTGGGTTGGACGGGCATGAATCTCAAAGGTACGTAAGTCATAGCTTCCGGTTTGCTTGGTTGATTTCCAGGTAGCAAAACTGCCTAACGGACTAATATAATAGATTTTAAATTCAATATTTTCTTTACCGATAGCAGGCACGTCCGCAACGAATGTTCCGTCCATTTTAAATTGCGGCATCAGATCTTCCCGCACGTTAAGAACAACATGTATATCATCCATCACCACCAAATTCATAATGGGAGTTCCCGGTGCAACCAACTCTCCACGTTTAGGGAAGATCGTTGCTATCTGTCCGTTTTCCGGAGCGGTCAACCGGGCGTCTACCAGCAGAGCCGAGACTTCATCCACTGTGCTTCGGGCAGCATCGACCATGCTGGCAGCAGACGCTTTATCTTCCTTTTGTGCACCATCTACAGCCATCTGATACTGTTCATAGGCAGCGCGTTCGGCTGCTACAGCCGCTTTATACATAGCTTCTACTTCATCTTTTCTTTGAGAAGTAACGACACTGTCCTTATATAAAGTAAGAATACGGTTGTAGGTTGTCTGGGCGAGAGTAAGATCGCTCTTCGTTTTGTTCCATAATTGAAGTGCAGTAGCTACAATCTGACGACGGGTTCCGGCATCTATTTTCTTGTTCTGTTGCACTGCTACCTGTTCCAAGGCATTCACTTGTTGATACTTGGCATGTACTTCAGGGCTATTAATGACAACAAGAGTATCTCCCTGATGTACCCAATCTCCCTCCTGAACGAAGAAAGTGTCGATACGGCCGGGAAGTTTCCCACTGATACGGATTTCAGTTGCTTCAGCTTGTCCTTGCAAGACCAGCGGCTGTTTATGCATGATTATAACTCCCAGGCCGGTGAAAATACCGACAGCCAGAAGAATGATGACAAAAGCCCATGATAGGGTTCTACTAGTTGGTTTCATTGTTTGTTACGGTTTAGGTTGATAGTTTGCAAATTGTTCCGGTGTGCCACAAAGCGAGAGTAGATTCATAAGTGCCACATCATATTCATAATATGCTGCCAGACGAGCCACTTTTACACTGGCAAGCATGGTTTCAGCATCAATAACTTCGGTAGAAGTTGCCATTCCTTCTGTAAATGATTTCTTTCGGATGCGTACCAATTCTTCACTTAAAGCAATCGTTGCATTTAAAGCTTTTACATTATCCTGTGCCTTTTCCAACTGCGTGTAAAGTTTATCTACCCCAACAGCCAGATCATCACGGGCTTTCATCTGTCCTAAAGCCAGAGTTTGTTCCGTTAATTTCGATTGCCGCACTCTTTTTTCACGATCCAGCCCGTCAAAGAGGTTCCATGTAAAACCAATACCTACCATGGTACGCGGTAATAAATTACTCTGAATACCATGCGAATACAAGGTCTGCTTTCCGAAAAGGGCTATATTCGGCAAATAGCCGCTCTGAGCAATCCGCACTTCTTGTTTGGCAATATGCTGCTGCAACTGTAATTGGTTGAGTGTATAGTTCCCGCTGTTTACAGAAAGATCGAATAGCATTTTAGGTGGCAATGAATCATTCATAAAAAGGGGAGAGGTAGGAGTGATGTTGGCATCTGTATCCTTTTTATTCAGCAAGACTTTTAAGGCACTTTGCACTACTGTTTCTTCTTTTCGCGCAGCTTCCAAGGCACGTTTGGCTTCATCCATATTTACCTGGGCAAAAAGCCTGCCTGCCTTGTCAATCATTCCTGCCGCCTCTAATTTCAAGGCATTTTCATAATGTTTCTTCAATCCGTTGTAAGTTTCTTCACGGACAGTCACAATTTGTTGTGCCAATCGAAGCCCATAATAACTTTCAACCAATAAACTTTGCTGATTGGCCGATACCTGTGCCCGACTTTCCCGTGCCAAGTCGACCATCGTTCTTCCGATGTTGGTGGCACGAAAACGCTTACCGCCGGAAAAAAGTACCCACTCGGCTGATAAATCGACAGTTGTCAGATTTCTTGGAGTCAAAGGAAATATAAGGGTATTTGCCCCAATTTGATCCAATATAGATGAAATAATCTGGTCATCCGGAATAATGGAATGTACAAAGTCCTTAGCCGGATCGGTAAACTGCGACAAAGGCTGTTTGACTTCGATCTTCTCCGACATGTGTACAAACGCACCTGTAGACTGAAGACTGGGATACCAGAAAGCATTCAGCTTATCACGTTCTGCCTTTGCAATCTCAATACTCTTATCTGCTATTTTCAGACTCTGATTTCCTTGATTCAACAGATGCAGTGATTCTTCGAAACTCAATGGTGTCTGTGCATCTATCTGACCGATGGAAAAATACAAAGTCAATAGTATAAAAAGTCGCTTATTTTTTTTCATACTGGTTAGGTTATATCTGAATTTGAGATATTCTAACAGATGAAAAGAGAGGTTTGTTCATTAGAAAGAATATAGCGATACAACAAAAGGAGTTTTCAACGCTTTTTTATAAGATGTTCTATTTTTCATCTTCTCTTTGAATCACGCTTGTGTCATTTCGATCAGATAGAAAAAATGATGCATAAAATAATGCAAGTATATACAATATACGTGTTATTAATGGATATAAACTACTTGAATATACAAAATATAAATACATATTGGAGTCGTTTCTTTAAATGAAAAGCTCCGTTCCTTTAAATGGAACCAGTCGTTGGTCGGTGAGAAGCGTGTTCTCCCCTTTAAAAGCAAGCTCCCAAACAGCTCATAAAGCACCCGTTGGTTTCTAAATCTTATTTATTTTACTAGAGACTGAAACTATCCATTTGAAACAATATAAGCAACTTTAGTCTCACATATTCAATATTTGTTCTCTAGTTAGAACCTATTGATAGATTATCCACTAAATTAGTTTGTGTCTGAATCTTATTAACCAGAAATCCTGGAGTTTTTCCTATAGGGACTATCGTCAGTCTGTATATTTTTAATTATGCGGGTCACTAATATGCGTTTTTTCATATCCGGTTGTTTTTTCAGCAACACAAAAGAGTTGAAGAGACTTTGATTTCACTTTTTTCTTGCATTAAAATTTCTGCGATTTTATTTGAGATATAAAAATTATGTTTACCTTTGCATCACCATTTCATAAGGCTTTTGAGTCGAGAAATGCAGTAAGCATGCGGTAATAGCTCAGTTGGTAGAGCACTAGCTTCCCAAGCTGGGGGTCGCGAGTTCGAGCCTCGTTTACCGCTCTTTTGAAAATCAGGTGGTTATCTTAAATAAACTGCCTGATTTTTTTATTTTTCAAGCCTCCTTTTTCCATGGTTTTACCTATTATCGGAGTAAACCTAAACTGAACATATTGTAAAATAACCCTAATTGAATAACCAATATGGCTAAGAAAATAGAGAAATATCTCCCCGTAGATTACAGTGACAGTTTTTCCATAGAAGTTACAGAAAACCATCTGTCTCCTAAAGATATTATTTTAAAAGTCTTTGCTCATAACCCCGCTTGGCTCCGAATGTTGTATGCAATAAGGGCCTGTTTAGTCAAACCTTTCGGTATAGAAACTAAAGCTATTGAAAGTGAAGAACTTATTATAGAGGAAGACAAGCAAGAAGCAATTATGAGAAAAGACGATAAACATTTATTGTTTTATGTCGATATTCTCATTACACCATTGGAAACAGGAAAACAAATGATTGAGGTTACCACATTAGTAAAATACCATAATTGGGTAGGAAAAGCTTATTTCTTTTGTATAAAACCTTTTCATCGGGTTATAGTGCCTTTAGTTCTCAAAAAGGCACTATGCTGAACAAACATAGTCGGGGATGCAACCATATAACGAATATGAAAAATGAGATATGTAATATGGAAGCACATGACTTTAGAAAATTAATGCATGAAGAATAGGGCAGTTCATGCATTTTTCGTATTTTTGCACCCTGTTTTAACACTCAAGAAAACTTTAAATAGAAAAATATAATGGCAAAAGAACTGAAAGACCTTACCAAACGTAGTGAAAACTACTCACAGTGGTATAACGATTTGGTGGTAAAAGCTGATTTGGCAGAACAGTCTGCTGTGCGCGGATGTATGGTGATCAAGCCTTACGGATACGCTATCTGGGAGAAAATGCAACGTCAATTGGACGACATGTTCAAGGAAACAGGACACGTAAATGCATACTTCCCGCTATTAATCCCGAAATCATTCTTAAGCCGCGAAGCAGAACACGTAGAAGGGTTTGCGAAAGAGTGTGCCGTAGTAACACATTATCGCTTGAAGAATGCAGAAGACGGTTCAGGAGTTGTAGTAGATCCTGCAGCTAAATTGGAAGAGGAATTAATTATCCGTCCAACATCAGAAACAATCATCTGGAATACTTATAAGAACTGGATTCAGTCATACCGTGACCTACCTATTCTCTGCAACCAATGGGCGAACGTTTTCCGTTGGGAAATGCGTACCCGTCTTTTCCTGCGTACTGCCGAATTCCTGTGGCAAGAGGGACATACCGCTCATGCTACCCGTGAAGAAGCAGAGGAAGAAGCTATCAGAATGTTGAATGTATATGGTGAATTTGCAGAAAAATATATGGCTGTTCCTGTTGTAAAGGGAGTGAAATCAGCCAATGAACGTTTCGCAGGTGCACTTGACACTTACACAATAGAAGCCATGATGCAGGACGGAAAAGCATTGCAAAGTGGTACTTCCCACTTCCTGGGACAAAACTTTGCAAAGGCATTCGATGTTCAGTTCGTTAACAAGGAAAACAAGATGGAGTATGTTTGGGCTACTTCATGGGGTGTTTCTACTCGTTTGATGGGTGCATTGATTATGACTCACTCGGATGACAACGGATTGGTATTACCTCCACATTTGGCTCCGATTCAGGTAGTAATCGTTCCTATCTATAAGAATGACGAACAACTGAAACAAATTGATGCTAAAGTAGAAGGCATTGTAGCTAAGTTGAAAGCACTGGGTATCTCTGTGAAATATGATAATGCGGATAACAAACGCCCGGGCTTCAAATTCGCTGATTATGAATTGAAGGGTGTACCTGTTCGTTTGGTTATGGGTGGTCGCGATCTTGAAAACAACACGATGGAAGTGATGCGCCGTGATACACTGGAAAAAGAAACAGTTACCTGTGAAGGCATTGAAACATACGTTCAGAACCTGCTTGAAGAAATGCAGGCTAATATCTACAAAAAAGCATTGGATTACCGTAATTCCAAGATAACAACAGTAGATACCTACGACGAATTTAAAGAAAAAATCGAAGAAGGCGGATTTATTCTGGCTCATTGGGACGGAACCACTGAAACAGAAGAAAAGATTAAGGAAGAAACCAAAGCAACTATTCGTTGTATTCCGTTCGATTCATTTGTTCCGGGCGACAAAGAACCGGGTAAATGTATGGTTACAGGTAACCCATCTGCTTGCCGCGTCATATTTGCACGTTCTTATTAAATAGAAATTGTATATCATTATAAAAAGGATGAAAGCGATTGAATCGTTTTCATCCTTTTCTTTTTTCCTTCCATTTCAGTTTTATTTCAGAAATATCCCTTTTCTTTGCAGTATGTAAAAAAAGAAAGGAGAACAAAATTATGAAGATATTGATTGTAGAAGACGAACCCTCTTTGAGAGAACTGATTCAATGTTCACTTGAAAAAGAACGTTACGTGGTAGAAACAGCCGGTGACTTCAATTCTGCTCTACGCAAAATTGAAGATTACAACTATGATTGTATCTTATTGGACATCATGCTGCCGGACGGAAGCGGACTTGATCTTCTCGAACGATTGAAAGCACTCCATAAACGGGAAAATGTGATTATTATTTCCGCCAAAGACTCCCTGGAAGACAAAGTCTTGGGATTAGAACTCGGAGCAGATGATTATTTGCCGAAACCCTTTCATCTGGTTGAATTAAATGCACGTATTAAAAGCGTGATCCGCCGTCATCAGCATGATGGAGAGATTGATATCCGCCAAGGCAATGTACGGATAGAACCGGATAAGTATCGTGTCTTTGTGAATGATCTGGAAGTGGAACTAAATAGAAAAGAGTATGATATCCTATTATATTTCATCAACCGCCCCGGAAGATTAATCAATAAAAATACCTTAGCCGAATCTGTATGGGGAGATCATATCGATCAGGTTGATAATTTTGATTTCATATATGCACAGATCAAGAATCTTCGCAAAAAGCTCAAAGATTCGGGTGCAACGATTGAAATTAAAGCGGTCTATGGATTTGGATATAAAATGGTGGTAGAATAAAAAAGAAAGAGATTATTGTCCATGAAATTAATATATTACATCATTCTTCGTATTACACTTGCTCTGACCCTTATACTGACGGTCTGGGCTATCTTTTTTTACGTTACGATGATCGATGAAGTCAACGATGAAGTGGATGACGCTTTGGAAGATTATTCGGAAACCATCATTATCCGGGCATTGGCAGGAGAGGAGCTACCGTCTAAAACTAACGGTTCCAACAATCAATATTATATGATGGAAGTGAGCAAAGAATATGCGGAAAGTCAGGACGATATTCAGTATAAAGACTCTATGGTATATATTGAAGAGAAAGGAGAAACCGAGCCGGCACGTATTCTTACTACTATCTTTAAAGACGATGAAGGACGATACCACGAACTGACAGTATCGACCCCCAGTATTGAAAAAGATGATTTGAGAGATGCTATCCAGGTGTGGATTATATTTCTATATGTAGCTTTATTATTCTGCATTATTATTATTTCCGTATGGGTATTTTACCGGAATATGCGACCGCTCTATGTACTTCTGCACTGGCTGGACGGTTATCAAACAGGGAAAAGGAATAAACCTTTGAGTAACAATACTCAAATCACGGAATTCCGGAAATTAAATGAGGCTGCCATCCGTTATGTAGAACGTACGGAGCAAATGTTCGAACAACAAAAACAGTTTATCGGAAATGCTTCACACGAGATACAAACTCCACTTGCTATTTGCCGTAACCGATTGGAAATGTTGATGGAAGATGATTCGCTATCAGAAAAACAACTGGAAGAACTGATGAAAACGCATCAGACTTTAGAATACATCACTAAATTAAACAAGTCTCTATTATTGCTTTCCAAAATTGATAATGGCCAGTTTACCGATACCAAAGAATTGGAATTCAATGTACTTCTCAAACAATATCTGCAAGATTACGAAGAAGTTTATGATTATCGCAACATAGAAGTCACGATAGATGAACAAGGTGTTTTCAAGGTGACAATGAACGAATCTCTGGCTGTTGCTTTACTCACTAACCTCCTGAAAAATGCATTTGTACATAATATTGACGGGGGACATATCCGAATCACCGTTACTAAGAACGGTATTACTTTCCGAAATTCGGGGGTGGAGCATCCGCTGGACAAGGAACATATCTTCGAACGTTTCTATCAGGGTAGCAAAAAGGAAGGATCTACAGGGCTGGGATTAGCTATAGCCGATTCCATCTGTCGTTTGCAACATCTGAATATAAATTATTACTTCGAGCAGAATGAACATTGCTTCGAGATTTCCCAATGATAAGATTCACCCGGAAAACACAAAGGACACGGATTTAAAGTGAACGACCTGTCGGTTATCATAAACCAATTTGTCAGGTATATCCATTCACCTGTTTCTCCGTGTCCTTTGTCTTTTTATGATGAATCAGTTATCTGGAGCGTATTTCTCTCCTCATAAACATGATATAAGAAATAGCGAAGCAAATAACCGTTGCCGCAATCAATCCGGTCAGCTGCGGCCATACAACTAAAAGACTTTGTCCCAATGGGAGCGGACTAGGGATAGCTCCCTGTACCTGTTCCATAGTCAATGGTCCCAAACTTCTGACAGAAGGCATCAGTAATGTGGTGGTAGCTTCATTAAACAGTTCACTTGGCGCCAAACGCATCAACCCTAGAATAAACTTCTGATAACTGATAATCTGATAAGGTGATGCCATCTGTGACGGACTCAACCCTTTAGCCACCAAATTAACAATCATGGTATAGAATACGCTAAAAAACAACCAAACAGCCACAGATGCTAATGCGGAAGTCGCTGCCTGACGGAAACGGAGTGAAAACAGAATAGCCAGATTCAACCAGAATGCTACATAAAAGATACTGGTAATGATGAAGAAAACAATTCTCCAAAACTCTTCTGCCGTGGGAGGAATGCCAATAGCAATCAGTCCACATCCCATCACCAGAAAGCCCAATACAAACAACATGATACCTATCACAATCAGAGCAGCCACAAACTTCGCATTGATAATGCAATCGCGATGAATAGGCTGGGACAGCATACGGCTCAATGTTCCTTTATTTTGTTCGGAATTGACTGCATCAAATCCCAAAGCGATTCCCAATAGAGGCCCTAAGAAGTTAATAAACAGCACAAAAGAGGGGAGAGTCCCATCTGAAACCGTAAACAACTTCAAGAAAAGAAACGAACCGTCCGGGTCATTAGGTTTGATGGCTTCACTAATATTGGTGAGTGCCGTATATAGCGACCCCATACAGGTAAGTGCTATAATACCTATTAATATAATAAAACGCCAACTTTTGACATGATCGGAAATTTCCTTGTTGACGATAACCCAAAAAGGATGATTGACTTTATTCATGCCTTTCTCCTCCTTCCTCAAAATAATGGTTATAAATATCAGATAATTCCTGCTTCTTATCTTTCAATTCTGCCATATCGATCAAAGCAAGTAATTGGCCATTACTGAACAAACCTACCCGGTCGCACACTTTCTGTACCTGATCCAGATGATGGGAAGAGAAAAGCACAGTCAGTCCTTCTTCTTTACTCAACCAGCGAATCAGTTCGATAAATTCCTGAACACCTGCAGGGTCAATCCCTGAAGTCGGCTCATCGAGAATTATAATCTCCGGATTTTTAATAAGTACATCAGCCAATCCCAACCGCTGTCTCATACCACGAGAATATTTCCCGGTCTTTTTGGCTAACTGATCTTCAAGACCTACCCGCTTCATCAGTTCCATAGCCTTAGTTTTTGCCTCTTTATCAGCAATACCATTTAATCGCGCTGTATAGATCAAATTCTCCGGTCCAGTCATATCATCATAGAATCCTACATCTTCTGGCAAATACCCAATTTTCCTTTTTACTTCAATGGGGTGTGTAGTAGAATTGATTCCACAAATTTCAACTGTTCCCGAAGTAGGCTCTGTCAATCCCAACATCATTAAGATAGTAGTTGATTTTCCAGCACCATTCGGTCCCAGCAATCCGAAGATTTCTCCTTTCCGGATATTCAGGCGAATATGATCTACAGCAGTGAAATTACCGTATTGTTTGGTCAAATCGGTAAGTACGATCACTTGTTCGCCCATAATTTACCTCCTTCCATATTTACGGAACAGGTAGTAAACCACGCCGATGGTGGCAATAATGATAAGAACGCCTACCCATCCCCATATCATCGGAGTTTTTACTGCAACTCTGAACTGCGCATCGGCATTTACTTCAGGAGTTTTTGCCATGATGGTAGTCACATAGTCGCCTGGCAATGCTTTTTTAGAAGCTTTCAAAGTAGCCATAACCGTTGATGTCTCTCCAGCTTTTAGTGCATCGATTTTTGAAGGTTCGAAAGTTACTTCCCAGTCAGCAGGTTTATTGGCAGATAGCTGAATATCTTTCAGTAATGAAGAGCCTGTGTTTCTGACTTCCAGTTCTATTTTCTTTATATCACCTGCTGTGACATCTGTACTCAATAGCCCACGGGGAGTAGTCAGTTCCATTTGATAAGAGCCGGTAACAACCACTTCCAGTTCCAATTCGGCAGAAGTGGTACCTGTAGCGGCACGTACCGGAATTTTGTAACTGCCGGCTTCTACATTGGCAGGAGGAGTAATATCTATACTTACATTTTGAGTGCTGTTGGCTTCCACTTGTGCAGAAGTGGCTTGCTTATAGTTAGGTTTAAAAACTACATTCCAACCTCTGGGTGCATTAGCCATCAAAGCATATAGCTGCTGGTCGGCAGTCTGATTCTTTAAAGTGGCGCTGAAAGTGAAGGTTGATTTGGAATTTCCCTGCATGTTGGGTTGGTCGGTAGTAAATTCAGTCTGGTATGTTCCTTTTTGAGCAACCACCACATCCAACGGAAGTTTGGCGTTTCCGGCATATACCACAAAGTGATAATTACCTTTATTCACCTTTAATGGGACTTCGACTTTTAAATTGAAAGTCTTTTTCTCTTTGGGAAGTACTGATAGTTGGCTAAGGCTCCAGCCACCGGATTTCATTTCGTGTTTCCAACTGGCGGACAATCCGCTGACAGAAAGATTCGCATTCGTCAACTGGTCTGTGTTGTTGATAAGATCAATACTGTAGTCAATTGACGCTCCGGGAGATACGGAGATTTTTGTGTAAGGTGTGTACAGAATCACGCTCTTAGGTATTGAATCATTGGCGTGCGTGTAACTCATAGGGAGCATCCCCAATAGAATAGCTAATAATAAAAAATAATTTGTTCTCATAGTCATAAAAAAGTTCTTATGGTTGTTTAATATGAATATTGTCAAATCTGTGTGTGCAAAAATAAACGATGTGTATATTAGTAGTTTTAAAAGAATCATAAAGAATCTAATTTCAGAAAGAAATTATAGTGACACTATCCCTATAGGATGGTGACGGTATCCTTTATATATAGTGACACTATATTAATCGGATAGCGTCACTATATTTTTTCGATTTTTTTTGGGGGAAATTCTCAAAATTCCCAAATCTTTTCAGATTCTCCTCTCATCTTTGCATTATAAAATTAATAATAGTAAAAACCAATATTTAAAAAACAACGATTATGAAAAAGTTAGTATTCTTATTAGTATGTCTTTTCACTTTGCAAACAGTAGCTCGTGCAGATGACGACAAACCAATCCAGGTAACTCAAATGCCACAACCGGCACAGCAGTTCATTAAACAGCATTTTGCCGATAGCAAAATAGCATTAGCCAAAATGGAAAGTGATTTCTTCTATAAAAGTTATGAAGTGATTTTCACGAATGGTGATAAAGTGGAGTTTGATAACAAAGGTAACTGGGAAGAAGTAAACTGCAAATATAGTTCTGTACCTACAGCAATTATTCCGGCAGCTATTCAGAAATATGTAACGACCAATTACCCTGATGCTAAAATTCTGAAAATTGAGAGAGATAAGAAAGATTATGAAGTAAAACTATCCAACCGTACGGAACTGAAGTTTGACCTGAAATTTAATTTGATTGATATTGATTTCTAAACCTGTTTAAATTGAACAAAGATGAAACTAAAGATTTATACACTTTTACTGGCACTAAGCGTCACATGGAGTCTGCAAAGTTGTGACAACGATGACGATGGTTCAATAACTGTTCCTGCCGAACTTCAAAGTGCATTCTCATCCAAATTCCCTAATGCTGCAAATGTGAAGTGGGAAACTAAGTCCGGATATTATGTAGCCGATTTCTATGACGGATATGAAGCATCTGCATGGTTCACCCAGGATGGAAAATGGCAAATGACAGAAACGGACATTCCTTATAATGCATTACCACAAGCCGTAAAAACGTCTTTTGAGAGCAGCGAATATGCCTCATGGAAACGGGATGATATAGACAAACTGGAACGGACAGGCGTTGAAACTGTTTTCGTGATTGAAGTCGAAAAGCAGAATCAGGAGGTAGATTTGTATTATTCTGCCGATGGAACTCTGATTAAAAGTATTGTAGACACTGATGATGATAACACCGAACATCTTCCTGTACAATTGACTGAAGCTATGAAAAACTTCATCAATGAAAAGTATCCGAATGCAAGAATCTTGGAAGTAGACGTAGAAGATGATAGAAATGATTGGGATTTCGGATATACAGAGGTAGATATCATTCATAATGGAATCTCAAAAGATGTATTGTTCAACCAGACTGGAAATTGGTATTCTACTTCATGGGAAGTACGTCAGAATGAATTGCCTGAAGCGGTAAAAAGTACTCTTAATAATCAATATGGAGAATATCGTTTTGACGAAGCGGAGTATGTTGAAAAAGCAGATGGTAGCATATATTATCGAATTGAACTTGAGAAGGGGAATGTAGATAAAGTAGTAAACATAGGCGAGAACGGTACTGTCCTTTCATAGGTCAAAGTATATAATTCTGAAACCTAATTCTCACAAACAACAAACGATGACATTATTCCTGGTGGATATGTCATCGTTTATTGTTTTTTACTGTTCCTGTGCACGTTTTCTTTTCACTGCCGATTTAGCAGTTTTATCAGTGATGCTGTCCGTTTGTTGTGGTTTCACCTTTTCAGCTTCTTCCCGTTTCCGCTTATTGCGTAACCGCCATTTATTCCAGAAATATAAATCACTCCATTTATTGAAGTCCTTCTTATACATGATACCTACACCTTGTGTAGTCAAATTTGTTTTTGTGTAATAACGGTCATTTGTCTCATTATAAGCCTTCAAACGGATATCTCCCGAACGGGTAATCAGCCATTCTGCTTCAAAGTCTCCTACAAAGTTAGTATTAGCCATCGGATTATCCCGATAACCGAAGTTTCCGTTTATCAATAAACGGTTATTCAATAATTGTCCCGACAAAATACCTTCTACTTCCATATCTGTCCAACCCTTATCACCCGTACTCAAATTCGTACCGATATTCCAGTTATTCGTTTCAAAGATCTGTGAAAGTGCATTATTCAACTGGCCGGAAAGAGTCGATGAGAGCACCGATGACATCACATTCGAATTCTGATTGTTATTACGGGCATCTTCCGTATAGAACTTGCCAATACCCAACAAATAAAGAATCTGCATATTCATCTGCTCTTCCGTACTGATATAATTACGCACCAATGTTTGTATTTCATCTCTTTCATTCGGAAGCTCAATACCCAGTTTGATAGTCGGCCGTACCAGCATACCACTTAGATTCATGATACAATTTACACGCACATTGGGTTGTTGTATAATAGCCGAAGCATCCGGTATCAAATCATTCAAAGAAGCAGAGTTCACTGTATATGAAGCTTGTATATCCATGTTAGCATCCAAAGGTGCACCATTGAATGTTATTGTACTTCCATCCTTGATAATAAAGTCTTTACGGATCACTTCCTGCAAACTAAATTTATATACTCCTTGATTGATCCGGTAATTACCGAACATCTTCACATCACCCTTATTATAAAATTCCGTCCGGATATTTCCCGTACCTTTTCCGCTGATATAATCTCCGGCAATAGGGTCCATGATGATTCGCATGGTGGCATCGGGAGTTGCATCCACCAGAATATTCAAACGGATATCTGTTTTCTGTTCTTCCTCCTCCTGACGTTTTTGCTGTATTTGTTCGTAATATGAGATTACTTGAACAGAATCCTGGATAGTACGACGAGGTGTTTTATCTACAAATTTGATAAACTGATTGCTAGTAGCCGATGCTACACTACCATTAATATAGGTAAAGGTAGTATTTCGATTTGTAGTCATGGCCACATTTACGTCGAGCCCCTGTATGGCATTTCCAGAGAGCAATACATTTCCGGTACCATACACCGTACCATAAAAAGGCATATCTGTCGATTCTTTTGTGTTCATCACAAGCATATTATTTGCCTGTATCTCAAAACGATAGTTTAGGTTCTTAAAATGCTGGAAATGCAAATATCCATTCATTCTTCCCGAATGTCCTTCCATATCAGAAATATGTATATTATTGAATGTCAATCCGGTAGGAGCCAGATGGATGGTGTCTTTTACTGCAAAATGCGTGTTTAAAATATCAAAATTCATGGATGCGTCTGTCATTACAGCACCATCCAGGTTCAATCCTTTAAATTTTCCATAGAAATGTACTTTTCCTGTTCCCCGCCCTTTAATATCATTGGCAATAGACTTCATATAATGTTCGAGGAATTTCAAATTCAATTCATTTGCTTCAATATTTAAATCAAGTCCGCTCTCGGGTTTTAATGGATAAATAATACCCGTGACACGCGATGGAGAAGGGGATATATCCTGAATGGATGCATCCAAACGGATACCTCTGTTTTCATTATCCCACTCACCATATATATCCAGTTCACCCAAACGACCGTTGTTGAGTGAGAAATTCTTTATAAATAAACGAGTATTCATGATAGGCTTTTTAAGCACTCCGCTTGCATAAGCCGTTCCTGTTGCATCACCCTCAAAATTAACATCGTCGGATATACTTGCAATATCAAATACATATCCCATATTTATATCCTTTAGATCAACCTTTACAGTATCTTTAGGATTCTCGGAAAGCCGGCCGTTAATACGTACATATCTATCCTGATGACTAAAGTAGAAGTTGTTCACATCCACTCGTCCGGAATCGACTACCACCTGCGAAGGATGTATCTTCCAAAGAGTATCATTTAAAATAACATCAGTAGGTTTCACATCCACCATCGCTTTCAATAAGGACTTTTCTCCGCTTGTACGTAGAAATTTGGCAACAGCTGCTAATTTCCCGCTATATGTTGCTGCAGCATTATTTCCCCAATCCAAAGTCGTACTGACATCGTCATCTTTAGCTTGTGCATCCAGAGATAGATTGACCGCTCCTTTCTTTTTCAAATTAGTCAGACGAACCCGTGCGCGGATATGATCTGCCGGATTCTCGCACAGAATCATGCCTGACTCAATAAAGTTGTTCTTATATTGCAGACGGGGGAAATATCCCTCTACACGCAAGCGTTGTAAAGCATCATTAAAATACCCCTTCAACGTAGAATGAGTATACACCGTTAACGGTATATCAAATATCGTAGATAAAATGTCCGTATTATATATATGTATATCAAACAAAAAGTTATTATGGGTTTCAATCGGCTTCTTGGGAGGTAATATCAAAGACGGCACATATTTCCGCATAATATTCAGAATACTGGCAGGTAATGTGTGATATTGGAATTTTCCCTCTATGCTTGCTTTCAGGAATTCAGAAGTCAATCTAAGCTGATTTTCTCCATTTTGTTTGGTTGCCCGGATATTCAAATTCTGCATGAAATATGCTTTATCCGGAGCTGTAAATTCCAAGCTATCCACATTGATTTCTCCAATCATCTCATCCACTGATCCACCTGTAAAATTGGCTTTCAGTTTTAAACTAAACTCTGCATCGGGATATTTGGTGGTAAGATTCAAATCATGTGGACGTACTTTATTGACTACTGCAAGAAAATTGAAAGTAGGAACTTTGGATGCAACATTTACGTCTCCATTCAAATAAATAGAGCCATTAGGATCATCCAACGCTATCTTTCCATTAAATCCGCCTTGTTTGTATTCTCCGTCCAGTGTGATATTTTCATATCTATATCTGCTATAATCTATCGAAGCAATCAGTCCTTTCAATTCTACGGCAGGCAAGTGGTCAGCAATATGCCGGCCATGTACATCCAGATTGAAAGTAATTTCTCCCAACTCCTCATTATCCAATAATTTACCTAGTTGAAAATCCTCTGTTTTGACAGCTCCGGAATACGCAAACAATCCTTTTGTCTTATCAGAGCTCAATTTCAAGTCGGTCTTTACATTTCCAAGACTCGTTTGTAATTGCCCATAAGTAACTAAGTCTGTGAAGTATCCCGAAATTTCTCCCTGAAAACTCACGTTTCCCAAACGTTCGAGAAGAGGAGGAACTCCATTATAATTATGGCTTAAATTACGCACTAAAAAACCGACTCCGCGAGCATTGGCCGAAAGTTCGGAAAGAGTTCCATATACATACGCATCTTGTGGACGCGATAAGTCCTGAAGCGATACATCTCCTCGCAGACGAAACTGACGGCCATCGGCTGTAATCTCCAGATGCGAACAAGTCAACTGATCCACAGTCCCCTTCACCTCCATATCCAATGTCACCGGTTCCTTGAAATGCGAAAGGATAGGAACAAAAGGAGAAATATCTTTTAAAGTAACTTGCGACGGCAAAGTACGGAAAGAGAAATGTACTTGTTCTGTAAAACGGTCAAAAGCTTTCAAACTATCATACTCCAAATGAATGGTATCGAGTTTGAGGAAGGTTTCGGGCAATTCTATTGTAAAATTATCAATGTTTGTCTGCTTGTTATTGGCAACCAGTTTCAAACTCATTTTCTTCAAAGAGAAGCCGGATGCTTTTTCATCAAGGCTCAATCGCTTGATCCCTAAATTCAAAGAGTCCTTACTTAATGCCTTCAACGATATATTAGCGATGATATTTTGAAGCTGAATATGCTTAGCATTAAATTTTCCCGGTGTTGCTTCTTCCGACAACACATGATAAGACATCCTTCCACGACGAATCAGGATGGAATTAATACGTAAATCAAGGGAGTTTTCTTTCTTCACCGTATCTTTAGAAGCAAAAGCATCCAAAACAAACTTAAAATTAGGAGGTGAATCCGGAGTCTCTTTCAGGAGATTGATATTAAATCCGAAAAGCTGAACACTGCTAATGGATATCTTTCCTTTAAAAAAGGGCATAATATCGAATTTGGCGGACAAACGTGTGACTTTAAGCATTTCCTGACCACTCTGATCGTCAAGCAATACATCATCAATAATAATACGGTTCAATAGACCGATATTAATTCTACCAATCACTACCTTTGTATTTAAAACTTCGGAAAGTTCTTCAGCTACAAATACACTCATTGCTTGCTGAATGTTTGGTATATTCAGCAAAACAATAGTCCCGATATATACTCCCAGTACAATACCTACTACCCAGCGTACAGTCTTTTTCAGCGTTCTGATATGCGATTACTTTTATTTTGCGAACAAAAATATAAAATAGTTCGTTACGAATCATAGTTTTATGATTACTTTTGCACCGTTTAATAGTTTAAATACTTATGAGTGCAATAATTTTAGGAATTGAATCCTCCTGTGACGATACGTCGGCAGCCGTAATCAAGGATGGTTATTTGCTGTCAAATGTGGTATCAAGTCAAGCCGTACATGAAGCATACGGCGGAGTAGTACCCGAGTTGGCTTCACGGGCACACCAACAAAACATCGTACCGGTAGTACATGAAGCATTAAAACGTGCCGGCGTCACCAAAGAAGAGTTGAGCGCAGTAGCTTTTACTCGCGGACCGGGATTGATGGGGTCTTTGCTTGTTGGGGTCTCCTTTGCAAAAGGATTCGCTCGTTCTTTAAATATTCCAATGATTGACGTTAATCATCTGACAGGACATGTTTTAGCTCATTTTATTAAAGCAGAAGGAGAAGAGGAGCGACAGCCTGTTTTCCCATTTCTCTGTTTACTAGTATCCGGAGGAAATTCACAAATCATACTGGTCAAAGCCTATAATGATATGGAGATTCTCGGACAGACTATTGACGATGCCGCAGGTGAAGCTATTGATAAATGCTCTAAAGTGATGGGACTTGGTTATCCCGGCGGACCGATCATTGACAAACTGGCTCGTCAGGGAAATCCGAAAGCTTTTACATTCAGCAAACCGCATATTCCTGGTCTGGATTACAGTTTCAGCGGATTGAAAACTTCCTTTTTATATTCATTACGCGACTGGTTAAAGGAAGATCCCGATTTCATAGAACATCACAAAGTAGACCTTGCAGCATCATTGGAGGCTACTGTAGTGGATATTCTGATGGATAAATTACGAAAAGCCGCTAAAGAATATAAGATTAATGAAATAGCTGTAGCCGGAGGAGTTTCTGCAAATAATGGATTGCGTAATGCTTTCCGGGAACATGCCGAGAAATATGGCTGGAATATTTTTATCCCTAAATTCAGTTATACAACTGATAATGCAGCCATGATCGCCATTACCGGATATTTCAAATATCTGGATAAGGACTTTTGTTCTATTGATCTTCCGGCTTATTCTCGTGTGACGTTATAATTGGGTATACCTTATTTATATATAATAGGATAAAAACTAAGAAGTATGTTTGCCGAAATAATAACCATTGGCGATGAACTGTTGATAGGACAGGTTGTCGACACTAATTCAGCCTGGATGGGGCAGGAATTAAATAAAATAGGCATTGAGGTTCTTCGTATTGTTTCAATCCGTGACCGGGAAAAGGAAATCATGGAAGCGATTGATAATGCGATGGAAAGGGTGAATATTGTTTTAGTAACCGGAGGACTCGGACCTACCAAAGACGATATCACCAAACAAACTTTATGTAAATACTTTCATACGGAACTGGTTTTCAATGAAGAAGTATTCGAAAACGTAAAACGGGTACTGGCAGGGAAAATACCTATGAATGCACTCAACAAAAGCCAGGCAATGGTTCCGAAAGATTGTACGGTGATAAATAATCCTGTAGGAAGTGCCTCTGTCAGCTGGTTCGAAAGAGATGGAAAAATACTTGTTTCCATGCCGGGCGTTCCGCAAGAGATGACTGCCGTAATGACAGAAAGTGTATTGCCTAAGCTGCACGAGAGGTTTCAAACGGATGTGATTATGCACCAAACATTTCTCGTACAAAACTATCCGGAATCCGTATTGGCAGAAAAACTGGAACCGTGGGAGAGCACTTTGCCGGAATGTATCAAATTGGCATACTTGCCTAAGCTGGGTATTATTCGTCTTAGACTGACAGGACGCGGACAAAACAGGGAGGAAGTAAAAGTTCTTCTTGAACGTGAAAAAGTAAAATTAGAGGAAATACTTGGTGAAGACATTTTCAGTGAAGAAGATACGCCTTTGGAAGTTATAGTCGGTGAACTTTTAAAAAAGAAGAAATTGACCGTTTCCACCGCAGAAAGTTGTACCGGAGGCAGTATTGCCGCACGTTTGACTTCCATTGCCGGTAGTTCTGAATATTTTAACGGAAGTGTAGTAGCCTATTCCAATGAAGTAAAAATGAGACTTTTACACGTTTCCTCCGAAACATTGGAGCAACATGGGGCTGTCAGTGAAGAAACTGTGATTGAAATGGTAAAAGGTGCGATGAAAGCACTAAAAACCGATTGCGCCATTGCTACCTCAGGGATAGCAGGCCCCGGAGGTGGTACTCCCGAGAAGCCGGTGGGAACTGTTTGGATAGCCGCTGGTTATAAAAACGAAATTTGTACTTACAAACAGGAAACGAACCGCGGAAGAAGCATGAATATCGAAAGAGCAGGCAATAATGCACTATTAATGCTCCGTGATTTACTCAAATAAAAGAAAAATAGGTGCCTGGAAGTGAATTATTTTAGGAAATTCTTGTTTTATACGGATAAAAGTGCTTACTTTGCGTCCTGTTTGAAAGAAGTATAGATATAAAACTATAAAAATAAGATAGAAATGTCGAAGATTTGTCAAAT